>Ga0210378_10000003_pt1 | contig 173653 bp, 134 predicted proteins | sample PLM1_60_b1redo_FD_155465 | JGI IMG/M metagenome (GOLD analysis project Ga0210378, IMG submission 155465) | Groundwater sediment microbial communities from an aquifer in East River, Colorado, USA - PLM1_60_b1 redo | ecosystem: Environmental > Terrestrial > Soil > Riparian zone | place: USA... | reverse complement strand
CGCGTGACCGCCGCCCTGCACGAGCAGATGCCCGACCTGGGTGCGACCGTCGCCATCGACGCCAGCGACCTGCCCGCCGACGCCAACGGCCCAGCGCTACCTCTACAAGGGCGGCCCCGAGCGCAAGCGGTTCAGCGACCCTGACGCCACCTGGGGCCACCGCTCGGCCGTGAGCACCCGCTCGGCCGGGAGCTTCTCCGGCGACAAGCCCCACCAGCTCGTGTGCGTGGCGACCGGGCCGCCGCTGGCGTGGCGGGTGCAGACCGCCAAGGACAGCGAGGCCAGCTTCGCCATCCCGCTGCTGGAAGCGGTCACCGGGCGCAGGTTCCGGCCCGAGGTCGCCGTGCTGGACATGGGCTACGACCACGAGGGCATCTACGTGGGCGTTGAGGCCCACGGCTGCCACCCGGTCATCCCGCTGCGCCAGACCCCCGCCGTCAAGGCCGGCAGGCACAAGCCGCCCGTCTGCGACCACGGCGAGTGGACCTTCGCCGGGGCCGACGCCACGCGGCAGGCGGCCACGTGGCGCTGCCCGACCGGCGCGTGCTCCCCGGCCAGTACGTGGATCGCGGCCTAGCGGCTGCACACCCTGATCCCGCGTGGCACGCCCCGGTGGAAGCAGCTCTACCGGCTGCGTGGTTCGGTGGAGCGGGAGCACGACCGGCTCACGCACCAGTGGGGCCTGCTGCCCCTGCGGCTCCGGGGGATCGAGCGGGTGCGGCTGCACGCCGACCTTGCGATCCTCGCCCGGCTGGGCTGCGCGCTGGCCAAGGCCCGAGCGGTGCCGCTGGCCGCGTAGGCGGCCCTGCCCCGAGCACCACCCTTCCCGGGGCGTTAGGCTGTCCGAAGGCGCCCGGAGCCCGATGCTGCGCGCCGATCCGGGCCGATCGGCAGGGAGAACAGCCCATGAACTGCGACAATGCCGGCCGGGCGGCGAGTTTCGCCGGTCGTATCGCCGGTCTCCTAGAGGCGTCCCGCCAGGGGCGTCCGCCAGGCAGGCCAAGCGGCCCCAGGCGGGACGGGCTCACGGATCGGGTGGGTCCCGGGGCGCGGACCCCCGCCGCGGTGGCCGCGCCCCGGGAGCCTCGGCTCAGCGGGAGGAGCCCGCGAGCCGGGCGTAGACGACGACGTTGTCGCGGTAGCTCCGCCTGGCCCGGTCGAACTCACCCCCGCAGGTGACCAGGCGGAGCGTGGCCCACGGCACGGGGCCGAAGACGGCCTCGGGGGGAAAGGACGCCTTGGGGTACTGGGCCCGCTCCTCGACCACGAACCGGAGCCGGACGCCGTCGGCCCGGTCGACCTGGATGGTGTCGCCCCGGCGGAGGTCTCGCAGGCGGTAGAACACGGCCGGTCCCCTCTCCGAGTCGAGGTGCCCGGCGATCACCGCCGGCCCGGTCTCGCCCGGCAGTGTGCCTTGGGCGAACCAGCCCGCCTGGCCGTAGCGCACCGGGACCTCCGTCGAGCCGTCGGTGGCCAGGCCGAGGCGGACGAGCGACGAGCGCACCCCGATCGCGGGGATCGACACCCGCACGGGCGGGGACGGCGGCCCGGGGCTGGTGACCTGGCTGGGCAGCGGCGCGACCTCCATGCCGAGCGCCTTGGCCGAGGCCGACAAGGCGCTCGCGTCGGGCAGGGCCGAGGCAGACAAGGCGCTCGTGTCGGGCAAGGCTGAGGCGGTCGAGGCGCTCGCGTCGGGCGGGGCTGGGACGGCCGGGATGGTGGTGGCCGGTGCGGGCGCCGAGCCAGGGGCGCCCGCACCGGCCGCGGTGCGCTGGGCGCAGGCCCCGAGCAGGAGGGCAAGGGCCGCCATGGCGGCGGCCAAGCCCAGCCGGGCGGGCCCGCGCCGGCGCACCGTCAGCTCGGGTCCCCGCGGCGCCGGGACGCCGCGCCAGGCCAGGGCCGCCAGGGCCAGGGCCGCGCCGCCCATGGCGGCCACGCCGGCCGTGGTCAACAGCCCGGCGACCAGACCCGCAGTGGTCAACAGCCCGGCGACCAGACCCGCCGTGGCCAGCAGCCCCGAGGGGGTGCCAGCCGTGGCCGTCAGCCAGGCAGCCATACCGGCAGTGGCCAGTAGCCTGCCGGCCGTGGTCAGCAGCCCAGCGGGGGTGCCGGCCGGCTGCTGGGGCGGTGCCGTGCCCCCGTCGCCCGTGCGCAGCGCGCCGCTCGGCATGGTGCGCACCCCGGTGGCGTCGGCGAAGCGGAACACCTCGCGGGGCCGGCCGGCCCCGCCAATCAGCGCGACCGAGTTGACCGTGCCCGCCTTGAGGGTCAGCTCGTCGCGGATCAGGACCTCGGCTGCGCCGGCCCTGCGCGCCTCGAGCCGGACCCGGCCGGTGGGGAGCTGCTGGTACCCGGTGGGAGAGGGGAACGACACCCCAGCCGACACCACCTTGCCTGCCACGGCGATGTCCAGGGGCGGCAGGTCCACGGCCGCGTCCAGGAACCGGACCTTGGTGCTGTCCCGGCCGGTGGGCGACATATCGTCGGGGAGGAGCACGGCCTTCAGCTCGGTCTTCTTGCCCACCGCGACCACCGTGTAGGCGGCGCCGGGCTCGAGGTCGCCGGTCAGCCGGACGACCGGCTTGGTGGTCGCCGGCACCCCCGCCGGGCGCACCTCATAGGTGAACGGGCCGGGGCTGACGGCCCAGTAGGCCGAGACGTTCTTGTAGAAGACGTTCGGGAACATCTGCATGCGGTTGAGGGTGACGACGTAGACGTCGACGTACTCGGCGTCGGGCGAGAAGTGCGCGATCCGGACCATGGCCCGCCTCGGCGCGGCACTCGCGACCCCCGGCAGCATCGCCGCCGCAAAGGCGACAGCGACCATGGCAGCGCCCGCGAGCCTGCGGATCCGGTGACGTCCCATCGCTTCCTCCTCGGCGGTGCCACGGCTGGCTCTCCGGGGCCTCCGTCTGGGCGTTCGGTGCGCCTGGTCCCGCGGACGTTGGGCGGCTACTGAAATTTCCTACGTAGTTCCACCGAGTTGTTCGGCAGTGCGATCCGCCCGGGCCGGTCCCGCCGAACGCACGGTGACGCCAGATCCGAGCAAAGGGGGCAGCGCGATGGCACCGACACGAGGCTCCAGGCGGTCTCCGCGCCTGCCCTGGACGCGGCGGTGGCTGCCAGGCGCCGCCCTCGCCTGGGTGCTGGCGGTGGCCTGCGGGCTCCTCATGATCCCGGCCTCCCTGGCGGCCCCCGGCGGCCAGCCCGGCGTCGAGCAGCTCCGGGCCAAGGCGGCTGCCCTGCGCGCCGAGATCGACAGCCAGAACGACCGCCTCGAGCAGCTCGCCGAGGAGCTGAAGGAGGCCTACGCCAACGGGGTCGAGCTGCTCGCCGAGGCGGCCAGGATCGAGCAGCGCCGTGCCGCGGCCGACCGTGACCACACCACCGTCCGCCAGCAGCTCGACGAGCGCATCCGCAGCACCTACATCGAGGGCCCGGCCTCCTACCTGTCCGAGCTGATCGGAGCTGGCGACCCGGCCGAGGCGCTGCGGCGCCTGCCGCTGCAGAAGGCCGTGATCGAGGCCGACCTGTCCTTGGTCGAGCGGACGCAGGCGGCCAAGGCCAAGGTCGACGCGCTCAACGCCGAGCTCCAGGCCAAGCTGCTCGCGCAGGCGCGCATGGCGCAGGACCTCGCGGGCAAGGAGGCCGAGGCCCGGGCGCTCGCGGCCAAGCTCGCGGCCAAGCTGCGGACCCTGGACAAGCAGATGAAGCGGTTGATCGAGGAGGCCCGGGCGCGCGAGGAGGCGGGCCACCGGACCGCCTTCGCCCAGTTCATGGCCGGAGCCCAGGCGAGCGGCCGCATCGCGGCCGACGCCACCAAGGCCGCGCCGGCGGCCAAGCGGGCGGTCGAGATCGCCCTGGCCCAGCTCGGCGCCCCGTACCGCTGGGGCGCGACCGGGCCGAACGAGTTCGACTGCTCGGGGCTGACCAGCTCCTCCTACGGCCGTGCCGGGGTGGCCATCCCCCGCACCTCGAAGGTCCAGTACGCGGCGCTGGCGGCCAGGGGCCAGACCGTCGGCGTGGCCAGCCTGCTCCCTGGTGACCTGGTCTTCTACGCCTACAACCCGGCCGACCCGGCCACCATCCACCACGTCGGCATGTACGTCGGCCGCGGCCTGATGGTCGAGGCGCCCTACACCGGCGCGTTCGTCCGCACCGCCTCGGTCTGGCGCCGCGACCTGGCCGGGGCCGTCCGTCCGGTCCCCGCCCTGCGCCCCTGACCCGTGCGTTCATCCCGGTCGTGATGGCTGGATGACGCCCGTCCCCACCCGGAGGAGCGCGAGCGGTTCGCCCGACGCACCGACCTGGCCGTTCCCGGCCTCGATCAGCTCAGCCGCACACTCTCGTAGCGCACCTCGATGTGCTGGGTCTGGCGGACGAGCAGCTTCATGCCCTCCGCTCCCGTGGGCCCCGAGCGCTGCGCGTAGCCGGGCGCGTTGGGCACCAGCTTGCCCACGAACGAGACCTTCTGACCTGGGCGGACCCGGAACGGCGACTCGCCCCTGCCTACGAGCTGGACCCAGATCCGGTTCGACCCGCCGGGGCCGACCCAGAACCCCTCGTCCGCCAACACCTGGCCGACGGGTGCCCCCCGTGCGGTCACCGGCTGGCCCGACCAGCGCGCGAGCCCGGAGCCGGCCGGCACGGGCAGGAGCGACCCGCCGGGCACCGTCAGCACACCGCCCGGCCCCTGGGCCCCCCCGGCCTTGGGCCTGGGAGCCGGGGCGGTGGCCGGAGGCGCGACCGTCGTGACCGGCGCGATCACCGGAGGCGGCGGGGCCGGGGGCGGCGCCGGCCGGTGCAGCACGAGCGGCGCGGTCGCCAGGCCAGCCACTGCCGCCGTGGTGGCCACCGCCTGGACCGGGTGGGCGCGGGCCCACGCCATGACCTTCTTCCAGATGAGCCAGAGGAAGGCCAGGGGCAGCAGCACGGCGACCGGCCGGCGCCGCTCGAGCAGCGGCTTGCTCAGCCGCGCGCAGGTCCGGCACTCGAGCAGGTGCCCGCCGGCGTCCAGCGCCTGCTGGCGCCGGCGGTCGCCGGCCGACAGGGCCAGCAGCACCGGTCGGCACCGCCCGGTCGGCAGCTGGACCCCCTCCGAGGCGACGAGGTAGTCCACGCGCAGCTTGGCTCGGGACCGGGCGAGCTGCACGGCGATCGCGCCCGGGGTCGAGCGCTGGGTGCCGGCCAGGGACGCGGTGTCCACGCCCTCCACCTCGTGGGCGACCACCGCGTCCCGGTCGCGGGCCGAGAGCCGGGCGAGCGCGGCGTCCACCGCGGCCGCCTCCTCGCGGCGCAGCACCTCCTCGTCAGGCCGCTCGGGCTCGGTGAGGTCGACCAGGCGGTGGCTGTGGCGCCGCTGGCGTTCCCGATCCCTGGCCAGAGAGGCGACGAGGTTGCGGGCAGTCACGATCGCGTACGGCGCGAGCGCCTCGTCCTCGAGCCGCGGGCGGGCCGCGATGAGCCGCGTCAGCGCCTCCTGGACGAGGTCGTCGACGGCGTCCGGGTCGCGCACGCGGGCCGCCACCACCCGCCGGATCAGCGGGGTGAGCTCGAGGATCTCGCTGTGCTGCTCGGCGGCTTGCGCCCTGCTGTTCACTGCGCACCCCTGCCTGGCGGCCACGACGGTTACCCGTGAAGCCTTGTTACCCAGGCCTGCTCCGGCGTACCCATCACGTTTCTCCGCTCGGTCCCGATCCGTCCCTGGCTTGCGCGGGACCGGCTCGCCAGCGGGTTCGGCCCGTATGTGCGGGTTCGGCTCATGCGTGTGAGTTCGGACCTGCGTGCGGGTTCGGCCCAGGCGTGCGGGTTCGGGCCCCGGTGCGTGCGGGCTTGGCCCGTGCGATGCGGGTTCGGGCCCGGTGCGTGCGGGTTCGGGCCCGGTGCGTAATGGAACCAGGCCGGCAGCGTTTCATCGAGTAGAACGGGCGATCAGGCGGATCGCCCCGGAGCGGCCGGCGCCTACCGGAGGGCTCATGCCTGAGGAACCGGCCAGTGCGGGTCCCGGCCCACGGCGCGGCGGATCCGCTCCGACGCATCGCGGTTCTGGGAGGGCAACCACCATGCACCCTGGCTCGGGGGAGCCGACGGCGGGCACGCCCCTGCCGGCCGCGGCCGACCCTGGCGGCGGACTCGAGCCCGCCGTCCAGCGGGTCGTCGCCGCCGGCGTCTCGCTGCTGGGCGCCGACGGTGCCGCGCTGATGATGCTGGACGAGGACGGCGAGCTGCTCCGGACCGTCGTCGCCGGGCGGCTCGCCCCGATGCTCGAGGCGGCCAGGGAGCAGCTCTGGGGCGGCCCGTGCCTGGAAGCCTTCGCGCGCGGCGACCTCGTCCAGACGGCGGCGCTCTCCTTGGAGCACCGCTGGCCGAAGCTGGCCCTGGTCGCCGCGGAGCATGCCGTGCACGGCCTGGTCAGCGTCCCCGTCGACCCGGGCGGCGGCTGCGACGGGACCTTCACCGTCGTGCGGACGCCCGCGCGGCCGTGGGCGCCCGCCGAGATCGACGCGGTCCAGACCTACGCGGAGGTGGTCGCCACCCTGACCCGGACCATGACCGAAGTGGCCGTCCGCGCCGAGGTGGTCGGACAGCTCGAGCACGCCCTCCGCCACCGTGTGGTCATCGAGCAGGCCAAGGGCATGCTGATGGAGCGCGAGGGGCTGAACCCGGCCGAGGCGTTCGACCGCCTGCGCCGGTCGGCCAGGGCTTCCCGTCGGAAGGTGAGCGAGGCCGCGCTCGACGTGCTCGCCGGCCGGCCCCTCAAGGGCCCTCGCCCGCGCCCCTGACCACACCGGTTGCGGTGTCTTCACACACCGGTTTGTGGTGTCTTCCCGTTTTCGGGCCCCAGGAGTGGGAAGGCTGAACCCAGGACTGTCTTTGGAGGAGAAGCCGTCATGTCGAGAAGCGAACTCACCGAGACCGGGCGGGACCGGGCGGCACTGGCCCGGGACGCCGGGTTCAGCCGGGTCTCGTTCGTCAGCGTGCTCGCCGGCGTGCTGGTGGCCTACGGCGCCTTCGCCGTGCTGCTCGCCGCCGCCGCGGCCGTCGCTGCCGCGATCGGGATCGACAACACGCTCACCGTCAACGACTGGGCGCGGATCGGCGTCGGGAGCGCCGTCGCCATCGCCGCCGTCGTGCTGCTGGCGTACGGCTTCGGCGGGTACGTGGCCGGTCGCATGGCCCGCCGCGCCGGCCTGCTGAACGGCCTCGGCGTGTTCGTGCTGGCCGTGGCGATCATCGCCGTGCTCGCCGCGATCGCGGCCACCCAGGTCGACTCGAGCGCCATCGTGGCCAACCTGCGCAGCCTCGGGATCCCGACCTCGGGTGCCGAGTGGGGCCAGATCGGCACCGCCGCCGGCCTCGGGTCGCTCGCCGCCATGCTGCTCGGCGCCGTCTTCGGCGGCATCCTCGGCGAGCGCTGGCACACCAAGCTGACCCGCCGGGCGGCCACCGTGGAAACCGCCGCCACCAAGCACGAGCACGACCGGGACCGTGACGGCGCCTTGGACGGCCGCGACCGCGACGGCGTCCCCGACAGCCGTGACCGGGACCGCGACCGCGACGGCGTCCCGGACGGCCAGGAGCTGGCAGAGCGGGACCCGGCGGCGGCCGAGCCTGGGCGACCGGTGCCGGTCCGCTCCGGCCGGGTCCGGGCGAGCAGCGTGCTCGCCGAAGGGGGCCGGCAGGCCGCCGGTCCGGCCGACACCGTCGGTGGACGGGACCGGGACGCCGCCGGGCGTACTGACACCCCTGGTGGCGGCCGGCACCTGCCCGGCCGTGCCGGCCCCGACGACACGCGGGACACCGCCGTCCTCGACGACACCGCCCGCCGTGAGGAGCAGGCCCGGCGGCTCCGCTGACGCCACCGCCCAGGAGCCGCGGCCGAAGAGCCGCGGCCCCTCTTCCACCGCGGGCGAAGCCGCCCCCCCTCCCACCGCCCCGGGCGAAGCCGGCACCGGTCACCGACCGCCCGGCCACGTCCCGCCCCGCCCCCGATTCGCTCCCGCCCCGGCCGCCTCCACGGCCGCGGCCGTCGTCCCCCAGCCTCCGGTGGTGCTCCCCCCTCCGGACCTGCCGCCTCCACCAGAGGTGCCACCACCGCCGGAGTGCCGCGGGCGCTGGCGGCACCTCCGCAGGTGGTGCCGTTCGTGCCCGGGGGAGCGCCTCGGCGTCACGGACCGGCGGGCGCCAGGCAGGGATCCGCGGACGGCCCTGTGGCCTGGCCGGCACTCCGCTGAGCGGGCCGCGTAGGACACCGTCTGCGGCGCCTGGCCGGGGGAAGTTCGGCTGGCGCGCCTGTGGAAAACCCCGGTCGCCACTGATCGCTCGGATAGGGTGCCAAGCCGTAGCGGCGGTCGCTGGAGGCCGCCCACGAGCGCTCAGGAGGCGAGATGCCACGGGCGATCCGGAGGACGCGGTAGATGCTCCCCGGCCTGGACACCCGCGCGCTCCGGAGCGGGAGCCGGGACCTCGGCGCGCTCGGCGAGCGCTGCCGGGCGCTCGCCGCGCAGCTCCACCACGGCGGCGACGCCCTGACCCGTGATCCCCGCTCGTGGAGCGGGGTGGCCGCCCGTGCGAGCGGTGAGCGCGCCGGTCGCCTCGTCACCGCACTCGGCCAGGCGACCACGGCCGCCACCGAGGCGGCCGCGGTCCTCGCCGCAGTCGCCACCGCCGCCGAGGACGCCCAGGCCACCTGGGAGCGCGCCGAACGCCTGGCCGCTACGGCCGGCATCAGCCTCGGCGCCGGCGGGCTGGACGCCACTGGGCTGTCCCCGGGGCTGTCCTCGGGTGGCCTGGGAGCCCACGGGCTGGGTGCTGGCGGACTGTCCTCCGTGGGCTTGGCCGCAGGCGACCTCGGCGGTCGGGGGCTGCCCTCGAGAAACCCCTACGAGGGTGATGCGACCGGCGGTGGCGCAGGTGATGCCGCGGTTGCCCAGGCCGCCCGGGCGCTCGCCGGGGAGGCAGACGGCCGCATGCGCACCGCCGCAGTCTCGGCGTCGGCCGCGTTCGACGAGCTCGCCGGCCGGGCCCCAGCGGTCTGCCAGGCCATCGACCGGCGCGGCGCCTACGCCCGGGCGATCGAGGTCAGGACGAACGGCCCGATCTCACCCTGGGACGACGTCCGCGACGGTCTTGCCTCAGGCGTGAAGGGCCTGGTTGAGGGCGGGGTGCAGACCGCTGTCCTGGCGTGGCCGCTCTACTGGGTCGCGCGCCCGGCCGACGCGCGGCGGCGGGTCGGGGAGGCGGTCGCGGGCGGCGTCGCCGCGCTGCGCGACCCGGCCGCGGCCGTCCGGCAGCAGCTCGGCACCGACGACCTCGAGAACGGCCACGCCTGGCGCTTCTGGTCCCGCCTCGTGCCCCAGGCCGCGCTGGCCGCGGCCGCCAAGGGGGCCGGCAGCCTCGGCCGTGCCGCGGGAGTGGGCGAGGAGGCCGCCGCCGCGGCGACCTCGCCCGGCCCTGCCCGCCTGGCGCCCCGGGGCGTGCCGCTGGCCGGGACCGCCGAGGGGCGCGCGGTCCCCCGCGGGAGCGCCCCGCTGGGGTTCGCCGACCCGGCCGAGTTCGGCCGCTTCGGCGCCCGGCTGGGCGCCGGCCTCAGGAAGGCCGGCTACGGCGACGTCCGGGCGGCGTTCCAGGGCAGCTCCGTCACCGGCCGCGACTACCTGTCGGGCGCGCCGTTCGACGTGGGTCGGCGGAGCGACTTCGACGTCGCCCTCGGCGGCCGGAGCCTGTTCGAGCGGGCCCGGTCGATCGGCGTGGGTCTGCGCTCCGGCGGCACCCGCACCGCGCCCCTGACCGGCGCGCAGCTCGACGCGCTCGGGCTCAAGGGGCTCGGCGACGAGCTCGCCCGTCTCACCGGCAGGCCCGTCGGCTTCATGGTCTACCAGTCGATCGAGGCGGCCGCCGTCCGCCGCCCGAGCATCATGGTGCCGCTGCGATGAGCTTGTGCGGCAAGCCTGCGAGGTGGGTGACCGCACCGCAGGAGGCGGTCACCCACCTCGGCCTGGCTCAGCGGCGCGTCGGGTCGTAGCGCTCGCCCTGCGCGTCGACTCGGATGAAGGGCTCCTGGACGCCAAGGGCGGCCAGGAGGCCGTAGCGGTGCGGCCGGCGGAACGCGTTGCCATACGTCTCGCGTCGCCCTTGGCCAGGTTGGCCGTCTGGTCGGGCAGGCGGGAAGCTGGAGCAGGGCCACCGTGACAGCCGTCATGTGAATGTCTCCTCCTCGCGCATCGTGAGCGGCGCAGATCGTCGTAGCGACGCCGCCTGCGCGGGGGAGCACGGGCACGGTGGCTGGGAACCGGTCAGGCCAGTCAGGTCAAGGAAAGGGTGTTGATAAGGCTCCTCGAGCGGGTTACAAGAATGTAGTTTGGGATCGGAGAAGGGAGGGAGTGTGACGATGGAGCCTCTGCGCTTGCCTGAGCTGCTCCGCGGCCTGGAAGGCAAGTGGGTCGCCCTGCGGGACGGCGAGGTCGTCGACGCTGCCGCCTCCTCAGATGCCCTGTTCAAACGGTTGCGGGCCCGACAGATCCGCGACGCGACCGTGATGCGGGTGCCTTCGGAGCACGACCACGGTGCCGAACTCGTAGGCATCGGGTAGCTCGGCAGGTGCCTCGCCAGCCGTTCCCATGGGTCTTCACGTACGCGGATATCAGGCGCTATCACGGGCGGGTCGAGGAGACCCCAAGAACTCGGGTCCACCGGCAGCCCTGGTCGGGATCACGGAAGCTGGTGCTCCGACGATCGAGCTCGTAATGGTGCCGACTCCTGGCTGGACTCCTATAGTGGGTTGCCTTGATGCACCTTTAGTCGTTATCGTCCCTCGAATCCGGTCCGGGAGGGAGGGCGCACTCACGAGATGCGGAGCGCGAGAGGACGTGAGGTGGGGTCGACGGCAGCAGGCGACGAATGACCGCAGAGCTTGACTTCGGTCCTGCTGGTCATCTCTATGCGACGCACCCCCTTCACGCCTTTGCCGCCCGTTGCCCGCCACCGCTCGTCGACTGGGCGATCTCAAGGTTCAGCGCTCCAGGAGACGTCGTGCTGGATCCCATGGTCGGTAGCGGCACGACGCTCGTCGAGGCTGCGCTCCTCGGACGACGGGCCTGGGGTGCGGATATCGACCCCCTCTCGCGCCTCATCGCCAAGGCGAAGGCGACGCCGATCCCGATCGCCAGCTGGGATCTGGCGATCGAACAGGTTGAGACCGGCCTTGCGGAACCTCTGGGAGATGCGAGGTGGCGTCCCGACCTGCCGAAGCTCGAACGGTGGTTCCTGCCGTCGGTCGCGGCCGACCTCTCCGGCCTGCGGACGTTGATCTCGACGATCCACTGTGAACCGGACGTCCGGGACCTGCTCTGGGTTGCGTTCTCGGCCTTGATCGTCGCGAGGACATCGGTGGCCAACGCCCGAGACCTCGTGCACTCCCGACATCACTATCGTCGGTGGGACCACGACCCAGACGTGAACGCCCGGTTCCTGAAGAACCTGCGCCGGTTCCGTCGTCTGGTCGTCGACTACCTGGATCGGTTGGAGCAGGCTGGGAACGCGAAACCTGACGTCCGGATCGTCGGCGACGACGCCCGCCGGCTCCCGGTGGCCGATGCCTCCGTCGATCTCCTCTTCACGTCGCCTCCGTACTGCTCAGCCCTCGACTACACGCGAGCCCACCTCTTCGCGGTCGCGTGGATGCCGGAGATCCTCGGCACCGGCGTCGCGCAGTACCGGACGCTTGGCCGGACCTATGTCGGATCTGAGCGTGCACCGCTCGCAGACGCGCCGACCCCGGCGACTCCGCCTCCGTCGCTTGGCCTTCAGGCGGTCGACGAGGTCGTGCATGCGCTCTCCGGAGACCTACGCCGCTCATGGGTGGTGCACCGCTACTTCCGCGACATGGCGGGAGTCCTCCAGGAGTGCAGGCGCGTCGTGCGGCCGGGCGGTCGGGTGGTGCTGGTCATCTGCCCTTCCAATATCCGGAAGGTCTCGATCCCGACCCATGTGCTCCTAGCCGAGACCGCCCGGTCCATGGCCGACCTCGAGATCGAGGACGTGCTCGAGCGGACCATCCACGAGCGGCGCCGCGTGATGCCGTACCTGGAAGCGGCCTTCGGGGCGCGCATGCAACAGGAGTACGTCGTCGTCCTTCGTCGACCAGGCGGGTCGAGCAGTGCCCGATCCCGTTGAGCCCGAGCTCCGCAAGCTCCACGAGCGGTTGCTGTCGGACGACGTGGTCGCGCCGAGGGACCTGGCCGAGCGTGTCGTCCCCTTGGTGCGCAACCGCTTGGCGCGGCTGGAGCGATCAGTCGGCGACCCACACCTGGTGCCGTCGGTGATCGGCCTCGTGGTCGCGAAGTACCTTCGAGAGCCCCAGCGGTTCGAACCTGCCCGAGGTGGTCTCATCGCCTACCTGGCAATGGAGGCACGCAGCGACGTCCTGAACGAGTTGGAGGCACGACGCCGACGACGGACTCGCGAGCTGCCCGTTGCCGATCCTGTCGAACTCGAGCCGCGGAGTGGGGACAGTACGGTAGAGGAAGAAGCTCTGGATGCGGTCGACCCCTTCGGGGTCGCGCCAATGGTGGCGCAAGGAGCGATACGAGCACTGCAAGACCTGGACCACCTCGACCGCCAGCTCCTGCAGCTGATGGCGGACGGGGTGCGGGCGACGAGCGCGTACGCAGCCGTGCTCGGACTGTCGCACCTGCCTGTTGAGCTGCAGCGCAAGGCCGTGAAGCGCCACAAGGATCGCCTGCAGAAGAGATTGGAGCGGCTCCGTGGACAGCTCTCCTGACGAGGCGGTCTTCGCCGCGCTGAGCGAGCACCTGCGCGAGGAGCCCGAGTTCCTGGCGGGCTGGCTCGCGGCCGCCCCTGACCGCGGGGAGGGCATCATCCGCCGGCTCGGTCTCGACCAACGCCAGCGTGCCCGACTGCCGCTCTATCGCTCCCCTCGTGCAGGTCATTTCATCGCGGACGTCACGGCGATCGCCCGTCACCTGCACGTCGACCCTGATGAGCTTGCCGTAGGGCTTCGAGAGGGGGTTGCGCTCGCCGCGCTGGCTGCGGTTCCGGCCGCCGAGCTTGAGCGACCCGCCGGAGAGGTGCAGGCGGGACTGGTGAGTGCTGCTCACGACATGGCCGACGACCAGGTCAGCGCCAGCACGTCCTTCGCAGGGCGAGCAAGGGAACGGGCAGACAGCTTCTGGGCCGACGTGCCCGACGAGGTGCGACACCACCACGATCTCGAGGTCGCCATCGCCTGGGCGACCCCCCTGGCGATTGTGGCGCTTCCAGCCCTCGATCAGCACCGGGCTCGTGGCTGGCTCGCCAGTCGAGGCGTGGAGCTGAGCGACGACAGTGGTGCTCGGGCGCTCAGGGGTCTGCTCCTCGCCTCCCGTGGTGCTGGCATCGTCTTGCTTGATGGGAGGCTCACCCGGGCCGATCGACGCTTCACGGTGGCGCACGAGCTGGGCCATTTCTTGTTCGACTACGTCGAGCCCCGTGAACGGGTGCTCCGCGAGGCGCCTGAGCTCCTCGACGTGATCGACGGATGGCGTCCACCGAGCAGAGCCGAACGCGCGCAGGCCGTTCTGGCCCGGGTGCCACTGGGCCTCCATGCGCACCTGCTCGAGCGCGACGCCGACGGCGCCGCCGCCCATGACGTCGAGGCGGCGGAAGACGCCGCCTCGCAATTCGCACTCGAGCTGCTCGCACCCTGGTCGACGGTGCTGGAGCTGGCGTCGGCGACAGCGCAGGAGCACCGGTTGCCATTTGCCGAGCTGATCGACGAGGTCACTGACGTGCTGGCCGACCGCTTCACCCTCCCACGGAAGCGGGCCACCGTGCGAGCCAGGTCTGCCCTTCACGCGCTCGGGATCCGACGGAGCTTCTTCGATCGGTGACGGCATCGAACTTTCCGAACGACCCCGGTACGAGAGGCAGAGAGGCAGAGAGGAATTGCGTAGCTCGCCCAAGGGGGCAGGACATGACCATGATCGAGCCACCGGGGAGGCCGGACCGTCGCCAAGACGAGCCGGAGCTCCCATCGGCGGACTTCGAGCGCGAGTTCGGCGAGCCGCTGCGGCGTGTCCTCGACCTCGATACCTGGCACCCGGGCTCTGACTTGCCGGCCCTCTACGAGCGTCTCGACGCGGAGATCCAGAGTGCGCTCTCCCAGGAGGACCGGGTGGCCGGCGCGCTCCGTGCCGAGGTCTTCCCGGTCATCCGTGACCGGGGCCGGCCCGGCGCCCCGCCCCTGGCCGGTGTCTGGCCCATCCCAATCGGCGACCTCGAGAAGGTGCATCGGGGAACGCTGTTCGCGGGGAAGGTGGAGGCGTGCGACGGCACCGTCCTCGTGCACGACTCCCTCGCGCTGACGATCATCCAGCTCGGGGTGTGCCTCATCTCGTACAACGGGCAGGAGGGGACCTGGTCCCACCGCCTCTTCCGGCGGGACCTGCGCGGCGCCCCGAGCAGCCCGGTCGACGAGGCGTTGCAGCTTCTCGAGCAGCGGGAACGACGCGCCTCAGTGGGGGTCGACGACAAGCGCGACCGGCTGACCGAGCTCGGCCGGCGCGGGATCATGACCTACGCCGAGCGCGCGGTCCTTGCCCGCCTCTCGGCCGCCCCATGGCGGCTCGGCCAGGGCAACCCGGCACCGTTCGAGCTGCTGACCGGCTCAGGCGCGCTCGACCTCGTCGAGCAGGGGCTCGACGTGCTGTCCGAGCTCCTGCTCGACCACCAGCGGTTCGCGTTCGTGCCGTCGGCGCCCAGGCAGCGCGCGCTGCTCACGATCGGGCTCGCCCTGCGCCCGCTCGAGTTCGCGGTGGTGCACAAGCTGCGCAGCTACATCGAGGACATGGTCGAGCGTGGGAACCTGCGCCTTCGCCGTCTGCAGGCTGCGCGGGAGTTCGTGGCCGCCGCCGGCGAGCAGGTTGCCGTCGGGGTGTACCGCACGTCGCTGGCGGCTCCGCCGTACGTCTTCTACGCGCCCGCCGACCCGGAGCTCTGCGCACAGGCGGCTGCGATCGTCATGGCCGACGCGGTCCTCCAGGAGCATCGCGGGTTCCCGCTGCTGCTCGACATGGCGGACCAGCTCTGTGGGGCGAGCTTCGGCCGGGAGGACTTCCTCGGCACCGTCGGAGCCGCCTACGCCGCCCAGGATCGCACGTTCAGCCATCTCTCCGAGCGAGAGACGCGCCCCTATCCAGGGAGGTGACCGAGTTGCGGCATGAGCCTCAGCCCGACCCCGGACCCGTCGACCACCCCGACGCGGCGCGCGTGGAGCAGCCGGTTCACCAGCTCAAGGACTACCTCGAGCCCTTGACCAAGGCGGCTGCGCTCGCCGAGGATGCCTCCCCCGACGCGGTCGGCCGCACGATGTTCGACTCGGGCGCGTCGCAGGACGGCTCAGTGACCGTGCTGCTGCCGAAGGACGAGATCGCCAAGGTCCCGACCCAGGCGCTGGTTCGGATCGACTCCCGGCAGGACGGGCGCAGCTATCTGGGGATCGTCATCGCCGGCCCGTTCGCCGAGCCCGACGGCCTGCGGGCCGACGCCAACGTGATCGTGACGACGACGGTCCGGGGCGGCATCTTCATGCCGAGGTACCACGGCCGCGTGCAGGTGGAGCTTCTCGGCGAGGAGCTGCACGGCGCCCTCGTGCCGCCGCGGTTCCGCCCGTTGCCGAACAGTGTGGTGACCGTGCTCGAGACGGAGGAGAAGGCCGCCGCCCTGCGTGCCGGCGGCACGCTCCGGCTCGGCTCGGTCCTCGGCGACGAGGACGTGCAGGTCGGGATCCCGGTCGACAAGAAGTCGGTCCTGCCCCGCCACACCGCGGTGCTGGGCACGACCGGCGGAGGGAAGTCCACGACGATCGGCCGGCTGCTCGCCGAGGCGCAGCAGGCCGACATGGCCGTGGTCATCCTCGACACCGAGGGCGAGTACGTCCACATCGGCGATTCGACCACCGATCCGTCCATGCTTGTCGCCCTGTCCCGCCGGGGGCTCGCACCCGCCGGCATCCCGGACACCCGGCTGTTCCACCTCGCCGGCACCGAGACCGCCAACCCCGGGCATCCGAGCCGCCACGAGTTCGGCCTCTCCTTCACGGAGCTCTCACCGTACACGGTCGCCGAGATCGTGGAGATGAGCGAGGCGCAGAAGGAGCGGTTCTTCCGCACGCTCGACATCGGCAAGCAGCTCCTCCGAGAGCTGAACATCTTCCCGCGTCGTGGAAGCCAGGACGACGAGCGGCGGGTCCTCGAGCTGAACGAGTTCGACGAGGGATACCCAGAGCTGACCCTGTCGAGGGTCATCGACCTGGCGAATGCCATGCTCGCCCACGTCGAGCATGGAGACGTCGACGAGGTCCGCCTCTACAACCAAGAGCTGGGGACGCCGGTCGCCCGCGCCGCACTGAAGCGGCTCGTAGCCGCAGCCAAGCCCTCGTCGGCCGTGAGCTGGCGGGCGACTCTCGGGCGGCTGTGGCGGCTGCACCGGCTCGGCATCTTCGACCGGCGCGACCACCCACCCCTCGACATGCGGGCCGTCCTCCGGCGAGGCCAGGTGTCGATCGTCGACCTCTCCGGCACCGACTCGCCGGCGGTCAACAACATCGTGATCGCCGACCTCCTCCGCAACGTCCAGCGTGCCCAGGACGCCGGATATCGGTGGTGGGAGCAGCAAGGCAGCCCCGGCGAGCCGCGCAGGGTCCTGATCGTCGTCGAGGAGGCCCATGAGTTCCTCTCGGCCGACCGGGTCGCGAAGATGCCGATCCTCTTCGAGCAGGTCGCCCGGATCGCCAAGCGTGGCCGCAAGCGGTGGCTCGGCCTCGTGTTCGTCACCCAGTTGCCCCAGCACCTGCCCCGCGAGGTCCTGGGCCTGGTCAACAACTACGTGCTGCACAAGATCAACGACGAGGGCGTCATCCGCACCCTGCGTCACGTCATCCCGGGCATCGACGAGAGCCTGTGGCGCCGGCTGCCCGCTCTCGCTCCCGGCCAGGCCGTCGTCTCCCTGACCCACATGGCAAGGCCGCTGCTCGTCGCGATCGACCCGGCAGGCTGCCGGCTGCGGATGGTCGAGTAACCCAATGTGTCGAGTTCTCCGAACTCGGCCGGTACTACTGCCCAGAGGTCCAGCAGGGCGTGGAGAGGGGCTTGCTTGCGTGACATGACCGATCGACTCGCTGGGGCGGCTGGCGAAGGCTCCCCTCGTCAGCGGGCGCTACGGCACCGATGCTTACGCGAGGCCGGGCTCTGACCGATGGCGACCACCGGGAGGTGATTGAGCTGCCCCAAGTTGGAATCGCCAAGACGTTCAGAGCGGACCTTTCGGGGCTTCCAGCGCCGATCCGCGGCAAGGCGGCGATCTGGCTCGCCGACTACATGCTGAACCCGGACGACTCGCGCTTCGAGGCCCATCGAGTCACTCGTACCCTGATGCCGAACCTGTGGACAGCGAAGCTCGATGACGCCTACCGGGTGATCTACCGCAGGGGCCCTGATGGCGTGCGGCATCTGCTGCTCTGCGACCACCACGACGAGGCCTACCGCCGCGCGGAGAAGCTGCGCGTGCTGCACACAGGTGGGGTCGTCGAGATCGTGGAGATGTCCTCGGACCCTGGGCCGTCGTCGGTGGAGGGCAGGCCGGCGACGGCCTTCCAGCGAAGCGAGGTCGGCCACCTCTTCATGGCCTGGACCGACGACGAGCTCGTGGCGGCCGGTGTGCCCGCGCACGCGCTCGACGAGGTGCGCCGGTTGGACTCGGAGGACGACCTCCTGCTGCTCTCCGAGCGATCCGGTCCGTTCGGCAACCTGCTGCTCACCATCTATGAGGACGGGCCGCCCAAGCTGGCCGCCCAACTCGGCCCCGTGCTTCCTCCGAGTCGGGACCCGGAGATGCCGGGCAAGGTCGAGGCGGCGCTGAAGACCGATGCCGCCGGCGCGTCGGTCGTGCTCGTCGAGGACGAGGGCGACCTCGAGCGGATCCTCGCGCAACCTATCGAAGACTGGATGATCTACCTCCATCCGGCGCAGTCGGCCGCTGTCCGTCGTCGAATCGGTGGCGCGGCCCGGGTCCGGGGTCCCGCCGGTACTGGCAAGACCGTCGTTGCCCTGCATCGGGCTGCCTTCATCGCGCGGAATCTTGAGCGCCACGAGGACGACGGTCCGATCCTCGTGACGACGTTCATCCGGTCGCTCCCGGTCGTGCTGCGAAGCCTGTTCGAGCGTCTTGCTCCGGACGTGGCGCACCTCGTCGAGTTCGACAACGTGCATGGATGGGCGAGCGCGTTCCTCAAGTCGAGGCACCGCCCGAACGCGGTCAACCCGGCCCTGACCGAGCGGCTGTTCGACGAGGCGTTGGAGAGCCCGGCGGGCAGGCGGCTGCAGGCGGCCGGGCTCGGTCGCGGCTACCTGCTCGAAGAGGTGCAGTACTTCGTGAAGGGTCGAGCGCTGGCCACAGTCGAGGACTATCTGGCGCTGCCCAGGACCGCTCGGGGGACGCCGCTCCGGGCTGATCAGCGGGGGGACCTCTGGGAGGTGGCGACGCACTACCGAGCCGCCTGCGAGGAGTGCCGGGTGCGCGACTTCGACGACCTGGTCGTCGACGCGTACAGGGAACTGGGAGCGCGCCCGCTCGCCCGGCCTTACGCCGCGATCATCGTCGACGAGGCGCAGGATCTGACCGAGGCGGGGCTCAAGATGCTCGTCGAGGCGCTCCGGTCGGGTGGGGAGCTCCTCCTGGTCGGCGATGGCCAGCAGAGCATCTATCCGGGCAGCTTCTCACTTCGATCGATCGGGCTTGACGTGCGAGGCCGCTCCACGGTTCTGACGACGAGCTATCGATCCACCCGCCAGCTCCTCGAGGCCGCCCTCGCGGTCATGTCCGGCCACCCCTTCGAAGACCTCGAGGACGAGCCGCTCGATGGTGACCGGCGCGTCATCGGCGTCCGTGAGGGTGAACCACCCGTGCTCCGTGGGTTCGCGGACGAGGAGGTCGAGCGGCGCTTCGTGGTCGCCGACATCGCGGCTCGCACCGACCATGGAGCGACTCTCGGTGACATCGGGGTCTTCTGCATGCGGACCGCCCAGGTGAAGGCCCTGCTCGCCCTGTTCAAGCAGCGCGGTCTGGCTGCCCAGGACCTTACGACCTACAAGGGCAGGACGACGCGGGCGGTCAAGGTCGGCACCCTGTTTCGCGCCAAGGGCTTGGAGTTCAAGGAGGTCTACCTGCCCCATGCGAGCGTGAGCCTACCGGACGCCAATGAGCGTGGTGACCCGGAGGAGGCCCGCGAGCTTGCACGCCGGCGGTTCTTCGTCGGCATGACCCGGGCTCGCGACCGGCTCGTCATCACCTGGAGCGGCGAGCCGTCTGAGTTCCTCGAGCCGCTGCTTCGAGGGTCGGACGATCCCATCGACGAGAGGCTGAAGCCGTGATCGAGCCAGACGACCCGAGGAGCCGGTCTACGCGGCCCGAGGCGCTTGTCACGACCCGTGCGCAGCCGTTAGGGTTCGGCGGATCTGTCTCGGTGGGGGGGACGCGCTTGTACGAGCGTGGGCAGCGAGCAGCGCTCCGTGATCATCTGTGGGAGATCACCGACGTCCGCTCGACGCGCGGTGGCATGCTGCTCGAACTGAAGCGGATCTCCGAGGGTGCGGGAGCGCGCACGCTCACGGTCGTCCCCGAGCTGGAGGACGACCTCAGCATCCGTCCCGCGCAGTCCTTGCGGTTCGACGTCGGCAACCCGATCAGGCTGCAACAGCTCCACGACGCGCTCAGCCTCACGATGGCCCACGGCCGCGGCGACCTCGTCGCCTTGGCGCACGGTCGGATCGAGCTGGAGACCTACCAGCTCATCCCCGTGCTGAAGGCGCTCCGGCTTCCCCGGGCGCGGCTCTTGATCGCCGACGACGTCGGGCTCGGGAAGACGATCGAGGCAGGACTGGTCCTGCTCGAGCTGGCCCGCCGGGGTCGAGCGGGCAGGGTGCTGGTCGCCTGCCCGGCCGCGCTCACCGACCAGTGGGTCGAGGAGATGGCGTTCCGGTTCAACCTCGAGTTCACCAAGGTCGACGGGGGGAAGTGGCAGCAGCTCCGGCGGGAGAACCCGGCGAGCCACAGCCCGTGGGCGGCCATCCCGCTCGCCGTGTCGAGCATCGACTACCTGAAGGCCAACACCGGAGCCCTGCACCAGGCGCCGCCGTTCGACCTCGTGATCATCGACGAGGCACACCACGTCGCCCGGTCGTTCGCCGGGCAGGGCCGCACCTCGTCGACCGAGCGCTCGCGGCTGGCCCGCCTGCTCGCCTCCCGAACGCGTGAGCTGCTGCTGCTGTCGGCCACCCCGCACAACGGCTATCCGGAGAGTTTCGCGAGCCTCCTGCAGCTCGTCGAGCCCTACCTCGCGGCCGACGACGGCCGGCTCGCCCCGAGCGTGATCGAGCCGTACGTCATCCGGCGGCTCAAGCGGAACGTCGCCCGTGGCAACCCTCCCCGCCCGGTCACGCCCGGACGGAACGTGAGCCCGATCCCGGTCCGCCCCACAGCCCGGGAGCAGGAGGTCTTCCAGCGGCTGCGCGGCCACTCCCAGCGGACCCTCCGGGCGCTCAAGGGCAAGGGTGATCGCGCCTCCTACCAGATCGAGTCGTTCACCCTCGAGGTGCTGCGCAAGCGCGCGCTCTCCAGCCCGTTCGCGATGGCCGAGTCCTTGCGGCGACGGGCCGACGCGCTGGCCGGCCACGGCGAACGGGTGCCCGCCTCCCGCTCCCGCGGCGACCTCGTGCGCCGCTACCGCTCGGGCGACGAGCTGGACGAGGTCGCTCGCCAGGAGGCCGAGCAGCTTGCCATGACCACGCTCGCCGAGGCCATGGGCGAGGAGGACTTCGGCGAGGAGCGGCGCCTGGTCGCCGTGCTGCTCGACCTGGTCGCCCGCATCCGGCCCGAAGACGACGCCAAGCTGAGCGCGCTCAAGGTGTGGCTGCGGGAGTTCCACGCCATGCAGCCCGGCGAGCGGGTGATCGTCTTCACCGAGTTCGTCGACACCATCACCTACCTGGCGGACCATCTCGGTGAGCCGGCATTCGTGCGCGTCGACGGCACCCTGACCCTTGCCGAGCGCCGCCGGCGGCTGGAGGCCTTCGGCCGGACACCTGGTGGGGTGCTGCTCGCGACCGACGCTGCCGGCGAGGGCCTCAACCTCCAGGAGGCCGCCCACGTCGTCCTGCACTACGAGCTGCCCTGGAACCCCAACCGGCTGGAGCAGCGCAACGGCCGGGTCGACCGCTACGGCCAGACGCAGCGGGTGCAGGTCCGCTACCTCCATCTCGAGAAGACCCGGGACGCCGAGATCCTCGAGCGCCTGCAGGGCAAGCTCGCCAGGATCCAGGAGGAGCTCGGCTCCGCCGCGGACGTGCTCGGGCTCGCCAACCAGCCGGGCCTGATGGAGGCCCTGCTCGAGGGGGAGGACGAGGATGCCATCGAGCAGCGCATCGAGCGGGCCGAGATCGAGGTGCGAGCCTACCTCGAGGAGTCGGGAACGCTGGCGGTCCTTGCCGGGGACTCCTTCGGTCCGGCCGAGGCGGCGTCTGTGGCGGCAACCGAGCGGCGGGCCGCGCTGCTCGCCCCGAGCTTCGCCGGGTACGCCGATCTCGTGCGCCGCGTCGTCGCCGAGGAGGGCGGCTCCTTCACCGGTTCCGGCCCGATCTGGCAGGTGAGCCCAGGACCACGGCTCGCGAGCTACCGCGGGGTGGGCGATGCCGCGTTCCTGGCGACCTTCAACCGCGCGGTTGCGCTCGACCCGGCCAACAAGGGAGTGGCCTTCCTCACTCCGGCGCATCCGCTGGTCCGCGCGGTGCTCCAACGGGTAAGGGCCAGGCTGTGGGAGCCTGGGGCGAAGGATCGCGTGGCCGTGCGGGTCGTCACGAGTGGTGATCCCGGGTACCTCGTCACGTTCACCGCGCGGGTCCAGGGCGAGGACGGGAGCCTGCTGGAGGAGCCACTGCTGCCGGTCTGGGTCGGCGTCGATGGGGCCGCCACCGGCGACGAGGGCACCGACGAGCGGCGGTTCCGCACGCCGGGAACGGCCGGTGACGCTGCCGCGTGGGCCAGGGCGCATCTCGAGGAGGGGTTCGACGGTGCCGTCCGCGCCGCGACGCTCGAGGCGCGGCGGCGCCTCGACGCCCGGACCGCCGCGCTCGCCGAGGAGCTTGAGACCCAGGTGGCGCGGCTCCGGGACGATCTCGAGCGCTGGCGTACCGCCGAGCGGGCCGAGGCGCACCGCCGCTTCGAGCGGGCCGGCGCCGAGGGCCCGACCCAGCTCGGCCTGTTCGCCGACGATCCAGGCGTGGGGCCACTCGCGACGCTCGACGAGACACTCGCCGCCATCGACCGCACCTTCGACGACCGGAGCGGCCAGCTCGCCCGTGCCCACCAGGTCGGCCAGGTGGCCGGGCCGGATCAGGTCGGCTGCCTGCTCGTCGTGCCCGAGGCGCTCCTCGAGGGGGTGCGATAGATGCTGAACCTCCGCATCGCCGGCAACTTCCTGTCGACGTACTACCTGGCCGACGCGAGCCAGTTCCTCCGCGCGGAGCGCGGCAACCTCGGCGAGGCGACCCGGGAGGAGGCGCTCCGCCAGGTGTGGCGCCTCGTCCGGCGGGCATCGCTGGACCTGGACGACACGAGCACCCTGGCAACCACCCGCAAAGTGGTCGTCCCGCTGCTCGCCGCGCTCGGCTTCGAGCTGGACACCGGCGCGGCCACGCGGGTCGGCGAGGGCCTCGATGCCGACGCCGCCGTGCTCGACCCGGACGGCGAGCCGCTCTGCTACGTGGTCGTCGCGCCGGCGAGCCAGCACCTGGACGCCAACCCGGCCGGCCGGCGCCAGGGCGACGCCCGCCCTCAGCGCCGGCTCGAACGCCTGCTCCGCCACGGCCGCGCGCCATTCGGCATCGCCACCAACGGCCGGGAGCTGCGGGTGGTCGCCAGAGACCCAGGGCTCGGCGGGGAGGCAGCGTACCTTGGGCTCGACCTCGTCGGCCTGGCCGAGTACGGCGACGAGCACGAGTGGCGCCTGGTCTGGGCGCTGCTCCGCCCGGAGGCGATGCTCCCAGGGCCGGACGGGACGAGCCTGTACGAGCGGGCCGAGCGGGCCAGCGAGGAGACGGCTGCGCGGGTCTCCGACGACCTCTCGGTCGGGGTCCGCAAGGCGATCGAGGCGCTCGCCCAGGGGGCGATCGACGACCTGCGTGCCCGCGATGCCGAGGTGCCCGACCTGCGCACCCTGTTCGCCGACGCGCTCAAGGTCGCCTACCGCCTGCTGTTCGTCGCGTTCGCCGAGGACCGCGGCCTGCTCCCGATCGACATCCCCGCCTACCGGTCGAGCTACAGCTTCGCCCACCTGCGCGACGAGGTGCTCGACCCCAAGGCCGAATGGACCGGCGACCACACCTACCTGTGGGAGTCGGTCACCGCGCTGTTCCGGCTGCTGCGCGAGGGCGCCGACGTGGGCGAGTTCCGGGTCGCCGCCTACGACGGCGGCCTGTTCGACCCGCAGAGCTGCGCCTCGTTCGACCTGCCCATCCGCGACGCCCGAGGCGAGCGTCCCGTCCGGCTGAGCGACCCCCACATCGCAGCGGCGATCGAGCACCTGTCAGTGACCGAGTCCGTCCGTGGCCGCGGCGGCAGGGTGCGGACGGTGGCCGACGGCAGCGGCCGGCGGCGGGTGAACTACCGGGAGCTGAGCGTCGAGCAGCTCGGCAGCGTCTACGAGGGCCTGCTCGCGTTCGAGCCCCGCCTGGCCCGCGAGCCGATGGTGCTCGCCGAGCTGTCGAGCGGCGGCAAGCGCGTGACCCAGGTCGTGGCCCGGGACCGGCTCCCAGAGGGCGCCCGCGAGATCGAGGACGTCCCCGAGGGGCGCTTCTTCCTGTTCGAGGCGTCGGGCCAGCGCAAGGGATCCGGCTCCTACTACACCCCGCGGGCGATCGCAGCGTTCCTCGCCCGCGAGGCGCTCGAACCGCTCGTGGCCGGGCGGAGCAGCGAGGAGATCCTGGAGCTGCGGGTGATCGACCCGTCGATGGGCTCCGGCGCCTTCCTGGTGCCGGCCGTCCACTTCCTCGCCGAGGCGTACGGCCAGGCACGCATCGCCGAGGGCCTGGACGCGGACGCGCTGATCGACGACGAGGAGCGCGCCGCCTACCGCCGCATCGTGGTCGAGCGCTGCATCTACGGGGTCGACAAGAACCCGATGGCGGTCGAGCTGGCCAAGGTGTCGCTCTGGCTCGCGACCGCCTCGGCCGACCGCCCGCTGTCCTTCCTGGACGCCAAGCTCCGCTGCGGCGACTCCCTGGTCGGCGCGTTCCTCGATGACCTCGACCGCCTCCCCACAGTCCTCGTCCGCGGCCGCCAAGCCGGCGATGGCGCGCAGCTCCGCCTCCCCGTCGAGGGCGCCCGCGCTGACCTCGCCAAGCTCGCCGCCGGCCGCCGCCAGATCGCCGAAGCCCCCTCCGACCACGCCGCTGAGGTCCGTGAGAAGGCCGCCCGCCTCCGCACCTACCTGGATGCGGACGGCCTCCGCCGCCTCCGTCTCCGCGCCAACCTCTGGGTGTCGGCGTTCTACTGGCCCTCCTATGCCCCGGCGCTCACCGCCCGCGAGTACCGCGCCTACGCGAGCCACGCCGCCAACGAGGGTGTCCTGCCGCTCCGGGTCGCGCAGGAGGCGGTCGAAGAGGTCGCCCGCGAGGTCCGCCCCTTCCACTGGGAGATTGAGTTCCCCGAGGTCTTCTTCAACCTCGACGGTACCCGCCGCGGGGACGGTGGGTTCGACACGATCCTTGGGAATCCGCCGTGGGAGGGCATAACCTTCAAGCAGATGGAGTTTTTCAGCCGCTTCGATCCGGCCTTCGCGTTCGCCCGAACGAAAGAGGAGAAGAGGATACTCTCCGATTCTGTGCTCGCTTTCGCCGAGGCCAAGGACGCCTACGAGGCCGTAAACGACCGCATCGAGGCCGAGAAGAGCTACATAAAGGGTTCGGGCCAGTACCGGTTGCTCGGTACCAAGGGTACTTTCAACTACTACCGCGCATTCCTTGAACGTGATCTCTTGCTCCTTGAGCCTCATGGGCGACTTGGCTTAACCATCGATGCGGGTCTAGTTGGAGATGCTGGGACACAGTACCACCGCCGAGAACTTTTCGAGCATACAGAAGTGCAGGTCTTTGCACTTTTTGACAACACTAGACGCATCTTTCCGATCGATTCGCGCGAACAGTTCGTGATCCTGGTCGCTGGAAAGGGAGGCTCTACGGAGCAAGTCCCATTCGCAGCTGGACTCACGGCAGTAAGTCAGCTTGATGAATTACCTCAACATACCATTCCGCTCTCGCTTGCTTTAATTCGTAGCCTCGCACCTGAAACTGTTGCGATTCCTGATGTTAGAGATCAAGAGCTCCTAGATCTCCTTACTATCATTTACGGTAGGCACGCGCTTCTCTTCGAGACTACATCGAAGAGAGTTTGGAATTCTACTCTTCAAACAGAGTTCCACATCCATGCTGGACGAGAGTTCTTTGATAGGCGGCAAACTGGAACTCCGCTCCGCGAGGGCAAGCACATCCACCAATTCGTAGCGGACTTCGCTGAGCCAACCTACCGGCTGAAGCCCAAGGGAGACGAAGAGCTGGTTCGCCGTGAGTGGCGGCGGGCTGGGTACCAAGGGCCGATTTCCGATGGTGTGGCCTGCTTGAAGGGCGAGCGCAGGCTGCTCGGAACGAATCGTCGAGGTGGGCTTGAGGTTCCGGCCGACCAGTACCGGCTTGGCTTCCGCAACGTCGCCCGTGCAACGGATGAGCGGACCCTGATCGCCGCCGTGCTCCCGCCCGGCACCGCGCTCGGGGATCACGTGCCCTTCTTCCATCGCAGCGTGCAAGATGATCCTGAGGTCGGCTACCGCACGGTCATGGATGCGACCTCGATGCTGTACCTCTGCGGTGTGTTGAATAGCCTGGTCCTAGACTTCGTGATCCGGCGGAAGGTGTCCTCCGCGCTTACCAAGTCGATCATGGCCACGCTGCCGATCCCCGACCCGCCGGTGAGCTCGGAGCGTCGGGCCGCCATCGTCGAACACGCCGCGCGGCTCACCTGCCGGAGCCGGGCGTTCGACGACCTCGCCAGCGTGCTCGGGGTGCCGTGCGCGCCGCTCGGGCGCGACGAGGAGGTGCGCCTGCGGACTGAGCTGGACGCACACGTCGCCCATCTCTACGGGCTCGACAAGGACCAGCTCGTCCGGGTGCTCGCCGACTTCCGCCGGTCGAGGGGTGAGGGGACTCCCGTGCCTCCCGACGACGCCTACAAGGCCGCGGTGCTGCAGGCGTACGACGAGCTAAGAGGGTGACATCAATGGGCGCCAGGGACGAGGTGCTGGAGCTGTTCCGGAGCGGGCTCGACCCGACCCGCATCTCCGAGGCGCGCGGGACGACCGTCCAGACGACGATCGGGTATCTGGAGCAGCTCGTCGGGCGCGGGCGCCTGCGCCGCTCGGACGTGCTGTTCTCGATCTCCAAGCAGCGGCGCGACCCGATCACGCGGTTGCTCGACGGCGACACGCCCAGGGACGGTCGGTTGACGCCGCTCAAGGAAGCGCTCGAACAGCAGGGCTACGACACCACTTGGGAGGAGCTGCGCGTCGTGGTGGCGTTTCACCAACCGGACGCCCCGTTCGGCGACATGTACGAGGATGTCCGCAGCACCGAGTGCGAGCTGCACCAACTCGTCCGGCGTGCCCTCGAGGAGCGGTTCGGCGGCGGTGAGGCGGGCTGGTGGCGCCAGGGTGTCCCGCTCAACATCCGGCAGGAGTGCCAGGACCGTCGGGAGGAGGATCCAGACCCCGCGCCCGAGCCCTGGTGCTACACGGACCTCAAGCACCTGGAGCGGATCGTCGATCGCCAGTGGCCGCTCGTCGCCGCCCATCTGCCCGTGCGTCCTGAGGACAAGCGCGCCGTGGTCAAGGATCTCGCCCGGCTGAACCAGATCCGCAACCAGGTCATGCACCCGGTCCGCGCTGAGCGGCCGTGCGAGGAGGACTTCGAGTTCGTGCGGGCCCTGCGCATCCGGCTGGGCTTCCGGGCGGACCTTCCGCCGTCGAGCCAGTCGTACAGCACGGAAACGGCACCGATGGAGGCTGCCTCGTGAACCCGTTCACCCTCGCCCAGCGCGTCCAGGACGACTACGAGCGCTTCACCTGGACGGCGTACCCGGTCGCCGACCCGGCGTTGCACGAGCGGCTGCAGGCGCTCGTCGACCGCGAGGCGCTGCTCTGGCGAGGGCCGTACATCACCGCCCAGCGGCCGCCACGGACGGGCGGGAGCTTGGCCGACCTCGTTGCCAGCGAGGGCATGCCCCCGGAGGTGCTCGACGGGTTCTCGCGGCTCGACATGCTCTTCGAGCACCAAGAGCGCGCGGCCAGGCGGCTGTGGCGGGGCGCGCACACCCTGGTCGCGACCGGGACCGGGTCGGGCAAGACCGAATCGTTCCTGATCCCGGTGCTCGCCTACTGCCAGCGGCACTGGGCCGAGAAACCGGGCGTCAAAGCCGTCGTGCTCTACCCGATGAACGCGCTCGTCAACGACCAGAAGGACCGGCTCGAAGCGGCCTGCTCTCGCATGGGGCTCTCCTACGGCGTCTACACCGGCGTGACCGACCCCGACGAGCGGCGCAGGCTGCAGAAGTCGCCCCCCGACGTCCTGCTCACCAACTACTCAATGCTCGAGTACATCCTGACCAGGGGCGACGACCGCAAGCTGTTCCGGCACGACAGCCTGCGCTACCTCGTGCTCGACGAGGTGCACACCTACCAGGGCGCGCTCGGTACCGAGATCGCCTGCCTGGTCCGCCGGCTCCGCGGGCATGTCGACCGTACGACCAGCGGGCTGGTGTGCGCGGGCCTCTCCGCCACCGTCTACGCGGGCGGGGGCGAGGCCGCCCACGAGGCCGCGCGCCGGCAGGTGGCCGAGTTCGCCTCGGCGCTGTTCGCCGCCGACATCGGTCCGGACGCGATCGTCGAGGAGGATCCCAAGCCGCTGCCCGAGCCCGACCTGGGTGCCGTGCCCCCGCCGCCGCCACCGCTCGCGCTCGCCGGGCGCCGCCCAGATGACCTCTCCGGCTTGGCCGAGCTGGCGACGAGGCTCCTCGGCCGCGCCGTGCCCGACGACTCGCCCCAGGCGCTCGGTGCCATCCTGCAGGGGAGTCCGGTGCTCGCCTGGCTCCGGCAGGAGCTGGTCGAGCCGCGCGCGGTCGACGACCTGGCCGCCGGGCTCGCCAAGCTGCCTGGCCGCGGCGACGCCGACCTGGCCGCGCTCGAGGAGGAGGTCGCCGCCTACCTGCTGCTCGGCTCGGTCGCCGTGGGACGCGACGGGCTGCCGCTCGTGCGGGCCAAGGTCCACCTGTTCCTGCGCGGGATCCCACGCCTCACCCGCTGCGTGGCGCCCGGGGAGCACGTGCTGGTCGACGGGCAGGCCGTCTGCCCGCACCCGGAGTGCGACGGCGCGGTCGCCTATCCCGTCAGCGTCTGCAAAGGCTGCGGCCAGGACTACGACATGGTGCCAACGCGGGACGAGGCGGAGGGCAGCGAGGGCGGCGAGCCGGTCCCCCTCGGCTACGTCGCCCGCCGGCTGCACCACGACCCACCCGACGGCATCGCCGAGGACGAGGGGTCTGCCGATACCGGCGCCCGTCCGGTCCTCCGGGCCGGCCGCCGCTGCCCCCGCTGTGGGCGGCCCAGCCCCGAGGGAGCCTGCCTCGCCTGCGACCAGGCCACCGTCGAGGTGTTCACGGTCGAGACGCCGCGCCCGGGCGAGCCGCTGCACATCTGCCCGGCCTGCGGCTACTCGGCCGGGCGGGGCAGCGCGGTGTCCGACTTGGCGCCCAAGACCGCCGCGGCGATCAGCGCGCTCACGTTCGGGCTGCTCGCCGGCCTTTCCGAGGAGCAACCCGGCGACCTCTCGGCGCAGCGGCTGCTCGTCTTCGCCGACTCCCGCCAGGACACCGCCTTCCAGGCCGGGTACCTGCGCGACAAGGCACGGCGCACGTTGGTGCGCCGGCTGCTGGTGGAGGAGGTGCAGCGCCGTGCCGCCTCCGGCGAGCCGCCCGCCAACCTCGACGTTCTGGTCGAGCGCCTCGCGGTACGCGGCCGCGAGCTCGGCCTGTACCCGGCGAGCCAGAGCCGCGCCGAGGAGGTGCACGCGCTCCAGGCCGTCGCCTGGGACGTCCTGGGGGAGCTGACCCGTGACGCCGGCCGCCCGGAGACCCTTGAGGGCCTGGCCGCGGTCTCAGTCGGCTACCCGGCGCTGGAGGCGCTGCCGCCGGAGGCGCTCGAGCCACTGGCCAAGGCGCTTGGCGGTGTCGCGCCAGAGGCGGCGCGGCGCTACGCTCGGGCGCTCCTCGACCACTTGCGCTCCCGCCGCGCCCTCGCGCACGAGCTGACCAGCACCCCGATGGAGGCGGCAGTGCGGCTGCGGCTCGAGCAGACCTATCGCTGCATCGTCCCGCCAGGGTCCGGCCGCGTCGCCGGCGTCACCGACCGTGCCGCCGACGGTCTCCCGGTCGATCCCGTGAAGCTGACCCCGCGGGCCGCGCCGGCACGACTCGCCAAGCGGACCGGGCGTGGGCTCGACGACGGCGCGAGCGCCCGGGCGGCGCGGCTGGCCGTGGTGCTCCTCGAGGACCACGAGCTGCTGGTGCGGACCCGGGTGAGCGCCGGCCGGACGGCCGTCCCGGTCGCGCAGGTCGCATGGCGAGCGGTCGAGGTGCGGCCGGCGAGCCCGGAGACGGTCCGCTGCCGTGCTTGCCGGCGGGTGCAGGCAGCCCCGTTCGCAGGCGGGGCCTGCGTCACCTACGGCTGCCGGGGTGCTGTCGCGCCGTTCGCGGGCGACCAGGAGAACTACGACCTGCGCCAGTTCACCACCGGGTCGCCCCTGCGCGTCGAGGTGGCCGAGCACTCCGGGCAGGTCTCCGACGACGACCGCATCGCGGCCGAGGACCGGTTCAAGGATGGGCGTACCAACGTCCTCGTCTGCACGCAGACGCTCGAGCTCGGGGTCGACCTCGGGCAGCTCCTCGCGCTGATCCTGCGCAACGTGCCGCCCAGGCCGTCCAACTACGCGCAGCGGGCCGGCCGGGCCGGGCGGCGCAAGGAGCGGGTCGCCCTGGTGGCCACCTTCGCCCAGGGCATGCCGCACGACACGTACTTCTACGAGCGGCCGACCGAGATGATCCGCGGCTCCATCCGGCCGCCCGCCTTCCTGCTCGACAACCGTCGGGTCCTTACCCGCCACGCGCGCAGCCTGGTGCTCGAGTCGTGCGGTGCCGACCTGCCCGCCTGGATGGAGGATCTGGTCGACCACGACGGCCGGCTGGTCGGCGCCGACCTCGTCCTGGACGCGATCGGGGCTCGACGCGAGCGCCTGGCCAGGATGGTAGTGGACGCCTTCGCGTGGGACATCGAGCGGGGCAACCTCACCTGGCTCGCTCCCGCCTGGGCGGCGGAAGTCGTCGACCGGTTCGGTGCCGACCTGGACGCGGCGGTGCAGCCCTACCGTGACCGTCAGGCCCAGCTCCTGGCCGAGCAGGACGAGGTCTACCAGACCCGGCCACGGCCGACGGACTGGACGCGCATGCTCCAGGGGCTGGAGCATGCGCTGCGGAACATGCGCCGCGACGACCGCGACCAGGCCTACGTCCTGCGCCACCTGTCGCGGGCCGGGTTCCTGCCGAGCTATGCCTTCCCGACCGAGACGGCCACGTTCGAGCGCGCTGACACGCGCGAGTCGATCGCCCACGACGCCGTCCGCAGCCTGAAGGACTTCGCGCCCGGCCAGCTCGTCTACGTCCGCGGCCAGAAGTACCTCGTGGACCGGATCGACTACCGGCGCGGCGGCCTGGTGACCGCCGAGGGGACCGCGAGCCTCGCCCCCCGCAACGTCTGCCGCCGCTGCGATGCCGTCAACCCCGGCTCGGTCGAGTTCTGCGAGGTCTGCTCGTCGGCCGACCTCGAGGTGCTCCACACCGTACCCATGCGGGCGATGCGCGGGTCGCCGCGCGAGTCGATCAACGCAGACGAGGAACGCCGCTCCCGGACCGGGTTCGAGGTGTCCGCCCACCTCGCCGCCGGGGAGCCTCGCGAGGCGGTCAGCTTCGCCTACCCTGGGCTCGGGCTCTCGTGGGAGCGAGGTGCCGGTCTCGTCATGCTGAACCGTGGCCGGCGCGACGCCCGCACCGGCCTGGTCGAGGCGTTCCTCGTCTGCAACACCTGCGGCATGTGGTTCGACCGCCTGCCGGAGGCCGCCGCGACGAGGGCGAGGCAGCGCCGCGCCGACAGGCACGCGGACCTCTGTCCGACCGGCATCGTCGAGCGGACCACCTTCCGGGTCGAGCGGGAGGTCGACGTGCTGCACCTGCTGCCCGACATGGACGCGCTCGAGATCGGCCTGGACGAGCTGGAGCCGTTCCTGGCCAGCGTCCGGGCCGCGCTCGAGCTCGGGACCCGGGTGATCTTGGAGGCCGACGAGGGCGAGGTACAGGGCTTCGACTGGCCGCGTCCGGTGCCGGAGCCGGGCGGTCAGGAGCGGCTCGCGGTGCTCTACGAGGACGTCCCAGGCGGCGCGGGGTACCTGCGCCAGCTCGGCGCGAGGTTGCCCGAGGTCGCCGCGGCGGTCCTCGAGGTAGTCGAGCGCTGCTCGTGCGAGCGGGCCTGCTACCGCTGCCTGATGACCTACGCGAACCAGAACGAGCACGCCATCCTCGACCGGCGCCTGGCGGTCCGGTTCCTCCGGGCTGTGGCCGCAGCCGGCCCCGCCCGGGGCGTGCCGGTGCCTCGGCTCTCGGACGGGCTGCTGCGCGGCCGCCCGCGCTCGCCGATCGAGGCCGCGCTGCTGCGTGCCTGCATCACGGCTGGCCTCCCCAAGGCCGAGGCGCAGCGGCGCTTCGTCGAGCACGGGTCGGACGGGCAGGAGTACGTACGAACCGTCCCTGACTTCGCCTGGCCGGACCAGCAGGTCGCGGTCTACTGCGACGGCTGGGAGTTCCACTCCTCGCCCGAGCAGCGCGCGGCCGACGCGCAGCGCCGGGCCTGGCTCGAACGCCAGGGCTGGCGGGTGCTCGCCTTCTGGGGGCGGGAGATCGTGAACCATCCGGAGGCGTGCGTCGCCCGCGTCGCCGACGCGTTGGGGAGGTAGAAGCGATGGCGGTCACGTTGTTCAAGGACACCACCTACAGCCTGTCCACGTTGATCGAGGAGATCCGGCGTGGGGAGATCGCCCTGCCGGACATCCAGCGTCCGTTCGTGTGGAGCACGGCGAAGGTGCGCGACTTGTTCGACTCCATGTACAAGGGGTTCCCCGTCGGCTACCTGCTTTTCTGGGCAACCGGCGCGGAGTCAGGCGCCCGACAGATCGGAGTGGACGGGAAGCAGGCGGCACCTCGGCTCCTGATCGTGGACGGTCAGCAGCGACTCACCTCGCTCTACGCGGTGCTGACGGCACACAAGATCCTGCGGGAGGACTACACGGAGTCGCGGATCAGCCTCGCCTTCCGACCCTCGGACGCCAGGTTCGAGGTCAGTGATGCCGCCATCGAGCGCAGCTCCGATTTCCTTCCCAGCATCTCTGTCCTCTGGGATGCCGAGGGCAGCCGCCGGCAAGCCGTCCGGTCATTCCTGAAGCGGTTGGGAGCCCATCGAGGGGCGCTGAGCGACGAAGAGGCGGATCGGCTCGAGGACGCGATCGACCGGCTGTACGACCTGCGGAACTACCCCTTCAAGGTCGTCGAGCTCGGTCCCGAGGTGGACGAAGAGCAGGTCGCGGAGGTCTTCGTCCGCATCAACAGCGAAGGCGTCACCCTCAACCAGGCCGACTTCATCCTCACGCTCATGTCGGTGTTCTGGGAGAAGGGCCGGCGGCAACTAGAGGAGTTCTCCCGCGCTTCCAAGCAGCCCTCCGCCGGCGGCAGCGCATCCCCGTTCAACCACTTCATCCAGCCCCAGCCGGACCAGTTGCTGCGTGTCGGCGTCGCGCTGGCGTTCCGACGCGCCGTCCTCAAGCACGTCTACTCGATTCTCCGAGGCAAGGATCTCGACACCGGCATCATCACGCCCGAGCGGCGGGAACAGCAGTTCGACACGTTGCGCGAGGCGCAGGAGTATTCGCTCGACCTGCTGAACTGGCACGAGTACTTGAAGTGCCTCGCACGAGCGGGGTTCAGGTCGAGCCGCATGATCTCCTCCCAGACCGCGGTGGTATACACCTACGTCCTGTGGCTCACCGGCCGACGGGACTACGGCGTGAGCAGAGCACGACTCAGAGACGTCATGGCCCGCTGGTTCTTCATGGCCCACACCACCAGCCGCTACTCGAGCTCGCCGGAGAGCACCTTCGAGAACGACCTCGCCCGGCTGCGGAACCTCGAACCTGGCGACTCCGACGGGTTCTGCACCACCCTGGACAGGACGGTCAGTGATACGTTCACCAGCGACTTTTGGACGATCACGCTGCCGAACGAACTCGGCTCGTCGGCGTCGAAGTCCCCGTCGCTGCTCGCTCATCTCGCTGCGCTGAATATCCTGGACGCCGACGTGCTCTTCTCACGGATGAAGGTCCGGGAGCTCCTCGAACCCGCGGTGGCCTCGATGAAGGGTCTCGACCGGCATCACCTGTTCCCAAGGGCGTACCTCAAGCGTGTCGGGGTCAGCGACACGAAGCAGGTCAACCAGATCGCCAACATGGCCTTGCTGGAGTGGTGGGAGAACATCGACATCTCAGACGCCGCGCCTGCAGACTACTGGCCGGAGTACGAGAGGCGGATGGACGCCGATCGACTCGCCGCTCAAATGCATTGGCACGCGCTGCCCCCAGGGTGGCACGAGATGCTCTACCCGCAGTTTCTCGACCAACGCCGAAGGCTGATGGCAGCCGTGGTGCGCGAAGCCTTTCAGAGATTGGCGTAGGAAAGGCGAGGGCCGCTGGTCATGTCTCGTCGTCGTACTGCATGGTAGGACCTATCATCTTTCGTAGCTCCGCTTCGGACTTCAGCCGCTTGGGTCCCTCGCCGCGGGGCTGCTCGTCCTCTGCCGGTGCTGGCGTCCGGCGACCCCATGCCCGGACGGCACGAGCCTCTCGGTCTCCTTGCGCCTTCCTTGGTGGCTGTCGAGGAGTTGACGCCTGGGGCCGAGCGACCGGACGATCCGGTCTCGAGGGAGTACTCGTACCCGACACCGGTGAAGCGCTCGTGGGGGGCCTGACAGCTGGTCGACCCTCGGGGCCGGTTTCAGAAGGTGCCTTCCTGCTGCTTGGCCTTGGCTCCTCGGTGGGGTAGATCGGTTCACGCCGCTGCACCGCGCCGGTGGGGCGCGTCCGCTTCAGGTCGATCCGGTTGGCTCGGGGCTCTTCTGGCATAGGCGGTCGCGTGCCCCACGGGACGCCGGTCGGTTCCGACTTGGGCGTTCTGGAGGGCACGGGCTTGGCGCTGGCCTCGGACTGAACCGAAGAAGGCTTCCGAAGGATGCGGAAGAGCTTGCGCGGCAACTTCATGCCGGACCTCCGAAGAACTGGGGCGCGATCGTCGCGAGCCCCCTGGCCACACTGGTATACGTGTCACCCGCGACAATGCTCGCGCCCTGAAAGCGCTCCTGGATGAGGTCCTGGAACGCGGACAGTTGCGAGCTGCCGCCGGTCAGCAGCACCGTGTCGATCTCGTTCGGGCCTCGCTCCGCCTGCGCCAGCGCATCGTCGATCGCGGTGCTCACCGCCGTGAGGATGGGGGCCAGGATGACCTTGAGATCGGACCGCCGCATCGGCTGGTCGACGTCGACGGTGCCACCGTGGAACCGCACGGCGGACGCGTCCTTTTCGCTGAGGTCACACTTGGCGGTCTCGATCGCCTCGTAGAACCCGAAGCCGTAGCCTCCGAAGAGGAGGTCGCGGAGCCGCGCCATCTGCTGCCCCGCTCGACGGGAGCGAGTTCCGCGGTCGATCAGCTCATAGAGGGCGGGCTCCGTCGTCGCCAACCGAACGAGACCGGCTCGGGTCTTCATTCTCCAGCGCACCCGGTTCGGGAGCCGGAAGCCAAGCTCGTCCTCGCCCGCCGTCAGGCCGAGGTAATTCGCGAAGTACCGGTCGAAGATGATGCCGTCGATGACGTCGCCACCGACGTTGGCCCCTCCGGCGCCCTCGAGCTCTGGGGTCAGACCGCCCTCATCGTCGTGGACGCGCAGGACCGCGGCGTCGAAGGTCCCGGCACCAAAGTCAAGGGACAGGATGCATCCGCGCGCCGGGCCGAACACAGGCTCGAGCGCGGCGGCCACAGGCTCCGGGCAGACGGCGAGCTCGCTGAAGCCAGCCTGCTGGGCAGCTCGGAGCAGCCGGTCCTCGACCAGCTGATCCTCCTCGTCGCTCTCCGCGAGAAGCACCGGCCGTCCGAGGACGACATCGGCGATCGAAGCCCCGATCAGCTGCTCGGACTGACGCTTGAGCTCTCGAAGGACGATCGCCACCAACGACTCGACGCTGTACTCGATCGCCCACGACGTGGTCCTGGTGAAGTTGAGGTCGGGGAGCTCGGCCTTGAGTCCACGCAGGAGGCGGGCGTCGCTACAGCCGCCCCCCGGCCTGTACTGCCTGCATCCCTCGGGAAGCCAGGTCAGCGCACTCCCAGCTGGAGCGATAAAACGGTCGGGCGTGCGGTCGCATGACACGCAACGAGTTCGGTACTGACTCTCGTTGAGATAGCGGCGGCTGGAGCGGCTCCCGCAGCTCCGGTCGCCGTCACGGTGCAGGAAGAGCTGCGACTTGAGTAGCGGCAGCCCACCGTCGACAGGCACGACGCGGACGTCACCGTCGACGTTGACCGCAATCGATGAGTTGGTGGTCCCGAAGTCGATCCCGCATGCGACTGTCATCACGTGCCGTCCTGGGCCCAGGCCCGTACGAGTGCTGCGGCGAGGATCTCGAAGTCACCGGTGGGCTCGACCTTGCCCTGGAGTCGTTCCACCTCCTGAACGTGGTTGCTCTCCACTTCCCGCACGTGGTCCCTCGCCTTCTCGAGCTGGCCTCGGATAGCAGGGAGAATCCGTCGGTCCCCGAGGTCATCCGACTGCGACTTCACGGCGTAGTCCTCGGTGAGGACGTTGACGCGATGCTCGGCGGCGGCGAGGCGTTTGGCGTAGATGCGCTGCTCACGGTCGATCTCGCGCTTCAGCCACCGTTCGCCGGACTCACGGTCGACTGCGATGAACGCCTCGAGTTGCCTGAACGCTTCGGCGTTGCATGTGCTGACGACCTGTTCGAGAGCATCAGGGTCCTCCCAGAGGGCGAAGGACTCCGGGGCTGTTGACCGTCCCGACTGGACCCAGCGGGTGATCTGCTCGGACCTGACGTGCTCGGGGGAGCTCGCCCGGACCAGCAGGATGCGCTCGTTCTCCTGCAGCCCGACGGTCCGCAGGCGGTAGACCACCTCCACTCCCTCGAACGGCTCTCCGGAGGCGGCCTCCCCCTCGAACGGCTCTCCGGAGGCGGCCTCGTACGCCGTGGTCACCCTCTCAGGCCGCCCGACGGACGCCTCGCCGAGCAGTTGCTCGACGGCGGGGTGGCCAAACGCGAAGAACTCGATCTCCTCGAGCCGCAACGCCTCGTCCGGGTCGAAGGTGCCGCGCAGCCGTGGCTGCTTGGTGCGCCCCAGCCGTTGGGCTGCGAGGAGTGGAAGCGAGATCACTTCACCACCGTCTGCGTGGCGATCGACGGTGCCGCCCAGCGCGTCGACCGCATCGGTGACCACCGCTCGCAACTCCGGCAGGAGCGTGCCCTCCCGGTGTTGCAGGATCCTGGCCGCCTCGTCTCTGCGAAGGCTGTTCTTGTCCAGGATGAAGTCCTCGAGCTGCTCCTCCATCCTCCTGGCCTCGAAGACTCGGTGCTCGAGGGACAGCTCGATCCGTTGGAACTCCTCGTCGAGGCGCGCCGGGTCCGCGAACGCGGCCGCCTCCAGCTGCTCCTCGATGCCCTCGCCGAGGATCAGGTCGAGGCTGCCGACGCTTTCCTCGAACACACCGATGCGCTCGCGTAACACCCGCTCGACCCGCTCCTCGATCGTTCCGGTGGCGACGAGGTTCTGGATCTGGACGACGTGCTTCTGCCCGATGCGGTCGAGGCGTCCGATCCGCTGCTCGACCCGCATGGGGTTCCAGGGGAGGTCGTAGTTGACGAGGATGTGGCAGAACTGGAAGTTACGGCCCTCGCCGCCCGATTCGGTGGAGATGAGGATCTGGCCGCGGTCGCGGAACACCGCCACCGCCTGATCCTTCTCAAAGATCGACATCCTTCCGTTGAAGACGGCGACCTCGTATGCCGGCAGCAGCTTGCGTCGCAGGAACTCCTGCGTGTCCAGCGACTGCGTGAAGATCAGCACCTTCTGGCAAGGGTTCGTTCGGTAGGTCTTGTCCAGAAAGCCAAGGAGGTGGTCCGCTTTCGTGTCCTCGACCTGGTTCAACCGTTGAATCAGGTCCCGCAGGATCCGCACCTCCTGCTCCACCGCGGGCACGGCAGCGTCCACCTCGTTCAGCACTTCCTCGGTCTCGGCGAGCTCCCGTAGCAGCGTCTTGTCGACCGTCTTGGGCTTCGCTGGCTTCTTGGGCTCGGTGAGACGGGCCACCCGGCGACCGAAGCACTGCGCCAGCGCGTACGTGGAGCTCGACAGGATCTTCAGGTAGGTGACCATGAGGAAGCCACGAGCGTTGTTCTTGGCTCCGATCGCCATGTCGTACTGGTCACGGAGGTAGGTCGTCACCGCTTCGTAGGTCTCGGCTTCCAGCGGCGACCGTGGACAGCGAACGATGTTCGCATTGCGCCGGACGCCCAGGTCCAGCACGCTCTTGCGGTTCCGGACCATGACGTTCAGGTACGGGTGGCGTTCTTCCAGGTGTCGTTGGACCGCTCGCCGGCCGTCGTCTCCTCGCAAGACCCGTCCGAGATCGCCGTTCACCGACGGTGCGACCTCCTGGATGAGGCGCCGATGCATCGTCATCGTCTCCCGCTGCTCGGTGGGGTCGAGCACCGGCCACCTGTCGAGCGCCTTCCAGAGAGCGTTCAGCTTGGGGATGTCGGTCCGCCGCCGCTCGAAGTCGAGCAGGTCGGTGAACGTGCCCGGCTCCACCAGCTCGACCAGATGGAACAGCTCGGAGGCCCGAAGCTGGATCGGCGTCGCGGTGAGCAGCAGGAGGCCGAACACGTCGGTTGACAGCTCGTTGAGCAGCGCGAAGAGCTTGTTCGCGCTCGGCTTGGGCGCAAGGTGGTGCGCCTCGTCGACGACGACGACATCCCAGCCGGCGTCGACGATCTGCTGGGCTCGTCCCCTGCTCCGAGCGAGATGGATGCTGCAGAGGCCCCTGTCGAACGCCAGGAACGGGTTCGCGTGGCCCTGCTTCTCGAAGTACTTGAGCGTCAACGAGTCGATCAGCGTGAACTGCTCGTTGAACTTGCTTCGAAGCTCGTTCTCCCACTGCGTGAGCAGGCTCGCCGGGCAGACGATGAGGATCCGGTCGGCGATGCGGCGAGCGAGGAGCTCCTTCAGGACGAGCGCCGCCTCGATCGTCTTTCCGAGTCCCACCTCGTCGGCCAGGAGCATTCGAGGCCTGACCTTGTCGAGCACGCGTGCAGCGACAGAGACCTGGTGCGCCTTTGGCTCTATTCGGGCGTTGGTCAGCCCCGAGTATGCGTCGTGCCGGTAGGCATGCTCGAGCAGAAGGGCACGCAGCCGTAGGTGGAACGCCCCAGGGTGCCCGATGTAGTGTTCCTTGAGCCGGTCGATCGGGTCGAACGAAGCTGACTCGAGCGCCTCTTCGGCCAGATATCGACTCGCAGTGGCGAACTGGACCCGGTACATCACCGAGCGTCCGGCCGGCTCGGCCTTGAGCACGACACCGATGTCACCACTTCGACGGTCAGTGACCTGGTCACCCTTGGCGAACCGTGCCATCGGCTCTCCTAGCCTTCTACCAACCCTACGCGGTCGTGGACTGCAGCCAACTCCCTCCTCGGCTCAAGTCGGCGCCAGCATTAACGAATCGGAGAAGATTGTGATAGATCGTTGTTATATACGTCCAGCTTGCGGATGACGTCCCGGACGGCCCACAGCCACGCGCGGAGCTCCTGGGACGTTGAGCGAGTTCGTACGGAGCTCCTGGGACGTTGAGCGAGTTCGTACGGGTGATGGTGGCAGGCGCTGCTCAGCGCGCCCCAGGTCTGGTCGACCTGGGCGGCGAGGCGATCGTCGCCGAGGTAGACGTGGAGGCAGAGGAGCTGCGACCAGGCCGGGCCCGCCAGGCGACGTCCGGGGGCAGGTCGTCGGTCTGGCCAGCGCCGGAGATGCGGACCTTGTCATAGAAGAGCTGGCGGCGTCGAGCCTTCTGGCAGAGGCCCCTCGCTGCATCAAACTCGCTGCATCAAATCGGAATCCTGTCCCGATGCCTGAGCGGGCGGATCGCGCCGTATGATCGCGGGGTCGTAGCCGGACAGGGGAGCCTCGCATGCGCATGGTGTTCGGACCCGATGACGAGAAGGAGTTCTTCGACGTCAGAGACGAGCTGACCGAGCAGTTCGCGACGTGGGCCGAGGCGAACGCGCCGGCGGCCGACCCGTGGCTCGCGCAGCTCGCGCTCGACTACAAGTGGGGGTACGGCGACGGGGAGCTGGGGCGGTGGACCAGGGCGGACCTCCGCGACCTGCTCTGCGTGTGGTTCCCGCGCAAGGTCACGCTCGACGAGGGGGACTTCGGCCGGGTCGTTCCCAGCGTGCGGGCGTTCGTCGACTACCTCGCCACGGCTGGCCTGCTCGACCCGCGCGGGGACCGCCCGGAGCGGCTGCGGGCGGCGCTCGACGGCCTCGAGCCCGAGTTCCGGGCCGCGATGGGTGACCCGTCCCGGTTCGGGATGGCCAAGTCGTTCGCGACCGCGATGATGGCGGGCGGAGTGGACGTGAGCGACGAAGCGGCGGTCAGCCGGTTCATGGCCGAGTTCAACGACCTGCCGTTCGAGGCGCGGAAGCTGTTCACGGAGCCTCCGGGCCAGCCGGTGATGGAGTTCCCCCCGGTCCGGCTGCCACCCGAGGCGGAGCTGGCCGCCGCGGCCGCGGCGGCCCCGGCCGTCGAGCGGCTGCGCCGGTTCGCGGCCTGGCTCGGGCCCGGGCGCAAGCTCACCCAGGCGGGCCGGCTCACCCTGGCCGACGGCAAGGACCTGGTCGAGGTGCTCGGCACCGGCGACGAGGTCGACCCGCGCATCGGCAACCGCACCTTCCGCACCCGCAGCTCCGAGGAGCTGCCCGGGGTGAGCATCACCTTCGCCTGGGCCAAGGCCGCCCGTCTGGCCCGGGTCGTCCACGGCCGGGTGGTGCCCAACAAGCGGGGCCAGGCGCTGCTCGACCGACCGCTGGAGCTGTGGGAGCGGGCGCTCGAGGGCTTGGGCAAGCTCGGCCCCACGCTGCTCGACCGCGGGATCTTCGTGTCCTTCCTCGCCGACGACTTCGGCGAGCTGGTCCCCACGCTGCTCGGCGCCCTCTACGCGAGCGACGAGCCGGTCCCGCTCGACGACCTGGCCGGCGCCGTCTGGCAGGACGTCCGGCGCATGTTCCTCGTCGACCAGGAGCCGGCCGAGCGAGTCGGGCTCTGGCGCGACATGACCGCCGCGGACGTCAACCTCACCCTGCGCCAGCTCGAGGAGCTCGGTGCGGTCGAGCGCCTCGACCTCGAGCCTGCATCCCCGAACCTCGAGCCTGCATCCGCGAATCTCGGCCCTGCGTCCCCGAATCTCGGCCCTGCGTCCCCGAATCTCGACCCCGACCCTGCATCTCGGACCCTCGACCTCGCATCCCGGACCCTCGACCTCGACCCTGCATCCCTAAATGAGGACGAGGAGGGTGCCCTGACCCCCGGGTTGCGGCTCACCACGCTCGGCACCTGGGCGACGAACCGGATCCTGCGTGCCGACGGGGCCGACGCCCCGGTCGTCGGCGACCTCGCCGACGCCGACGCGGCCACCCTGCTCGAGCGGTGCGCCGGCTACGACGAGGCATCTTGCCAGGCCGAGATCGCGGCGTGGTGCGCGGCACGCGGCCCCGCGGCCGCGGCGGAGCAGCTCGCCGCCTTCGCCCGGACGACCGACGACGTGGAGGGCCGGATGCTCGCGCTCACCGCCCTGGACGCCGCCGGGCCGGAGGGCGTGGAGGCGGTGCAGGGCCTGCGAGAGGTGCCCGGCCTCGGGCCGCTCGCAACGATGTGGCTGATCGACCACGGGCTCGCGGACTCGGACGACCTCGACCCCGAGATGGTCCTGGCGGTCATGGTCGAGACCACCGCCTTCGTCCTCGCGACCGAGGGGCCGGAGGCCGCCGCCGCGGTGTTCGCGAGACTCGGGACGCCCGCCGAGCAGGCCGAGCTCGTCGGCAACCTCTGGCGCGTGGACAGCCCCCGGACCGCCGGGCTGCTCGCCGCGCTGGCCGAGGCCCATCCCGACAAGGCCGTTGCCAAGGCGGCCCGCAAGGCAGCGTTCAAGCTGCGCAGCTCGGGGCACTGACCGTTGGAAGCCGCTGGGCAGGGTCGCGGCTACGGGCGAGCAGGAAGGCGGTCGTGGCTTGCCGAGGCGGGCTGCCGCCCGGCGGTCCCGGCCGGGCGGTCGTGACGGGAACGGACCGGTCCGGCGCCCGCTGTCGAGCTGACGCCTGCTTTCGGGCGGGCGCCTGCTGATGGGGTCGCGGGTCGTGACCGGCGTAGGCGTGCTCGCGCTCGCGGTGGTGCTGGTGCTCGTGCTGGTGTGGTCGCTGCAGCGGCGGCTCATCTACTTCCCGCACCCGGTGGTGCCGGCCGCGGCGGGCGTGCTCCCGGGGAGCGAGGAGGTCGCGTTCGACACCGAGGACGGGCTGCGCCTGCGGGGCTGGTTCGTGCCGGCCAGGGGCGGCGACGGCGGCGCGGTGCTGGTCTTCAACGGCAACGGCGGCAACCGGGCAATGCGGGCGCCGCTCGCGGCGGCGCTGTCCCGCGCCGGGCTGTCGGTCCTGCTGTTCGACTACCGCGGCTACGGCGGGAACCCGGGCCGCCCGTCGGAGGCGGGGCTGGCCGCCGACGCAAGGGCCGCGCAGGCGTGGCTCGCCGCCCGGGCCGGGGTCGACCCGGGCCGGATCGCCTACTTCGGGGAGTCGCTCGGCGCCGCGGTCGCGCTCGGGCTGGCCCAGGAGCGGCCCCCTGCCGCGCTCGTGCTGCGCTCGCCGTTCACGTCCCTGGCTGACGTCGCCCGGGTGCACTACCCGTGGCTGCCGGTCCGCCTGCTGCTCGCCGAACGGTACCCCTCGCTCGACCGGGTCCGGGACCTCGCCGTGCCGCTGCTGGTGGCCGCCGGGGAGCGCGACGGGATCGTGCCCGCGTCCCACAGCCGGCGGCTGTTCGAGGCGGCCCGCGAGCCGAAGCGCTTCGCGCTCGTCCCCGGCGCCGACCACAACGACCATGCGCTCCTCGCGGGCGACCACCTGCTCGGCGAGGTGCTCGCCTTCCTCCGCGGCACGCCCGTCCTCGGTCAGGGCAGGGCACCGTCGGTGCCCTGATCCGTGGTGATCCCGACCCGCTGTCCGGAGGCGTTCACCTATGCAGGGCGCGGCACCGTCGCTGCCCTGATCCCCGTGGTGCCCTGATCCCCGTTCTGGGAGGGCTCGGGCTTGGATCAACCTCCGGCCGTCCGGCGCCGCTGAGGGCGGCCCGGGGCATGGCTGCCCGAGGCACAACGGTCACTGTCGAGACCGAGCCCGCTGCCGTGGTCACCGTCGAGACCGGGCCCGCTGCCGTGGTCACCGTCGAGACCGGGCCCGCTGCCGCGTAGCATGCTGGCAAGCATGGAGCCGATCTCGCTGTTCCCACCGCCCGACCTGGGAGAGGCGGCCCCGGCGTACGAGCAGGCCGCCGCCCGCGCCCTCGGCCCGGACGGCCGCGACCCAGCGACGCGGTTCGAGGCGCTGGTGGCCGTCGGCCCCGCCGGGGCGGTGGCGTGGGCGGTCGCCGGACCCGAGCGGGCGGGCGAGGTGTGGGGCGAGCAGGCCCGGCTCGGCATGGCCGCGGCCGACGCGCGCCTCCGCCACCACGACCCGGACGGCGACCGGTTCGCGCTCGGCGCGGGGGTGTCGTCCCTGGCCCAGCGGGCGTGGCTGGCGGGCGAGGGGCGGCTCGGCCGCCGGGCGGACCTGCTCGCCTGCGAGCTGGCCGTGGGCGGCTGGCCGGGGCAGGAGCGGCTCGACCGGCCCGACCTCGTGCTGCTCCTCGACCCTGGGGGCGCGCACGCGCTCGCCCACGCGGGCTCCCGGGTCCGTCTCGGCATGATCCGCGACTTCCCGGTCGCGAGCCCGGACGGCGGCGGCTCCTGGAAGCGGCCGGGGACGGTGGACCGGCTCCTCGACCACGTCGACCGCCAGGCGCACCTCGCCGGGCCGCTGGTGCTGGCCGTGGCGCGGCTGCTGCGGACGCTCGTGCACCCGGCGATGGGACCGCCCTGGCCCCCGGGCGCGGCCTCCCGGGCCCAGCGGCGCCTGGCCGCCCACACCTGCCGGGACGCCGGCTCCTGGGCGCTCGGGCTCCCGTGGCTGCTCGACACGGCGCGGTGCTTCCCCGACACGCTGGCGCCCGTGCGCCGCGGCTGACCCGCGGCGCCGCCCTCCGGCAGTCTCTGGTGCGCCGCCAGGAACTCCGGTGCCGCGCCGGGCGCGCTGCGAAACGGCGACGCATCCGGGCCTCGGGACGGCGGTCGGGGGGGCTTCCACCAGCGGCGATTGAACGACGGCGGTTCGTCTTGTCAACTTGGAGAGCACGCGTTTCTTCCTGCTCTCCCGCAAAACCTCCCTCTTTCCTCGTCCTAGGCGATGGGCCAGGATGGACGAGTTCGGCGGAAGGGATGAGAGCTGCACTTCCGAAGGTAAGCGGCGGGCGACCCGGAGCGGCCGCCCTCAGGAAGGGAGTAGCCCATGAAGGACGACGTATTCGTCTTGGACGCCCACACCGGCTTCTGGGACGCCAGCGCCGAGAACTGCAAGAACCGCTTCGGCGAGGCGTTCATCGAGACGTTCTACGCGTTCCACAACGGCTTCAACCCGCCGGACGCGAAGTGGACGATGGACTACGAGCGGCAGTTCCGGAACGTCGACCCGGACTGGTACCTCGAGGAGATGTTCGTCAAGGGCTCCGCCGACATGACGATCCTGTCCACCCAGGTCCTCATGGACTTCTACCACACCGGGTTCGTCAACCCGGAGCGCAACGCGCAGCTCACCGCGCGAGCACCCGAGCGGATCATCCCGCTGGGCGGGGTGGACCCGCGCGCGCCCGACGCCCTCGAGCAGGTCGAGCACCAGGTCACCGACCTCGGCATGCGCGGCTTCAAGTGGTACACGGCCGAGTGGCGGGGCCAGTCCCGGGGCTGGAGCGCCAACGACCCGATGGTCTTCCCGCTGTACGAGAAGTGTCTCGAGCTCGGGGTCACCAACCACTTCTTCCACAAGGGCCCCGCGGTCGAGCCGCTGTCGCTGGCCAAGTTCGACGTCCGCGACATCGACGAGCCGGCCTGGCTCTACCCGGACATGAACTTCATCATCGACCACTGCGGCGCCCCGCGGGTCGACGACTTCTGCTGGATCGCGGCCCGCTGCCCGAACGTGTACGCGGGCCTCGCGGTCGTGCTCGCGTTCATCCACAACCGGCCCCGGTGGTTCGCCGAGGTCATGGCCAACCTGCTGTTCTGGCTCGGGCCCGACCGGATCGTCTACGGCACCGACTTCCCGATCTGGTACCCGCACTGGCAGCTCGACGAGTTCATGGCCTTCGAGCTCCCCGAGGACCTCAAGCAGGAGTACGGCGTCGACCTGACCCCGGAGATCAAGCAGAAGATCGTCGGCGGCAACATCGCCCGCCTGTACGGCATCGACGTCCCGGAGAAGCTCAAGGCGATCAAGGACGACGAGCTGTCCCGGCGCCGCAGCGAGTACCTCGCCGGCCAGCCGGCCGTGGTGCCGACCGACGCCCCGGGCACCGAGCCGCCAGCGGTCGAGACCGGGGTCGCCGGCACCGAAGCCCGATGAGCCTCGCCGAGGCGCCCGCCGGCCGGACCACCCGGCGGGCGGGCGCCGAGGGCACCAGGAAGCCGCCCTCCGGCGTCCCGAGCCCGAGTGTCTCGGTCCATCCCTCCACGGCGGGCGCCGACGGGACCAGGAAGCCATCCTCGGCGGGTGCCGAGGGAACCAGGAGGCCGCCCTCCGGCCGCGGGCCCGGGGCGGTCGCGGTCGACCTGGAGCGGGTGCGGAAGGTGGCCGGGAGCGTCCGCGACCCCGAGGTGCGGACCCCGATCGCCGACCTCGGCCTGCTCGACGAGGTCGAGGCGGACGGCGGGCGGGTGACGGTGCGGTTCCACCTCACCTCGCCGCTCTGCCCGGCCAAGTTCGCGGGCGCGATCGGGCAGGACATCCGGCGCCGGGTCGGCAAGCTCCCCGGCGTCGAGTCGGTCGAGGTCGTCCTGCAGGACCACTTCATGGCCGAGGCGCTGCACCGGCTCATCAACGAGGGGGACCGGTCGGCCGAGACCCGCGGGCTCCTGCGGTGACCGTGACCGACCCTGCGCGCGCGCTGGCCGGGCGGCGGGAGCTGGCGCTGCTGGAGGCGCCGAGCGTGCGCCGGATGGCGGACGTGCTCGCGGCCCGCTGCCGGGAGCCGTCGTGGGTGCGGACACTCGTGGCCGGTCTGGACCGGTTCCGGTCGCTGACCGGCACCGGCGACCTGGAGGCGCTGCTCGCGGCGGCCCGGGCCGACCCGGCGGCGGCCGACCGGTCGCTGGCCGCCTTCGCCCGGGCGCTCCACGGGCAGCCGGATGCGGCCGTGGCCGGGCTGGCGATGGCGCCCAAGGTCTGGTTCCGGCTCGGCGGGGTGCCGGTGGCGTGGCGGCCCCTGCCGGCGGTGGTACCCGCCCGGGAGCTGCCGGCGGCCGGCACGAGCGGGCCCGACCGGGTCGTGCTGCTCGCGCTGATCGGGAGCGGGCTGCACCAGGCCGAGCTGCTTCGTGTCCGCCTGGGGGACCTCGGGTCCCTCGACCAGGACGCCCGGGTCGTGCCCGACCTGGAGGCCGAGCCGCTCGCGGTCCGTTTCGAGCAGCGCCGCGGCCGGACCGCCGAGCGGATCACCTTCCTGTCGTTCCAGGCCCGCCGGGCGATCATCGAGGACCTGGACCGGCGGCGCCGGGCCGGGCTGGACACCGGACCGGACGCCCTGCTGGTCGCCGACCGGGCCGCGGTGGCGGCGGCCCGCCGCCGGTCGGGCGCGCTCATCCGGGCCGGGAGCATGCTCAACGTTGACATGTGCCGCAAGACCGGGGAGTTCTTCCGATCCTGGGGTATGCCGGGGTCGAGGTTCGTCCCACCACCCGCAGCCGACGTCGATGGAGGCGATGACCCATGAAGGCGGTACGCCTGCACAAGTACCACGAGCGGCCCACGGTCGAGGACCTCCCGGAGCCGAAGGTCACCGATCCCCACGACGTGGTCGTGAAGATCGGCGGGGCCGGGTTGTGCCGCACCGACCTGCACATCTACGAGGGCCAGTGGGCGGAGAAGTCCGGCGTCGAGCTGCCCTACACCATCGGGCACGAGAACGCGGGATGGGTCCGCGAGGTCGGCTCGGCGGTCACCAACGTCGCCGTGGGCGACACCGTGATCCTGCACCCGCTCGTCACCTGCGGGCTCTGCCGCGCCTGCCGGGCCGGCGACGACATGCACTGCGACCTCGGCCGCTTCCCCGGCATCGACTCTGACGGTGGCATGGCCGGGTTCCTCAAGACCGGCGCCCGGGCGTGCGTCAAGCTCGACCCGTCGCTGCAGCCGGCCGACGTGGCCGCGCTGGCCGACGCCGGCCTCACCGCCTACCACGCGGCCAAGAAGGCCGTGCCCCTGCTGTACCCGGGCACCAAGGTCGCCGTCGTCGGCGCCGGCGGCCTCGGTCACATCGGCATCCAGTCGCTGGAGGCCCTCACCGCGGCCGAGATCATCGTCGTCGACCGCTCGGAGGCCGCGCTCGAGCTGGCCCGCTCGTTCGGCGCCGACCACACCGTGGTGGCCGACGGCAGCCAGGTCGAGAAGGTGATGGAGCTCACCGACGGCAAGGGCGCCGAGGTCGTCATCGACTTCGTCGGCGAGCGGGGCGCCGAGGCCGAGGCCTGGGAGATGACCCGCCGGGCCGGGTCGCACTTCGTGGTCGGCTACGGCGGCACCATCGACGTCCCCACCATCGACGTCATCTCCACCGAGCGCAACGTCATCGGCAACCTGGTCGGCACCTACAACGACCTGGCCGAGCTGATGGTGCTGGCCGCCCAGGGCCACGTCAGGCTCCACACCACGACCTACCCGCTCGACGCCGTCAACGAGGCCATGGACGACCTGGAAGCCGGCCGCCTCCAGGGCCGCGGCATCCTCGTCCCCTGAGGCCTGAGACAGGGTCAGGCGGTGGCCACCGTGGCGGCCACGGGGACGGCGGTGACGGTCACCTCGCCGCCGCCGCCCTCGGTCGCCACCAGGCCGTCGACCCCCTCGGTGTCGACCGGGAGCGCGATGAGGTCGTAGCAGCCGTACAGCTCGCCCATCATCGCGGCGACGCGCTCGAACAGCGGGGCGAGCTCGTCGAGGCGCTCCGAGAGCCGGCCGGCGCGGGCCCGCACCTGCCCGGCGGCCGAGGGCGACGCCCCGGCCCGCAGCGCGGCCAGCGCGAGCCGCCCGCTGGCCAGGTCGACGGCGACGAGGTCGGCCGGGTCCTGCCTGCGCCTGCCGGCCGGCCGGTCGACGCGCCAACCGCTGTAGAGGAAGCGGAGCTCGGACGGGAAGGGCCTCGGCAGCCGCAGGCCGTGCGCGAGCGCGTGCCGGACCAGGCGGGCCTCGAAGCGGTGGTCCCTGGCCGGCTTGGCCTGCTCGGCTCGGCCGCGGCGCAGGTGGGCGACCCGGTCGGGGATCGTCGGGGCCAGCTCGTGGGCGGTGGCGCCCCGCTCGACCAGGGAGCCGGGGTCGACCGCGACCAGGGGCTTGGGCGAGTCGGGGTGGAGGTCCACCACGCGGACGCCCGCCTCGAGAGGGCGGAAGTAGGCGCCGCCGATCTCTGGGACGGCCTCGAACAGCTCGCGGACCTCGGCGAACTCCGGGGTCAGCATGTAGGCGACCGTCGCGTCCCAGCCTTCGTCGGGCCGCATCCCGTCTCCCTCCTCCGGCGGCTTCCAGGGTGAGCGAGGACCAAACGAAGCGCATCGTAACCAGCGGGCCCCTGCCGGTTCCAACCGGGCTCAGGGCGCGGCCACGCTCCTGGTCCGCCCGCCGGTGCCCTGAGCCCCGAAGGCGGACCCGTTGATGGCCTGAGTCCCCGATTCCCGGGAGGCGGCATCGCCGACCCGTACCCACCGGGCGGGGGTACAGTGGCGCGATGGAGTATCCTGCGGCCCGCCGCCAGGACGTCGTCGACACCCTCCACGGCGTCGAGGTGGCCGACCCCTACCGGTGGCTCGAAGACCCTTCCTCGGACGAGACCGTCCGGTGGAGCGACGCCCAGGACGCCCTGGTCCGCCGTTACCTGGACGAGCTGCCCGGCCGGGACGCGCTCCAGGCCCGGCTGCAGGAGCTGCAGGAGGCCGGGCTGGCGACCATCCCGGCCCTTCGCGGGGAGCGCGCCTTCTTCATGCGCCGCGGCGCCGGCCAGGAGCACCCCGTCCTGGTGGTCCGCGAGGGCGACGCCGAGCGGGTGCTGATCGACCCGAGCGTCCTGAGCGAGGACGACACCACCACCCTGGACGGCTGGGTGCCCTCGATCGAGGGCGACCGGCTCGCCTACTGGCTGAGCGAGGGCGGCGACGAGGAGTCGTCCCTGCGGGTGATGGACGTGGCCAGCGGCGAGGTGGTCGAGGGCCCCGTCGGCCGCACCCGCTACTGCCCGCTGGCCTGGCTGCCAGGCGGCGAGGAGTACTACTACGGCCGCCGGCTGCCCGCCGACGCGGTGCCGGAGGGGGAGGACCGCTTCCACCGGCGCGTCTGGCGGCACCGGGTCGGGGGCGGCCCGGCCAACGACGAGCTGGTGTTCGGCGAGGGCCGCGACAAGACCGAGTACCACTCCCTCGACGTCTCCCTGGACGGCCGCTGGCTGCTGGTCGGCGCGAGCCCGGGCACCGCGCCCCGCAACGACCTCTACATCGCCGACCTGGCCGGCGACGGGGTGCTCCGACCCGTCCAGGAGGGCGTGGACGCCGAGACCGTCGGCGGGGTCGAGCGCGACGGGCGCCTCTGGCTGCGGACCAACCTGGACGCGTCCCGGTTCCGGATCGTGGTCGCCGACCCTGCCCGGCCCGAGCCGGACGCCTGGCGCGACGTGGTGCCCGAGTCCGACGCGGTGCTCGAGGGCTTCGCCCTGACCGACGGCGCGGTCGTGGTCGCCAGCACCAGGCACGCGGTCGGCCGGGTCGCCGTCCACGACCGGGCCACCGGCGCCTTCAGGGCCGAGGTGGAGCTGCCCGGCTTCGGCTCGGTGCTCGGGGTGTCCTCCCGGCCCGAGGGCGGCGACGACGCCTGGATCGGCTGGACCGACTTCACGACCCCGCCCAGGGTCTACCGGTACGCGGTCCCGACGGGCGCCCTGGAGCTGTGGATGGACGCTCCGGGCGAGGTCGACACCAAGGGGGTGGTGACCACCCAGGACGTGTACCGCTCCAAGGACGGCACCGAGGTGCGCATGTTCGTCCTCCACCGCGAGGGCGTCGAGCGCGACGGCCAGCGCCCGACCATCCTGTACGGGTACGGCGGCTTCAACATCTCCCTCACCCCCGAGTACAGCGCCGCCATCAACGCCTGGGTGGAGCAGGGCGGCGTCTACGCCATCGCCAACCTGCGCGGCGGCAGCGAGGAGGGCGAGGCCTGGCACCGGGCCGGCATGCGCGAGCACAAGCAGGACGTCTTCGACGACTTCGCCGCCGCCGCCGAGCGGCTGGTCGAGACCGGCTGGACCTCGCCGGAGCGGCTCGGCATCTCGGGGGGGAGCAACGGGGGCCTGCTGGTCGGGGCCGCCCTCACCCAGCGCCCGGAGCTGTTCGGCGCCGTCGTGTGCAGCGCGCCCCTGCTGGACATGGTGCGCTACGAGCGCTTCGGGCTCGGCGAGACCTGGAACGACGAGTACGGCAGGGCCGACGACCCCACCGAGTTCGGCTGGCTCTACGGGTACTCGCCCTACCACCACGTCGCGCCGGGCACGCGCTACCCGGCCGTGCTGTTCACCGTGTTCGAGTCCGACACCAGGGTCGACCCGCTGCACGCCCGCAAGCTCTGCGCGGCCCTGCAGTCGGCCACCGCGTCCGGGCGTCCCGTGCAGCTGCGCCAGGAGCGGAAGGTGGGGCACGGCGCCCGGTCGGTGCGCCGCAGCGTCGAGCTGGCAGTGGACACGCTCAGCTTCATGGCCGCCCAGCTCGGCCTCGACCTGGGAGCGTCCAGCGCCGCACGGTGACGCCGCGGGTCCGCCCTGCGACGGGTCCGGGTATCCACGAATCAATATTCCCTGCACATTTCTCCGCCTCCAGCCGTGACTGCGATGGGCGCAATTGCCACACTACGGAGATTGAGGTCCACCGGGACCGCGCGGATCCCCGGCCGCGCAGAAGGGCAGGACGTCCCATGAGGTATCGCCAGCTCGGCAGGTCCGGTCTGACCGTCTCGGTCGTGGGTCTCGGGTGCAACAACTTCGGCACCCGCTGCGACCTCAGGGCCACCCGGGTGGTGGTCGAAGCGGGCCTCGAAGCTGGCGTCACCCTGTTGGACACCGCCGACGTGTACGGCAACCGGGGGGGCTCGGAGACGCTGCTGGGGCAGGCGCTCAGGGGCAGGCGCGACGAGGTCGTGCTGGCCACCAAGTTCGGCGCCAGCATGGGCGGGCCGCCCTGGGAGGCGCGCGGGTCGCGGCGCTACGTGCGCCGGGCGGTCGAGGCGAGCCTGCGCCGCCTGGACACCGACCACCTCGACCTGTACCAGCAGCACGTGCCCGACCCGAAGACCCCGTTGGAGGAGACCCTGGCCGCGCTCGACGAGCTGGTCGCCGAGGGCAAGGTCCGCTACATCGGGTCCTCCAACTTCGCCGCCTGGCAGATCGTGGAGGCGGACTGGATCGCCCGCACCGGGCACCTGACCCGGTTCGTCTCCGCCCAGAACCAGTACAACCTGCTGGAACGCGACCTCGAGTACGAGGTCGTGCCCGCCTGCGACCGCTACGGCGTCGGCATCCTCCCGTACTTCCCGCTGGCCAACGGGCTGCTGACCGGCAAGTACCGGCGGGGCGAGCCGGCCCCGGCCGGCACCAGGCTGGCCCGCAGGAGCGACCTGCTCACCGAGGAGGCCTTCGACCGGCTCGACGCCCTGGAGAAGTACGGCGTGGAACGCGGGCGCACCCTGCTCGAAGTCGCCATCGGCGGGCTCGCCGCCCAGCCGGCCGTCGGCTCGGTGATCGCCGGCGCCACCAGGCACGACCAGGTCCTGGCCAACGCCGCCGCCGCCGAGTGGGAGCCGACCCCCGAGGACGTCGCCGAGCTGGCCAAGCTCGCCCCCCGCAGGCCGACGGGCAAGCACCGGTAGCCCTTGCCAGGCCCGGCGGGCGTCGCCGACCGCCGTCAGAATAGAGGCATGCCGATCTCCACTGGTGCCGGGGGTGCGGCCGGTGCGGTACCGGCCGTGGCCGACCCGGGGCGGGCACGGCGGGTCGCCCGGGCCGTGACGGCCTGGACCGGGCAGCTCATCGACCCGGGTAGCAGGAACACCCTGCTGTACTACAGGGACCTCAAGCAGGGCACGCTCGACCTGGACGGCGCGGAGCCCGTCGCGCTCGGGAACCTGCTCGCCGGCCGGACGGTGCGGCTGTCCGCGCTGTTCCCCGACCCTGCCGGGCGGCCCGCCGTGGCCAAGCGGGCCCGGACCGTGCGGGCCAAGGCGCGGGAGAACTTCGAGGAGCGCGGCCTGACCACCCTGTTCCTTGCCTGGGGGATGGCGACCTGGGATGAGCAGCGGAGCGCGAGAACCCCGGCCGCCCCCGTCCTGCTCGTCCCCGCCCGCCTCGCCCCTCGCGGCGCGGCCGAGGAGGACTTCGACCTGGCGCTGGTCGCCGAGGAGGGCGTCAACCCCACCCTGCTCTACAAGCTCGCCGTCGAGTTCGACTGCCGGATCGCCGACGACGACCTGCTCGACCTGCTCGACGACGGCGGCCAGCCGGCCGATGCAAACCGGCTGTTCGACCGGCTCACCAAGCTCGCCGCGGACGTGCCGGGCTTCCAGGTCGCCGGCCGGGTGGTGCTCGGCAACTTCTCCTACGCCAAGCTCCCGATGGTCCGCGACCTCGAGAGCCTGACCGGCGTCCTGGTCGCCCACGACCTGGTCGCCGCCCTGGCCGGGGACGAGGGCGCCCGCGCCGCCCTCCGCGAGCGCCACGTCGCCGTCGAGCCGGACGAACCCGATCGGGTCCCACCTGCGAACGAGTTCCTGGTCCTGGACGCCGACGCGAGCCAGAACCAGGCCATCAACGCCGTCGTCCGCGGTCAGGACCTCGTGCTCGACGGCCCGCCGGGCACGGGCAAGAGCCAGACCATCGCCAACCTCATCGCCACCCTGGTCGCCCGCGGCGAGCGGGTGCTGTTCGTGGCCGAGAAGCGCGCCGCCATCGACGCGGTGCTCGGCCGGCTGGCCGGCCGGGGCCTCGGCGACCTCGTCCTCGACCTCTACGACGGCGGGGCCAGCCGCCGCAAGGTGGCCAAGGACCTGGCCCGGGCGCTGGCCGGGACCGGCGGCATCCCCCGGGTCGACCTCACCGGCGTCCACCACACGGTCGAGGTCCGCCGGGACCGGCTCAACGACCACGACGACGCCCTCCACCGGCCCCGCGCGCCCTGGGGCGTCAGCGTCTTCGACGCCCAGGCGCGCCTGCTCGGCACCGACCCGGCGGTCCGCACCTCGATCCGCTTCCGCGGCGCCGACCTCGCCCGCCTCGACGAGGCCACCTACCGGCAGTCCAGGGAGGACCTTCGCGCCTGGGTCGGCCTCGGCGGGCTCGCCCTCGCCGACGGCGGCAGCCCGTGGGCCCGGGCCGCCGTCACCACCCCGGGCGAGGCCGGGCGGGCCTTGGACACCGTGGAGGCGCTCGCCCACCACACCCTCCCGGCCGCGACCGCCGCGCTCGACCAGGCCCTCGCCGAGACCGGCCTGGCCCGGCCGTCCACGCTCGCCGAGTGGCGGCAGGTCGTCGCCCTCCTCGACGGCGTGTCGGCCGTGTCCACCGTGTTCGACGCGGCGGTCTGGAGCCGGGACCTCGCAGGGCTCGCCCGCGACCTGGCGCCCGCCGGCCGAGGCCCCCTGGCCCGGCTCGCGGCCCAGCTCACCTCGCCCGCCTACCGGCGCGCCGCCGCGACGCTCAAGGCCCACTGCCGCGACCGGCCGCCCAAGCCCGCCGCCCTGCTCAGCGCCTGCGTCTACGCCGCCGAGCAACGCCGCCGCTGGGGGGAGCACTCGACCGATGGCCGGCTGCCAGGACCGCCTGGCGGCCTGCCGGGCGTGGTCGGCACCTACAACCAGCTCGCCACCGAGCTGGCCGCCCTGGCCACCTGGCTGCCCAGGCAGGAGGTGGAGCAGCCGCCGGTCGCCCGGCTCCCCGACCTCCTGGAACGGCTCCTGGCCGACCGGGCCACGCTCACCAGGCTGCCCGAGCTGCACCGCCTGGGCCAGGCCCTCGGCCGCGCCGGCCTCACCGGCCTGCTGGCCGCGCTGCGCCGGCGCCGGCTCCCCGGCCCCCGGTGCCTCGAAGCGCTCGAGCACGCCTGGCTGGCGTCCATCCTCGACCACGTCGGGGTCACCGACCCGCGCATCGGCGCCTTCGACGGCGAGCTCCACTCGCAGACCGTGGCCGAGTACCGCGCGGCCGACGCCGACCACGTGGAGACCACCGCCACCCGCGTGCGCCGGGCCTGCGCCGAGCTCGCCACCCAGGCCCGGGACGACCACCCCGAGGAGAGCACCGTCGTCGAGCACCAGGCCCGGCTCACCCGCAAGCACCTGCCCCTGCGCCAGCTCTTCCAGCTCGCCCCCAACGTGCTGACCAGGGTCAAGCCCTGCTGGGCGATGAGCCCGCTGGTGGTCAGCCAGCTCCTCCCCGGCGACCGCGCCTCCTTCGACGTCGTCATCTTCGACGAGGCCAGCCAGATCCGGCCCGCCGACGCCATCCCCGCGATCCTCCGGGCCGGGCGCGTCGTCGTCGCCGGCGACGAGCGCCAGCTCCCGCCGACGTCGTTCTTCGCCTCCACCACGGTCGAGGACGAGGAGGAGCTGGAGGACCTCCTCCCTGGCGGGACCCTGGCCATGACCGAGGGCTTCGAGTCCGTCCTGGACGCCCTCGGGGCGCTGCTCCGCTCCCGCATGCTCACCTGGCACTACCGCAGCCGCGACGAGCGGCTGGTCGCGTTCTCCAACGCCCACCTGTACGACCGGACGCTCACCACCTTTCCGGGGGTGGGCGGGGGCGACTGCATCGAGCACGTGCTCGTCCCCCTCTCCCCGGGCCGGGCCGGCCAGGAGGAGAGCGTCGCCGACGAGGTCCGTGAGGTCGTCCGCCTCGTCCTCGAGCACGCCCGCACCCGCCCCGACGAGAGCCTCGGCGTGATCGCCATGGGCATCAAGCACGCCAACCGCATCACCGAGGCGCTCCGGCTGGCCAGGGCCGAGCGCCCCGAGCTGGCCGACTTCTTCGACGAGGACCAAGAGGAGCCGTTCTTCGTCAAGAACCTTGAGCGGGTCCAGGGCGACGAGCGGGACGCGATCATCCTGTCCGTCGGGTACGGCAAGAGCGAGCGGGGCGTGCTGCTCCACCGCTTCGGGCCGCTCTTGCAGCAGGGCGGCGAGCGCCGCCTCAACGTCGCGGTCACCCGCGCCAAGCGCCGCATGACGCTCGTCTCGTCGTTCTCGTCCACCGACATGGTCCCGAGCCGCAGCACCGCCCAGGGCGTTGAGCTGCTCCGCCGGTTCCTCGCCTACGCCGAGCAGCACGGCGCCGGCCTCGGCGACGAGGCCGCCCTCGGCGACGAGACCGCCCTCGGCGACGAGACCGCCCTCGGCGACGAGACCGCCCTCGGCGACGAGACCGCCGGCGCGCCAGCGCTCAACCCGTTCGAGATCGACGTACGCACCCGGCTCGAGGCGGCCGGGATCCCGCTCGCCGCCCAGCACGGCTGCTCCGGCTACCGGATCGACTTCGCCGCCAGGCACCCGGCCAAGCCAGGGCGGTTCGTGCTCGCGATCGAGTGCGACGGCGCCAGCTACCACGCCGCTCCGACTGCCCGCGACCGCGACCGCCTCCGCCAGGACCACCTGGAGCGCCTGGGCTGGTCGTTCCATCGCATCTGGTCGACCGACTGGTTCGCCGACCCCGACCGCGAGGTCGCCAAGACCCTCGCCGCCTGGCGCGCCGCGGTCGCCAGCGCCGACGCCGCCGACTACCAGGCCGAGGCCGCCCGCCAGGCCGAAGCCACCGCCCGCGAGGCCGAAGCGACCCGCCAGGCCGAAGCCGCCGCCCGCGAGGCCGAGGCGACCCGCCAGGCCGAAGCCGCCGCCCGCGAGGTCGATGCTGCCCGCCGGGCCGAAGCTGATGCCGCTCATGAGGCCGAGGTCGATGCTGCCCGCCGGGCCGAAGCTGATGCCGCTCATGAGGCCGGGGTCGAAGCTGACGCCGCTCCTGAGGCCGGGGTCGATGCCCGCGGTCGGTAGCGGGCCTGCAGTTCGGTAGCGGGCCTGCTCTGATGTTCGTCCATGCGCTCGTTCTCCTTCTCCGGCCTACGTGAAGGCTTGTGAAGCGCCACTTGCTTCTGTTTGCCTCCGTATGATGTCATCATGCTGTGACAGGGGAAGTTGACCTCGATGCTGCTGTGGATGGTGTCGATGAGACGCGAGGAGGGTGAGGTGCGCGAGACGATCACCGTGACCCCCGACGACGTGAGGGCCCTGGCGGGCGACGTGCGTCGCTGGGCCGGCGAGCTCCGGGAGGCCACCGCCAGGACGGGCTCGGGCACCGGCTGGGTCTCGGCCAACCTCGCCGAGGCGGCCCAGAGCTTCGATGCGATGTGGCTGGCCTGGTCCACCGCGCTCGACCAGCTCGCCGGCGCCATGACCGAGCACGCCGAGACGCTCGAGCATGCAGCTGACGACTACTACGAGGTCGACGTGAACACCATCCCGAACCTACCGGTCGGGCCGTAGGTGCGAGCGAACCTCGAGCCCGGGGCGGCGCGCAGCGGCAGCCTGGACTTTGCCGCGCTGGCCGACCGCTGCCGTGGTCTCGCCGCCCAGCTCGGCGGCGCCGACCGAGGGGTCCGCGCCGGGCCCCGGGCGTGGACCGGCGTCGCGGCCGAGTCGGGCGGCGCCCGTGCCGCCCGCCTCACCGTCGCCATCGAGCAGGCGGCCGGGGCAGCCGCGGACGTCGCCGCGGTCCTCTCGGTCTTCGCCACGGTCGTCCAGGATGCGGCCATGGCGTGGGGCTCGGCCGAGCGGTTGGCGCATTCCATCGGGTGCCGGCTGGCCCCGGACGGGTCCGTGGAGGGTCGCGTCCCCGGCGATACCAGGCACACGCTCATCCTGGCGAGGGCGGAGTCCCTGGCCGAACAGGCGGGCGAGGAGGTCAAGGCGGCCGCCAGGGTCGCTGCGGCAGGCTTCGCCGAGGTCGCCGGCCGGGCCAGGGCCACGTGTGCGCTCGCCGACCGCCAAGGCGGGTTCGCCAGGGCCCTCGAACGCAAGCTGCACGGGCCCGTGTCGCCGTGGGACGACGCCAGGCAGGGTTTTGCCAAGGGGCTGAGAAGCATGGTCGCCGGCACCGTCCAGGCGATCGCGCTCGGGTCGCCCCAGTACTGGCTGGCGCGTCCTCGCGACGCGCGGCGGCTGGCGCATCAGACGGTGGCTGGTGGGGTGTTCGCCCTTCGCCATCCCGGCGAGGCCGTCCGCCGGTCGTTCGGGACCGACGACCTGGAGAACGGGCACGCATGGCGCTTCTGGGCACAGTTCGGCCCGCAGCTGGCGGCCGCCGCGATCACCAAGGGTGCCATCAGCCTCACCAGAGGGACGGCAGCGGCCGAAGAGGCGAGCATGGCCGTCCAGCAGGCCAGCACGAGGGCCGGAATCCCGATCCGGCACGCGCTTGCCGACATCAACCCCGGCTACCCGACCTCCGGCCGGGACCGGAACTGCGCCAACTGCGCGCTCGCGACCGACGCGACGCTCGCGGGGCGCCCTGCATCCGCCCTGCCGGGCGGGGCGACGAGCATCGGGCTCCTTGAGGACCACTTCGCCCGCAAGTTCGTCTTCATGGCATCGCGGGCGACAATCGAGGCGGCCATGCAACGCTCAGGGTCGGGCGCGCGAGGCATCGTCTTCGCGTCGCGAGGCACCCGCCGGCCCGGCCACGTCTTCAACGTCGTGAACCAGGACGGCACCATCCACTTCATCGATGGGCAACGCGCCGGCCCGGCCACGTTCGACCATGAGGGCTACGTCGGCTTCTACCTGCTACGAACGGATTGAGGCGCGCGATGGTCGACAAGCAGGCCGCAACCGAGATCGCCCGACGCCACATCTCGGAGGAGTATCCCGGCGAGGACGTCGTCGTCGACGAATCCGACGTCCTCGAAGAGGACTGGTGCTGGGTGTTCTTCTACAACACGCGCGCCTTCTACCAGACCGGCGAGCTGCGCGAGTCCCTGGTCGGCAACGGCCCCCTGATCATCGAGAAGGCGACCGGCGCCCTCCGCGTCGCCGGCACGGCCCACCCGGTCGAGCGCTACCTGGCCGACTACCGCGACCGGAACCAAGAGAGCGATTGAGCAGTTCTCATAGGTACCAATCACCCCTCGCCTCTCGAGGTGCCAGGATGCAGACCCAGCAACCAACCAGCCCACCGCCTCCATCCCGCAGCACCCGCCGCCGCCCACTCCTGATCGCCCTCGCGCTGGCTCTCCTCCTCACAGGCGGCCTCGGCACCCTCCTGGCAACCCGCGGGTCCGACGACACGTCACCCCAATCCGCTCCACCGCCCACAGGTCCCCCAACCACGGCCGCCCCAACGACCTCCCTCGACGAGCGCGCCGAAGTAGTTGCTCGCCTCCGCGAAATCTTCCGGATCCGTGATGAAGCGTATGCCAGCCGCGACGTCCTTCCGCTTGCACAAATTTACTCAAGTGATTGCCCATGCCTCAAGAGCGACACGCAGATCATAGAACAGATGAAGAAGATGCGTGTCAATTGGGAGGGAGTAGCAACATCAATCAAGGTCCAGAAGGCTGAACGGGTCAATGAGCGCATCTGGATCCTTACTGCGACTGTCACCGGAGCGCCATTCAGGATTGAGAAGGAGACTGGTCAGTTAATCCGGGAAGTTGCCAAGGGCAGCGATCTTGCCCGATTCATACTGACCAAGCCTGCTGGACAACAGAATTGGCTTCTTGGAAGAGGTTCATTCATTCGAGGTGTCGGCTAGCATGTGGTCAACTGACGCACTCAGAATTCGGATATGGATTGCTTCATCGTTTCTTCTAGCGATGGTTGCCGTAGTGCTTATTGAGCCTGTCCCGGTAAATGCAGGAAGTTGTGGACCCAAGGCCATCACTGCTGGTGTTCTAGCCGCAGCGACAGATACGGCCGAACTGGTACTGGGAGGCTCGTCCGACTGTAGGGGTGATACCAATAAGCCAATCTCGTACTCCTCTCCCCAACCCTATTACACGTATGAAATGAGTTGTTCGCCAAACCCAGCCTATCCGCTAGATGGGCTATGTAGCAGTACTCCATGTACTGATGGCTTGGCTTTTTCGCTCCGGACCATTCATAATCCGGATGGGACCCAGGGGGCTGCTGGATTTGCGTGCGTGAGTCTGGATCAGGCGGCTGTGGGGCCTGGGGTGACTGCTGCGGAGGTGTTTGCGGCGGTGCGGAGGGTCAGGTTGCCGGGTGGGGCGATCAGGGCGACGCCGGGGGCTCGGGGACTTGCCAACCTGCGGTCGTTCTTTTTGCTGCAGGGCGTGGACCAGCCGCCCGTCGACCTCACCGTGCGTGGCTCGACGGTGCGGGCGCGGTTCGAGGTCGTCGAGTACCGGTGGAGCTTCGGCGACGGTCAGGCGCTCGTGACGGCCGGGCCCGGTACGGCAGGGCAGGACAGCGAGGTGCATGCGACCTACCGGCGGCGGGGCCGCTACCCGGTCAGCGTCGAGGTGGCCTGGAAGGCCGAGGCGTTCCTCGAAGGCAGCAGGGTCGGCGAGGTCGACGGGCTCGCGTCGACGGCCCAGGTCGTCTACCCGGTTGCCGAGCTGCAGACCGTGCTGACCCGGTGAGCAGCGCTGCGCAGCCTGCCCGCCCGAAATTGGGTCATGGACCTCGAACGGTGGCCCATGACCGGTTTTCCCGCTCCCAGCGCGGAAGCGGCCAGCGGCAGGGCCGTCCGCCGGCATGTGTGTCGCAGGGCGCGGTGTTCACCGCCTCCGGCGGTGTGGTCAAGGTGATCATGCAGGCGGCGCGGCGGCTCGGCGACCCCGAGCCGGGCATCGGGTCGAACCGCTGGTCGAGCCGGGCCGTTTCAGTGGCGGCTGGGGTCCTGGTCGTCGACCTCGACCCGCTCCTTGCGGACCTTGCCGGAGACCTCGCGCTCGTCGTCGGTCCCGGTACCGGCGGCCTCGGTGGTGTCGTTCTCGGTCCCCACGTATTTCTTGAGCCGGACCTTGGTCTGGGGCGCTCCCTCGGTGCCGGCCTGCTGTTCCTCCTCGGACCGGGTCACGTCCGCACCGGGGTCGCCGCTCCCCGGGCCGCGGCCAGGGGGCTCGCCGTGGGCGTCCGGGTCCTGGCGGCCACCGGTCTGTTCCTGGTCGAACACGCCGGTGCCGCCAGGACGGGCGACGCCCGTGGTGCCCCAGTAGTCGAGGCCGTAGTGGCCGAACAGGGTGGCCTCCTCGTCGGGGGAGAGCTGGCCGTCCGCCTCGATCCGGGGTGCCCCCCGGATCAGCGCCTTCGGGTAGGGCACCACGATCTCGCTGCCGTGCTGGGTGGCCTCGGTAAGTGGGACGAAGGTCTGCTTGGCGCCGAACAGCCCGGTGCTGACCAGGGCCCAGGTCGGCTGGCCGGTCTCGCGGTCCAGGTAGAACTCGCTGATCGGGCCGACGGTGAGCCCTTCCCGGTCCACCATGACCAGGTAGCGCCAGCGGTCCAGGGTCTCTTGGTCCAGGGCCGGCATCGGGCGTCCTCCTCTGATCGGCCGAATGGGGCGCACCAGCCGGGCGCCGCCCGTGCTCGCCATCTAAGCTACCTCCGAGCGGTTCCGCCTAACCGGACGTTCCGGTGCTTTGGCCGCCGCGGGCCTCATTCCGGGGCCGACTGCTCGAGCTCCAGGCCCACCGTCTCGGGGAGGCGGGCGAACAGCGGCGAGAGCAGGGCCATCGGGGTGGCGACGAGGGCCGCCGCGGCCCAGAAGCTGTCCAGCGCGGTGACGAGCAGGCCGAAGACGACCAGGCCGCTGACCGCCCCGAGGACGCCGCCGGCGCTCAGCCAGCCGGCCACGGTGGCGCGCACGCTGGTCGGGAACAGCTCGCTGGCCAGCGCGCCCAGTGCGGGCGCGAACGCGGAGGACGCGAAGATGGCGAGCAGGTAGCCGGAGATCGCGCCCGCCGCCGACCCGCTGTAGGTGAGCACGCAGGCCACGGCGACCACGGCCTGCGTGGTCGCGGCGGTGACGCGCCGGCCCAGCCGGTCGGCCGCCCACCGTCCGGCGAGCAGCCCGGCGAGCCCGATCGGGGCGGCCGCCGCCACCATCACGGCGGTCGTGGACCGGCTCAGGCCCAGCACGCTCTCGGAGTAGACGAACAGCAGGCTGTTGGCGGGGCCGGTCACGAAGCCGAGGGCAGCGGTGAGCAGCGCGAGCAGCCACAGGCGTGGCCGCTGCGCGGCGGTCAGGCGGACCAGGACACGGCCCCGGCGCGCCAGCGCGCCGGCCCGCCCCGCCGTCCGCCGTGCCTGCTCGAACCGCTCGGGCTCCTCGAGCCAGCGGCTCAGCAGCGGGATGGCCGCCAGCGGGATCAGCAGCAGGGCGAACAGGCCCCGGAAGCTGAGCGCGTCGCCGGCCACGCCGCGCACGATGGCGGTGAGCCCGGCGCCAATGCCGTAGCCGGCCGTGACCAGGGCGATGGCCTTGGCCCGGTCGGCGCTGCGAGTCTCCTCGGCCGCGATCACCCCGCTGATCGCGTTGGAGGCCGACAGCAGCGGCCGGCTCGCAGCGAACAGCGCCACGAACCACCAGTAGGTCGGGCTGAGCGCGGCCGCCGCGGAGATCGCGAGCCCGAGCGCCGAGCAGCCGAGCAGCACCCGCCGCCGGCCCAGGCGGTCGGCGAGCCCGGCCAGCGGGAGGCTGCCGAGCGCGGCCAGCCGGATGATGGCGAGACCGACCCCGAGGGTGGTGAACGACAGCCCGACCCTGGCCGCCACCGACGTGCCGTCGGTCGGCTCGCCGAACGCCTTGGCGACGTCGGCGAGCGCGGTGGTCACCCCGAACTGGGCGAAGCCGGCGGCGACCGAGAGCCCGGCCGCGGTGAGGATCGCCGGGTGGCGCCAGCCGTACAGCCGCAGCCGCTCGGGCTGGGCAGCGGACGGCCCGCCCGCCGTCGGCGGGCCGGGGGTGCCGGTGGACGTCACGTCGGATCGATCACCAGCCTGACCGGGCGGTCGTCAGCCGAGGTGGGGGTAGCGCCAGTCCCGGGCGGCGGACGAGGTCTCCTTGATCGCTCGGGGCGCGACCCAGCGGAGGAGATTGAGCGCCGAGCCGGCCTTGTCGTCGGTGCCCGAGGCGCGGGCGCCCCCGAACGGCTGCTGGCCGACGATGGCGCCGGTCGGCTTGTCGTTGACGTAGAAGTTCCCGGCGGCGAAGCGGAGCCGGCCCATGGCGTCGAGGACCGCGCGGCGGTCGCTGGCGAACACCGACCCGGTCAGGCCGTAGGGCGACTCGTCCACCAGGTCCAGGGCGGTCTCCCAGTCGGCGTCCTCGTAGACGTACACGGTCAGGATCGGGCCGAACAGCTCCCTGGTCATGGTGTCGGAGCGGGGGTCGTCGGTGCGGAGCACCGTCGGCTGGACGAACCAGCCCTCGCGGTCGTCGCCCGTGCCGCCGGTCACCACCTCGGCCCCGGCGGACCTGGCCTGCTCGATGGCCTCGACGTGGCGGCGGAACGCACGCTCGTCGATGACCGCGCCGAGGAAGGTCGACAGGTCGGCGACGTCGCCCATGGGCAGCGAGCCTGCCAGGTCGGCGATGCCCTCCCGCACCGCCGGCCAGAGCGAGCGGGGGACGTAGGCGCGCGAGGCGGCCGAGCACTTCTGGCCCTGGTACTCGAACGCGCCCTGGCCGAGGGCGACCACCAGCCGCTCCACGTCGGCCGAGGCGTGGGCGACGACGAAGTCCTTGCCCCCCGTCTCGCCCACCAGGCGCGGGTAGTTCCGGTAGCCGTCGATCCGCTCCCCGGCCTTCCTCCACAGGCCCCGGAACACCACCGTCGACCCGGTGAAGTGCAGCCCGGCGAAGGCCGGGTGGGCCATGGCGACGTCGCTGACCAGCGCGCCGTCGCCGTGGACGAGGTTGACCACCCCGTCGGGGAGCCCGGCCGCCTGCAGCAGCTCCATGAGGTAGTGGGCCGACAGCGCCTGCTTCTCCGACGGCTTCCAGATCGCGACGTTGCCCATGAGCGCGGGCGCGGTCGGGAGGTTGCCGGCGATCGAGGTGAAGTTGAACGGGGTCATGGCGAGCACGAACCCCTCGAGCGGCCGGTAGTCCATCCGGTTCCACACGCCCGCAGCCGAGATCGGCTGCTCCGCGTAGACCTCGGCCGCGAAGCGCGCGTTGAAGCGCCAGAAGTCGGCCAGCTCGCAGGCGGCGTCGATCTCAGACTGGTGCGCCGACTTCGACTGCCCGAGCATCGTGGCCGCGTTCACCGTGTCCCGCCACGGCCCGGCCAGGAGGTCGGCCGCTCGGAGGAGCACCCCGGCGCGCTCCTCCCAAGGCAGCGCGGCCCAGTCGGCGGCCACGGCCAGCGCGGCGTCGATCGCCTGGTGCACGTGCTCCGGCGCGGCCGCGTGCGCGTCGGCGAGGACCAGGTCGTGGCGGTGGGGGGCGGCGACCGGGAACGTCGACCGGCCGGAGACGGCGGTCCCGCCGACGACCATGGGCGCCTCGATCCGCTCCTTGCCCATGGCGGCCAGGCGCTGCTCGAGCCGGGCCCGCTCTGGCGTCCCGGGCGCGTAGGTCCGCACGGGTTCGTTGACCGGGTCGGGCACGCGAGCGGTGGCGGTGGTGGTTCCGGCTGGCCAGGGCATCGGGTCCTCCTCGGGCGGCTCGGCGGTGCGCCGCCGGGCCGACACACCGGCTCCGGCGACCGCGTCGGCTCCTAGGGTAGTCGCCTTCCCCGGACACCCGGCCAGCTCTGTCCACAGCCATGCCATGCCCGGCGGCGCCGACGCGAGCGGCGTGGCCGTCCACGACTCCCCTGGCTGGGCGAGCCAGACATTCCCGTGGCCGGCGAGCTGGGCGTTCCCGTGGCCGGCGAGCTGGGCGTTCCCGCGGCCGGCGAGCTGGGCGTTCCCGCGGGCGAGCGAGCCGGGCGGTCCTGTGGGCGTGCCATGATGGAGCGGCGACGAGGGACTTCCCGGACACCGGCGGCTGGCCAGACCAGGGCGGCAGGGCGACCGGGCGGTCCGCTCGGCGGCCTGCCGGGCGACGAGACTCGAGGTGACGCGGATGGACATCCGGACGCTGCTCGAACGCACCGCCGCGCACGCGGCCGGCTTCCTCGAAGGGCTTCCCGAGCGGCCGGTCGGCCCGACCGCCACCCTCGAGCAGCTCCACAAGACGCTCGGCGGGCCACTGCCCGCCGGGCCTGGCGACCCCGGGCAGGTCATCGACGACCTCGCCGCCGCGGCCGAGCCGGGCCTGTCCGCGAGCATCTCCGGGCGCTACTTCGGCTTCGTCATCGGCGGCGCCGTCCCCGCTGCCCTGGCCGCCGACTGGCTCACGGCCACCTGGGACCAGAACGCCGGCCTGTACGCGATCAGCCCGGCCGCGGCGGTGGTCGAGGACGTCACCGGCCGCTGGCTGGCCGAGCTGCTCGGCCTGCCAGCCGGCGTGTCGTCCGCCTTCGTCACCGGCTGCCAGATGGCCAACTTCACCGCCCTGGCCGCCGCCCGCCACCACGTGCTCGCGGCCACCGGCTGGGACGTCGAGACCCTGGGCCTGGCCGGCGCCCCCCAGATCCGGGTCCTGGCCGGCGAGGAGCGGCACGTCACCATCGACCGCGCCCTCCGCTACCTCGGCCTCGGCACCGCGAGCCTGCGAGCGGTCCCGGTCGACGGGCAGGGCCGGATGCGCCCGGACGCGCTGCAGACCGCCCTGGCCGAGCCGGGCGGGCCCGCCATCGTCTGCGCCCAGGTCGGCAACGTGAACACCGGCGCCATCGACCTGGTCGGTCCGATCTGCGACGCCGCCCACGAGATCGGCGCCTGGGTCCACGTCGACGGGGCGTTCGGGCTCTGGGCAGGGGCCAGCCCGTCGCTCGCGCCCCTGGTGGAGGGAGTCGGGCAGGCCGACTCGTGGGCCACCGACGGCCACAAGTGGCTGAACGTCCCCTACGACTCCGGGCTGGTGTTCACCGCCCACCCCCTGGCTCACCGGGCGGCCCTGGCGGTGGTGGCGAGCTACCTCATCCACGCGGACGAGGACGCCAGGCGGGACGCGGCCATGTGGACCCCGGAGTTCTCGCGCCGCGCCCGCGCGTTCCCGGTCTGGGCTGCGATCCGCTCGCTCGGCCGCTCGGGCATCGCCGAGCTGGTCGAGCGCTGCTGCGCACACGCGCGCCGCTTCGCCGACCGTCTCGGCGGGCAGGCCGGCGTCGAGGTCTGCAACGAGGTCGTCCTCAACCAGGTGCTGGTCCGCTTCCTCGACCCGGCCGGCGACCACGACGCCCGCACCCGCGAGGTCGTCCGCCGGGTCCAGGAGGACGGGACCTGCTGGCTCAGCGGCTCGACCTGGCAGGGCCGGGCGGTGATGCGCATCTCGGTGTCCAACTGGTCCACCACCACCGAGGACGTGGACCGGTCCGTGGCGGCGATCCTGCGGGCCGTCGCGCAAACGCCCTGAGGCCGCTCGTCAACCGACTCGACACGGCGGCACGAAGGTGCGGGCCGTGTGCAACTCGTGCTCCGGGTTGCCTCGTGAGCCGGGCTGGCTGCGGGCTGTCTCGTGAGCCAGCCCGGCTCCGGGTTGCCTCGTAGCCTGGCTGCGGGTTGCCTCCTGAACCGGGCGGATGCAGCATGCTGGTAGGGGAGCGCGCCCGGCCCTGGCTGGTCCCGGGGAGGGCGCCAGTGCTGCGGTTCGCCGGAGCTTGTGAAGGAGGGCACGAAGATGGCCGAGCTCTCGAGGCCGGTCGGGCTGGGACTGGCCGCCCGCGGCAGCGTGACCGACGCCGTGGCCTGGGCCGAGCAGGCCGGGCGGGCCGGGCTCGACTCGGTGTGGATCCACGACAGCTACTTCGAGCGCGACGCGGTGACCTACGCGTCGGCCGTCGCCGTCCAGGTGCCCGGGATCCGGGTCGCCCTGGGCGCGCTCAACCCCCTCACCAGGCACCCGGTGCTGGTCGCGATGACCGTGAGCGCGATCGACGAGATGGCGCCCGGCCGGGTGATCCTCGGCATGGGCACCGGGCTGCCGCTGCGCCTGGCCCAGATGGGCATCCCCTACACTCCCGAGGCCGGGGTGGAGGCGGTCAGCCGCGCGATCGACACCATGCGGGCGCTGTGGAGCGGGGAGCGGGTCCCGTCCGCCACCCACGGCCTGCCCCCGGTGCAGCCGATGTTCCCGCCCGTGCACCGAGTGCCGATCTACGTGGCCGCCTACCGGTCGGCGTTCCTCGAGCTGGCCGGGCAGAAGGCCGACGGCTACCTGGCCCGCCCGGCCGAGTCGGTCCCGTCGCTGGCCAAGATGCTCGTGAGGCTGCGGGCCGCCTCGGTGGCCGCCGGGCGTCCGGAGGACGCCGTGGACGTGGCCGGCTACCTGCTCACGCTCGTCGACCGGACCCGCAAGGAGGCCCTGAACCGGGCCAAGCGCGAGCCCTTCGTGATCTACATGATGAGCGTGCAGTCCGACCTGGCCATGCGCCGGGCCGGGCTCGACCCGGAGCTCAAGGACCGCGTCGCGGCTGCCTGGCGGGCCGAGGACTACCACCAGGCGGCAAGGCTCATCCCGGACGAGCTGCTCGACGCGTTCATGCTCTGCGGCACCCGGGAGGCGGTGGCGGCGCGCGCCGCCGACTACCACGAGGCGGGCATGGACCGGCCGGTGCTCCAGCCCGTGCTCCAGGAGGAGGACCAGGTGCGCGAGGTGCTCGCGGCCGCAGTGGAGTACGGGACGGCGAGCGCGCCGGCCACGGCCCCGGCCGGCCAGGGCGCGGCCACCGGGCGGGGCGCGGCCACCGGGCGGGGCGCGGCCACCGGGCGGGGAGCGGCCACCGGCCAGAGAGCGGCCGCCGGGCGGGGGGCGCGGGCTGGCGGCGGGACGGCCGCCGGGTCCACGCCGGCCAACGCGCCGCCCGGGTGGCCGGCGCCGGTCGGCGCGGCTCGTCCATCCGCCCCGCACCGCCTGGGCCTGGACGAGCAGCGCCTCGGGCTCGGCGCCCGGCTGGGCAGGCGGGTGGCGGCCTGGTCGGAGATCGTCCGGCCGTTCAGCTTCACCGCCTCGACCGTGCCGGTGGCGGCGGCCGGCGCCCTGGCCGCCGTCGACCACCGGCTCTCCTGGCCGCTGTTCCTGGCCGCGCTGGTCGCCTCCGTGCTCCTGCACGTCGGCACCAACGTCATCAACGAGATCTACGACGTGCGCAAGGGCATCGACGACATCACCTCGCCGCGGGCCAGCCACGCCCTGCTCAAGGGCCGGCTCAGCGAGCGCGAGGCGTTCGCGCTGGCCGCGGCCGCGTTCGCCGGCGCTGTCGCGATCGGGGTCGGCCTCATCATGGCCCGGGGCTGGCCGGTCGCCGTGCTCGGGCTGCTCGGGCTGGTGGGCGGGTTCGGCTACACGGCGCCGCCGCTGCAGTACAAGTTCCACGCGCTCGGCGTGCCCCTGGTCTTCCTGCTGATGGGGCCGCTCATGGTCGGCGGGGCGTACTACGTCGTCACCGGCACGCTGACCTGGCCGGCGCTGGCGGTCAGCCTGCCGGTCGGGCTGCTGGTCACCGCGATCCTGCACGGCAACGAGTGGCGGGACGTGAGCGACGACGCCCGGGCCGGCATCTCCACCCTGTCCATCCGGACCGGCCGGCGGGTCGCCCACCTGCTCTACCTCTCGCTCGTGGTCGGCGCCTACGTCGCCCTGGCCCTGGCCGTGGCGGCCGGCACGCTGCCGCCCCCGAGCCTGCTCGCGATGCTCTCGCTGCCCCTGCTGGTCCGGGCCATCCGGTCCTCGGAGCTCGGGGCGAGCGGGCAGCAGCGGGCGATCGCCATGATCGACCTGGAGACTGCCCAGCTCCACGCGGTGTTCGGGTTCCTGCTGGTGGCCGGCCTGGCCATCGCGGCGCTCCGGTGAGGCGCCGCGCGGGCCGCACAGCCGGTCCGGCACCGAGGTCTCCAGCAGTTGGCCATCGCGGCGCTCCGGCGAGGCGCCGGGTGGGGGCCGCGCCGGCCCTGGTCCCGCCGCCGGCCCTGGTCCCGCCGCCGGCCCTGGTCGCACCGCCGGCCCTGGTCGCAGCGGGCCGGGCCGGCCGGGCCGACGCGCCGCTGGCCGCCGGGCTGGCTGGCGCCTACGCGGCCTTCGCGCTCACCTTCCGCGGCCCGCGGCGGTCGTTCTGGCAGCGGATGACCGCGACCGGGCTGGTCCTCGGCGGCCTGGCCCTGGCAGCCGAGCCGGGGCTGCGGCGGACCCGGTTCGGCCGGGCCGAGGTGGCGGCCGGGCTCGCGTCCGCGGCCGGGCTGTACGGGGTGTTCCTGGTGGGCGACCGGCTGGCCCGGCGGCTGCTCCCCAGGGGCGATCAGGAGATCGGCGACATCTACGCGCTGCGGCACCTGCGCCCCGGTCCGGAGCTGGCGGCACGGCTCGGGCTCGTCATCGGGCCCGCCGAGGAGCTGTTCTGGCGCGGGTTCGTGAACGAGCGGCTCGGCCGGCGGTGGGGCCGCTGGCCGGGTGCGGCGCTCGGCGCGGCCGCCTACGGCGGCGCCCACGTGGCGACCGGGAACTTCACCCTGTTCGGGGCGGCGGGCGTGGCCGGCGCCTACTGGTCGGCCCTGGCCGCGGCCGGCATGCCCATGGGCGCCCTGGTCGTGAGCCACGTGGCCTGGGACCTGTGGACGTTCCTCATCGCCCCGACATCTGAGGCGCCTGACCAGCGGCGTTAGCGAGCGGGACGACCTCGGGGCCACGCCGGGGCCACATCCCGGACGCGACCGCTGCGGCCCGGGCCCGGTCGAGGCGTTCGGCGAGGTGCTCGAGCTCGTCGGGGAACAGGTGGCCGTAGCGGTCCAGGGTGACGCTCGCGGTCGCGTGCCCCAGCTGCGCCTGGACGGCCTTCACGCTCGCGCCCTGGGCGAGGAGCAGGCTCGCGCAGGTGTGCCGGAGGTCATGGAAGCGGGGCTTCGCGGGCAGACCGGCGGCGCGGACCGCGGGCTTGAACAGCCGGGTGGTCACCACGGACTGCCGCAGCGGCCCGCCCTGCGGCATCGTGAACACGAGGTCGACATCGAACGGTGGCTGAAGGCGCAGGAGCCGGCCGGCCGTGCCCCTGACGGGCGAAGCCGGGCCCGAGGGCCAGGCCCCGCCGAGGTCTCACTGCGACGCTCGACCAAGGCCATCCTACCCGACCCGGCCGACGCTCGGCGCGTCGGCGAGCTGCTGGCCACCTGGATCGGCGTCAAGGTCGATGAGATCGACACCCCGGCCGACGAGGCCCGGGCACGGGCCGGAGCATCCCCGACCAGCGCGTGCTCGAATCGGTCATCGGCGAGCTGGTCCTGCGGGTCCACGTGCTGGAGCTGGACCTCGCGGAACTGAAGGCGGCCAGGCGATGAGCGGCTGGCCGTTCCGGGACTCGTCTGATGAGGGCCCGCTGCGCAATCTCGTTCGCCTGCCCCCCGATCGACGACCGGCGCACCCGTCGCACGCCGTTCTCCGTTGAGGCAGAGGAGTCGCGCCCCTCTGAGTCCCGCGCGATGGGTCGTACGTCCTCGGCTACGGGTGCATCCCTTCTAACGGTCGACGATGGCAAAGGAGGCACCGTCGAGATTGGCTCCCCCCGGCGGGCGATCGTAGTCAAGCGAGCCACGGAGGATAGTAGCGGGTGATCGCGCTCCAAGCCGGGACGGCCTGAAAGGGCCATGCTCACCACAGCTGAGATCGTAGAGCGGGAGCAACGGCTTGGTCTCGCAGGCCTACACGGGTGATGTTGCTTGAAGCGGTAAGCCCTCAACTGTGTGATGTCCACGGCTGGACGGGGTCCAGTGCGGGGCCAGCGATGCATGGCGCACGGAGGTGTCAACTCAATACCCAATACCCTTGTAATACCGTCCAGCTGGACTCAGACGATTGGGTGTCATTCATCAATGAATGATCCGTCGGGTGCCATGATGAAGGAGTCTCTGAGATAGTCGAACACCCCCATGCCCGTGCTGTCGTCTATCGCAACTATCACTCGAAGATCTCGTGTCCTCTTGTCGTCCCAGAACGTCATCACCTCAACCTGAAATACACGGCCAGAGGGGCTTTCGACCTCGAACGCCTGAGGTTCGCCAATCTGGCTACAGAGCTCACTGTAAGACATCTGTCTTAGGCGGTCGATCTGTCGTTGCAGGATCTCCTGTGCCTCTGCTCTTAGCTCGTCATCTCGTCGCCGAATCATCTTCCCTTCCAATTTAGTGCCACTTTTCTGCTCGAGGCCAGAAGCGACGGTACACGCGCTTCCATAGAGGACCCCAAGGAAGACCAATTTGCACCCTTCGATCACTACGCTTCACACGATGGCGATAGAACGTCACTGAGATATGAGGCCTCCTCTTTCCCCAGTATGTGTGATGTGGACCGTGCACCTCGGTCCTGACACGCCAGCTCCGTGCCCACCTATAGCCCCTCGCGGCCTGCCGTCCAGCCCATCTGGCTGCCCTCCAGGTTCTGCGTCCAACCCAGCTGGCGGCTCGCCAAGCATAGCGTGCACCCCATCGAGCAGCGGCCGCGCCAGCGCGGACGAGCCAGGCCCACTGGCCGTCGAGGTCGTAGGTGTTGATGGGATCTTGGTTGGCGTAGTCGTAGTCGTTAGCACTGCCTCCTGGGACGGGGTCGACTTGAAGGAACCTGCCGAGTGTGGGCACGTAAAGCCGGACGCCCATGAGGACGACGCCGGTGAGCGAGTCGGTCTCGCGTTGCTTGTCGCCAAGCCAGCCGTAGCGGGCACTCGGAGTGGCTCGGGGGATGCCGAACTCGGTGGCGTCAAAGGTGGACAGGAGCCCGGTGGCGGCGGGGTCGAGGCTGGCGGTGGCGACAACGTCGCCGTGAAGGTTGGCAAGCTGCAGGGTCGTGCCGCTTGCCGAGTCCTGGATGGCGGCCAGGTCGCCGTCGGCGCCGCCGATGTTGCGCGTCCAGGCGGTGGCGTTCTCGGCGATCCAGGCCGGCGAGTCGCTGTCGCTGTCGTAGTGGTTGGTCCTGGTCCCGGTCGCGCCGCCGGTGTCGGTGCGTACCCGCAGCCGGCGGTTGGGGTCGAGCGTCCAGGTCCGGGTGGTGGCGCCTTGGGTGAGGCTGCGGACCATGTCGCTGGTGTAGTAGCTGGCGGCAAGGGCGCTGCCACCGGCGTCGGCGGCGGGCACGGCGGTGATGCGCCCGAAGGTGTCGTAGACATAGCCGGTGCCGATGATCCGGTCGGCCGCATCGTAGGTACGGGTGATGGTGGTGCCGGTCGCGGTGGGGTCGCAGCTGCCGTCCGCGGTCGGTGGCTTGGTGTTCAGACTGGTGCGGTTGGCGTCGGCGTCGTAGCCGTAGCCGCGGATGGTGCAGCCGGCCCCGGCCGGGGTGTCCTGGACGGTCTTCAGCCGCCCCGCGGCGTCGTAGCTGTGGATCTGGCTGGACAGGCTGCCGGCCTGGGTGAGCTGCTGCCCATGCACGGACTCGTCGGCCTGGAAGCCGAGCCAGGTGCAGTTGCTCGAACAGTTGCTGGTCTTGACGTAGGCCAGGCCGGTCGCGCTGCCGCTCTCGTCGTAGGCGAGGCGGGCTTCCATGCCGTTGGGGTAGCCCTGGGTGGTGAGCTGCCCGTCGGGGTCGTAGCGGGCGGTGAAGGCGCCCGCGGCCGAGTCGGCGACGCTGGTGACCAGGCCGCGCGGGTCGATGGCGGTGTCGTAGGTCAGGGTTTGGGTGCCCTTGCCGTCGTTGCTGCTGGTGGGCCGGTCGAGCAGGTCGTAGCTGCTGGTGGCGTTGTTGGTGTCGGCGTCGTGGTAGCCGCTCAGCCGGCCGAGCGCGTCGTAGTCGCGGGTGACCGTGGAGGTGACCGCACCCTCGGTGGTCTGGGTGGTGGTCGCCCGCCCCGTGGCCGGGTCGTAGCCGGTGTGGACGCTCGGCAGCGCGGTCCCCACGGTGGAGCTGACGGCCACGTCGGTGACCCGCCCGGCGGGGTCGTAGGTGGTGGTGGTGGTCCGGGTGCTGACCCCGACGGTGTCGGTGACGGTGGTGGGCTGGTTGTAGCGGTTGTAGACGGTCAGGGTGACCGGCAGGCCGGGCAGCCCAGCAGTGCCCGGCTGGGCTGCGGGCAGGGTCTTGCAGGCCAGGTTGGCGTACTGGGGCTTGGTCCCGCAGGCGCTGTCGGTGGGGTTGGTCCCGGCGGTGTAGTAGATCGTCTTGGTGGCGTGGGCGTCGCCGCCGGCCGGGTTCGCGGGCGTGCGGGTCTCGGTGACCAGCCCGGTCGCGGCGTCGTACAGGGTGGTGGTCTTGAGGTTCAGCCCGCCGGTGACCGCGTCGACGGTGACCGAGGTGGGCTGGCGCAGCGTCCAGCCCAGGTTGGACTGGCCGTCGTAGGCGGTCGTGGTGGTGCGCACGTCGACGTCGCTGGCTGTCCCGACAACCCGGGCGCCGACCTTGGTCGTGGTAGCCAGGTGGTAGGGGCCACCCGTCGGGGCGCTCTCATCGTAGGCGGTGGTGGTGTGCTGGCGGGCCTGGGCCTGGTCGCCGCTGGCCAGCGTGACCAGGTGCTGCGGCCCCCATTCCTCCAGCAGGTCGACGCCATCGGTGGAGTAGACGCGCTGGGTGTCGAGCTGGCGGGCCCGTTCGGCATGCTCGGCCGTGGTGCTGCCGGTGGCGAGCGCCCGCGCCCGGTTGGTGGCCGACAGCTCCCGGACGGTGTTGCCGTGCTCGTCGTACTCCGTCGTCGAGATGTGGCCGCCCGGGTCCGCCTCGTTGACTTCGCGGCCGTCCCGATTGAGGTAGTGCACGGTCGCGCGGGTGTAGCTGGCCGGCGGGCTGGCGGGGACCTGGTCGGGCGGGAAGACCGCAGTCGCGTCGGTCGGCACGTCGGCCTGCCCCCAGCCGGCCACGTCCCCCGCGCCCATCGCATACGGCGCGCCCGCTCCCGACAGTGGGATGCCGTAGGCGACGGTGGTGGTGGCGGTCCCCGAGGGAATGGCGGGACGCGAGACCGAGCGGAGCCGGCCGGTGTCAGGATCACCAGCGATGGTCGCGTAAGAGATCGTCCAGGCGCTCTCCCCGGGCGGGGCGATCGTCTGGAGGTGCCCGCCGGCGTCGTAGGCATAGCGGGTCTTCAATGCCGGGGTGATCCGCGGGTCCCAGACGGCGCGGAGCCGCCCGGTGGAGTCGTACAGGTAGGACGCGACCGCCACGGTGGCCATGGCGCTGGCGGCGGGGTCGTAGGCGGTCAGGCTGACCGTCTTGAGCCGCCCCGAATAGTCTCCCCACTGGGCTTCGCTGGTCCCGGTCGCCGTCGTCGACGTGGCGTGGGTGAAGGTGAGCGCGCGGCAGCCGGCCACCAGCGTGGTGCAGGTCACGCCGGCGGGGACGGGCGCGAGCGCCTGGGTGATGCGGGTGACGCCGCCGGTCACCTGGTAGGTGTAGGTGGTCGTGGTGGCGCTGCCTGGCTGGGCGACCGTAGTGGGCACGTAGTCGGTCGCGCCGGTCGGCTTGGTGAAGGTGGTGGTGTTGCCGTCGGTATCGGCCAGCTTGAACCCGCCTGTCACGGTCGTCAGCGTCAGGTCGGTGGCGTCCTCCTCAGGGATATAGGTTGATCCCGCGGCCGGCTTGGCGAATGCCAGCTGCGTGCCATCCTCGCTGGTCACCACCACGAACGAGCCGGCGTCGTGGAGGCTGGTGTAGTCCGCTGCGGCGTCCTCGACCGTCAGCGACGGCGTCCAGCCTGGTCCGAACGGGCCGTTAGAGCTGGTGTTGGGGTCGCGGGAGTTGAACGTGCGCGCCACGGTCAGGTCGGAGCCGTAGCTGTCGATCGACACGTCGGTGGCGCCGACCGAGTAGTTGCCGGTGATCAGGTTGACCGACCCCAGGCCGATGGCCTCACTGGCGTAGTCGCCGCCGAAGGCCTTCTGGTCCAAGGTGGCGTGGACGACCTGGCTGGTGCCGCCCGGCCCGCCGGTGAAGCTGGCGCGGACCTGCACGGGCCCGTCGGCGGCGTCGATCCCCGCGGTGGCGGGCAGGTTCCACACCAGCGTCGGCGACGCGCCGGCGGTCATGGCGACCGGCCAGGCGGTGACCGGGGTCCCGCCGTTGGTGACGTTGCCACTGGTGAGGGGGATGGTGGTCCACGGGTCGGCGTCGGCGCGGCGGAACTGGAAGGTCGCCCCGGTAAAGGTCGAGTCGCCCTTGGCTTGGAGGGTGAGGTATTTCTGGGTGCGGGCGCCGTCGCTGATGCTGGTGATGGCGCCTTGGACCTGGATGGTGAAGTGGGTGGTGGGACCCCAGTTGCCGGCCTGGTCCTGAGCGCGGACGTGCAGGTAGCTGATCCCCACCGGGATCGGGTTCTTGGCGAAGGTGGTCGTGGTCTGGGTAACTACGCTTGGGACGGTGCCGGCCTGGTCGTCTAAGACCACGCCGTAGCCGGCCAGTCCACTGGCGTCACTGACGGCGGGCCAGGAGGCCGAGAAGTTGGTGCCGGGGTACCAGGTCGTCTGGCTGGGATGGGTGGAGCTCGCCACGGCGGGGGCGCCCGGTGGGGTGATGTCGGTGGTGAAGGTGACAAACACCGTCCACGGTGAGGTGTCGGTGCCGTCGGTGGCCCGGGCGCGCCACTTGTAGGTCACCCCGTCGCTGAGCGTGCCGGCCGCCACGTTCCAGAACGAGTGCTGCCCCGACGCCACGGTGGCGCCGTTGCCGCTGGTGACCAGGGTGCCGGTGGCGTTGTTGTACAGCTCGTAGGCGTTGTGGCCGACCCCGCCGTCGGCGTCGGTGAACTTGGCCCGGATCGCGGGGGTCAGCGAGGCGAACTTGGCCCCCGGCGCGGGGTACAGGCTCACCGGGACAGCCGGGATGGAGTTGTAGGTCACGCTCAAGGTGGAGTGCTCGGCCCCGGAGGCCTGGTTGGAGCGGAACTGCCGCCAGTAGTTGTGGCTGTTCTCGTTGGCGGCGGGCACCACCACGTAGGCGCCGTGGTTGGTGATCGCCCCGGTCGCCCACCGGTCGGTCAGGGTGGTCAGGTCCATCTGCATCCACCCGGCCGGGCAGGTGTCAGACGCGGTCGCCGAGGCGTACACCGTGGGGATGGCCGCCGGTTTGGTGTTCCAGGTCGTGGCCCCGTCGAACGCGGCCCCGGCCGCCTTGACCTCTACCCCGCGGTTGATGCAACTGGCCGCGGCGAGCTGCCACAGCTTCAAGGTGGCGGCCAGGATGTGGGTGCCGGCGATGGTGGTGGTGTCGAACTTGATCAGCGTGCGGGTGGTCCGGTTGCTGGTCCCCGAGATCGGGTTGCCGATCTGCATGTCGACAGCGGCCGAAAACGACGTCGTTGGCGCGCCACTGTCGACGTAGGTGTCGCCGATGGCGCCGAAGTTGGGTGAGGGGTCGATGGTGATCGGCAACGCCACGTTCGGGTCGGTCAGAAACCCCAGATCCGGGGTGAGCTGCAACTCCGGCCCCTCGGCGGTGGCTGCGACCGTGGTGGCGACCGGGACCCGGTCGACCGGCTGCCCGGTCACCGGGTCCTTGCCCGCTCCCCACATCTGCGGCGGGTCAGCCGAGGCGACCTGCTTGCCGTCGGCGGAGAACACCAGCCGCCCACCCGCATCCCTGGTCGCCGACAGCCCGCCACCCAAGGTGAGCGGGAACCGCCACGACAGGGCGGCCTTCGGGCGGGCGCGGACGATCAGCCGCTGGTCGTAGCCGAACGGCAGCGCCTCCAACCGCAAGTCCACGCCGGGCAGCACCTCGGCGTAGGTGGCGACCGGCCCGTCCAGGGTCGGCGCGGGCAGCCGCACCCCGGCAAACCCCACCTCTAGCGACTTCCCGCCGCTGGTCACCCGCACCAGCGGCCCAGTGCCACCCTCGGAGAACCGCAACCCCACCTTGGTGAACCTGGGGTGGATGCCGCTGGCGTCCTGGACCAGGGTGGTGTCCATGGCCTGCCAGGTGACCTCGCCGGTCTGGGGGTCCTTGCTGGCCAGGCGGACCGGGCCGTCACTGAGCTCGTCGGTGAACGTCCCGTCGGGGTTGGCCAGCGTCCGTGAGGTCTCGGTGGTCAGGTCGGTCACCTCGACCGGATGCCCGGTCTGGCGGGCGGCCAGCAAGGCACTTACTCGGTCGGGCCGGCGTGAATCGTCGGCCTTCGGCGTGGCCGGCACCGCCGCCGCCGCCACCCCTGGGCTGACCGGTACCGCCCGCGCTGGCGGCACCTCCAACAGCGTCATAGCAAGCGTGAGCGCGAGCAGGCCGGCGAGCATGCGAGCACAACACATGAAGCCCCCTCAGAGCGGCAGCAGCAAACGATGAAGAGATGTCGATGCCACCCGACCGGGTAGGCACACCGGACAGGACCCACATTCAACACACGCAGAGCATCGACCGCGTACCACTCGAAGGGACCAGAACACCGAATCGGGAAACTGGCGCATATCAGAACATTTCCAGCAATGGATAGCAACTACGCAATCCTGCGTAGATCAGGTCTTCTCGCGCTCTTCACCTGGGAAGCTGGCACTTCGTGCCGTGCTCGCGTCAATTGGTTTTTGCTTGCTCTTCGCGTACTGGCAGGAACATCAAGACGCGCCGGCAGAAGCACTTCTCAATATTCTGTTGGCGCTGTTGCCACTCCCCCGAGGGGTGGTATCAGCCGGGTTCGAGCCCAGATAGACCTGACATACGGCCCTGTAAGCGCTGCGCAGAACCGCAGTTCGCGCAGTCGCGGGGAGCGTCAGGAGTGCGTCCCGCCGAGTGGTGTAGGTAGCCGGCCGCGACGGCGTGGGTGACCAAGTTGAAGCGGCCACCGTGTTGAGCTGACCATCGGCCCCGGCAGCTCAGAAGCGGTGTTGCCTCGTGCGGGTCGTCTCCTGCTGCTCCCAGCCTTGGTGGATCGCGCAGCGTCGAGCGGGGTTGTACCGGGAGACCCGGGTGGTGCAGCCGTCCTCGGCGCAAGTTCGGGTTTCGCCGAAGGCGCGCACCACCGGTCCGGCGCCGGCGGCGCGGCGTCTGCCATTGCGCATCGGCACAACCATGCTCGTATTGTTCCCCCACCCAAGCAGGGCAAACTCTTCTCGGCCTCGCCATACCCCGCCGACCGGGGTCGCTGTGGTCGCGTCGGGTCGGTTGACGCCTGCAGGGTCCTCCTCTCTGTGGTGCTGGTCGATACGGTTGGGGCTGGGCTGGCTGGGCGTGGCCCGAAGGGCTCGGGCCTCCGGGGCAGCCGAACGGCCAGCCCAGATCGGCGGGCAGGTCGCGGGGTGCAGGGGTCCCCGCGAGCCCGCGCGCAGCGCGGCCGTCGATCCGGGCCCGGGAGGTCGCCTGGCCGTGACCGAGTTGCTTGCTCGGGTGGGCGGCAGTAGCGTCACCGCGAACTGCCCCTGCGCCGACCAAGGAGGCCGCCATGTCGACATGGTTGTGGGTGCTGATCATCGTGGTCGTGCTTGTGTTGGCGTTTGGCGTGATGCGGCGTCGCCGCTGACGGCGCGTCGCCAGCGGCCCGGTCACGGCCGGCGCTCCTGCTCGACCAGGCCGACGGCCTGGCGGCGTGGCCGGTGGGTCCATACCCAGCGGGCGCAGCCGACCACCCAGCGTTGCTAGCGTTGTCCCTTCTGCTTGGGGACCGGATCGAGCTCGGCGAGCAGGGCCCGGGTCACGTGGCCGCGGAGCGCCTGCAAGCTGCGTCGAGGAGCAGCTCGATGCCGACCACGGCCGCGCCGATGGGGCGCGGCCGCGCCGGTGGGGCGCGCATCTGACCTGGATCGCCGGCGGGCGGCGGGGGTGGTTCCCAGCCGGATGGTGGCTGCTGCTGGGGTGGCTGCTGCGCGGGTGGCGGCCCCCAGGCGGCGGGGGAGGTGGTTGGTGCTCGGACATGGACCGGTCTCCTTCCTGCGCAGGAACGGTGGTTTCGAGGCCAATGGCGCACGTTGACGCCCTGTGGCTTGGTTGCGATCAGAACGGTTCCTCTGTATGCCAAGCCGAAGGACCTGCCGCGAGGACCTGCTCGTCCACCTCAAGCGCCGGGCCGGCGGGCAACGGTGGCCCGGCGGGCACACTCCACCCACTGCGCCCCAGGCCAGGCCTGCATCGGCCTCGCTGCGGCGCCGCGCCTGGACCCTGCACCTGGAGTCGGACAGTATGCAGTGGCGCAACGGTGGCCAGACGTCGACGCTGCTTCGTACTGTAGGGGGCAGCCGTTGTCCGCACCGCATCCCCCTTGAGGAGGAACCCATGACGAGCGCTGGGTCAAGCAGCCCGCCGAGCGACAAGACGATCACCGAGCACGAGCTCGAGCAGTGCGAGCGCGCCAACACCACCGGGCGCACGCCGGTGGTGTTCGTCCACGGCCTGTGGCTGCTGCCCAGCAGCTGGGACCGCTGGGCGACGCTGTTCGAGGACAGCGGCTACGCGGCGTTGACGCCGGGCTGGCCCGACGACCCCGAGACCGTCGCGGAGGCCAAGGCCCATCCCGAGGTGTTCGCCCACAAGTCGATTGGCCAGGTGGCCGACCACTTCGAGGAGATCATCCGCGGGCTGGCCAGGAAGCCGGCCATCGTCGGCCACTCCTTCGGCGGGCTGCTGACCCAGATCCTGGCGGGGCGCGGCCTGGCGGCGGTGTCGGTGGCGATCGACCCGGCACCGTTCCGCGGGGTGCTGCCGCTCCCCATCTCGTCGCTGAAGTCGGCGTTCCCGGTGCTGGGCAACCCGGCCAACCGCAACCGCGCGGTCCCGCTCACCTACGAGCAGTTCCGCTACGGCTTCGCCAACGCCGTCAGCGAGCAGGAGGCCAGGCAGCTCTACGAGACCTATGCCGTGCCCACCTCCGGGAAACCGCTGTTCCAGGCCGCGACGGCCAACCTCAACCCCTGGACCGAGGCCAAGGTCGACACCAAGAACCCCGAGCGTGGCCCGCTGCTGATCATCTCGGGCGAGAAGGACCACACCGTCCCGTGGGCGATCGCGAACGCCTCCTACAAGCAGCAGCAGGACAACCAGGGCGTGACCGAGATCGTCGAGATCCCCGACCGCGGGCACGCGCTCACCATCGACAGCGGCTGGCGCGAGGTTGCCGACAAGGCGCTCGCGTTCGTCAAGCGCTTCACCTAGCGGGCTGATGCCGTGACGCCGCGTCGATGCGAAGCACCAGCAGGACACGCTTCGACGACCGGTGCTTCCCCTGGGAATTGCCTTCCAAGCTCGTGGCCTTCTGCTGCCGCGCCCCTTCGGGGCTTGCCCACGAGCGCGGTGGTCACCCAGGACGGCCTCACCCTCGCCAACCTCACCAGCCCGACTCTGGCCGGGGTGATCCGGCAGGCCCACCGGGGGATCGAGCGGGTGCGTCGGACGCCGCACCTGGCCTACTCGTTCCTTCGGCACACCGGCCTGTCGGTCTCATGACGCATCCAACCCAACACCCAAGACCCTTTTGGGTGGTATGAAGGCGGACAACCCAGCTCAGGCGGGGGTGAGGTGATGCACGGGGCCGAGCTGCCGCTGTTGCTGCTGATGGCGGCCCGTGGCGGGACGGAGATCACGGGACCGGGACCTGTGGAGGTTCCTCGTCGCCCCGACCATTCCCGGCGCCGACCGGGAGCGTTCCTGAGCGCGCCCGGGACATTAGGGCCTGCGGGCCAATAACCTGGTCGTTCCAGCGCCGACACACCGAGGTAAGCGGGACTCGATCTGGCCAGGTATTGGCCGGGGATCCCTTGGCGGGGCCGGGGAACGGTTCGACCGCCAGATGCGAGACGGCCGGCGGCGTCCGAGGATCCGGGATGGTCGCGACCCCGCCAGGTGCGAGACGGGCGGCGGCGTCCGCGGTACTCTGAGGCGTCCGGTGAGGCGGGGGGCATGAGAACTTTGCCTATGGTCGGCGCCGTGCGGCCCCGACGCCTTGGGTTCTCATCAGCCGCCCCCGCCTCACCGGCTTCGCGGGCGGCAGCCCGCAGCCCGCTCCTGGTTCAGGGGCGGGCCGTCCTCGTCCCCTCTCCGACAGGTGAGCCGATGTACGTGCAACCGGGGGCAGCCCCCCTGCTGAACGAGCCCGTGCTCGTCGTCAACCAGAAGCTCAAGCTGGTCGAGCTGCGCAACGAGTTCGCCATCCTCGACCAGCACGGCAACCGGATCGGGTCCGCCGTCCAGGCCAGGCAGTCGCCGCTCGCGTTCCTGGCCCGCCTGTTCAGCGACCTCGACGTCGCCCTGCCCATGACCCTGGAGGTCCGCGACGAGCGCACCGGAGGCGTCGCGCTGGTGCTGCACAAGCCCTGGTTCCGCATGGCGTGCGTGGTCTCCGGCCCCGGCGGCGTCCAGCTCGGCAGCATCCAGAAGCGGATCCGGGTCGGCAAGGCCCGCTTCTCGATCCTCGACCCGGGCGGCCGGGAGCTGGGCGAGCTGCGCGCGGAGAACTGGCGGGCCAAGGACTTCACCGTCCGCGACGCGGCCGGCCAGGAGGTGGCCAGGGTCACCAAGCGCTGGGCGGGCCTGCGGGAGCTGTTCACCGACGCCGACAACTACGTCGTCCAGGTGAGCCCGGCCGCCGTGGAGCCCATGCGCAGCCTGGCCGTCGCCTCGGTCCTGGCCATCGACACGGTCATGAAGCAGAAGGACACCAGCTGACCGGCTGCGCGGAGCCGGAGCCATCGGCGCGCAGGATGACGGTCATCTGGTCGATCCGTGCGGGGTAGCGTTGCCAGACGAGCTGGGCGGCCTGATCGGCCCGCTGCTGGAGTCGAACGGCGCGGCGACGTCGCCGCCGGGCCGGGGCAGCTCCAAGAAGCGGGGCCGGTCCGGCCGGGAACCGGCCGACCCCGTCGGTGTGGCGCCGCGGTCATCGGACGTGCCAGAAGCCGAGCTCGGCGTGGTCAGCCCGCTCGCCCAGCCCGCCGGTGTGGCGTGTGGTCACTCGCCGTGCCAGAGGGCGGTGCCGGACGTCGCGTCGAAGAACGACAGGCGGCGCGTGTCCACGGCGAGCTCGACCGGTGTCCCGGGGGCGGGCCGGCGGCCACGGGGGAGCCAGGCCACCAGCTGCGCGCTCCCGCCTCCCTCGCCGGCGGCGGGGGGCGCGTCGATGCTGCAGTAGGCGAGCTGCGCGTGCCCGAGGTGCTCGACGCGCTCGACGGTCGCGCGCAGCCGGGCCGTGCCGGCCGGGTCGTCGGTGCCGCCGGTCGGGTCGTCGGTGCCGGCGGTCGGGTCGTCGCCCGGGACCTCGGTGAGGTGCTCGGCCCGGATGCCGACGACCACCGGGCGGCCCACGGCGGCGCGGAGCCGCCCCGACGGGACCCCGTGGAAGCGCAGCCGCTGGCCGCCGAGCACGACCTGGGTCCCGCCCTCGCCGGTCTCGAGGCGCCCGGCGGCCAGGCGCATGGCCGGGTCGCCCAGGAAGGCGGCCACGAAGACGCTGGCCGGCTGCGCCCAGAGGACCCGTGGCGTGTCGACCTGCTCGAGCACGCCGGCCCGCATCACCGCGACCCGGTCGCCGACGGCCATGGCCTGGCCCTGGTCGTGGGTGACGTAGACGGTGGTGACGCCGAGGCCGCGCTGGAGCCGGGTCAGCTCGGTGCGCAGCCGCATCCGCTCGCCGGCGTCGAGGTGGGTGAGCGGCTCGTCGAGCAGGAACACCCGGGGGAGCCTGACCGTGGCCCGGCCCACGGCGACCCGCTGCTGCTGCCCGGCCGAGAGCGTCCTGGGGAGCCGGTGCAGCAGGCGGCCGAGCCGCAGCACGCGGGACTCGGCCCCGACCCGCTCGTCGATCTCCTCCTTGGGCAGGCCCCGCACGTCGAGCCCGAAGCGGAGGTTGCCGCCCGCGGTCATGTGCGGGTAGAGGTGGTTGCCCTCGAAGACCATGCCGACGTCGCGCTGATGGGGCGGGATCCCGTGCATGTCCTGCCCGCCGATCCGGATCGTCCCCTCGGTGACCGGCTCGACGCCGGCGATCATGCGCAGCGTGGTGGTCTTGCCGCAGCCGGACGGGCCGACGATCACCATCAGCTCGCCCTCGCGCACGTGGAGGTTCAGGTGCGAGACGGCGGCGGTGCCGTCGCTGTGCACCCGCGAGACGTTGTCGAGCAGGACGTCGGCCATGGAGCCTCCGGGCCGAGGAGTCGCCTGTGCCCGATGGTAGGCCACCTTGTCCCCGAGCTGAGCAGGCAACGCCGTGCCGAGCGGCCCTGAGGCCGCTCGCCTCCTCCTCACCGCTCCCGGGCGAGCTCCTCCTCACCGCTCCCAGGCGAGCTGCTCCTCCCAGGTCTCGCGGCGGCGGGCGACCCGGGCGGTGCCGCCCTCCACGACGATCTCGGGCGGGCGGGGGTGGCCGTTGTAGTTGGACGCCATCGTCATCCCGTACGCGCCGGCGTCGAGGATCGCCATCAGGTCCCCGGGCTCGAGGTCGGGCAGGTCGGCGGCTGGCGCGAGCACGTCGGTCGACTCGCACACGGGCCCGACCACCTCGGTCGGGCCGGCCGTGGGCGCGGCCAGGACGGGCAGGAACCGGTGCCTGGCGCCGTACAGGGCCGGGCGGAGCAGGTGGTGCATGCCGGTGTCGACCACCAGCATCCTGCCGGCCGTGCGGTGCTTGCGGTACAGCACGGCGGTGACCAGCGCCCCCGCCCGCGCGACCAGGGCCCGGCCGGGCTCGATGCCGAGCCGGACGTCGCGCCCGGCCACCACCGGGGCGAGCGAGCGCGCGAACGCCTCGGGGCCGGCTGAACCGCCCTCGCCCGCGTAGTCGACCGGCAGCCCGCCGCCCACGTCGAGCCAGGAGAGCTCGAGCCCGGCCGCCCGGCCCGTCTCGATGACGTCCAGGCCGACGCGGGCCCCCGCGACCAGGCCGTCTGGGTCGGGGAGCTGGGAGCCGACGTGGACGTGGACCCCGACCGGGTCCAGGGACGGGTACTCGCCCTTGGCGGTCCGCCCGAGCAGCTCATGGGCCAGCGCGACGGGCACGCCGAACTTGGCCTCGTCGTGCCCGGTCTGGATCAGGACGTGGGTGTCGACCTCGACGTCGGGGTTGACCCGGATCGCGAACCGGGCCCGCCGCCGGGCCGTCGTCGCCACCGCCTGCAGCGCCTCCAGCTCGTCTGCCGACTCGACGTGGACGACGACGCCGTGCTCGACGGCCAGGGCCAGCTCGGTCCAGGTCTTGCCCACCCCGGCGAACACCACCCGGGCCGGTTCGCCGCCCGCCTCCAGCACGCGGAGCAGCTCGCCCCCGCCGACCACGTCGAAGCCGGCTCCGAGCCCGGCCAGGCGGCCGAGCAGGGCGAGGTTGGCGTTGGCCTTCACCGAGTACAGCACGCGCCCGCCGATGGGCGCGAACGCGTCAGCCACCCGGCGGAACGCGGCCGCGACCGCGTCCAGGTCGTACACGTAGGCGGGGGTGCCGGTCCCGGCCACCACCCGGTCGAGCGGCAGCCCGCCGACGTGGAGCACGCCTTGGGCATAGGTGAAAGGCTCGCCGGCGTGGCCGGTGGTGGTGCGGTCGTTCATGAGGGCAGCGTCTCCTGCTGGTCGTCCCGCGCGCCGCAGGCGGGCGAGGCTTGCGGTGGCGCCATTGCCCGATGCCACCCACCGTACCGAAGCCGCACGGTCAGCGCTCGGAGCCGCGCGAACCGGACAGGACCCCGGTGCTGGACGGGACCCCGGTGCTGGACGGGACCCGGTGCTGGACAGGACCTCGGTGCTGGAAGCTGCACCGGAACCGGACAGGACCTATGGTGTTGGAAAGCGCTGCACCGGACAGGACCCGTGGTCTTGGACAGGGCCCGTGGTGTTGGAAGCGTTGGACCGGCGGGGCCATTGCATATTTGCAGCGCTAACTGCATACTCATGCACCATGACGTTGACCGCCGGCATCCTGGGCGCCTCCGGCTATGCGGGGGCCGAGGTGCTCCGCCTGCTCGCCCGCCACCCGCGGCTCGACGTGGCCTGGGCGGCGGGCGACCGCAGCGCCGGCCAGCTGGTGGCCGAGCGCTACCCCGGCCTGGCCGCCGCCTACGGCGACCTCGCCCTGTGCACCGTTGACGAGGGGCTCGACAAGGGCGCCGACGTGCTGTTCCTCGCGCTGCCCCACGGAGAGGCAGCCGGGCTCGCCGCGCGGGGTTGGGGGCGAGCCGCCACCCTGGTCGTCGACCTCTCGGCCGACTTCCGGCTCCACGACCCCGACGCCTACCCGGCGTGGTACGGCGCGCCCCACCCGTGTCCCGAGGAGCTCGGCGCCTGGCCCTACGGCCTGCCCGAGCTGCACCGGGACGAGCTGGCCGGGGCGGCCAAGGTCGCCGTGCCCGGCTGCTACCCCACCGCGGCCCTGCTCGCCCTGGCCCCGCTGGTGGCGGACGGGCTGGTGGAGCCGGACGGCATCGTGGTGGACGCGAAGTCCGGGCTGACCGGGGCTGGCCGCTCGCTCAAGGACCCCTATCTCTACGCTCAGGCCAACGAGAGCGTCACCCCCTACGGGGTCGGCGCCCACCGGCACACGCCCGAGATCGAGCAGGAGCTGGCCCGGGCGGCCGGTCGCGCGGTCGCCGTGACCTTCACCCCGCACCTGGTGCCGATGACCAGGGGCATCCTGGCCACCTGCTACGCGACCCTGGCCCCGTCAGCCGGGGAGCAGGACGTGGCCGGCTGCCACGCCCGCGCCTACGCCGGCGAGCCGTTCGTGGACGTGCTGCGGCCCGGCGCCTGGCCGGCGACCCGCGCCGTGGCCACCACCAACCGGGTCCAGGTGGCGGCCGCGACCGACCGCCGGACCGGGCGGGTGGTGGCCGCCGCGGCCATCGACAACCTCGTCAAGGGTGCCGCCGGGCAGGCCGTGCAGTGCGCCAACGTCGCCCTCGGCCTGCCGGAGACTGCCGGCCTCGACCTCGTCCCGCCCGGGCCATGATCACGGCGGGCGCACGCGGAACCTGGGCGGGGCGGCCGCGGGAGGCGCCGCGGTGACCGGGGAGGCCCAGCTCGGGCGCCTTGGTGTCGACCGCGGGCTCGGGGTGACCGCGGCCGCCGGGTTCTCGGCCACCGGCGTGGCCTGCGGCATCAAGCCGTCCGGGGAGCTCGACCTGGCCGTGGTGGTGGGCCCCGAGGGCACGGTCGCGGCCGGGGTGTTCACCACCAACCTGGTGGTGGCCGCGCCGGTCGTCTGGTCCCGCACCCGCCTGGCCGCCTCGGCCGACGCCCGGGTGGTGGTCGTCAACTCGGGCAACGCCAACGCCTGCACCGGCCCGGCCGGGGACGAGACGGTCGCCGCCACCGCCAGGCGGGCGGCGGCCGAGCTTGGCTGCCGCCCGGAGCAGGTGCTGGTCTGCTCGACCGGGGTCATCGGGGTGCCGCTGGACGCCGAGCGGGTCGGTGACGGGATCGCCAAGGCGGCCGTCGCGCTCGGCCTGCGGGGCGGGCAGGCCGCGGGCGGGGCGGCCGAGCGGGGCGACGGCCAGGCCGCCGCCGAGGCCATCCGCACCACCGACACGGTCGCCAAGCAGGCCGGGGTCGTCCTGGCCCCTGGCGGGGTTGCCCTGGCCCCTGGCGGGGTTGCCCTGGCCCCCGGCGGGGTTGCCCTGGCCCCTAAGGTGACCGTGGCCGGGATGGCCAAGGGCGCGGCGATGCTCGCCCCGGCGATGGCGCCGCCACCCGCGCCGCCCCGCGCGCCCCGCGCCCCGGGCGGCCTCAGCGGCCCGGGCCGGAGCCCCGGAAGCGCATGGAGCCCGGGGGCCGGCGGGGGCAACCAGGCCCCGGGCGGGCACGCCACCATGCTCGCGGTGCTCACCACCGACGCGGCATGCGAGCCGGCCGCCCTGCGGGCGGGGCTCGCCGGCGCGGCCGACGCCACCTTCAACCGGATCACCGTGGACGGCGCCCAGTCCACCAACGACACCGTGCTGCTGCTCGCGTCGGGCGCCTCGGGGGTCCGTCCCCACCCGGACGACCTCGCCGACGCCGTGCGGGCGGTCTGCGACGACCTGGCCATGCAGATGCTCGCCGACGCCGAGGGGGGCACCAAGGTCGTCAGCGTGCACGTCGGCGGGGCGGGCACCCTGGCCGGCGCGCTCGCCGTGGCCCGCCGGGTGGCCGACAGCCCGCTGGTGAAGACCGCGGTGTACGGCGGCGACCCCAACTGGGGACGGATCCTGCAGGCGGCGGGGACGGCCGGCGTCCCCTTCGACCCGGCGGCGGTCCGCCTCGAGATCGGCGGGTCCGACCCGGCCCTCCTGGCCTCGGCCCGTCTGGACCCGGTTCCCGGGGCCCATCCGGATCCGGTCCCCGGGGGCCGTCCGGGTCCGGCCTCAGGGACTCCCCGCCCGAGCCCGGCCCCAGGAACGGGACCGGCCCCAGGGACGGGACCGGCCCCAGGGACGGGCCCGGCCCCAGGGGCCCGTCCGGGTCCGGTCCCCGGAGACCCTGACCCGCCGGTGCTGCTGGTCCGCGACGGGGCGCCGACCGGGGCGGACGCGGCCGCGGCCATGGCCGGCCCGCAGGTGCGGATCCGCCTGCACCTGGGCGGTCCCGGCCCGTGGGCGTGCGTGCGCACCGCCGACCTGACCCCCGAGTACGTCCGGCTCAACTCGGAGTACACGACATGACCGCCGTGGCCGACCCCCGCACCCAGGACCTGCAAGCCAAGGCGGCCGTGCTCCACGAGGCGCTGCCCTGGATCAAGCGCTTCACCGGCCGCACCGTGGTCGTCAAGTACGGCGGCGCGGCCATGGGGGAGACCGGGGGGTCCGGGGGGCTCAGGGCCGGCCCCCCGGAGGAAGGATCGCTGTTCGACTCGTTCGTCGACGACGTCGTCCTGCTCCGCTACGTCGGGGTCGACGTGGTGGTGGTCCACGGCGGCGGTCCCGAGATCAGCCAGATGATGGAGCGCTTCGGCAAGGAGCCGGTGTTCGTCGACGGCCTGCGGGTCACCGACGAGGACACCATGGACCTGGTCCGGATGGTGCTCGTCGGCCGGGTCAACAAGGCGCTGGTCGGCCGCTTCAACACCCACGGGCGGCTCGCGGTCGGCCTCTCGGGCGAGGACGGGCTGCTGGTCACCGCCCGCCCCCGGCGCGACCCGGGTGGCCGCGACCTCGGCTTCGTCGGCGACGTGGACGCGGTCGACCCGACCGCGCTGCGCGCGCTGACCGCCGAGGGGCTGATCCCGGTGGTGGCCACGGTGGCCGCCGGGCCCGGCGGGCAGCCTTACAACGTCAACGCCGACGTGGTGGCCGGCGCGCTCGCCAGCGCGCTCGCGGCCGAGAAGCTCGTCTACCTGACCAACGTGGAGGGCCTGTACGCCGACCTGGACGACCCCGGCTCGCTCGTCAAGCGCACCACCCTGCCCGAGCTCGAGGCCATGCTCGCCGCCGGACGGTTCCACACCGGGATGATCCCGAAGATCGAGGGCGTCATGGCCGCCCTGCGGGGCGGCGTGGGCAGCGCCCACATCCTCGACGGCCGCTGCAAGCATGCGCTGCTGCTCGAACTGTTCACCGACTCGGGGGTGGGGACCATGATCGGCCCGGAGGAACCCCCATGACCGCGGCGGGTGTGACCGGTACCCCCGCCCACGGCGAGCAGGGGGATCGTCGTGGAGGAACCCCCATGACCGCGGCGGGTGTGACCGGCACCGGACACGGAACGGAGGTGTGCCGGTGACCGGCATCGTGGAGCGGGAGGCGGCCGTGCTCTGGCCGACCTACGCGCGCCCGCGTGTGCACTTCGTGCGGGGCGACGGCGTCCGCCTCTACGACGCCGAGGGTCGCGAGTACCTGGACTTCCTCGGCGGCATCGCGGTGGTCGCGGCCGGCCACGCCCACCCGAAGGTGGTCGCCGCGGTGGCCGGGCAGCTCGCCACCCTCGGCCACACCTCCAACCTGTACTTCTCCGGGCCCCAGGTCGACCTGGCCGAGCGGCTGGTCGACCGGTTCGGCCCGCCGGCCAAGGTGTTCTTCTCCAACTCGGGCGCCGAGGCCAACGAGGCCGCGATCAAGGTGGCCAGGCGCTGGGGCCGGGCGACAAGGGGCGAGCAGGCCACCGGGATCGTGGCCATGCTCGGCGGCTTCCACGGCCGCACGCTGGCCACCCTGGCCGCCACCGGCAAGCCGGCCCTGCACCCGACGTTCCAGCCCCTGCCCACCGGGTTCTCCCACGTCCCCTTCGGGGACGCCGACGCGCTGGCGGCGGCGATCGGCCCGGACACCGCCGCCGTGCTCGTCGAGCCGATCCAGGGCGAGTCCGGCATCCTCGTCCCGCCGGCCGGCTACCTGCGGGCGGTCCGGGAGATCACCGCCGAGGCGGGCGTGCTGCTGATGGTGGACGAGATCCAGTCGGGCATGGGCCGCACCGGCCGCTTGTTCGCCCACCAGCACGAGGGCGTCCGGCCCGACGTCGTCACCATGGCCAAGGCGCTCGGCAGCGGCTACCCGATCGGCGCCACCATCGCCACCGCCGAGGTGGCCGACACGATGCGGCCCGGCGACCACGGCAGCACGTTCGGGGGCAACCCGGTCGCCTGCGCGGCCGCCCTGGCCACCCTGGACGTGGTCGAGCCGCTCCTGGACGGCCACGTCGAGAAGGTCTCGGCCCGGCTCGCCGAGGGCCTGCACGCGCTGCGGCGCGACCTCGGCCCGGCCCCGGGCGCCGAGGTCCGCGGCGCCGGCCTCTGGTATGCACTGGATCTCGGCGAGGGCTGCGGGGTGAGCGCCAAGGAGGCGGCCCTGGCCGCCCTCGGCTGCGGCCTGGTGGTCAACCCGGTCACCGCCACCGCCCTGCGCCTGGCCCCGCCCCTGGTGGTGACCGTCGAGGAGGTCGACGAGGCCCTGGCCAGGCTGGGCAGCGCGCTCGAGGAGGTGGGCGCGTGTCGCTGAAGGCCGAGCGGCAGGCGGCGCTCGCCGCGCTGCTGCGCACCAGGCAGGTCACCAGCCAGGGGTACCTCCTGGACGACCTGCACCGGCAGGGCTTCGACGCGACCCAGGCGACCGTCTCGCGCGACCTCGAGGAGCTCGGCGCGGTCAAGGTGCGGGGAGCGGACGGCCGGCTCGTCTACGCCCTGCCCGAGCCGATCGCCGTGGACGGGGTGGGGGAGGAGGAGCTGCGCCGCGTGCTCGCCCTCTCGCTGCTGGCGATCGTGCCCACCGGCAACCTCGTGGTCGTGCGGACCCCGCCCGGGCACGCCAACGTGCTCGCCTCCACGCTCGACCGGGCCGGCCTGCCCGGGGTGGCCGGCACGGTCGCCGGCGACGACACCGTCCTGGTGGTCTGCACCGACCGCACCTCGGGCAAGGCGATGGCGAGGCAGCTCTCCTCGCTCACCTCCCGCCCCGGCAGCGAGCCCGCCCCGCTCGTCGACGACCCCGACCTCACCCTCTACCAAGGAGAGACGGCATGACCCTCCCAGCCACCGGCGACCTCGTCGTGCTCGCCTACTCGGGCGGCCTGGACACCACCGTGGCCGTCCACCGGCTCACCCGCGAGCAGGGGCGAGGGGTCGTGGCGCTGCTCGCCGACGTCGGGCAGGGGGAGGACCTGCCCGCACTGGCCGAGCGCGCGCTCGCCGCCGGGGCGGTTGACGCGGTCGTGGTCGACGCCCGGGAGCGCTTCGCGACCGAGTTCCTCGCCCCGGCCGTCGCGGCCAACGCGCTCTACGAGGGCAGGTACCCGCTCGTCTCGGCCCTCTCCCGGCCGCTGATCGCCCAGCTCCTGGTCGAGGAGGCGGCCCGCAGGGGCGCCGGCGCGGTCGCCCACGGCTGCACCGGCAAGGGCAACGACCAGGTCCGCTTCGAGGTGAGCGTCGGGGCGCTGGCCCCCCAGCTCGAGGTGCTCGCCCCGATCCGGGACTGGACGATGAGCCGCCCCGAGGCGATCGCCTACGCCGAGAAGCACGGGCTCGACCTGGGCTGGATCACCGCGGCCAAGCCGTACTCGGTCGACCAGAACCTGTGGGGCCGCACGATCGAGGCGGGCGTGCTCGAGGACCCGTGGGTGGCGCCGCCGGAGGACGCCTTCGCATGGACGGCCTCGCCGACCCGGACCACCGCGGTGGCCGAGGCGGTGGTGGCGTTCCAGGCCGGCGTGCCGGCCGGGCTGGACGGGTCGGCGGCCGGGCTGGCCGAGGTGGTCGCCCACCTGAACCGGCTCGGCGGGGCCTCGGGCTTCGGGCGCCTGGACATGCTCGAGAACCGGCGCGTCGGGATCAAGAGCCGCGAGGTCTACGAGGTGCCCGGGGCGCTGGCCACGATCGCCGCCCACCGCGACCTCGAGGACCTCACCCTCGACCGGGACGTGCTGCACGAGAAGGCGCGGCTGGAGATCCGCTACGCGGAGCTGGTCTACGACGGGCTGTGGTTCTCACCCCTCAAGGCCGCCCTCGACGCGTTCGTGGCCGAGACGCAGCAGGCCGTCACCGGCGAGGTCCGCCTCGAGTTCTCGCCCGGCCGCTGCCAGGCCACCGGGCGCCGGGCCGAGCGCTCGCTGTACCGGCCCGACCTGGCCACCTACGAGGGTGGCGAGGGCGGCGACGCGTTCGACCACGACGCCGGGCGCGGCTTCGTCGCCCTCTGGGGCCTGCCCGCCCGGACCTGGGCGCGGGTCACCCAGGGTGGGTAGCGACGGCGCGCCCGCCGACGGGCTCGGGCCGAGGCTCCCGGAGGACGCCGGGGACCCCGGGCCGAGTTCCCCGGCGTCCTCCGGAGGCCTCGAGCCGAGCTCCCCGGAGAATGCTGGGGGGCCCGAGCCGAGCCGCCCGGAGGACGCCGGGGACCGGGGGCCGTTGTGGGCGGGGGGGTTCGCCGCCCCGCCCAACCCCGAGATGTGGGCCTACACGCTGTCGCTGCCGGTCGACCGTCGGCTGTGGCGGGAGGACGTGGCCGGCAGCCGCGCCCACGTGCGCGGGCTGGTCCGGGCCAGGGTCCTGGACGAGGGCGAGGGCAAGCTCCTGCTCGACGGGCTGGCCACCGTGGCCGCGGAGCTGGCCGGCGGCACCTTCGCGTGGGCGCCGTCCGACGAGGACGTCCACACCGCGGTCGAGCGGCGGCTCACGGAGCTGGTAGGCCCGGTCGGCGGCAAGCTCCACACCGGCCGCAGCCGCAACGACCAGGTCGCCACCGACCTGCACCTGTGGCTCAAGGGGGCGGTGGCGTCGGCCGTCGAGGCGGTCACGGGGCTGGTCGACGCGCTCGTCGGCACGGCCCGGGCCCACCCCGGAGCCGTGCTGCCCGGCCTCACCCACCTGCAGCCCGCCCAGCCGGTCCTGTGGGCGTTCCAGCTCGCCGCGCACGGGTTCGCGCTGACCCGCGACGCCGGCCGCCTGCAGGACGCCGGGCGCCGCCTGGACTACAGCCCGCTCGGGGCCGGGGCCGTCGCCGGCTCCTCGTTCCCGCTCGACCCGGCCGCGACCGCCGCGGACCTCGGGTTCGGGGCCGCGTTCGGCAACGCGATGGACGCCACCTCCGACCGCGACGGAGTCGCCGAGCTGCTCGCCGCGGCCGCCATCGCCATGGTCCACGCGTCCCGGCTGGCCGAGGACGTCGCCCTGTGGTCCGGGCGGGGCTGGGTGCGGCTCCCCGACGCGTGGGCGACCGGGTCCAGCATGCTGCCCCAGAAGCGCAACCCGGACGTGGCCGAGCTGGCCAGGGGCCGTGCCGGCACCGTGATCGGCCGGCTGGCCGGGTTCCTGGCCACCTGCAAGGGCCTCCCCCTGGGCTATGCCCGCGACCTCCAGGAGGACAAGGCGGTCGTGTTCGAGGCGGTCGACACCCTGGTCGGCTCGATGGGCGCGCTGGCCGGGCTGGTGTCCGGCCTCGCGCCCGACGCGGCCCGGATGCGGGCCGCCGCCGCCGAGGGGGAGACCACGGCCGTCGACCTGGCCGAGGCGCTGGTCCGGGCCGGCGTGCCGTTCCGGGCGGCGCACGCAGCGGTGGCCGAGGCGGTGCGGGCCGCCGCCGAGCGCGGCACGCGCCTGGCCGACCTGCCCGCCGGGGAGCTCGCCGCGATCCACCCGGCCCTGGCCGAGGCCGACGCCGTGGTCCTGTCGGTCGACGGCAGCCTGGCCGCCAAGGCCACCCCGGGCTCGACCGCCCCGTCCCGGGTCGGCGAGCAGCTCGTGGTCCTGTCGGTCGCCGCCGCCAACGCCCGCGGCTGGGCCGCGGGCTTCCGCCCCTCGCTCGACCTCGGCTGACCCTGGCCGAAGGCGGCCCCCGTCGCTCGGGGGTCCCCGGGCGACTACAGGCCTGAGCAGCCAGGCGAACGCCTGCCTGCTCGGGCGACCTCTGCGTCGGTCCGGCCCGCCTGCCGCGGTGTGAACCGGCACGTCACCGGGTAGAGCATGACTCGGTGACAGGATCGAGGCTATCTGCCGGTTTACAGACAGAGAGGTGTTGACTACGCTTGCACCGACTCCGCTAGGGGGGCGGCAGCCCATGGCCGGTTGACTGCGGCCCCCCACGCCCGCGGGCGCTGGTCCTGTCGTCTGCGCGAGAGGAGTTCGCGGTGTCGGACAGCATGACGCAGGTCCTCTCCTCAGGACCCCCGGGCGCGAAGGTCAACATCGCGGTGCTCGGTGACGGCTTCACAGCCGGCGAGCAGGCCGTCTACGACGGCAAGGTGCGGGAGCTGCTGATCGAGGGCGTCTTCGCCCACGACTACTTCTACGAGGACGCCCAGGCGTTCAACGTCTACCGGGTCAACCTCGTCTCCCCGGAGTCGGGCGTGAGCCGGCGGGTCTACAAGGAGGCGGGCGGGGGCGCGTCCACCGGGCTGGTCGACACCGCGCTCGGCTGGGTCTACAACGGGTCGGGCGACCACGGCTGGGTCGAGCACGGCCAGGGCACCGAGGCCGCGATGCGGCGCGCCCTCGACGCCTGGGTGCCCGACTACCACCTGGTCGTCGTGGTCCTGAACGAGCCCGGGTTCGGCGGCTGCGGGGGCGGCGGCCTCCAGGTCGTCACCCTGGGGGTGGCCTGGACGGCGCTCGCCCACGAGCTCGGGCACGCGGTCGGCGGCCTGGCCGACGAGTGCTGCCAGAGCCGGCCCTGGCCGGCCGGGGAGCCGGGCGCGGTCAACCTCACCATCTCCACCAGCCGGACCGCCCTCAAGTGGGGGCGGTTCGTGGCCCCGTCGACCCCGGTCCCCACCGGCATCGGCACCTGCGCCGGCTACAACCGGGACGTCCCGCCCGCGGGCTGGGACCCGGGCCAGGACGTCGGCCTGTTCGAGGGCGGCGGCGGCCACGGCATGGGCGTGTTCCGGCCGGTGCTCGACTGTCGCATGCGCAGCGACGACCGGCCCTGGTGCCCGGTCTGCTACACCGAGCTGAAGACCAGGCACCAGCCGAGGACCGGGCACTCGTTCCGCAACTGCCACGCCGGCGACTTCGACGGCGACGGCCGCGACGAGCTCCTGGTCCACTCGGGCGAGGGCGTGCTCCTCTACCGGTCCAACGGCACACAGCTCGACCTGGCCGCAAGCGTGGTCGGGACCGTGCCGGGGCCGTGGCGGTTCCAGCCCGGCGACCGGTTCCACGTCGGGGACGTCGACGGCGACGGCCGCGACGAGCTGGTCGTCTACAATGTCACCGACTGGGACACGGGATACCTCGGCCTGCTCGCGGCCGACGGCCGCGACGGCCTGCACCTGGTCGCCCGCTACGACGGCGGCCTGCCCGGCTGGGCGTTCCGGCCCGCCGACCGGCTCCTGCTCGCCGACTTCGACGGCGACGGCCGCGCCGACCTGTACGTGTTCAACGGCGACGACTGGAGCATCCCCTACCTCGGGATGCTCCGCTCGCGCGGCTCGTCGCTCGGGCTCGTCCGCCGCTTCGACGGCGGCCTGCCCGGCTGGGCGTTCCGGCCCGCCGACCGGTTCCACGTGGGCGACTTCGACGGCGACGGCCGCGCGGACCTGTACGTGTTCAACGGCTCGGACTGGGCCGTCCCCTACCTCGGGATGCTCCGCTCCACCGGCGCCGGCCTCGAGCTGGTCCGCCGGTTCGACGCGGCCCTGCCGGGCTGGGCGCTGCGGCCGGGGGACCGGTTCCACGTGGGCGACTTCGACGGCGACGGCCGCGCGGACCTGTACGTGTTCAACGGCGACGACTGGTCCATGGCCCACCTGCTCATGGCCTGCTCGACCGGGTCGGGCCTGGACTTCACCGAGCGCTATGACGGCAACGCCCCCGGCTGGCAGATGCGCAGGCACGACCGGCACTGGGTGGCCGACTGCAACGGTGACGGGCGCGACGACCTGTTCGTCCACAACGACGAGGACTGGGGCCACGAGTACCTCGGGGCGATGATCTCCAACTCCAAGGAGCTGAACGCGACCAGGCGCGAGGACTGGGTCGGGGAGTGGAGCCTGGGGCCTGAGGACCGGTTCCTGCCCTGCAACTACCAGGGCGGCGCCGGCACCCCGGACCTGATCGTCCACAACGCGGACTGGCTCGGCATGATCCGGGCCACGCCGGCGCTGGTGCTCGACCGCGTCTACCACCACTGGATCCACAACTACCGGTACGGCCGCAACTGGTGAGGAGGCTCGGGACATGACCGCTCCGACACCCGCCATGATGGGGGGCGCCGAGGCGCCGCCGGTCGTGGAGGACCCGGCCGCCCCGTCGATGCAGTCCCTGGCGCTGGCCGGGCTGCCGGCCCCGACGGGCGCCGAGATGCCGGCCCACCCGGAGGGGGGTGGGGCACCCGGCCGCCCGGAGGCCGGGACCCCGCTGGTGGAGATGCCGCCGGTGCCGCGGGCCGACATCTGGGAGCTCGGCCCGCGGCCGCCGACCCGGCTCGGCGAGCAGCGCGGCAGGCGCGGCGCAACGCACGGCGAGGTGGCCGCCGGGTCCGGGTCCGGGTCCGGGTGCGGGTCCGTGTGCGGGTGCGGGTCCGGGACCAGGACCGGGACCAGGACCAAGACCAGGACCAGGACCGCCGGGGCAGGTTACGTGCGGCTCCGCCTGCGCCTGGACGGCGGCCGCCTGTCGGTGGCCGGCGCCCGCGCGGTGGAGGGCCCGCTGCTCCAGCCGGTCCGGCTCCACGCCGGGCTCGCCTGCGAGGTGGTCGCGGAGGGCCGCCGGGTCGCCGTCGACTCCATCCCCGACCTCGGGGTGTGGCGGGCCCTACCGGCACCGGCACCGGCACCGGCAGCGGCAGCGGCAGCGGCAGCGGCGCTGACGCCGGCACCGGCACCGGCACCGGCACCGGCGCTGACGCCGGCACCGGCGCTGACGCTGACGCCGGCACCGGCGCTGGCGGCGGCATCGACGCTGGCACCGGCACCGGCACCGGCGCCGACGCCAGCTGCCGGGGCTGCCCCGTCCTCCGGGCACCACGTGACCGAGCTGGACTCGTTCGAGTTCCACGTCCGCGTCCCCCGCGACGACCTGCCGCTGGCGGCCCTGCCCGACGTCCGGGTGGCCGTCTACCGTTGCAAGGGCGGTGCCCCCACCGACCCGATCGGTCCCGGCACGATCGCCGAGCAGTTCAGCCGCGAGCTGCGAGAGGTCGCCCGCATCGAGGGCGTCCGCCTCTGGGAGCTGCCAGCGGAGGTCCAGGAGGAGCTGCGCTGCCAGCTCGGTTAACGTACCGACCCGGCGATGCGCAGGGCCTCCTCCCTGCTTACCTGGCCCTCGAGACGCAGGGTGAGGTCGCCGCGCTCCCAGAGCAGGGTGCTGCCGGCCAGCCGGCTCGTCTCCGGCACCTCGTTGCCGTTGCGGTCCAGGTAGCTGAAGCCGTGCTCGGTGGCGAACCAGTAGCCGGGCTGGCCGTTGACCGTGACCACCTCGAGGCCGCCCCCGCCGAACTGCATCTTCTTGAGGAAGCCCTCGTCGACCGAGGCTCGGAACTGGGTCACGAGCAGGCCCACGCCGGTGCCCGGGGCGGCCGGCAGGCCGGGCCGGGGCCGGTAGACGAGGTCGACCCGGCCGTCGGCCGGCACCCCGGGGTCGACGTAGACCGCGTCTGGGCGCTCGAAGCCGGGCTCGGTGGGCACGACCACGGGGAAGCGCACCCGCTGCCTGGCCTCGGCCAGGGTCGCCGGCTCGCCCAGGTACAGCTCGGACCCGGTCCCGGTCGTGCCCGTGGGGCCGGGAGCGCCGATCACGATCCGCACGCCGCGCAGGCCGAGCAGGCGGGCGGCTGCCTCGCGGGTGGCCGGGGAGGCCGCGAGCACGGCGGCGGCCAGCACCACCACGGCCAGGCCGGCCAGGGCCAGCCGCTGCCAGCGGGGCCGGGGGAACGGCCGCGCTGACCCGCGGCGGCCCCGGCCTGCCCTGGCGGCCTCGCCTGCCCCGGCGGCCTTGCCCGCCCCGGGCGACCCCACCGGCGCGTCGGCGAGCCGGGCCGCGACCGCCTCGGCGATCGGCGGGGTGGCGGGGTGCTCGAGGTGGGCGCCCAGGTCGGCCAGGGCCCGCTCCAGATCGCGGCCGGTCATTCGCCACCCCCTTCGATCGTCACCGACAGGGTGTGCCCGTCGCCCTGCTCGGCCAGCACGGCCCGCAGGCGGGTGAGCGCGCGCGACGTGCGCGACTTCACCGTGCCCCGGCGGCAGCCGAGCGTGGCCGCCGCCTCCGCCTCGGACAGCTCGAGGAAGTAGCGGCAGGCGAGCATCTCCCGGTCGGCCGCTGGCAGGCGGTTCACCGCGGCCAGGAGCGTCCGGCGCCGCTCTCCGGCCAGCGCCGCCACCTCGGGAGACGGGGCCGCGTCTCCCGAGGGGCGGTCCTCGGCGACCCGGACCGCCAGGTCGCCCTGGCGGCGGGCCGACCGTCGCCGGTTGCGCGCCTCGTTGGCGACGATGGCAAGCAACCAGGGCCGGAACGGCGCCCCGGCCCGGAACCGGGCCAGCGCGTAGTACGCCTTCACGAACCCCTCCTGGGCGGCGTCCTCGGCGTCGGCGGCCGCCCCGGTCACGAGGTAGGCGGTGCGGTAGGCGAGGTCCTGGTACCGCTGCACCAGGGCTCCGTAGGCGTGCACGTCTCCTTGCCGCGCGCGTTCGACGAGGCGGTCGTCTTCGGTGTCCAGTGGTCGGCCCTCCACGGACTGGGTGTCACGGTTGGTACACCGGGTGGGGGCGTCCGGTTCCGCCGGCGACCGCGGCCCGCCCGAACGTTCGCCGATCGGGCCCCCGCACGCAAGCGGGGCGGGCCACTGCCGGCGGCGGGCGTGGCCTGTTGGAGCGCCGGGGCCTGGCTCGCCTCGATCGCGCAGGGCTCGGCGCAGCTTCCGGCATGGGATGCTGGAGGGATTCCAGCGGCCGAACACCCTCGGGACCGGGCGGACCTCATGGACGGGCCCGACCAGGTCGACACCGGCCTGCTGTTCATCGCCTACCAGCAGGACCTGGAGCGCGGTTTCACCACCGTGCAGCGGCGGCTGAACGGCGAGAGGCTCGAGGAGTTCATCAAGCCGGTCGGCGGCGGCTTCTTCTTCACGCTGCCCGGGGCGACGGCGCCCGACGGCTACCTCGGCGACACCCTGCTGGCCGCGGCCGGGTCCTGACCGGCCCGCTAGCGGAGCTCGACGGCGTCGGCACGCCGGACCCGGTAGGCGATGTCGCGGGCGGTCAGCAGCGTAGCCCGGCGCGTGGCATCCCGTCCTTCCCGCGGCACGCCGGACTGGCCCGCCGCTCCTGGCCCGAGGGGACCAGGACCGATCGGGCTATTGCCTGTAGGGTGTCGTGAAGGCGAGGATCGAGCCGGCCGGGGGATCCGCGGGACGTGGCGGGCTCCGGGCGCCGAGCCGATTCGACCCAGGGGGGGCCTGTGCCGAACACGGGGTTCGATCCGGCCGTGCACGGGTTCCACTTCGCGAACTCGTTCCCGGACCGGACCGCGACCATCCCCGGCTACGGGGAGGTGGCCACGCACGGCTGCGGCGGCGGCATGGCCTTCGCCGCCCTCGACTACCATCTCGCCGGCCTGCCCGTCCCCACCCACCGGCCCGAGGACTTCCCCGACCGCCTGGCCCCCGAGGACGGCACCCGCCTGGCCGACTACCTCTACAAGCGGCTGGTCGACAGCTTCGCGGCGGGGAGCGCCCGCAAGTTCGTCACCTGGACGCTGGCCTCCGACCATCCGACCTGGGCGTACCAGGGCGTGTCCTGGTGGACGCTCGAGGAGGAGCTGCCCAAGCTGCGCCGGTCCATCGACGACGGCGTCCCGGTCGTGCTCGGGCTGGTGCGGTCTCGCTGGGTCGAGGACCTCGGCACGAACCACCAGGTCGTGGCGTACGGCTACGAGCACGACGAGTCCGAAGGGGCCACCAGCGTCCTGGTGTACGACCCCGACTGCCCCGAGCGGGAGGTCGTGCTGTCGGTCGGCCCCGGCCATCCCGGGGTCGGCTCGACCGCGAGCGCCGACCCCTACCGGGGGCTGTTCGTCCAGGAGCACGTGTACGAGCGGCCCGCCTACGTCGACCTCGCGGTGTCCAAGGGGATCTGGGTGAACTCGTGGACGCCGCGGCTCGGCAGCCCGTTCGTGGCCCAGTACACCGTCCGCAACTACGGCGACTACCGGGCCCACCTGGCCGGGCTCGAGCTGTCGGTGCGTGGACCGGCCGGCCAGGACCTCGGTCACCTGCTCGGCGCGGACGGCGACCCGAGGCCGCTGACGCCCGGCCAGGAGCGGGCGATCTTCAGGGCGAGCTCGTCGTTCGGGGCCGTCACCGGCAGCCACGCGGTCGCCGCCGGCTACCGGACCCGCGAGGGGCGCCGGGTCGCCCTCCCCGCGGGCGACCCGGGCACCTCCAACCGGGTCAGCGTGACGGTCACCCCGCCCGTCCGGTCCCACGCCGTCCGGGTGATCTTCACCCACGTCACCGTGAATGCCCAGACCGGCCTCGGCGGCCGGCTCGCGCTCTGCTTCGACGTGAACGGCCACCCCGCCCGGTGGCCGCAGGTCGGCTCGGTCGAGGTCGAGGACGGCAAGACGTTCGACCTCGACGTCCGCTTCGAGCTCATGCTCGAGGAGGCGTCGGTGCTCGCCGTCGCGGTCGCCGGCACGGGCGACGGCGGCGAGTCGGGCGGGACGGTGAAGGAGCGCTGGCCGAGCACTGTGGAGTGGGGCGCCGGCGTGCACGCCTACCGCAGCCGGCTCCCGGCGGGCGAGGCCGCCGACCTCGCCCCTCAGGCCCCGAGCCACGGGGAGCCGGGCTGCTTCACCGTCAACTTCCTGGTGGAGGTCGCCCCGGCCGACAGGTGAACGGGCCTGGCCCGCTCCCGGGGCTGGCCCGCCCGGCGCCGGGTGGGCAGCGGCGCCGGGCAGGCCACGCCGTGAGGAGGCGGCGCCTGGGCCCCCCGTCGCCGGGCAGCCGCCTCCTCCCCCCCGGTGGCGCGACCGCCCGCTCCGGTCCGGCGTACCGCCCGACCTGGAACGAGGGCCGCCCCCCGCGCCGCGACCGAAGGTGACGGGTGGCGGCGCCAGGGTGCAACGCCAGCATCGCAGCATGCGGAGCGGCTGGCAGTGACGTGCGGCACCAGCCCGTGTGACGATCGGCACAGGCGCCAGCTCGGGGCGTGGCCGGCCCCGGGTAGGATCTCGGTATGACAGAGCCTCGCTGGAAGCAGCGCTACCGTGCCCCCTCGCTGACCCTCCCGCGCTGGGGGGTCGACGCACCCGACCACCTCGTCTACGCCTCCAACGTGTCCGGGACCTGGCAGGTCCACGCCTGGGACCGGGCAAGCGGCCGCCACCGGCAGGTGACCGACCACCCGACCGGGGTGCGGTCGGGCGGGGCCACGCCGGACGGCGCCAGCGTGGTCTGGTTCGAGGACTCCAAGGGCGACGAGATCGGCCGCTGGCTCGCGCAGCCGTTCGCCGGCGGCGAGGTGGCGCCCCTGCTGCCCGACACGGAGCCGGCCTGGAGCGCCGGGCTGGCCCTCGGGCCCGGCGGGCTCGCCGCCGTGGGCCTGGCCAGCCGCGAGGGCTTCCAGGTCCGGGTCGGCCGCGTCGGCGGCGGCACCGAGGAGCTGTACCGCCACGAGCAGATGGTGGACGTGGCCGACCTGTCGCGCGACGGCGGCCTGCTCGTGGTCCACCACGCCGAGCACGGCGACAACCTCCACCCGGCCCTGCGCGCGTTCGACATCGGGCGCATGGCGCCAGAGGCCGACCTGTGGGACGGCAGGGGCAACGGCCTGTACGCGGCCGGCTTCTCCCCGGTCCCAGGGGACAGCCGGGTCGCGGTCCTGCGCGAGCGGACCGGGCGGCTCCGGCCCGCCCTGTGGGACCCGCGCAGCGGCGAGCGCACCGACTACGACGTCGACCTGCCCGGCGACGTCGAGGTGGCCGACTGGTGGCCGGACGCGTCGGCGCTGCTGCTGGTCCACACCCATCTCGGCCGGGACGAGCTGTACCGGCTCGACCTGCCCGGCGGGACGCTGCAGCGGCTCGACCACCCGCCCGGCTCGATCGGGGGCGCCAGCGTCCGCCCGGACGGCACGGTGTGGTACCGCTGGTCCTCCGGGGCGTCCGCCCCGGAGGTGCGCGCGCTCGGCGCCGACGGCGTGGTGCTGCGCCCCCCCGGCGAGGTGGCGCCGCCGGGTGTCGCCTACGAGAGCTGGACGTTCACCAACCCGGCGGGCGACCGGGTCCACGGCTTCCTGGCCGCCCCGGCCGGGACCGGCCCCCACCCCACCGTGATGCTCGTCCACGGCGGCCCCCACCACCACGACGCCGACAGCTTCAGCCCGGAGGTCCAGGCCTGGGTCGACCACGGCTGGGCGGTCGCCCTGGTCAACTACCGCGGCTCGACCGGGTACGGCAAGGCCTGGCAGGACGTGCTCGAGGGCGACCCCGGCCGCCCCGAGGTCGAGGACGTCGTGGCCGGCCGCGACGACCTGATCGCGCGGGGCGTCGCCGACCCGGAGCGGGTGGTGGTCGCCGGCGCCTCCTGGGGCGGCTACGTCACCCTCCAGGCGGTCGGCACCGTGCCCGACGGCTGGCGCGCGGCCCTTGCCGTCGTGCCGGTGGCCGACTATGTGGCCGCCTACGCCGACGAGTCCGAGGGCCTGCAGGCCCTGGACCGGTCCCTGTTCGGCGGCGGCCCGGAGGAGAAGCCGGAGCTGTTCGCCGAGCGCTCGCCGATCACCCACGCCGACCAGGTGAAGACGCCGGTGCTGCTCATGGTCGGCGAGAACGACACGCGCTGCCCGCTCCAGCAGGTCCTCAACTACGCCGACCGGCTCCGGGAGCTGGGCAGGGAGTTCGAGCTGGACCGCTTCGACGCCGGCCACGGCGCGCTCGTCGTCGACGAGCGCATCCGCCAGGCCGAGGTGGAGCTCGGCTTCGCCGCCCGCCACGTCCCCGGCGTCGCCCCGCCCGAGGCGTGACCGCTGCCGTGGCGATCCCGCATGACGCTGACCGCCACATGATCACCTTCGAGAGCGGGGCGGTGCGGTCCCGGCGAGGCCCGACCTCCCGGCGAGGCCCGACCTCCCGGCGAGGCCCGACCAGGTAGGGGTCAGCGGGTCAGCTCGCCGACCACCGCGTCGACGTAGATGGCCACGTGGCGGCGCTCGTCCACCCCGTCGATGCACATGTGCTCCAGCACCGGGATCATGTCGGGCGCGAAGTCCTCCAGCTCGCCCACGACCGGTCGCTGGTTCCGCGTTGCCCTCGGGTCGGTCACGAACGCGAACAGCTCGTCGGTCAGGGCCTCCTGGTCGACCTGCAGGTGGAAGAACCGCCCCATGTGCTCGACCCCCTCTCCTGGTTCCTGGCGTGGGGTAGGTGTCGCCGTTCACAGTGCCAAATTCGGACCGGGCAATGCCACCGCCGCCGGGGTCAGCCGGGGCCCCCGCCGGCCGGGACGGCCGCAACGGCCAGGCCGCCCTGGCCGGGGCGGAGGATCAGGGTGAAGTGGCCGCCCAGCTCCTCCTCGACCAGCGCGCGGACCAGGCGGAGGCCGAGGCCGCCGCCTGGGCGCTGGTCCGACCCCTCTGTGCGGGTGCCCGGAGCGGGCGAGGCCGGCCCGGAGCCGTCGTCGGCCACCTCCAGCTCGATGGGCCTGCCGTCGCCGCCCCGCAGGGTGACCGTGACCAGGCCCGGTCCCTCGCCGAGGCCGTGCTCGATGGCGTTCTGCACCAGCTCGGTCAGCACCACCGCGAAGGGGGTCGCCACGGCCGCGTCGACCCGGACCGACCCGGCGGACAGCGCGATGCACACGTCCTCACGCCCGAGCGAGCTCTCCAGCATGCGCACCACCCGGCGGGCCACGTCGGCCATGTCGACGGCGCCCTCCAGCTCCTCGGTGAGGGTCTCGTGGACCAGCGCGATCGAGGCGATCCTGCGCACCGACTCCTCCAGCGCGGCGACCGCCATCGGGTGGTCGCCGAGCCGCCTGGCCTGCAGGCGGAGCAGGGAGGCGACCGTCTGCAAGTTGTTCTTCACCCGGTGGTGGACCTCCCGGATGGTCGCCTCCCTGCGGGTGATGACCCGCTCGCGGCCGCGCAGCTCGGTCACCTCCCGGCACAGGGCCAGCGCGCCCCGGCGGCGGCCGCCGCCGCGCAGCAGCGGCACGACCCGGACGTGGGTCACGGCCCCGGCCAGCTCCACGTCGGCCTCGACCGGGCGCCGGCCCGCCATCGACTCGGCCACCAGCACCCCGACCCGGCCGGGCACGGGCTGGCCGAACGGGAGCGCGTTGATCCCCATCCGCCGGAAGGCCGAGGTCGCGTTGGGGCTGGCGAACTCGACCCGGCCGCTGCCGTCGAGCACGACCAGGCCGTCGCCGACCCGCGGCGAGGAGATCAGGTCGTGGCCCTCCTGGAACGGGAAGATGCCCTTGGCGATCATCTCCAGCAGGGCGTCCGCGGCCCGCAGGTAGGCGGTCTCGAGCCGGCCGGTCGGCCGGTCGGGCTGCTCGGCGGCTTCCACGCACATCACCGCGACGACGTCGCCCTTGTGGCGGACGGGCACCGCCTCCACCCGGACCGGCTCGGCGTCGATGAACACCGGCTCGGGCGAGCGCAGGCGACGGCCCTCCCGCCAGGCCCGCTCCACGTACGGGTGCCAGCCGGGCTCGACCACGTCGCCGACCAGGTCGGCCGGGTAGAGCGTGCGCGCGGTGTAGGGACGGAGCTGCCCGACGATCTGGAACTCCTCGGCCCCGTCGACCGCCACGAACAGCAGCAGGTCGGCGAAGGACAGGTCGGCCACGAGCTGCCAGGCGGCCATGAGGCCGTGCAGATGGTCGACGGCGACCTTGTCGAGCGCGCGCCGTGCCGTGCGGGTGGACTGCATGACCCAAGCGTAGCCGCTCGGGGGTTACGTGGCCCGTACGTGCACCACGCCCGTCGACCTCATCGCCGGCCACCACGGGGTCCGCGCGGTTACGCGGCCCGTACGTGCACCACGCCCCGCATGCCGTATGCGTAGTGGCCGGGCAGGTGGCAGGCGTACTCGAGCTGGCCGGCGCCGGTCCAGTTGAAGGTGAACGTGGTGGTGCGCTCCTCGCCGGCCGGCACCGACACCTGGCCCGGCCCGTCGTGGTGGGCGTCGGTGCCCCGCTCGTGCCACTGCTGCACCGCGTCGTCGCCGAGGATCAGCTCGTGGTCGATCGGGTCGGTGTTGCGGAGCACCAGGCGGACCGTGCTCCCGGGCTCGACGGTGATCTCCCGGGGCTCGTAGCGCGAGTGGTGCATGGTGATGACCACGGTCCGTTCCCCGCCCCCCGCCTCGGCCCGGCCCGAGCAGCCCCCGGCCAGCAGCACGGCGGCCAGGCCGAGGACCACCACCCGGACCCTGCTCCGGCGCCCCGCCCATGGCCGGGCGGCGCCGGGTGCGCCCGCCTTCATCACGCCGGGTGCGCCCGCCCTCATCACGCCGGGTGCGCCCGCCCTCATCACGCCGGGTGCGCCCGCCCTCATCGTGGGGCGCGCCGGGAGTGCCGCAGGGCGAGGACCAGGCCGGCCGCGCCGGCCAGGGCAACGGCGTACCAGGCCCAGTAGCCGAGGATGCCGGGCCGCACGGGGGCCGAGCCCGGCGCCGGAGCCCGGGCCGGACCGGCCGCCAAGGGGGCCGCCAGGCCGGCGGCGACCGGCGAGGGGGAATTCCGGCCGCTCACGTCGAGGGCCAGGTCGTGGGTGAGCCGACCCGCGGTCGTGTCGATGCGCAGGTAGGACAGGTGCATGCCGGTGGCCGGGATCCACTCCATGCCACGGTCGGAGCGCAGGTCGCTGACCAGGCCGGGCGACGCCGGCTCGCTACGCTCGAGCGCGACCCCGCGTGCGCCGGCCGGCGCCGGGCCGGGCAGCATCGCCGGGGCGCGGTCGGTCAGCAGGTACAGGTCGGCCTCGATCGGCTCCTGGGGCTGGTGGCCGAGCCCGAGGATGCGCAGCGGCACCCACGGGTTGGGGGTCGGGATGGTGAGGTGCACCGGCGTGCCTTCGCCGAACTGCTGGCCCCGCGTGCTGGCGGCGGTCGCGTCGAAGGCGGCCGCCATGAAGATGGGGCTGCGGGCCGCGTAGAAGTCGAGCACCTCGGGCGCGTCCACCGTGAGGGAGAAGCCCTGCTTGCGGGCCCAGGTGGCCACCGCGGTGCCGCCGCCGCGCAGGATGGTCACGTCGAGGGCGTCGATGCGGGTCTTGGACAGCACCTCGGCGCTGTCCGCCTTCGCCGCCGACCTCGTGGCCGCGAACGCCTCGAGCTGCGGCTGGGTCTCCCTGACCAGGCGCTGGAGGGTCCAGGCGCCGCCCTTCTCGACCTTGGAGGGGATGCCGGGGAGCGGGACGAGCGACCCGAACTTCGCGCCGCCGCCCGAGTAGGAGAACGAGGTGACATAGTGCTCGACCCCGGCGTGGTAGCCGGCAAGGGTGGTGGTGCGGGACAGCTTGACCGCGCCGCCCGGGCCCACCAGGCCGCCGCACGCGGCGGCCGGGGTCGCCCCGGCCACGAGCAGGATGGAGAGGGCGACGAGCCCCCCGAAACCGAGTCTGGTCCGCCGCCGCGCCATCGCGCACCTCCGTGGCTGTGAGCCGTCTGGCCGATGCAGGTTGGACGCGGCCGGGGCCTCGCCGGTTCCCGCCCGGACGGTCGCCCGGACGGTCGCCCGGACCCCCGCCCGGACGGTCGCGCTGACCAGCCCGTTGACGAGTCGGTCACACGTCCGTAACGTGGGGCCCGCATGAGCAACGGCGCTCGCCCCGCGGGCGCCGTTTTCGTGTCCCCGGACATCGTCGTCTGGCCGCGCGTCTCCGGCACCCGCCCGCAGCATTGCGAACGGAGGCGAGATGGGCGACCACACTCCACCCCTGTACGACGCCAGGCGCGACGAGCGCGACGCCTGCGGCATCGGCTTCGTGGCCGACCTGCACGGCCGCCCGGGCCGTGCCATCGTCGAGCACGCCCTGTGCGGGCTCGAACGGCTCAGGCACCGCGGCGCGGTCGCGGCCGACGCGCGCACCGGCGACGGCGCCGGGCTGCTGCTGCCGATCGACCGGGGCTGGCTGGCCGGAGCGGGAGCTGACGGGCCAGGAGGGGACGGGCCAGGAGGGGATGGGGCGGGAGCTCACGGGCCGGGAGCTCACGGGCCGAGAGCTCACGGGCCAGGAGGGGACGGGCCGGGAGCTGACGGGCCGGGAGCTGACGGGCCGGGCCGGCTCGGGCTGGCCATGGCGTTCCTGTCCGCCGACCCGGCCCTGGCCGCGGTGGCCAGGGTGGCCATGGAGGAGGCGCTCGCCGCCGAGGGGTTGGCCCTGCTGCGCTGGCGGACCGTGCCGGTCGACCCGGCCGCCCTCGGCGAGCGCGCCCGGGCCAGCGCCCCGCGCATCGAGCAGGCAGTGTTCCAGGCCCCCGCGGGCGAGGACGAGGAGGCGGAGCGGCGCTGCTTCCGGGCCGGGCGGCGGGCCGTGACCGCCGCGCGCGCGGCAGGCGCCGACCTCTACCTGGCCTCCTGCTCGACCCGCACCGTCACCTACAAGGCCCTGTGCGCGGCCGACCAGCTCGCAGCGTTCTACCCCGACCTGGCCGACCCGTCCCTGACCGCCCCGTTCGCCGTGTTCCACCAGCGCTACTCGACCAACACCACGCCCTCGTGGGAGCGGGCGCAGCCGTTCCGCTTCCTCTGCCACAACGGCGAGATCAACACGCTGGACGGCAACGTGGCCTGGATGCGCGCGCGCGAGGGCAACCTCGGCGCGGACGGGCTCGCCCCCGAGGAGCTGCTGCGGCCCGTGCTCGACCCCGAGGGGTCGGACTCGGCCAAGCTCGACAACGCCGTCGAGCTGCTGGTCCGCGGGGGGCGGGACGCCCGGCACGCCCTGGCCATGCTGGTGCCGGCCGCCGTCGAGCACGACCGCCAAGCCGACCCGGCCGTGCGGGACTTCTATCGCTACCACGCATGCCTGACCGAGCCCTGGGACGGCCCGGCCGGCCTGGTGTTCACCGACGGGCGCCTGGTCGGCGCCGCCCTGGACCGCAACGGGCTGCGCCCGATGCGCTATGAGGTGTGCGACGACGGCCTGGTCGTGTGCGCCTCCGAGGTCGGGGCGGTCGACACCAGGGGCCACGGCCGGGTGCGCCGGGGCCGGCTCGGCCCCGGCCAGATGCTGGCCGTCGACCCGCAGCGCGGGCTGCAGGAGGACGGCGAGATCAAGGCCTGGCTGGCCGCCGCCCGGCCCTGGAGCGCCTGGCTCGGCGAGCACCTGCGCACCGCCGACCTGGGCGCCCCGTCCGCGCCCTGGGAGCGGGAGGCGGAGGGGACAGCCATGGCCGTGCCGGACGGGACAGCCGTGGCCGTGCCGGACGGGGCAGGGAAGGCCGACCTCACCGCCGACCAGGTCGTCTTCGGGTTCACCCGCGAGCTGGTCTCGACCGTGCTCCGACCCATGGCCACCGGCGGCCGGGAGCCCACCGCGTCGATGGGCGACGACACCCCGCCCGCGGTGCTCGGCGCCACCCTGCGCCCGGTCTCGCACTACCTCCGTCAGCGGTTCGCGCAGGTCACCAACCCGCCCATCGACCACCTGCGCGAGCGGCACGTGCTGTCCAAGCGCACCCTGCTCGGCGGCCGCGCCCCGCTGCTCTCCGAGGGGCCGGAGGTGGCCGACATGGTGGAGCTGCCCACCTTCGTGCTCACCCCGTCCGGCCTGGAGCGCCTGCTCGACCCGGCCCTCGGCCTGAACGCCCGCGTGCTGGACGCCACCTGGCCGGTCGAGGAGGGCCAGGCCGGCCTGCTGGCCGCCTGCCTGCGCCTGGGCGAGCAGGCCGAGGCGGCCGTGCGGGCCGGCGCCGGCCTCGTCGTGGTGTGGGACGGCGCCGCCGGCGGGCCGGGCTGGGCCAGCGGCGTGGGCGGGCCGGGCCGGGCGAGCGCCGTGGGCGGGCCGGGCCGGGCAAGCGCCGCCGGGGGGCCGGGCTGGGCGGGCGGCGTGGCCCTCCCGGGCGACCGGGCCGGCACGGCCGGGAGCGCCCAGGGGTGCCCGGGCCGGGTGCCGGTGCCGTCGCTGCTGGCGGTCGGAGCGGTGCAGCACCACCTGCTCCGGGCCGGCCTGGCCACCGGCACCAGCCTGGTCGCGGCCACCGGCGAGCCCTGCGACTCCCACCAGGCGGCCGCCCTGCTCGGCTACGGGGCGGACGCGATCTGCCCGGCGCTCACCCTGGCCACGGTGGCCGAGCTGGTCCCCGACGACCCGGACGGCGCCCAGGCCCGCTACGTGCTCGCGCTCGAGGAGGGCGTCTTCAAGGTCATGTCGAAGATGGGGATCTCGACCCTGGACTCCTACCGGGGGGCGCAGATCTTCGAGGCCAACGGCCTGGACACCGAGGTGGTCGACACCTGCTTCGCCGGGACCGCGTCCCCGCTGGGCGGCGTCGGCTTCGACGACCTCGCCGACGACGTGCTGGCCCGCCACCGCGCCGGCCGGGCCGAGGTGGCCCGGCTCGACAACCCTGGCTGGTTCAAGCACCGCCCACGCGGCGAGTACCACGCCACCAACCCGGAGGTCATGCAGGCCCTGCACTTCGCCGTCCGCGGCGAGGACGCCGAGATGAAGGGCTCCAAACGCGGCGCCCACCTGCTCCAGCAGGCGGTCAAGGGCGGCGGCTACGAGCGCTACGAGCATTTCGCCAAGCTCGTCAACGAGCGGCCCGCGGCCGCCTTGCGCGACCTGCTCGAGGTGCTACCGGCCGGCCCGCCCGTCCCGCTCGAGGAGGTGGAGCCGGCCGCCGACATCCTGGCCCGCTTCTCCACCGCCGCGATGAGCCTCGGCTCGCTCTCCCCCGAGGCGCACGAGACCCTGGCCATCGCCCTGAACCGGGTCGGCGGGCGGTCCAACTCCGGCGAGGGGGGCGAGGACCCGGCCCGGATCGGCACCGAGCGCAACTCGGCCATCAAGCAGGTCGCCTCGGGCCGGTTCGGGGTCACCCCCGAGTACCTGGCCAGCGCCCACGAGCTGCAGATCAAGATCGCCCAGGGCTCCAAGCCGGGCGAGGGCGGCCAGCTCCCCGGCCACAAGGTGAGCGCCGAGATCGCCCGCCTGCGCCACACCCAGCCGGGCGTGGCGCTGATCTCGCCCCCGCCCCACCACGACATCTACTCCATCGAGGACCTGGCCCAGCTCGTGTTCGACCTCAAGCAGGCCAACCCGGGCGCCGACGTGACGGTCAAGCTGGTCGCCGAGGCCGGCGTCGGCACGGTCGCCGCCGGGGTGGTCAAGTCGCTCGCCGACGTGGTGACGATCTCCGGGGCCGACGGCGGCACCGGGGCGAGCCCGCTGTCGTCGATCAAGCACGCCGGCTCGCCGTGGGAGCTCGGGCTGGCCGAGACCCAGCAGGCCCTGCGGGCCAACGGGCTGCGGTCGCGGGTGCGCGTGCGGGTGGACGGCGGCTTCAAGACCGGCAGGGACGTGCTGCTCGCGGCGCTGCTCGGGGCCGACGAGTACGGCTTCGGCACCGCCGCGCTGCTCGCCGAGGGCTGCCTCATGGTCCGCACCTGCCACCAGGACAACTGCCCGGTCGGGATCGCCACCCAACGGCCCGACCTGCGGGCCAAGTTCACCGGCACCCCAGACATGGTCGTGCACTACCTCGAGTACGTCGCCGAGGAGGTCCGCCGCCTGCTCGCCGGCGTCGGGCTCCGCACCCTCGACGAGGCGGTCGGCCGGGTCGACCTGCTCGAGCAGCGGTCCGCCGGCGGCCGGGCCGACCGGCTCGACCTCTCCCCGCTCCTCGAGCCCGGGGCGGCCGACGCCGAGCCGCGCCGGTTCGTCGCGCCCGACCCGACCCACCGGGTCCGCTCGGCCCTTGGCGACCGGGTGCACGACGACGTCCTGCCCGGCCTGCTCGCCGGCGACCTGGTGCACCTCGACTACCCGATCGCCAACACCGACCGGGCGGTCGGCGCCCGCCTCGGGGTCGCGGTCGGCGCCGCCTACGGCTCCCGGCCGCCCGCCGGCCGGGCCCGGGTCGAGTTCGACGGCGTCGCCGGCCAGAGCTTCGGCGCCTTCCTGGCGCCCGGGGTCGACTTCCGGCTCACCGGCACCGCCAACGACTACGTCGGCAAGGGCATGGGCGGCGGCCGCATCGTCATCCGGCCGCCCGCCGACGACGCCGGCGACCCGGTGCTGATGGGCAACACCGTCCTGTACGGGGCGACCCGGGGCGAGCTGTTCTGCGCCGGCCGGGCCGGCGAGCGCTTCGCGGTGCGCAACTCGGGCGCCACGGCCGTGGTCGAGGGCGCCGGCGACCACTGCGGCGAGTACATGACGGGCGGGACCGTGATCGTGCTCGGCCCGGTCGGCCGCAACGTGGGGGCCGGCATGACCGGTGGCGAGCTGTTCCTCCTCGACGCGGGGGGCGGCGCCCTGGGCCGGCTCAACGACGAGCTGGTGCTGCCGCACCGGCCCGACGAGATCGAGCTGGTCTTCCTGCGCGAGCTGGTCGTGGCCCACGCCGAGCTGACCGGCTCGCCGCTCGCCGAGCGCCTGCTCGCGGGCTGGGAGCGGGCGGCCGGCTGGTTCTGGCGGATCGCGCCGCGCTCGGAGGTCGCCGCCATCGAGGAGGCCCACGAGGGCACCGCCTGAGGCACCGGGTCCGGGGCCTGCGGTCGTGAGGCGGCAGCCCCGGCCAGGAGGAGATCGGCCGCGTGGATCACACCGCCTGGCGAGCCGGCGTCCCTGCCTCCGCCGGACCGGGCGCTTCCACGCGGGCTCAGGACGACGGAGTTACACCGCCTGGCGAGCCAGCGTCCCTGCGTCCGCGGCTCGCCGGCCGGCACCCCGGCTGCCGGGGTTGGGGCTCTGCCCGGGCAGGAGGGGAAGGCTGCGGTCGCCGTGGTTCATCTGCACCCCGAGCGCCGCCGCCCGGGCGTTCATCTCGTTGAGCTTGACGCTGAGCCGCTCGAGCAGGTCCTCGGCGCGCTTGAGGGCGCGCTCACGGCCGTCACCGCTGGTTGCCGCCCTGGCATGCTCGAGCAGCACCTTGTCCCAGGTCAGCTCGATGAGCCCCCGTGTCGAGACGCACTCGGCCGCCAGCCCGGCCAGCTCGCCCCCGACCTTCTCGGGCTTGAAGGCGGCGTCCAGGCCGGCGGCGACGGCCATCGCCACACCGAGGAGCGCGATGCTGAGCGTGCCTGCCTTGCCCTGCGGGGCCATCAGCTGGTTGCCCGCGTTGGTGGCCGACAGGGCGCCGAGGACGATCAGGACGACCTTGCAGCGCACCGCATGCTTGTGGAACTTGACCGACCTCTCCTCGGCCTTGCGCCGCAGCTCGCCGAAGGCCTGGTAGCGCTCGTTGACGAAGCGGCAGACCTCGGCGGCCCGGGCGCTGTCGGGCCGGGTCCGGTCCCCGCCCTCGACGGACGTCGGCAGCGCTGTCGTCACCTGCTCGAGCATGTTGCTCACCCCCTGCAACGGTTTGAGGAGCAGACCACCTCATGGCGAGCCTGGCCCAGGCGGGCACCGGCGGCCAGCCATCCTAGGGGTGGGAACGGCCCTACCCTGGGGTGGCAAGGTGGCCCCCCGCTCGAGCACGCGACCGCTCACCGCCGCCCGCCGGCCGTGTGCCCGCCCGAGGCGGGCGGGGCCCGCCGGCCAGGAGCGCGACCAGACCGGGGAGCGCGGCCACTAGGCCGAGGACGGCCGGTTGCCGGCTGGACATGGCATCTCTGGTCGAGGGCTTCCGCGTGGCACGGCGCGCCCTCGCGCGCCGCGGCCCGGCTCCCTCTCGTCGGAGCGCAGGTAGACCGCTACCATGACAGCTTCATGGTTGTTCAGGTCCGGCGATCGGAGCGACATGGCGCGGGTGCTCGTGGCAGAGGACGAGGTCCTGATCCGGGTGGATGTCATCGAGACCCTGGAGGAGGGCGGCCACACCGTCGTCGGCCAGGCCGGCGACGGCAAGCAGGCCGTGGAGCTGGCCCGCGAGCTGGCCCCGGACCTGGTCGTCATGGACGTCAAGATGCCCAGGCTGGACGGGGTGGAGGCGGCCAGGCGGATCATCGGCGAGGGGCTCTCGGCCGTGCTGGTCCTCACCGCCTTCTCGGACAAGGAGCTGGTCGAGGAGGCGGCCGAGGCCGGGTCCATCGGCTACCTGGTCAAGCCCTTCCAGCCCGAGCAGCTGCTGGCCGCCGTGAGCGTCGCCCTGGCCAGGGCGGCCGAGCACCGAGGCCTGCGGCACACCGTGGAGGACCTGGAGGCCAAGCTGGCCGCGCGCAAGGTGATCGAGCGGGCCAAGGGCCGCCTGATGGAGCAGTTCGGGCTCACCGAGGAGCAGGCCTTCACCCGCATGCGCCGGGCCGCCATGGACCGCCAGCTCCCCCTGGCCGAGATCGCCCGAAGGGTCCTGGAGTCGCAGCCGACGGCCTGACGCGTGTCGGATGGCTGTCGCCGGCCGGGTCTCCACCGGCGGTCCTCTGTCGATGTGGGGGGAGGCTGTCCGAGCTCGCCCCACGGCTCCCCCAAGATCGCCTGTGCCATCGTGCGGGGGAGCTACAGGTGCACCAGGACACGCTCCCCACGGCCCCCCAAGAGCGCCTGTGCCATGGCCCGGCGGGCCCCGGATGGGTCAGGCCAGGTACAGGCGCCCGTCGATCAGCTGCTGGTCGACCGGACGGCCGTCGGGGTCGAAGCAGCCCCAGGCGAAGCGCTTGCGCAGCTCGAGGTCGACGCCGTGCAGGCCGCCCCGGTTCTTCTCCACCGAGACCACCACCCAGTCGCGGAACTGCTCGGCGAGCTGGGGCTGGTAGAGCAGGTGCTGGCGGGCGACCGTGCGGTACTTGTCGTTGAGCAGCAGCACGGCATCGGCCTCGTAGGCCAGGGTCGCGCCGCCTCGCAGGTGGTGGATGCGCATCCGCGGGGCGGTGATGCCGTCGAGTTCGGCGGCGACCACCGCCACGACCCGGGCGGACCGGGTCAGGGCGAGGTCCTTGAGGCCCTCGACGACCTGGCGGGTGGCGCGCTCGTCGCTGCCCGGGTCCGGCTCGACGGCCACCTTCTGCAGGTAGTCGACCACCACCAGCAGGGGGCCGTCGCCCGGGCAGCTGTCAGCCAGGTGGGCGATGGTGTCCAGGGTGGTGGCGGCGCCGGCCCGGACCAGGAACAGGCGGTGCTGGTAGGCGCGGATGCGCTCGCACGCGGGGCGGGCGCGGTCGAGCCGGCCGAGCAGGTCGTCCAGGCCGCGGGCGGGCTGGTGGGACTGCCCGGAGAGGTAGCGGCGCAGCTCGGCGAGGTCGAGGGGGTCTGCATCGTCGCCCAGGGCGCTCTCCATGGCGAGCAGGCGTTCCAGCAGGTACCCGCGGTCGTGCTCGTAGCACACGTAGAGGACGCGGCCGGCGCCGCTGGCGGCCACGTGGCGGGCAAGCTGCAGCGCCCAGGTGGTCTTGCCGAGCCCCTGGGCACCGCCGAGCAGCAGCAGCTCGCCGGTGTGGAGCCCGCCGCCGAGGTAGCGGTCCAGGGGCGTGAACCCGGTGGGCAGGGGGCGCAGGGTGACAGGGTCGTGGTAGCGGGGGTCGTCGTCGAGCACGTCACCGACGCTGGCGATCTGGGGGTGGCCGGACGAGGGACGTGCGGACGAGTACACGCTGATCCTTCCTCCGCCAGCTGGCGTGGGACCGGTCGTCAGGGTATGGAGGCTTGGCTTGGCAAGCCTATGAGGACGGGACTGGTCGAGGCAGTCGGGAGAAGTGACGAGGTGGACGCGGACGAGGCCGGCGAGGCCGAGCAGGGGGGCAGACCTACCGATCGTTGAACTTCGGGCGAGAATGTACCAATGACCTCCATACCTGCCCGCCGGGCCTCCATACCTGCCCGCCGGGCCTCCATGCCCGCCCGCCGGGCCTCCATGCCCGCCCGCCGGGCCTCCATGCCCGCCCGCCGGGCCTCCATGCCCGCCCGCCGGGCCGCGGCCGCGCTCGCAGCCGGCCTCCTCCTCGTCGCCTGCTCGGGCGGTTCCGGGTCGGGGAACGCCCAGGGCGCCAACCCGCCCAGCACCACCGCGGCGGCGCCCACGACCGCCCCGTCCCCGACCGCCCCGCCCGGCACCACCGCACCGACCGCGAGCGCGGCCGACTTCGCGGCCTTGCGGCTCCGCCTCGCCCAGGTGGCGGCCGTGGAGCAGCCGGTGGCCATGGCCGCCCCAGCGGGCGACACCGCCCTGTACGTGGCCGAGAAGACCGGCCGGGTGCGCGCCATCCGCAAGGGCCGCGTCGACCCGGCGCCCGTGCTCGACCTGTCCTCCGAGGTCTCGGGCGGCGGGGAGCAGGGGCTGCTCGGGCTCGCGTTCTCGCCCGACCGGCGGTTCCTGTACGTCTACTTCACCGACCTCCAGGGCGACGTGCGCGTGGTGGAGTTCGCCATGCGCGGCGGCCGGGCCGACCCCCGGTCCCGCCGGCAGCTGTTCCAGGTCGAGCACAGCCAGTTCTCCAACCACAACGGCGGCCAGCTCGTCGTGACCCGCGACGGCGCCCTCTGGGCCGGGATCGGCGACGGGGGCGGGGGCGGCGACCCGTTCGGCAGCGGCCAGAGCCTCACCACCATGCTCGGCAAGATCGTCCGGATCATCCCCCGCCCCTCGGGCGGGCGGCCCTACGGCATCCCGGGGGACAACCCGTTCGTCGGGCGGGCCGGGGCCAGGCCGGAGATCTGGGCGTACGGGCTCCGCAACCCGTGGCGCTTCTCGTTCGACCCGGCCAACGGCGACCTGTGGATCGGCGACGTGGGCCAGGGCACCTGGGAGGAGATCGACCACGAGCCGGGTGGGTCCGGGGGCGGGCGCAACTACGGCTGGAACCGGCGTGAGGGGAGGCACCCGTTCGCCGGGGGGTCCCGGTCCGGCCTGGTCGACCCCGTCCTCGAGTACGACCATGGCGGGGGCGCCTGCTCGGTGACGGGCGGCTACGTCTACCGCGGGTCGCGCGCGCCCGGCCTGCGCGGCGCCTACGTCTACGGCGACTACTGCGCCGGCTGGATCCGGGGGGTGCGCCTGGAGCGCGGCGCCGTGGCCGACCGGCGCGACTCCGGCCTGAACCTGCCCGGGCTCTCCTCGTTCGGCGTGGACCAGTCCGGCGAGCTGTACGCCCTGTCCCTCAGCGGCGGCGTCTACCGGCTGACCTGACCGCCGGCCAGGCGGGCAGGCCGGGCAGGCCGGGCAGGCGGGCGGCCAGGCGGCCGGCCAGGCGGGCAGGCGCCGGGCGCGCGGCCAGGCGGCCAGGCGGCCAGGCGGCCAGGCGGCCAGGCGGCCAGGCGGCCAGGCGGCCAGGCGGCCAGGCGGCCAGGCGGCCGACCAGGCGGGCAGGGCGGTGCCCAGGCGGTCGGGCAGGCGGCCAGGGCGGTGCCCAGGTGGTCAGGCGGGCGGCCAGGGCGGTGCCCAGGCGGTCAGGCGGGCGGCCAGGGCGGTGCCCAGGCGGTCGGCGGCCACCCGCTCGAGCGGTTGCCCGCCCATGTCGGTGACCAGGAACAGGTCGACGGCCCGGCCCGCTTCGCTCCCGACCCGGGCCACCTGGACGTCGACGTGGTGGCGGGCCAGCTCGAGGAGGATCTCGTAGAGCAGGCCGAGCCGGTCCTCGGCCTCCACGCGGACGGTGGAGTGCCACGGCGAGGCGTCGGCGTCGACTCTGACCACGACGGGGCCGCCGCCTGGCCGGGCCTGGCCGGGCCGGTCGGCGAGCTGGCGGGCCGGGTCCAGGCGGCCGGCGGTCGACCGGCGCAGCATGCGCTGGACCCGGTCCGGGAAGCCCGCTTCGGCCTCCGGGGCGGGCCCGGCGACGTGGAACACGTCGACGACGAGGCCGTCCGGCCAGGTCGACGCCTGTGCCCGGACGATGTCGGCGCCCGAGGCGCAGAGCGCCCCGGCGAGGCTCGCCAGCAGCCCGGGCCGGTCGCGGGTGACGACGTCGATGCGCCAGGCCCCGGGCTGCTCGGGCGAGATCGCCAGGCGCAGCTCGCGCCGGGCGGGGGACGGCTCGGCCATGACGAGGTGACGGGCGATCGCGTCGGCGGGCTGGGCGAGCAGGTAGCGGCGGGGGGCCGCGGCGAGCCGGGCGGCGGCGCGGCCGCCGCCCATGTCGCGCAGGACGCGCTCGACCTCGGCCCGGCGCCGGCCGAGCAGGTCCTCGGCGGCGCGGTCGGTGAGGCCGGGCTCGGCCATGGCGGCGAGCACGACCCGGAGCAGCTCGTCGAGCTGGGCCCGCCGCCACCCCTGCCACCCGTCGTCCCCGTCCTGGTCGGCCAGGGCGAGGAGGTAGGCGGTGCGGGCCCGCTCGGGGCTGCCGAGCCGCGCGGCCAGACGCAGGATCTCCTCCTCGTCGTGGGGGTCGGTGTCCACCGCCACCTCGGCCAGGTCGGCGTCCTCGCCCGCGAGCTGCGCCACGGCCTGCCCCGCGGCGCCGAGCCCGAGCCGCTCGGCGGTCCGCCCGGCAACGGCCCGCACGCGGTCCGCGCCGGCCCGTTCGCCGACCGCACGCACCAGGCAGGCGAGGAGCAGTCCGTCCGGGTCGGGCAGGGCCGACCAGGCCGCCGCGGCGGCCTGGTCCGAGCCGGGGTCGAGGTGGCCCGCGAGCGCCGCCAGCCGCTCCCACGGGCGGTCGTCCTGCCGGTCGCGGCCCTCCTCGCGCAGCCGGGCCAGCTCGGGGAGGTGGCGGGCGAGCACCCCGGTCCGCTCCCATGAGCGCCACGAGGCGGTCGTCCCCCCGCGCAGGAGCGCGAGCAGCTCGGTTCGCAGCCCGGTGCTGGCGTCGATGGGCATGGCGACTCCTCGGGCCTCCTTACGCTTCTACCGGCGTTGCTCCTACCGGCGGCGGCCCGGTCTCAGAGCATAGGGGTGGTGCATGGCGCCGCTGTTTCGACCGTGTATCGGCGGGGTTTCCTGCCCGCTCAGGCCGCCTGCTGGTGGACCAGCAGCGAGGCGCCCATCGCGCCGGCCAGGTCACCCAGGGCCGAGGTCAGCACCTTGACCGGGGAGGGGGCCATGAACAGGTGGGGGACCATGGCGGTCTCGACCCGGCGCGCGAACGGCTCGCCGAGCTTGTCCCCGAGGCCGCCGCCGATGAGCACGGCCTGCACGTCGAGCAGGTTCACGGCCGAGGCGATGCCCGTGCCGAGGGCCTGCACGGCCCGCTCGATCAGCTCGTGGGCGAGCGGGTCGCCGGCGTCGAGCGCCTCGGCGAACACCCCGCTGGTCATGCGGGGACGACCGGAGCGCTCCTGGATGGCGAGCAGGTCGGTTGGCCGGCCGGCCGCGGCGGCGGCCCTGGCCGACCGCTCCAGCGAGACCCGCCCGGCGTAGGCCTCGAGGCAGCCGCGCCGGCCGCACGGGCACAGCTCGCCGCCCTGCACGACCACGAGGTGGCCGATCTCGCCGGCCGCGCCGTGGGCGCCCTGGTGGAGGCGGCCGCCGAGCACGAGCCCGCCGCCAACGCCCGACCCGACGAACACGACGAGGAGGTCGTCGAAGCCCCGGCCGGCGCCGAGGCGGTGCTCGGCCACGGTACTCACGTTCACGTCGTTGTCGACCACGACCCGGCCGACGTCCAGGGCACGGCCGACCAGGCTGGCCAGCGGGACCGGCTCGTCGAAGCCGGGGAGGTTGGCCGCTCCGTGGACCGTGCCGGCCGTCCCGTCGACCAGCCCCGGGGTGCCCACGCCGACCCCGCCGAGCTTGCCGCTCGACAGCTTGGCGTCCTTGGCCGCCGTCCTCACCACGTCGGCGATGACGTCGACCACGGCGCCGGGCCCGCCCTTGGCGGGCGTCCTGGCCCTGGCCTGGCCGAGCAGGTTGCCCTTGTCGTCGACGACGACGCCCTGCACCTTGGTCCCGCCGAGGTCGATCCCAGCCGCTGCGCGCATGCGCCGATGCTTCCGGAAGTGGAGCCTGTTCGTCAACGTCGGGCACCGGACGAGCCGGCCGCCCGGTGGCGGTGCTGGCCGGCGTCCCGGCCGGCTGCCACAGTGGAGCCGTCCCGTCCAGCGCGAGCGGCCGAGAGCCAGGGGCGTCCCAGATGAGCATCCCGAGCCTGCGCAAGGAGTACCGGATGGCCGGCCTGGACCGGGCCGACCTCGACCCCGACCCGGTGGTGCAGTTCGGGCGCTGGTTCAACGAGGCCGTGCGGGCGGGCCTGCCCGAGCCGAACGCGATGACGCTGGCGACGGCGACGGCCGGGGGGCGGCCGTCGGCCCGGGTGGTGCTCCTCAAGGAGTTCGACGCGAGAGGCTTCGTCTTCTACAGCAACTACGACAGCCGCAAGGGCGGCGAGCTGGCCGCCAACCCCTGGGCCGCGCTGGTGTGCTACTGGGCGCCCCTCGAGCGCCAGGTCCGCGCGGAGGGCCGGGTCGAGCGGACCAGCCGGGAGGAGTCGGCCGCCTATTTCCGCTCCCGCCCGCTCGGCAGCCGCCTCGGCGCGGCCGCCTCGGCCCAGAGCCGGCCGATCCCCGGCCGCGAGGTCCTCGACCAGCGGGTCGCAGAGCTGGAGGCCGGCTACGCGGACGGGGAGGTCCCCCTGCCCGACTTCTGGGGCGGCTACCGCCTGGCGCCCGACGCTGTCGAGTTCTGGCAGGGGCGCCCGAACCGCCTGCACGACCGGTTCCGCTACACCCGCGACCAGCCCGGCCAGGGGTGGGCGGTGGCGCGCCTGGCGCCCTGACCCGGCCGCTGCCCCGACCGGGCCGGTGCCCCGACCGGGCCGGTGCCCCGACCGGGCCGGTGCCCCGACCGGGCCCGCGCACCGGGCCCGACGGCGCGGTCTACGTGGTCACCTCCAACCGGGACGGCCGCGGCGACTCGGCCGAGGGCGACGACCGCACCCTCCGCCTGGCCCCCGCGTAGCCGGTCCCGGTCCGGGCCGACCATTGCGCGAGGGTGTTTTGCCGGGCACGGTGGAGGAGACTGTCTGGGCAGTCCGGGCGGTCCCGTTGGATGGAGGGCGGCTATGGGAACCACTGACGGCATCGAGGTCCACGGACCGTCCAGGGAGAAGTACGGGCAGGTGCTGACCGACGAGGCGCTCGGGTTCGTGGCCGCCCTGCAGCGCGAGTTCGGCCCGACCCGGGCGTCCCTGCTGGCCAAGCGGGCCGAGCGCCAGGCCGGGTTCGAGGCCGGCGAGCTGCCCGACTTCCTGCCCGGGACCGCGTCGGTCCGCGAGGGGGACTGGACGGTCGCCCCCTACCCCGCCGAACTGGCCGACCGGCGGGTCGAGATCACCGGGCCGACCGACCGCAAGATGCTCATCAACGCGCTCAACTCCGGGGCGCGGGTGTTCATGGCCGACTTCGAGGACGCCAACTCCCCGACCTGGGAGAACATGTTCGGCGGCCAGGCCAACCTGACCGACGCGATCGAGCGCACGATCACCTTCGAGAGCCCCGACGGCAGGCAGTACCGGCTGGACGCGGAGGTCGCGGTGCTCATGCCCAGGCCCCGCGGCTGGCACCTGCCCGAGAAGCACGTCCTGGTCGACGGCGAGCGGGCCTCGGCCAGCCTGGTCGACTTCGGGCTCTGCTTCTTCCACAACGCCCGGCGGCTCCTGGACCGGGGCAGCGGCCCCTACTTCTACCTGCCCAAGCTCGAGAGCCACCTGGAGGCCAGGCTTTGGAACGACGTGTTCCAGTTCGCCCAGGACCAGCTCGGCGTCCCCCGCGGCACCATCAGGGCGACCGTGCTGATCGAGACGATCACGGCCGCGTTCGAGATGGACGAGATCCTCTACGAGCTGCGCGACCACTCGGCCGGCCTGAACGCCGGGCGCTGGGACTACATGTTCTCGATCATCAAGAAGTTCCGCACCCGGCCCGAGTTCACCCTGCCCGACCGCAACAAGGTCACCATGACCGTCCCGTTCATGCGGGCCTACACCGAGCTGCTGGTCAAGACCTGCCACCGGCGCGGCGCGTTCGCCATGGGCGGCATGTCGGCGTTCATCCCCAGCCGCAAGAACCCCGAGATCAACGAGACCGCCATCGCCAAGGTCCGCGAGGACAAGCAGCGCGAGGCGGGCGACGGCTTCGACGGTACCTGGGTCGCCCACCCCGACCTCGTCGAGGTTGCCAAGGCCTGCTTCGACGCGGTGCTGGGGGACCGGCCCAACCAGATCGACCGGCGGCGCGACGACGTCGACGTGGCAGCCGCCGACCTGCTGAACGTCAAGGACACCCCGGGCGAGGCGACCGAGGAGGGGCTGCGCAACGACGTCAACGTCGGCATCCAGTACATCTCCTCGTGGTTGCGGGGCCAGGGCGCGGCGCCCATCTTCAACCTGATGGAGGACGTGGCCACCGCGGAGATCGCCCGCTCCCAGGTGTGGCAGTGGGTGCACAACTCGGTGAAGCTGGCCGAGGGCCAGACCGTCACCTCCGAGCTGGTCCGCCAGATCGCGGGAGAGGAGCTGGAGAAGGTCCGCGAGCAGGTCGGCGACGAGTTCTTCTACAGCAAGGGACGCCCCAAGGAGTCCAGGGAGCTGTTCGAGCGGGTCGCCTTGTCCGACGAGTTCGTCGAGTTCCTCACCCTGCCAGCCTACGAGCAGCTCGACTAGCAACCAACGTCCACCCTCCGACAGCTCGTTCCCCGAGGAGGGGTCATGGTCGACAGGCAACGGCTCATCGAGCGGATGCGGGCGGTCCTCGGGCCCGAAGGCGTGATCGCCGAGCGCAACCAGCTCCGCACCTACGAGTGCGACGGGCTGGCCGCGTTCCGGGTCGTGCCCGCCCTGGTCGTCCTGCCGGAGACGACCGAGCAGGTCCAGGGCGCGGTGCGGGTCTGCCACGAGGAGGGCGTGCCGTTCGTGGCCCGCGGGTCGGGCACCGGGCTCTCGGGCGGGGCGCTGCCCGTCTCCGACGGCGTGCTGATCGTGCTCACCCGCATGCGCCGCATCCTCGAGATCGACTACGACAACCAGCGCGCCGTGGTCGAGCCCGGCGTGATCAACCTGTGGGTGACCAGGGAGGTCGCCCCGAGGGGCTACTACTACGCGCCCGACCCGTCCAGCCAGCTCATCTGCTCGATCGGCGGGAACGTGGCCGAGAACTCGGGCGGCGCCCACTGCCTCAAGTACGGGTTCACCACCAACCACGTCACCGGGCTCGAGGTCGTGCTGCCCGACGGGGGTCTGGTCCACCTCGGCGGCAGGGCGCCCGACCCGCCCGGCTACGACCTGGTCGGCGCCTTCGTCGGCTCCGAGGGCACCCTCGGCATCGCCACCAAGGTCACCCTGCGCCTGCTCCGCAAGCCCGAGGCGGTGCGCACCCTCATGGCCGCCTTCGAGGGCACCGACGCCGCCGGCGACGCGGTCTCCAAGATCATCGCGGCCGGCATCGTGCCCGCCGCCGTCGAGATGATGGACGCGCTTGCGATGGAGGCGGCCGAGGCGGCCGTGCACGTCCACTACCCGGAGGGCGCCGGCGCCGTCCTGATCGTCGAGCTGGACGGGCCCGAGGCCGAGTGCAGCCACCAGTTCGAGGAGGTCGAGCGGCTCTGCCAGGAGGCCGGCTCGACCACCATCCAGATCGCCGAGGACGACGACCAGCGGGCGCTGTTCTGGAAGGGCCGCAAGTCCGCGTTCGCCGCGGTCGGCAGGATCAGCCCCGACTACTACGTCCAGGACGGGGTCATCCCGCGCACCGCGCTCGGCGCGGTGCTCCGCAAGATCGCCGCCATGGCCGAGGAGCGCGGGCTGCGGGTGGCCAACGTCTTCCACGCCGGGGACGGCAACCTGCACCCGCTGGTCCTCTACGACGCCGACGCCCAGGGCGAGGAGGAGCGCGCCGAGGAGCTGGCCGCCGAGATCCTGTTCGCCTGCCTGGCGCTGGGCGGCTCGATCACCGGCGAGCACGGCGTCGGCGCCGACAAGAAGAAGTACCTGCCGAAGCAGTTCACCGCCGACGACCTGGACGTCATGCAGCTCGTCCGGTGCGCCTTCGACCCCGACGGCCGCTGCAACCCGGGCAAGGTGTTCCCCACCCCGCGCCTGTGCGGCGAGACCCCGGGCAAGCGCCATGTGCACCCGGCCGAGCAGCCCGGTCTGGTCGAGGTGGTGTGACGTGGGCGCCAGGACGAGCCTGCCTGGCCTGAGCCTTCCAGGGCGGGTGCGCGAAGCCGGTCCGGCCGACGCGGTCGACGGGGCGCAGCCGCGGGCGGTGGTCTCGCCCGGCTCGACCACGGAGACGGCCGAGGTCATGCGGGCCGCCTACGAGGGCGGGCTGCGGACGGTGGTGAGAGGCGGCGGCAGCAAGCTCGGGTTGGGGAACCCCCCGGCCGGGGTCGACCTCGTGCTCTCCACCGAGCGGCTCGACCGCGTCCTGGAGCACGCCGCCGGCGACCTGGTGGTCCGGGCGGAGGCCGGGGTGCGCCTGGCCGACCTGCAGGCCGAGCTGGCCCCGGCCGGCCAGCTCCTCGGCCTGGACCCGCCCGAGGCGGGGGCCACGGTCGGCGGTGTCGTGGCCGCCAACGCGTCCGGGCCGCGCCGGCTCCGCTACGGCACCGTGCGCGACCTGCTCATCGGGATCACGGTGGTGCTGGCCGACGGCACTGTGGCCCACTCGGGCGGCAAGGTGGTCAAGAACGTCGCCGGCTACGACCTCGGCAAGCTGTTCGCCGGGTCGCTCGGCACCCTGGGGGTGATCGTGGAGGCGATCTTCCGCCTGCACCCGGCACCGGCCGCCACCGCCGTGACCACCGCCGAGGTGGCCGCCCCCGGGCAGGCCGGGTCGGCGGTGCGCGCCCTGCTCGCCTCCACCCTGGTCCCGAGCGCGATCGAGCTGGACTGGCCCGGCCCGGACGGGCCGGGCACGCTCACGGTGCTGTTCGAGGGCATCGGCCCGGGCGTCGACGCCCAGGCCGCGAACACGGCCCGGCTGCTCGCCGACATCGGCACGCCCGGCGCCCGCGTGCTCCAGAGCGGCGAGGCGGGCCGGGGCGGCGAGGCGGGCCGGGGTGGCGGGGCGGGCCGGGGTGGCGGGGCGGGCCAGGGTGGCGGGGCGGGCCAGGGTGGCGAGGCCGTCCAGGCGGTCGCCGCCCTCGGCGCCCTGCCCTGGGAGGCCGGCCAGCTCGGCGTCAAGGTGGCCACGGGACCGAGCGGGCTGCCGGGCGCGCTCACCGCCGTCTGGGAGGTGGCAGCCGCCCACGGGCTGGCCGCCCGCGCGGCCGCGCACGCCGGCACCGGGGTGCTGCGGGCCGGCCTCGACGGCGGGGGCGCGGCGGCCCTGGCCGCCTTCGTGACCGGCGCCCGCGAGCGGCTCGCGCCCACCGAGGCCAGCCTGGTCGTTGTCGAGGCGCCGCTCGAGGTCAAGCGGGGTGTCGACGTCTGGGGACCGGTCGGCGACGCCCTGCCGCTGATGCGCAGGGTCAAGGAACGGTTCGACCCCTCGGGCCTGCTCAGCCCGGGGCGCTTCGTCGGAGGGATCTGAATGGCCGACCACGCTCCCGAGCCCGCGCACGAGCGGGCCAGCGCCACCGCGGTCGGGGCGGCACGCCCGGCCGATATCGCCGAGGAGGTTGGGGCCGAGCCCCAGCAGGCCGCCACGGCCACCATGGGGGAGGGCCGGCCCGAGTCCGGCGCATGGGTCCTGCCCGCCTTCGACGACCACCACCCGCCCGCCAAGGAGCTGATCGACGACTGCGTGCACTGCGGCTTCTGCCTGCCGACGTGCCCGACCTACCTGCTGTGGGGCGAGGAGATGGACTCGCCCCGGGGCCGCATCTACCTGATGGACGTCGGGCTCTCCGGCGGGCCCCTGAACGACGAGATGGCCCGCCACTTCGACCGGTGCCTCGGCTGCATGGCCTGCGTCACCGCCTGCCCCTCCGGCGTCCAGTACGACAAGCTGATCGAGGCCACCCGCCAGCAGGTCGAGCGGCGCTATCCCAGGTCCAGGCTCGACCGCGCCTTCCGCGCCATGGTGTTCAGGCTCTTCCCCTACCCCCGGCGCCTGCGGCTGCTGCGCGGACCGCTCCGCCTGTACCAGAAGGCCGGCCTGCGCACGCTGGTCGAGCGGGCCGGGCTGGTCCGGCTCCTGCCCGGCCGCCTCGGGTCGATGCAGACCCTGCTGCCCGACCTCGGACCGATGGAGAAGGTACCGGAGGTGACGCCGGCCGCCGGCGAGCGCCGCGGCCGGGTCGGCATCCTCGTCGGCTGCGTCCAGTCGGTGTTCTTCCCGCAGGTCAACGCGGCGACCGCCAGGGTCCTGGCCGCCGAGGGGTGCGAGGTGGTCGCCCCGCCCGGACAGGGCTGCTGCGGCGCCCTGAGCGTGCACGCGGGCCGGGAGGCGGAGGCCCAGCGGTTCGCCAGGCGGACCATCGAGGTGTTCGAGGCGGCCGGGGTCGACGCCGTGGTCGTCAACGCGGCCGGCTGCGGCTCCTCCATGAAGGAGTACGGCCACCTCCTCCGCGACGACCCGAGGTACGCCGAGCGGGCGGCCCGGTTCTCGGCCCGGGTGCGCGACGTCTCCGAGTTCCTGGCCGAGCTGGAGCCGGCCGCCGAGCGCCACCCGCTCCCGGTCAAGGCCGCCTACCACGACGCCTGCCACCTCGCCCACGCCCAGGGCATCCGCAAGCCGCCCCGGGACGGCCTGCGCGCCGTGCCCGGGCTCGAGATCCGCGAGATCGACGAGGCCGAGATCTGCTGCGGCTCGGCCGGCATCTACAACCTGGTCGAGCCCGAGCCAGCGCGCGAGCTGGGCGACCGCAAGGCCGCCAACGTGCTCGCCACCGGCGCCGACCTGCTGGTCACCTCCAACCCGGGGTGCCTGCTGCAGATCCGGGCCAGCCTGGAGCGCAAGGGCGAGCACCTCGCGATGGCGCACGTGGTGGAGGTGCTGGACGCGTCGATCCGGGGCGAGCCGGCCGGTTCGCTGCTCGCGCGCATGGCCGGGCGCAACCGCGGGAACCAGCGGAGCCAGACGACCAGCGGCTGAGCCACGGCCTGTCTGCCTGAGGCGCGCGAGGCCCGGAGCTCCGCCCGGCCAGTCCGACGCGCTCCAGCACCTCGGGGACGCGCCCGGCCCGCTCGCCGGCGCCCAGCCCGGAGCCACCACCCTGGCCTGGGACCGCGTTCAGTTGAGGCTCGGGGTGACCGGCAGCGCGTGGGGGGGCAGCGGCTCCTCGGTGACGACCCGGCGCTTGAGCAGCACGACGAAGGTGAAGGTGTCGATCCCGGGCGGGCCCCCGCCGCGGTCGTAGTGGGTGCGGGGGGTCATGCCCACGGCCTCCCACCCGTTCCTCCCGAGCTCGTTCAGCTCGGCGAGGAACGCCGCGGCCGACTCGGCCTCGTTCACCCCCCACGTCTGGGCGTACTCGCGGATCGCGTACTCCCACATGGCTGCCCGCCTCCACTCGAGCGGCGCGGCCCCGCGCCTCCCGGGAGTCTACGTTCCCCCGCCCCGCCTGGCGCGGAAGGGGGCCGGGCGAGCACGAGCCCGGTGCCCCTGACCCCTTGGTCACATCGCGGGCCCCGGGTGCCCGCGGACGGGCCGGGTGCCCGCGGACGGGCCGGGTGCCCGCGGACGGGCCGGGTGGACGCGGACGGGCCGGGTGGACGCGAACGGGCCGGGTGCCCGCGAACCTGGTGGAGGTCGCGGGCACCCGGCCCGGTGCATTGGCGGCGGCGCAGGCGCCGCCGCCTCACGGCTTGCCGATCTCCTCGGGTGCCGGGTTGGGCGCCTTGGACGCCGTCTGCGGTGCCGCGGGCGGGGGCGCCGGGGGCCGGACCGGGTCCTCGGCGCCGCGCCGACCGGCCGGCGCGGCGCCGCGGACCTCGACGCGCGGCGGGGGCGCGTCGGGGGCGCCGTTGCCGCTCCCGGTGGCGACCTTGTCGCCGGCCTGGCGCACCTTGTCCGCGGCCTTGTCAGCCACCTGCCCGACCGTGGAGGTCACGGTGCTCGGAGCCTGCTCCACGATCCGCTTCACCTGGGGCTTCTCCGTGAGCCGGCGGGCCATCTCGACGATCTGCTCGTACCGCTCCCGGCCCGCCTTGGTGCCGAGCACGTAGCCGGTTGCCGCGCCGAGCGCCAAGCCAAGCTTGCCCGTGACCTTTCCCATCTTCCTCGACCTCCGTCGCCGCCGCGGGAGGGCCTCCCGCATCCGCCTGCCCGCCTGCGCGCCCGCGCTCCGCGCGTCAGCGCGGCGGGCCTGCCGCCTGAGCTTCCGCGTGGCCGCCGCCGGCGCGTCCCGCACCGACCCGGCGGCGCTCGCCGTCGTCCGGGCCGCCTGCCTGGTCGTCTGGGCCGCCTGCTCGGTCGCCCGGGCAGCCTCGTCGATCATCCACGCCCAGGCCGCGCGGGCGCCCGCCAGCCGGCTGGCCGCCTCCTTGCGGGCCTTGGCGCGGTTGCGCCGCCGCCGGCGGCGCCGCAGCAGGCCCGTAGCGGCCGTGGCGGCCGCGAGCGCGCTCGCCTTCGCCCTGCTCGCCGGCTTGGCGGGCCGCGGGCCGATGCGCCGCCGGACGGCCACCACCTGGTGCCTGGCCTCGCGGGCCGCGGCGCTCGCCCCCTGGCCGAGCGACTGCCTCGCCTGGCGCGCGGCGGTCGTCCCCTCGCCGAGCGCCTGTCCGGCGCTCGACAAGGCCGCCGCGACCCCGGTGCGGCGCGGCTGGCGGGTGAACACGGCCACGAGCCCGCGCCGCCGGGGCGGCCGGGTCAGGCCGAGCGCGGCCAGCGCGGCGGCGAGCCCTTGGGGCCGGCTCCGGGCCCGCCTGCGCCGGGTCAGCACGACGCTCCCGACCGCGGCTGCCGCGCCGGCCCCGGCCACTGCCGTCACCAGCTTCCCGCGGCCCGCCGGGCGCTGGTCGGCGGGTGCCACGCCGGTCCCGGCCGGCGGCACGGTCGTGAGGTCCGGTCGCGCGCCGGCCCCGGTGGTGCCGACCGTCTCGGCGTCCTCGACGTCCCGGCGGCCGGCCGCGGTCGTGACCACGATGGGGATGGCGTCGGTCCCGGCCCCGGCCGGCGGTTCGTTCCCGCCCGCAGCGGCCGCGGACGGGACCGAACCGCCCGCGGCCGCTGCGGGCGTCACGGTCTCGACGTCCCCGGCCGCCGCCGGGGCGTCCTGGTGCCGGGTGAGGCGGCCCGGGGCACCGGCCAAGGTTCCGGGGGCTTCCACGCCGGCGTCGGGGCTGGAGGCGTCGGCCTCGCCGGCCGGGAGACCGCTCGGGGACACGGCCGTGGAGTACTCGACCCCGTAATGGCCGTAGAGGCGTGCCTCCTCCTCCTCGGAGAGGTCGCCGTCCGGGTCCATGCCAGGGGCCGTGCGGATGGTGTCCTCCTGGTGGGGGACGCGGACCGTGCCGCCCTCCTGCGCGGCGTCCTGGACCGGCACGAACATCGCGACGGAGCCGGCCGGGCCGGTCCGCACGAGTACCCACTCCGGCTGCCTGGTCTCCCGGTCGATGTAGATGCTCTCGATCCTGCCGATCACCGCACCGTTGGTGGCGACAAGGGTCAGGTCCTGCCAGCCGCGGACGGTGTCGATCGTCGGTAAGCTCATCTTGACCTCCAAGCGCTGACTGGTTGGCTCCTCCCGGCCGCTCGCGCCGGCCGTGCTCCCGCCGGTGTTACCCCTGAACGGGCGCGTAAGCCTCCGGATGCGGGCGAATCGCCACGGTGGACTGGCCGCCGCGGCATCGGTTGGCCATACCCGCCCTGCGACCTCCCTGAACCTCCCACTACGTGCGACGGCGATGGGACAGCTTCGGCGCGATCGTGGCCGAGCTGAAGCCACGACGCCCATCGCCGTCCACCCTGCTTCGCCGCATCAGGCCGCCGGGCCCATCGGGCTCCGGGTGCGCCACTCCGGGCTGCACAGGGAGACGGGGACCAGGACGGCGGGGACCAGGACGGCGGGTACACAGGAATGCGGCCACCAGGACGGCGGGTACCCGTTGAGCCTGCTCTTCCAGGCGCTCGTGCCGCACCTGAACTGGCTTCCGGTTCCGCTCCGCGCCCTGGCCCTGCCCGTCGTGCTGGTCACGCTCATGACCTACGCCATCATGCCGTTCGTCACCAGGCTCCTGCGGCGCTGGCTCTACCCGCTGGCGCCGCCACCGTGACCGGCGCCGGAGGCCCCTGCCCGCCAGCGATCGTCTCGTAGGAGGACCGCCGGTCGCCCGGCCGCGGGCTACGGGTCAGGCCGACACGCCCAGTGCGCGGCGCGTCAGCTCCTCCTCGGCCTCGAGGATCTGGCGGTCGAGCTCCCTGGCCATGTGGGCCAGCAGGTCCCAGCCCTCGTCGGCCGCCTTCTGGACCCGGCGCCGCAGCCACCCCATGGCCGAGGCCTCCAGCGAGGCCAGCTCGCCGTCGATCTCGGCCAGGCGCTCCCTGGCCCGGTCGATCGTGCGCATGGTCCGCTCCAGCTCGGCGAGCGTGGTGGTGCCGACCACCGCGTCGGGGCTCCGCTCCCAGCTCTCCAGGAGGCGGCGCAGGGCGGGGACGTCGCCCCGCTCGTAGGCGTGGTTGGCCTCCACCATCAGGTTCGTGCGCCGCTCGCGCTCGGCAGGGTCGGCGGCGAGGTCGGGGTGGATGCTCCGCGCGAGCTTGCGGAACAGGCGCTTGGCGATCTCGTCGACCGTCGAGCGCCTGGGCGGCTCGGCCGGGCCGTCGCGCTCGCCCCGCGCCCAGGCCCAGTTCTCCCCGCGCTGCCCGTCCTGGTCGCGGTGTGCGGAGGGGGGCCCGTCCTCGGCCAGCGGGGGCGGGGCGTCGGCGTCGCGCTCCGCCTCGAGCCGGTCGGTCAGCTCGTCGAGCCGTCCGTAGCGGGCGCCGAGCGCATACCGGTACTGCGTCTCGAACGAGGCGAGCTCGGCCTGGAACTCGGCCAGCGCCAGCTCGCGCTCTGCCACCTCCACCTGCACGACCTTGAGCTCGACCTGCTTGCGAGCGAGCAGCTCGGTCTCGGGGCCCTGTCGCAGCTCGAGTGCGCCCGTGGTCCTCCCCCTCCCGATCGTGTCGCTCGCCATGGGCGGGATCATATCGGCATCCGGTGTGGTTCCCCGGCCCGGCCTCGCGCGCTGCAGGCGAGATCGGCCGGCCGGCGCGCTCACACCTCCAGGTCGGCCACCAGGTCGGCCACCGAGTCGACGATCCGCGAGGGACGGTAGGGGAAGCGCTCGGCCTCGGCCCGGCTGGTGACCCCGGTCAGCACCAGGATCGTCTCCATGCCCGCCTCCATGCCGGCCACGATGTCGGTGTCCATGCGGTCGCCGATCATCACGGTGGACTCCGAGTGGGCGTTGATCGCGCGCAGGGCCGAGCGCATCATCAGCGGGTTGGGCTTGCCCACGAAGTACGGCTGCACCCCGGTGGCCCGGGTGATCAGGGCGGCCACCGCGCCGGTGGCCGGCAGCAGGCCGAACGCCGAGGGCCCGGTGGGATCCGGGTTGGTCGCGATGAACCGGGCCCCGGCGTAGACCAGGCGGATGGCGCGGGTGATCGCCTCGAAGCTGTAGGTTCGGGTCTCCCCGAGCACGACGTAGTCGGGGTCGCGCTCGCTCAGGACGTAGTCGATGTCGTGGAGCGCGGTCGTCAGCCCGGCCTCGCCCACCGCGTAGGCGGTCCCGCCCGGCCGCTGGTCGTCCAGGAACTTGGCGGTGGCCAGGGCCGAGGTCCAGATCGCCCCAGGGGGCACGTCCATGCCGTTCAGGCGCAGCCTGGCCGCGAGGTCGCGGGGCGTGTAGATCGAGTTGTTGGTCAGTACCAGGAACGGGATGCCCGCCTTCCGGAGCCGGGCGACGAACTTGTCCGCCCCGGGCACCGGCTGCTCCTCGTGGACGAGCACCCCGTCCATGTCCATGAGGTAGCTGCTCGCCCGATCGCCACGGTTGCCTGCTGCCACCGGACGCTCCTCTCGAGGCTGCGGGGGAACCGGCTCAACGCACTGTAGCCGAGCCGCGCCGCCACGACCGGGAAAGGGCGGGCAGGGGAACAGGACGCCCACGCGCGGCGTTCGAGGGGGCGCGGCCGTACCCTGGTCGCGCCGCACTGACACCGGGGAGCTGGCATGGCTGAGTTGGGCAGGTGGGTCGGGTTCGCGCTTGGCCTGGTGATCGTCGGCGCGACGTTCATCAGCGTGGTCGCGACCATCGTGCTGCCCAAAGGCGTCCGGTCGATCATCGCCTACACGGTCTGGCAGGCCACCCGCCGCGCGTTCATGGCCGTGTCCGACCGGCTGCGCAGCTACGAGGCCAAGGACCGGCTGCTCGGCCTGCTCGGCCCCGTCTCCCTGCTCGCCCTGCTCGCCGTCTGGCTCCTGCTCGCCTTCCTCGGCTACGCGCTGGTGTTCTGGCCGCTGACCGGCGACAGCCTCATGACCGCCTTCCGCCTGGCCGGGTCGTCGCTGTTCACCCTCGGCATCGCCTCCTCGCCCAAGGGGGCGGCCACCGTGGTGACGTTCGTCGCCGCCGCCACCGGGCTCATCGTGGTCGCTCTCGAGATCGGCTACCTGCCGACCATCTACGGCGCCTACAACCGCCGCGAGACCCTGGTGAACATGCTGGAGAGCCGGGCGGGCGAGCCGGCCTGGGGCGCCGAGCTGCTCGCACGCGAGCAGCTCATCGGCGGGCTGGACTCGCTCGGGCCCTTCTACACCGACTGGGAGCGGTGGGCCGCCGACCTCACCGAGTCCCACGTGAACTACCCCTGGCTGCTGTCGTTCCGGTCGCCGTACCCGCTCCGGTCGTGGGTGGTCAGCCTGCTCGCGGTGATGGACGCGGCCGCGCTCCAGCTCGCGCTGGCGCCGTCCACGGCGCCCTCGGCGGCCCGCCACTGCCTGCGCACCGGCTTCCTCGGCCTGCGAGCCCTGGCCGGCGTGTTCGGGTTCAGGGTGTCCTCCGACCCCCGGCCCGACGACGACATCACGCTCACCTACGAGGAGTTCGGCCAGGCGGTCGAACGGCTCGAGGCCGTCGGGTTCCCGGTCGAGCGGCCGCGTGAGCTGGCCTGGCGGCACTTCCGCGGCTGGCGGGTGAACTACGAGGCGACCGCCTACTTCCTCGCCGACCAGGTCGTGGCCGTGCCGGCGCCCTGGTCGGGCGAGCGCCGCAGCATCAGCTCCGAGCAGCAGGTGGAGCCGGTCCGGCCCCGCCACCGCAGTCCCGACGACCCCGAGGGCCGCGCCGCCCTGCTCCCGCCCCGGCCCGGGCGCTCGAGCGCCGACGGTCAGCCGCCACGCTGAGGTCCGGCAGGGCGTTCGCCCCGGCCCGGCCGCTCGCGCGCCGACGGCCAGCCGCCACGCTGAGGACCTCGGCCCCGGCCAGCCCCGGCCCCGGCCAGCCCCGGCCCCGGCCTCGACCCCGGCCGGACCGGAAACTCCCTGGCGGACTGTCGCGGGTGGCTGTGACACTGGGTCCATGACTCATGTTCTTGACGCCCGGGGGCTGGTGAAGGAGTACCGCCGCGGCCGGGCCGTCGACCACGTCGACCTCGCCGTCCGGGAAGGCGAGCGCGTCGCGCTGCTCGGTGCGAACGGCGCCGGCAAGACCACCACCCTGCTGATGTGCCTCGGGGTGGTCGAGCCGGACGCCGGCACGGTGGTCATCTGCGGCCACCGCCTGCCCAAGGGCCGGAGCGCGGCCATGACCCACGTGGGCTTCGCCGCCGGCTACCTGCCGTTGCCCGAGCGGCTGCGGGTGCGGGAGTACCTGCGCATGTACGGCCAGCTCTACGGGCTCGCCGACCCCGAGGCGCTGGCCGCCAAGGGGCTCGAGCGCTTCGGCATCGGCCACCTCGACGTCGCAATGGGCACCGAGCTCTCCTCGGGCCAGAAGACCCTGGTCGGGATCGTGAAGGCGACCATGCACGACCCCGAGCTGCTGGTGCTCGACGAGCCCACCGCCTCCCTGGACCCCGACGTCGCCTTGCGGGTGCGCACCGGCCTGGCCCGGCTCTGCGACGAGGAGGGGACGGCGCTGCTGGTCACCAGCCACAACATGCTGGAGGTGGAGCGGATCGCCGAGCGGGTCGTGTTCCTGGCCGGCGGCCGCGTCGTGGCCGACGGCCGGCCAGCCGAGGTGGCGGCCGGCTTCGGCCAGGGCGACCTGGAAGAGGTCTTCCTGCATCTGGCCAGGGAGCGCGAGGCGCGCGAGCACCAGGAAGGGGTCCACCCGTGAGCGCGGCCCGTGTCTCCGAGCGGCAGGCCCCGCTGCTGCGCATCCGGGCGGTCGCCCGCAGGCACGCCTACACGCTGTGGCGCAGCCCGCACCGGCTGTTCGACGTCACCGTCTGGCCGCTGGTGGACACCGTGCTGTTCGGCTCGATCGGGATCTTCTTCGCCAGCCAGGGCGGCCCCGGCAGCGGTGCCCAGGCGGCCGCGGGCTACCTGCTGGCCGGCATCGTCCTGTGGCACGTCGTCTACCAGGCCCAGATCGCGGTGGCCACCGGCTTCCTCGAGGAGACCTGGTCGCGCAACCTGCTGAGCTTCATGGTCACGCCCCTCCGGGAGATCGAGTTCGTCGCCGGGGTGGCCCTGTTCGGGCTGATCAAGCTCGTCCTGGGCGTGGGCGTGGTCGTGCTCACCGCGCTGGTGTTCTACTCGTTCGACGTGACCAGCCTCGGCCTCGGGCTGGTGCCGATCGCCGCGGTGCTGCTGGTGGCCGGCTGGGCGGTGTCGCTGTTCGTGATGGGGCTCGTGCTCCGCTTCGGCAACGGGGCGGAGGCGTTCGCCTGGGGGATCTTCTTCGTGGTGATGCCGTTGTCCGGCGTGTTCTACCCGCTGAGCGCGCTGCCCGTGTTCCTCCGGCCGGTGAGCGTGCTGCTCCCCACCACCCACGCGTTCGCGGCCGGCCGGGCGCTGGTCGACGGGCGCGGCATGGACTGGGGCGCACTGGGCCTGGCCACCGCCACCACCGTGGTCGTCTCCGCCGCGGCGCTCGCCTTCCTGGTCTGGATGCTCCGCCTCTTCCGCCGCCGCGGCTACATCACCCGCTACACCTAGAGGGCCGGTCACCCGCGGGCTCCACCACGCAGTGCAGGGTCGCCTCAGACCAGGCGGCGGTCGGTCGCCCAGCGGGTCAGCTCGTGGCGGCTCGAGAGCTGGAGCTTGCGGAGCACCGAGGAGACGTGGGTCTCCACCGTCTTCACCGACAGGTGCAGGCGGCGAGCCACCTCCTTGTAGGTGTAGCCCCTGGCGATGTGCCGGAGTACCTCCTGCTCCCTGGTGGTGAGCTGGTCCAGCTCGGGGTCGACCGGTCCGTCGAGCCGTCCCCGGAAGGCGTCGAGCACGAACCCGGCCAGGCGAGGGGAGAAGACCGCGTCGCCGTCGCGCACCCGGCGGATGGCGGCGGCCAGGTCGGCCGGGGAGATCGACTTGGTCACGTACCCGCGGGCGCCGGCCCGGATCACCGCGATGACGTCCTCGGCCGCATCGGACACCGACAGGGCGAGGAAGCGGACCTCCGGCCAGGTGCGCTGGACGGCCTCGATCACCGACCGCCCGCCGCCCCCTGGGAGGTGCACGTCGAGCAGGACGACCTCCGGCTCGGTCCGCCGGATGCCCTCGACGGCGGTGTCGACGTCGCCGGCGTCCCCGACGATCTCGAACTCCGCGCCCAGCTCGGCGCGCAGGCCGGAGAGGAAGAAGCGGTGGTCGTCGACGAGGAAGACCCGCGTGCGGCCCGGGGCGGGGCCCGAGGCCGCCGCCGCGCCCTGGCCGGCGGGCCTCGGAGCCCCGGCCGCCTGGTCCTCCCGGCTGATGGCTCCGCCCTCCTGCGTCATGGGTTCTCCCTGGGGATGCGGAGGTGGACCTCGGTCCCCTCCCCGGGCTCGCTGGTGATCACCGCGGTCCCGCCATGCCGGCGCATGCGGCCGCGGATCGACTCGGCGATGCCGCGCCGGTCCTCGGGCACGGCCTCGGGGTCGAAGCCCTTGCCCTGGTCGCGGACGAACGCGGTGATCGTGTCCGGCTCGGCCTCGACGTAGACCGAGACGAGCTGCGCGCCCGAGTGCCTCGCCGCGTTGATGGCGGCCTCCTGGCAGGCGTGGACGATCGCCCAGGCCCGCTCGTCCATCGGGCCGTCGCCCACCACCACGACGTCGACCACGACGTTGTGGAGCTGCTCGACCCTGGCCGCCACCGCCTCCACCGCCGCGCCCAGGCGCTCCTCGCCGGGTGGCGCGTCCCGCCCGTACAGCCAGGTGCGCAGCTCGCGCTCCTGCCGACGGGCCAGGGTGGCGACCTCGGGCGGCGCGTCGGCCCGCTGGATCAGCGCCAGCGTGTGGAGCACCGAGTCGTGGAGGTGGGCGGCCATCTCGGCCCGCTCCTCGGAACGGATGCGCTCGCGCCGCTCGTCGGTGACCTGGCGGGCGAGCCGGGCCATCCACGGCCCGAAGATGAGCGCGATCCCGGCGGCGGTGACCGCCACCGAGAGGGTGACGTTGCGGACGGCGGCCAGCGTCAGGGCGTCGTTGGCGGCCAGGAAGACGGCCATGCCGCTGCAGACCAGCAGACCGCCGAAGGCGATCCTGGGGAACGACACCCGGCCGGTGAACAGCGACTCGAGCGGGTTGCCCGGGATTCGGGAGCCGACCGCCGCCCACCGCGCCCGGTCCGTCGAGCCGCTGCGGGTCCAGATCACGGCGAACCCGGCCGCGGCCAGCGCGACCGGCCAGACCAGCGCGTCGCCGAACCAGAGGCCGGCCTCGCGGAGCAGGAGCAGGACCCCGAGCACGATGCACCCGAGGGCGACCGCCTGCCTGAGCGTCGGCTCCTGGCGGGCCGGCGCCGCGGCCGGCTCGTCCTGGGGCTCGTGGCTGAGCGCCCAGCCGGCCAGGTAGAGGGCGACCCCCGCGCCGCCGGCCAGGGCCAGCACCACCAGCGCCGTCCGGACGAGCACCGGGTCGATGCCCAGCCGCTCGCCGAGGCCGGCGGCGACGCCGGCCATCACCCGGTTGGTGGCGCTGCGCTGGAAGACCAGGGCGTCGCGCCGGCGGGACGGCGCGCCGTCCTGGCCCGCGTCCTGGTCCGGGGAACCGCCGCTCGCGACGCCCACGGTCGGTGACGAGTTCCGGTTGATGACGCCCCTCCTCGCTGGTGCCAGGGGCTGGCGGCGGTGCCGCCACGTTCCCGACGATGTTCTCACGGGGCCTTCCCCGGGACCATCGGTGATGCCCCCCAGCGGCTTCACGGCGGGTCCGGGATGCTCGGGGGACATCCCCGATGGTAGCGGCGCGCGCGGAGGCGGAAGCTCTCCCTGTGAGATTGCCGCACGGCCAGGGCCGTGCGTCCGGCGGCAGCGAGGATGCGACGATGAGCGAAGAGGACGAGGACACCGTGACCAAGCCGATCGCCGGTCCGGAGCCCCGACCCGGCGGTGCCCGTGCCGCCGACACCGAGCAACTCGGCGGCGGATCGCCGCCCGCCCGGGAGGCGCCCCCCGGCGGGGCGTTCGCCGGCCCGCCACCCGGCGGCGCCGTCGACCCGGGCGCGCCACCAGGGCCGGCCCCCGGCGGCGCCGTCGACCCGGGCGCACCACCAGGGCCGCCCCCCGGCGGTGCCGCCGACCCGGGCGGGCCGTCTGGCCCCATCCCGCCGCCCGGCGACGCTGGCGGGCCGTCTGGCCCCATCCCGCCGCCCGGCGACGCTGGCGGGCCGGGCCAGACCCCGCCGCCCGGCGGTGGCGGCGGGCCGGGCCCGCGGCGGCTCACCCGGCGGGCCGACGGGCAGGTGCTCGGTGGGGTGGCGAGCGGGCTGGGGGCGTACTTCGGCATCGACCCCCTGGTCTTCCGGATCTTGTTCGTGGTGCTCACCCTGGCCGGTGGGACCGGATTGGTGCTCTACGCGGCGCTCTGGATCCTCCTCCCTCCCGAGACTGGCGCCGAGCCGGTCGGCCAGACCGCGCTGCGACGGCCGAGCGTCCGGGCCTGGGTCGGCGTCGCCCTGTTCGGCCTGGCCGCCCTCCTGCTCTCCGATGCGATCGGCTTCCAGCGTCCGAGCATCATCTGGGCCCTGGCCCTGATCACCATCGGGGTGTTGCTGTTCCGCCAGGAGGCAACTGGCGGGGCGCCGGGCGGCGGCGCGGCCGCCCCGGCGGGCCCCGACCAGATGGGCCGGGCCGCCCCTGCCGGCGGGCCGCCGCCCGGTTGGGGCGCTCCGCCGCCGGCCGGGTGGGGCGCTCCGCCGGCCGGGTGGGGTGGGGGAGCGGCCGCGGCGGGGTCGGCGCCCGCGCCTCCGGCCGGGTCACGCCCGTCCCCGCGTCCATGGGGCGTGCCGCCCCCTGGCGGCTGGGGCAGCCGGCGGCCGCCGTCGGTCCTGGGCCTGCTGACGGTCGCGGTGGCGGTGCTCGCCGTCGGGGTGGCGGCCCTGCTCGACAACCTCGGGGCGGTCGAGATGACCCTCGGCCGGTCACTCGCGCTGTTCCTCGTCGTGATCGGCCTCGGCCTCGTGGTCGGCGCCTGGCGGGGCTGGTCGGCCGGGCTGGTGGTGCTCGGGCTGCTGATGGTCCCGACCGTGGCCGCGGCCAGCCTCGCCGACGTGCCGTTCGCCGGCGGCGTCGGCGACCGCGTGTTCCAGCCCCGCTCAGCGGCCGAGGTCCGCTCCGACTACCAGCTCGCGTTCGGCAGGCTGACCGTCGACCTGCACGAGGTGAGGTTCGGCAAGGACCCGACCCGGATCCGGGCCAGCGTCGGCATGGGGGAGGTGGTCGTCTACGTGCCGGAAGGCGTGCCCGTGGAGGCCCACGGCCGAGCCGGCGCCGGCCATGTGGACTTCTTCGACCGCACCGAGGACGGCGTCCAGGTCGAGTTGACCGAGACCGCGGCCGGCTCCGAGCGGGTCGGGCGCCTCAGGCTCGACCTCAGCGTCGGCTACGGCGCCGTGCGCGTGGTCAGGTCACCGCCAGAGCCGCCCGCACCACTGCTGGAACCCCGGATCCAGGGAGAGGTTGGCTGATGCGACGGCATGCGCTCGACCCGTTCTCGCTGGTCGTGGGACTGGCGTTCGTCGGGATCGGACTGGTGTTCCTGCTCGGCGACGACAACCTGGTGGTGCGCCTCCGCTGGGCCTGGCCGATCCTGCTGGTGAGCCTCGGCCTCGGGGTGATCCTGAAGCTGGCCCTCCCCGGCGAGCGCCGCGAGGCCGCGACCACGGCGGGCCTCCCGGACACCGCGACGGCCGAGCCCTGGCGCGCCACCGACCCCTACCTCGCCCCTGCCGCGGCCTCCGACCACGAGCCCGAGCCACTGCCCGATGCGGGCGCGGCCTTCGACCATGAGCCCGAGCCTCCGCCGGATGCCGGCACGGCTCCCGAGCACCGCACCCAGGTGCCCCGGGAAGGCCGGCCGCCGGACGAGGCGGGTCCGGGTCCCGAGCCGAGGGCTGGTGGCGACGGCGGCTCCCGCTGAGGGTCGGCGCTGGGCGACCCGGGTACGATCGACGTCGGCCACCTCCCTCCTCCAGGATCTCTTTCAGCTTGCTGAGGTTGGCCGCCACCTCCGCCGCTCACCTTTCCGAGGGGGGTCTCCCCGCGAGCTCGTAGCGGTGGTAGGCGCGATGCTGTCCCGCCCCTCGCCCGAAGTAGTGCCAGTCGGGGAAGTTGAAGTCGGCCGTCACCGACACCGGGAGGAGCAGCGACGCCTCCAGGAACGCCTCCAGGTCGGGAACGCCGTAAACGTTGACCTCCCATCCCCGCTCCTCCAGGCGATCCATCAGCTCCCTGATCCCTGGCGTCCGCCAGTCCAGCGACCAGCGGTTCACCCCCCAGGACCGCAGCGCCTCCAGGACCTCGCCAGCCAGGGCGGGGGCCGCCAGGAGCAGGGGGCCGAGGAAGTCGACGGGCACGGAGATGGTCGCCTCCGGGTGGGCCTCGGCAAGGCGTCGGATCCCAGGCTCGCGCAGAACCTCGATCTGCCCGTTGAACCACAGGGAGCCGTCGTCGAAGCCCATGGTGGCGACGATGCCGAGCACCCGATCGATGACCTCGCCGCCTTCCTTCAGGTCCAGGGCAACCGAACGCTCCTGCTCACGGAGCGCCCGCAGGCAGGCCTCCAGCCGGAACGGGTGCTCGGCACGGTGCCATGGGGTCTCGTCGAAGGAGTCATGCCGCAACACCAGCCGGTCCAGAGGGTCGCGCCGGATGTCGCACTCCGCCCAGCCGACGCCGGAGGCCAGGAACTGCCGCAGGTTGGCCTCGTCGTTCACCCCATGCCAGACGAACTGCACCCGTCGGCGCAGCTCCTCCTCGGAGACCAGCTCCGCGAGGTCGTAGGTGGTGCCCCGGACCGTGCGCGGCGTCACCACCCGCTGGGACTCGAAGATGGTCTCGGCGTGCAGGAACAGGATCTCGTGGGTCTGGTCGGCCGCGGCCATCGCCTGGATGACGGCCGGCTCGTTGTCCACCACCGCCACCACCCGCAGCCCCCGCTCCTGCAGCCAGCGGATACAGGCCACCTTGGAGTCGGCGACCCGCTGGCCCCAGCCGTACGGGTTCATCCACAGCAGGTCCGAGCGGAACGTCACCCGGTAGGCCTTCCCCAGGGCGTTCAGGGACTGCAACGTGAGGTCCCGGATCTCCTCGGGCCGGCCGGTGTTGAGCGCCGTGCAGGTCGCCGGCTGCAGCTGGAACCAGCGGATCACGCCCAACACCCCCTGGTAGGGCTGGTTGGCGGCCAGGACCGCCTCAGGGCGCCAGAGGTGCTCGGCGTACCAGGCCACGACGTCGGCGCGTACCGGAGCGGGCAGGGCCAGGTCGTCCAGGAACCTGTCGATGCGGTTCTCGTGGACGGTGACGTCCTCGAAGTGCAGCCCGTTGAAGTACTCGGTGGCGTGCTCCCGGTCGTAGGCCAGCAGGGCGTGGGCCACCAGGTACCGGGTGTCCAGGATGGTCCCGTCGATGTCGAACACGACGCAGAGCTCGTGGTCGGGATAGGCCCGGCGCATGCGCTCGTAGTGCACAGCGAGCTCCCACATCCAGTCGGTGCCCGGTCGCTGCACTGGACCTTCAGCCGGTTCCGCCGTCATCCCATCACCTTGCAGCTCGAAGCCGACATGATGCTAGTCGACTTTGGCTACAGCGAACGCCTCGTCGACCGCGGACAGCCGGCCGCGAGCCGCACCATGATGCCTTCGGCTCTGGGCGTGGATCTAGTAGATTGTCCGCTACAACCAGGACGTCCCTCACCGCAACGAGGCGGACCGGGCACGATCGCGGCGCTGGCGCCCAGCGGCAAGGAGGCGGCCGAGCATGCGCGACCAGGGCACAAACCGGCGCCTGCCGGCCGGGCACGGAGCCGAGGGCTGATGGACACCAGGCAGGTGGCCGCCCTCCTGGCCCGCACGGAGTTGTTCGGCAAGCTGGACGAGACGGCGCTCCTCGCGCTGGCCGGGCGGACGACCCAGAAGGCCTACGCCAAGGGCACCGTCGTCTTCGTGCAGGAGGAGCTGGGCGAGCGCATGTTCGTGGTCGCCGAGGGGGCCGTGCGGCTGGTGATCCACTCCCAGGACGGGGAGGTCATCGAGCTGGCCCGCCGCACCCCCCCTGAGGTCTTCGGCGAGCTGGCGGTCCTGGACAGCGGGCCGCGCTCCGCAACGGCCGAGGCGATCCAGCGGACCCGGCTCGTCGTGGTGACCCGCAAGGACCTGATCGACCTGCTCCGATCCGAGCGCGACGTGGTCGACGGGCTGCTGCGCTCGCTCGGCGGGCTCGTCCGCCGGGCCAACCGGCAGACGGCCGATCTCGCCTTCCTCACCGTGGCCGACCGGATTGCCGGCCGGCTCCTGGAGCTCGCCGGCTGGCAGGACGAGGAGACCGCGCCCGAGCGGCTGCTACCGGTCCGGGTGACCCAGACGGACCTCGCCCAGATGGTGAACGGGGCGCGCCAGACGGTGAACAAGGTCCTGGGAGTGTTCGAGAGCCGCGGGCTCATCGGGATCGCCGGTCAGACGATCGAGGTCCTGCAGCCGAAGGAGCTGCACCGCCTGGCCAGGAGATGACCACGCAACTGTCGCCTGCGTGACAGCCTCTGCGGTGACGGGGGCGGAAAGTACCGCAGGCATGTTGACGATATCTCGACCAGGCCCAGGATCTCCCAGCCGACAATTGCCCGGCGCGGTTCCTCGGACGCTCAAGCCGGGCGCCGGGCTTGCCGATCATGCGGTGGTGAGCCCTTATTCTTGGCGTCTGAGCAGGAAATTTGGGTTTGCTCGCTGGTCGAAGTAATGTCGCGGGCATGTCGGGCGACGACGCCTCCAGGACGATTTCTCGCCCCCCGAGGACGGTTTCACCCGGTCTTCATGCTTCTCCGGTTCACGTGCAACGAGACCCTGTCCACCGGAGCCTTGGCCCAAGGAGATGTCCGGAAGATGCTCGAGTCTGACGTCGGAGCAATGCCAGCCGATCTCGCTGACCGCCGCGCGGTGGTCACCGGTGCTGCTTCCGGTATCGGTCATGCGATCGCCTACCGGCTCGCGCGTGCGGGCGCCCGGGTCGTCGCCGTCGACAAGGACAAGGAACGGCTGACCGAGGCGTTCGACAACCCCAGGTTCCGGGGGCTGGACTGCACACCGGTGTACGGCGACCTCGCCTGTCCCGACATCACGCTGCTGGCCGACGAGCTGCTGGCCGACGGTCCGATCGAGCTGATCGTCAACAACGTCGGCATGTGCACTGGCAAGGGATGGTTCGACACCTCCGAGGAAGACGTGCGCCTCGTCTTCCAGACCAACCTCTTCGGCCCCTGGTTCTTCACCAGGCGGCTCGCGGAGCGGCTGATCGAGGTGGGACGACCCGGCTCCATCCTCTTCGTGTCCTCCCTGCACGACCACGTTCCCGTGCGCCGTCCCCAGTACAGCACGAGCAAGGCAGGGGTGACGATGCTCGTCCGCGAGCTCGCCTTGGAACTGGCCCCCCGGATTCGGGTGAATGCCGTGTCACCGGGCTGGATCAAGACCAACACCGAGATCCAGGCGGAGCAGCAGAGCTCCACCAGGGATGCCAGCTTCGTGCCGATGGGCCGCCCAGGCCAGCCGGACGACGTGGCCAAGCTGGCCGTGGTCCTGCTCAGCGACGCGGACTCGGGCTACGTCACCGGGGTGAACCTCCCGGTCGACGGAGGGCTCGCGCGGCACACCTGGAGGTAGGAAGGCGGCTCGTGCCTACGACGCCGATCGAGCGGGCGCCCGGTGTGGCCCCCGCCCGATCGGCGTTCCAGCCTGTCAGTAGTCCCTGTTAGTAGTCGTAGTGTCGGGGCCCGTACCCGTAACGGTACCGCGGGGTCGGGGTGAGCAGGGCGAGGACGACGATCCCGGCGAGCAGCAGCGGGACGGCGTTCGAGGGGGCCTTGCGCGCTGCCGCGGGACGGGTGTCGGGCTGGGCCGCTGCCTTCTCGGCGACCGGCGAGGTTCTCGGTGCGGCGAGGGCCGCCGGGGCGACGCCGACCACCAGGGCCAGCGCCAGCGCGACGACGAGGGCCACGAACCAGGACCGGGGCGTGGGTCGGGGCGTCACAGTCGGCGTTCCAACTCGCATGATGACGTCCTTCCCGTGTGCGGCTGCTGTGTAACCAGAGCATGCGGACCGGCGGGATCGCAGGCAGTCGGGCCAGTGACGCGCCGACTGTCAGATACGCGACACCTCGGGAGAGACGGACCACCGGCCCACCACCTCGGGAGAGACGGACCACCGGCCCACCACCTCGGGAGAGACGGACCACCGGCCCCACCGGCTACGAGGTCTCGGCAGCCTCCAGCCAGTCCTGCACCCGGCGGGCGGAGACCAGGTTGCCCTTGTGCTGGTAGAGCTCCCTGGCCCGCGTGGCGGCCGGGACCGCCTCGTCCGGCCGCCCGGCCACGCGCAGCACCACGCCCAAGTCGAAGTACGCGTCGGCCTGGGAGTTCACCTGCTCCGACCGCTCGGCTCGGTCGACCGCCTCCCTGGCCAGGCGTTCGGCCTCCGCGTGCTCGCCACGGTTGGCGAGCACGAGCGCGCGCAGCTCCCGCCACTTGATCTGGTTGTCGAGCTGGTGCTCGGCCGCGTCCCTGCGGCAGACCTCGATGAAGGCCTCGGCCTCGTCGTCGCGGCCCAGCCGCAACAGGACCCGAGCCAGCATCGCCGCGATGGTAGACCGGATCCCGGTGATGCCCCGCCGCTCGAGCGCCTCGTAGCCTCGGCGAAGGGCCCGCTCGGCGGCCTCCAGGTCCCCGGCCAGCAGCTCCACCAGGCCCTCGGAGATGGAGTCGGCCGCGACGGTGAGCAACTCGCCCAGGTCTGGGATGAGCTGCTCGGCCCTGCGGTTGAGGCGGCGCGCCTCGGAGAAGTCGCCGCGCATGGCCGCCGCCCTGGCCAGCAGGCTGAGGGCGCCCGCCTCCAGGCTGTACAGGCCCTTCTGGCGTGCCCACCTGACGGCTTCCTCGTTCTCCCTGACCACCTCGTCGAGCGGCGTCGGCCCCCAGAACAGCACGACGCCGTAGAGGCGGCGGATCTTCGCCTCCAGCCGCTCGTCCCCCGTGCGGCGTACCAGGGTGATCGCGTGCTGCGCCTCGGCCCTGGCCGCGGTTGAGAGGCCCATCCCCCCGTGCGCGTAGGCGAGCAGGCGGCGCGCCTTGGCCCCGCCGAGGTCGTCGCCCAGCTCCTCGAAGACCCGGATCGCCTCTTGGATCTGCTCGAGGCCCTCGTCCCAGTCGCCCTGGAAGTCGTGGAACCAGGTCACCTCGAGGCGCCCGAGCGCCGCGTGCATGGCGGCGCCTTCGTTCCCGACCGCCTTGGCCGCCGCGATGACCTCGGCGTAGGTCTGGCTGGCCTCTTCGAGCCTGCTCTCCCGCAGCGCGTCGGCGAGATCCAGGAAGGCGTTCAGCCGCTCGGGGTGGTCCTCGGGCAGCAGCTCGATCGCGCGGCGCAGGTGGTTGGCTGCCGACGACGGCGACTCGCCGTGCGCCACGCCCCGATGGCCTGCCGCCGCGAGCCGCTCCCCGGCCCGGCGGGCGAGCTCACGCAGGCTCCCGTTGCCGCGGCCGAGCTCGACCCGGTTGCGGTACGCCCGCTCGAGGTGGAAGCCGAGGACCTGGTCGGCGTAGGCGCTCCCGTCGGCCGCATCCTCGAGCCAGCTTGCGAACCGCTCGTGCAGCGCCGCGCGGGCCTCCTTGCCGATGCGCCGGTAGGCGGTGTCCTGGATGAGCACGTGGCGGAAGCGGAAGCCGTCCTCGTCACCGCCGTCGGGGGAGGCCCCGGCCGGGTCGAGCTGCAGCAGCTCCTTGCGGATGAGGCCCATCAGGATCGCGGTCACGGTCGGGACGTCGCGGTCGCCTTCCGGCATCAAGGCGACGACCTCGGCCAGCTTGAACTGCATCCCGACGACGGCGGCCCGCTCGACGACCTCCCGCTCCGGCAGCTCCAGGCGGTCGAGGCGGGCGGCGAGCACGGCCCGGATGTTCGGCGGCGTGCGCACTTCGGCGGAGCTGGCCGCCAGAACCCACTGCCCGTTCTGGAGATAGATCGTCTTCTCGTCGGTGAGCATCCTGATGAGCTCCTCGACGTAGAGCGGCACTCCCATCGCCGCCCGCTTGATGTGGTCCTCGACCTCGGGGAGCGGCGCGCCCTCTTTCAGGAGGTGACCGATGAGCTGCCCCGTCTGCGCCTCGTTCAGCGGGGACAGCTGGACAGAGGCCGAGTTGGCGATGCTCCCGCCCCAGTCCGGTTGGTCCTCGAAGAACTGTGGCCGGGCCAGGCACACCAGCAGGATGCGGGCGCTGCGGGGCGACTCGGCGACGTGCTCGATGAACTCGAGCAGCGCCGGCTTGGCGAAGTGCAGGTCGTCGACGACCACGACGAGCGGCTGCTCCTCGGCCATCAGCTCGAGGATGCGGCGCATGGCCCGGTAGGTGTCCTCCGACTCGCCGGTCACGTCCGACAGGCCGAGGAGCCGGGTGGCCTGCGCGGTGATGCTCTCGTCGCCTCGGGCGAGCTTGGCCACCTTCTCGCGCACCCGCTCGGCAGCGTCGTCGCGCAGGATGCCGGCCGCCTGCTGCAGGATCTGCATCATCGGCCAGTCCATGATGGCGTCGCCGTGGGGGTAGCAGCTCCCGTGAAGCACGGTCGCCCGCTGGCGGACGCCGCGCGCGAACTCGTCGACCAGGCGTGACTTCCCCACCCCGCTGTCGCCCCGCACGGTGACCATGTGGCAGCGGCGTTCGGCCATGACCCGCTCCAGCTCGAGATTGAGCAGGGCAAGCTCCAGCTCCCGGTCGACCAGAGGGGCGTCGGAGCGGACGGTGGGGCGGGGACCCTGGTAGACGCCGTCCAGCCGCCAGGCGTTCACCGTCTTCTCGATCCCTCGCAGCGCGAGCGGGCGGACCCGTTCCACGGTGACCGAGTCGCGCACCAGCGTGTAGGTGAGGTGGCCGATGAGGATCTCATCCCGGCCGGCGGCCGACTGGAGCCGGGCGGCCAGGTTGATCGCGGTGCCGAGCACGAGCATGTGCCCGTCGATGGGGTAGCCGATCGACACCTCTCCGGTGTTCACCCCGGTGTGGGAGTCGAGGCGCACGTTCCACTCGCGCTCGAGCTCGTCGTTCAGCTCGGAGAGCGTGGTGTGGAGCTTGAAGGCGGCGGTGACGGCCCGGAGGGCGTCGTCCTCGTGCAGCTCCTCGACGCCGAACACGGCCATGACGGCGTCGCCGGCGAACTTCTGCACCGTGCCGCCGTGACGCTCGAGCACCTCGCGCGCCAGGTCGAAATAGCGGGCCATGATGGACCGCCACACCTCGGGCTCGAAGCGGGCGGCGAGCGCCACCGACTCCACGACGTCGGTGAAGACGACGGTCACGGTCCGGAGCGTCTCGCGGTCCACCTCGGAGCTCGCGGTCAGCGGCCGTCCACAGTCCATGCAGAACCTGGCGCGATCCGGGTTCTCCTGGCCACAACGGCACCGTGTCATCGGTCGAGACCTCGCGGTAGCAGCTCGTACTCGATGCTAGGCATCCGGTCGAAACGATCGCTGTCGGGTACCTGCCAACGAGCCTATCGCATGGGTGCCAGACGGACGAAGGGCGCCGCTGCTCCCATCCCGCATGCTTCATGTTGCAATCAAGCACTCATGGCATCTTGGACGTTCATCCCCAGCGCCCTATAATGCCGATGCACCCGACAGCAGGCAATGCAGGGAACGTGCCCGGGTGGCCGGTGCCGGTCATCCACATCCACGGTACCGCCACAACGAGCCGCGCGAAGGCGCAAGCTGACTCACGCCTATGTATCTGTTCCTCATCGTCAGCTTGCGCATCGTCTTCACGTTGTACATGGTCCTGGTCCTCGGCCACTCGATCCTCGAGCGCCTGTATGCGTACAGGAGCGCGCGGCGCAGCCGGCAGCGAACGCTCGTCGAGCTCGAACAGGGCAACTACCTGCCCAGCGTCGACGTTGTCATCCCCTGCTTCAACGAGGACCCGGAGCTGCTGGCGGCCTGTTGCCGGTCGCTCGAGCAGCAGGACTACCCGGGTCGGCTGTGCCTCTGGATCGTCGACGACGGCTCGGCGAACAGGGAAGACCTCCGGGGGGTGTTGGAGCGCTACGCGGTCCCGGAACACGTGACGATGGGGCGCGACGCGAGTGACCCGCGCCTCGGCGACCCGATCCCCGGCGCCGGCCCGGACCGCCGCGAGTGGCGGGTGCTGCTGCTCACCCGGAACGTGGGCAAGCGGCTCGCGCAGCATGCCGGGCTCCGCCTCGGCACTGGCGAGCTCGCGATCACGATCGACTCCGACACCAGGATCGCGCCCGACGGCATCCGTGCCATCGTCGGCGTGTTCCGCGACCCGCGGGTCGGGGCGGTCACCGGCAACATCTCGGTGTCCAACGTCTCGACCAACCTGCTCACCAGGCTGATCAGCAAGCGGTACCGGATCCGGTTCGAACGCGAGCGGGCTGCCCAGGCCGCCTTCGACGCGGTGCTGTGCTGCTCCGGGCCGTTCTCGGTCTACCGGCGTACCGCCCTGCAGAAGGTGTGGCGCGACTACGTGCACCAGCGGTTCCTGAACACCCCCTGCAACGCAGGGGACGACCTGCACCTCACCAACCTCATCCTGGCCGACGACCACCTGGTGCTCTACGAGCCACGGGCCAGGGCCTTCACCAACGTCCCGACCACGATCCGGCAGTACCGCCGCCAGCAGCTCCGCTGGAACCGGAGCTTCTACCGCGAGCTTCTCTGGACCGCGCCGGTCCTGGTCAGGCGGGGCCACGCGTACCTCGCGCTCGACGTGGTGGCCCGTGCGCTGCTGCCGTTCCTGCTGGTCGCGGCGCTGCTCCTGTACTTGGGCGAGGCGGTGTTCGCGGGCCGGGAGCTGTTCGTCAACGACCTGAGCCTCATCGGCGCCATGATCTTTGTGAACGCGGTCTTCGTGATCACCCACACCCGCAACCCGGCCTTCTTCCTCCTGTACGGGCTGCTGCACGTCACCCTGCTCATCCCGACCAGGCTGCACGCGCTCGTCAGCCTGGCCGACAACAACTGGGAGACGCGCGGGCGGCCAAAGGCGCGGGAGCCGTGCCCCTCCCGCGAGTGACGAACGTGCCGGTGATCCCGAGCGCCTGCACCCCAGGAGTCACGGAAGTGTCGCCAGCAGGCGCCGGACCTTCCCCGCCGCGACCTGGTTGCCTTTGTCCTCGTACAGCTCGAGCGCCTCGCGCGCCCGCGCGGCCGCCTCCCCGGGGCGTCCGGCACGGCAGAGCACCTCCACTAGATCCATGCGTGACTCGGCCCTGGTGTCGGGCTGCTCGGAGCGGTCGGCCATGGCCACCGCCTCGGTGGCCAGCTGCTCGGCCCCTTCCAGGTCGCCACGGTGGGCCAGGATGACGGCCTGCAGCTCCCGCCACCTGATCCGGGTGTCGACCTGCGTCTCTGGGGTGATCGCCCGGCAGACACGGATGAGGCGCTCAGCCTCGTCGTCGTGGCCTTGGACGAGGAGGGCGCGGGCCAGCATCGCGGCGACGTTGGCGAGCGGGCCCGTTCCACCCATCTCCTTGAGCGCCTCGTAGCCGACCCGCAGCTTGGCCTCGGCAGCGACTGGGTCGTCGGCGAGCAGCTCCACGAACCCGTCCCCGACCGAGTCGGCCGCGGCCGTGAGCAGCTCACCGAGGTCACTGGTGATCGCGCTGGCCTTCTCGTTGAGCCGGCGAGCCTGCTCGAAGTCCCCCCGCATGGCCGCCGCCCGGGCGAGGATGCCCAGCGCGCCCGCCTCGAGGCCAGGGAAGCCCTTGCCACTGGCCCATTCGAGCGCCTTGCTGCAGTAGGCGACCAGCTCGTCGAGCGGCGTCATTCCCCAGAACAGCACGATGCAGAGCAGGCGGCGGATCTTGGCTTCCAGATGCTCGTAGCCCTTGCTGCGGGCCACGTCGATCGCGTCCCTCGCCGCCCGTTCGGCCGTGGCCGTGTGCCCCATGGCGAAGTACATGTAGGCCTTGAGGCGCTGGGCCTTGGCCAGGCCGAGGTCGTCGTCCCGCTCGGCGAACAGGATGATGGCCTGCTCGACCAGGGCGTCCCCGTCGATGAGCATGCGCTCCGGTTTGCTGAACGCCATCACGTCGAGCAGCCCAAGGCGCGCGTACATCGCCACGCCCTGGTCGCCGGTTGCCGTCGCCCGGTCGACGACGTTCCGGTAGACCTCCATGGCCTCCTCGAGCTGGCCCGCTTCCCGCAGGGCGTCGGCGCGGTCGAGCGAGGCCTCCAGCCAGATGGCGTGGCCCTCCGGCAGGAACTCTACGGCACGGCTCAGCAGCCGCTGGGTTCGACGGAGACCAGCCGGTAGGCGGCCATGGGCGTGCTCTCGCCCTTCAGCTTGAGCGGCCCAATGCTCTCGGACTCGATGGCGTGGCGGACCAGTTGCCACGTCGCCTCGCTCAGCAACGCCTGATTGGGCTCGGCCGCCCGCTGCAGCCGGTCGGCGACATTGGGCGTGTCCCCGGTGACCAGCTCGGGCGTCACGTTCGGGCCGACCAGCACCTCGCCCGTGTGGATCCCGGTGCGGACCTTGAGCCCCGACCCCGGCCCCGCGCCGTGCGGGGAGACGAGCCGCTCGTGGAGGTCGGCCGCCGCACGCACCGCCCGCAGGGCGTGATCCTCGTAGAGGACCGGGATGCCGAAGACCGCCATCACCCCGTCGCCCTGCCATGGCCCAAGGGTCCCCTGGTGCCGCTCGATCACCGTTTGGACGACGTCGCGGTAGGAGTCCACCACCCGCTCGTTGGACTCGACGTCCCGCCGTTCCGCCTCCCCGGTCGCGTCGACCATGTCGAAGAAGATCACGGTGACGATCTTGCGGACCTCAGCGGCGCGCTGGCTGGTGGTGGCCTGGCTGTCCATCGCCGCTCCTGGTGCGCCGTGGCCACCGGACCACCCAGCGGCCTGACGCGCCCACCATGACGTGCACGTGGGCTCGCGCGTCAGTATACGGACGAGCCCTCCCATCTACGACAATTGTTTTGGCTCGCGTCCGTCAGTAGTGGCTGTGGTTGGACCCGTACCCAGAGCGGTGCCGCGGCGGGGACGGGGTGAGCAGGGCGAGGACGACGATCCCGGCGAGCAGCAGCGGGACGGTGCTCGAGGGGGCCTCGCGCGCCGCTGAAGGTGCCGGGTCGGTGTGCGACGCCTTCTCGGTGACCGGCGAGGTCTTCGGTGCGGCGAGGGCCGCCGGGGCGACGCCGACCACCAGGGCCAGCGCCAGCGCGACGACGAGGGCCACGAACCAGGACCGGGGCGTGGGTCGGGGCGTCACAGTCGGATATCCGGCGTGCATGATGACGTCCTTCCCGTGTGCGGCTGCCTTGCTACAGCGTTGCGCCAGCATGCGGGCCGGCGGGGTCGGAGACAGTCGGTCCAGCGACTCGACGGCTGTCGCATGGGTGACAGGTCAAGCAGACGCGGCGGCGATGGCATCACTGGCCCAGTCGTAGACGTACCAGCCGCGCTGCCCGGTCCGGCTGGACAGGCCGTGGTCGCTCACCTTGCGGGCCACGCGCCCCGCTCCTCGAGGACCGATCGCAGGGTGGCGATGTCGTCGCTGATGATCCCGTCCACGCCGAGGTCGAGGAGCGCGCGCATCTGTGCGGCGTGGTTGACCGTCCAGACGTGGACGGGCAGGCCGTGGGCGTGCGCGCGGGCCAGCAGCCGCGGCTCGGCCAGGACGACGCGGCCCTGCCGGGGCGGGATCTGCACGCAGGCGGCCGCGTCAGGGACCGCCGTTCGCGGCAGCAGCCCGTGGGCGGCGAGCAGGAGGCGGCGGACCTCGCCCGGACCCATCGAGGTGCACAGCCGGGTGGTTGGCTGCTCGCCTTCGCCGTCGCCTGCTCCTGGCTCGCGACCCGCGCCTTCCGGTCCTGCCAGCGCTCGGTCTGAGCGGGGCGGCGACGACCCTGCCGTCGGCCTGCACGGCCAGCGCGCGTGTTGACGGGCCGGGGGGCAAGTGGTGCGATCATCGGTATGAGCGATGTGGTCGAGCGTGTCCTGGCCGTGGTCGGGCGGATCCCCTCCGGCCGGGTGCTGTCCTACGGCGACGTGGCCGAGCTCGCGCAGGCGCCCACCCCCCGCGACGTCGGGCAGGTGCTGCTCAGGTACGGCGACGGGGTGCCCTGGTGGAGGGTGCTGCGTGCCGACGGCACGCCAGCACCCCACCTGCGCGACCGGCAGCTCGCGCTGCTCCGGGCCGAGGGGACGCCGATGACGCCGTTCGGGGAGGGGGTCGACCTGCGCCGGGCCAGGTGGGCCGCTGCCCAGCGGGGAGACGGCGAGCAGGCGTCGCTGTTCGACTGAGCTGAGCCGCGCGGCGGCCGCCGCCCGTGGAGCACGTCCGGTGGCCGTGGAAGGAGCACCGCGAGACGAGGAGGGACCGTGACGGGAGACCTCGCGCGCTTCACCCGACCGGGCCCGGAGCGGCAGCAGGTCGCCTTCGTGCTCGGGGGCGGCGGGATGCTCGGCGCCCACGAGGTCGGCATGCTGCAGGCGCTGGCCGAGGCCGGGGTCCGGCCCGACCTGATCATCGGCACCTCGGTCGGCGCGCTCAACGGGGTCGTGGTCGCGGCCGACCCGGCCGGTGCCGTGCCTCGGCTCGTCGAGATGTGGCGCGACGGCGTGGCCAGCGAGGCGTTCGCGGGCTCGCTGTTCGGGCGGGTGGCCACGCTGGCCCGGTCCGGGACCCACCTCCACCCCAACGAGCCGCTCAAGCGGCTGCTCGAGGACCTGCTGCCGGTGAAGCGCATCGAGGAGCTCGCCGTGGCCTTCCAGTGCGTTGCCGCGAGCATCGAGCGCGCCGCGGCGCACTGGTTCACCAGCGGGCCGATCGTCCCGGCGGTGCTCGCCTCCACCGCCGTGCCCGGCCTGCTGCCCCCGGTCCGGGTGGGGGACGAGCACTTCCTCGACGGCGGGCTGGTCCACAGCATCCCGGTCAGCCGCGCGGTGGCGCTCGGCGCCAGCACCGTCTACGTCCTCCACGTCGGCCGCATCGAGCGCCCCCTGGAGGTGCCGCGGCGCCCCTGGGAGGTCGGCCTGGTCGCGTTCGAGATCGCCCGCCGGCACCGCTTCGCCGAGGAGATGGCCACGCTCCCGCCTGGCGTGACCGTGCACGTCCTGCCCGCGGGCGTGAACGGCCCGCAGCGCGGCGCCGACCTGTCCCAGCTCCGCTACCGGGACGTCTCCCGCGTCGACGAGCGCATCGAGCGGGCGCACGCGGCGTCCGCCGCCTACCTGGCCGGTGCCGGGTGAGCGGCGTGCTCCCGCCCCGCATCGTCCGGCGGCTGGTGCTCGCGCCGCTCGTGCTGGTGGTCACCGTGGCCGTGGGCGTCAACGTGCCCTTCCTGGCGCTCGTGGCCGTCGCGGCGTCGCCCTGGCTCCCGGGCCGCTGGCGGGCGCTCCGGCTGCTCTGCCTCGGCCTGGCCTGGCTGGCCCTCGAGTCGATCGCGCTCTCCGCGTGCCTCGGGCTGTGGGTCGCGAGCGGCTTCGGCGGGCGGCTGCGCTCCGAGCCGTACCAGGAGCGGCACTACGCGATCATGCGCTGGTTCCTCTCCACCCTGTACCGGGTGGCGACGCGTGCCTTCCAGCTGCGGGTGGAGGTCGAGGAGCCGGAGCTGACCCCGCAGGAGGCGGGCGCGCGCCTGGCCCGTCCGGTCATCGTGCTGAGCCGCCATGCCGGACCGGGCGACTCGTTCCTCCTTGTCCACCAGCTGCTGAGCAGGTACCGGCGCGAGCCCCGGATCGTGATGAAGGCCGTCCTGCAGCTCGACCCCGGCCTCGACGTGATGATCAACCGCCTGCCCAACGCGTTCGTCACGCCCGGGCGTGGCGCCGGCGCCATCCAGGAGATCGAGCGGCTGGCCGCGGGGCTCGGGCGCAAGGGGGCGCTGGTGATCTTCCCGGAGGGCGGCAACTTCACCCCGCGCCGCCGGCTCCGCGCCATCCGGCGCCTGGAAGAGCGCCACCGGGTCGAGGAGGCGAAGCGCGCCCGGGCCATGGAGCACCTGCTGGCGCCGCAGCCGGGCGGGGCGCTGGCCGCGATCGCGGCGGCGCCAACCGCCGACGTGGTCTTCGTCGCCCACACCGGCCTCGACCACATGGTCACGGTGGGCGACATCTGGCGTGGCCTGCCCATGGAGCAGGTCCTCAAGGCGCGCTGGTGGCGCGTGCCCGCCGCCGAGGTCCCGCCCGGGCGCGAGGCGCAGGTCCGCTGGCTGTACGACTGGTGGGCGCGGATCGACGCCTGGATCGGCGAGAACCGGCCAACCGCGCTGCCGCGCCCCGACCGCCGGGGCGCCCGGCCCACCGCCTGACCGCGCCCGGCCCCGCCTGGCCGTGCCCGGCCGGCCGCCTGAGTGCGACCCCCGCCTGACCGCGCGTTTGGTGTTCGGCGCCACCGGCGCCACCCCGGTCCGCTTCCCGGTCCGACCGCCGTGGACTGTTACGCTGACGCCAAGTGGCCCGGCAGGTCGGCCCGGTGCGGGCGCAGGCGTGCGAGCACCGCGGGCAGGCGCCCGGTGTGCACCACGCCGAGCCGCTGGGTCGCGCGCGTGAGCGCGACGTAGAGGTCGTTCCCGCCGCGCGGGGACTCGGCCAGGATGGCCTGCGGCTCGACCACGACCACCGCGTCGAACTCCAGTCCCTTGGTCTGGGCGACGGTCAGCACCGCGACGGGTGCGTCGAGCGAGGAGGGGTCCTGCCCGGTCGCCGCCGCGGGCAGGGCGGCGGTGACGAGCCGGCCCAGCTCCTCCGCCTGCCCGGCGGGAACCAGGACGGCGAGCTTGCCGTGACCGACCGCGGCCGCCTCCGCGGCGACGGCGGCGGGCAGCTCGGTGGCGAGCTCGGCCGCGTCGACCCGCAGGCTCCACGGCGCGACGCCGCTCGCCCGCACCGACCTTGGCGGCTCGATCTCACCGTCGACGGTGGCGAGCACGTCGGCCGCGACCGCCATGACCTCCTCCGGCGTGCGGTAGTTGACGGTCAGCCGCGTCTCCCGCCAGCGACCGGCCGCGTGCGGGTCCAGGACGTGCGCCCAGGAGCTGGCGCCCCATGGCGCGCCCGCCTGCGCAAGGTCGCCGACGACGGTCATCGACCGGCTCGGGCAGCGCCGCATGAGCATCCGCCACGCCATCGCGGAGACCTCCTGCGCCTCGTCGACGATGACGTGGCCGAAGGTCCACGTCCGGTCCTGGCCGGCCCGGTCCGGGATGCTCCGTTCCGCCATGCTCCGGTGGTACCGGCCCACCAGGTCCGCCGGGTCGAGGCCGCTGGTGTCCGGGGCGTAGCGGGCGGCGTCCCCGATGGTGGCGACGGCCAGGACCTCACGCGCGTAGGCCAGCTCGCGCTGCTCCTGCTCGGCCTGGCGGGCGGCGGCGTGCGCGGCCGCCCTGTCGTCCTCACCGAGCAGGACGGCGGCCTCGTCGAGCAACGGTATGTCCGCCGGCGTCCACCATCCGGGGGCGTCCTCGTCGGGCCCTTCCAGGGGCTCGCGCAGCAGCGACGCCCGCTCGGCCGGGCGCAGGCCCGGCGCGGCGGCCGCGAGTCGCTCGGGCGAGGCGAACAGGCCGGCGAGGAGCTGCTGGGGGGTGAGGTGCGGCCACAGGCGGTCCAGCACCGCAGCCACCTCGGGCGCGCCGGCGAGCTCGGCGTGGATGTCGGCCAGCTCGCCGTCCAGCAGCCGCTCGTTGGGCAGGTCGTCGTTGATCAGGTCGTCGTCTGGCAGGTCGACGTCGGGCAGGTCGACGGTCAGGCGGGCGGCCACCTGACGGGTGAGCGCCGTGAGGAGCTCGTGCTCGAAGACGCTCCTGGACCGGTTGTGCGGCGTGCCTGCCATGCGCGCCCGCTGCCTGGCCTGCTCGCAGGTCGCCCGGTCCAGGCGCAGCACCTGGCCGTCGACGGCGACCTCCAGCGTGTCGTCGGGCACGAGCTGGCGGTCGCGGACCGCCTCGGCCAGCACGTCGACCATGCGCAGGTCGCCCTTGACCGTGGCCGCCTCGACCGGCTCGCGGCCGGCCGCGGTCACCCCCGGGTAGAGGCCGTCGACCGTGGACAGGAGCACCTGGGTCTCGCCGAGGGAGGGCAGGACCTGCTCGATGTAGCGGAGGAAGGTCGGGTTCGGCCCGACCACCAGCACGCCCCGCCTGGCCAGCCGGTCGCGATGGGTGTAGAGGAGGTAGGCGGCCCGGTGCAGTGCGACGGCGGTCTTGCCGGTGCCCGGTCCGCCCTGGACGACCAGGATGCCGGGCTGGCCGGACCGGATGACGCGGTCCTGCTCGGCCTGGATGGTCGCGACGATGTCGCCCATGCGGCCGGTGCGGCCCGCGGTCAGGGAGGCGAGCAGCGCCGCCTCGCCGCTCAGGCGGCCGCGCTCGTCCTGGCTGAGCGCGTCGAGGTCGAGCGCGTCGTCGTCGATGTCGGTGACCATGCGGTTCCTGGTCCGCAGGTGCCGGCGGCGCACGACGCCGTCGGGGGCGGCCGGCGTGGCCCGGTAGAACGGCTGCGCGGCCGGGGCGCGCCAGTCGACCAGCAGCGGTTCGCGCTCGTCGTCGAGCAGTCCCAGGCGCCCGACGTAGAGGCGGGAGCCGTCCCGGCGGTCGAGCCGGCCGAAGCAGAGCCCGTTCTCTGCCGCCGCCAGCTGCGCGAGCCGGTCGGTGAGCCGGGCCACGAACGTGTCGCGGTCCAGTCGCGCCTGCATGGTCCCGCCGCCCTCCTGCCGGAGGAACTGCGCCAACCGCGCGCGGGTGCGGGCACGCAACCCGTCGACCCGGCCGTACAGCATGGACACGTATGCCTGCTCGTGCTCGAGCTCAGGCTGCCTCGACGCCGCCCGCCGGGTGTCGTCCTCGATCCGGAAGTCGTTCATGCTCCCCCTTGCCCGCGGTCGTGGTGTTGCCCGCGGTCGTGGTGTTGCCCGCGGCCGTGGTGTTGCCCGCGGCCGTGGTGTTGCCCGCGGCCGTGGTGTTGCCCGCGGCCGTAGGGTTGCGCCGGTCGCGAGTCGGTCGGTCAAACCAGAGTCGGTCGATCAGATCAGTCGATCAGGGTTGACAAATGGCCTTGTGTGTGCTAAGATTGTCCAAACGGGATCTTCCGTCTATTTGGTGTGCCCTCCTACCTTAGCAGGGCATGTGCCATGACGCCAGAGGCGCGCCCGGCCCCGAGCCGGGGGGTGCCCCCGTGACCTGCGGCTGATCCCTCGGGCCGGGGATCCGTTAGTGGTCCGTTAGCCGGGGCGTGATCTCGTACTCCGGCACGCAACGAGTGGCGGACCGAACAGCTACCCCCCACCGGCACGATCGCCGGTTGCAGGCGGTTGGCCGGGACGGCCATCTCGCCAGATGCGACAAACAGGAGTAGCCCCCATGGCATGGCAGCTGCCTGGCCTCCCCGTTCGTCTGTCGTCGTCCATACGGTCGTGCTGCGCGCTGTTGGCGCTGCTCGCGCTCGTGCTGGTCCCGACCCTCCCCCCCGGCGCGCCAGCCGCCCCCGGCCAGGCGGGCGGCCGGCTGCTGCGGCAGGGCAGCGGGGCTCGCTGGTCGGGTGCGACCGTCTCGCTCATCGTCCGGGAGCGCGACCCCGGCTCGGCCCGGGCCGAGCGGCTGGTGCGCCAGCTCGGCGGGACCGTGACCCACGAGCTCCCGATCATCGGCGGCTTCGCGGCCCGTGTCCGCGCCGACCGGCTCCCGCGGCTGCTCGGCTCCCCAGTGGTCGAGCGCGCCTGGCCGGACGGCCGCATCCGCATGCGCGGCCTCGCCGGCGCAGGGGGCGACGGCGACGATCCCGAGGACCACGACCCGCTTCCCGCCGACCGGACCTGGCGCAAGGCGATCGGTCTGGACCGGCACTACCCGGGCGGCGACCCGGCCACCGTCGCCCTGCTCGACACCGGCGTCACCCGCACGCCGGACCTCGACGGCCGGGTGCTGGCGCGGGTGGACCTCACCGAGGAGCGCGACGGGTACGACCGCTTCGGGCATGGCAGCCATCTCGCCGGCGTGATCGCCGGCAACGGCGAGATGATGGACGGGAGCGCGGGCGGCGACAGCGGTGACGGCTACCAGGGCGCCGCGCCCACGGCCCGGCTCGTGTCGGTGAAGGTGTCCAACTGGAACGGGGCCACCGACGTCTCGGTGGTGCTCGCCGGCCTGCAGTGGGTGGTCTCCCACCGGGCCCGCTACGGCATCAAGGTCCTGAACCTGTCCTTCGGTACCGACTCCACCCAGAGCTACCTGATCGACCCCCTCGACTACGCGGTCGAGCGGGTGTGGGGGTCGGGGATCCTGGTCGTGGTGGCGGCCGGCAACGACGGCGAGCTCGGGCCGCCCAGCATCCGCAAGCCTGGCGACGATCCCTACGTGCTCACCGTCGGCGCGGCCGACCTCAACAACACGACGAGGACCGGCGACGACGTGGTGGCACCGTTCTCCAGCCGGGGAACGACCGCCGAAGGCGTGGCCAAGCCGGACCTGGTCGCGCCGGGCATCTCGATCCTCGGCATCCGCGCGGTGGGCAGCACGATCGACCGCCTCCGTCCGGCCGCGCGGTACAACGGCCATTACGTCAAGGGGACGGGCACCTCCCAGGCCGCCGCGATCGTCTCCGGCGTCGCCGCGCTGCTGTACCAGGAGGACCCGGCCCTCCGGCCCGACGTCGCCAAGGCCGCGCTGGTCAACACCGCGCAGCACCGCCTCGCCGGCCAGCCCGGCGCGGGCGCCGGCCTGGTGGACGCCGGCGCGGCGATCGCGGCGGTCAGGCGCGGGACCTACCGGTCCCGCCCCGCCAACCAGGGCCTTCGGTCCTCGACCGGTCGCGGCTCCCTGGAGGCCAGCCGCGGGTCGCTGCGCGCGTACACTGACCTTGACGGCGACGGCTCGCCGGAGCCGATCGCCGGCGAGGTGGACGCGCTCGGGAGGGCATGGGATGGGGCCGCGTGGACGGCCACGTCTTGGACACCCGCGACGTGGTCATGGTCGCCCTGGTCCCGCCTGGTGGTCGAGGCTCCTGGGTGGGAGGTCGAGCGCCAGGGCGGGGACTCCTGGAGCGGCATGGGCTGGGACGCCAGGTCCTGGCAGATCAAGCACTGGGGCAGCCTCGGAGCTGACCCCAGCGCCTGGCACATCAAGCACTGGGGCGCCCTCGGAGAGGATCCGGGCGCCTGGCAGATCAAGCACTGGGGCAGCCTCGGCGTCGACCCGAGCGGCTGACACATCAAGCCCTGGGGCCCGAGCGGCCGGCAGATCGAGCACTGGGGCGCCGAGAGGTGGAGCTGAGACAGGCGCGGGCCGCCGGCGGCTGCTGGCGGCCCGCGCGTTCATCGGGCTGGTCACGCTGGGGGGCCTCGGATGCCTTGCCTTCCGGCTCCCTGAGGTCGCCCGGTGGAGCGCGACCGAGCTGTGGGCCTGGCTCGCGCTGACCACGCTGAGCGTGGCGCTCGAGCAGTTCCCCCTCCCGCTGCCCTATGGCGACGAGCGGCAGGTCTTCTCGCTCGTCGACGCGGTCTGGGCGGCCGCGCTGCTGGTGGCCGAGCCCAGCATGCTGACCCTTACGGTTGCCGCCGGGCTGCTCCTTGGACAGGCCTTCCAACCCTGGCCGCTGCACAAGAAGGCCTTCAACCTGGGCCAGCACCTCATCGGGATCACCGTCGCCGAGCTGGTCTACGAGGCCCTCGCGCCCGCGAGCCCCACCGCGCCCGCCGCCTGGGGAGCGGCGGCCGCGGCCATGGGAGCGCTGTACGTCCTCAACGAGGTGGCGGTGGCGCTGGTCGTCGCGCTGATGGAGGGTGCGCCGTTCTGGCGGGTGCTGGTGGCGCCGTTCCGCCTCACGCTGGTGAACTGGGCCGGCAGCCTGGCCATCGGCCTGCTCGGCGGGGTGCTGTGGGCCACCGCCCCGCTGATCGTGCCGCTGCTGCTGGTCCCGCTGGCGCTCTCCTACCTGACCCAGCGGGGGTGGCGGGCCAGACTGCGGGAGCGTGACCAGATGCGGGACATCGCGCACACCGCCAACGCCATCTCCGAGCAGGGCGATCTCACCAAGCGGGTGCCCGAGACCGACGAGCGCAACGAGGCCGAGCTGCTGGCGGCCACGATCAACCAGATGCTGGACCGGCTCGAAGCGGCGTTCCAGCGGGAGCGACGGTTCATCAGCGAGGCGTCGCACGAGCTGCGCACGCCGCTGACGATCTGCCGCGGCCACCTCGAGGTGCTGGGCGCCGACGCCTCCCCGGAGGAGGTGGCCGAGACCCACCGGCGGGTGATCGGGAAGCTCGCCCACATGGGCCGGATCGTCCAGGACATGGCCACGCTGGCCAAGGCCGAGCACCCCGAGTTCCTGCGACCGGAGCAGGTCCCGCTCGACAGCTTCATGGAGGAGCTGGCGGCCAATGCCGCGCCGCTGCTCGACGGGCACCTGCGCGTGGAGCCCGTGCCGCCGGGCATGGTCCTGCGGGCCGACCCGCAGCGGCTCACCCAGGCGCTGCTCAACCTGCTCCGCAACGCCGCGCTCCACGCCCCGGGCACCAGCCCGGTGGAGCTGCGGCTTGTCCGGGAGCCGGACGGCATCCGCTTCGAGGTCTCCGACCGCGGTGGCGGCCTGCCAGCCGGGGAGGATGAGGGTGTCTTCCAGCCGTTCCGTCGACTCAACACGGCGGTCCCCGGGACCGGGCTGGGCCTGGCGATCGTGCGGGGGATCGCCGAGGCGCACGGCGGCTCGGCCGGTGCCCGCAACCGTCCCGGCTACGGCGTGACGTTCTGGCTCTTCGTCCCCTGGTCGTGATCTGCCACCAGGCGGTAGCCCATGCCCCGCACGGTCTGGATCAGGCCTTCACCGAGCTTGCGGCGCAGATGCCCGACGTAGACGTCCACCACGTTGGACCCGGGATCGAAGTCCAGCCCCCAGACCCGCGACAGCAACCGCTCCCGGCTCAGTACCTGCCGCGGGTGCCGCAGGAACATCTCGAGCAGCGCGAACTCCCGGGCGGTCAGGTCCAGCTCGCGCCCGTGCACGCGGATCCTCCGCGTCCGCAGGTCCAGGGCCAGGCCGGCGACCTCCAGGACCATCGCCTGCTCGCCCTCGCGCCGGCGCAGCCGGGCGCGGATGCGCGCCAGTAGCTCGTCGAACGCGAACGGCTTGGTGAGGTAGTCGTCCGCGCCCTGGTCGAGGCCCTCGACCCGGTCGGCGGTGTCGCCACGAGCGGTGAGCACGATGACGGGCACGGGGTTGCCGTTGGCGCGCAGGCGGCGCAGCACGTCGGTGCCGTCCAGGTCCGGCAGCCGCAGGTCCAGCACGACGAGGTCGACGTCGGCCTGCTTGGCCAGGGCCAACCCTCCGGCGCCGGTGACGGAGTGCTCCACGGCATAGCCGTGGGCCCGCAATCCCTTCAGCAGGAACGACGCGATCTCTGGCTCGTCCTCGATGACAAGAAGCTTCATCAGCCACGCTCCTTGCCGGAGCATCTCGCCGAACCCACCGCTCCATGAAGCTCTCTTTATTCTAAAGCCTTTTTCACCTGGCAATCTAGGTATGAGAGAGATCGCTATCTATCCTCACTTTACCGTCGAGCCCGAGGTAAAGGAGGCAGCAATGCGAAGCAACGCACGTCGACCGGGCATACGGGCCAGGAGGATCGTGTCGCTGGTGGCGACCGTCGGTGTCGCCGCCGTGCTCCTGTCCGTCATGGCCGCGCCCGCGTCCGCCCACGAGGGAAGGAAGGTCGGCAGGTACCAGCTGGTCGTCGGCTTCGGTGACGAGCCCGCCTACGCCGGTACCAGGAACAGCGTCCAGCTCATCGTCAGCGACGCCAGCGGCAGGCCCGTGACCGACCTGGACGTCGGCAAGGTGGCGGTCCACGCCTTCTACGGGACCAAGGCCGATCCCAGCCTTCCCAAGATCGTCCTGCCGATGGAGCCGCACTTCGGCGACGGCTGGGGCACCCCCGGCGACTACCAGAGCTTCTTCGTGCCCAGCGCGCCGGGCCGCTACAGCTTCCACGTCCACGGGGCCATCAACGGCCAGAAGGTCAACCAGGTCTTCACCTCCGGCCCCAGGACCTTCGGCGACGTCCTGGATCCCGCCAAGACCACCTTCCCCGCGCTCAAGGACCCCAGCACCGGGCAGCTCGCCCAGCGGCTGGACCGCGAGGTTCCCCGCCTCACCGCCTCGGTGCAGAGCGTCCTGACCCTGAGCCGGGCCGCCGAGCGTCGCGCGGACGGCAAGCTCGCGCAGGCCCGCCAGCTCGCGTTCGCCGGGATGCTGCTCGGGCTGATCGGGATCGTGCTCGCCGGCGTCGCCGTCGCATCCGCGCGCGGCGCCCGGCGCAGGGCCCAGGCGCCTCCGATCCCGGCCCCGCCCGCGCCGCTGCGGGCCGACCCCGACCGGACCCAGGAGCTCAACAAGCTCCGGGTCTGAGCCGGTCCGATGCGACGCCTGGCAGCCGCCGCTCTGCTCGCCGGCCTGTGGCTGCTCGCCACAGGCCCGGCGGCCGGGGCCCACGGCAACCTTCGTGCCTCCCAGCCCGCCGACGGGTCCGCGCTCGCCAAGCCGCCGCAGGCGGTGCGCCTGGAGTTCAGCGAGGCACCGGAGCGGGCGCTGTCCACCGTGTACGTGCTCGACGCCGGCGGGCGTCCGGTCGAGCGGGGCAGGGTGCAGCCGGTCCCCGGGCAGCCGCGTGCGCTGAGCGTGCCGCTGGGCGCGCTGGGACCGGGGGTCTACACCGTCAGCTGGCGCATCGTCTCGCGCGTGGACGGGCACACCACCAGGGGCGTGTTCGCCTTCGGCGTCGGTGACCAGGCACCCGGCAGGATCATCGCCGTGGCCTCGGGCGCCACGGGCCAGTCGGGCGACCCGCCGACCGGCCTGGGCGTGGCCGGCCGCTGGGCCGTCTACTGGGGCTTCGCCCTGCTGCTGGGAGCGGCCGCGACCGGTCTTGTGGTGTTCGACCGCCGCCTGCCCGGACGGCCCGCCCCCCTGCTCGTCACCGCCCTGCTGCTGGCCGCCGCAGGGCTGGTGCTCATGACCGTGGCAGCCATGAGCGCGGCGGAGGTGTCCCTGGTCCGGCTGGCCGGGTCGGCCACGGGCCTGTGGCTGCTCGGCCGTGGTGCGGCGCTGCTCGTGGCTGCCTGGGCGGTGGCGCCGCTGCTGACCCGCCCCAGCCCCGCCCGGCACCTGGCCCTGCCAGGGCCCCTGGCCTCGGCACGGCCGCTGGCCGCCCTGGCCCTGGCCGCCGCCGGCGGCCTGCTGGTGCACGCGCTGGCCGGCCACGCCGCCGCCCCGTCCCCGCTGCGCGGGCTCAACCTGCTGGCCCAGTGGGCCCACCTGGTCGCGGTCGGGGTGTGGATCGGCGGCCTCGCCTGGCTCCTGCACGGCCTGCGCGGCCAGCCGCGCGCCGATCAGGTGACCGCGTCGGTGCGCTTCTCCCGGCTGGCCGCGACCGGCCTGGCCGTGGTGGTGGCCACCGGTGTGGCCCGCACCCTGGACGAGCTGGGCGGCTGGCAGCGCCTGACCGACACCGGCTACGGCCGGGCGCTGCTGGTCAAGGTGGTGGTGTTCGCCGCGCTGGCCGGGATGGGCGCGGGCAACCGCTACCTGGTGCTGCCCGCGCTGCGGGCCGGGCAGCTCCCCATCACCCGGCTGCGGGGCACCGTCCGCGGCGAGCTGGCGCTGGCCGCGGTCGTGCTGGCCGCTGCCGCGCTGCTCAGCGAGCTGCCCCCCGGCGCCACGCCCGCACCGGCGTCCCAGGCGCCAGCGCCGGCGGCGCCCGCGGCCGTGCAGGCCAGCGGCAGCGACTACGCCACCTCCCTGCGGGTCACCCTGACCGTCACCCCCGGCGTGGCCGGGCCCAACCGCTTCGCCGCCAAGGTGGCCGACTACGACACCGGCGCGCCCCTGCCGGTCCAGCGGCTCCGGCTGAGCAGCGCGCTGCGGTCCCGTCCGGACCTGGAAGCCTCCTCGCTCGACCTCGCCCGCGACGGCGACGGCCGCTGGCACGGGCAGGGCAGCCTGCTGTCGATCGCCGGCCGCTGGGACCTCACCGCCCTGGTCGAGACCGGCTCCGGCGTCCTCACCGTGCCGCTCGAAGTCGAGATGGGCCTCCCCGGCGCACCCGGCCCGCCCACCCAGGGAGCGAGCGCCAGGCGTCGGCCCTGACCCTCGTCCCACGCACGCGGGCGGGTCATCCTCCGGCTCCGGGCGTGCGGGGCGGGACCGCGGTCTCATGCAGCCTGGCCACGGGGCTCGGCGACGCCATGTTCGGCGGTCTCCTGACGCCGAGCACGCAGGCTGGCTGCTCGCGGTGCGCCGCGAACGACGTTACCGCCGCCGCGGGCTGCTCGACCGGCTCGTCTACCTCTCGCTCGGCCTGTCCGCGATCCTTGCCTTCATCGGCGGCAAGCTCATCCTGACGTTCCTGCACGACGTCAACCCGGACATCCCGCACGTGCCGATCACGGTCTCCCTGGCTGTCATCCTCGGCATCCTCGTGGTTACGACGGTCGCCAGCCTGCTCGCCGTCCGCCGCGACCCCACCCGACGCGCCCACGCCGGCAGCGTGCGCGGCCACGAACACCGTCAGGCTGCGGCGGACACCAGCCCGGACGCACGCCGGCGCACAGGCTGACCCTCCGCCGTCCGAGCGCCGGGTCGGATCGGGCGGCCCAGGCGGTGAACCGTCCGCCGTCCGAGCGACGGGGTCGGATCGGGCGGCCCAGAGGTCGGATCGGGCAGCCCAGGCGAGCAGGCTCACAGGATCCCGAGCTCGCGCCCGTGGTGGACCGGTTCCTGCGCCGCTGCAGCGCTACCGATCGCCGGTGCCCACGACCCGGACCGTCTCGATCCCCTTCCACCTGGCATCGCAGGTCAGGATCATGTCAGCCTCGTGGCGCAGCCCGGTCGCCACGATCACGGCATCGGGGAGCTTGAGGTTGCGTGTGGCGCGCAGCTCGGCGGCGAGTCGGGCGACGCTCGCTGAGACCTCCAGGATTCGGGTCTGGGCGGCGAAGCGCTCGACGACGTCGACCGCCTCCTGCCCCGTCCGAAGGGGGCCGACGAGGATCTCGGCGTAGGTGAGCGCGGAGATGGCAAGGGGGTGCCGGCCCCGCTCGGCGAGCACGGCGCGGCTGGCGGGTTGGTGGAGGACGTCGTGGCGGTTCAGGGCGGCGATGACGATCGAGGTGTCGAGCAGGGCTATTCCCATTCGGCCCGCAGCTCATGGAGGTAGCCCTCGGGATAGACCTCTCTCCCGAGCGCGCCGAGCAGATCCTCCAACCTGTCCTCGGCACGCGTGAGGATGATCCTGCCAGGACCGAGGGCCTCCACGCGGAGCGGCTCGCCGGCCTGGATGCCCGCCTCGGCGAGGACGGCGACGGGGATGGTGGCCTGGTGCTTGCGGCTGAGGCGGGTGATGCCCGGGCGCCGTCGTGGCCGCTTTACTTCATCGCTCATGAGTAAAGGTTACCATGTGGACTGCCCGCGGCGCGGCTCGCTCAGCGCGTCGGTTGGGTGTGTCGTCTTCAGTCGCCCCCGGACTGATCACCGCTCTCGAAGCCTCGATCCAGGAGGCCGGCGTCGTGGGCGAGGATTGCGGCCTGCACCCGGTTGCTCATCCCCAGCTTGGCGAGTACGCGGCTGACTGTGCCTTGACGGTTGCCTCGCTCATGAACAGCCGCTTGCCGAGTCGTGGTCGGGATCCTGGGCGTCGTCAACACGCTCGCACTGTCGGTGCTGGAGCGCACCCGGGAGATCGGGCTGCTGCGTGCGCTGGGGCTCACCCGGCGGCAGCTCAGGACGGCGATCCGGATCGAGCCGGCCCTGGTCGCCGTGCTTGGTGGGCTGCTCGGCCTCGGCGGTGGGTATCTGCTGGGCGCGATGTTCCAGCGGGCCGCCTTGCGGACGAGGCTGCTCGACGCTGCCGTGCCGCTCGGCCGGGTGGTCCTCGCGCTGGTCGCGCTGGCTGTCGTCGGTGTGGTGGCCGCGGCCTGGCCGGCCAGGAGAGCGGCCAGGACCGACGTGCTGACCGCCGTCACCACGCAGTAGCGGCCACCACCACCCAGGGAGCCACCGGCGGAGCCACTGTGGTGGCGCAGCCGCGCCCCGGCGGCGACGAGCTGCCGAAGTGGGACGGTGGCGGCGGCCCCCGGGTGTGTGTCGCCCCCGGGCGAACTCGCCATGGTGGCGGGCAGGTGCGAGACTCAGCCGGTAGGCAACACGAGGGAATCGAACCGTCCGGGCCGGGCGGTGGGTCTTGGCGAGGAGTGTCGATGCCGGCCAGCTCGCAGCTTGTATGGCGCAGCGGTGACCTCAAGGGTGAACTGGTGGACTTTGCTCGCGCGCGCCGCTTCGCGCGCGCGTTCCGGCAGGCGCTCGAGCAGCGCTTCGGCGGGACGGTGGTGACGGACGAGGGGGAGTTCATCAACTTCCTCGACTGGTTCGTGCTGGAGCACCGCCTGCCCAGCGGCCGCACCGTGGTCGAGGAGTTCGTGGCGGCGCGCCCGGAGCTGCCCGAGGAGGAGCGGGCGATGCTGCTCGGCTGGCGGGAGGTGGTCGAGGGGCTGTTCGAGGTGCAGCGACGAGACGGTGAGGCGCTGGTCACGGTCAACCTCATCGACGAGCTGCCCTACCGCCTCCGCTCCAACGTGGGACCCAGCGTGTTCTCGCAGATGCCGCGCGGGTCGTTCGTGATCACGCGGCTGGTCCCCATCGGTGACGAGTGGCTGATCAGCGGCGCGACCAACGTGCTGCCGGCCTCGAGCGGTGCCGAGGCCCGCGGCGTGGCGCTGCAGATCGCGACACGATACCCGAGGCTGGTGTTCCGCAACCCGGACAGGCTGGCGCGGGGCTGGGAGCTGCAGCGCGAGCAGCGCCGTCACTTCGTCGACTTCTTCGGCTCGGACCTGGTCGTCCTCCCCGGGCGGGAGCTGGCCGAGCGCATGCGGGCGTACGGGCGCTTCCTGATGGACGAGGCGCGCGACGCCGAGGGACGGTCGGTGGCCGAGCGGGCACGGCAGCGCTACGGCTCCGTGCCCGCCACGGCTGACCTCGGCGACCTGCCCGCCGAGCTCGTCGAGGCGGACACGGTCGGGGTGCTCTACGACGAGGTGGAGGGGTTGAACTACCTGGCGAACTTCGGCCTGCTCCAAGAGACGTTCGCCAACCCCAAGCTCGCCACCGACCGGGAGCACCGGCAGGCGGTGGTCGGCTACCTGAAGGACCCGAGCGTCTCACCGCTGGCGCTCCGCCGGCTTGCCGAGCCGGACGCCGAGCGGGCAGGTCGGGTCTTCCAGCAGGTCCTTCGACGACCCGGCTTCTCGTGGGAGCGCGACGGCGAGGCACTCCTGCGGCGCCACAAGGCGGACTGGTTCGAGCGCACGGTGCTTCCCAGCGTCGTCCCGGTCGGGCCAACCCTTGTCGACCCCGAGCAGCCGGCGCGCCGGTCACGCAAGGGCGGCCGGCGAGCGTGACAGGCTGCCTTTCGCCGGTTTCTGGCTCCGCGCCGGCGGTGGGTGCGGACGAGCGGCTGAGGGGGACCGACTGGTATAGTCTAGACAGGCTAGACTATAAACTGCCCGACTCGGAGTGGTGCCCGACTCGGAGTGGTGGAGGTGCGGGATGCGGTGGCAGCTTCAAGACGCCAAACAACGCTTCAGCCAGCTCGTCCGGCATGCGCGCCGCGACGGCCCGCAGGTCGTGACCCGGCACGGTGAAGAGGTGGCGGTGGTGGTGAGCATCGAGGAGTACCACCGCCTGACCTCGGACAAGCCAGACTTCAAGCAGTTCCTCCTGGCTGCTCCGGATCTCGGTGACATTGAGCTTGACCGCTCGGACGAGCGGGCGCGGATCGTTGAGTTCGGGCCGCAGTGAGCTGATCGCGACGGTGATGGCAGGTGGCGTTTCTTCTGGACACCAATGTCGTCTCTGAGGCGCGCAGGCAGACGCCCGACTCGAAGGTCCGAGCGTGGCTGGCCTCGGTGCCCGACGCCGAGCTGTACGTCAGCGTGCTGGTGATCGGCGAGATCCGCCAGGGGATCGAGCGACTGCGTCGCCGCGATCCGGCGCAGGTGGTGGTGTTCGAGACGTGGCTGTCCACGCTGCTGCACGACTACGCCGATCGGATCGTCCCCGTCACCGCCGAGGTGGCCGAGGAATGGGGCAGGCTGAATGTGCCGGATCCTCTTCCGGTGATCGACGGGTTGATGGCTGCCACGGCGAAGGTGCGTGGGTGGACTTTCGTCACACGCAACGTGGCCGATCTGGCCCGCGCCGGTGTGCGCCTGCTCAACCCGTTCGCCCTGCAGCCATAGGGTGGGCTCACGGCCCCGGGTGGCTCACGGCCCCGGGTAGGAGGCGGCGACCCGTTTGGGTACGACCATGCGCCACGCCTCGACGACCAACTCCCACATCTCCGCCTCGTCGATCGCGTCCAGCCACACCCGCACCCAGTTGTACCGCTCATCCGAGGCGACCGGCATGTGGAACTTCTCCGGCTCGCTCCTCACAAGCGCCGCCCGCTCCTCCTTGGGGAACGCGAACCCCATCGACGTCTCATCCGGCGAGATCGAGACGAAGACGAGCCTGCCCACCCGGAACTTGACGTGGTCTCGTATCAGCCGCTCCTCGCTGCGCGGCAGCGAGCCAGCCAACCGCCGCACGTCCTCGGCCGTAACCATCCCCACGACACCTCCTCAGGATCGGCTCCCCGCAAGGCATGGATACCGCGACATACAGCAACGCTACCGCGCCCCACCGACGGTCCCAGCCATGAACGGCGGACTTGCATCAGATGCAACAGAAACCCGGCTGCAAATAGAGGTGGTGGGTGTGGCGGACGGGTTGGATGCCACGCTCGGCCGCGGTGGTGACCTCCTGGAAGGTCTCGCCGGCCAGGTTGGCCAGCTCCCCCGCTGGGGCTGGACCACAGCGCCTCGACCGGGTTGGAGCGCAGGCGCGCCGGCGGGCAGTGGCCCCACCACCAGCCAGGACCGCGCTGTCACCTGGCGGCTGCTGGACGCGCGCATGCGCGAGCGTAGAGTCACGGTGGTCGAGAGGAGGGAACGTCATGGCTGACACCGTGGGCGCTGGCCGCGTGGTTGATCCCGTGGGTAAGGCCGGCTACGAGCTTGCGTTCGAGGACACCTTCGACGGCGACGTCTTGGACCAGGCGCGCTGGTTGCCGTACTACCTGCCGCAGTGGAGCTCCCGCGAGGCAGCGGTCGCGAGGTACGAGCTCGGTGGTGGCGTTCTGCGGCTGGTCATCGAGGCCGACCAGCAGCCATGGTGTCGGGAGTTCGACGGCGAGATCCGGGTTTCCTCGCTGCAGACCGGCGTGTTCGCCGGTCCGGTCGGCAGCACGGTGGGCCAGCAGCGCTTCAACCCTGGGCTGGTGGTCCGGCAGGCGCAGCACAACGCCAGGCTCTGCACGCCGCAGTACGGCCTGTTCGAGCTCCGGGCCAAGGCCATCGACGATCCCCGCTGCATGGTCGCGCTGTGGATGATCGGCTACGAGGACGAGCCCGACCGGTCGGCGGAGATCTGCATCTGCGAGATCTTCGGGCGGAACGTCACGGTCGGCAGTGTGGGCGTCGGCATGGGCTTGCATCCCTTTGGTGACATGACCATCCGCGACGAGTTCTCGGTGGAGACCATCGCCATCGACGCCCGCGAGTTCCACCTCTACGCGGCCGAATGGACGCCCGAGTACGTGGCATTCTTCGTTGACCACCGGCTCGTCAAGACGGTCGAGCAGTCCCCCGGCTACCCCATGCAGTTCATGCTGGGCATCTACGAGTTCCCCGACGACGGGCAGGCAACGCAACCGGCGCATCGGTATCCAAAGCAGTTCATCGTCGACTACTTCCGCGGCTACCAGCCCACCACACCGCAACCGGCCTAAAGGGCCTAAAGGGCTTAAAGGAAGGTTCGCCCCTCCAGTGACGTGATCACTGCTCACCACAGGGACAGGCCGCAGTGGCGCAGGAACGAGTACGTGGCTGCGCCAATAGGTGGCTTTGGGCTGCGCCGGCTGGCAGCCGGCGCCTCATCGGGTTGTCGTCGTCGCGCGGGCATCCAGCCCGCGCTCCTCCGCCTTGCGATGCTTGCCTGACGACCGGCTCGCTACCGACCCACCTACTTGGCGCAGTGGCTGACTCACGGTCCGCCAGTCAGCGCGTGGCCCCGGCTGCCGCAGTCTGGCGGCAGCCGGGCGGGAACTTCAGGGTTGGTCGCGGAGGCGGTTGGCGCGTTCGGTGACCTCGACCAGGACCCGGTGGGCGGTGGCGAGCTCGTCTGGGTTGAGGTCGGCGTAGAGGCGCTTGGTGAGGGCGGCGACGGCGTCGGCCAGTTTGGCGTTGAGGGCGGCGCCTTCGGGGGTGAGTTGGGTGGGACCGGGGCCGTCGGGGGCGCTGCCGGTGACGAGGCCTCTGGCTTCGAGGCTGTGGAAGAGCTCGGCGACTTGGGGGAGGTCGAGGCCGAGTTGTGGCTGGCCGGCGAGGTAGTCGTGGAGGGCGGCGGGTGATGGGGCGGGGCCGCGGAGGGCCAGGACGCGCAGGGCGATGTACTGGGTGCGGGTGATGCCGGTGTTGGTGTCGGCGAGGACCTGGTTGAGGAGGGCGGTGAGGGCGCCTTCGGCTTCGCCGACGTCCTGGCCGGTCAGGGTTGCCGGTTGTGACATGGGGTCACTCCTGTTCTCGATGCCGAGAAGGGTCTGCAGGGTGCAGACGAGGTCGCGGTTTCGCTGGCTCCGGGTCCCTCCGATCGGTGCGGTGAACTCCTCTTGGAATGCGTGGACGATGGCGATGGCGCGCTGGGCGATGTCGGTGCCGTCGTCGGTGAGGCGGAGTTGGACGGCGCGGGGGTCGGCTGGGTGTTCGGTCCTCTCGATCAGGCCGGCCTGTTCGAGTGCGCGGGCGAGCTTGGAGACAAAGATCGGTTCGAGGCCCGTCCAGTCGGCCAGTTCCCGCTGGCTCGGCTGGGCTCCCGTCCGCGAGAAGCCGTAGAGGGACGCGAGCAGGGTGTACTGGGCGTGGGTCAGGCCGAGCGGGGCGAGGACCCGGTCGACGGCCGCGCGCAACTTGGTGGCGAGCCGCCAGAGGAGGTAGCCGGTGGTGGGGTTCTCTGTTGGTCGCGACATGGCGATAGTGTACATGGAAACTATACCCATGGCAACTATCGATTCACCTGCCTTTCCACAAGGAAAGAGGCTCGCGCCCGAGCCGCTGCGCCATCGGCCCGGGGCAAGCCGTGCGACGCTGCTGGCAGCCGGCGGCTCGTCGCGCCATCCTCTGGGCATGGTCCAACTGCGCAGCGTTGCTTCCGCGGACCTGCCCGGGGCCGAACGAACGGCCCTGCGCCGGCTTCTCGACCAGGCGTTCCAGGGTCGATTCACCCAGGACGACTGGCACCACACCGTGGGCGGGCTCCACGTGCTTGCCCTCGAGGAGCGCGAGGTGGTGGCGCACGCGGCGGTGGTGGGCCGGACGCTGATCACCCGAAGTCGCCCCCTGCAGACCGGCTATGTCGAAGGCGTTGCCACCCGGCCTGACCGCCGCCGGCAAGGCCATGCCACGCTGGTGATGAGGGAGGCCAACCGGATCATCAACCAGCGATACCAACTGGGAGCCCTCTCGGACGGCACGGACATCCCAGGCTTTTACGAGCGGCTCGGCTGGGAGCACTGGCAAGGGCCGACCTTCGTCGCCGCTGCGCTCGGCCCTGTTCGCACCGCCGACGAAGACGACAGCGTGATGGTGCTGCGCACACCCACCACCGGCGACCTCGACCTCGCCGCCCCATTGCTCTGCGACTGGCGGCCAGGCGACGTCTGGTGAAGCCCTCTCGCGTGCTGGGCCGGGGCCTTCCCACCTGCAACCGCCCCGCGCCACGCTCACTGCGCAAGACAAGCTCGCTGCGCAAGACAAGCGGACGGGGAGTGCCGGCAGCCTCGGGCCGGCTGGTCTCCGGCGGTCCGCGGGGGCGAGCATCACCGAGCTCGGCGAGATGCGAGGGGGAGCTGCTGTGGCACGACTCGAGGGCTGGGCGTTCAAGATCAACGACGTGGCGGATCACACGTTCGTGCGCTGTCCTGACAACGGGCGAGTGTTTGAGTGCTGGCAAGGGTACAGCGGACCGGACATGCGGCCCTGAAGGTTATAACCATCTCATCCGTCGTCAAGGACCCAACCCGCTGTCTGGACACCTCGGGGGTTCGGTTCGAGGATCACCTTGCCGCGGTTGCGCCGTGCTTCGAGGTAGCGGTGGGCCTCGGCCGCGTGCTCCAGCGGGAATACCTGGTCGACGTGCACGTTGAGGTGCCCCTGGGCGGCGAGGTCTGCCAGCTCTTCCAGGTCGCCCCGAGGGTCGTAGCCGCCGCGCTCGATCAGATTGGTGACCTGGAAGCCGTAGATGGCGAGGTTCTTGGGATAGAAGTCCCGGGTGTCCACCCGGCTACTCTCAAGGGCCACGTTGGCCAGGCACACGACTCGGCCGCCGTGCCCTGCGGTCTTGAGGGCCTCGGCAAAGGTTCGTCCTCCCACCGCGTCGAGCACCACCTCGACCCCTTCTCCGTCGGTCAGGGCCATGGTTGCTGCCAGCACGTCTTGTCGTGCGTGGTTGATCGCGTGGTCGGCGCCGTTGGCGAGCGTCCAGGCGAGCTTGTCGTCGGAGCCGGCGACGGCGATCACCTCGGCGCCGAGGTGCTTGGCGACCTGCACCGCCGCGTCGCCGACGCCGCTGGCCGCGGCGTAGACGAGCACCCGCTGGCCGGGACCGGGTCGCGCGAGGTGTCGCAGGCAGTACCAGGCCGACAGCCAGGCGGTGGGTAGTGCGGCCGCGGCCGCCGGGTCCAGGCCCTCGGGGCGGCGCACCACGCGCCGCCCCGAGACCGCGACGTACTCGGCGTAGAAGCCTGGCCGCCCGCCGAACGCCAGGACGCGGTCACCGGCGGCGAAGCCGGTGACCGCGGAGCCGACCTGCCGGATGACGCCGCTGCCCTCGACGCCGGGTACCAAGGGGGGCTGCCCACCGCGGTGGTAGCCGCCGCTGCGCACCAGCACGTCCAGCCGGTTGACGCCGGCGGCCTCGAGCTCGATGACCACCTCGTCGTCGCGGGGTTCGGGTGCGGGGAGCTCGGCCACGCGCAGCACGTCCGGGCCGCCGAACTGCTCGACACGCACGGCCTTCATGCTTCCTCCTCCAATCAGATGGGCACGCGGTGAGCAGGTTGCACGCAGGCGTGCGGATCGCTGTCGACGGTCAGGCCCATCGCCAAGTCGACGGTCAGGCCCATCGCCAAGTCGACGGTCAGGCCCACCGCCGCCGACCCACCTCGCCCCAGTACGCGTGACGACGATTCTACGTCTAGGGCAATTGCCAGAACGGGGTCGATAGGCCGGCCGCCTCCAACAGGGCCTGCGACTCGTCGCGGCTTCGAGGACGCCAATCGGGGTCGAGCCGGTCGCCGTACCAGCTTTCGGCGAGTTGCTGAAGCACCGCGACCGGAACGACGGCGCCCGGCACGCGTCCATGGGCCTCCTGGTGCGCGCCGTCGTGTCCGCCCTCGCCGGGTAGCCGCCGCCCGACCGCGGAGACGTCAGCGCGGCGTGTCAACATCGAGGGTTGGTGTGAACCGGCAGCGGCCGGCCCGGCACTCCTGGATCGTCGTCGTGATGGTGCGGCGGGTCCGGCGCAGTTCGACGATCTTGGCGTCGATCCGGTCGACCACGGCCTCCAGCCGCCACAGCTCGCTGTCGCAGGTCGCGGTGCCGGAGTCATGGGCGTGGAGCGCGTCGATGACCTCCTGCAGCGTGAACCCCAGGTTCTGCAGGGCGCGCGCCATCCGGATCCGCTCCACTGTGGACGCCGTGTACCTGCGATAGCCCGACGGCCGGCGCTCTGGTATCGGCAGCACACCGCGCCGTTCGTAGAAGCGGACCGTGTCGACGCTCACGTCGGCTTCCGCTGCGACCTGGCCGATCTTCACACGCCTCACCTCTTGACTCTGAACTTAGGTCCAGAGTTTAAGGTTGACGGTGACAAGGGCGCAACGCCCGACCACAACCCGAGGAGCAGCACCGATGGACAGCCCGGCAACCACCACACCAATCGTCTGCGACATGACCACCGCCCCCGACACCGGCCCGGAACGCCTGAAGGAGTACCAGCGGCTATTCACCCAGGCCCTCATCGGCCGGGAACGGACCGCCGAAGGGATCCGGTTCCGGTTGCGCGCCGACGACGGCATCGAAGCCTGGATCGGCGACCTTGCCGCCCGCGAGAAGGCATGCTGCCCATTCTTCGACTACAGCATCACCACCGACGGCGACGAGGTGCACTGGGACGCCACCGTCATCGACGACGACATCGCCCGCGCCATCCTCGACGAGTTCTACAAGCTTCCCGACACCGTCGCCGACGGTGTCGAAGGGCTCGAGAACCGGCTCACCGAGCGGGGCCTACAGATCACCGCGAACCCGGCCGGCACCGTCACGGAGGTACACCGCGCCGCCGTCGGCGATGGCGCGTCCGGCGCGCCCGCACCATCACCCGAACGCTGACCACGCCTCGACAAGAAGGACACCGCTGGCCTGGATGAGCCGGTCTGCCCAACGTTCAGCCGAGCCGGTTCCGGCTCGCCAGGCCAGCGACAACGGCCGTTCCACCTGGCGGGGTTCCGTACGGGTCTGCAGCGCGTCGGCCGTGACCACGCGTACGAACACCGGCGCACCAGGGCCGAGCCTGGTGGACACCCGGTCTTGGGGTCGGGTTGCATGAGGGGCGGTTTTCCCAGGCAGGCCCGGCGACGATCCATCGCCTTTCCATTCGTGCTCGGTCGCGGCATCCGCCTCATGGGGAGCTCATGGCTCGTGGCGGCAGTTGTCTGCCATGGTGTGGTCCTCGGGCTGCGGCCGATAATGAGCGGATGGGCGATCGGTTCTCTGGCCTGTTGCTGGGCCGCGCCGCGGGGGTGGAGTGCCTCGACGTGGCGCTGGCGCGTGCGGCCGGTGGCGGGCCGACCACGGTGCGGCCGTCGGACCTCCGGCGGTAGGCGCGGCGCCGTGGCCGGCTCGACGGTCGTTCCGCTGGTGGGGCGGTCCCAGGAGCTCGGCCGGATGCTGGCCGCGCTGGAGCGCGCCGCCGCCGGGTCGGGTGGGGCGCTGCTGCTTGCCGGCGAGGCGGGCATCGGCAAGTCCCGTCTGGCCGTGGAGGCCATCACCCTGGCCCGCCAGCGCGGGTTCGTGACCCTCGAGGGCGCCGCCTACCCGCTGCAGGCCGACCTGGCCTACGCTCCGGTGCTGGAGGCGCTGGGGCCGTTCCTGGCCGGCCTGGAGCCCGGCCGCCTGGCCGCGCTGGTCCGCGGCCTGCCCGATCTCGGCCGGTTGTTCGCCGGGCTGCACCTGCCGCCGCCGGAGCCGCTGGGGGATGCCGCCCTGGAGCGGACTCGCCTGTTCGAGGCGGTCTCTCGCCTGGTCGAGCGGGTCGCGGCCGAGCGGCCAGTGGCGCTGCTGGTCGACGACCTGCACTGGGCCGACGCCGCCTCGCTGGAGCTGTTGCACTACCTCGCCAGGGGCCTCAGTGCCCGGCGCGTGCTGCTGCTCGGCACCTACCGCCTTGACGAGGCGCGCACGCACCCGGGGCTGCGGGCGCTGGTGCGCTCGCTGCAGCGGCTCGAGCTGGCCGAAGAGCTGCCCGTCGGCGGCCTCGGCCCGGAGGCGGTCGCCGCGCTGGCGGGCGCCCTGCTCGGGAGCGACCCGCCGGGCCATGCGGCGCGCGTTCGCCGAGTTCGGGCTCCTGGCCGAGACCCTTGAGTGGGCCCAGATCGGCGGCTGGGAGTACACCCGGCTGGTGCCGCTGGGCGGCAAGGACCGGCCAGCGCCGCCAGCCCGGCTGATGCCGCTGCTGATCCGGCTGGCGCACCTGAACGGTCGCCGAACGAAAGCCGAATGAAATCTGAGCGGAGGCGGACGGGAGCGGATCTTTCATCTGCTGCGACATGCGCCAGCAGCCGATGACAACCAGACCGGACATGCTTCCCAAGCTCGCGGTGGGGGCCCGATGCCCCTCGCCCGCTTCACCCCATCAAGGCCGGCACTGGGGGCGGCACGGTGGCGGGGCAGCTAGCCGGTGCGGCTTCGTGCAGCGATAACAGAGCCCCGCGCTAGCGAGGCGCGGGGCTCTTCGCTACAGCAGGAAAGGACCGAACAAGGCGTCGTCCTTTCGTGGCTACTTGCCGCAACCTCCGCCTGGCGGCGGCGGTGGCTGGTGTCCCGGACACCCGTGGTTGCTGCCCGGGCCACCCCCGGCATCAGCAAACGCCGGGGCGGCCACCAGGCTCAGCGCGACCGCGAGCAGCAGCGCGGCGAGCTTCCGCTTCATGAAATCACCCCCCTTCCCCCGCGGTGAAGCATGTGCTCCATCCGGCTGTCTGTCCATCGCCGTTTTGGGGACACTCGACTGAGCTGCGGCAGGGCCGGATGCCGGCCAGCCCGACAGTGCTTCCCAAGCTCACAGTGGAGGAACTCGAGCCGCATTACGAACCGCGCTGGGCCTCTGCCGGACATCAGCCGTCCGGAGGGCGGTCGTTCCGGAAGCAGCGGACGGTCAATCCGCCGATCGCTCCTCGTTACAACTTCCTCTACTCTTCCTCAAGGCCAGCCTGCGGGCGGCCTGGGGCCGCCCTCCGGCCCGGCATCGACAGACTGGTCACCGGGGGCCGGACTCACCCTCGACCAGGGCACCACTGACAGCCACCGAGGAGACCAGCACTCCGCCTCAAGTAAAGACCTTCTCAAACGCCAGAACTACTGCCTCCCATAAACCGCTCCCCGCTGCGCCTATGGCGATGTCACGCAATATCTCTACGAGTTCTGTCAGTTTTCTGGATCCGGAGTGGGATTTGCCAACTCGTTCTTGGCATCGCGCAGATACTCGTGCGCTCTGGGCTGTCGTTTCAGGCAGGCCTGGACCAGCGAGCGCTCGCTCGAACGCTGTTAGCGCATGGGGAACGTAGCTATTCAGCGAGAGCGGAGTGGTGTTGTCGCTGGTCAGCGGGAACGTTCACGCAACCGCGTGGCCCGTGACGAGGGTCGATGGCACGCCGTCGGCGTCAGCCAGGGCTGAGCGCGGGTGGCAG
>Ga0210378_10000002_pt1 | contig 190650 bp, 165 predicted proteins | sample PLM1_60_b1redo_FD_155465 | JGI IMG/M metagenome (GOLD analysis project Ga0210378, IMG submission 155465) | Groundwater sediment microbial communities from an aquifer in East River, Colorado, USA - PLM1_60_b1 redo | ecosystem: Environmental > Terrestrial > Soil > Riparian zone | place: USA... | reverse complement strand
CTGAGCGCGAGGCCGGGCTGCCTGAGGCGCGAGGCCGGGCTGCCTGAGGCGCGTGAGGCCCGGATCAGCCGCGAGCGGCCGGGCGGGTGGCGCCGACGTAGCCGCGGGCGCGGACCGGCTCGACCCGCACCTGGGCGCCCGTGTGCGGGGCGTCGACCATGAGGCCCTGCCCGACGTACATGCCGACGTGGTGGATGGAGCCCGGGTCGCCGGGGTCGCTGCCGAAGAACACCAGGTCGCCGGGGAGCAGGTGCTCGGGGTCGACGTGGGCGCCGGCCGACCACTGCTGGCGCGAGGTGCGTGGCAGCGGCATGCCGGCCCGGGTCCAGGCCCAGCCGACGAGCCCGGAGCAGTCGAACGCCTCGGGGCCGGTCGCGCCCCACCGGTACGGCTTGCCGACCTGGGCGAGCGCGGCCGCGACCGCGGTCGCGGCCGCCGCGGTGGGCGGCGGGGCGGTCGCAAAGCCGTCCAGGCCCAGGGCCCGGGCCCTGGCCGCGGCCGCGGCCAGGGCGGCCCGCCTGGCCGCCTCCTCGCGCGCGCGGGCCTCGGCGACCAGCCGCCGCACGTGGCGCTCGGCGCCCGCCAGCAGCTCGCGCTGCAGGGCGAGCCGGCGCTCGATGCCCCAGCGCTGGACGGCGAGCCGGCGGCGCACCGCGAGGACCTCGGCCTGGGTCGCCTGCAGCTCGGCGACCAGGGCCATGACCCGGTCGGTGCGCTGCCGTACCCGGGCGACGGCGTGCCGCCCCGCGCCGAGCGAGCGGTCCACCGCCTGCCTGGCCACCGCCAGCTCGTGGCCGTCCTGGACCACCAGCAGCAGCTCGAACGGGGCCATGGGCCCGTTGATGTAGAGCGAGCGCACCTGGTCGTCGAGGCTCGCGCGGGCCGCCTCGAGCGCCAGCTCGCCCTCGGCCAGCTCGCGCTGGTGGGCGACGGACGCCCTGATCACCGCGTCGAGTCGCCCGGCGTTTGCGGCGTGCGCCTCGGCCAGGATCTCCACCTCGGTGTGCAGCCGGTCGATCCGCCGCTGGATGCGCGCGGCCTCCGCCCGGGCCCGGTCGATCTTCCCGGCGTCCGCGGCCGGGCCGGGGGCGGCCCGCGCCGCGGTCGCGGCCAGCAGCCCGGCGAGCAGGGCAGCCGCGACCGCGGCGCGGCGCAGACGGGAACGGGTGACCGGCACGGGCGACCTCCACGGACAGGCGCTGCAGGTGTTGTCGGCGCCCGGGCCGGGCCTCTTGACGCTGCCCCCCGGCCCGCACTGGCCGAGCGGCGGCTATGCTTGAGAGGCGGCGCCGACCACCGCCGCATCGACATGCGGGAGCGACGCCATGAACTGCCCCTCCTGTCACCGACCGACCCCGGCCGGCAACCGATTCTGCGGCTCGTGCGGGGCCGAGCTGAGCCCGTCGGGCGCCCAGGCCACGGCCGGCGCCGTCACCGCGCCCGGGCGGCCGGCCGATGCCCCCTGGCACCCGGCCATGGCCGGGTGGACTCCGGCGCCGGTGCCGCCGTCCGCCCGCCGCCGGTTCGGGCCCGGCCTGCTCGCCGCGCTCATGGGCGTGCTGCTGCTGTTCGGCGGGGTCGGCCTGTTCGCGGCCCGCACCGTCACGGCCCGGGCGGGCGCCGGCTCGCCCGAGGCGGCCGCCTCGGGCCTGCTCGCCGCCCTCGACCGGAACGATCTCGACCGGGCCACCGGCTACCTCAACGGCGAGGAGCGCCAGCTCGTGGACCTGTACGGGGAACGGCTGGCAAGGGCGGTGGCCAGGCGGCAGGGGGGCGCCGGCTCGGGCGGTGGCCAGCTCGGCCTGGTCGACGTGACAGCTCGCGACGTGCGCTTCCGGCAGGTCGCCGGCGCCGGCGGCGTGGCCGTGCTGGAGCTGGCCGGCGGCACGATCGGGGTGACGCAGCCCGGCGGCGTCAAGCTCGAGCTGCCGGTCGAGGAGGCCAGGCGCCGCCTGGCCGAGCAGTCCAAGGGCCAGCTGGCGTTCCCGCGGCTGGTCACGCTGCGATCCGATGGCCGCTGGTACGTGTCCCTGCTGGCTTCGGCGGCGGAGTGGGCCCGGCTCTCGAGCAAGGCCGGACCGGTCGACTACGCCGGGCTGGCCGGCGTCCCGGCCGGCCAGGGCGCCTCGTCGCCCGAGGCGGCCGTGCGCGGGCTGGCCGACGCGCTCGGCGCGGGCACCCTCGCCGCGGTCTGGGAGCGCCTCCTGCCCGAGGAGCGCCGGGTCGTCGAGGCGTACTCGCAGCCGCTGCTGGCCCGGGCCCGGCTGTCCAGCCCCGGCGCCCTGCTCGGCGGGCAGCCCGGCGCCAAGGTCCGGGTCCAGGACCTCACCCTGCGGAGCGAGCCGGTCGCCGACGGCGTCACCAAGGTCCACCTGACCGGCGGCACGGTGGTCGGGAGCGGCTCGCCGGGGGAGAAGCCCACCCCGCTGCACCGGCCCGGGTCAGGCGAGCGGGTCCCGGCCGTGGTCGCCCTGCGCCGCGACGGCGCCTGGTACCCGTCCCTGCTGTTCAGCGCCGTGGACGCCATGCTGGCCGAGGCCGAGCGGCCGCGCCCCTGACCGGCGCGCGGCCGGCCAGGACGCCGTGCCGGGCCGCTGCCGCTCCGGCCCGGTTTCCCGATAGACTCGGGTCGACACCCAACGACGTCCCCGACGGGAGCACAGCCGTGGCAAAGATCCTGCTCGTCGCCTCCGAGGAGTCCTTCCGGGACCGGCTGCGGCTCGCGCTCGAGCGCCTCGAGGTGGGCGGGGACGAGGTCGAGTTCCTCGAGGCGGCCGACGGCAACGACGCGCTCGCGATCGCCGAGGCGGAGTTCCCCGACCTCGTGGTCGTCGAGGTCGGGGTGTCGCCCTATGGCGCCTTCGGCCTGTGCAGGGACCTCAAGGCCGAGCCCGACCTGGCCTGTCCGGTGGTCGTCATCCTCGAGCGCATGCAGGACGAGTGGCTGGGCCGCTGGTGCGGCGCGGACGCCCTGGTCAACCGGCCCGTGGACCCCTTCGCGCTGGCCGAGGCGGCCCGGCGCCTGCTGGAAGAGGACGCCACCTTGGAGGGGGCCGCCTCTTGAGCATCGCCGCCCACTGCGCCTCCTGCGGCCGGGAGCTGCTGCTCGGCCAGCTCACCGAGCCCGCTGCCGGCTTCCGCTGCCCCTTCTGCGGGTTCGCGTTCGCCCCCTCGTACGCGACCGTCGCGCCCGCGGTCGCCGCCCGGGCCCTGGCCGCCCGCGAGGCGCTCGCGGGCGCGCTCACCGAGCTGCAGTCGATGGTCGGCGGCCGGCTCCGGCTCGACCGGGCCAGCGTCCTCGGACCGGTGGCCGACGCGCTGCCCGAGGACCGCCAGCCGGTCTGACGGCGATTCACGCGGTTCACCCCGGATGCGCCGGACCGGTCGCAAATGGGGGATAGCGCCGCCCTTTGCGGGATAGTAGCGTTGCGTGGGCAAACGGCTCCCGTGTCGGATCGAGGGCTGGCCCAACCGCGGTTCAGCGTGAGAGGGAGACCTTTCGATGGCGAGCGAGGACCGCAGCCGGGCCGTGCACGGCTGGAGCTACCCCGCGACGGCGGGTGGTGGCCCCCGGTCGCCGGACGACCGGGAGCGCGCCGCCGACCTCTCGTCCATCCGCGACGTTGACTCGTCCATCCGCGACGTCGACCAGCCGGTCGGGCCCGCCGCGCCGCTTCCGCGACATCTGGCCGTCACCCGGCGGGCGCCCAGGCCCGCCCAGCTCCGGTCGGTGCTCTTCGCCGGGCTGCTGTTGGTCGCCGTGGTCGCGCTCGGCGCAACCGTCGTGCTCCAGGCGATCCAGCGGTCGGGCGTGCCCGGGCTGCGCAAGGTCCCGGCCACTGCCGCGCCGCCCCGGACCACGGTGGCCAGCACCAGCATGGAGCCCAGAATGCCGCCGAACACGCCGGGACCGCGGCCGCAGCTGCCGGTGCCCGGGCAGGCGCTGGTCCGTGACGGCGGCTTCGAGGCCGGCCGGGCCCGCATGCGGGACCGGCCGGGCACCAAGTGCCAGCGGGTGCGCGGCGGCGCCAGCGGCCAGTGGGCGTTGCTGCTGTGGGCCACCGGCGGGGCGCCGGGCCCGCCCGGGATGTGGCTGGACCTCGCCTACGCGCCGACGCTCGGCAGCCGCTGGAAGGCCTCGGTCAGGGTGCGCGGCCGTCCGGGGCTGGCCGCCGAGATCCGGTTGTACGAGCGCAAGGACGGCCAGGTGATCGTCAGCCGCACCGAGGTCCTGCTCCGGGACACGGGCTGGCGCAGCATCGCCGTGGAGCGCGCGGTCGCGCGCCCCGGCTCGGTGCTCGGCGTCGACGTGAGGGTGCGCGGCCTCCGCTCGGGGCAGGCCATCGCCGTGGACGACCTGTGGGCCACGCGGCTCGCGTAGGAAGGCTCACCAACTGCGGGGCCACGCGGCTCGCGTAGAAAGGCTCACCACGATCGCGTTCCGGTCAGGTGGTGCTGAGGTGCGTTTGATGCGTCAAGTTCCCGCCAATGCTTGCTGCCGGAGCCGTTCACTGTAGCGGCGTCAGCGAGGGGGTGTGGGGGACGGGTGACCAAGCGGGTGCTGCGGGTCGGGCTCGCCTCGGCCCTGTTGTGGCTGCTGCCGGGCACGGGCCTCGCCGGGGCCACCGAGATGCTGTCGCTCACCAACGTGACCTGCGGCAGCCTCACCGTGACCGGCACCGGGCTCCCCGGCGGCGCGCGCCTCACCCTGCAGGTCAGCGAGCAGGCGTCGAGCCCGGTGGTGCGGTCGGTCCCGCTCAGGACGAGCGCGGCAGGGACCGTACGGGTCGACCTGCGGGTCTCGCTGGCCGGGTTCGACGAGGTCTCGGTCACCGCGGTCGGCCCCCGGGGCGACACGCTGGTCATCAGCAGCCAGCAGTTCGCCCAGCCGTGCCCGCCCGCGCGGGCGGCCGGCGCGCTGGCCACCACCGGCGTCACCCTCCACCAGCTCGGGCTGCTCCTGGTCGGGCTGGGCCTGCTCGCCTTCGGCGGGCTGTTCCGGGCCAGGACCGCCTACCGGGGCACCCACGTCCGGGGCACCCACGCCAGACGCTGAGGAGCCCCACAGAGGCCCTCAACCCGCGAACGCCACACCTGGCAGGCCGCGCACGCCCGGGCGGCAGCGGAACAGGGCGCCGGCGTGCGGCTCGCGCCGGAGGGCATCTCCGGTCAGGCCACGGGCGGCCGAGGTGAGGTACAGCTCGTCCAGGTCCGGCCCGCCGAACGCGCAGCTCGTGACCTGGCTCACCGGGAGCCGCACGACCCGGTCGAGGGTCCCGTCCGGCGCGTAGCGGCGCACCGCCCAGCCGCCCCACAGCCCCACCCACAGGAACCCTTCGGCGTCCACGGTCATGCCGTCGGGCAGCCCCGCCCCGGGTGGCACCTCCACCAGCGGCCGCCGGTTGGCGATCGCGCCCCGCCTGCGTGATCGGTCCCGTCAGCGTGCCGAGTATGCGTGGGTGGGCCGGCCGCTTCGAGCCCGCGGGCGTTTACCCGCGTCTCGGCGACCCCTATGCTCGGCTCGGGGGTCGACGGGCAGCCGAGGCGAACGGAGTCGGGATGAAGCTCGCGGACCGGATGGGGCGGCTGGGGACCGAGTCGGCCTTCGAGATGCTGGCCAGGGCGCGGGGTCTGGAGGCGACCGGGCGCGAGATCATCCACCTCGAGATCGGCGAGCCCGACTTCGACACCCCCGCGCACGTCAAGGCCGCCGCCGAGCAGGCCCTGGCCGAGGGCCACACCCACTACGTGCCGGCGCCGGGGATCATGCCGGCCCGCGAGGCGGTGGCGGCGTTCCTCGAGCGGACCGGGCGGCTGGCCGCCCCGCCGGACCGGGTGGTCATCACCCCCGGCGCCAAGCCGATCATGTTCTTCACCATCCTCGCGCTCTGTCAGGAGGGCGACGAGGTCCTCTACCCCGACCCGGGCTTCCCGATGTACGAGTCGATCGCGGCCTTCGCCGGCGCCACCCCCGTGCCCGTGCCGCTGCGGGAGGCGAACGACTTCCGCATCGACCCCGGTGAGCTCGCGTCGCTGGTCACCGACCGCACCCGGCTGCTGATCCTCAACTCGCCCCACAACCCGTGCGGCAGCGCGCTCACCCGCGCCGACGTCGAGGCCATCGCCCAGGTGGCCCTGGAGCGGGACCTCCTGGTGCTCTCCGACGAGGTGTACTGGGCCATCGCCTACGGCGGCACCCACGCGAGCGTGCTGGACGTCGACGGCATGGCCGAGCGCACGATCCTGCTCGACGGGTGGTCCAAGACCTTCGCGATGACCGGCTGGCGCCTGGGCTTCGGCGTGTTCCCGCCCGCCCTGGTCGAGCCGGTGAGCCGGCTCGTCATCAACTCGGTCTCCTGCACCTCGGCGTTCAGCCAGTTCGCGGCCATCGCCGCCCTGGAGGGCCCCTGGGACCCGGTCACCGCGATGGTGGAGGAGTTCGGCCGGCGCCGGGACGTGATCGTGGCCGGCCTCAACGGCGTCCCGGGGGTGCGCTGCGTCGAGCCGGGAGGCGCCTTCTACGTGTTCCCCAACGTGCGCGACCTCGGCATGCCCGCCGGGGACCTGGCCGAGCAGCTGCTCCAGCGCGCCGGCGTGGCCTGCCTGCCCGGCACCGCCTTCGGCGCGCACGGCGAGGGCTACCTGCGCTTCTCCTACGCCGCGTCGGTGGCCGACATCCGCCGCGCCCTCGACGCGGTCGAGTCGGTCGCCTCGGAGCTCGCCCCGGCCTGAGGACCCGGTACACGGTAACGTGGCCGTGCAGACGCTGCCGACCCGTGGAAGCTCCTCGTGGCGAGGCCACGTTGCTGCAGCGGACTGGGTGAGGTCCAGCGGCGAGGCGATCACCCTCCACGTGGCGAGACCACGTTGCTGCGCAGCGGACCCTGAGCGTGGCCCCGGCATCGGCGAGCACCGCGGAACGGACGTTCCCGGTAGGCTTGGCAGCCGCGTAGGTCCGCGACGAACCGGGAGCCTTCAGTGTCCGAGCATGCCCCTTTCACCTGGCCGCACGTTCTCGGGCCCCTGCTCCGCCGCGAGGACCTGACCGAGGGCCAGGCAGGCGCCGCCATGCGGACGATCCTGGCCGGCGAGGCCACGCCGGCGCAGATCGCCGCCTTCGCGACCGGCCTGCGCATCAAGGGGGAGACCGCGCCGGAGGTGGCCGGGCTGGTCCGGGCCATGCTCGACGCGGCCGCGCCCCTGGAGGTGCCCGGCCCCCTGCTCGACACCTGCGGCACGGGCGGGGACCGGGCGGGCACGTTCAACGTGTCGACGCTGTCGGCCATGGTCGCGGTCGGGGCCGGGCAGCGGGTGGCCAAGCACGGCAACCGGGCTGCCTCGGGCCGGTGCGGCAGCGCCGACCTGCTCGAGGCGCTCGGGGTGGCGATCGCGCTGCCGCCCCAGGGGGTGGCGGCGACCATCGCCGAGACCGGGATCGGGTTCTGCTTCGCGCCGCTGTTCCACCCGGCGCTGCGCCACGCCGCCGCGCCCAGGCGGGAGCTGGGGGTGCCCACGGTGTTCAACTTCCTCGGCCCGCTGGCCAACCCGGCCCGGGCCGGGCACCAGGCGGTGGGGGTGGCCGACAGCCGGATGGTGCCGATCATGGCCGAGGTGCTGCGGCGCACCGGCACCAGGCACGCCCTGGTGTTCCACGGCCACGACGGGCTGGACGAGCTGACCACCACCACGACCTCGACGCTGCTGGACGTCGGCCCGGACGGCGTGCGGGAGATGGAGGTGGACCCGGAGGCGCTGGGCCTGCCCCCTGCCACCCGGGAGAGCCTGGTCGGCGGGGACGTCGAGCGCAACGTGGCCATCGCCAAGCAGGTGCTGGCCGGGGAGGGCGGCCCGCCGCGGGACATGGTGCTGCTCAACACGGCGGCGGCACTGGTCGCGGCCGACGCGGCCCTCAGCCTCATGGACGGCCTCGAGCTGGCCGCCCGCTCGATCGACGAGGGCCGGGCGGCTTCGGTCCTCCAGGCCTGGGTGGAGGTGTCGCGCCGGGTGGCCGCGGACCTGGCCTGAGCGCGGGTCAGCCCCCGGCCCGCCAGGACCGGGAGTCGGCCGGGAGCAGTCCGAACAGCAGGGTGTCGCGCCGGAACGACGGGTCGAGGTGGTCGCGCTCGTCCTCCCGGAGCCGGCCCTCGAGCGTGAACCCGCACTTCTCGGCGACCCGGGCCGAGGCGACGTTCCTGGCGTCGCAGCTCCAGGTGAGCCGGTAGAAGGGCCAGGCCGTGTCGGCCCAGCCGACCATCGCCTGCAGCACGCGGGTGCCGAGCCCGCGCCCGGCCTCGTCGGCCCGGACCCACATGCCGATGTCGGCCACGCCGGCGTCCAGGGGCCGGCCCCGCAGGTGGAAGCCGGTCCCGGCGACGAGCTTCTCGGACCGCCACGCGCTCACGACCCACTCCTCGCCGAGCAGCCAGTTGGCCCGGAACCGGCGGGCGTTCTCCTCGGACTGCTCCACGCCGGTGTCGGCCCGCGCCCAGGGCATGAACGTGCGCAGATGCGCGTAGGACGAGACCACGGCCCGGTGCAGCTCGGGGCCGTCGCCCGGGTGGTAGGAGCGGAGCAGCAGGTCGCCGGCCCTGTGCTCCTCGGGAGCCTGGTAGCTCGCCGGCCTTGCCTGGAAGCTCATCGGGCTAGTCCGGCTGCCCCTCGCCGGCCTCGAACCCGACCGAGAAGAGCTGGTCGAGGTCGTGGTGGGAGTAGGTCCGGAAGGCGATCAGCGTACGGGTGGCCGCGACCCCGGCCACCTTGCGGATCTGCTCGGTGACGACCGACGCGAGGTCGTCGTGGTCGCCCACGCGCACGATGGCGACCAGGTCCCAGTCGCCGGCCACGGAGTACACCTCGGTGACGCCGTCCAGGTCGGCCAGGGCCTGGGCCGTCTCCGGGGTGCGGTCGACCTCGCAGGTGACGAGCACGATCGCGGTGACCATCTGGTTGGCTCCTTCGGTCGATCTGCTGTGGCGAATCGCTGTGGTGGACCGCCGGTCACCGGATGATGGCACAGGCGCTGTTGGGGGGCCGTGGGGGGAGCGTGTCCTGGTGCACCCGCGGCTCCCCCGCACCATGGCACAGGCGCTGTCGGGGGGCCGTGGGGGGAGCGTGTCCTGGTGCACCCGCGGCTCCCCCGCACCATGGCACAGGCGCTGTCGGGGGGCCGTGGGGGGAGCGGGCTCCCCCCACATCGACAGAGGACCGCGCTCAGGGCACGCCACGCCAGAGCGCGCTCCCCCACATCGACCGAGGGACGGCTGCCGGCGACATCCGCTAGCCAAGTCGCTCGAGACCCACGGCCATGCCCTGGCCGCCGGAGACGCAGAGGGTGGCCAGGCCGCGCCGGGCGTCCCGGCGGCGCAGCTCGTGGGCGACCGCGCCGACGATGCGGGCGCCGGTCATGCCGATGGGATGGCCAAGGGCGATCGCGCCGCCGTTGACGTTGGTGCGCTCCCAGTCGAACTTCAGCTCCCTGTCGCAGGCCAGCACCTGCGCGGCGAACGCCTCGTTGACCTCGACGACGTCGATCTCCGGGAGGGACCAGCCGAGCTTGGCGAGCAGCTTCTGGGTGGCCGGGACCACGCCCCAGCCCATGATCGCCGGGTCGACCCCTGCGCTGGCCCAGCCCACCACCCGGGCCAGCGGCTCGATGCCACGGGCGCGCGCGGCCGCCTCGGTCATGACCACCAGGGCGGCGGCACCGTCGCAGATGCCCGAGGAGTTGCCGGCGGTCACCGTGCCTGGGGTGCGGAACACGGGCTTGAGCTTGGCCAGCGTCTCCAGGGTGGTGTCGGGGCGGGGTTGCTCGTCGCGCCCGACGGTGACCGTGCGAGCCTTGGCGTCGCTGGTGTCGACCGGGACGACCTCGTCGGCGAAGCGGCCGGCGGCCCACGCGGCGGCCGCCCGGCGCTGGGACTGCAACGCGAACGCGTCCTGCTCCTCCCGGCTCACGCCGTGGCGTTCGGCCAGGTTCTCGGCCGTCTCGCCCATGCCGATGCCGGCCAGCGGGTCCATGAAGCCGTCGGCGGACATGCCGTCCTCCACGGTCGCATTCCCCATGCGGTATCCGCCGCGCATGCCGCGCAGCAGGTACGGGGTGCGGGTCATGTTCTCCATGCCGACGACCAGGGCGACGTCGATCTCGTCGAGCAGGATCGAGCCGGCCGCCAGGGTGAGCGCCTTGGTGCTCGACCCGCACGCCTTGTTGACCGTGTAGGCGGGGACGGTCACGGGTACGCCGGCGCGGACCGACACCTGCCGGCCCGGGTTGGGCCCGTTGCCGGCCTGCCTGCCGTTGCCGGCGACCGTCTCCTGCACCTCGGCAGGGTCGAGGCCGACCGCGTCGAGCGCGGCCCGGGCTGCCGCGATCCCGAGGTCGACGGCTGGCGCGTCGGAGAACGCCCCCATGAACCTGCCCATCGGGGTGCGCCTGGCCGACGCGATGACGACGGGACGCTGGTCCATTCGCTGGCCTCCAACCCGGGATCCGGGCGCCATTGTAGGCCGGGTGCCCCGGCCGCCCGGTGGGCCGGTGGGCCGGCCGGGGCACCGGCGCCTGGTCAGCGGCGCCCGGTCACGTCGCGCTGGCGGGCTGCCCGGCGAGCGGGCGCCGGCGGGAGGTCGGGCGTGGCTGGGGACGGCCGCGGGCCTCGCCGGGAGGTCGCGGCGACCGGCGGCGGTCGTAGCGGACCTGGAGGGCGGCACCGCCCACCGACGGGCTGGCCAGGCAGCCGTCGACGGCGAGCAGCTCGGCCTCGCCGGCCACGCCGTTGAGCCAGTGGGTGACGAGGTGGACCTCGTCGGCCAGGTGGCGGGGGGGCGGGCCCGTGAACCGCTCGGGCTCGGTCGCGCCCGCGCGCAGCCCGTCCAACCCGTCGAGGTCGCCGGGGGCGAGGATGGCGACGGCGGCGAGCTGCCCGTGGCGCAGGATGGTGACCTCGCGCCCGTCCGCGTGGCGGCGGGCGAGGACGATCTCGCCGACGCCGGTGAGGGAGCGGGCACGCCGGAAGTCGGCCAGGGCGCGGGTCAGCGCGTCGAGCCGGTCCCTGGCCGCCGCGGCCTGCTCGTAGCGCTGGCTGGCCGCGTAGGCCGCCATGTGCCGGTGCAGCGGCTCGAGGAGCGCACCAGGGTCGCCCTCGAAGGCGGCCTCGAGCGGGGCGACCGCGGCGGCGTAGGCCTCGGGGGAGACGCCCTGGGTGCACGGGCCCAGGCAGCGGCCCAGCTCGAGCAGGGCACAGGCGGACATGCGGGTGCGCGGGCCGATCCTGGCGGTGCAGCGGCGCAGCGGCAGGGCGTCCTCGATCGCCGACTTGACCAGCTCGGCCTGGTTCGCCGAGGTGAACGGGCCGAGGTAGCGCGCCCCGTCGGCGAGCACCCGGCGGACCAGCGACACCCGCGGGAACCGCTCGCGGGTCAGCTTGAGGTACCAGTAGCGCTCCGGGTCGCGGCTGCGCCGGTTGTACCGGGGCCGGTGGTGCTGGATGAGCCGGACCTCGCGCACGCTGGCCTCGAACTCGGTGGCGCAGGGCAGGTGGTCGATCGTTGCGAGCTCGCGCAGCAGGTTGGCCACCTTGGCCCGGCTGTCGCCGGAGAAGTACGAGCGGACCCGGGTGCGCAGGTCCTTGGCCTTGCCGACGTAGAGCACCCGGCCGGCCGCGTCCCGGAACAGGTAGACGCCGGGGGCGTGGGGCAGGCGGTCGGCGAGATGGACCTTCTTGAAGGTGACGTCGGCCCGGGCCGAGGGGAACTCCAGCAGGTCCTCGAGCGCCAGCACCCCGAACGACCCGGCCCGCTCGAGCAGGGCGTGCAGCACGTCCACGGTCGCCCTGGCGTCGGTCAGCGCGCGGTGGCACGGCGTCACCGAGGCGCCGAGGTAGCCGGCGAGCGTGGCCAGCCGGACGTTGGGCACCTCGTCCCTGGAGAGCAGCTTGCGGGCCAGCCGCGCCGTGCACACGACCTGGTTGCCCGCCCGCCGGTAGCCGTGCCGCTCCAGGTTGGCCTGGAGGAAGCGCCAGTCGAAGGTGGCGTTGTGGGCCACGAACACCGCGCTGCCGAGGAACTCGAGCAGGCAGGGGAGCACCACCTCGATGGGCTCGGCCCCCGCCACCATGCGGTCGGTGATCCCGGTGAGCGCGGTGATCAGCGGGGGGATCGGGACCCCCGGGTGGACCAGGGTGTGGAAGGTGCCGGTGACCTCGCCGCCGCGCACCTTGACCGCGCCGACCTCGGTGATGCGGTCGTGGACGGGGGAGCCGCCCGTGGTCTCGAGGTCGAGCACCACGAACTCGACGTCGACGAGCGGCGCGCCGAGGTCGTTGAAGCTCTGCTGGATCGCCCGCACCATGTCCCTCCCGTCCGGTCCTCAGGACGGACGCTATGGGAACGTGTGTTCGAGATCAAGCGCTGGGCGGAATTGGGGGCGCCGCCGCTGCCGGATCCCGGGTCGCGCCGGCTACGCGGCCCAGAGCCGCAGCGAGGCGCAGGCCGCCGCCAGCATCCAGGCCAGGCCGGCCGCTGCCGAGCCGAAGCGCTCGTCGGCGACGTCGGCTCGGACCGCCAGGCCGGTCAGCGCGAGCAGCCCGGCCAGCGACAGCTCGGCCAGAGCCCGGCTCGGCCCGGCGAGCGCGAGCACCAGGGCCGCGAGCAGCGCGCCGACGTACAGCACCGGCGGCACGGCCCGGATCAGGACGTAGTCGCGGCCGGGGGCGCGCAGGCCCGCCTGCCGCATCGCCCGCCGGGCGGCCAGCGCCTCGCGGACCCAGCCGTTGGCCGACGCCTCCACCACCAGGCGGCGCCAGAACACGGCCGGGCCCGCCGCCCGCTCGACCCGGCCGAGCAGGCGGCCGACCCCGGCCCGGTCGCCCAGGCGGAGCCGGGCCGTGGCCAGGATGGGCACCGCCCCCTCGCCGTGGACGGTGACCGCGACGACCCGGCCGGCCAGCTCCTCGGCGAACACCGGGTCGCCGGCGGACAGGGCGACCGCCGCGCACCGGGTCAGATGCTCAGGGCCGACGGCCGGGTGGCGGGCGGCCCGGTGCGCGCTGGCCAGCGCGAGCTCGGGAGCCAGGGTGCCGGGCAGGAGGTAGGCGGCGGCCAGCAGGCTGAGCGCCTCGGCGCCCTGCTCGGGGTCGTCGGCGGCGCGGGTGAAGCAGGCCATCGCCTCGCCGATGCGGCCGAAGGCGACGTGGTTGCGTCCCGCCTCGACAAGGTCGCCTGCACTCACGGAAGCCTCCACTGCGCGGTACCGCCGGGGACGGTGGGTTCAGGTGACCCGGTACGGCGCTGGTCAGGTGCGGCCCCCCGAAGCCAGGGCCCGTACCTCTTCGGGGGTGGAGGCGATCACCACGACCGCCCGCGGGTCGATGCGGCGGATCAGTCCGTCGAGCACCTTGCCCGGACCCAGCTCCACGTACCTGGTGGTCCCCATCGCCCTGAGCCGCTCGACGCAGCCGGTCCAGTCCACCGGGGAGGTGAGCTGCCTGGCCAGCAGCCGGCCGGCCCGGCGACCGCTGCGCACGACCTTGGCCTTGGCGTTGGACACCAGGGGGACCTCGAGCCGGGGGAGCTGGATGCGGTCGACCGCCTCGCGGAAGGGGCGGCGGGCCGCCTTCATCAGCGGGGTGTGGAAGCCGCCGCCGATCGGCAGGGGGAGCACCCGCTTGGCCCCGGCCAGCAGCGCCAGGCGCCCGGCCTCCTCGACCGCGCCGGGCTCGCCCGAGATCACGACCTGGCCGGGGGCGTTGGAGTTGGCCAGGAAGACCTTGCCGGCCTGGTGGCGCACGCTGCGGCAGAGGCGGCGCACGGCCTGGTCGGGCAGGCCGAGCACGACCCGCATGGCGCCGGTCCCGCCGGCCTCGTGGGCCAGCTCGGCCCTGCGCACGACCAGGTCGAGGCCCTGGTCGAAGGTGAGCCCGCCGGCGGCGAGCAGCGCGGCGTACTCGCCGAGCGAGTGCCCGGCGACGAGGTCGGGCCGCAGCCCCTCCTTCCTGGCGAGCAGGTAGCAGGCGGCCGAGTGGGTGTAGATGGCCGGCTGGGCCCGGCGGGTGTCGGCCAGGGCGGCGTCGCCGTCGTCGATGGCCGCGAGCACGTCCCAGCCGAGCCGCTCCGAGGCACGCTCGAACGGCCAGCCCGCGGGGTCGTCGGCCCAGGGCTTGCCGCTGCCCTTGGCGACCCGGCCCTGGCCAGGGAAGGTGAATGCAGTCTTGTCCGCCACGGGACAGATCGTACCCGCTCGGGCGCAGCAAAAAACAATGCCGCGAACCTCTCGAACAATACCGACGGCCGAACCGCGCCCACAGCTCGCCCCGCGCAGTTACCCTGGTCACGACAGCCCGACCAGCCTGGGGAGGTAGCGTGCCCGAGCATCCCGACCAACGGTTCGCCCTTCCCGCCGAGGGGCAGCGGCTCCGCTGCGCCGCCTGCGGCAACCTCACCCGTTTCGACGTGGTGTCGAGCAGGCGGACGGCCGCGTTCTGGCACTACACGGTGGCGGGCGAGCTCACCGTGGAGGACGAGCGCGACCTCTCGGCCGTGGCCGAGACGGTGCGCTGCCGCTGGTGCGGCTCGGCGACCCAGGTCGAGGTGGTCCCGGCCTTCGGTCGCAACGGCCCGGAGCCGGCCGGCCCATGAGCACGGCCGGCCCATTCGGGAACGGCCCGGCGGACGAGTCCCCGAGCCTGGCCGGCGGCACCGCCCTGGCCGCCGTGCCCGGGACCGAGGGGAACCCGCAGGCGGACGCCCTGGACGACGGGCCGGCGGCCGGGCATGGACCGGCCACCGCGGACCCGTCCACCGCGGACCCGGCCACGGTGGACCCGGCCACGGTGGACCCGGCCACGGTGGACCCGTCCACGGTGGACCCGCTGGCGGCAGGGGACGAGCCCGCCGCGGCGCGGCCGCCGGCGCCGGCGGTGGGGGACGGGCTGGTCCCGGCCCTGCCCGACGTGCCGGAGCCGCTGCTCGCCGGCTACCTGGACGCCGCCCTGGCCGCGCTGCGGGCGGCGCCACCCGCCGACCTGCCCGGGGCGTTGCGGCAGTACCAGGCCTGGACGCCGCGGCGGCTCCGGCACCCGCGGGTGCTCGCGCTCGTCAGGCGGAGCCTCGAAGTCGACCCAGGGTTCCGGACGGCGGTGGACCGGCGCGTCCTCGACGAGGAGGAGGCGCTCGCCCGCCTCGTGCGGTCCGGCCGGCACGCCGACGCGCTCGCCAGCGGCGAGCCGCCGGAGGCGGTGGCCAGGGTGGGCATCGCCCTGGGCCGCGATGGTGCCGCCGCCGTGCAGGCCGCCGCCGAGGCGGCAGTCACCGACCAGGCCAGGGCCGAGTCGGCCCGGGCCGAGTCGGCCCGGGCCGAGGCCGAGGGCGAGCTGGACGCGGCGCGGACCCGTGCGGAGGCGGAGGCGGCCGCGGCCAGGGCCGCCCGCGACGACGCCCGGGCCGCCCGCGAGGAGCTGCGCCGCGCCGAGCGGCAGCTGCAGTCGCTCGCCGAACGGGTCCAGATGCTCGAGCAGGAGCTGGCCCGCGCCCAGGCCGCCGTGCAGGCCGTCAGGGCCGAGGCCGCGTCCGAACAGCGCCGCCTGAACGGCCGGCTGGCCGAGGTGCAGGCGCGGCTGGCCGAGAGCCAGCGGCAGTACCGTGCCCTGCGACGGTCCTCGAACCGGGTCGACCCGGTGGTGGCCGAGGCGGTCGGCGTGCTCGAGCGCGACCTGGCCGCGCTGCGCCGGGCCACCGGGCTCGCCGAGCAGGGCTCGCCCGGGGCGGGCCGGCCCGTCCGCCGCCCGGCCCGCCGCGAGCCACTGCCGGTGCCGGCCGGGCGCGACGCCGACCACCCCGAGACCCTGCTCGCCTGGATGGGCGCGCCGGACGTGCTCGTGCTGGTCGACGGCTACAACGTGGCCAAGCACGAGCGAGGGTTCCCCGACCGGAGCCTCGAGGATCAGCGCACCCTGCTGCTGGATCTCTGCCGCCGCCTGGCCAGGCGCTGGGGCGCCCAGATCACGGTGGTGTTCGACGGCGCCGACGTCGGCCCGATGCACAACACCACGGTCGGCATGGGCGCGGTCAGGGTGGTGTTCACCGACGCCGAGCGGATCGCCGACGACGAGATCGTGGCCATGGTGAACGCGGAGCCGCCCCAGCGGCCGGTGGTGGTGGTGTCGTCCGACAACGAGCTGCGGGAGCGGGCCGCCGCGCTGGGTGCGAGCGTGACCCGCTCGCCCGCGCTGCTCGGCCTCGGCGCCCGGTAGGGTGCCGAGGCCGAGCTCAGGATGCGCGCTGGATGCCGCCGGAGCGCCGGACGGCCAGCAGTTCGGGCTGCAGCCCGGCGCCGATCAGGGTGGTAAGGGCGCGCTCGAGCTCCGGCTCCAGGGCGCCGAGGGTCCGGCTGCCGCCGTCGGGCTCGGCCTGCAGCTGGACGACCCGTGCGTCGCGCTCGGCCAGGATGAAGTCGACCAGGCAGTCCTGGCACGCGGCGCCGCCAGGGCAGCCGTCGCAGCTGATGCGGAGCGGCTTGTCGTTGTGTGCCATCGTCGCGTCCTTCCTGCCTCCGTCGGGTAAACCCTGCGCCGGACGAGACCATAGCCGGGGGGTGTGACACTCATCAGCGCCCCTCGAGGCCCGCGACAAGGGATGCCCAGGGGTAGACTCCCGAACACGTGTTCGGGAGTCTACCCCTGGGCGGAGCCGATGGGAAGTGGCGACGAGTTGCACGCGCCGCTCCCGCGACGGCCGCCGACAGGAGCGTCGGTTCCGGCGGACTTGCATTGCGGACTTGCATTGCGGTTCACCGGCTCGTTGGCGTTCTGCCGCCGCGGTCCATGGCAGGCAAGGGATTCGGGCGTCGACCGCCGCGACCACGTGGGGGCGGGACGCCCCTGAGGGGCCCGCCAACAGGCGGCGACCAAGTCGCCGCCGCCGGTTACGATTGATCTCTCATGAAGCCATCCGACGGCGCTGCGCGCGCTTCCGCCACGCCCTCGTCCCAGCCCGCGACGGCCTCCGGTACGGCCGAGCGGGCTCCCGCGGCCGGCAAGGACGCCGCGACCGGCCCGCCCCCGGCCGGCCCGCCGCCGTGGGTCGTGCCCCTCGCACCGCCGCCCGGGGAGGCGCCGCGGCCCGCCCACGCGGCCGCGCCGCCGCCCACGCGGCGGACCGGGCCGCCCCCGGCCGGGCCGCCGCCCCCGGCCGGGCCGCCGCCGCCGGCCGGGCCGCCTGCGCCGGGGTGGGGCGCGCGGCCCGCGCCCGGGTGGGGGACGCCGTCGGCCGTCGGGCGCTCCCCGGCGGCGACCCGATCGTGGGGCGCGCCGCCTGCGCCGCGGTGGGGCGCGCGGCCCGGGCCCGGGTGGGGGACGCCGCCGGCCCTGGCCCGGCCGCGCCGGGCCGGGCGGGTGCTCGCGGCCCTGGCCGCCATGGTGGTCCTGCTGCTGGCCGCCATCTTCGTGGTGGCCCGGCCCGCGCGGGAGCCGGTGGCCGAGCCGCGGCCGCTCCCCGGCCGGGCCAACGCGCCCGCCCGCTCCGATCCCAGCGCGGAGGCCTCCCGGCTCCTCCAGACCCGGGCCCGGGCCATCCTCGGCCGTGACAAGGCCGCGTTCCTCGGCGTGGTCGACCGGCGCCGGGCCAGCTACTACGCGGCTCAGAGCCGCCTGTTCGACCGCATGGCGACCGCGCCCTTCGCGGCGTTCACCTTCCGGATCGTCAAACCCTCCGACGACCTGGCCACCCCGTCGGTCAGGCGCCGCTACGCCCCCGCGCGCGTCTACATCCCCGAGGTCCAGGCCCGCTACAAGTTCGTCGGGCAGGACGACAACCCGGTGCTCGCGCACGTCTACTACACCTTCGTCCAGACCCCCGCCGGCTGGCGGATCGGCGGGCAGGGTGACGCCAGGCCCTACGGCACCGACGACACCGAGATCTGGGAAGGCGGGCCCCTGCAGGCGGTCAAGAGCCGGCGCACCCTGGTGGTGTACCACCCCGGGGACCACACGCTGGCGAAGCGGCTGCTGGCCGCGGCCGACAACGCCTACGCCCAGATCGCCCGGAGCTGGTCGCAGCCGTGGGAGCGCAAGGTGGTGATCCTGGTCCCCCGCGACCAGGACGAGGCCGAGCGGCTGGTCGGCGCGAAGGACCTGACCCGCGTGGCCGCCGTGTCGTCCTCCTCGATCGAGTCGGTCCGCACCGGCGCCAACGAGCGCGTCCTGGGCAACCGGATCATCGTCAACACCACCAACATCAAGCTCTACGACAGGCTCAACCTGCAGGTGGTCGCCACCCACGAGATGACCCACGTGGCCACCCGCAGGCTCGGCAGCGGCGTGCCGATGTACCTGGTGGAAGGCTTCGCCGACTACACCGCGCTGCGGGGGGTCAACGCGCCGTTCTCGGTCACCCGGCCGGCGCTCACCAAGCAGGTCCGCGCCGGCCACTTCGACGGCCTCCTGCCCGCCAACGACCTGTTCCGCGGCAGCAACGACGTGGCCCTCGCCTACGACCAGGGCTCGTCGTTCTGCCTCTGGGTGGCCAGGACCTACGGCAACGCCAAGCTGCAGGCGCTCTACCGGGCGTTCGCCGCCGAGGACAGGCCCACCCCGCCCGAGCAGGACGCCCGCTTCCGCCGGGTTCTCGGGATCGGCTTCGAGACGGCCGAGGCGAGCTGGGCAGCCTGGGTCCGGCGCCAGCTGTGACCCGCGTGCCCCGCCCCCCGGCGGGCGACCCGCTCGAGGCGTTCACCGCGGAAGAGATCCGCGCCTGCGTCGCCTACGCCAAGCCGCGGCAGCGGTGGGCCCTGGCCGCGCTGGCCGTCCAGCTCCTGGTCCTGGCGGCCCTCGCCCTGACCGGCACCGGGCGCACGGCGGTGAGCCGGCCCGCCGGCCTCGCGGGCGACTGGGTGCCCGGGCGGGCCGCCCTGGCCGCCGTCGCGGTGGTCGTCGCCCAGGCGCTCGCCACGTTGCCGTTCTCGGTCCGGGCCTGGCGCCAGGACGTGCGCGCCGGGCTGTCGGCCCAGCGCCTGCCCGCGTGGGCGGCCGACTGGCTCAAGGCCAGGGCCGTCGGCCTGGTGCTCACCACGCTGCCCGTGGCCGCGCTGGTCCTGGCCGCCCGCGGGCGGCCACCCGGGTACCCGTGGACGGCCGCGCTGGTCGCCGCCGCGCTGGTCGTCGCCCTCAGCCTGCTCGGGCCGGTCGTGCTCGAGCCCCTGTTCAACCGCTTCTCGTCCCTGCCCGCCGGCCCGCTCCGGGACCGCGTGCTGGCCATGGCGGCGGGCATGGGGGTGCCGGTCTCCGACGTGCTGGTGGCCGACGCGAGCCGCCGCACGGCCAAGGTGAACGCGTACGTGTCCGGGCTCGGCCGTACCCGGCGGGTGGTCGTCTACGACACCCTGGCCGAGCGGGCCGGCGAGGACGAGGTCGCCCTGGTGCTCGCCCACGAGCTGGCCCACGTGCGCCATCGCGACGTGCTCTGGGGCACGGCGGGCGGCGCCGCGGCCGCCGCGGTCGGGGTGCTCGGGGCCGACCTGCTCCTCGGCCTGCCCGCCGTCCGGGACGCCTTCGGCGTCTCCGGCCTCGGCGACCCGCTGGCTGCTCCGGCCGTGCTGCTCATGGCGGCGCTCGCGGGCCTCGCGGCCGCTCCGGTGGCGGGCCTGGTGAGCCGGTGGTCGGAGGCGAGGGCCGACTGGACCGCCTTGGAGGTGTCGGGCGACGCGGCCACCGCGGTCGCCGTGGAGCGCCGCCTCGCCCTCGAGAACCGGGCCGACCTCTGCCCGAACCGCCTGCTGGTCGCCTGGTCCTCGAGCCACCCGCCGACCATGGCGCGGATCGCCCAGGCCAGGCTCTGGGCGGCCGGCCACCCGGCGCCGTCCGCCGCGGACGGCTCGGGCTCCGGGCCCACTTCCCTGAGGCGTGTCTGATGATGTCGCTGGCAACGCATCAACCGGCGGTCCTTGTTCGATGTGGGGGGAGCTCGCTCCCCCCACGGCCCCCCAACAGCGCCTGTGCCATGGTCAGGTGGATCCCGCTGCCCCCACGGCCCCCCAACAGCGCCTGTGCCATGGTCGGGCGGATCCCGCCGCTCTCACGCCCCCAAGGGCGCCTGTGCCATGGTCGGGGTACTCGGCGGATCCACCGGACAGACCCTAGAATGCGCCGCCGATGAGCATCCTCATGATCACCAACGACTTCCCGCCCCGGGCCGGCGGGATCCAGCAGTACTGCCGCAACCTGGTCGCCGGGCTCCCGCCCGGCGAGGTGGCCGTCTACGCTCCGGCCTGGCCGGGCGCCGCCGAGTTCGACGCGGCCCAGCCCTTCCGGGTCGTCCGTCACCCGACCCCCCGGATGCTGCCCGGCCGCGCCGTCGGGGACCGTGCCGTCCGCCTGGTCCGCGAGCTGCGGCCCGACGTCGTCGTGTTCGGGGCGGCGTTCCCGCTCGGCCTGCTCGCCAGGCGCATCGCCAGGGAGACCGGGGTGCCCTGCATGGGGTTCACCCACGGCGTGGAGGTGGCGGTCGGCCGTGTCCCGCTGGTGCGCCGCCTGGTGGCCCGGGTGGCCGGCGACCTGCGGCTGGTCACCGCGGTGAGCCGGTGGTCGGCCGGGCGGGTCGAGCGGGTCGTCCACGGCCGCTGCCCGGTGGAGCTGCTCGTCTCCGGGGTGGCCGTAGACGAGTACCATCCGGGCGTCGACGGCGGCGCCGTGCGGGCCCGCCACGGGCTCGGGGACGCCCCCGTGTGCGTCTGCGTCTCCCGGCTCGTGCCCCGCAAGGGCCAGGACCGGCTCATCCAGGCCTGGGCCTCGGTGGTGGCCAGGGTGCCGGACGCCCGCCTGCTCGTGGTCGGCGGCGGCCCCTACGCGGGCCGGCTCCGCAAGCTGGCCGCGGCCAGCCCGGTGGCCGGCCAGATCGTCTTCACCGGCGAGGTGCCCTGGGCCGAGCTGCCCGCCCACTACGCCGCGGGCGACGTCTACGCGATGCCGTGCCGTACCCGCTGGCTCGGCCTGGACCTCGAGGCCCTCGGCGTCGTCTTCCTCGAGGCGGCCGCGACCGGCCTGCCGGTCGTGGCCGGCCGGTCCGGCGGGGCCCCGGAGACCGTCGAGCACGGGGTCACCGGCCTGGTGGTGGACGGCCGCCGGCCCGAGCCGGTCGGCCATGCCGTGGCCGAGCTGCTCGCCGACCCCGAACGGGCGCGCGCGATGGGGGAGGCCGGGCGGCGCCGGGCCGAGGCCGAGTTCTCCTGGGAAGCGGTCGTGGCCCAGCTCGAGAAGCTGCTCGTCCGGGCCGCGAGGGCATGACCGGGGTCCGGGCCAGCGCGCCCCTGCGCCTCAGCTTCGCCGGAGGCGGGACCGACGTCCCCCCCTACCCGTCCACCCACGGCGGGGCGGTGCTGTCGGCCACCATCGGGCGGTACGCAACCGCGCAGGTTCGGGTCCGCCCGGACCGCGAGTACCACGTCGAGTCTCTCGACCTGATGACCCGGGCCGCCTTCACCGCGCACGAGGACCTCGCCTTCAACGGCCATCTCGACCTGGTCAAGGCGGTCCTCCGCGGCCTCGCCCCGGGCGGCGGGCTGGACCTGGTGCTGGCCACCGACGCCCCTCCGGGCTCGGGGCTCGGCTCGTCCTCGGCGCTGGTGGTGGCGATGCTCGCCGCGGTCGGGGCGGCCTCGGGGCAGCCGTGGTCGCCGGCCGAGCTGGCCTGGCGTGCCTACGAGGTCGAGCGCATCGACCTCAAGATCGAGGGCGGCATGCAGGACCAGTACGCGGCCGCCCACGGCGGGCTGAACTTCATCGAGTTCCACGGCGACGACCAGGTCGACGTGCGCCCCCTCGCCGTCGGGTCCGGGACGGTGGAGGAGCTCGAGCGGTCCCTGCTGCTGGCCTGGTCCGGGCAGGGCCGCACCGACGCCGGCATCCTGCGCCGCCAGGTCGACGGCGTGCTCGGCGGGTCGGTGGAGAGCCTCGCCAGCCTCGGCGCGATGAAGGCGCTCGCCGAGGCCATGCGCGACGCGCTCCTGGGTGGGGACCTGGCCAGCTTCGCCGAGGGGCTGCACGAAGGGTGGGAGCAGAAGCGCCGCCTGGCCACCGGTATCGCGACCCCGCGCCTGGACGAGCTGTACGGGGTCGGCCGGGCCGCCGGCGCGGCCGGCGGCAAGGTCGTGGGCGCCGGCGGCGGCGGGTTCCTGGCGTTCTGCTGCCATCCCGACCGGAGGGACCGGGTGGCGGCCGCGCTCGAGGCGGCCGGGGCGCCATGCTCGCCGGTCGCCTTCGACCCGAGAGGAGTGCGCTGGTGACCGACATCGCGGGCTACCTGTCGGCCTCGGCCGCCGCCGCGGCCGCCCTGGTGGTGCGGCCGGGTGCCGGCGCCATCGAGCGGGCGGCCCGCATGGTCGCCGACGCCCTGACCGACGGCGGGCAGGTACTGTTCTGCGGCAACGGCGGCAGCGCGGGCGACGCCCAGCACCTGGCCGCCGAGCTGGTGGGCCGCCTGGCCCGGGAGCGTCCCGCCTACCGGGCGGTGGCGCTCACCACCGACAGCTCCGTCCTGACCGCCGTCGGCAACGACTACGGCTATGCGGAGGTGTTCGCCCGCCAGGTCCAGGGCCTGGGCCGCCGGGGCGACGTCCTGGTCGTGATCACCACCAGCGGCCGCTCCGAGAACGTGCTCCGGGCGGCGGCGACCGCCCGGGAGGCGGGGCTCGTCGTGATCGCCTTCCTGGGTCCGGCCCGCTCGCCCCTGGACGACATGGCCGACGTCGCGCTCCACGTCGACGGCGACCGCCCGAGCCTCGTCCAGCAGGGCCACATCACCATCGGGCATGCCCTCTGCGCCTGGGTGGAGTCCCGCCTGGCCGGCCCGCGATGACCCCGGTGGGAGCCGGCCGAGGAGGAAACCAGGCCCGCCTCGGCCGTGACGAGGCGGGCCTGGTGGGATGCCGGCTGGACGCGGCGGAACACTGCCCGCGAGGGCCAGCACCACCAGCGGTCGTCCGAGCGGCCCCCCCGTTCGCTGACCTTGCCGCTGCAACCTTCTTCGGGCCCGGCGCATCCGGTCGTCCGAGCCAGAGGGAGGCGCCCGCAAAGTAATTCGCCACCCTCGGCAGGGTCAGTGACGCGCGTCACAGCTTTACTGTGATCTACGTCACAGCCTCGATGTGACCTGGGTCCTTGCGGGGTTCGGGCGTCTCAGAACAGCCGCCGGAGCGCGTCCGGGTCGAGCAGCCGGATCGCCTCGGCGTCGTACTCCACGAACCCGCGCCGGCGGAAGCCCGCCAGGGCCCGGCTGACGTTCTCCCGGCTGGCGCCGACCATCCCGGCCAGGTCGCGGTGGGTCAGGCGCACCGGGATGGTGACCTGGCCCTGATCCTCGGTCCGGCCGTGACGGTCGGCCAGGGTGAGCAGCGCCTTGGCCAGCCGGCCACGCACGTCGAGCGAGAGCAGGTCGTCGATCATCGCCTCGCGGTCGGCGAGCAGCGAGACGACCAGGCGGAGCAGGGCCGCCTGGGCGGCCAGGGTGGCGTTCAGGAAGGCCCAGAAGGCTTCCCGCTCGACGGCCCAGACCGTCGAGGCCGAGGTCGCCCGCGCGCCCGCGGTCCGCCTGCCCCCGCTGAGCAGCGCCAGCTCGCCGAACAGCTGGCCGGGCCCGATGATCCGGTGCACCTGCTCGCTGCCGCCTCGGGCCGGCGACACGATCGCGACCTCGCCGGCGGTCACGATGTAGACGTGGCCGGCGGGTTCGCCCTGGTGGAACAGGAAGCTGCCCTGCGGGTAGACGATCGGCGCCGCCCGCTTCACGAGCTCGACCAGGGTCTGCTCGCTGCCGTGCTCGAACACGACCATGCGGCGGAGCATGTCGAGCAGGAATCGCTGGTCGGTGGGTTCCGGGGTCATCGGCGCCCTCTCCTTCGCGCGGCCTCTGGGTCGCGCCCGCCCTTGTCACGGCGGGCTCCCCAGGGCGCGGACCAGGGCGTGCACCGCGAACCTGTCTGCCCCATGGACCCCGGCTGGTTCAGCGTCCGTCCGTGGCCGGGTACCGGCCGCTCCCTCGGGCCGATCGCCCTCGCCCTGTCGCCTTCGCCGTCCCCGGACGTCGCCGGGTATCCGGCCACGCCCTCCTCGCGCTCCTGTCCCTCGTCGGGTTCGATGCTGCTCAAGCAGGCCCTGTCGTTCGTGGCGCGCGGTCCGACAGGGTCCTGTCGCGGTGAGTCTACTGGGGCGGCAAGTCGCCTTGAACACCTTTGACCGGAATGATATTAACGGGAGAAAATTACGACGACTTCTGTAGTTCCGCCCTGTGTTCCGCCGGCAACCCGCGTAGTTCGCACCCGGAAACGAGCGTACTTGGCGCTGCAATGGAGGTCCGGCTCGTCCGGTGCGGCGACCCTCGCGATCGTTCCTCCTTTCCAGGCCTTGGCTCCATCTTCGGGGCGGCGGTGCCGATGGTGTCAGGGAGCCCCGGCCGCCGGTCGGCCGGGGCTCCCTGACGGGCGTGGGGGCGTTGCAGTGGGTGACGGGGCGCGCCGGCCCAATGGGCCGACCAGAGGTGGGCCGTGAGGTGCCCGCGCTGCGGGGCGACCAACCCCGCGGCGGCGGACTGGTGCGGCCAGTGCCTCATGCGCTTCGGCGCCCCCATCCCGGCCGCGCCCCCACCGGCCGGCGTGGCGCCGCCGGCCGAGCCGGCGGCCGGCCGCTCAGGGGGCGACGGGGACGCCCCGGCCCCGCCCGGACCGCCCGACCTGGCCCAGACCGTCGCGGTGCGCTTCGCCGCGTCGCGGGCGGGTCCCGTCCGCAAGGCGGGGGACCGGCTCGAGTGGACCTGCCAGGCCTGCGGCACGGTGAACCCGATCGACGAGATGGCCTGCCGGGTCTGCGCCAGCTCGATGATCGAGCTGTTCCGCCCGACCGAGACGGCCTGGCCGGCCAGGGACCCGACCCTCGCGGCATGGCTCTCGGCCGTCCCCGGCCTCGGCTCCTGGTACGCCGGCCAGCCCGCCCAGGGGGTGGCCCGCTTCCTGGTCTGGCTGTGGTGGCTGTCGACCACGGTGGCCTTCTGGTCCCGGCCCGAGCCCGCCTTCGTGCTCGTCAAGGTCGCGTTCCTGCTCGCGACGGCAGCCCTGTGGGTGCTGTCGGCGGTCGACGCCCACCGTCTGGCCGCCCGCCGCCGCCCCCTCCTCGGGCCCCGGCCCCTGGCCGGGGCCGCGGCCGGGCTCTGCCTTGTCCTGGTGGTCGGGCTGGCGGCCACGCTTGGACTGGCCCGGAGCGGCGCGCGCCCCGGCCCCGGCCAGGGTCCGGGGCCACCGGGCCTTCCCGGCCCGCCGCGCTGACCCGGGTGCCCTGCCTCGCCGGTACGTGCCCGGCAGGCGAACGCCCGGCGAAAGGGCAGTAGCATGGGCGGGCACGCCGCGCGTGCAGCAGCGAAGAGCCGGCTGTAGGGCGGGGAGGATCCGGCCCACGCGTCCGCGCCGCCAGGAGCGAGCCATCCGCATCAAGGTCGTGTCCGACATCCACGGTGCCGCCGACGACCTCCGCAGGGAGGCGGCCGACGCCGACGCCCTGCTCGTCTGCGGGGACCTGGTCAACCTGCTCGACTACCGGACCATGGAGGGCGCGGTGGTCGACGTGTTCGGCCTCGAGGCGACCCGGCGCTTCGTGGAGCTGCGCACGGCCAGCCGCTTCGAGGAGGCGGGCCGGGTGCTCCGCCACGCCGCCGCCGGGCGCGAGGACGAGGTCCGCGGCCGCATCCGTGCCGCCTGCCGGGCCCAGCTCGAGGCGGTGTTCGGCGCGTTCCCGGACCGCACCTACCTGACCCACGGCAACGTCGACACTCCCGAGCAGTTCGCCGACCTCCTGCGGCCGGGCGTCAGGCACCTGGACGGGGAGGCGGTCGAGCTGGACGGGCTCCGCGTCGGCTTCGTGGGCGGCGGGCTGCCGCGGGGCGCCCGACCCCACCTGTCCGAGGTGACCGAGGCCGAGTTCGCGGCCAAGGTCGCCCGCCTGCCCCGGGTCGACGTGCTCTGCAGCCACATGCCGCCCGCCGTCGACGACCTCCGGTTCGACGTCCTGGCCGGCCGGTCCGAGCCCGGCAGCCAGGCCCTGCTCGACTACGTCGAGGAGCAGCAGCCCGACTACCTCTACTTCGGGCACGTGCACCAGCCCCGGGCGAGCCGCATGCGGATCGGCCGCACCCGGCTCGTCAACGTCGGCCACTTCCGGGCCACCGGCCGGATGCTCACCCACCCGGTGGAGGCCTGCTCATGAGCTCGCCGATCCGCCGGGCCATGGCACCGGCGCTCTTGGGGGCCGTTGCGGGAGCGTGGACCCGGTGGACCGCGGCTCCCCCCGGAAGCTGGCACAGGCGCTCTTGGGCCGTAGCGGCGGGATCAGCCCGACCATGGCACCGGCGCCCTTCGGGATCACCCTCACCATGGCACAGGCGCTGTTGGGGGGCCGTGGGGGCAGCGGGATCCACCTGACCATGGCACAGGCGCTCTTGGGGGGCCGTGGGGGGAGCGAGCTCCCCCCGGCCAGGGCACCCGGCGCCCTTCGGGACCCGCCGGGCCATGGCACAGGCGCTCTTGGGGGGCCGTGGGGGGAGCGAGCTCCCCCCACATCGAACCAGGACTGGCTGGTAGCCAGGCTGCCGGCGACATCCGCGAGACACGAGGGAGGGGCAAAGCCAAATGCCCGAGCGCGCTGACGGGTCGACGGAGATCTACGGGACTCCCGGGGAGATCATGGGGATCATCTCCGACTTCGACGCCTACCCGGAGTGGGTGGGGCAGCTCGAGGAGGTCCAGGTGCTGGAACGAGACCGGGAGGGCCGCGGCACGGTCGTGTCGTTCCAGGTGAGCACGCCGATGTTCCCGGCCGAGTACACCCTCCGCTACACCTACGCCCGGGAGGACGGGGGCATGTCGTGGACCTATGTGGAGGGGACCCTCGACGACCTGTCCGGGTCCTACACCCTTGACCCGGTCGACGACCAGCTCACCCGCGTGACCTACCGGCTCGAGGTCGAGCTCGACGCGCCGATCCCGGGCCTGCTCAAGCGCCAGGCGGCCAAGCAGATCGTCAGGTCGGCCCTGTCCGACCTGAAGCGGCGGGTGGAGTCCGGCTGACCGCGGGACGGGACCGGCCCTGCACCCGGTGGCCTGACCCTGAAGGGCTCGCCGCCGGATGCCCTGGCCAGGTCGAGTGCGCGCACCTCGGCATGCTGGCGCTGGAACGAACAGGTCATCGGCGGCGAGCCCTTAGCGGGCTTCGCGGACCGGCGGTAGGCTGCCGGCGCTGGACACGGCACCAACCTCGGGAGCGCGCGTGCGGATCCTGCTGTTCACCGGCAAGGGCGGCGTCGGCAAGACGACCGTGGCGGCCGCGACCGCGGCCAGGGCGGCCGAGCGCGGCCACCGGACGCTGGTGATGTCCACCGACCCGGCCCACTCGCTGGCCGACTCCTTCGACGCCGAGCTCGGCGCCGAGCCGCGCCAGCTCGCGCGGAACCTTTGGGCGGAGCAGATCGACAGCCAGGCCCGCCTCGAGGCGAACTGGCGCGAGATCCAGGACTACGTCGTCAACCTGCTCAACTGGGGTGGGGTGGACGCGGTCGAGGCCGAGGAGCTGTCGCTCATCCCCGGCCTGGACGAGCTGTTCAGCCTCATCGACATCAACCGCTACCAGCAGCGGGGCGACTACGACGTGCTGGTGGTGGACTGCGCCCCCACCGCCGAGACGCTCCGCCTGCTCTCGCTCCCCGAGGCCCTCGGCTGGTACATCGACCGGCTCTTCCCGTCCTCCCGGAGGATCGCCACGGTCGCCCGGCCGCTGCTCGGCCGGCTCGGCAACCTGCCCCCGATCGCCTCGGACGCGGTCTTCGGGGCGGTCGAGCGTCTCTACCGGAACCTCGAGCGGGTCCGGGTGCTGCTCGCCGAGCCCGAGTCGTCCACCGTCCGCCTGGTCGTCAACCCCGAGAAGATGGTGGTCGCCGAGGCCCGCCGCACCTACACCTACCTCTCCCTGTTCGGCTACCGGGTCGACGCGGTGGTGGTCAACCGCCTGCTCCCCGACGACGTCACCGACCCGTACTTCGGCAAGTGGAAGGAGATCCAGGCCGACCACTTCCGGACCATCACCGAGTCGTTCTCGCCGCTGCCCATCCTGACCTGCCGGCTGTTCGACGACGAGATGGTCGGCCTCGAGCGCCTGGCCGAGGTGGCCGGGGCCGTGTACGGCGAGCGCGACCCGGCCGAGGTGCTCGCCGAGTCGCAGCCCCTGCGGGTCACCAAGGAGCGGGGCGGGGGGTACGCGCTCCGGCTCGACCTCCCGTTCGCCGAGCGTGGCCACCTCGACGTGCTCCGCAAGGGCGACGAGCTGCTCGTCAAGGTCGGCCAGTACAAGCGCAACGTGCTGCTGCCCCAGGCCCTCCGCCCGCTCGACGTGGTCGCCGCAAACCTGCGCGGCGGGACGCTGGTGGTCCGGTTCGGCGGCCCCGGCCGCAAGCCGGTCGCCGGTGCGCGGGGGGCATGACACCGGTGCCCGCCGTGCCCAGCACGACCCGTGAGGAGGAGTGGATGACACACGACAAGGCCGCCCACGGCGCCGGCGCGCCCGAGTGCCAGGTCTGCCCGGTCTGCATGGGGCTGGCGGCGCTCCGCCAGGCCCGTCCGGAGGTGATGGAGCACCTGATGAAGGCGGGCGCCGAGCTGCTCCTGGCCGCCCGGGCCCTGCTCGACGTCCAGGAACCGGGCCCCGCCACGCGGCCCGCGGGCGTGCAGCGCATCAACGTCGGCTAGCGGTGGGCGCGGTGACCCTCCCCGCGCTGGCCGTCACGCTGCCCCAGTTCCGCGACGGGCCCGGGCCGGCCCTGGACGCGCTGGCCGAGAGCTGGCGGCTCGGCTTCGCCGGCGGGTTCCTGTTCGACCACCTGTGGCCGCTCGGGGGGCGGCGGGACCGCCCGGCACTGGAGTGCTGGACCCTGCTGGCCGGCCTGGCCGCCCGCGCCAGCGACCTGGCCGAGGGCGGCGCTGGCCCGCCGGTGGCAGGTCCGGAGGGCGAGCCCGACCGCGGCCTGGTCATTCCGGACGGTCTTGGGGGCGGTGCCGGCAAGGGCGACCGGGATGGCCGGTTCCGGTTGGGCACCCTCGTCACCCGGGCCGGTCTGCGCCCGCCCGCGCTGCTCGCCCGCATGGCGGCGACCGTCGGCCAGGTGGCCGGATCACCCCTGGTCGTAGGGCTCGGCACCGGCGACCGGCTCAACCGGGACGAGAACGACGCCTTCGGCCTACCCTACCGGGACGCCGCTGGCCGGCTGGCCGACCTCGAGCAGTCAGCCCTTGCCCTGCGCGGGCCGTTGGCCGGCCAGCCAGGGCCGGAGGTGTGGATCGGCGGGACCGGGCCGCGGGTGCGGGCGGCCGCCGGCAGGATGGCGGACGCCTGGAACGGCTGGGGCCTGACCCCCGACGAGATGGCCGCCGGCCTGGCTGACGTGCGCCGGCACGCCGGCCGCGCCGGCCGCGACCCCGGGTCGGTGACGGCGACCTGGGGCGGACAGGTGCTCATCGGGGAGGACGCCGCCGCCCGCGCCATGCTCGAGACCTGGGGGGCCGGGCGCTCCCCGGCGGAGCTGGCCCGGACCGTGGCCGGGGACCCCGGGACGGTGACCGCGCGCCTGGCCGAGCTGGGCGAGGCCGGCGCCACGTGGTGCGTGATCTCCCTGGTGGGAGGGCCCGGGCCGGAGCTGCGGCGCCGTCTGGCCCGTTGCCTTGGGTCCGACACGGAATCGTTATGATCGGCCGTGGCCCACTGCCGGTGGGCTAGTGCGCCGGCCCGGCACTGGCGTTCCTGCTGGTCACAGCGTCACGCTGCCAGGAGGCGGACCAGGCCAAACCGGGCGAGCGCGATGTTGCGAGCGCCCCTCCGGTACTTCGCACTAGCGTCCGCGAGCTACGCATAGCCCAAATTGTCTGGGCCATTTTCTCATGTGGCTGGATTGCAAAAAACGACGACATGCGCGGAGAATTGACTGACGTACTCGCCCACCGCCGCTGTGCTGCCGGCAACCCCGCCGGCGGCGCAAGGGGGAGGAACCATGAAGACCCACAACGCACCTTCTGCGTCGTTTTGCAGCGTCGATATCGGTATTTCGCCCCATGGGAGCGGGGCTGGGGTGAACGCGCGCGTCGCCTCCATCGCTCGGTCCCGGCCGGTGGCGTCCACCACCTGGTCGCGCCTGGTCGGGTCGACGACCTGGTCGAAGCCGGCCGCCTCGACGACCTGGTCCCGGCCGGTGGCCTCGACCACCTGGTCGCGCCTGGTCGGGTCGACGACCTGGTCGAAGCCGGTGGCTTCGACGACCTGGTCGAAGCTGGCCGCGTCGACCACCTCGTCCCGGGGTTCCGCGTCGACCACCTGGTCGTGGCAGAATGACCCGACCACCGTCCCCCGACTCCCGATCCCGGCCACCTGGTCCCGCGTTCCACGGTCGCCGAGGTGGTCGTGCCCCAGGGCTTGACCCAGCCGGTCGAGCTCCGGGCGGCACGGCCGCCTCGCCGTGCCGCCCGGAGGGCTCGACGACATGCGTAGGCGCAGCAACAGGCGATGACCTCGATCATCGAGGGATCGACGCGGCACCGGGGCGTGCGCAACTCCCTGCCGCACGGTGCCTGGCTGTTCGTGATCGCCGTCGCCGCGGCCGCGGCGCTCGCCACCGCGGCCGTCCTGCCGGCGGCCGTCCGCGCGGTGACCGCCAATCCGGCCGAGCTGCTGCGTCCCGCGCTGTATGCCGCCGGTCTGGTAATCGCCGAGCGATTCGTGGTCCGGGTGCCGCTGCGAAACCACCGTTTCTCGATCGGCGTCGCCGAGATGGTCATCGTTCTCGGCGTGGTCTTCATCAATCCACCCTTGCTTGTACTAGCAACCGGAATCGGAATCGCGGCCAGTCAATGGCTCTTCGAGCCGCAGCTCGTCAAACGCTTGTTCAATGTGCCGCAGTACGTGCTGTCGGTCGGGGCGGCCGCGCTCGTCTCCGACGCGCTCAAGCAACTCCTGCAGGGCTCCACGGTCTTCGGGTTCGAGTTGGGCACCCCGGGCGCGTTCAACCCGGCCCTGACGGTGCTCTGGGTGGTCGGGATGGCCGCGTTCTTCCTGGTGAACCACACGCTGGTGAGCGTGGTCATCAGCCTCTCGGTCGGCCAGGGCTTCGCGCAGAGCTGGCTCCGGGCCGCGCCCGTGGCCGCCGCCGACTGGGCCGCGAGCACCGCGTACGGGCTGGTCATCGCCGCCCTGCTCGTGCACGACCAGGCGCTGCTGCCGCTGCTGGTGGTCCCGATCGGGCTGACCTTCCTCGGCAACCGGGCCTGGGCCCGCAGCCTCGCCCAGGGCCAGCGCATGCACTCGCTGTACTCGGCGGGGCGGGCGCTGTCCAACCGGCTGGGGGACATCGGCGCCTGGCAGACCTTCGTGCGGCAGGTCGCCGAGGTGCTCAACTGCGAGGGGGCCGCGGTCTTCCTGGGCCGGCCCGGTGACGGGGCCCTCGACGTGATCTCCACCGACAGCGGCTCGGACCGGATCATGGTCACCCCCTCGCCGGTGGCCTGGGAGCAGGCGGCCAAGGGCTTCGCCACGCGCTCCGGCTGGCCGCGGGTCACCATGGTCCAGATGGAGGCCGAGGGGCGCACGGTCGGGTTCGCGGTCGCCTTCGGGCCCCGCGTCGACGCCGACTTCACCCCCGACGACCGGGAGACCCTGCTCACCCTGGCCAACCAGGGCGCCGCCGCCCTGCTCAACGAGGACCTGTACCGCGAGGCCGAGAGCGAGCGGGCGGCCCTGCGCGACATCGTCGGCCACTCCACCGACGGCATCTACACCACCGGGCCCGACCGCACGGTGCGCTCCTGGAACCCGGCCATGGCCGCGCTCACCGGCTACGCCGAAGAGGAGGCGATCGGCCAGAAGTGCTTCAACCTGCTGCGCGCCCGCGACGGCAAGGGCGTGGACATGTGCGCCACCGACTGCCCGATCCTGGCCGCGGCCGAGTCCGGGCACGAGGAGGTGCGCGACGCGTCGGTGCTCAACAAGGACGGGCTCGCGCGCTGGATCAACTACGCCCACGCCCCGATCGTCGGCAACGACGGCGACATGGACGCCGACGTGGTGGTGGTCCGGGACGTCACCCGCGAGCGCCAGACCGACGAGCTCAAGAGCGACTTCGTGGCCAGCGTCTCGCACGAGCTGCGCACCCCGCTCACGCCCATCAAGGGCTTCCTGCTCACCCTCATGCGCGAGGACCGCGACTTCGCCCAGGACCGCAGGCGCGAGTACTACAAGCTCATGCTGACCCAGGCCCAGCGGCTCGAGCGCCTGATCGAGGACCTGCTCGAGGTCACCCGCCTCGAGACCGGCGCCGGTCTGGTCGACTCCACCCCGATCGACGCCGTGGACCTGGTCCGCCAGGTGGCCGAGCGCTTCACCGCCGAGGACCCCGACCGGGCCGTCCACATCGTCGCGCCCGACCACGCCGTGTACGCGCGCGGCGACTGGATGCGCGTCGACCAGGTGGTCGGCAACCTGCTGTCGAACGCGCTGCGCTACTCGCCGCCGCACGAGCCGGTCGAGGTGCGCCTGGTCCCCCAGGGCCGCGAGGTCGTGTTCGAGGTCCGCGACTGGGGCCCTGGCATCCCGATCGACGAGCAGACGCGCATCTTCGAGCGGTTCCACCGGGTCGGGCACTACATGACCCGGGAGCCGGGCGGCGCCGGCCTCGGCCTGTACCTGGCCAAGCGCCTGGTCGAGGCGATGGGCGGGCGGATCTGGGTGTCCAGCCGGCTCGGCCACGGCTCGGTGTTCTCGTTCGCCCTGCCCTCCGAGCCCACCCTGGGCGCGGTCGGCGGCCGCGGGCGCGACATCGGCTGACCTCCGCGTCGAGCGGGAACCGGCCGATCCCGGCTACAGTCCACCCGCACTGCCGAAGCGGGCCCGCCGCGCGGGCCGGCCCCGACCCCGGAGGATGCCCGACCATGACCGCCGACGCGCCGACCGACGACTACCGGGCCTTCCTCGAGCGCCAGGACGTGCCCACGCTGCGGGACTGGGCGCTCGAGGTCGCCCGCGAGTACCGGGACATCGGCTTCCTGTGGGACCTGGCCAAGCACCTGCCCTCCACCGAGGACGCCAACCGCGACTGGGCCGCGTTCGACCCCTTCGACGCCATGCGCGAGCTGACCCACCTGATCACCCACTTCCGCGAGGAGGCGGCCGACCCCGAGGTGGCCGACCTGCTCCGCTTCCGCTACGTCGAGTACCTGCTCGAGCACGCCGACGCCCGCCGCTTCGACACCCACCCCGCCTGACCGCCCGACCCTCCTGGACGACCGCCTGACCCTCCTGGACGAGCGGGCCGGTCAGGTATCCCGTTTCGAGGGGTTGCGTGGTCGCCGGGGCGGCGCGCACGGTCGCGTGCAGCCCGCTAGGTCAGCTCGTCGGCGAGGGCGCCCAGGAACAGGCCCACGTCGGTGACCACGCCGGTGGCCTGGGTGGAGCCCCGGTCGGCGAGCTTGGTCACCGTGGCCGGGTTGATGTCGACGCAGACCAGCGGGACCGAGGCGGGCAGCATGTTGCCGGTGGCGATGGAGTGGAGCATCGTCGCCACCATGAGCGCGTAGCCGACCCCGGGCACCAGGGAGCGCATCTGGCGCTGGGCGTCGATCACGTCGGTGACCGTGTCGGGCAGCGGCCCGTCGTCGCGGACCGACCCGCCGAGCACGAAGTCCACGCCGTGCTGCACGCAGGCGTGCATGATCCCGGAGGTGAGCACGCCCTGCTCGACCGCCTTGGCGATCGAGCCGCAGCGCCGGATGGTGTTCAGGGCCCGGATGTGGTGCTCGTGGCCGTGCTCGACCCCGACCCCCTCGGAGAGGTTGACCCCGAGCGACGTGCCGTAGAGCGCGCCCTCGACGTCGTGGGTGGCGAGCGCGTTGCCGGCGAACAGCACGTCCATGTAGCCGGCCTCGATCAGCCGCACGACCGACGGCCCGGCCCCGGTGTGGACCACGGCCGGTCCGGCCACCCACAGGACCTTCTCGCCCCGGGACTTGGTGAGCCGCATGGCCGCGGCCACCCGGCGGACGATGAGCGCCTGCGGCTTCTCGCTCGATACCTGCGAGGACATGAACTCGAACACCTCGCCGGCCCGGCCCCGGTCGCGGGGCTGGACCCGCAGGCCGCGGCTTCCGACCACCACCGGGTCGCCGAGCACGACGTCGGCCATGGGCACGGTGCGCGCGCGGCCGTCGGCGACCACGATGGCGCAGTCCATCTCCGGGTTCTCGACCCGGTGCCAGGTGCCGTCCACGCGCACCTCGGTCTCGAGGTTGGTCGAGGAGTAGAAGCCGTCGGGGAGGACGCCGTCCATCTCGGCCGGGACCAGCGTGGCCTCGCCCGTCTCGAGGCGGGTCATGCCGAGGCCCATCAGGGACTGGACCAGCGCCTCGAGGCTGTCGGCGTCGTCGGTCCTGACCAGCAGCCGCGCGTACGACGGGTCGACCGGGGTGCGGCCGACGTCGAACTGCTGGATCTCGTAGTCGGCCTTCGCCTCCCGGACCTGGTCCAGGATGCGGGTGAACAGCATCGAGTCGATGACGTGGCCGGTGATCTCCAAGGTCTCGGTGTGAGCGGGCATGGCTCCTCGGTCCAGGGTCGGGGCGGGACCGCCAATTGTCGCACGGCGGCCGGGGCAACCGGTCAAGCCGAGCCGGTCACCCGACGGAAGAACGCCAGGCTGCCGTCGAAGATCGTCTGGCGCTCAAGGTCCAGCGTGGCCACATGGTAGGACCGTTCGAGCCAGACCACCTCCACGTCGGTCGAGCCGGCCTTGGCGGCGACCAGCTCGGTGTTGCCCGGGTGGGCGACGTGGTCCTGGCGGGACACGTAGCACAGCAGCGGCTGGGTGACCCGGGGCAGCTCGTCCCGGACGCCGACGAGGAACCGCTGCAGCGACGCGACCGTCCGCAGCGGGACCCGGCTGTAGGAGAGCTCCTTGGCCTGGGAGTCGGCCAGGTCGCCCGCGATCCCGGGGAAGGTCGGCACCACCCACTTCAGCACCGGCAGCAGCACGAGCCGGCGGTCGGTGAAGTACAGGAACGGGTTGACCGTGACCACCGCCCTGACCTGCTCGGGGCGGGTCGCGGCCAGGTGCAGGGCGAGCGCGCCGCCCACCGACAGCGCCCCGACCACCACCGTCGAGCAGCGCTCCGACAAGGCGTCGAGGGCCTCGGTGGCCACCTGCACCCACTGCTCGGCCCGGGTGACGGACAGGTCCCGCCAGTGGGTGCCGTGCCCGGGCAGGAGCGGGCAGAGCACGGTGAAGCCGCCGTCCCGCAGCGCCTCGCCCCAGGGCCGCAGCCCCTGCGGCGAGCCGGTGAAGCCGTGCAGGAGCAGCACGCCGACGTCGCCACCGTCGAACGTGAACGGCTCGGCACCGGACAGCACGGGATAGGCCATGCCCCGGAGTCTGCCGCACCCGGCCGTCCCGCGGCTACTCCGCCGTCACTCCGCCCGGCCGGATCGCCGGCCGCTCGGGACGCGCGTACGCTCGCCGGGCACGCCCAGCACAGGGGAGGGAGCCCAGCATGCCCGAGGAGATCCTCGAGGACCAGCAGTTCGAGCTGCCCGACCGGCCGTCCCGTTCCGGACCGCCGGTCATGGTCGAGCCGAGCCCGCGCCGGGTCCGCGTCGTCTTCAACCACGTCACCGTCGCCGACTCCGCCCGCGTCCTGCTCCTGCTCGAGCGCGCGCACCTGCCGGTCTACTACTTCCCGGTCGACGACGTCCGCCTCGACCTGCTCGAGCCGACCGCCAAGTCGAGCCGCTGCCCGCACAAGGGGGACGCGTCCTACTGGACCCTCGCGGTCGGGGACCGGGTGAGCGAGAACGCGGTGTGGGGCTACCAGGAGCCGCTGCCCGCGCGGTCCGACATCAAGGGGCACGTCGCCTTCTACTGGAACCGGGTCGACGCCTGGTACGAGGAGGACGACGAGGTGTTCGTCCACCCCCGCGACCCCTACCACCGCGTCGACGTGCTGCACAGCTCCCGCCACGTCCGGGTCGAGCTCGGCGGCCAGACCGTGGCCGACACCAGGCGCCCACGCCTGCTGTTCGAGACCGGCCTGCCCACCCGCTACTACATCCCGCGGCCCGACGTGCACATGGACCTGCTCGAGCCGACCGACACCGTCAGCCGCTGCCCCTACAAGGGGGTGGCGTCCTACTGGACGGCCCGGGTCGGGAAGCAGGTGACCAAGGACGTCGCCTGGAGCTACCCGTCCCCGATCCCCGAGTGCCCGAAGATCGAGCAGCTCGTCTGCTTCTTCAACGAGCGGGTGGACGGCGTGTACGTCGACGGCGAGCTCCAGCCCGTTCCGCAGACGCCCTGGTCGCGACGTGACGCCTGAACGTCCTCGCTCTGATCCATCGCCAAGGCCGCCGCGCCGGCCGGCGCGGGAAGGTGGCGCCTGAACGTCCCCGGCCATGTCCCCGGCCCCGTCCACGAGCACGGCGGGGCCGCCGTCCGCAGCGCCTCGCCCGGAAGGAGGATGCGCCGATGGCGATCGACCTGCGCTCCGACACCATGACCCGACCCACGCCGGCGATGCTCGAGGCCATGGCCGGCGCGGAGGTGGGCGACGACGTCTGGCGCGAGGACCCCACCGTCAAGCGCCTCGAGGCGGCCGTGGCCGGACGCTTCGGCCGCGAGGCGGCCCTGTTCGTCCCCTCGGGCACCATGGGCAACCAGATCTGCCTGCGCCTCGCCGCCCGGCCGGGGACCGAGTGCCTGGCCAACGAGGACAACCACATCCTCTGGTACGAGTCGGGGGCGGCGCCCCTGCTCAGCGGGATCCAGATCCACGCGGTGGCGGGTCCCCGGGGCCGGCTCGACCCGGCCGCGGCCCGGGCGCGGGTCCGGCCGGCCGAGTACGGCGTGCCGACCACGGCCATCGCGGTCGAGCAGACCCACAACCGGGGCGGCGGCGCCGTCCAGCCGCTCGCCGAGCTCGATGAGCTGCGCGCCGTCGCCGACGGGGCGGGCCTGCACTTCCACTGCGACGGCGCCCGCATCTGGAACGCCGCGGTCGCCTCCGGCACCCCGCTCGAGCGGTACGGGGCGCTGTTCGACTCGCTGTCGGTCTGCTTCTCCAAGGGCCTGGCCGCGCCGGTCGGCTCGGCCGTGGTCGGCGACCGCGACTTCGTGGAGCAGGCCCGCCAGGCCCGCCAGCTCCTCGGGGGCGGGATGCGCCAGTCCGGGGTGCTGGCCGCGGCGGCGCTCGTCGCCCTCGACCAGATGGTGGACCGCCTGGCCGACGACCACGCCAACGCCCGGCGCACCGCGGAGACGGTTGCCGCTGCCGTGCCCGGCAGCACCGACCCCGCCCTGGCCGAGACCAACATGGTCCTGCTGGACGCCCGGGCGTTCGGCAGCGACGGCCCCGACCTGGTCAAGCGCCTGGCCGGCGCGGGCGTGCTGGCGGCGGCGACCGGTCCCGACGAGGTCCGGCTCGTCTTCCACTACGAGGTCAGCGGCGACGACGCCGACCGGGCCGCCCGCGCGATCGCCGCCGCATGACCCCCGGCGACGCCCCCCCGCAGCCCGGAAGGCCGGGCGCGCGCACGGCGGACCTGCCGGTCTCGCTGGCGGACGTGGAGGCGGCGGCCGCCCGGATCGCCGGCCGGGTCCACCGCACGCCGGTGCTCACCTCCAGGCTGCTGGACGCCGCCCTCGGCTGCCGCGTGTTCCTCAAGGCCGAGCACCTGCAGCGCGTGGGGGCGTTCAAGGCAAGGGGGGCGACCAACGCCGTCCTGGCGCTCGACCCCGCGACCCGGGCCGGGGGGGTGGTCGCGGTCAGCTCGGGCAACCATGCCCAGGCGGTCGCGCTGGCCGCCGCCGAGGCCGGGGTCCCGGCCGTGATCGTCATGCCCGAGGACTCCAACCCGGCCAAGCTCGCCGCCACCCGCGCCTACGGGGCCGAGGTGGTCAGCCACGGCGTGACCCACGAGCGCCGCGACCAGGTCGTGCGCCAGCTGGCCGCCGAGCGCTCGCTGCACCTGATCCACCCCTACGACGACCCGGACGTGATGGCCGGGCAGGGCACGGCCGCCCTTGAGCTGGTCGACGAGGTCGGCGACCTCGACCTGGTGTGCGTCCCTGTCGGTGGGGGCGGGCTGATCGCGGGCACCGCGACGGCGGTCAAGGGCCGGTCGCCAGGCACCCGGGTCGTCGGGGTCGAGCCTGCCACGGCGGCCGACACGCGCGCGTCCCTGGCCGCCGGGCGGCGCGTGGCGCTGTCGGCCGCGCCGGCCACGATCGCCGACGGCGCGCGCGCGCTCACCCCCGGCCAGCACACCTTCCCGGTCGTCCAGCGGCTGGTCGACGAGGTGGTCACCGTCACCGACGCCGAGCTGCTCGACGCCCTCGTCCTGGTCTGGTCGCGCACCAAGCAGCTCGTCGAGGCGACCGCCGCCCTGCCGGTGGCGGCGCTCGCGACCGGGGCGGTCACCGGCCGCCGGGTCGGCGTGATCCTCTCCGGCGGCAACCTCGACGCGACCGCCCTGACCGCTGGCCTCGCCCAGCCCGCCGGGCACTGACCGTTGGCGGTGGTCGGCGCGCGGCGGCGGTTAGGCGGGAGTGGTTCCGGGTAGGTCGAGCTTGGGCGGCCCGGCCTGAGCCCCGGCCTGGCCGGGCGCCGCCGCGCGACGGCGCCCGGCCGGCCGGCCTCACGCCTCCAGACCCAGCCTCTCACGCCTCCCAGACCCCGGTCTCTCCCAGCCCGGCTGCGTCGTCGCTCGCCGCCTGCCGCCCGGCACGGTAGCGTGCATGCGTGGACCACGTTGCCGACCGCGCGCGCGTGCCCGCCTGGGCGCGCCGGTTCGTGGCCGTCTACCTGGCCGCGTTCCTCGTCTGCGGGCTGCTCGGATTCGAGGCGTGGCCGCTCACCGGGTGGCGGCTGTTCTCCGACGCCCGCCAGGCAAGGCAGTCCGGCTGGCAGGCGGTGACCGTCGACGGGGCCGGCCGCGAGACCCCGCTCCCGTTCCGGGACCTGCCCGCCGGTTTCCAGGGCGACGTGCAGGTGCTCAAGGGCTTTCCCGACCTGTCGCCCGGCGAGCGGGCCGCCGTCTGCCTTGCCTGGGCCGACGCCGTCGACCAGCGCCACGGCCGGGTGGAGGCGGTGCGGGTCTACCGGACCGAGACCGACTTGTCGCACCGGGTGGGGGAGCGGGGCGCGCCCCCCGACCGGACCCTGTACTGGACCTGCCGGTTGGGAGGCGCCGGTGCGCCGGGCTGAGGCCCTCGCCGCCCGGCTCGAGGGCTGGTTCTTCGCGCCCGGTGACCCGCGCCGGCTCGCCGCCCTGCGCATCGGCCTGGGCGCCATCCTGGCCGTCCGCCTGGCCGCCGGGCCCTACGTCGAGCTGGCCGGCCAGCCGGCCGCGCTGTTCCGGCCCATCTCGTTCCTGCGCCTGCTCGACGCGATGCCCCCGCCCGGCCTGGTCGTGGTCGTGCAGGCGCTGGCGTTGGCCGCGGCCGTGCTGGCCGTGGCCGGGGTCGCGGCCCGGGTCACCCTCCCGCTGGCCTGGGCGGCCGCCGTGCCGCTGATCGCGATGACCTCGAGCCTGGGCAAGACCGCCCACAACGACGTGCTGCTCCTGCTCTGCCTGGTCCCGCTGCTGCCGGCGCCGACCGCGGAGGCCTGGTCGCTCGCTGCCCGGCGGCGGCGGGCGCCCGCCCGGGTCTGGCGCCGGGGCGGCTCGGCCCCGACCGGGCTGCCGGCGCCCGCCCGCGTCTGGCGCCGGGGCGGCTCGGCCCCGACCGGGCTGCCCGCGCCTGCCCCCGCCACGTGGCGCTACGGCTGGCCGGTGCGGACCGCGATGGTCGTGGTGGCCGGTGCGTACTTCTTCTCGGGCCTGGCCAAGCTCCTCCACGCCGGTCCTGCCTGGGTGGCCAGCGGCAACCTGCGCTGGGCGCTCTACGCGTCCAGCGACACCCAGGCGCACCCCAACCCGGCCGCGCTGTTCGTGGCTGACCGGCCCTGGCTCGCCCACCTGCTGGCCGCCGCGACCATGCTGGTCGAGCTGGGCTTCCCCCTGGTGCTGTGGCGACCCCGGCTGGCCTGGGTGTTCGTGCCCGCCGTGGTCGCCTTCCACGCCGGCATCTGGGCGGCGATGCGGCTCGACTACTGGCCGATGGCCGCGACCGTGCTCGTCGTCATGGTCGACTGGCCGGCCGTGGCCGACCGGCTCGCCTGGCGCCGGGCGAGGGACCGCGCCGCGGCCGGCGCCCCGCCCGGGGAGCGGCCCGCGCGCACGGCGGCGGAACACTGACGGCGGTTGCGGGCGGGGGGCGGCCCGCGCGCACGGCGGCGGAACACTGACGGCGGTTGCGGGCGGCCCGGCCGGTCCGCGCCCCGCTCGCCGGGCCCGCCCTCGGCCCGGACGACCTGATCCGGCTCACGGCGCACCCCCGCCGGTCCCCGAACCCCGGCCCGCTCAGGCCGACACGTCGCTGGTGGAGAACCGGCTCCAGGCCAGGGCGCCGAACACGGCCACGTAGGCCGCCTGGGTGAGCAGCCCGAGGGTGAGGTCGTGGGTCGGGACCGGCTGGCGCAGCAGGTCGCCGAAGGCGAGCCAGTAGTGGCTGAACAGCCAGGGGTGCAGCCAGGAGATCTGCGGGATCGCGTCGAGCACCTGGCTGACCACGCTGAGCGCGATCGTGGTCGCCATGGCGGCGACCGGGACCTCGGTGAGGGTCGACGCGAACAGCCCGACCGCGGCCAGCCCGGCCATGGACACGCCCACGTAGAGCACGATCGCGAGCGTGCGCAGCAGCGCCGACGAGAACGGGATGGTCGCGCCCGACAGCAGCGTCACCTCGCCGCCCCCGAACAGCGCGAGGCCGGTGGCGAGTCCCGAGCCGGCCACCACCAGCGCCGCGGCCAGGCAGAAGGCCAGCAGCGCGGCGTACTTCACCACCAGCAGGCGGCCGCGCCGGACCGGCACCACCAGCAGGTAGCGCAGCGTGCCGAGGTTGGCCTCGCCGGCCACGGCGTCGCCGGACACGACCCCGACCGCCAGCGGCAGGAACAGCGGCAGCACGGCCACGAGCGACGTGAGCACGAGGAACAGCCCGTTGCCGGCGACCCGCTCGATGAACGGCGGCCCCTCGCCCGGGTTGGGCGAGGACGACGACAGCGCCACCACGGTGCCGATGAGCACCGGGACCAGCGCGAGCACGGCGAGCAGCACGAGGTTGCGCCGGCGCCGGAAGACCAGGCCGAGCTCCGAGCGGAGCAGGCGGCCGGCGGCGGGCCGCCGCCGTCCGGGCCGGCGGGCAGGCCGGACGGCCGCGGTCCCGGCCCCAGCCCCGGCCCCGGCCTCGGCGACGCTACTGGTCGACATCGAACCCCTCCCCGGTCAGCGAGACGAAGGTGTCCTCGAGCGACGGGCGCCGCACGGCCAGGCCCCGCACGGGCACGCCGGCGGCGACCAACGCGGCGCAGGCGCGCTCGGGCGTGACGCCGTCGAGCACGGCACCGGCCCCGTCGCCGTGCCGCTCGACCCCGCCGCAGCCGAGCGACACGAGCACGGCGGCGGCCCGCTCCGGCTCGCTGGTCGCAACGAGCAGCCGCTGCTCGGCCGCCGCGCCCAGCTCGGCCAGGCTCCCCTGGGCGACCAGCCGGCCGCTGCGCAGGATCCCGACGTGGGTGCAGACCTGCTCGACCTCGCTCAGCAGGTGCGAGGAGAGGAACACCGTCGCCCCTTCGGCGGCCAGCTCGCGGACGAGCGCGCGCACCTCGCGGGTGCCCTGCGGGTCCAGGCCGTTGGTCGGCTCGTCGAGCACGAGCAGCTCCCGCGGGTGCAGCAGGGCCGCGGCCAGGCCGAGCCGCTGGCGCATCCCGAGCGAGTAGGCCCGGTAGCGCTTGCCGGCCGCGGCGGTGAGCCCGACCCGCTCCAGCGCCCGGCCGACCCGCCGCCGGGTGGTGCGCGGGTCGGCCAGCGCGTCGGCCGCGTCGAGGCGCTCCAGGTTGGCCCGGCCGCTCAGGTAGGGGTGGAACGCGGGCCCCTCGATGAGGGCGCCGACCCGGTGCAGGACCGCTGTGGCGGCCCCGGGCACCGGCGCGCCCAGCAGCTCGGCGGTGCCGCTGGTCGGGGCGACCAGACCGAGCACCATACGGATGGTGGTGGTCTTGCCCGACCCGTTGGGGCCGAGGAAGCCGAACACGCTCCCGGCCGGCACCACCAGGTCGAGGCCGTCGACGGCGATCTGGCCGCTCCGGAAGCGCTTGGTGAGCCCGCGGGTGACCAGCGCCGGGGGGCCCCCCGCCCGGACGGGCGGGGGGGCCGTGGCGGGCGCGGTGGCTGGCGCCGCCGTGGGCGTCACGGGGTGCCGCCCTGGCTGCCGAGCGGACGGGCGGCCGAGGCGGGCTGGGCGGCCACGGCGGTCAGCGCCTCGGGCGTCACCGCACCCAGGTAGAGGCGGCCGTCGTCGGTGAGCAGCGCGCTGAACAGCGGCGACCGGAGCAGCCGGCCGCGGCCGAAGGTGCCCTGGACCGGCTCGGCCGCGTCCAGCAGGGCCTTGGCCGGGCCGGTGACCGACCCCGCGGTCACGCCCCGCGCGACCACCACCGACGTCCAGCTCTCGCCGATGACCGCCGGGCCGCCCATGGCGTGCCGCTTGGCGTCGGCCGGCCCAGCGGCCCCGGGCCTGGCCGCCCCGGGCCTGGCCGCCCCGGGCCTGGCCGCCCCGGGCCTGGCCGCCCCGGGCCTGGCGCCAGTGTCCCGCTCGGTCACCTTGGCGCCGGGCGGCGGGGTGAACCGGAACACGCTCGCGTCCGGGACGCGGAACTGGACCTCGGTGAAGCCGACCTCGAACGCCGGGCTGGCCTGGCCCTTGGCGAACACCCGCACCCGCAGCGGGACCTTGGTGTCGCCGTCGACCGCGAGGGCCACCGAGTCGACCAGCGAGCGGGCGTCCTTGGGCGCCACCACCAGCTCGTACGCGGGCCGCCCGGCGACCCGCGCGGTCCGCCCGACGCGCACCGAGGTGGTCGGGGTGACCGCGTCGAGCACCTGGCGGGCCGCCTCCTCCGGCGTCGGCACGGGCAGGACGCCCGCGCCAGCCCGGCCGCCGTCCGACTTGGCCTCGGGCAGCCGCACGTGGGTGGCCGAGTTCCTGGCGCTCTCCCAGGTCCACAGGTCCCGGCCGTTTCGGATCACGTCGGCCTCGCTGAGGGAGCCGGACACCGCCACGCGGACCCGCTCCTTGCCCGCGTACCAGACCCGGGCGGTGTGGGACCCGGCGGCCAGGCCGGCCAGGGAGGCGTCCCCGCCGCCGGCCTGGGCGGGCAGCGCGGGCAGGCCGAGCCGGGCCGTCTCGACCACCGTGCCGGACAGGCCGGGCGGGTCGGCCCGGCCGACGTCGGCGAGGAGCTGCTCGGCGCTGCGCTGCGGCAGCGACGGCGCCGCGCCGTCGGAACGCGCCGCGAGCCCGGCCCCGCCGGCCAGGACCGCGGCCAGAGCGATGGGTGCCGCCCAGCGCACCAGGCGTGGGCGGGCGGACAGGAGCTGCATGCCATACCTTCTTTCTGAGGCGCCGACGGGGTCCCGGCGGGATGACCGGGACGAGCATGCCAGGCGCCGGCTGTGGCGCCCCTGAGCGCGCCTGAGAGCCCTCTCAGGAAGCAGGGCGGGCTCTCAGCCGGCTCTCAGCCGGCCCGGTGCACCCTGGAGCGCTGGCGGAGCGAGGAGGTGGACGTGCGCATCCTGGTCGTGGAGGACGAGGTCCGGCTGGCCGACGCGCTCCAGCGCGGGCTGCGGGCGGAGGGCTTCACCGTTGACGTCGCCCACGACGGCGAGGAAGGGCTGTACCTGGCCACCGAGCGGGACTACGACGCCGTCGTCCTCGACGTCATGCTGCCCAGGCTCAACGGCTACCGGGTCTGCCAGCGCCTGCGGGGGCTCGGCAACTGGGTGCCCGTGCTCATGCTCAGCGCCAAGGACGGCGAGTACGACCAGGCCGAGGGCCTGGACGTCGGCGCCGACGACTACCTCACCAAGCCGTTCTCCTACGTCGTGCTGGTGGCCCGGCTGCGCGCGCTGCTGCGGCGGGGCGCCCCGCGCCGGCCGGTGGTGCTCGAGGCCGGCGACCTCCGCCTCGACCCGGCCCGGCGCCAGGTTCGCCGCGGCACCACCGAGGTCGGCCTCACCCCCCGGGAGTTCGCCCTGCTCGAGTACCTGATGCGCCGGCGCGACGAGGTCGTGCCCAAGCAGGAGATCCTTGAGCACGTCTGGGACGCCCACTACGACGGCGACCCCAACGTCGTCGAGGTCTACGTCGGCTACCTGCGCCGCAAGATCGACGCGCCGTTCGGCCGGCGGGCGCTCGAGACCGTGCGCGGCGCCGGGTACCGCCTGGTCGGCACCGGTGGCTGAGCTGGCCCGCCCCGCGCCGGTGGCCCAGCCGGCCGCCCGCCCCCACCCCCGGACCCCGCTGGCCTGGTGGCGGCGGCAGAGCCTGCGGGCCCGGCTCACCATGCTCGCGGCCCTGGTGGTCGCCGGCGGGCTGGTCGCCGGCGCCCTGCTCCTGGTGGTGAGCCTGGAGAAGTCGCTCCTGGCCGCCCTGGACGCATCGGCCAGGCAGCGGGCCCAGGACGTGGCCGCGCTGGCCGACTCCGACCGGCTGCCCACCCCGCTCCCGGTCGCCGGAGCCGGGTCCGTGCTCGTCCAGGTGGTGGACGGGCAGGGCCGGGTGCGGGCCGCCTCGGCAGGCAGCGACCAGGCCGTGCCGCTGCTCCCGCCCGGGCGGCTGGCCGAGGCGGCCGACCGGCGGCCGCGGTTCGTGGAGGGCGGGCGTCTGGGGGAGGACGCGCCGCTCCGGGTGGTGGCCTGGCCGGCGCGCCTGCGCGGCGACCCGGTCACGGTGATCGCCGCGGTGTCGGTGGCCGGCATGGCCGACAGCATCCGCATCGTCCAGACCGCCCTGCTGGTCGGCGTCCCGCTGCTGCTCGCGCTGCTCGCCGCGATCACCTGGGTCACCGTCGGATCGACGCTGCGGCCGGTCGGCGCGCTGCGCCGGGGCGCCGAGGAGATCACCGGCACGGGCGCCTCGCGGCGCCTGCCCCTGCCCGCCGCCCACGACGAGATCCACCGGCTCGGGGTCACGCTGAACCGCATGCTCGACCGGCTCGAGGAGGCGGGCAGCCGCCAGCGCGCGTTCGTCGCCGACGCCGCGCACGAGCTGCGCAGCCCCCTCACCGGCATGCGGGCCCAGCTCGAGGTGGCCCTCCAGCACCCGGACACCACGAGCTGGCGGCCGACCGCGGAGAGCGTGCTGGACGACACCCTGCGCCTGGGCCGGATGGTCGAGGACCTCCTGGCCGCGGCCCGGCTCGACAGCGGGGCGGCCCCGCGCCGGGAGGTGGTGGACCTCGGCGCGGTCGTCCGCGACGTGGCCGGGCGCCTGCCAGCGCCCCGCGTGCCCCTCCGGGTCGACGCCGCGCCCGGCGTGCGGGTGCGGGGCGACGGCCAGGGGCTCGCCCGCGCCGTCCAGAACCTGCTCGACAACGCCCTGCGCCACGCGGCCGCCCGGGTCGACGTCTCGGTCCGGGCCGAGGGCACCCTGGCGGTGCTCGCGGTCGCCGACGACGGCCCGGGGGTGCCGGCCGCCGACCGCGAGCGGATCTTCGAGCGGTTCGCGCGCCTGGACGACGCCCGTGGCCGCGACGCCGGCGGCACCGGCCTCGGGCTCGCCATCGTGCGCCAGGTCGTACGCGCCCACGGCGGCGAGGTGGCGGTCGCCGAGGGCGGCCCTGGCGCCCGCTTCGTGGCCTGGCTCCCGGCCGAGCGCGCCGCGGAGCCAGCCGCCCCCGTGGCCGGCTGAGCCCGGACCCGTGCCGGCGTACCGCGGTCGGCGCCACGCCGACCGCCGCACGCCCGAGCCGGTTACGGCCTGGCCGCCGGGGCGCGACGGCCAGGCTGCCGGGCCCGGTCGCGCAGGCGTTTCAGCCGGGCCACGTCGCGGGTGTGCTCGGGCAGCTCGCCCGGGGTCTCGATCACCGCGGCGGCGCCGGCCAGCCCCGGGTGGGCGAGCACGGCGGCGAACCCGGCGTCGCCGATCAGCCCCTGGCCCACGTGCCAGTGCCGGTCGCGGCGGGCGCCGAGCGGGTCGCGGGTGTCGTTGCAGTGGACGAGCGGGACGCGGTCGCCCACCACGGCCAGCAGCTCGTCGACGGCGGCGGTGGCCGAGGCCGGGCCGGTCAGGTCGTAGCCGGCCGCGTGGGCGTGGCAGGTGTCCAGGCACACGCGCAGGCGCGGGTGGTCGCCGCAGGCGGCCAGCAGCTCGGCGGCCTCCTCGAAGCGGGCCGCCATGGACCCCTTGCCGCTCGCGGTCAGCTCGAGGAGCAGGTCCGGGCCGCCGCCGGAGCCGGCGTCGCGGTCGAGCAGGGGGAGCAGCGCCTCCCGGGTGCGGGCAAGCCCGCGGTCGCGGCCGCCGCCCATCTCGTAGCCGGCGTGGACGACCAGCCCGGCCGCGCCGATGGCAGCGGCCCGTTCGAGGGTCGCGGCCACCAGCGACCGGGAGCGCGACCACGTCTGGTCGCTCGTGGAGGCCAAGTTGGCCAGGTAGGGGGCGTGGACGAACACCGGCCCGAGGCCGGCCTCGGCGGTGGCGGCCCGGAACCGCTCGCCCCCCTCCGGGTCGGCGGCCGGTGGCGCCCACCCCCGCGGGTTGGACACGAACACCTGGAACGCCTCGCACCCGGCCGCCCGCGCATGGGCGAGCGCCTTGGCCAGGCCCCCAGCCGCCGGGACGTGCGCGCCGACCCGCACTCCTGGTGCGTCTGCCGATCGCCCCGACCACGGCACAGGCGCGCTTGGGGGGTCGTGGGGGGAGCGAACGCTCATCAGAAGATGGACAAGGACAACGTGATGCGGCTGCCGCGGGGGGCTTTGGTGCCGGGCGGCACGCTCTGGTCGACCACGCGGTCGCCGATGCCGGGGAACGCGAAGTCGACCTGGAACCCCTCCTCCTCGAGCCGCTTGACCGCGTCCTCGCTGGACTCTCCGCGGACGTCGGGGACCTCCACCAGGTCAGCGCCCTTGCTGGTGCGGACCTCGACGACCGTGCCTTGGACGGGGGTGGCGCCGGCGGGCGGGTCGGTGCCCACCACCCGCCCGGGCGGGGCTTCGTCGGAGAACACCCGCACCCGCCGGACCCGCAGGCCGGCCGCGACAAGGGTGCTCCGGGCCTGCGCGTAGGTCCTCCCCCGCAGGTCCGGCACGCGCACCCGGGGCCGGCCGCTCGACACGACCAGCTGCACCCGCTGCTGGTCCAGGAGCGTCCCGGCCGGGGGGTCGGAGCCGATCACCTGGCCGGCGGGCACGGTCTGGCTGGTGCGCGTGCGCACGTCGTAGGGCAGCGCGAGCCTGTCGAGGGTCGCCCTGGCGGTGGCGGTGCCCTGGGCCCGCAGGTCGGGCAGGACGATCCCGGCCGACGGGCGGAGCTCGACCTTGGAGAGCCGGTGCACGGCCTTGGCCGGGAACACCGACTGGCTGGCGACCCTGCCCTTGGGCACGTTCGGGGAGGGGACCGGGGTGCCCACGCCGACCCGCAGGCCCCGGGCCTGGAGGCGGACCTTGGCGACGCCGACCGGCTGGCCGACCACGTCGGGCATCTCGACCGTTCGGCTGGTCACGAACGCGAGCGCGCCGCCCACCACGACGGCGAGCACCCCGAGGGTGGCCAGGGTGACCATGATGCGGCGGCGCCAGGGGTCGGCGCGCTCCCGCTGCGGGCGTGCCCTGGGCATCCGCCCGGTGGTCGGGCGGTGGCGGAGCGGCCCGGGCGCGGCCGGCGGGAGCGGGGCGGAGACGGCCGGCGGCAGCGGGGCGGCGGCCACGCTGATGGTGTCGGCGCCCAGGTCGCGGGCTGGGGGGACGACGGTGGCGGCCCGGAGCGCCTCGTCGACCCGTCGGCGGCGCGGCGCCCCCATGGCGGCGGCGAAGCTGGACGCCCGCGCGAAGCGCCGGGCCGGGTCGGGGTCGGTGGCCTGCCAGATCGCGGCGTCCACGGACTGGGGGGCGCCCTGTACCGAGAGCGAGGGCGGTGGCACCCGGCCGGAGAGGTGCTGGCGGATGACGTCGTCCTGGCTGGGGCCGGTGAACGGCGCCTGGCCGGTGAGGCACTCGTAGGCGAGGACCCCCAGCGCGTACACGTCCGCGCGCCCGTCGACCACGCCGCCGCGCAGGACCTCGGGCGCCAGGTACTGGACGGTGCCGGCCATGGGGGTGTCGGCGGCGGTTCCGGCGTGCGCGGCGCGAACCAGCCCGAAGTCGGCCACCTTGACCGATTCGCTGGTCAGCAGCACGTTCTCGGGCTTCATGTCGAGGTGGGCGATGCCGGCATGGTGGGCGTGGTCGAGGGCGTCGGCCACCGCGCCGAGCAGCTCCGCGGTCGTCTCGAGATCCAGCCGGCCCCTGCGCTCGAGCAGGTCGCGGAGGGTCTGGCCGCTGACGTACTCCATCACGATCCAGGGCAGCCCGCGGTCCTCGCCGGAGTCGTAGACGGCCACGACGTTGGGGTGCGACAGGCGGGCGGCGGCCCGCGCCTCGCGGCGGAACTGCTCGGAGAAGCCGGGGTCGCGGGCGAACTCGGGCCGGGGGACCTTCACGGCCACGACCCGGTCGAGCTGGCGGTCGTGGGCGCGGTACACGATCGCCATGCCGCCCCGGGCGACCCGGGCGAGGATCTCGTAGCGGCGCCTGCCGAGGGTGCGGCCGACGAGGCTGTCGACGTCGGCGGTTTGCTTGGCCACCCGCAGTCCCAGATCGGTCGAGGTTCCAGCCGGGCGATCTCCCGAGCCTGGGCCAGATTGTAGGCCAAGCCAGGACACTCGACCGGACTGGCGGATCGGGCGGCCGGCCCGGACAATGCCTGGCGACCCTCCGACCGCGAAGGAGCCAGGCCCGACGATGGCGTTCGACGACGACCTGAGGATGGTGGGGTTCCGCCTCACCCAGGACAAGCGCGACGGGACCCGCACCTGGTCCCTGCCCCGCAACCGCTACCTCACCTACTGGCTGCACGTGCCCCAGGGCGACGGCGTCGCCCTGTTCACCTGGGAGTTCGCGCTCGGCGAGTACATGGACGAGTACGACCTGCAGGTCGGCACCAACGAGCCGCTGAACACGTTCCTGTTCCCGCAGACCGACACCGAGGTGCGCCAGGAGCTGGGCGCGGTGGTCAAGGCGATGGAGCGGACCGAGACGATGTTCGCCGGCATGAACTTCGGCCACCGGGGCTAGAGGCAATACCACTGTCTCACGGCGCACACGGGGCCTCAACGTGTGGCGTTTCCCCTGGTCAGGAGCACGAGGCACTCCCTAATACAGTGGTATTTGGGGCTGGAGGAATGCAGTGGCATTGGGGCTGGAGGCCGGTCATGGAGCCTGTTTCGGGGGGATTGGGTGGTCGCCGGGGGGCGGCGCGCAAGGTCGGGGGGCTGCACGCACGGTTCGGCGCCGCATGCGGCGCCGGCTCCATGACCGGCGCTCTGGGCGTGCGAGGCGCCGGGCAGGAGACCGCGAGGTTGCAAGCGGTTCGAGCAGGGTAGGCCGGGTTCGTTTCAGAATGGCGCCCCATCCCCCCGTCGAGGAGGCAGCATGCGCCGCGGTGGCTCTCTGCTTTTCACGATCCTGCTCCTGGCCGGAGCGTTCTACCTGGGCATGCTCTACGAGCGCAACAACTGCAGGATCGACGTGCCCCAGACCGCCAGCCAGGTGGACAACTCGGTGAAGTGCCGCGACTTCCGCTCGGACCTGCCGACGCTGCCGACGAGATAGCGGTCGTCTCCGAGGCTCGGCGAGGCTCCCGCCGCCGGCGGGAGCCTCGCGGTCGGTCGCGCATCCCGGCCCGGCGGGGTACGGTCGCCCTGGCCGGTACCGGGTGGGAGGGGCGGTGTTCGGACGGGCGACCTATCTCGCGGTGATGGCCGCCTGCGTGCTGGTCACCCTGCCGCTCGAGCTGGTCCTGCGGGCCCGGGTGTACGCGCGGCCGCGGCGCTGGCTGGCCAGCCTGCTGCCGGTGTTCGTGGTGTTCGGCGTCTGGGACTACGTGGCGATCCGGCGCGGCCACTGGTCCTACGACCCGCGCCTCACCAGCGGGGTGCGCTTCCTCGGGGGCGTGCTCCCGCTCGAGGAGGTGGTCTTCTTCCTGGTGGTGCCGACCTGCGCGATCCTCACCTACCAGGCGGTGAAGCGCCTGCTCGGACCGGCCGGCGACCGGGAGCGCCCCGACCGGGCGCGCCCCGACCGGCTCGACCGGGAGCGCCGGTGAGGGAGTACACGCTGGCCGCGGCGGGCGGGATCGTGCTCGCGGTCGTGCTGGAGGCGGCGGTGCTGCGGACCGGCATGTTCCTCGACCGGCGCTACTGGCTGGCGCTCGCCATCGTGGCCTGCTTCCAGCTGCTGGTGAACGGGATGCTCACCTGCCCGCCGATCGTCGCCTACGACGGGCGCCGCATCCTCGGTCCGCGCGTGGCCTGCGCGCCGGTCGAGGACCTCGCCTTCGGCTTCGCGATGGTGACCGCCACCCTGAGCCTGTGGCGCTGGACGGGCCGCCGCCCGCGCTGACCCGCGGCCCGATCGGTCAGGAGCGCTCCTGAGCGCTCAGACCTCGTCGAGGCGGTGGAGCGCCTTGCGCACCCGGTCGGCCACGCCGGCGGGGTCGAGCCCGAGCTCGGCGAGCAGGGCGTCCCGCTTGCCGTGGGGGAGGAACTGGTCCGGGATGCCGAGCCGCAGCAGCGGGGTGCGGACCTCCTGGTCGGTCAGGACCTCGGCGACGGCCGAGCCGAAGCCGCCGGCGAGCACGTTGTCCTCCACGGTGGCGACCAGCCGGTGGGAGCCGGCCAGGGCGCCCAGCCGCGGGTCGAGCGGCTTGGCGAAGCGGGGGTCGACCAGGGTGACGCTGATGCCGTCCTGCTTCAGCAGCCGGGCCGCCTCCTCGCAGGTCACCGCCAGCTTGCCCAGCCCGAGCAGGAGCACGTCGCCGCCCTTGGAGCGGACCTCCCAGGCGCCGATCTTCGTCTTCCGCACCGGGCCGGACACGGTCGGCTTGGGCGTGGTCGACCTGGGGATGCGGATCGCGAAGGGGCCGGCGGTGTGGGCGACTGCCGTGGCCAGGGCGCGGCGCAGCTCGTGGCCGTCGCGCGGCGACGCGATCACCATGTTGGGGATCTGGCGCAGGTAGGTGACGTCGTAGACGCCGTGGTGGGAGGAGCCGTCCTCGCCGGTGATGCCGGAGCGGTCGATCGCGAAGACGACCGGCAGCTTGTGCAGGGCGACGTCCATCATCACCTGGTCGAAGGCGCGCTGCAGGAAGGTCGAGTAGATGGCGCACACCGGCCGCAGGCCGCGCAGGGCGAGGCCGGCCGCCATGGTGACGCCGAGCTGCTCGGCGATGCCGACGTCGAAGACGCGGTCGGGGAACTCGGCGGCCATGACGCTGAGCTTGGTGGGGCCGAGCATGGCCGCCGAGATGGCCACCAGCTCGTGGTGGCGGCGCGCCTCGTCGAGCAGGGCCTGGCCGAACACGTCGGTGAAGGGGACGTCGTCGCCGGACTTGGGCAGGGTCCGGCCGGTCTCGGGGTCGAACGCGCCGAGGGAGTGGAGGTTGTCCTCGTCGTGCTCCTCGGCCGGCTTGTAGCCACGGCCCTTCTGGGTGATCACGTGCAGCAGCACCGGGCCGGGGACCCGCTTGGCGTGGTCGAGGGCGCGCTCCAGGGCGGGCAGGTCGTGGCCGTCCACCGGGCCGGCGTACTGCCAGCCGAGGTCCTCGAACACCACCCTGGGGGCGAGTAGCGCCTTGACCCCCTCCTTGGCCCGCTTGGCCGCCTCGACCATGCCGTCGCCGACCAGCGGCACCCGGGCCAGGGTCTCCTCCACGCCCTTCTTGAGCAGCTCGTAGCCGGGGTGGAGGCGGAGCGGGGCGAGGTGGCCGGCCAGCCCGCCGACCGTGGGTGCGTAGGAGCGGCCGTTGTCGTTGAGGATCACCAGCATGTCGGGCTTGCGGTGGCCGATCAGGTTGAGCGCCTCGAGCGCGACGCCGCCGGTGAGCGAGCCGTCGCCGACCACGGCGACGACCCGGCCGCCGCCCTGGCCGGCGCGGCGCGCCTCGGCCAGGCCGAGGGCGTAGCCGAGGGCCGTGGACGCGTGCGAGTTCTCGATCACGTCGTGGGGGCTCTCGGTGCGCGACGGGTAGCCGGACAGGCCGCCCATCGTGCGCAGGCCGGCGAAGTCGGCCTGCCTGCCGGTGAGCAGCTTGTGCACGTAGGCCTGGTGGCCGGTGTCCCAGACGATCTGGTCGACCGGGGAGTCCAGGGCCCGGTGCAGCGCGATGGTGAGCTCGACCACGCCCAGGTTGGGGCCGAGGTGGCCGCCCCGGGCGGCGACCGCGCGGACCAGGAACTCCCGGATCTCGGCGGCGAGCGCCGTCAGCTCGGCGCCGGAGAGCCGCCGGAGGTCGCTTGGCTGGGTGATGGACTCGAGCATGACCGTTCGAGGATAGACACCTTTCGAGGATTCTGCCTCACGTGGCGAAGCCTGGCATCTCTAGGTGTCGGCCGGCGGCCGCCTGGCCGCCAGCAGGAGCTGGACGCAGCCGGCCGCCCCGAGGGCGGCGAGGCTCGCCAGCGCGGCCGGGTAGCCGGCCAGCAGCGCGGCCCGGGCCGGGGCGCCGCCGCCGAGCTGGGCCGCCCCCACGGCCAGGCCGGCGACGCCGAGCACGATCACCCGGACCGGGCGCTCGCCCGGAGTGAGCAGCGTCCAGGCGGCCGGGAGGCCGCCGGCCTGGGCCCTGGCCCGGACGTACTCGAGCAGCAGCCCGGCGATGGCCGCAGCCGCGCCGGCCGCCAGCGCCGGCCAGGGGCCGTCGGCGTGCGCGGCGACGAGCGCGACCGGCCCGGCCACCAGCGCCAGGTCGGCCAGCCGGTCGGCCGCCGAGTCCCAGACGAACCCGAACGCCGAGGCCCGCCTGGCCAGCACGGCGACCGCCCCGTCGACACCGTCGACCAGCCCGGCCAGCAGCGTGAGGGCGCCGCCGGCCGCGGCCCAGCCCGGGCCGAGGGCCGCCGTCCAGCCCGCCACCAGCGCGAGCCAGAGCCCGCACAGCGTCAGCCGGTCGGGGTGGACGCCGAGGCGGGCCAGGGGCACTCCCAGGGTCCAGGGCACACGGAGCCAGGCGAGCGTGACCCGGCCGCCCGGGTCGGGATGGCCGTCGGGGATGCGGTGGGCGCGCCGCCAGCCGGCCCGGAACGCCTCGAAGCCCAGGTCGACCGCTGCGGGTACCGGCGTGCGCCCGGCAGCCGTCCAGGCGAGGATGGCGGCACCGGCCACTCCGAGGCCGGCACCGGTCAGGCCCATCACTCCCACCGGACGGTCCCTCCTCGTGCCAGCTCCTCCCCCGTTCCGCGCCCGGGTGCCGGGCGCCCCTCGTGCCCGCCTCGGGTCGCCGGGTGCGCCCGCCCGGGTGCCGGGCGCCCCTCGTGCCCGCCTCGGGTCGCCGGGTGCGCCCGCCCGGGTGCCATCCGGGCCGGCGGCGCTGCTGCTCGCCGCGGCCAGCCTGGCCGCGGCGGCGCACAGCCTCGCACGGTTGGCCCGGACCGGGCGACGCCGGCACCGGCTCGGCCCGGGCGACCCGGCCGCGGTCGCCCGCGTCAGCGTGGTCGTGCCCGCCCGTGACGAGGCCGCGCACATCCAGGGGTGCGTGGCCGCCCTGCTGGCCCAGGACGTCGGGCCGATCGAGGTCGTGGTGGTCGACGACGGCTCCTGGGACGCCACCGCCGCACTGGCCCGGCGAGCCGGGGCCAGGGTGGTGGCCGCGCCGCCCCTGCCGGCCGGGGCGGCGGGCAAGGCGGCCGCCTGCGCGGCCGGCGCGGCCGCGGCCCGGGCGGGGGAGTGGCTGGCGTTCGTCGACGCCGACGTGCGCCTGGCTCCGCAGGCCCTGTCGCGGCTGGTCGCGGCGGCGGGCGCGGGCGCGGCGGCGGCCAGCCCGCTCGCCCGGCCGGTGGCCGGCTCCTGGTGGGAGGAGCTGCTCCTGCCCGAGCTCGGCCTGCAGGTGGCCGAGCGCCTCCACCTGGACGCGCTGGCCGACCCCGCCCGGCCCGACGCCTTCCTGTCCGGCCAGTGCCTGCTGGTCCGGCGCGACGCCTACGACGCGGTGGGCGGGTTCGCCGCCGTGGCCGGCTCCCTGGTCGAGGACGTGGCCCTGGCGCGGCGGCTGGCCGCCGCCGGCCACGGCCTGGAGGTCCGGCTCGCTCCCGGGCTCGCCTCGGTGCGCATGTACGAGCGGCCGGGTGACCTGCGCGAGGGGCTGGCCAGGAACCTGGCCGAGGTCTGGGGGAGCGGCCCTGGCGCGGTGGCCCGGCAGGCGGCCCGGGCCGTGCTGGCCGCCCTGCCCTGGGTGGCGCTGGCCGTGCCCCGGCTGCGGCCGGCTCGGCCGGCACCGCGGGCCGCGCTGCTCGCGGCCGGCCTCCTCCACCTGGTGACCCGGGCGGGTGGGCGGCTCCGGTCCGGCGCCGACCCCCGCTGGGCGCTCGCCTACCCGGCCGCGGACGCCGTGCTGCTCGCCGTCTACCTGGACAGCGTCCGCCGCCGCCGGACCGGCCGGCCGGTGACCTGGAAGGGCCGCGCCTACCCGGCCGGCGGCACCCGGCCGCCCGCGGGCCCGTCGCCGGTCCGTTGACCGCCGGACCGCTTGCGCTGCTCGCGGGCCGACACGAGCCCTGAACAGCGCGTCACATGCCGCGTGGACGCAACGTCCCAGCGGGTTCGGCTACAGTACGATCATCATCAAGACGACGAGCGCACCGGCTCGACGCCCTGTCAGGGCTGGCGGCCGTGCCATGCACCCCGGGTGACCCGCAGATGCCAGCCGAGGAGTCTTCGAACAAGGTCGTCTCGCTCGACGACCTCCGCCGCCGACGGGACGAGATCCTCGCCACCGCAGCCAGCCACGGGATCCACAACGTACGCGTGTTCGGCTCGGTCGCTCGAGGGCAAGCCACCGCCGCCAGCGACATCGATTTCCTGGTCGACTTGGGGCGCGACCGCAGCCTCCTCGACTTGGCCGGACTCCTTGTCGACCTTGAAGACCTGCTCGGCCGACGGGTCGACGTCGTGACGACGCCGGGCCTGAAGGCCCGCATCCGCGACCGGGTGCTCGGTGAAGCGGTCGCCCTGTGAGACGAGACGAAGAGCGGCTCCAGGACATCCTCGAGGCGATCGACCTGGCACGCCGGCACACCGCCAAGGGCCGTGCCGCCTTCGAGCAGGACGAGGTCGTCCAGTCCATCTGATCCCCCAAAGCCTCGTTCAGCTCCTGTCCGGGTCCTCAGCGGCGCCGGGTGGGACAACAGTCAGAGCCGGCTGTGGCCAGGCCCCACGCTGGCGGTAGTCCTGGCACACGCGCGGCGCGCCCCACAGGAGGTGTCTGGCATGGCAGGGCTGAAGGTGTCTGGCATGGCAGGACCGACCGGGCCGCCGCCGAGCAGGCCGCGGGCCGCCGACCCCGCCGGCGAGGTCGCGGACATGATCGAGCCGGTGGTCCCAGATCGCCTCCGCTGGCTGGCCGGCCTGCTCGACCCCGGGCCTGGCGAGCGCATCGTCGATCTTGGTTGCGGGACCGGGTCCACCCTCGAGGCGATCGCGGGCAGGCTGCCCAGGGCAGACCTCGAGCTTCTTGGGTTGGACGCCAGCGCCGCCGCCCTGCGCGCCGCCGAGCGGACGCTCGGTCGACTGCCGAACGCGGCGCGGCTGCTGGTTCAGGCGGATCTCGCCGGCCAGGTGCCACTGGCCGACGCAAGCGTCGACAGGGCGCTCTGCCACAACGTGCTGGAGTGCCTCCCCGACCCGGACGCCCTGGTCGCCGAGGCCTATCGGGTCGTCCGCCCCGGTGGCCACCTCGTCCTCAGCCACTCCGATTTCGACACGCTGGTCTTCGCCTCCGAGGACCTCGAGCTGACCCGCTGGCTTGTCCGGGCCTACTGCGACACCCAGCAGGACTGGATGGACGCCGTCGACGGCACCATCGGCCGCCGGCTGGTCGACATCGTCGGGCGCTCCCGGCTGCGGGTGGACGACGTGCAGGCCCGGGTCAACCTGAGCCAGCGGTTCCAGCCCGGCGAGCTCGGCTACGCCTACGCGCACAACCTGGCCGCAGTGCTGCGGGCAAGCGGCCAGGTCGACCCCGCCGAGCTGGACAGCTGGCTCGCCGGCCTGCACCGGCTCGACGCGCGTCGCGCATTCCTGTTCAGCGTCAACGACTACGCGGTGGTCTGCGCTCGACCCTGACCGGGGGCGCTCCCGCAGTCGAGCCGGCCCGAGGCTGCCGCCCATCCGGCCCACTCGGGCGTGGGTCACTCCCGCTCGACGTTCCAAGGCAGCGGCAGCATGGCGGACTGGCCGCCGTCGACCACAACGACCGAGCCGTTCACGTACGAGCTCGAAGGATGCACCAGCCAGGCCACCGCCCTGGCGATGTCCACCGGCTCCCCGATCCGCCGGACGGGGTTGACCACCTGCCGGCCCGACAGGAGGTCATCGGTGAGGAAGGGCTCGGTAAGGGGCGTGCGAACCCAGCCCGGCGCCACCGCGTTCACGGTGATGCCGTGGTGTCCAAGTTCCAGGGCCATCGACCGGGTCAGGCCGTGGAGCCCGGCCTTGCTGGCGTCGTAGTCGGTCACGCGCGGCTCGGACGCGAGCCCGTTGGTCGAGGAGACGAACACGATCCGTCCTGGCCGGCCCGACGTCACCATGGCTTGGGCCGCCGCCTGGCCCACGAGGAAGCACCCCTTGAGGTTGATGGCCAGGGTCTCGTCCCACTGCTGTTCCGTGAGCTCGAGAAACGGCCGTTCGGCGCCCACACCGTGCGAGCAGACGAGGATGTCGGGGTGGCCCAGGTGCTCGGACGTCCAGCTCACCAGGGACCGCGCCGACGCGGCGTCCGACACGTCACAGGGGCGGGCGGCGGCCCGCAGGCCGCGGGCTGTCAGCGCGCCCGCCAGCTCGTCGAGCTCGGAGGCGGTGCGCGACACGACCATCACGCTCGCGCCCTCCTCGGCGAGGACCCGCGCGGTCTCGCGGCCGATGCCCCGGCCGGCACCGGTGACGATGGCGACGTGCCCCTCCAGCTGCATGGCGACCTGCCTTGTCCCTGGGCCTTCACGACCGCTCGTGGGGCCGGTGGCGCACCCACACGTTCGGCTCGACGTAGCGGCCCTCGTCCCGTTCCCGGGCGAGGCCGTGGGCGGCGGCGACGTCCCGCAGCGCGCGGACCAGCAGGTGGCTCCAACCACGCCCGAGTGCGTCGGCAGCCATGGTGACGCCCAGGCCGGCCGCCGCGGTCGGCGCCCGGCCGGCGTCGCGGTCGGCCATCGCCTGGGGTGAGCACCTCGTCCCAGCCGCTTGGCAGCGCGGCCGGCCGCCCGTCCCACCGGAACGGGACGCTCTGCCCGGCGCCGAGCAGCCGGTCCCGGTCATCGAGAAGGACGACCTGATAGTCGGGGAACTCGCGCATGAGCCGGTCCGAGTAGGCGAGGCTGGGCGCGCTTGCGAAGGTGAACCGCGGCCAGCCGGCCTCGATCAAGGGCTCCTGCGCCCGCTCAAGGTCCGGGCGTTCGGCGAGGGTGACCACCCGCAGCGTCATATATGGTTGCTCACTTGTGGGTCATCATGGTTGCTCAGTCGTGCTGAGATCTGCTCGCTCGGACGAAAGGTTGCGGCCTGACTGGCCGATAACGCTAGCGTGATCCCGAGACCGATGCGCGTGCTCCTTGCCGCCGAGGCGGTGTTCACCCTCGGCTACTTCCTGTTGCCGCCGTCGCCGCCCAAGGCGGCCTGCTACACGGCGGCTGGCATGTCGTCTGTTGTCGCCGTGGTCGTCGGTGTCCGCATCTACCGGCCCCGCCAGCCGCTGGCCTGGCACCTGCTGGCGGCCGGTCTGTTCATGTTCAGCGCCGGGGACACGATCAACAACGGCTACGAGTGGGTGCTGCGGACCGAGGCGCCGTTCCCGTCGGTGGCCGACCCCGTCTACCTGGCATTCTACCCGCTGCTGGCGGCCGGTCTGCTGCTGCTGATCCGGGCCCGGACCCCGGGCCGCGACCGCACCAGCCTGATCGACGCGGTCATCATCGCCACCGGTGTCGGCCTGCTGACCTGGGTCTTCCTGATGGTCCCCTACGTCAGGGCGCCCGACCTGACCCTGCTGCAGCGGCTGGTCTCGGTCAGCTACCCGCTTGAGGACGTCCTGCTGCTGGCGGTCGCGGTGCGCCTGTGGCGTGCCGGCACCCAGAGCACCACCGCGTTCCGGTTGCTCACCGCCGGCCTGGCGGCCCTGCTGATCGGGGACACCGTGTACGGGCTGAGCCAGCTCACGGTCGGCTGGGTCCCCGGCGGCGCCCTGGACCTCATCTGGATCGTCTTCTACGCCGGGCTGGGCGCAGCCGCGCTGCACCCGTCGATGCGGTCGCTGTCGGAGCCGGTCCCACCGGTGCCGCCGCGGCTGACCGGCACCCGGCGTGCGCTGCTCACGGCCGCCACGCTCATGGCCCCGGCGATGCTGGTGATCCAGTCTGCCCGCCATCAGCCGCTGGACGTCGGGGTCAACGCGGCCGGGTCGGTCGTACTGTTCGTCCTGCTGACCGCCCGCATGACCGAGCTGGCCAGCCAGGCCGCCGACCAGGCAGCGCGCCAGCAGGAGCGGGAGCGGGCGGTCGGCAGGATCCTCAGCGCGGCCCAACAGGAGCGGCAGCGCCTGGCCGCCGATCTCCACGACGGGCCCGTCCAGACGTTCACCGCGATCAGCTACGGGCTGGAGCGGGTCGCCCGCAGGCTCGGGACCCGGGATCTGGACTCGGCTGCCCCGTTGCTCGACAAGCAGCAAGCGGCGCTGGCCGGCGAGATCCGCCACCTTCGCAACCTCCTGGCCGAGCTGCGCCCGCCGGCGCTGGACCAGCACGGCCTGGCCGGCGCCCTCAAGGTGCACGGCGACAGCTTCAGCCGGCAGGCCAAGGTCAACGTCCGCGTCGACGCCCAGGTCGACGAGCGCCCGGCGCCGGAGGTGGAGACGATCGTGTACCGGGTCGTGCAGGAGGCGTTGACCAACGTGGGCAAGCACGCCCGGGCCAGCAACGTCTGGATCCGCCTGACCGCCGACCAGCACCGCGTCGACCTGACGGTCCGCGACGACGGGATCGGTTTCACCACGGCCTCGCCGGCGCGGCTGCTCGATGACGGCCACTTCGGCCTGGCCGGCATGCGGGAGCGGGTCGAGCTCGGCGGCGGCCGCCTGGATCTCGAGTCCCAGCCCGACCAGGGAACCACCATCCACGTCGCGCTCGCCCCGCAGCTTGTCCCCGCTTCCGGCTAGCCCACCGCGCCCTCGCCACCCGACTGGGAGCCCCACGTGACCTTGAGCCTGCGGGACCGACCCGACACCGCGCTGGCCCACCTCGGTCAGGCAGAGCTCCGCGGCGCCGACCGCTCCGCCCCGACGGCGGTCGCCGCGGCCGGCCGGCCTTCCGGCCGGCAGCGGCCGGCCGCTCGAGTGCTCGTGGTCGATGACGTCTCGAGCATCCGCACGGAGCTACGGGCCCTGCTCGAAGACGCCGGGTTCGCGGTGGTGGGGGAGGCCAGCCACGGCGCGGAAGGGGTGGCGCTCGCCCGGGAACTGCGACCCGACGTGGTGGTGATGGACCTTCGCATGCCGATCCTGGACGGGATCGCCGCCACCGCCCACATCACGCGCGACCTGCCCGACACCCGGGTCGTCGTGCTCAGCGCCTTCGACGACCCGAGCCTCGAGGAGTCGGCTCGGGCAGCCGGGGCGAGGCGCTTCCTGACCAAGGGCTCCTCACCGGCGGCGATCGCCGCAGCCGTCCGGGACGCCGCCGGCACCAGCCGCTGACCCTGCTCGACCGGTTGCCCGGCCCGCCGGGGCAGGCCGGGTCGGCTGCGGCGGTCCCTACCGCGACCGGTCCGGCGGCGCCTGGTCCGGCCGCCCTTGGCCCACGGCCAGGATGCGGGCGGCCAGGGCGCCCGCGCCGAAGCCGTTGTCGATGTTCACCACGCTGACCCCGACCGCGCACGAGTTGAGCATCCCGAGCAGGGCGGCCAGGCCGTCGAAGGCGGCGCCGTACCCGACGCTGGTCGGCACCGCGACCACCGGCGCCCCGACCAGCCCGGCCACCAGCGAGGGGAGCGCCCCCTCCATCCCGGCCACGACCACCAGCACGTCGGCGCGCTGGACCCGCTCGACCTCGGCGAACAGCCGATGTGGCCCGGCCACCCCGACGTCGACCAGCCGGTCGACCGTGCAGCCGAACGCCTCGGCGGTCACCCACGCCTCCTCCGCCACGGGCAGGTCGCTGGTGCCGGCGCACACCACCGCGACCGTGCCGGGCGGGCCGGTGGGCGTGCGGCGCAGCACGAGCAGGCCAGAGCGCGGGTGCCACTCGGCGCCGGGGTGGGCGGCCAGCACGGCGCCGGCGTGGCCCTGGTCCGCCTTGGTGACCAGCACCGGCGCGCCGCCGCCGGCGAGCAGGGCGGTGGCGAGCGCGGCCACCTCCCTGGGCGTCTTCCCCCGGCCGTAGACGACCTCGGGGCCGAGGCCGCGCACGGCCCGGTGGTGGTCGACACGGGCGAAGCCGAGGTCCTCGAACGGCATCCTGGCCAGGCGGGCCTCGGCCTCCCGGACCGGGAGCTCGCCGCGGGCCACCGCCTCGAGCAGCAGGTGGAGCTGGGCGTCGACCACGCCCAGACTGTACACCGGGCGGTCCCGGCGGCCCCGGCGGTCCCGGCGGTCCCGGCGGTCCCGGCGGCCCCGGCGTCCCGGCGGCCCCGGGGCAGTGGGCTACCATGGCCGCATGTCCGCGCTCACCATGCGGCTGCGCTCCGGCTCCCCGGAGCTGCTCGCGCTGCCCTGGACCGAGCCGCTCGAGAAATGGTCGCCCGAGGAGGTCGCCTTCCGTCCCCTGCCGGTCGGGCCGAGCCGGCACCTGGTGCGCTTCGTGGAGGCCGGCGGCGTGCTGTACGCGCTCAAGGAGCTGCCCACCCGGGTCGCGGACAAGGAGTACCGGGTGCTCCGCAACCTCGAGGCGCGCGAGCTGCCCGCGGTGCGCGCCCTCGGGCTGGTCGAGCAGCCCGAGTCCGGCAACGGGATCCTCATCACCCGCTACCTCGAGCACTCCTGGCAGTACCGGCGCCTGTTCCAGCGCCTTCCCCAGGGTCCCACCAAGCACCGCGAGCGGCTGCTCGACGCCATGGCCAGCCTGGTCGTGGACCTGCACCGCAGCGGGGTGTTCTGGGGTGACTGCTCGCTCGGCAACACCCTGTTCGCCAGGGACGGGCAGCTCCTGCAGGCGTTCCTGGTCGACGCGGAGACCAGCGAGATCCACCCGAGCCTGTCGGACGGGCAGCGCCGCCTGGACGTCGGCATCCTGGTCGAGAACGTCGCCGGGGACCTGGTCGACGTCAGCCTCGGGCTGGGCCGGCCCGACGAGACCGAGGAGGCGTTCGCCGCGGCCGAGAGCGTCGCCACCCGCTACGAGCGGCTGTGGGACGAGCTGTGCCACGAGGAGACGTTCGGGCCGGACGAGCGCTACAAGGTCGAGGCGCGGGTCCGCCGGCTCAACGAGCTGGGCTTCGCCGTGGACGAGCTGGCCCTCGAGCCGGTCACGCCCGACCGCAGCACCCTGCGGCTCAAGGTCGCGGTGGCCAACCGGCGCTTCCACGCCAACGAGCTCCGGAAGCTCACCGGGCTCGACGTCGGCGAGGGGCAGGCCACGGTGCTGCTCAACGACGTGCGTGCCTACCAGAGCCGGCTCGACCAGGAGCGGCCCGGGTCGGCGCCCGACGACACCGCCGGCCCGCGCTGGCTCACCGAGGTCTTCCGCCCCCAGGCCGTCAGAGCGGCCGCCGCGGTCGGCCCGGCCGCCGACCCGGTGCAGGCCTACTGCGACCTGCTGGAGGTCCGCTGGCTGCTCAGCGAGAAGGCCGGCCGCGACGTGGGCGACAAGGTCGCCCTCAAGGCGCTGTCGTCCAGGGAGGCCCCGTCGGGCGCGGCCGCCCAGCTGGTGGTGGCCGAGCCGCCGACCGGCACCTTCCCCCCGGTCAGGTCCTGACCCCCGCCACCCGAGGCACTGGGCGCCGCCACCCGAGGCACTGGGCGCCGCCACCGAGGCACTGGGCGCCGCCACCGAGGCACTGGGCGCCGCCACCGAGGCACTGGGCGCCGCCACCAAGGCACTGGGCGCCGCCACCAAGGCACTGGGCGCCGCCACCAAGGCACTGGGCGCCGCCACCAAGGCACTGGGCGCCGCCACCAAGGCACTGGGCGCCGCCACCAAGGCACTGGGCGCCGGGCGCGACCTCGGTGAAAAAGGGTCACGAACCCGCCTGCGCCGGTCCCCTCTGGTGATGGTCGTCGGCGGCCGGGGGGTGGTGGTCGGCGGCCGGGCCCAGGTCGCCGGTGACGTAGCGTTGCAGGGTGGGTCCGATGGCGGCCACCACCACGGGCGGCGGTGCCGAGGCGAGCGGCTCGATCCTGATGATGTAGCGGGCGATCGCGAGGCCCATGAGCTGGGAGGCGACCAGGCTCGCCCTGAGGTGGCCGTCGGGCATGCCGAGCTGGTCGGTGATGCGCCTGAACAACGCGTCGGCGATGAACTCGCGCAGCATGGCGGCGGCCTTCTCGCTCGAGACGGCCGAGCGGATCAACGCGATGAACGGGTGCTGGTTGGCGGTCTGGTCCCAGACGGACACGAACGTGCCGGCGATCCGCTCGCCGATGTGCTCCCGGTCGCCTGCGAGCAGCATGCCGACGAGCTCGGCGGGGTCGACGGGCAGGTCCATGGTCGTCACGAACAGCTGCTCCTTGTTGCCGAAGTAGTGGTGCACGAGCGCCGGGTCGACCCCGGCGGCCTCGGCCACCGCGCGGATGGTGGCGGCGTCGTAGCCGCGCTCGGCAAAGGCGCGCCGGGCCGCGTCCAGGATTGCGTCGCGGGTGCCGCTGTCACCCGGGCGCCTGCCGGTGCGTGCCATCAGGCCGCGGCCCCGGCCGCCAGCGCCACGAAGGTCTCCTCGAAGGTGGCCGGCACCAGGTCAAGCTCGGCCTGGACCCCGCTGGCGCGCAGCGCCCCGGCCACCCGCGCCCGGTCCGTGCCGGGCACGCGCAGGGAGCGGCCGACGAGCGCCACCGGCAGCCCGGCCTCCTCCAGGGCAACGAACGCGTCCTCCCAGCGCGGTGTGGCCACCCGCACGGTGCTCGCGTCGCCCATGATCGCGGCCATGGTGCCCTGCGCGGCCACGCGCCCGCCGGCCAGCACCACCAGCCGGTCGCACTGCTCGGCCTCGCTCATGTAATGGGTGGTGACCAGCGCCCCGGCACCCGCCTCGGCCGCGGCCCGGATCGTGTCCCAGAGGTGGGCCCGCCCGAGCGGGTCGACCCCGGAGGTCGGCTCGTCGAGCACGAGCAGGTCCGGGCGGTGGGCGAGCGCGGCCGCGAACGCCACCCGGCGGCGGAGCCCGAGCGGCAGGTCCCCGACCTGCTCGCCGGCGACCGCCGCTACGTCACGGTCCAGGTCGGTGTCGGCGGACCCCGGCGGCGCGGCGCCGCGGCCGGCCGGCGCCGCACCGAACGCGCGGGCCGAGAAGGCCAGGTTCTCGGTCACGGTCAGGTCGTCGTAGAGCCCGAGCCCCTGGGGCACATAGCCCAGCCGGGCGCGGGTCTCCCTCGACGGCGCCCGGCCGAACAGGCGGACCTCCCCGGAGGTGGGCCGCAGCAGCCCGAGGATGCAGCGGATGAGCGTGGTCTTGCCGGCGCCGTTGGCGCCGAGCAGGCCGACCACCTCGCCCGGCTCGACGGCCAGGCTGACCCGCTCCACGGCCGTGAGCGACCCGAAGCGGTGCGTCACCTCGGTCACCCGCACCAGCGTCATGCCGCCACCTCCTTGTCCCGGGCGGCCCGCTCGCGCGCGGCGAGCGCGGCCACGATGACCGCGTCCTCCAGGTCGGGGGCCACCGGTGAGGCGCCCGGGACCGTGGACCCGTCCGGCGACCAGACCCGCCAGCGGGCGCCACGCCGCCACGCGGTCCCGCGGTCGGGCCGGGCCGGCGCGTCGAGCACGGCACCCGGGATGCCGGCGACGACCGCCTCGGGCGTGCCGGCCACCAGCGGCCGGCCCTGGTCGAGGACGAGCACCGACCCGGTGCGCTCGGCCTCGTCGAGGTAGCTGGTGGCCACCACCACCGCCGCGCCCGTGGCCGCCGCGTGGGCCACCAGCCGCCACAGCTCGGCCCGGCTCACCGGGTCCACGCCGGTGGTCGGCTCGTCGAGCACGAGCAGCCGCGGCTCGTGCAGCATGGCCATGGCCAGGGCGAGCTTCTGCCGCATCCCGCCCGAGAGCTGGCCGCCGAGCCGGTCGCGGGCGCCGGCCAGCCCGGTGCGGTCCAGCAGCCGGCCGGCCCGCTCGGAGAGCGCGCTGCCGCGCAGGCCGTACGCGGCCCCGGCGAACGCGAGGTTCTCGTCCACCGTGAGGTCGCGGTACACGCCCGGGCCGGCCGACACGTAGCCGATCCGCCGCGCCGGGGGCCGCCGCACGGTCCCGGACGCCGGGCGCACGGCGCCGGCCAGCGCCCGCAGCACGGTGGTCTTGCCGGCCCCGTCCCCGCCGACCATCCCGGCCACCTCGCCCGGGGCGACCTCGAGGGTGACCCCGGCCACCGCGGTGCGCCCGTGGTAGGCGACCACCAGGTCCTCGACCCCGAACCGGACCCTGGGCCGGCGCTCCGCCTGCCCGGGCCCGCCCGACCCGGGCGCGTCCGACCCGGGTCCGCCCGACCCGGGCTGGCGCTCCGCGTGCTCGTGTCCCGCGTCGGATGCGCCCGCCGTCATCGCGCACCTCCGGCCGCCGCGGGGACCGACCCGGGCTCCGGCTCCGGCTCCGGCTCGGGCTCCGGCTCGGGCTCCTGGCCGGTCGGGGCGAGGTCGCGGCGGAAGCGGATCACCGACAGCGTGAACACGGCCAGGCCGAGGGCGGCCAGGGCCAGCAGCGGCACGGCGAGCGCCGACAGGGGCGCGCCGCGGACCATCACGCCCCGGCTGATCTGGATGAAGTAGGTGAGCGGGAGCAGGTAGCCGATCCAGCGCACGCCGGCGGCCATCGCCTGCAGGGGGAAGATCAGCCCGGACAGCAGCACCTGGGGGAGCAGGGTCATGATCGCGAGCTGGATCGCCTGCCCCTGGTTCTCGGACACCGTCGAGATCAGCACCCCGAAGCCGAGGGTGACGAACAGGAACAGCAGCGCGCCCAGGGCCAGCACCAGCACGTTGCCGCGGAACGGCACGTCGAACAGGAGCAGGCCGGCCACGACGACCACGGTGAGGTCGACCGCGGCGACGCAGAAGTAGGGGAGCACCTTGCCCAGGAACACGTCCCTGGGCCGGAACGGCATGACCGCGAGCTGCTCGAGGGTGCCGCTCTGGCGCTCGCGGACCACGCCGAGGGCGGTGGCCATGGTGCCCACGAACACCAGGATGATGCCGATCAGCCCGGGCACCATGATGACCGGGGTGCGCAGGTCGGGGTTGAACAGCACCTCCACGTCCACCCTGGGCCCGCCCGCGGCCGCCGCGGTCTCCGACCGACCCGCGAAGGCCTGGACCGCGGCCCGGGCGGAGAACAGGTCGGCGCCGTCGACCAGCGCGGTGACCTGGTCCCCGCCGGTCACCAGGGCGACCGCGGCGCGGCCGTCGCGCAGCTCCCGGACCGCCTCGGCCCGCCCGTCGTCGGGCCGCACGGCGACCACCTCGAGCACGCCGGGCAGGCGGGCGGCGGCCGCCTCGGCCCGCGGCCCGACCACCACGGTCCTGACCGAGGTCACGTCGAAGCTCGCGGCGTAGCCGAGCACGGTGAGCAGCACCAGCGGCATCACCACGAGCATGGCCAGGGTGCGACGGTCCCGCCTGAGCTGCCGGAACTCCTTGATCACCATTGCCAGCATGGCGCCTCCCAGAACTCGTCAAGCGCTGAAATCTATGTACGGTGAATTCTACACATGCTGAGATTCATTGCAAGGGGTCCGGCGCGAGCCCACAGGCGCGCTTGCGACGCCGCGCTACGGCGCCAGCGGCTCCCGGGAGAGGAGCTCGAAGGTGGCGCGCTCGTCGTAGGCGACCATGCCGGTGAAGCCGGACCGGACCACGAGGTGGACCAGACGCTCCTCGCGGAGCACCAGCCCCTGGGGGTCGAGCCACAGGTCGCGGACGGCCCCACCGGTCGACTGGCCGGTGAGGCCGGTGACCACGCGCACGTGGCGGGCCCTGACCGGCGCCGAACCGACCTGGACCGTCCTGGTGCCGACGTAGACGGTGGCGTTGTCGGATGCCGACCCGGCCTCCGTGCAGTGCCAGCGCAGCGCCGCCCCGGGCCCGGACCCGGTCAGCAGGCGGCGGCCCGGGGGGTCGCAGGCGAACCGCTGGACCCCGGGGACCAGGAAGTAGGTGAGGCTCGTGGCGTGGGCGACCTCGCGCGCGTCGCTTCGGCCAGGCTCGCTGCAGAAGTCGTAGGTCTCGGTGTGCTGGTCGAACAGGGGCACCGTCTCGCGCCAGCGGCAGCCGCCCAGGTGGGAGACGACCCGGACCGTCTCCCTGGGGTAGACGCGGTCGATGGCGAAGCGGTCGACGGTCTCGTGGCCGTCGGTCCGGTACCGGTAGACGCCGGCCCGGGGCCGCGGGCCCGGGCCAGGCCGGGCCGGGCCGGGCAGGAGCCGGGCCCGGGCGGTCTCCGCGCCGACCGGGGTGGCCAGCGTCCGCCCCCACAGCAGGAACCCGTCGGCGGCGGCGACCAGCAGGGCGGCCGCGAGCAGCACGGCCCGGACACGGGTCACCGCATCGGGACGCCCGGGCTGGCGACGTGCACGCGGCGCTCGGCCAGCACCGCTCGCCGGGCCGCGGCCCAGTTGCGCCCGGCCACGGCCAGGCGGCGGCGCCTCGGGACCCGGACCCGGTCGCGCAGCACCTGGTAGCCGGCGCGCTCGACCTCGGTGAGGATGCCGCCGTACAGGGCCAGGGCGGTGCGGATGCAGGGCCGCGAGGACGGCGCCAGCAGCTCGATGCCGGGCTCGGCGGCCCGGTAGTGGGCCCGGGCGCGCTCGACCTCGAACGCCAGCAGGTCCTGGACCGCGGGGGTGACCACGCCGGCGGCCAGGTCGGCCCTGCCCACCCCGAAGCGCTCGAGGTCGGCGGTCGGCAGGTAGACCCGGCCGCGGTCGAGGTCCTCGGCCACGTCCCGGATGAAGTTGGTGAGCTGGAACGCCAGGCCCAGCTGGCGGGCGTGCTCCCGGGCCCGGGCCTGGTCGGACGCCTCGAGGATCGGGCTCATCATGGTGCCGACGACCGCGGCCGAGCCCTCCATGTAGCCGAGCAGGTCGTCGTAGGTCGCGTACTCCGAGCGGACCAGGTCCATCGCCATCGAGTCGAGGAACTTCTCGAAGTCGGCCACGTCGAGGTCGAAGGCGCGCACGGTGTGCAGCACGGCGGGCAGCACGGGGTCGTCGCACGGCGCGCCCCGCAGCCCGGCGAAGAAGCGGTCGCCCCAGCCGCGGAGGGCGGCCGCCCGCCCGGCCCTGCCCAGGGTCGAGTCGAGGTCGTCGACGATCTCGTCGGCGTAGCGGGTGAAGCCGTACAGGGCGTGGACGTGGCGCCGCTTCCACGCGGGCAGGAGCAGCGTGGCCAGGTAGTAGGTGCTGCCGTGGCGGCGGTGGAGCTGGCGGCAGCGCTCGTAGGCGGCGGTCAGGGTGCGCGGCTCCGCCGCGGCCGAGGCCACGACCCGCAGCACGGCCGCGGCCGTGGTCGGCGCTCCGCCCCGGGCCGGCCGGCCGTCGGACGCGCCGCCCGTGGTCGGCCTTCCGCCCCGGGCCGGCCGGCCGTCGGACGTGCCGGCCGTGCTCAAGGGCGCTCCCCGGCGCGCCGGGCGAGCACGCGCTCGGCGGCCAGCCGGCCGGAGACCAGCACCATCGGCACGCCCACCCCGGGCAGGGTGCCCATGCCCGCGAAGTACAGGCCGGGCACGGTCGCCGAGACGTTGGCCGGCCGGAACCAGGCGGTCTGGGAGAAGCGGTGGTCGAGCGCGAACGGCGTGCCCGCCGACAGGCCCATCGCCGCCCAGGCCGGCGGGTCCACGACCAGCTCGGCCGTGCGGTCGGCCTCCAGGTCGCCGTAGCCGAGCCGGGCCAGGCGGGCGAACAGCCGGGCCCTGATCTCCGGGCCGAGCACCGCCCAGTCGTGCCCGCGCGCGGTGTTGGCGGTCGGCTCGAGCACGAACAGCGTCGAGTGCCCGGGCGGGGCGGCGTCGGGGTCCTCGGGCGACGGGTGGGTGACGAGCAGGCTGGGGTCGGGCTGGGGGTCGCCCCGCCTGGTGAGCGCCTCGAAGGTGGCCTTCCAGTCCCGGCCGAGGTGGAGGGTGTGGTGGGCCTGGCCGTCGAGCCGCCGGGGCAGGCCGAGGTGGACGAGGTAGCAGGAGGGCGCGAAGTGCAGCCGGCGGCGCTGCACCCGCCAGTCCCTGGCCGCGGCGGGCAGCAGGCGGGCGTAGGCCCCGGGCAGGTCGCTGGCGACCACCACGTCGCTCGCGGCCAGCAGCTCGCCGCCTTCCAGGCGCACCCCGGCCACCCCGCCCGTGCCGGCCTCGACCCGCTCGACCCGCGCGCCGTAGCGGAGCTGCGCGCCGGCCTTCCCGGCCACCGCGGCCAGGGCCAGGGGCAGGGCGTGCATGCCGCCGTGGCGGGGGAACCAGACCCCCTCCACGGTGTCCATGTAGGCGACGACGGCGTGGACGCCGAGCGCGTCGAACGGCGACAGCCCGGTGTACAGGGCCTGGAAGGTGTGCGCCCGGCGCAGCCGCCAGTCGGTGAGGTGGGTCGCGACCAGGCTGGACAGGCGCCGGAAGCCGCCCAGGCGGGCCAGGCGGGCCAGGGCCAGGGGCCGCACCAGGTCGCCGAGGCTGTCGTAGTTGCGGTCGACGAAGCTTGACCACTCCGCCTGGTACATGCGGGCCAGGTGGCCCCGGAAGGCGCGGTAGCGGGCGGCCTCGTCCGGCCCGGCCAGGCGCTCGACCTCGGCCGCCATCCGCTCGGCGCCGGGGACCACGTCCAGCCGGCTGCCGTCGTGGAAGGTGAGCCGGTAGATCGGGTCGAGCGGGGCGAGCTCCAGCCAGTCGTCCAGCTCCTCGCCGGCCGCCCCCACGGTGGCCGCGACCACGCCGGGCATGGTCAGCACCGAGGGCCCGGTGTCGAACCGGTAGCCGTTCACGGTGGCCGTGCCGCAGCGGCCGCCCGGGCCGTCCTGGGACTCGGCCACGACCACGTCCCGCCCGGCGGCGGCCAGGTGGATGGCGGTGGACAGCCCGGCCAGGCCGGCACCCACGACCACCGTCGTCCCGGCCATGACGGCTAGGCGTTCCGGTCGGTGACGTGGTCGGCGAGCTGCGCCAGGGTGGCCCTGGCGGCCGGGCCCACCTCGGTGGCGGCCGCGATCGCCGCCTTGGCCTGGCCGAGCAGCTCGCCGATGCGTGCCTCGGTCTCGGCCAGCGCCCCCGACTCGACGATCACCCGGCGGACCGTGTCCACCTCCTCCTCGGTCAGCTTGGGGTCGCCGAGGGCGCCGTCGAGGACCCGCAGGCCCGCCTCGCCGGTGCGGGCACGGGTACACATCACCAGGTAGGTCTCCTTGCCCTCGCGGAGGTCGTCACCGGCCGGCTTGCCGGTCACCTCCGGGGAGCCGAACACCCCGAGGACGTCGTCGCGGAGCTGGAACGCCTCGCCCAGGGGCAGCCCGTAGTCGGAGTAGGCGGCGGCGAGCGTCAGGGAGCCGTCGGCGATGGCAAGGCCGAGGTGGAGCGGGCGCTCGATGGTGTACTTGCCGGACTTGTAGGTGAGCACGCGGCGCACGGCCGCCTCGCTGGGGGCGCCCCGGCGCGCCTCGACCAGGTCCAGGTACTGGCCGCCCATCAGCTCCGAGCGCAGGCGGTTGAACACGCGCAGGGCGGCGGCGAGCCGCCCGTCGGGCAGGCCGGCCTCGGCCAGGGCGACGTCGGCCCAGGTGAAGGCCAGGTCGCCCATGAGCACGGCCGCCCCCTCGCCGAACCCGGCCGGGTCGCCCCGCCAGGCCCAGGTCCGATGCTGGTCGGCGAAGCGCAGGTGCATGGTCGGCCGGCCCCGGCGGACCTCGGAGTTGTCCATGATGTCGTCGTGGATGAGGGCGCATGCGTGCAGCAGCTCGACCGAGCAGGAGGCGCGCACGGCGGCGTCGGCCAGCGGGCCCTCGGGACCGCCCCCGGCCCCCCGGTAGCCCCAGTAGACGAACGCGGGCCGCAGCCGCTTGCCGCCGTCGAGCACGAAGCCGCGCAGCGCCTCGGCCACCGCGGGGAGGTCGTCGCCGAGGAAGCCGAGCCCGTCCAGCTCCCCCTCGAGCAGGTCGGCCAGGGCGGCGTCCACGCGGGCGCGGAGGTCCTCGGCGTCCAGAGGGCTGGCCGGAGCGGCGGTCTCGAGCGTGTCGGTCACGGCAGCGCTGACATCCTTTCCCGCATGCGTCACCCGTTGCATGCTTCTACGGCCTGGGCATCGTAAACGGATGCACCCATTGCCGCCCCCGGAGCGTCAAGCTTGCCAGTTCCGTCGCGCCTGAGCGAGATCACGGCCTTCGTGTGCGTGGCCACGGGCGAGCTCCACCGTACCGCGACCGGCGTGGTCCCCGGTGCTCGCGGGCCACGGCATGAGCCTCCGGACCCCCGGGGCCTTCCAGGCATGCCTCTGCCTGGTGCAAACCAGGACGAGACTTCACGTCCGCGCGAAGGTGAGCTATCGTGGCAAGGTAGACAAGGCTCACCTTCCTGAAAAGGCGTAGCTTGCCTACCATCTTCGCGCAGGGCGACCAGCTGCACGCCCCCGGCGGGTCGCTCGCCAGACCGGCGGTGACGAGGGCGGTGGCGCGAAGGGGGGGCGCCCCGTCCGGCCTGCCCAGGCAGCCCGCCTGGCTCCGCGAGGTGGCGGCCGCCGTCGAAGCCGAGATCGGGGCCAGGTCCGGCGGGCCCGTGCGGGTCGACCTCGGCCCGGCACGGCCCGAGCCGTCGACCGCGCCCGCGCTCACCGCCAGGTTCCGGGTCGACCTGCGCGGCGTGCGGGCCGACGTGGCCTGCCTCCGGGAGCTGTGGCTGGCCCCGCCGGCCGACCCGGACCGCCGCTCGGAGGTCGTGGAGGTCGTCGCCCACGACGGCGACGTGCTGACGGTGGTCGCGCCGGCCCGAACCGACGCCGTCCACCTGTTCGCCACCAGCGACCCCCTGCCGCCCCTGCGGGCGCTGCTCGACGCCATCACCGGCCTGCGCGACCCCGGCCTGGCCGACCGCTTCGACACCAAGGTCCTGGACCGGCCCCCGCCCGGGCCGCACGTGCGGCCCGGGCTGAGCCCCGAGGAGGCCCTGGCCTGGGCCGCGAGCTGCGCGCCCGGGGTCAACGTGGTCTGGGCGCCCCCGGGCACCGACAAGACCAGGGTGCTCGCGGACGTGGTCGCCCAGCTCGCCCTGACCGGCAAGAGCGTCCTGCTCGTGTCGTCCACCGGGGTCGCCGTCGACCAGGCCCTGCTGGAGGCGTCCCGGGTCCTGGTCGACACCTGGCCGGGCCGGATGGTCCGCGTCGGCTACCCGCGTCTCATGGACCTGGCCGACCACCCCTTCCTCCGCCTCGAGCGGGCCTGCGAGGAGCTGGCCGGCGAGCAGCGCGCCCGCCTGGCCCAGATCGAGCGCCGCGTCGCCGAGCTGCGGGCCGAGCCCGACCTGCTCGTCCTCGAGCGGGCCGAGCGGCTCCTGGCCAGCTTCGACGGCCCCGCCTACGAGCGCGCCGTGGCCCTGGCCGCCAACGCCGAGCGGCTGGCCGCCCTGCGGCGCGAGGCCGACGAGCTTGCCGCCGCCGGCGAGGCCGCGAACCGGGCGCGGACCGCGGCCCTGGCGGCGGTCGAGCGGGCCGACGCCGCCGTGGCCGAGGCCGAGGACGCCCGGGAGGCCTACCGGCAGGCCGACACGGTCCAGCGCGAGCTGGACGGGATCTCCGTGGCCCTCGAGGACGCCCGCGAGGCGGTCCGCCAGCTCAGGCAGCGGCTCGCCGCCGCCCGGGAGGCGGCCGCCGGCCACGCCGACCTGCCGGTGGCGAGAAGGGTCGCCAAGCTCGGCGCGACCGGCCGTTACCGCGTCGCCCAGGCCGAGCTGGAGAGCCGGCTGGTGCCGGCCTGGGAGCGCGTGGTCGAGCTCGAGCGCGCCTCCGACCAGGCCCGCGCCCGGATCGAGGCGCTGGAGGCGGCCGCCCAGCCGCTCACCAGGCAGGAGCTCGACCGTCGGGGCCAGGCGCGCCGCGAGGCCCGCGACCGGCTGGACGCCGCGGTCCGGGCAGTGCGCGACAACGAGCGGGCGCGCCGGGCGCGCCGCCGCGAGGTGGGCCGGGCCGCCCGGGACGAGCAGCCCGCCCCGGCCGACGCCGAGCTGGTCCGCGCGGCCGAGGAGCAGTCCCTGCCCGAGCTGGCCGCCCGCATCTCCGAGCTGCGCGCGGCCGCGCGTGCCGGCACCGACGAGCTCGAGCGGCTCGCCGAGGAGCACCAGCTCCTCACCGCCGAGATCGCCGCGCTGGCCCCCGGGGTGGTCGCGGGCGCCTCGGTGGTGGCCACCACGCTCGAGCGGCTCGCCGCCGACCCCGCCGTCCACGGCCGCTCCTACGACCACGTGCTGGTCGACGAGGTCTCGACCGCGCTCCCGCCCTACGTCGTCTACGCCGCCACCCGGGCCGGCACCGGGGTGACCCTGGTCGGCGACTTCCTCCAGAACGGCCCGGCGAGCGCCTTCGAGACCTCCAAGGCGCTGCCGGTCTCCCGCTGGCTGCTGCGCGACAGCCTGGCCGTGCTCGGGATCGACCGGCCCAGCCGCGCGCAGGCCAACCGGGGCTGCGCGGTGCTGTCGGAGCAGCAGCGGCTCGGCCCGGCGACCGCGGAGCTGGTCAACCGGGTCGCCTACGAGTACGTGCTGCGCACCGTGCCGGCGGTCCGGACCGGTCTGCCCGGCGACGGCCTCGGCGAGCTGGTGTTGGTCGACGTGTCCGGCTTCGGCGAGCTGGCCAGGATCCGCACCGGCGTCGCGTCGGGGCGGCGGGAGTGGTGGCCGATCGGCGCGCTCCTCGGCCGGGCCATCGCCCGCTACCACGAGCGCCTCGGCCAGCCCGTCGCCATCATCGCGCCCCACCCGATGCAGGCGCGCGTGATCGAGGCGGCGGTGCTCGACTCGGGACTCGACCCGCGCGTCGAGGTCGGCACGCCGCAGCGGCTCCAGAGCCGCCTGTTCCCGGTGGCCGTGCTCGACATGGTCGAGGACCGGCGCGAGCGGGGCTGGCTGGCCCGGGGCCGGATCGGCGGGACCCGCCACGAGCTGCGCGGGCTGCGCCTGTTCGACGTGGGCGCGACCCGGGCGACCGGGCGCACCTACCTGCTGGCCGACCGGCTCGCGGTCGAGCGGGCCGAGCGGGGACCGCTCGCCCACCTCAGGGACATGATCGACGAGGGCAGGATCCCGGTGGTGGGCGCCGGCCGCTTCCTGCCCCTGCGCCGCCACCCGGCCCAGGCCGTCCCGGCCGGAGCCGGCGCGCCCCCGGCTGGCGCGCCCCCGGCCGGCGCGGCCCCGGCCGGCGGCGCGGACCCGGGTGGACCGGGGGGCCGGGCCGACCGGGTGGCCGCCGGCGCCGGCCCGGCGTCGCCGGCCCGCCGGGCCGTCCCCTCCGAGCTCCCGACCTACGAGACGGCCGCGTTCTTCTCCCGGCTGGAGCGGGACCTGGCCGCGGCAGAGCGCGACGTGTGGATCTGGAGCCCGTTCCTGGCCACCAGGCCGAGCCGGGTGCTGCCCTGGCTCAGGGCCGCCGCCCAGCGCGGCTGCCGGGTCACCGTGTTCGTCAAGCCCGGGCACGAGCACCGCCCCAACGACGAGCGGCGGGTCGGGGCGCTGCGCGACGCCGACGTGACCGTGGTGGGCATCTACGGCGTGGCCGAGCGGCTGGTGGTGATCGACGACCGGCTGTCGTTCCTCGGGAACCTCACCGTGCTGGCCACCCCCAGGGAGCGGGGCGAGGCGATGGTGCTGGTGGAGGGCGGCCACTTCGCCCGCCAACTGCTCGAGCACCACCAGGCCGAGGCGTTCTCCGACGTGCCGGCCTGCCCCGTCCACACCGGCGTGCGCTGCTTCGCCCAGCACTACCGGCGCGGCCGCCAGAAGGGCTGGTACTGGACCTGTCCGAGGTGCGACCTGCGCCGCCAGGTCGACCTGCGGGGCTGACCATAGTCACCAGGACACGCTCCCCCACGACCCCTCGACAGCGCCGGTGCCGTGGCCGGGCGGGTCCCGGCGCTCCTGGGGGTCCCCGAGCGCCTGGGCCGTCATGCGGGTGCTAGCAGCGCCTGGTGCACGCTGGCACCGCGGTGCCGGCGCGGGCGCGGGCGGTGCGCACGGCGCGGGCGGGGGAGAGGTCCCCGCCCCGGCGCCAGGAGTCCAGGAACGGCCACGGGGCCACCATCCCGCGGCGGACCCACCAGACGCCGTCGCGGGTCGGCCAGGAGAGCCCGAAGTGCAGATGGACGCCTGTCCCGCGGGCCGAGCCGGTGTTGGAGATCCGTCCGAGCGGGCTCCCGGCCCGCACTCGCGCCCCGGGCGCGACGCCCGGGGCGACCGACTGGAGGTGCGAGCCGTAGTAGCGGACGCCGTCGACCCCCACCACGGACACGGCCAGCCCGCCCCGGTCGGCGCCCCGGTCGGTGCCCGGGTCCCAGCGGTCGGTCCGGCTCACCTCGTCCACCACCCCGTCAACGGGGGCCACGAACAGGCAGCCGCGCCGGGTGAAGATGTCGGTGGCCGGGTAGTCGTGGTGGCTGCGACCGTAGGAGACCGCGCAGCCGCGGACCGGGAAGGCGTACCGGGCCGGCGCCGGCGCCGGCCGGGCCGTCGTGGCGGGCGCCCGGGTGGCCGGCGGGGTGGCGGCGGGGGCCGCCGTGGTGGGCGGCCCGGTGGCCGCGGGCGCCGTCCCGGCTGGCGCCCCGGTGGTGGCGGCGGGCGCCGTCGCCGTGGGCCGGGACGGCGAGCAGCCGGCGCCCAGGGCGGCCACGAGCAGGAGCGCGACGGCGAGCCGGCGGGCTGGCAACGGCAGGGACCTCCCGGGAGGGCAGCGGCGACGGGGCGACCGGGCGATGCTACCGCCCGGTCCCCTGGTCCGCGCGGGCGGCGCTTGACCGAACACGCGTTCCTGGCCAGCATGGCGAGCATGACCGAGGAGCGGGCGGGACGAGGCGGGCGCGGGTGGTCCCGTCCCGGCACCGCCGGCGGGCGGACCAGCCCGGCGCCGCCGGCCCGGACCGGCGAGGTCGTCGTCGGGGGCGCGCCCGTGCCCGACGCCGACCTCCAAGCGCTCCGGGTGCTCCACGCCGACCTCGACTCGTTCTACGCCAGCGTCGAAGTGCGGAAGGACCCCAGCCTGGCCGGGCGCCCGCTGCTGGTCGGTGGCGTCGGGCCGCGGGGCGTGGTCACCTCCGCCTCCTATGAGGCCAGGGCGTTCGGGTGCCGCAACGCGATGCCGATGGCGCGCGCCCGGGCTATGTGCCCGCAGGCGGTCGCCGTGCCGCCCGACTTCGCCGCCTACAGGCGCTACTCGAGCCGGGTGATGCGGGTCTTCCGGGACGTCACCCCGCTGGTCGAGCCGCTCTCCCTCGACGAGGCGTTCCTCGACGTGGCCGGGGCGCGCCGGCTCCTCGGCGACGCCGTGCGCATCGCCCGCCTGCTCCGGGCCCGGGTCGCGGCCGAGGTCGGCCTGCCCCTGACCGTCGGCGTGGCCGCCAACAAGTTCCTGGCCAAGCTCGCCTCGACCAGGGGCAAGCCGGACGGGCTGCTGGTCGTGCCGCCCAGCCGCGCCCTCGACTTCCTCCACCCGCTGCCCGCCGACGCCCTCTGGGGCGCCGGGCAGGCGACCATCGACCGGCTCGCCCGCTACGGCCTGCGCACCGTCGGGGAGGTGGCCAGGACCCCGCGGCCGACCCTCGAGCGGGTGCTCGGCCAGGCGCAGGGCGGCCACCTCGCCGAGCTGGCCTGGGGCCGGGACCCACGCCCGGTGGTGCCCTTCGAGTCGGCTAAGTCGGTCGGGTCCGAGGAGACCTTCGCGGTCGACGTCGACGACCCCGCGGTCCTGGCCCGCGAGGTGCTGCGCTGCTCGGTCCGGGTCGGGCGGCGCCTGCGCGAGGCCGGCCTGGCCGGCCGCACCGTCACCCTCAAGCTCCGCTTCGCCGACTTCAGGACCATCACCCGCTCGCGCACCCTGGCCGGCGCCACCGACACCGACGCCGAGATCCACGAGGTCGCGGCCGACCTGCTGGCCCGGCTCCGGCTCGGGCGGCTGCCCGTGCGCCTGGTCGGCGTGACCGTCAGCAACCTGGCCGGCGGCGGGGCGCCGACCCAGCTCCGGCTCGGCGGGGAGCGGCCCGGTTGGCAGGCGGCGGTCCGGGCCGCCGACGCGGTGCGGGCCCGCTTCGGCGACCGCGCCGTGGACCTCGCCTCGCTGGCCGCCGAGGCTCCCGCGGAGGCGTTCCGGGAGGCCCGGGAGGCGCCCCGGGTCCGCCGCGACCCCCTGGAGGAGCCCGGCGGGAAGCCGGGGTAGCCCCGACGGACCGGCGCATGTCCAGGGAGCGGGCGGCCGTTCGGGCTGCCGCCGAGCTCGCCGAGCGGCGCCCGCCCCGGTTCACCGGCCGCTGACGGGAATGCCACGAGCACCTGACCGCGATCTGTTCGCCTGCCGCTGTTGTTGGCGACCGGGCCCCCGGGTACACTCGCTTTTGTCACCAAACACCACGTCCGGGCGGAGCCTCGACATGCCCCTGTCCGAACACGAGCAGCGCATCCTGGCCGAGATCGAGCGGCGCCTGCTCGAGGAAGACCCCAAGTTCGCCCACCAGGTGGGCTCAACGTTCCGGGCCCATCTCTCACGGCGGCTGAAGCTGGCCGTCCTGGCCTTCCTCGTCGGCCTCGTCGTGCTCGTGGCGGGCTTCGCCAAGAACACCGGGCTCGGGGTGGCCGGGTTCGTGATCATGCTGCTGGCCATCGCCGAGTTCGTGCGCACCCTGCGGCGCCGGTCCGCGGTGGACCGCGCCCCGGCCAGCTCGCCCAGCCCGGCGGCGCCACAGCCCAACCGGCGCTCGCCCGGCCGAGGCGTCGAGTCGTGGTGGGGCCGGCTCACCGAGCGCTGGCGCCAGCGCTGGGACGAGCGCGGCGGACCGCCGCAGCCCTGACCTCGGCCAGCTCGGCCCCGCCGCCCGCGACGGCCCGCCGCTGGTCCTCCCTCCCTGCCCGTAAGGGCCTCCCCGGTGCCCGTGAGGGCCTCCCCGGTCCCGTCCCCGCGGTCCAGCCAGCAGCCCGGCGGGAGGGAGGCGAGACTCGATCTGGCCAGGTCCCTGGGCGGCGAGCCCTGAGTTCCACCGCCCCGCTCAGCGCCGCAGGGCCAGGTGCCTGCGCTCGCCGTCGCGGGCCGGCGGGGAGGCGCGGCGGGGCACGATCGGCCTCGGCGCGAACAGGCTCCGCGGGCTCAGGGCCGCGACCAGCCGGCGGTTCCAGCCCAGCCGCGCGGCCAGCCGGGAGCGGGCCGCCCTGGCCAGCCGCCGGGCCTGGTGGGCCTGGCCCGGGCCGGTGGCCGGTCCTGCGGCGTACTCCGCGGTCACGTACAGCCCGGTGAGCTCCACCAGCGGCTCGGCGTCGGGGCCGTAGGCGGCCGCGACCCGGCTGGCGTAGGCGCTCGGGGTCTCGGCCGGCCGCCGGCCGATGCCGGCGTCGCCGGTCCAGGCGGTGACCTCGGCGTACGCCTCGGCCACCGCGTCCCTGGGCTGGTGGCCCGCCCGCCGCCTGGCCACCAGGTTGCGGACCGCCTTGACCGACGGCACCAGCAGCGCGAGCAGCAGCACGGCGAGCGGGACCTGCACGGCGCGCCGCTCGAGCAGTCCCGGGCTGCCCCGGCGCCCGAGCGCCTCGTTCCGGCGCTCCTCGAGCTGGTTGCGCTGGCCCGGGTTCTCGCGGCTGGCGGTGGTGGCGGTCGCGCTCCCCCCGGGGGCGACGGTGGTGGTCGGCGCGCTCGCGGTCCGCCGGCCGGCCGCGGTGGTGTAGGCGGGCACCTCGACCTGGTCGTCCCGCGGGGTCGGCTCGAACCGGACCCAGCCCAGCTCGTTGAAGTAGATCTCCGGCCAGGCGTGGGCGTCGCGGGTGGTCACCTCCCACTTGTCGCCCACCTGGCGGCCCGGGGTGAAGCCGATCGCGACCCGGGCCGGGAGGCCGACGGCGCGGGCCATGGCCGCCATGGCCGAGGCGAACTGCTCGCAGTACCCCCGCTTCACGCTGAACAGGAACCGGGTGAGCTGGTCCTGGCCGGAGGTCAGCTCCGGCACGGTCAGGTCGTACTCGAAGTTGGGGCCCCGCAGGTAGTCCTGCAGGGCCAGGGCCTTCTGGTAGGCGCTCGGCTTCCCCTCGGTGAGGAAGCGGGCCTGCTCGCGGACCCGCCCGCTGAGGTTCTCGATCTCGGTGTAGCCCTCGGCCGGGGTGTCCTTGTACCCCTGGACCCCGTCGAGGTCCCGGGCCTGGGGCAGCAGGATCATCGACTTCACCGTGTACTCGAAGCCCTGCCGGAACCGCCGCTTGGTGGTCAGGCTCCGGTTCACGGTGTTGCGCAGGATCGGCTGGCCGGCGCGCACCTCGACCGGCGCGGCGGCGGCGGGCAGGAACCCGTCCCCCCGGCCGGAGAGCTGGTCGATCTCGAACTGCTGGGTCAGCTCCCTGGCCGGGGCCCGTGGGTCCTGGTCGAGGTCGGACACGCCCGGGGTGAACGGGAGCACGTCGTCGGCCCGGCCCGACGTCCGCCAGGTCGTCCCGTCGAACTGGTCGAGGGTGACCAGGCGCCAGTAGGTCCCCTCGACCGCCCTGACGGTGAACATCGTCTCCGCCCGGCTGGCCCGCAGCCGGGTGCGCAGGGACACGAACGGGTTGATGTTCACCGGCCCCGCGGCGTCGACGCCGGTGCGGTAGTCCAGCAGCGGCTCCCGGCCGTAGCCTGGCAGGACCCAGGGGACGGCCAGCGCGATCACGCCGGCGCCGGCCGCGAGCCACCGCCCGGTGTTGGCGGCCGGGGTGGTCGGCAGCCGCCAGCCGCTGGCTGGGCGGCTGCGCGGGTTCGACACCCAGAGCCCCCAGGTCGCGAGCCGGGCCCGGCCCTCGGTGAGCAGCACGCCGGCCGCGCCGAGCAGGAACCACAGCGTGTACCAGGCCGGGCTCGAGTTGCGCACGATCGCGGGGAACACGAACAGGCCGAGGGCCGGGACCAGGGCGAGCAGCGGCTGCCTGGCCCGGAAGGTCAGGCCGTCCGCCGAGGTGGCCACCGCCCAGGCGCCCGCGCAGGTCAGCAGCAGGAACTCCCGGGTGACGACCACGGGCGCCGCCTGGTCGGCCACGCCCTGCCAGGCGACCCGGGTCGCGTCGGCCATCGCGTGCCAGGTGGCCAGCGTCGGCACGACCACGAACAGCGTGTCGGGGAAGAGCAGGACGCCGGCCACCACGAAGAACCCGGCCAGCATGGCCAGCAGGGAGACGGCCTGGCCGGCGCCGGCCCGGCGGAGGAGGGCGGCCAGCCCGAGGGCGGACACGATCGTCAGCCAGGTCGGCAGCCACCAGGCGTTGCTGGCGTAGACGCGACCCAGAGACAGCGACGCGCCGGTCAGGAGGCCGGCGAGCGCGAGCGCCTGGGCGAGGTCGGTGTCGCGCGCCCCAGCGGTGCGATCAGGCGTTGCCATGGCTCTTCCAGTCGGTCGGTGCGGATCATCGTCGCGGTGCGCCAGCCGGCCCGCTCGAGCATCAACGCGGCGCCCGCCGCGCGCGCGTCGGCCGCGGCCACGTCCCGGGCGGCCAGCCCGAGCCAGCTGTCGGGCCGCAGCAGCAGGCCCATGGCCCCGCCGAAGCCGAGGCGGCAGCGGGCCAGGGTGGCCGCCTCCTCGGGGGTGGGCACGGTGAGGACCGCGAGCAGCAGGCCCTCGCCGGACAGGCGGGCGAGCTGGTCGGCCATGGGCACCAGGGAGCGCCCGCCGCTCGGCTCGACCGTGGCCAGGAAGTCGAGGATGGCCATGGCCTGGTCGGTCCCGGTCGGCGGGCGGACCTGCTGGCCGTCGTCGGTGACCAGGACCAGCTCGTAGCCGGAGCGGGCCAGCCGCACGGCCATCGAGGCCGCCGCCGACACCGCCCGCTCGAACGAGGCGTGCTCGCCCTGGCCCCGGTGGGCCGAGCGGCGCAGGTCGACCGCGAGCAGGGCGCGCGCCCGCCAGGGCTGCTCCTCCTGGCGGATCATCAGCTCGCCGCGCTTGGCCGAGGAGCGCCAGTGGACCTTGCGCAGGTCGTCGCCGTCGCGGTACTCCCGGGTGGTGTAGAACTCGTCGCCCCGGGTGAACAGGCGGCGCACCCGGGCGGCCGACGCGCTGGCGAAGTCCCCGCCCAGGCCCGGCGGGGGGAGCGCCTCGACCCGGGGGTGGACGATCACCTCGGAGGTGCCCGCGAGCTCGCTGGTGGCCTGGGCCAGCCCGAACGGGTCGAGCAGGCGCACCGACAGCGGGCCGATCACGTACCGCCCCCTGGCCAGCGCGGTCAGCTCGTAGCTCAGGGTCTCCCTGGTGCCGCCGCCGACGCCGGGCACCACGAACCGGGCGGCCGGCCCGAACTGGTAAGGGAGGTGGTCCTCGAGCAGGAGCACCCCCGTCTCGAGCCGGCTGGGGTTGTCGAGCCGCACGGTGACCGCGATGCGGCTGCCCACGGTGGTCCGCAGCGGCCGCACCGAGCGGGCCGAGACCAGGCGGTAGTTGCCGAACCGGATGACCAGCCAGGCCCCGAGCGGCAGCACCAGCGCCCCGAGGGCCAGCATGAACAGCTCGGGCACGCCGGTGAGCAGGCCCGCGATCCACAGGCCGAGCGCGGCGGCGGCGAACCCGAACGCCCGCGGGGTGAAGGTCCGCCAGCCCATCGGCTCAGCCCTGGCCGCGCCCGCGGATCGGGATGGGCACGAACTCCAGCAGGTCGGCGAGCACGTCGGCGGTGTCCCGCCCGACCATCTGGGCCTCGGGGGCGAGGATGAGGCGGTGGGCGAGCACCGGCACGACCAGCGACTTGATGTCGTCGGGCACGACGTAGTCGCGACCGTCGGAGGCGGCCGCGGCCCTGGCCGCCCGCAGCAGGGCGAGCGCGGCCCGGGGGCTCGCGCCGAGGGCGAGGTCGCCGTGGTCGCGGGTGGCCCGGCAGAGGTCGACGATGTACTTCTTGAGGCTGTCGGCCACGTGCACGGTCCGGCAGGCCTCGATCATCCCGGCGATCGTGGGGGCGTCGGCCACGGGGGAGATGTCGTTCAGGGTCGAGGCGCGGCCGTGGGTGTTCAGGATGTCGATCTCGGACTCCCGGGTGGGGTAGCCGATCGACAGCTGCAGCATGAACCGGTCGCGCTGGGCCTCGGGCAGCGGGTAGGTGCCCTCGTGCTCGATGGGGTTCTGGGTCGCGACGACCATGAACGGCACCCCGAGCTGGTAGGTCACCCCGTCCATGGTGACCTGGCGCTCCTCCATCGACTCCAGCATCGCGCTCTGGGTCTTGGGCGAGGCCCGGTTGATCTCGTCGCCGAGCACGACGTTGGCGAAGATCGCCCCGGGCTTGAACTCGAAGTCGCCCCGCTCCTGGTTGTAGACGTTGACCCCGGTGACGTCCGACGGCAGCAGGTCGGGCGTGAACTGGATGCGCCGCACCGAGCAGTCGATCGAGCGGGCCATGGCCTTGGCCAGCATGGTCTTGCCCACACCGGGCACGTCCTCGATCAGCAGGTGCCCCTCGGCCATGAGCGCGATCAGCGCGAGCCGGACGACCTCGGGCTTGCCCTCGATCACCCGCTCGATGTTGGCCCGGATCTTGTCGAAGGCTCCTGCGACGTCGGCCATGCCTCCCGTGTCGGGGCGCGTCGTTGCCACCGGCCCGGCTCCTTTCCACCGCGTTCGAGGACTCGATTGTAGAAGGGCTTCGCTGGTTACGACGGCGGCGGGGTCACGAGCCCAGCAGAGGCGGGTCACGGACCCATGAGAAAAGGGTCCGGGCCGCGGTCCAGGCAGGTCTGCCCGGTCGGATATCCTTCCCCTCGAGATGCCGAGCGCTCCCGAGACCCGAGCGAAGCTGCTGGCCGCCGCCAGGCAGGCCTTCGCCGACCTTGGCTACGGCAAGGCCAGGGTGGAGGACATCGTGAGCCGGGCCGGGGTGGGGCACGGCACCTTCTACGCCTACTTCCCGAACAGGCGGGCCGCACTGGCCGCCCTCATCCACGAGAACGCGGCCACCCTGGTCGCGCTGGCCGAGCGGCCCTGGGGCGTGGGGGACGTACGGGCCAGCCTGAAGTCGGTGCTGTCGGGGCTGGCCGACCTGTACGACGCCGACGCCGACCTGATCGCCCTGTGGACCGAGGCGTCCATGGGCGACCCCGAGCTCGGGCGCGTGCTCGACGAGGTGCGGCGCCAGTTCGTGGCCCGGATCGCCCGCAACGTCGAGCGGGCGGCGTCCCAGGGGCTGACCCGGCCCGTCGACGCCCACACCGCCGCGACCGCGCTGGCCGCCATGGCCGAGCAGACGATGTTCCTGCGCGCCGTGCGGGCCGAGCCCCTGGACCGCGACCTCACCGTGGAGACCCTGGCCGACCTCTGGTACCACGCGCTCTACGTCGACCGCCGGGACTAGGGCCTGTCGATGGATCCGCCGACTACCCCCCCTGCTCGGCTACATGCCCTGCTCGGCTGCATGCCCGAGGGCGGGCGGTGCCCGCGGGGGCTCTGGTTATACTCAGGACGAGGGTGTGGTCACGGTACGGAGCGGGAGCGCACATGGAGCGAGCACTCGTCTTGAACGCCTCGTACCAGCCGATCTGTGTCGTGCCGGTGCGCCGGGCGGTCGTGCTCGTCCTCAAGGAGAAAGCCGACGTGCTCGTGCCCGGGGCCAGGCTCGTCCGGGGCGCCACCGTCGCCGTCCAGGCCCCCAGCGTGATCCGGCTCCGCTACGTGGTGAAGGTGCCCTTCCGGGCCCGGGCCGGCCTCTCCCGGCGCGCGGTGTTCGTGCGCGACGACTACACCTGCCAGTACTGCGGCGCCCGGGCCGAGAACGTCGACCACGTCATCCCCCGCTCCCGCGGCGGCCTCCACGTCTGGGAGAACGTGGTGGCCGCCTGCCGGCGCTGCAACAGCCGCAAGGAGGACCGCCTGCCCCACGAGGCCGGCTTCCGCCTGCGGCGCGAGCCACGGGCGCCCAAGGAGACGCTCTGGATCGTGATCGCGGTCGGCCGGATCGACCCCGGGTGGGCGCCCTACCTCGGCCTGGAGCCGGACGCGGCCCTGCCCGCCTGACCCGGCGCCCGATCCTGATGCAACCCCGGCGAGGCGAACCGGACGCGGCCCTCCCGCCGCAACCCCGGCGAGGCGAACCGGAGGGGGCCCTCCCGCCGGCCGGCCCGCGGGCCGGCCGGGCCGTGGTGGCCGCCCGCCGGGCGGCCGGCCGGTGGGCCCGGGCGCTCGCGCCCTGGGCGCTGCCGCTCGGCGCCGGCGCGCTCGGCGCCCTGCTGCTCGTCACCCTGCTCGGCAAGCAGGACGCCAGGGTCGGTCCGGCGACCGTGCGCCTGTCGGTCCACCCGGCCCTCACCGGCTCGAGCCGCCTTGCCGTGCCGCCGTTCGGGTCGGTGTCGGCCCGCACCCACCGGGGCCCGGTCCAGTTCCGGGCCACCCTGGACGACGTGGACGTCCCCGCCCTGCGTGACGAGCTGGACGACGACGCGCCGGCCGGGGGGCTGCGCCATCCCAGCCTGTCCGCGGCGCTGCTCCCGCTCGAGCACGCGGCCAGGCGGGCCGCCCGCCAGTTCGTCGTCCGCCTCTGCCTCCTCGGCCTGCTCGGCGGGATGGCCGCCACCCTGCTGTTCGCCCGCCGCACCCGCGCGCGGCTGCTCCGCTGCGGGCTGGGCGGCGCCCTGGCCACGGCCGCGCTGCTCGTCCCGGCGCTCGCCACCTACGACATCGGCGCGTTCCGGGCCCCCCGCTACGAGGGCGCGCTCGAGTACGCGCCCGCGCTCATCGGCGACGCCCGGACCGGGCTGGACCGCCTGCGCACCCTGCGCGAGGAGATGGCCCGGATCAGCGAGAACCTCAACCGGGCCTACGACGCGCTCGGCAAGCCGGTACCGGTGCTCGGCGGCGCCACCGTGCGGGTGCTGCACGTCGCCGACGTCCACCTGAACCCGGCCGGCTTCGACCTCGCCCAGCAGCTCGCGACCAACTTCGACGTGCAGGCGGTGGTCGACACCGGCGACATGGGCACCTGGGGCCTGCCGCCCGAGCGGGGCGTCACCCGCCGGGTCGGGGAGTTCAAGGTCCCCTACCTGTTCGTCAAGGGCAACCACGACAACGCCGCCATGGTCAACGCGGTCGCCGCCAACCCCAACGCCCGGGTGCTGGACGCCTCGGCCACCGAGGTGGCCGGCATCCGCTTCTACGGAGTCGCCGACCCTGTGTTCTCGCCCGGCCAGGGGTACCGGGTGCCCGCCTTCGACCGCCTCAAGGAGCAGCGCAGCGTGGTCGTGGGCGCCGCCCTGGACGCCCGCGCCGAGCGGCCCGACGTCCTGCTCGTCCACGACCCGAGGCTGGCCACCTACGCCCTCGGCCACGTCGCCACGGTCCTCGACGGGCACCTGCACGCCTTCGGGACGTCGCTGGTGAACGGGACCCGGACGCTCACCACCGGGACGGTGGGGGGCGCCGGCCCGGACGGGCTGCGGGCCGAGGAGCCCGTGCCCTACACCGCCCAGGTCATCCACTTCGACCCGGGCACCCGGCGGCCGGTCGCGGTCGACCGCATCACCGTGGGTGCCCTCGAGTCGTCGTTCTCGGTCGACCGCGAGCTGATCCCGGAGGGCGGCACCGCCTTCACCCCGGCCCCGGTCGAGGTCCCGCCGGAGCTGCTGCCGGCCGTGCCTGCGGACCAGGTCACGGGCGGGCCAGCCCGCGGGAAGCCCCCGATCGGCCTGCGCGGCCCCTCCGCCCGCTGAGCCCCGCTCCGCCCCCGCGGTGGAGTGGAGTGGAGTAGCGGCACCAGGTGAGCGACCCTCGAACGCCCGTTCGTCAATACTTCGTTTTGCCTGGTCAGAGCCGCAAAATAGCAATTCCGCCGGGTTCGTTCCGCGTTGACGGTGGGTACGCGGTGGAGTAAAGTGGCGGCCAGTGGAGGGAAAATACAGCGGCGAGGGGGATGGCGGGGGTGTTCATTGGCACCTACGACCACTCCCTCGATCCCAAGGGCCGCGTGATCCTTCCGCGCAAGTTCCGCGACGAGCTGGGGCAGGACATGGTCTTCACCAAGGGCATCGAGCGCTGCCTCTACGTCTTCCCGCTGGCCGAGTTCGAGGCCTTCGCGGTCAAGCTGCGCACCCTGCCCCTGACCGAGCGCCCGAGCCGGGACTTCGTGCGCGTGTTCGTCGCCGGGGCGAGCCAGGAGAGCGCCGACGCCCAGGGCCGCGTGGTCATCCCGCAGCCCCTGCGGGAGTACGCGGGCCTGGCCAAGGACGTGGTCGTGGTCGGCCAGCTCTCCCGGATCGAGATCTGGGACAAGGTCGAGTGGGAGCGGTACATCCCGGCCGCCCAGGCCACCTACTCCGCCGAGACCAGCGCCCCTCACCTCGCCCAGCTGGGGATCTGATGGACTTGACCGCCGAGCGCCACGTCCCGGTCATGCTCGACCGCTGCGTCGGGCTGCTCCGCCCGCGTCCCGGCGGGACCTACGTGGACGCCACCCTCGGCCTCGGCGGCCACGCCGAGGCGGTGCTGGCCGCGAGCGCCCCGGGCGGGCGGGTGATCGGGCTCGACCGCGACCCGGACGCCCTCGCCGCCGCGGCGGCGAGGCTGGCCGGCGAGGGCGGCCGGCTCATCACCGTGGCCGCCTCGTTCGCCGACCTGGCCCGGGTCGCCGCCGACCTGGGCGTCGACGCCGTGGACGGCGTCCTGTACGACCTCGGGGTCTCGTCGCTGCAGCTCGACGAGGCCGGCCGCGGCTTCAGCTACCGCGCCGACGCGCCCCTGGACATGCGCATGGACCCCACCCAGGGCCCCACCGCGGCCGACGTGGTCAACACCTACCCGCGGGCCGAGCTGGCCCGGGTCCTGCGGGACTACGGCGAGGAGCGCTTCGCGGGCCGCATCGCCCGGTTCGTCGACGACGCCCGCCGCCGCGCCCCCGTCCGCACCACCTCCGAGCTGGTCGAGCTGGTCAAGGCGGCGGTGCCGGCGGCGGCCAGGCGGACCGGCCCCCACCCGGCCCGGCGCACCTTCCAGGCGCTGCGGATCGAGGTCAACGGCGAGCTGGCCGCCCTGGAACAGTCCCTGCCCCAGGCGATCGACCTGCTCGCCCCGGGCGGGCGCCTGGTCGTGCTCGCCTACCACTCCCTCGAGGACCGCATCGTCAAGCGGACCCTGGCCGCCGCGGCCGCCGGCGACTACTCGCCCCCCGAGCTGCCCGAGCACGTGGTCCGCCGCACGCCCAGCCTGCGCCTGCTCACCCGCAGGCCCGAGACCCCCGGGGCCGGCGAGGTGGCCGCCAACCCGCGCGCCGAGAGCGCCAAGCTGCGCGCGGCCGAGAAGCTCGCCCCGGACAGCCCGAGCGGGGTGGCCGGCGGTCCCCACGCCGGGACGTCACGACCCGACTTCCCAGAGGGGGCAGCGTGAGCATGGCCGCAACCCGCGCGGCAAGGCCGCGCCCGACACCGCCGCTGCCCGAGCAGCCACCCGCGCGCCGGCTGCGCGCCGTCGGGGCCGTCCGGCGCGTGCCCAGGCTCCCGTTCCTGCTGCTCACCGTGGGCATCATCGTGGCCGGGGTGCTCGGCCTGGTGGCGCTGAACGTCAGCGTGAACCAGCAGGCCTTCGAGCTGGCCCGACTGGCCCGCGAGAACCGGGCCGCCGAGCAGCGCTACACCCTGCTGCAGGCCGAGGTCGACCGGCTCAAGGCCCCGGCCCGGATCGTCCGGGTGGCCACCCGGCGGGGCCTGGTCCCCGCGGGACGGCCCCGGCTGGCGACCTGGCCGGGCAGCCGCCCGGCCGGCAAGGACTCCCCGGGGGCGGCGACTTCCCCCGCCGCCCCCGGGGCGCACCAGGCCGACGACGCGTCCGCGTGGGCGCAGGACCCCTTCCCGATCAAGCCGTACCTGGCTCAACCCTGACGCCGTGTCCCCGGGGGCCACTTCCCCGGCCCCCGGGGACAGCGAACGCCAAGACGGACCTGCCGCAAGGTCCCGCATCAAGCAGCACCGTTCGGGGGGCGAACGGCCAGCAGCTGTACCCCCGCGTGCACCGAAGAGGGGGGAGCCAGTGCAGAACCAGCGCAAGAGGCGCGCGCGCTCGCCTGTTCGGCGCACGCGCCGGGCGGCCGGCGCGAACCGGCTGCTGGTGGTGCTCGGCGTGACCGTGCTCGCCTTCCTGGCGATCTCCGGCCGGCTCGTCGTCCTGCAGGTGCTTGACGCCGGCTCGCTCGACCAGGCCGCGGCAAGGCAGCGCCTGCGCGCGATCGAGCTGCCGGCCGACCGGGGCCGGGTCTTCGACCGGCACGGCGGCGACCTCGCCCTTTCGGTGGCCGCCCGCACCGTCTACGCCCAGCCCCGGCTGGTGACCGACCCGGCCGCGACCGCCCGCCGCCTGGCCCCGCTGCTGCGCCGGCCCACCGCCGAGCTGCACAGGAAGCTCGCCTCCGGCAAGCCCTGGCTCTACCTGGCCAGGAAGATCCCGGCCGCCCGGGGCGAGGCGGTCGAGCGCCTCCGGCTGCCCGGGATCGGGGTGCTGAACGACACCGTCCGCAACTACCCGTCGGGCACGGTCGCCTCCCAGGTGCTCGGGTTCGTCGGCAACGACGGCCGCGGCCTGGCCGGCGCCGAGCTGCAGTACGACTCCCTGCTGCGGGGCCGCCCCGGCCGCCTGCTGCTCGAGCAGGACCCGGCCGGCCGGCCCATCCCGCAGGGCCAGCGCTCGGTGGTGCCGGCCCAGCCCGGCACCGACGTGGTCCTCACCATCGACCAGCACCTCCAGTTCGTGGCCGAGCGCTCCCTGTTCCTGGCGGTGCGCAGGTGGCAGGCCAAGGGCGGCTCGGTGGTGGTCCTCAGCCCCTCCACCGGCGAGGTCCTGGCCATGGCCAACGTGCCCGGCTTCGACCCCAACCGGTTCGCGGCGGCCAGGCCCGACGCGATCCGCAACCGGGCGGTGGAGGACGTGTTCGAGCCCGGCTCGACCAACAAGACGATCACGGCCGCGGCCGCGCTGGAGGCCGGCATCGTCACCCCTGCCACCCGCATGCTGGTCCCGTCGCGGATCGAGCTCTGCCCCGGGGTGAAGACCTTCCGCGACTCCCACGAGCACGCCACCGAGTCGATGTCGTTCGCGGACGTGGTGGCCCAGTCGTCCAACGTCGGCACCATCAAGGTCGCCGCCCGGCTCGGCGCCCAGCGGCTGGCCAGGGCCGAGCGCGCCTTCGGCTACGGCAGGCGCACCGGCGTGGACCTGCCAGGCGAGTCCCCCGGCATCGTCACCCCGGTGCGCGACTGGCGCTGCACCGACCTGGGGGTCAACGCGATCGGCCAGGGGGTGGCGGCCACCTCCCTGCAGATGGCGGGGGTGTACGCCGCGGTCGCCAACGGCGGCGTGCTCGCGCCCCCGTCGATCCTGCGCGGCACGGTCGACCAGCGCGGGCGGTTCCAGCCGGTGGAGCGCAAGCCCGCCCGGCGGGCGGTGTCGGCCCGCACCGCCCACACCCTGACCCGCCTGCTCCAGGGCGTGGTGCAGGGCAAGGGCACCGGGACCGGGGCGGCCCTGGCCGACTGGTCGGTGGCGGGCAAGACCGGCACCGCGCGCGTACCCAACCCGAAGGGGCGCGGCTACCTCGCGGGCGCCTACATGGCCTCGTTCATCGGCTTCGCGCCCGCCCAGCGCCCGGCCGTGGTCGTCGCCGTCGTGCTCGACCAGCCGGCCAAGGCCATCTTCGGCGGGGTGGTCGCGGCCCCGGTGTTCCGCGAGGTTGCCGGCTACGCCCTGGCCCGGCTCAAGGTGCCGCCGGACCGGCCGGCACCCTCGCCCGAAGCGCGCGAGACCGGCCCGCCTGAAGCGCGCGAGGCCCGGCCGGACACGGGGCCGTCCACCGCCACCGCCACCGCCGCCGCCGCGACCGGCGGACCCGGACCCGCGCCGGCCGGGGCGGCGCCCCAGCGACGACATGAACTGTGACCCGGGCGACGCCACCGGGACATGGCGCGGATGCTAGGCTTTCGCGGGCCCACACCCTGGTGTCGGCCAGCGTTCCGCGGGGCCCGGCGTTCCCGCCGCCGGGCGCCCGGCCCTCCGATGCGGGTTCCCACGTTCATGACCTTGACGCCCAGGCGCGTCCCCCTGACCGCACTCGCCGCCGCCGTGCACGGTGCCGTCCGGGGCGTCGGCGAGCCCGCCGTCTCGGACGTCGTGCTCGACACCCGCGGGGTCACCCCTGGCGCGCTGTTCTGCTGCGTGCCCGGCGCGCGGGTGGACGGCCACGACCTGGCCCCGGTGGCGCTCTCGGCCGGCGCGGCCGCCCTGTGCGTCGAGCGGCCGCTCGACCTGGCCGCGCCCCAGCTCGTGGTCGGCTCGGTCCGGGCCGCGCTCGCGCCCCTGGCCGGCGCGTTCTTCGGCCGGCCGTCCCGCCGCCTGGACCTGGTCGGGGTCACCGGCACCAACGGCAAGACCACCACCACCTTCATGCTGGAGGCGATCTTCCGGGCCGCCGGGCTCGTCTCCGGGGTCATCGGCACGGTCGAGGTGCGCGTCGGCGAGCAGCGCCGCCCGGTCGCCCACACCACCCCGGAAGCCCCCGACCTGCAGCGGCTGCTGGCCGAGATGGCCGACAGCGGCGTGCGGGCGGCGGCCATGGAGGTGTCCAGCCACGGCCTGGCCCAGGGCCGGGTCGACCAGACCCGGTTCCGGGCCGCCGTGTTCACCAACCTCACCCAGGACCACCTCGACTACCACCTCGACCTCGAGGCGTACTTCCTGGCCAAGCGGAAGCTGTTCACCCGGGCGTTCACGGGGCTCGCGGTGGTCAACACCGACGACCCCTACGGGCGGCGCCTGGCCGGGCCGGACGGGGAGGTCCCCGTGGTCACCACGGGGACCTCCCCGGAGGCGGCCTGGCGGGCCTCGGCGGTCGACGCGTCGCTCGAGGGCAGCACGTTCCGGCTCGACAGCCCGGCCGGGTCGCGCACGGTCCGGCTCCGCCTGGCCGGCCACTTCAACGTGGCCAACGCGCTCGGCGCCCTGGCCGCGGCCGACGCCCTCGGCATCGACCTGGACGCCGGCGTGGCCGGGCTGGCCGACCTGGCCGGCGTGCCCGGCCGCTTCGAGCGGGTCGACGCCGGCCAGCCGTTCACCGTGCTGGTCGACTACGCCCACACCCCCGACTCGCTCGACAACGTCCTGCGGGCTGCCCGGGCCGTCACCGGCGAGCGGCTCATCGTCGTGTTCGGCTGCGGCGGCGACCGCGACCGGGCCAAGCGGCCGCTCATGGGGGAGATCGCCGGGCGCCTGGCCGACCTGGCCATCGTCACCTCCGACAACCCCCGCTCCGAGCCGCCGGAGGCGATCGTGGCCGAGGTGGCCGAGGGCGTCCGGCGCACCGCGGCGCCCGGCGCGTGGGCGGTCGAGGTCGACCGGCGCGCCGCGATCAGGCAGGCGCTCGCCGCGGCCGGCCCGGGCGACGCGGTGATCGTGGCCGGCAAGGGCCACGAGCAGGGCCAGGAGTTCGTTGGTGGGCAGACGATCCCGTTCGACGACCGCGCGGTGGCCGCCGAGGAGCTCGACCGCCTGGCCGGCCAGGCGAACGGGAGCGGCCCGTGATCAGCCTCACCCTGGCCGAGGTGGCCAGCGCGGCCGGGGGCGCGGTGCGCGACGCCGACCCCGGGACGCCGGTCACCGGCCTCTCCACCGACTCCCGGGAGACCGCCCCCGGCAGCCTGTTCGTGGCCCTGCCTGGCAGCCGCACCCACGGCGCCCGCTACGCCGGCCAGGCCCTCGCCGCCGGGGCCGTGGCCTGCCTGGCCCGTCCCGACGCGGTCGCCGAGGGTCCCCGGGTCGAGGTCGCCGACCCGCTCGCCGCGCTGGCCGCGGTCGCCGGTGCGGTGCGCGCCCGGTCCGGCGCCCGGGTCGTCGCGATCACCGGCTCGGTCGGCAAGACCACCACCAAGGACCTGCTCGCCGCCGTCCTGGCCACCCGCTTCGAGACCGTCGCCAACCCGGCCTCGTTCAACAACGAGGTGGGCCTGCCGCTCACCCTCGCCCGGCTGGAGCCCTCCACCGAGGCCCTGGTGGCCGAGATGGGCGCCCGCGGCCCCGGCCACATCGCCATGCTCGCCCGGCTGGCCCGCCCCGGCGTCGGCGTCGTCCTGAACGTCGGCGAGGCCCACGTCGGGCTGTACGGCTCCCGGCAGGCCATCGCCGAGGCCAAGGCCGAGCTGGTGGAGGCGCTCCCGGGCGACGGCGTGGCCGTGCTGAACGCCGACGACCCCCTGGTGGCCGCCATGGCCGCGCGGACCCCGGCCCGGGTGGTCACCTTCGGCCTGGGCGCCGGGACCGACGCCGACGTGCGCGCCGAGGGGGTGGAGCTCGACGGCCAGGGCCGGGCCGTGTTCCGGCTGGTCGCCGCGGGCGTGGGCGCCGACGTCGCCCTGCCCGTGGTGGGCGAGCACCTGGTGCCCGACGCGCTCGCCGCCGCGGCCGCCGCCGGCGTGCTCGGCATGGGCCCGGAGGAGGTCGCGGCCGGGCTCGGCAAGGCCAGCCTGTCGCCCGCGCGGATGCAGACGACCCGCCGGGCGGACGGCCTCACGGTCATCAACGACGCCTACAACGCCAACCCGACCTCGATGGCGGCCGGGCTCAAGGCGCTCGCCGCGGCGGGCGGCGGCGGCCGGCGGACCGTGGCCGTGCTCGGCGAGATGGCCGAGCTGGGCGACACCGCCCTGGCCGAGCACGACCGCATCGGCCGGCTGGTCGCCCGGCTCGGCATCGACCGCCTGGTCGGGGTGGGCGAGCTCGGCAAGGTCATCGTGCGCGCGGCCCGCATGGAGGGCATGTGGCCCGAGGAGGCCGTGGCGGCCGCCGACGCCGACGCCGCCCTGGCCGCCGTCGAGCAGGCGCTCGGCACCGGCCCGGGCGACGTGGTCCTGGTCAAGGCGAGCCGGGTGGTCGCCCTGGACCGGGTCGCCGAGCGCCTGCTCGACGGGCCGGGCGGGAGCGGCTGACGTGGTCGGCATCCTCATCGCCGCCGCCGTGGCCCTTGCCGTCGGGCTGGTCGGCACCCCGCTCGCCATCCGGACGTTCCGGCACCGGGAGCTCGGCCAGCTCATCCAGGTCGACCTGCCCGACTCCCACCAGACCAAGCGGGGCACCCCGACGATGGGGGGGACGGTGATGATCCTCGGCGCGGTGGTCGGCTACGTGATCGTCCACTTCCTCATCAGGGTGCCGTTCACCCCGGGCGGCCTCATGGTGATGATCACCATGGTCGCCCTGGGCGCGGTCGGGTTCGTCGACGACTACCTGAAGATCCGCAACCAGCGCAGCCTCGGCCTGACCAAGACGGCCAAGTTCGCCGGGCAGGCGCTGGCCGCGGTCGGGCTCGGCGTGGGCGCCTGGTACTGGGCCGACGCCTGGCGGGGCGTCTCGTTCATCCGGCCCCTGGCCGGGACCGCCCTGCCCCTCGTCCTGTTCCTGATCTGGGTCTTCCTGATCGTGTCGGCCACCTCCAACGGCGTGAACCTGACCGACGGCATGGACGGGCTCGCCTCCGGGTCGACCGTGCTGGTGGTCAGCGCCTACGTGGTGATCGCGTTCTGGCAGTTCCGCCACTCCTGCTTCGCGCCGCCCATGAACGCGGCCGGGTGCTACCGGGTCCAGTCCACCGAGTCGCTGGACCTGGCCGTGGCCGCGGCCGCGATGATGGGCGCGACCGCAGGCTTCCTGTGGTGGAACGCGCCCCCGGCCCGGATCTTCATGGGCGACACCGGCTCGCTGGCGCTCGGCGGCACCCTCGCCGCGCTCGCCCTGTTCACCAACACCCAGCTCCTGCTCGCCGTGCTCGGCGGGATCTACGTGGTGGAGACCCTGTCGGTGATCCTGCAGATCGCCTCGTTCCGCATCCTGCACCGCCGCGTGTTCAAGATGGCCCCCATCCACCTGCACTTCGAGCTGTCGGAGTGGCCCGAGTTCACCGTGATCGTGCGCTTCTGGATCCTCGCCGGGCTGGCCGTGGCCTTCGGCCTCGGCCTGTTCTACGCCGAGTTCATCGCCCAGGGGGGGACCAGTGGCTGAGCCAAGGCTGTTCTCGGAGGAAGGGTGGCCGGCGGGTCGCCTGAGGCGCGACTGGCCCGGGCGCTGCCCGCCGGAGTGGTTCTCGGGGCTGCCGGTGCTCGTGGCCGGCCTGGGCAGGTCCGGGCGGGCGGCCGCCAGGCACCTGGCCGAGTTCGGCGCCGACGTGGCCGCCTGCGACGACGCCGTCCACCTCGAGGTCGGCGACCTCGGCGCGCTCGGGGTCAAGACCCACCTCGGGCCGGGGGCCGTCGACCTGCTCGAAGGGCGCCAGCTCCTGGTCGTCGCCCCCGGCCTGCCCGAGCGCCACCCGGTGATCCAGGCCGCCCTGGCCGCCGGCATCCCGGTGTGGAGCGAGGTCGAGCTGGCCGCCCGGGTCGCCAGCTCGCCGATGGTCGGGGTCACCGGCACCAACGGCAAGACCACCACCACCGAGCTGGCCGCGGCCATGCTGGCCGCCACGGGCCTGGCCACCGTGGCGGCCGGCAACCTGGGACCGCCCCTGATCGACGCCGTCCTGGCCAAGCGGCGGCCGGACGCGGTCGTGGTCGAGCTGTCCAGCTTCCAGCTGCGCTTCTGCCACACCCTGCACCTGGCCGCCGGGGCCTGGCTGAACCTCGCCCCCGACCACCTCGACTGGCACCCGGACCTGGACGCCTACGCGGCGGCCAAGGCCCGGGTGTGGGCCAACCAGACCGCCGACGACTGGTCGCTGTACGCGGCCGACGAGCCCGAGGTGGCCGCCTGGGCCGCCCGCGCCCCCGGCCGGCTGGTGCCGTTCACCACCGGCGGGGCCGAGCCCGGCGGGCTCGGGGCCGAGGCCGGCATCGCCCTGTCCAGGATCCCCGGGCTCGAGGGCGGCCTGTGGCGGGTGGCCGCCCTGCGCCTGCCCGGCCGGCACAACCTGGCCAACGCGCTCGCCGCCTCCGGGCTGGCCCTCGCCCTCGGCGCCCACCCGGCCGCCCTGGCCAGGGCGGTGGCCGCCTTCCGGGCCGGGCCGCACCGGCTCGCCAAGGTGGCCGAGGTGCGCGGGGTGGCGTTCGTGAACGACTCCAAGGCGACCAACCCGCACGCCGCCCAGCGCGCCATCGCCGCCTTCCCCCGGGTGATCTGGGTCGCCGGGGGCCGCAACAAGGGGCTCGGGTTCGACGAGGTGGTCACCTCCGGGCTCGACCGGCTGGTCGGGGTGGTACTGCTCGGCGAGGCCGCCGGCGAGCTGGCCGACGCCCTCGAGCGGGCTGGCTTCGCCGGCCCGGTGGTGCGGGCCGCCTCCATCGGCGAGGCCGTGACGGTCGGGTTCGGCCTGGCCGAGCCGGGCGACACCGTGCTGCTCGCGCCCGCCTGCGCCAGCCAGGACATGTTCACCGACTATGCCGAGCGCGGCGACGCGTTCGCGGCCAGCGTGGCCCGGCTGGCCCAGCGGCACCGGGAGGGGGGCGGCCATGGCGCCCATCGCGGTCCCTGACGGGCCCGCCCGCGCCCTGGCCGCGCGCCGGGGGCGGCGGCCCACCCCCGCGTCCGGGTCCAGCTACTACCTGCTGCTCGCGGTGGTCGGCACGCTGCTCGCGACCGGCCTGGTGATGGTGCTGTCGTCCTCCTCGGTGATGGCGTTCGCCAGGACCGGCGACTCCTACGTCTACTTCAAGAAGCAGGCGACCTGGGCGGTGGCCGGGGTCGCGGTGATGCTGGCGGTCAGCCGGGTCGACTACCGGCGCTGGCGACGGCTCGGTGCGCCCCTGCTGGTCGTGTCGGCCGGCATGCTCGTGTTCGTGCTGGTGCACCCGAGCGCGGTCTCCGCCTACGGCTCGACCCGCTGGATCGCGGTGGGTGGGCTCACCTTCCAGCCGGCCGAGTTCGCCAAGCTCTCCCTGCTGCTGTTCTCGGCCGACGTGCTGGTCCGCAAGGAGCGTCTGTTCGGCGACGTCCGCCACCTGCTGGTGCCGGTCCTGCCGGTCATGCTCGCGCTCGCCCTGCTGGTCCTGGCCGAGCCCGACCTCGGCACCACCATGCTGCTCTGCGCGATCGCGTTCAGCCTGCTGTTCCTGGCCGGGGCGCCGGTCGCCGTGCTCACCGGGCTCGGCCTGCTCGGCCTCACCGCGGTCTTCACGACCCTGCGCGGCTACCAGCGCGCCCGGCTGACCTCGTTCCTGGACCCGGGGGCCGACTACCAGGCCGCCGGCTACCAGCTCATCCAGGGCCGCCTGGCCCTCGGCTCGGGCGGGCTGCTCGGGGTCGGCCTGGGCCAGTCGTACGCCAAGTGGTCGTTCCTGCCCAACGCCCACACCGACTTCATCTTCGCGATCATCGGCGAGGAGCTGGGTCTGGTCGGCAGCCTCGCGGTCATCGCCCTGTTCATCACCCTGGCCTACGCCGGCGTGCGGGTGGCCAGGCGTGCCCACGACTCGTTCGGCCGCTACCTGGCCGGCGGCATCACCGTCTGGATCATGGTCCAGGCCCTGGTCAACATCGGCGCGGTGGTCGGCGTGCTGCCCATCACCGGGGTGCCGCTGCCGCTGGTGTCGTCCGGAGGCTCCAGCATGCTGGTGCTCCTGGCCGCGGTCGGCATGCTGCTCAACGTCGCCAGGCAGGAGGCTTGGCGGTCGCGGGCGGCGGTGGTCGCCACGCCCGCGCCGGCCGACCGCCGCGGCCGCCGCCGTCCCGCGGCGGGCTCGCCCCGCCGCGCCCCGCCCGGCGCGCGGGCGGGCGACGGCGGTCGGCCGGCAAGGCTGCCCGCACCCGAGGGCGGGGCGCGCCAGACACCGGCCCAGAAGGCCAGGGCGGACGCGGCCCGGGCACCGGCCCGGCCCGGTCCCCAGCAAGCTTCGGGGCGGGCGTCCCATCCCCCCGGTGACCGCCGCAGGAGGTACCGACATGACACCTGACCCCAACCGCCCGCCTGCCACCCGCGCCGCCAGGCGCGGCGGCCCCCGGGTGCTCGTGGCGGCCGGGGGGACCGGTGGTCACGTCGTGCCCGGCCTGGCCCTGGCCCGCACGATCGTCGAGCGCGAGCCGGCCGCCACCGTGACCTTCGCGGGCACCTCGCGGGGGATCGAGACCAGGGTCGTGCCCGAGGCCGGCTACGCCCTCGACCTCCTGCCGGTGCTCCCCTTGTCGCGCCGGCTGTCGGTCGAGACCGTCCTCGCGCCGTTCGCCGCGCTGGCGGGCACGGTCGCCGCCTGGCGGCTGATCCGGCGGCGCCGGGTCGACGTGGTCGCCGGCATGGGCGGCTACGTCACCCTGCCCGTGGCCCTGGCCGCCCGGCTGGCCGGGGTGCCGGTCGTGCTCCACGAGCAGAACGCCGTGGCCGGCCTGGCCAACAAGCTCGCGGTCCGGGTCGCCAGCCGGGTCGCCCTCGGGGTGGCCGAGGCGGCCTCGTCGTTCCCGGCCGGCAAGACGGTGGTCGTCGGCAACCCGGTCCGGCCCGAGCTGCTCCGGCTCGACCGCGCCGCCCTGCGGGCCGAGGCCCTGGCCGCCTTCGGCCTGGAACCGGGGCGGCGCACCCTGTTGGTGTTCGGCGGCAGCCAGGGCGCCCGTCGGGTCAACCAGGCGGTGACGGCCGCCACCGCGAGCTGGCCCCACCCGTGGGGCATGCAGATCCTCCACGCCTGCGGGCGCCGGGACGAGGCCGCGGTGCGCGAGGCCTGGCAGGCGGCCAACCCCGAGGCGCGCGGCCTGGTCGTCCGGGTCACACCCTTCGTCGACCGCATGGACCTCGCCTACGCCGCCGCCGACCTCGCCCTCACCCGGGCCGGCGCCATGACCTTGGCCGAGCTGACCGTGGTCGGCATGCCGGCCGTGATGGTGCCCCTGCCCCACGCCACCAACGACCACCAGCGGGGCAACGCCCGGGCTGCCGCCGACGCCGGCGGCGCGCTGGTCGTCGAGGACGGCGACCTCGACGGCCCGGCCCTGGCCGCCGCGGTCGCCCCGCTGCTCTCCGACCCGGGCACCCTCGCCCGCATGGGCCGGGCCATGCTCTCGCTCGCCTACCCCCGGGCCGCCGAGGACATGGCCTCCCTCGTGCTCGACGCGCTGCCCGCCGGCCGCCGCCCCGCCCCGCGGCCCCTGGCCGGCGGGCGGGGGCCGCAGCCACCACCTGGCCCGAGCCCGGACCGACGGCCGGGCGCGGACCCGGACCGACGGCCGGGCACGAACGCGGACCGACGGCCGGGCGCGGACCCGGACCGACGGCCGGGCACGAACGCGGACCGGCCGCCTGCCAGGCCGAGCCCCGCCACCGACATCGCCTCCACCCAGGAGTTCGTCGGCTGGTTCCAGGGCGGCGGCGACCAGGCCGACCCCGGAGGCCGGCGGTGACCCCCGGACCCGGGAAGGCACCCCACGACGGCCCGGCGCCCGCAATCGACCTGGACGCGGCGCCCCGGCGGGTGCACCTGATCGGCGTGGGCGGCGTCGGTATGAGCGGGCTCGCGCGCCTGCTGCTGGCCCGCGGCCACGCCGTCACCGGGTCCGACCAGAAGGAGTCGGCCGCGCTCGCCACCCTGCGCCAGCTCGGGGCCGACGTCTGGGCCGGGCACGACGGGTCCCGGCTCGGCCGTCCCGACCTGGTGGTGGTCTCGACCGCGATCCGGGCCCAGAACCCCGAGCTGGTCGCGGCGGCCCTGGCCGGCGTGCCCGTGGTGCGCCGGGCCCGGCTCCTCGCCATGCTGATGGCAGGACGGACCGCGCTGGTGGTGGCCGGCACCCACGGCAAGACCACCACCACCGGGATGGCAACGGTGATCCTCCAGGAGGCCGGGTTCGACCCCTCGTTCGCCGTGGGCGGCGACTTCAAGTCGACCGGGGCCAACGCCCAGGCGGGCACGGGCCGCCACTTCGTCGCCGAGGCCGACGAGTCGGACGGCTCGTTCCTGGAGCTCTCGCCGGCGGTGGCCGTGGTCACCAACGTCGAAGCCGACCACCTCGACCACTGGGGCAGCCTCGAGGCCATCCAGGCCGGCTTCCGGCAGTTCGTCGCCCTGCTCCCGCCCGACGGCACCGCGGTGCTCTGCGCCGACGACCCCGGCGCGCTCGCCCTCGCCGGTGACGCGCCCTGCCCCGTGGTCACCTACGGCCTCGGTCCTGGCCCCGACGTGCGGGGTCCTGGCCCCGACGTGCGGGCGGCCGGCGTGGCCGCCGACGGCGCCGGCTCGCGCTTCGCCGTGACGGTCCGGGGCGAGGAGCTCGGCCAGGTCCGCCTGGTCGTGCCCGGCCGTCACATGGTCGCCAACGCGCTCGCCGCCGTCGCCGCCACCCGCGTCCTGGGCGCGCCGTTCGAGGCCGCGCAGGCCGCCCTGGCCGGCTACACCGGCGCGGCCAGGCGCTTCCACCTCCGCCACGAGCTGGGCGGCATCACCGTGGTCGACGACTACGCCCACCACCCGACCGAGGTGGCGGCCACCCTGGCCGCGGCCCGGCTCGGGCAGTGGGCCCGGGTCGTCGCGGTCTTCCAGCCCCACCTGTACTCGCGCACCCGGGCGTTCGCCAAAGAGCTCGGCCAGGCCCTGTCCGTGGCCGACGTCGTGCTGGTCACCGACGTGTACGGGGCGCGCGAGGACCCGCAGCCGGGCGTGGACGGCGCCCTGGTGGTGGCGCAGGTCCTCAAGGCCCGGCCGAGCCTGGACTGCGCCTACGTGGCCGACCGCAGCGAGCTCGCCAAGCACGTCGCCGCCGTGCTGCGCGGCGGCGACCTGCTGCTCACCCTCGGCGCGGGCGACATCACCACCCTGGCCGACGAGGTGGCCGAGCTGCTCCCGGCCAGCCCCGCGGCACGACCTGGAGCGGCCGGCCCCGCGGCGGGACCTGGAGCGGCCGGCCCCGCGGCCAGACCCGGAGCGGCCAGCCCCGCGGCCGGACCTGGAGCGCCACCCGCCCGGCCCGGCCCGGGCCGCGACCCGGAGGGTCGGGGATGAGCCTGCCCCGGAAGCGCCAGGACGCCGGCGTGGCCGGTCCCGGGCAGCCGCCCGGCCCACGGGGTGCCTCGGGGGTGCTCGGCCCGGCAGGTACCTTGGGCGTGCCCGGCCCGGTGGACGCCGCGGCCCTCGACGAGGCCTGGGCCCTGCTGTCGGCGCGCTGCCCGGGGCGGGTGCGGCGCGACTTCGCGCTGGCCCCGCTCACCACCTTCCGGCTCGGGGGGCCGGCCCGGCTGTTCCTGCGGGCCGAGTCGGTCGCCGACCTGGCCGCCCTGGCCGCGACCCTGGCCGAGCTGCCGCTGCCCCTGCTGGTCCTCGGGCGCGGCTCCAACCTGCTGGTGGCCGACGCCGGCTGGCCGGGCGTCGCGCTCCACCTCGGGCAGCGGTTCCGCGGCATCCGGGTCGAGGGCGAGGAGCTCGAGGCGGGCGCGGCCACGCCGCTGCCCAGCGTGGCGTCCCGCTCCGCGGCGGCCGGGCTCGGCGGCATCGCCTTCGCCGTGGCCATCCCGGGCAGCGTCGGCGGCGGCATCCGCATGAACGCCGGCGCCCACGGCTCGGAGCTGGCCGACCGGCTCGCCTGGGCCGAGGTGGTCCCGCTGGCCGGCCCGTCGGCGGGGGAGCCGGAGCGGATGAAGCCGGACGAGCTCGGCTTCGGCTACCGGCGCTCGGCCCTGCCCGCGGGCGCGGTGGTGACCGCGGCCCGGTTCGCGCTCCACCCGGCACCCGAGGCCGAGGTGCGGGCCGAGATCGACGAGGCGCGCCGCTGGCGGCGCGACAACCAGCCCGTCAACCAGCCGAACTGCGGCAGCGTGTTCGCCAACCCGCCCGAGATGGCCGCCGGCCGGGTGGTCGAGCAGCTCGGCTTGAAGGGAGAGCGGCGCGGGGGCGCCCGGGTCAGCGAGGTCCACGCGAACTTCATCGTGGCCACCGAGGGCGCCACCTCGGCCGACGTGCTCGCGCTGATCCGGCTCGCGCAGCGCCGCGCCCGCGACGAGCTCGGCGTCTCCCTGCGCACCGAGGTGCAGCTCGCCGGCGACTTCGACGCCCCTCCCGCCGGGCAGGCGCCCGCGGAGGGCCCACCGGGGAGCCCGGACGCTCCCGGCGACGCCCGGTCGGAGGTCGAGCGGTGACCTCGCAGCGGACCAGGGGCCGGCCGCCCGATGCGGCCGCCGGCCAGCGGGCCCCGGGACCGGCCGGGCGGGCGGCGGCCGACCGCCGCATCATCGAGCGCCGGCGCCAGGTCGCGGCCGACCGGGTCCGGCGCCGCCGGCGCCAGCTCGCCGGCGCCGTGGCCGCGGTCGTGCTCGCGGCCGGCGTGGCCAAGCTCGTCAACTCCCCGCTGTTCTCGCTCACCTCGGTCACGGTCCGGGGGACCGCCGTCCTGACCCCGGCGCAGGTCGCCGCCGCCGCCGGGGTCCGTCCTGGCCAGCCCTACCTCGCCGTCGACCCGGGCGCGATCCGCCGCCGGGTCGAGACCCTGCCCCGGGTCGCGCGAGCCGAGGTGCGCCGCGACTACCCGTCGAGCCTGCGCATCACCGTGGTCGAGCGCCGGCCCACCGCCACCATCAGCGTCGGCGGCCGCTGGTGGCGGGTGGCGGCCGACGGGACCGTGCTCGAGGTGGCCGCTGGCCGCCCGCGAGGCGTCCCGTTCGTGGCCCGCGTGCCCGTGCCCGCGGGGCTCCGCCCCGGCACCAGGCTCCCGGCCGGCGGCCCGCTCGCCAACGCCCTCACCGCGCTCGGCGGGCTCCGCCCCGAGCTGGCCAGGCTCGTCACCGGGGTCGAGGCCCGCTCCATCGACAGCCTCGAGTTCCAGCTCCGGGGCGGCTCCCGGGTCCTGTACGGGCTCGCCGAGGCGCAGCCGGCCAAGGACGCGGCAGCCCTGCTGCTGCTCGGCAAGCTCTCACGGCAAGGAAGGAAGGTGGTGCTGGTCGACGTACGAAACCCGTCCGCGCCAACGGTCACCCGGGGAAGGAACACCGAGGTAGTTGACCAGCCCCCAGGCCACCGGTAGCATCCGCCGCGACTTGAGGTTGACATAACTGTAAACCTTACGTAGAGGCTGAGGCGTCGGTACAGGGTCCCGCCGAACCGAACGCCGCCTTGGCGGTCACGGACCGCGGCGGCGGCATCGGGGAAGCGGGCACACTGGCAGCGGGGTCCCCTCGGCAATTCCCCCTTTCCCTGGTCCTCGGCGCCGGGTGGTGCGGCGGACGCGGGCTGGCCGGCGCGGTCCCGACGAGTACGACCGCGAAGGGACGAGAACGTCCGGAATCGGGCGAAGGAGGACGATCGAATGATGACGGCGCCGCAGAACTACCTGGCCGTAATCAAGGTGGTCGGGATCGGGGGCGGCGGCGTCAACGCCGTCAACCGGATGATCGAGGCAAGCCTCAAGGGCGTGGAGTTCATCGCCGTGAACACCGACGCCCAGGCCCTGCTCGCCTCCGACGCCGACGTGAAGCTCGACGTCGGCCGGGAGCTGACCCGAGGGCTCGGCGCGGGGTCCAACCCCGAGGTCGGCCGGCAGGCCGCCGACGACCACGCCGAGGAGCTCGAAGAGGTGCTCAAGGGCGCCGACATGGTGTTCGTCACCGCCGGCGAGGGGGGCGGCACCGGCACCGGGGGCGCCCCGGTGGTCGCCCGGCTGTCCAAGGCCCAGGGGGCGCTCACCATCGGCGTGGTCACCCGACCGTTCGCGTTCGAGGGCCGGCGCCGCTCGGCCCAGGCCGACCAGGGCATCGAGCGGCTCAAGGCCGAGGTCGACACCCTCATCATCATCCCCAACGACCGCCTGCTCCAGGTGGCCGAGCGGGCCACCTCGATGCTCGACGCGTTCAAGCTGGCCGACCAGGTGCTCCTCCAGGGGGTGCAGGGGATCACCGACCTGATCACCATCCCCGGCCTGATCAACCTCGACTTCGCCGACGTGCGGGCCACCATGCGCGAGGCCGGCACGGCCCTGATGGGCATCGGCCAGGCCCGCGGCGAGGACCGCGCGGTGACAGCGGCCCAGCAGGCCATCTCCTCCCCGCTGCTCGAGGCGTCGGTCGACGGGGCCAGGGGCGTGCTCCTCAACATCTCCGGCGGCAGCGACCTCGGGCTGTTCGAGGTCAACGAGGCCGCCGAGGTGATCGCCTCGGCGGCCCACCCCGACGCCAACATCATCTTCGGGGCGGTCATCGACGACGCCCTCGGCGACGAGGTCCGGGTCACCGTGATCGCGGCCGGGTTCGACCGTACCGAGGAGGCCGAGCCGGAGCCGCTCCCGCCCGTGGCCAGGCCCGCCCGGGCCGAGGAGGAGAGCGTGTGGCCGAGCGCGGGGTCCCGCCGGGTGGAGGAGCGCCGCCCGCCCGAGCCCGTGGGCCCCGGCCCCGAGCCGCCCCGCAGGCCGGTCCTGGACGCCGATGACGACCTCGACATCCCCTCCTTCCTCAAGCGCTGAGCGGGGGATGCCCGCCGCGGGGCCGGGCTGGCCGCCCGTGCTGGTCGCCGAGGACCTGCTCGAGCAGGGCGTGGTCGCGGCCTTCTCGTCCCGCGCCGGCGGGCTCGGGCGGCCCCCCCACCAGAGCCTCAACCTGGGCCTGCACGTCGGCGACGACGTGCGCACGGTGCTCGCCAACCGGCGCCGGACGGCGACCGTGCTCGGGCTGGCCGGGCTGCCCTGGGCGACCGTGCGCCAGGTCCACTCCGCGGCCGCCGTGGCCGCGTCCCGGGACCGCCTGGGCCAGGGACCGCCCGAGGCCAAGCCGGCCCTGGCCGAGGCCGACGCCCTGGTGACCGCCGAGGCCGGGCTGGTCCTCGCCGTCCTTGCCGCCGACTGCGTGCCGGTCCTGCTGGTCGACCCGGCCGGCCGGGTCGTCGCCGCGGTCCACGCCGGCTGGCGCGGCCTGGCCGCCGGGGTGGTGGAGGCTGCGGCCGCCGGGTTCACCAGGGCGGGGGGCGACCCGGCCGGCCCGGCTACGGTCGCCCTCGTCGGCCCGGCCATCGGGCCCTGCTGCTACGAGGTGGGCGCGGAGGTGCGCGGCGCGGTCGCCACCCGCTACCCGGGCGCAGCCGCCACGACCAGGGCGGGCCGGCCCTCGCTGGACCTGGCCGCGGGGACCGCCGAGGCGCTGCGGCGGTCGGGGTTCGAGCGGGTCCGGGTGGCGGGGGAGTGCACCTTCGACCATCCCGAGCGGTTCTTCTCCCACCGCCGGGACGGGGCCACGGGCCGCCAGGCCGGCCTGGTCGCCCTGGCCCCGCCGGAGGCGGGACCGCGGTGAGCACGGCCGGCGGCGCTGCCGCCGTGGCGGGCCGGGTCGAGCGCGTGCGCGAGCGCATCGCCGCCGCCGCCGAGCGGGCCGGGCGCGACCCCGCCGAGGTCACCCTCGTGGCCGTGGCCAAGCTGCAGCCGGTCGAGGCGATCCGGGCCGCCCTGGCCGCCGGCGTGGCCGACGTGGGCGAGAGCTACGCCCAGGAGCTCGAGGCCAAGGCGGCCCAGCTCGCCGGGACCGGGGTGCGCTGGCACTTCGTCGGCCGGCTGCAGCGCAACAAGGCCGGGACGGTGGTCGCCGCCGGGGCGCTGGTCCACTCGCTCGCGTCGGTGCCGGCCGCCCGCGCGCTCGGGCGCCGGGCCCATGCCAGGGGGACCGTTGCCCGGGCCCTGGTCCAGGTCGAGCTGGACGAGCGGCCGGCCGCCCACGGGGTCCGACCGGCCGAGCTGGAGGGGTTCGTGGCCGCCTGCCGGGCGGTGGAGGGGCTGGAGCTGGCCGGCCTCATGGTCATGCCGGCCGCCGCGGCCGACCCGGAGGCGTGCCGGCCCGCCTTCCGGCGCGCCGCCGAGCTGGCCAGGAGCCTGGGGCATGGCATGCGACACTTGTCGATGGGCATGACCGACGACCTGGAGGTGGCTGTTGAGGAGGGAGCGACCCTGGTCCGGGTCGGCACCGCCGTGTTCGGCCCCCGGCCGGCGCGGCGGCCCGCCGATCTCGCCTGAAGCGCGCGAGGCCGGGCCGGGACCCGGAGGGCCTCCCGCGGCCGCCGCGGCGGCCCGGGGACCCCGGGGGCGGTCCCTGCGCCCCGCCACCCGCGGCCCGGGGACGCCGGGGGCGGCCCCTGCGTCCCGCCACCGGCGGCCGAGCCTCGCCACCCGCGGCCCGGCGCCGGCCCGTCACCCGGACGAAGGGAGCGAACCGGCACTCCCGTGGCGGCGCACCACCAAGTTCGTCATGCTCGGGCGGAATCCATGGTTTGCTAGTCGATGACTGCGGTGGTTGAAACCCGGCAGCTCGGTACACACTGGGGCGGATCGGACCGTCGGTTCGGAGTGCGTCCCTCGTCGGTTCGGAGTTTGCCCCTTCGAGGACGTAGGATCTCAACGCAAGGTAGGTGAGGTGCGTGCCCGGGGCGTTCAAGAAGAGCTTGGTATGGCTTGGGCTGGTCGAACCGGAAGAAGAGGAGGAATTGGCCGATGTGGTGGAATCGGCGGGGGGAAGGGCGCCGGCCGGGTCGGCGTCCATCCGGCGCGTGCGCGAGGAGCCGCTCGACCCTCGACGGCGCGACGGCGTCCGGCTCGAGGAGCCGGTCGAAGCGGTGATCCGCCCGATCCCGACAGCAGCCGCCGGCAAGGTGCACCTCATCGAGCCGTCCGGCTTCAACGACGCGGAGGAGATCGGCGAGAAGTTCAAGGCGGACATCCCGGTAATTGTTAATCTTCAAGCGATGGAGGCAGATACAGCCAAACGACTTATCGATTTCGCGGCCGGGCTGACGTTCGGGCTCGACGGACGCATCCAGCGCGTGGCCGACAAGGTGTTCCTGCTCACGCCGGCCAATGTCGAGGTCTCGGCCGAGGAGCGGCGCCGCCTGCAGGAACGCGGCTTCTTCAACCAGGCATGACCAAGTGAACCTGCTACTTTTCCTCCTGTCCCTGCTGCTGTCGCTGTACTGGCTTGTCCTTCTCGGCCGCATCGTGTTCGACTTCATCATCTCGTTGAACGGCGGCCGGGGGCTCCAGGGTATGGCGATCCTCTACGGAATCCTGTATGACCTGACCGAACCTGTCCTCCGTCCGATCCGGCGACTCCTTCCCCCACTGCGAGTCGGTGCAGTAGCCCTCGATCTCTCTCCGTTCATCGTGTTCGTGCTGATCGCCCTGTTGAGAAGCGTGGTGAGTTAGCAGGTAGGCAGCCCAACAACGACGATCGAGCGGTGCTCGGTTACAATGACCGATCACTTGCAGCAAGGAGCCACAGATGCCGCCACTGACGCCGTTGGACATCCAACATAAGGAATTCACCAAGGCCATGCGTGGCTACGCCATGCACGAGGTGGATACCTTCCTCGACCAGGTCACCGAGGAGTTCACCCGGCTCCAGGACGAGGTCGGCCGGCTTCGCGAGCAGGCCGCGAACGGAGGGATGACGGCGGCGCCGCCGTCCCCGCCACCGTCCGTCGCGTCGGCGCCGGCCCCCATGCCCCAGGCCGAGCCTCGGGCCGGGGAAGAGGCCATCGCCCGGGCCCTGGTGATGGCGCAGCGCATGGCGGACCAGACCGTCGAGGAGGCCAAGTCCAAGGCCAAGTCGATGGTGACCGAGTCCGAGGCGCGCTCGAAGAACATGACCGAGCAGGCCCAGATGCGCGCCCGCGAGGTCACCGAGGCCGCCCAGATGCGCGCCCGCGAGGTCACCGAGGCCGCCCAGGTGCGCGCCCGCGAGGTGACCGAGACCGCCCAGGCCCGCGCCCGCGAGCTGACCGAGGGGCTCGAGACCCGCTACAAGGAGCGCATCCAGTCGGCCGAGGCGCGCGCCCGCGTGGCCGAGGAGCAGGCCCGCATGCAGATCGCCCAGGCGACCGAGCAGGTGGCCCGCCGCCGGCAGGAGCTCGAGAGCTCCATCGAGGCGCTGCGCGCCTTCGAGCGCGACTACCGGGCCCGCCTCCGCGGCTTCGTGGAGGGGCAGCTCAAGGCCCTGGAGGACGCGGCCCCGTCCGGTCCGGTGGCCCCGAACCCGCCGCCCGGGCTCGGGGGCAACAACTCGCGGCCGCTGCCCGGCAGCGACGACCTTCCGGCCCTGCCCACCGGCGCCAGGCAGACCAACTCCTACCAGGCCCTGCGCGAGGGCGACCAGCTCGGCCACAACGGCCGCGACCGGGTGGACCGCCTGCGCCACGACGACTGACAGCGCAGGCCCCACCGGCCTTCCCCTGACGCCCGGCTGTGATCGTCGCCGCCGTGCTGGCCATGGCGGTCGCCATCGGGTTGCTCGCCATGTCGCTGTTCCGGGCTGACGGGCTGGCCTTCGTCTGGTGGTCGCTGGCCGCCGACGCCGTCGCCGTGGTGTTGCTCGTGCGCGCGCTTGTCCGGCGCGGCAGCCGGAGCTGACGGGCAGCTCTGGCGGCGACCCCCTGGTCGGGCTGATGCCGCCGCAACTGGTCAGCGGCCGGGGTGCGAGCCCCGGACGCGCCTGGGGCGGTCGGCCAGCCGGACCACGAAGCGCACGCTCGTCCAGGTCGTGTCGATGGCGGCCACCTTGGCTCCTGGCGGCCTCTCAGCGGTGGTCGTGACCGTCCAGCCGGGACAGCATGGCGACCGCGCGCCGCTCGGCGGCCCGCTCGAACGGGTTGCGCCGGTAGCCGGCCAGGCTCGTGAGCAGGTAGGCCGGGTAGAACAGCGGCCCCCAGCGCTCGTGCTGGCGGACGTGGCCGAGCTCGTGCGCGAGCACGTGGTCGCCGAGCCGCTCGGTGGGCACGATCACGTGCCCGAGGGTGATCGCGCTGAACCCCCGCTTGGTCAGGAACCAGGCCAGCCCCCTGCTGCCGCCCTCGCACAGCAGCACCCCCCGCCAGCGCACCGGCCGGGCGCCGGCCGTCAACGCCCCGACCAGCCCGACCAGGCTGTTCGGGGCCGCCCACACATACCCCCACCACGGCCGGGCGTCGGGCAGGAGCCTCCCGATGCCGTCCTCACGTCCCCGCACGCCCGCCTCCTCGCCGCGCCGCCCATGGCCGGCACGGCAACGCGCTCGACCGACCCACGGCCGCAGCCACCCACGGCCGGCACGGCAACGCGCTCGACCGACCCACGGCCGCGGCCACCCACGGCCGCGGTTACGCGCGCGGCCGTGGCCGGAGCCAGATCCGCACCGGCTGCCCGTCCAGCTCCACCCGCGCATCGTAGCCGTCGCCCTGGGGCGCCCGGTGCAGCGAGGCGGCCAGGGTCTCGCCGAGCACGTACTCCTGGTGGTCGTGGAGCGCGCGGGCCACCTCTCCCTCGGCCTTGACGGCGAGGTCGATGCGGTCGTCGACCGCCAGCCCGGACGACTTGCGCAGGTCCTGGACGGCCCGGACCACGTCCCTGGCCAGCCCCTCCCGGCGCAGCTCCGGGGGGATGTCGAGGTCGAGGGCGACGCTGGCGGCCCCGTCGCGGACGACCCGCCAGCCGACCACCGGCTCCTCGGTCACGCCGACCTCCTCCGGCCCGAGCCGCACCGGGCCGGAGCCGGGCAGGTCGACCTCGACCGGCTCGCCGGCCAGCAGCCCGGGGGCGAGCGCGCCGGCGTCGGCCGCGCGCACCGCCGCGGCGACCGCCTGGGCCTGCTTGCCGAACCGCGGCCCGAGCGCGCGGAAGTTGGGCGTCAGCCGGTACGCGACCAGCCCGGCCGCACCGCCCGAGGCCCCGCCGGTAGCGGCACGCGAGGCCGCACCGCCCGAGGCCCCGCCTCCCGAGGCACGCGAGGCCGCACCGCCCGAGGCCCCGCCGGTGGCGGCACGCGAGGCCTCGGCGAGCTCGACCCGCTTCACGTTCAGCTCGGCGGCGACCAGCCCGAGCAGCGGCTCGACCGCCGGGCGGACGGCCGGGTCCACGCTGACCAGGGCCCGGGCCAGCGGCTGGCGCACCTTCACCCGCGCCTCGGTGCGGGCCTGGCGTCCGAGCCCGACCAGCCGGCGCGCCTCGGCCATGGCGGCCAGCAGGTCGGCGTCGCCCTCGGCCGGCCGGTCCGCCGGCCAGCTCTCCAGGTGGACCGAGTCGTAGGCGTCCGGGTCGACCGCGACCACCAGTCCCTGCCAGAGCTCCTCGGCCACGAACGGCGCGTACGGGGCCAGCAGCAGGGCCGTGGTGCGCAGGCAGGTCCACAGGGTCCGGAAGGCGGCCGCACCCTCGGCCCCGGCTCCGGCCCCGCGCCAGAAGCGGCGCCGCGACAGGCGCACGTACCAGTTGGACAGGTCGTCCACGAGCGCCGACAGCCGGCGCGCGGCCGCGGTGGCGTCGTAGGCGTCCAGGTCGGCGGTGACCCCGGCCACGGTCTCCCGCAGCCTGGCCAGCGCCCAGCGGTCGAGCGGGCCCGCCTCGCCCTGCTCCGGCGCCCTGGGGTCGAACCCTTCCAGCCGGGCGTAGAGGGTGAAGAAGGCGTAGGTGTTCCACAGGGTGAGGAAGAACGACCGGGTGACCTCCTCGAGCGCCTCGGGCGACAGCCGCCGCGACACCCAGGGCGAGCCCGTGGCGAGCATGAACCAGCGCAGCGGGTCCGCCCCGTAACGGTCGAGCAGGTCGAACGGGTCGAGCACGTTGCCGAGGCTCTTGGACATCTTGCGCCCGTCCCGGTCCACGATGTGCCCGAGGCAGACCACGTTGCGGTAGGGCGACCGGTCGAACAGCAGCGTGCTCACGGCCAGCAGCGAGTAGAACCAGCCGCGGGTCTGGTCGATCGCCTCGGAGATGAAGTCGGCCGGGAACGCCCGCTCCAGCTCCCTGGTGCCCATGTGCGGGTGGCCCCACTGGGCGAAGGGCATGGAGCCGGAGTCGAACCAGGCGTCGATCACGTCGGGCACGCGGCGCGCCTCCAGGCCGCACACCGGGCAGGCGAACGCCACCTCGTCGACGTAGGGCCGGTGCGGGTCGAGCCCGGACAGGTCCTGGCCCGCCCTGGCCGACAGGCCGGCCAGGCTCTCGACCGCGGTGACGTGGCCCTCGCCGCAGCGCCAGAGCGGCAGTGGCGTGCCCCAGTAGCGGGCCCGGGACAGGGCCCAGTCCACGTTGTTGGCCAGCCAGTCGCCGAAGCGGCCGTCACGGATGTGCTCCGGCCGCCAGCCGACCTGCGCGTTCTCGGCCAGCATGCGGTCGACCACCGCCGTGGTGCGCGCGTACCAGGAGGTGAGCGCGTAGTACAGCAGCGGCGTCCTGCAGCGCCAGCAGTGCGGGTAGTCGTGGCGGTAGGTCTCCTCCCGCCACAGCGCCCCGTCCGCCCAGAGCCGCTCGATGATCACCGGGTCGGCCGCCTTCACGTGCAGTTCCGAGAGGTCTCCGGTGCCCTTGACGAACCTGCCCTCCCGGTCGACCGGGTGCAGCACGGGCAGCCCCTCGCGCCGGCCCACCTCGAGGTCCTCGGCCCCGTACGCGGGGGCGATGTGGACCAGCCCGGTGCCCTCGGTGGTGGCGACGTAGTCGGCCGTGACCACCCGCCAGGCGCGCGCGGCGCCCTCGGGGGCCACCTCGACCAGCTCGAACGGCCGCAGGTAGGTGGTGCCGGCCAGCTCCTCGACGGGAACCCGGCGCAGCACGCGGGCGCCCTCGCCGACCACCTCGGCGACGCGGGCCTCGGCCAGCACCATCCGGTAGGTGCCGCCGCCCGGCCCGGCTGCCTCGACGAGCACGTAGTCGATCCCTGGGCCGGCCGCCACGGCCGCGTTCGACACCAGCGTCCACGGCGTGGTCGTCCACACCAGCAGCCCGGCCCGCTCCTCGGCCAGCCGTCCCGAGGTCGCCGGGAACAGCACGTACACCGAGGGGTCGTCGACCTCCCGGTAGGCGTCGTCCAGCCCGAGCTCGGCGTCGGACAGCCCGGTGCCGCAGCGCGGGCAGTAGGGGACCACCTTGTAGTCCTCGAACAGCAGGTCGCGGCGGTGCAGCTCGGCCAGCGCCCACCACACCGACTGGACGTAGGACGAGTCCATCGTGCGGTAGGCCTGGCCGGTGTCGATCCAGAAGCCGATCCGCTCGGTCAGGTCCTCGAACACGTCGACGTAGCGCTCGACCGACTCCCGGCAGCGGGCGTTGAACGCCTCGATGCCGTACGCCTCGATGTCCCGCTTGTGGGTGAGGCCGAGCTCCTTCTCCACCTCCAGCTCGACCGGCAGCCCGTGGCAGTCCCAGCCGCCCTTGCGGTCGGCCCGGTAGCCGCGCATCGTCTTGAACCTCGGGAACAGGTCCTTGAAGACGCGGGCCTCGACGTGGTGCACGCCGGGCCGGCCGTTGGCGGTCGGAGGGCCCTCGTAGAAGACGAACGGCTCGGCGCCCGCCCGCTGGTCCAGGGAGCGCTCGAAGACCTTGCGCTCGCGCCACAGGGCGAGCACCCGCCGGTCCAGGGCGGGCAGGTCGAGCTGGGGGTCGACTTCGGGGAACTGTCCCATCGGTGGTCTCCTCCGCGGTCACGTCGCCGGTGTCTCGCGAAGGGACGAGGCCGTGCGGCCCCGCGGTACCACCCCTCTTGCCGGCCTGTCCCCGCGCCCGAGGACGCGGGACCACGCCGGCCCCTCACGGCCACCCGTGGGGATGGCCTCCCGCTGTCACGGGCGGGCCCGGCTGCGTCTACTTGGCGGCCCGGTCGCTCGACCGGGGCCGTTCGGGCAGCGGCTCGGGGAGGATCTTCGCGGGCGCCGTGCCACCGGGCTTCCACCGTCCCCGGCTCGCTGGCGGCCGTGCGCCCGCTACTCGTTCCCGTCGTCGCCTGTAGGGCCAAGTGTACCGTCCCGGGCAACCGGGCTGCCCACGCCGCCGCCGACGGCCAGGCCGCGCCGACCACGACGCCCCGCCTGGCGGATACCCGGGCGACCTCCCCGCCCGCACGCCGGGCCGCCGGTACAATGCGCTGTCACGACCAGGCCGGCTCGACCCGGGTCGGGCCGGCGGCCGGCCCTCGCCGGCCGGCGGCCCGACCGGGCCCTGGCCGACGCCGGCCGGGGAACGGGAGGAGCCGCCATGGCACGCAACAAGCAGCCCAGGGCTGCCTCCGGCCCGGCCCAGGGTGGTCCCGAGCCCGGGGCCACCGTGGCCGAGGACGCCTTGGAGCGCTACCGCGAGCGGCTGCAGGCCGAGCTCGACGAGCTGACCGTCCAGGCCGAGGAGCTCGAGCAGGCGGCCAACGCCAACACCCCCGAGGGGTCGGGCGAGGTCGGCTTCGACGAGGAGTTCTCCGACGCCGGCTCCTACACCTTCGAGCGCGAGCGCGACCTGTCGCTGTCCAACAACGCCAGGGACCTGATCGAGAAGATCCGGCACGCCCTCTCCCGGATCGACCGCGGGACCTTCGGCCGCTGCGAGACGTGCGGCAACCCGATCGAGCCCGACCGCCTGGACGCGCTCCCGTACGCCACCCTCTGCCTGGCCGACGCGCGGCGCCAGGTGCGGCTGCGGTGATGAGGGGGACGGCCGGGCGGCTCGCCCTCGTCTACGGCACCGCCGCGCTGATCGTGGCGGTCGACCAGCTCACCAAGCTCGTGGTCGTGCGCACCCTGGCCGGCCGGCCGCCGCTCCGGCTGGTCGGCAGCTTCGTCGACCTGCGCTACACCACCAACTCCGGGGGCGCCTTCTCGCTGTTCACCGGCGCCCCGTACTTCTTCGCGGTGATGGCGGCGGTGGTCACGGTCGCGATCATGTGGAGCGCGCGCCGGGCCAGGGGCCGGCCGGTGCTGCTCGCGCTCGGGCTGCTGCTCGGCGGCGCCATCGGCAACCTGCTCGACCGCCTGTTCCGCGGCGACGTCCCCCTGCGGGGCGAGGTGGTCGACTTCGTCAAGGTCGGGCCGTGGCCGGTGTTCAACGTGGCCGACTCCTGCATCGTGATCGGCGGGCTGCTGCTCGCGTTCCTGCTCGGCCGCGCCGAGCCGGCCGGCCAGGAGGGCGGCGACCGGGGCCCGGCCGCCGCCGACGCCGGCGACGTCGGCACCGGCGCCGGCCCGCGCTCCACCCCCCGGGCGTGAGCCCCGACCGCACCGGGCCGGTGCCCTCCGGGAGCGCCGGGCGGCGGCTGGACGAGGTGGTGGCCGAGCTCGCGGGCGTGTCGCGCGCGACCGCCGCCCGCTGGGCGGGCGGCGGCCGGGTCCTGGTCGACGGCCGGCCCCGCCCCAAGTCGCACCGGCTCCACGGCGGGGAGGTCCTGGCCTGGGACCCACCCCCCGCGCCCGAGGCCGGCCCGCCGGCCGGCGAGGCCGTGCCGCTCGCGGTCCGCTGGGAGGACGAGCACCTTCTGGTGGTGGCCAAGCCGGCCGGGCTGGTCGTCCACCCCGCCCCCGGGCACCCCGCCGGGACCCTGGTCAACGCCCTGCTCGGCCGGGCCGCACCGGCTTCGGGCGAGGTGGCCGGCACCGGCCTGTCGGCGGCGGGCGGGAGCGACCGGCCGGGGATCGTCCACCGCCTCGACAAGGACACCTCCGGGCTGCTCGTGGTGGCCAAGGACGACGCGACCCACCTCGCGCTCGCCCGGGAGCTCGCCGCCCACCGGGTCGAGCGGGCCTACCTGGCGCTAGTCCAGGGCCACCTGGCCGCGGGCAGCGGGACCGTTGACGCGCCGGTCGGCCGCCACCCGCGCGACCGCAAGCGCATGGCGGTGGTGGCCTCGGGCCGGCGGGCGGTCACCCACTGGCAGGTCGAGGAACGGCTGCGGGCCGCCGACCTGACCGAGGCCCGGCTCGAGACCGGCCGCACCCACCAGATCCGGGTCCACCTGGCCCACCTGCGCCACCCTGTCGCCGGCGACCGCGCCTACGGCGCCGACCCGGCGCTGGCGGCCAGGCTCGGCCTCGGCCGCCCGTTCCTGCACGCCTGGCGGCTGGCGTTCCAGCACCCGGCGACCGGCGAGGAGGTGACGGTCACCGACCCCCTGCCCGACGAGCTCGAGGCCGTCCTCGACCGGCTCCGCCAGGGCGGCTGAGCACCCCGGGATTCCGTACTCCTGTGACCTGCCACTTCCTGCCAAAACCCTTGCGCCGCAAGGGCTTCAGCCCTCGCGGGACCGTTGCCACCCCCCCGCGCGGCGTGTAAGCTCCGGCCGTACTTACAGCCGTGTAATTTGTCCACAAGCTGCTCTACGCTGTGGACGGACCTGTGCACGAACGTCGCCACACGCGGCGGCCACGAGTTGGGTGGGGGAGTGAGTACCGTGCCGGACAGCTTCGCCCACCTCCACGTCCACACCGAGTACTCGATGCTGGACGGGGCCGCCCGGATCGACGACCTGTTCGCCGAGGCGGCCCGCATGGGCATGCCGGCCCTGGCAATGACCGACCACGGCTTCCTGTTCGGCGCGGTCGACTTCTACCAGGCCGGCAAGAGGCACGGCGTCAAGCCCATCCTGGGCGCCGAGGCCTACCTCGCCCCCGGGTCCCGGTTCGAGAAGCAGCGGCGCGACACCGCCGAGCCCTACACCCACCTCACGCTGCTGGCCGAGAACCAGACCGGCTACCACAACCTGCTCCGGCTGGTCTCCCAGGCCTCCATCGAGGGCTTCTTCTACAAGCCGCGCATGGACCGCGAGCTGCTCGCCCGCCACCACGAGGGCGTCATCGCGACCTCCGGCTGCCTCGGCGGCGAGGCCTGCCAGCGCCTGCTCAAGGGCGACCAGGCCGGCGCCAAGGCGGTGCTGGCCGAGTTCCGCGACCTGTTCGGGCCCGACAACTACTTCGTCGAGCTGATGGACCACGGCCTGCCCGAGGACAAGCGGGTCAACCCCGAGCTGGTCGCCTGCGCCCGCGACCTCGGCATCCCGCTGCTCGCCACCAACGACCTGCACTACACCCGCAAGGCCGACGCGGTCCCCCACGAGGTGCTGCTCTGCATCCAGACCGGCGCCGTGCTGGCCGACCCCAAGCGGTTCAAGTTCGACGCCGAAGAATTCTACCTCAAGTCCCCGGCGGAGATGCGCTCGCTGTTCGCCGACTTCCCGGACGCGTGCGACCACACGCTGGCGGTGGCTGAACGCTGCGACGTCGAGCTGCGCTTCGGTGGCAACCACCTGCCCGAGTTCGACGTGCCCGAGGGCCACACCCTCGAGTCGTGGCTGCGGGAGGAGACCATGCGGGGGGCGGCCTGGCGCTACGGCGACCCGCTGCCCAGGGCCGCGCAGGAGCGGCTCGACTACGAGCTGTCGGTCATCAACCACCTCGGCTTCGCCGGCTACTTCCTGATCGTGGCCGACCTGTGCCGCCACGCCCGGGAGCACGGCATCCGGGTCGGTCCCGGGCGGGGCAGCGCGGCCGGCTCCTGCGTGTCGTACTGCCTGCGCATCACCGAGCTCGACCCGATCGCCTACGGGCTGATGTTCGAGCGCTTCCTGAACCCCGAGCGCCGCGAGATGCCCGACATCGACATGGACTTCGACGAGCGCCGGCGCGGCGACATGATCCGCTACGCGACCGAGAAGTACGGCGAGGACCACGTCGCCCAGATCGTCACCTTCTCCACCATCAAGGCCAAGCAGGCCATCCGCGACTCGGCCCGGGTGCTCGGCTACCCGTACAAGCTGGGCGACGACCTGGCCAAGATGATGCCCCCGCCGGTCCTGGGCAAGGAGTTCCCGCTCGCCGAGGCCTACAGGCTCTCGGGCGACCTGCGGGCGGCCAGGGAGAACGACCCCGACGCCCGCAAGGTGCTCGACACCGCCGAGGGTCTGGAGGGGCTGCGCCGGCAGTGGGGCGTGCACGCCGCCGCGGTGGTGATCTCGCGCGTCCCCCTCATCGAGGCCGCGCCGGTCATGAAGCGAGAGGCCGACGGGGCGATCATCACCCAGTACGAGATGAACGGGGTCGCCAAGCTCGGGCTGCTCAAGATGGACTTCCTGGGCCTGCGCAACCTCACCGTGCTCGACGACACCCTGAGGCACCTGCGGGCGGCCGGGGCCGAGCTCGATCTCGGCACCCTCCCCCAGGACGACCAGGCCACCTTCCAGATGCTGCAGGCCGGGGACTCCGACGGGGTGTTCCAGATGGAGTCGGAAGGCATGCGCCGCCTGCTCCGCCAGCTCCGCCCCGACCGCTTCGAGGACATCGTCGCCCTGATCGCCCTGTACCGGCCGGGGCCGATCGAGCAGATCCCCACCTACATCGCGGGCAAGCACGACCCCAGCAAGGTCGCCTACCTGCACCCGCTGCTCGAGGAGATCACCGCCGACACCTACGGGGTGATGGTCTACCAGGAGCAGATCATCACGCTGCTGCAGAGGGTGGCCGGCTACTCGGCCGGCGAGGCCGACATCGTCCGCAAGGCGATCGGCAAGAAGATCGAGGCCCTCATGCGCAAGGAGGAGCCTCGCTTCCTGGCCGGCTGCCAGGACAAGGGCCTGACCGCGGAGCAGGCCAGGACGCTCTGGCGGCTCATCCAGCCGTTCGCCGGCTACTCGTTCAACCGGGCCCACGCGGCCGGCTACGGCCTGGTCGCCTGGCAGACCGCCTACCTCAAGGCGCACCATCCCGTCGAGTACATGGCGGCGCTGCTCACCAGCGTCAAGGACGACAAGGACGCGCGGCCCAAGTACCTCGGCTCCTGCCGCCGCATGGGCATCACCGTGCTGCCGCCCGACGTCAACGACTCCGACTCCGACTTCACCCCCGCCGGGGCCCGGGCGGCGCCCGGGCCGGGCGCCCCGGCCGAGAGCCCGCCCGCTGCAGCGAGCGGGCGGGGCCGGGCCATCCGGTACGGCCTGTCGGCCGTCCGCAACGTCGGCGAGCAGGTCGTGCAGGCCATCATCGCGGCCAGGCGCGACAAGGGCAGCTTCACCGACTTCTTCGACTTCTGCGACAAGGTCGACGCCGGCGTGCTGAACAAGCGGGTGGTCGAGTCGCTGATCAAAGCGGGCGCGTTCGACTCGCTCGGCCATCCCCGCAGGGCCCTGATCGAGCAGTACGAGGACCACATCGACCAGGTCCTGAGCCGTAAGCGGGCCGAGGCGGCCGGACAGTTCTCCTTCTTCGACCTCGGCGAGACCGACGTGCCCGTGCCCCGGCCCACCCTCGGCCAGGACGACTGGGACAAGGCGCAGCGGCTCGCCTTCGAGAAGGAGATGCTCGGCCAGTACGTCTCCGACCACCCCCTGCTCGGGCTCGAGCGGGTGCTCGCGGCCGCGGCCGACACGAGCCTGGCCGTGCTCGCCGAGCGCGCCGACGGCGCGATGGTGACGGTCGCCGGGATCCTGGCCAAGCTGACCAAGAAGTTCACCAAGCGGGGCGAGACCTACGTCGTGGCCGACCTGGAGGACCTCGACGGGACGGCCGAGTGCATCTTCTTCCCCCAGACCTACCAGCAGCACCAGGGCCTGCTCGCCCAGGACGCCGTGGTGGTGGTCAGGGCCCGGGTGGACGCCCGCGACGAGACCCCGAAGCTGATCGCGGTCGAGGTCAAGCCGCCCAACCTGAGCGACCCGGGGACCGACCCGGTCGTGCTCAACCTGGAGGCGCGCGCCTGCGACGACGGCACGGTGAACCGGCTCAAGCGCATCCTCGGCTCCCACCACGGCAAGGCGCCCGTGCACCTGCAGATCCGCGGCGCCCGCTCGACCATGATCGTCCGCCTCGGCGACCAGTTCCGGGTCGACCCCCGCAACGGCCTCTACGCCGAGATCAAGGCCGAGCTCGGTCCCGACGCGCTGCTGGCCTGAGACGGGCGCGTCACCCCGTGGAGCGGGACCGGCCGCCGCGGCGGGAACCGGGGGCTCGGTCGGGAGGGGCGTGCCCGGCTGCCGGCAGGTCCCGTTCACTCGCCCGCCGGGCCCGGGTCAGTTCAACGAGAACGGGCCGGTCATGCGGGCGGGGCCGGCCGCCTGCAGCCGCTCCAGGAGGGCGAGCTCGCGGCGGAGCAGGATGGTCGCGGCCCGCAGCCGCTCGGCGGCGGTGGGGGCGATCAGCAGCCGCTGCTTGTCGGCCACGTCGACCTGCAGGCCGGCGGCGACGAAGTAGGAGGCGGGCACCGGGTCGGCCGGGACCTCGAGCTCGCCGGCGCCCTCCCCGGCCAGCTCGAGCACGGCCCGTCCGGGTAGGGCCGGACCTCCCTGACCTCGGCCAGGCAGCCGGCCGGATGGTAGGTGGCCGCGCCGCCGACCTCGAGCCCCTCGACGATCGCGACCACGCCGAAGCGCCGGTCGCCGTGGAGGATGCGGGCGAACATCTCCCGGTAGCGCTCCTCGAACACGTGGAGCGGGATCGGCAGGCCCGGGTAGAGCACGGTGGACAGCGGGAAGAGTGGGAGTTCCACGACCAGCCTCCCAGCGAGAGGATCCTGCCCTCCATGGTAGTGGCCCGCCCCCGGCCCGTCGCGCCGGACACGAGCCCGGGGCTGTGGAAACCGGCTTCGCCCCCTCACCGGCACTGCGGTACCTTGGGCCCTCGTCGGGCCGGTCGCGCACACGGCCGGCCCACACGCCAACGTCTGCCCACCCGGCTGGAGCCTGCCCGTGCTGCCCCTGATCGACCTGCGAGGCTCGGACCGTGACCCGGCCGGCCTGCTGCCGCGCGCCCCCGCCGCCGACGTGGCCGCCGCCCGGGCCAGCGTCCGCGCGCTCGTCGACGACGTCGCCGCCCGCGGCGATGAGGCAGTGTCCGAGGCGGCCCGCCGCTTCGACCAGGTCGACACCCCGCCTGCCCGGTGGCGGGCCACCGGGCAGGAGCTGGCAGCGGCCGAGCGGGCCCTCGACCCCGCGGTGCGCGCCGCCCTGCGCGACGCGGCCGAACGGGTCCGCGCCTTCCACCAGGCCCAGCGGCCCTCCCCGGTCACCTTCACCGCCAGGACCGGCGTGCGCCTGGTGCAGCGCTTCGAGCCGCTCGGGCGGGCCGGGGTGTACGTGCCCGGCGGCCTCGGCGCCTACCCGTCCAGCGTGGTCATGAACGTCGTCCCAGCCCAGGCCGCCGGGGTGGGCACGGTCGCGCTGGCCACCCCGCCCGGTCCGGGTGGCCGCGGCCACCCGGCCGTGCTGGGCGCCGCCGCGCTGCTCGGGGTCGACGAGGTCTGGCTGCTCGGCGGCGCCCAGGCGGTCGCCGCCCTGGCCCTGGGCACGGCCACCCTGCCCGCCACCGACTCGGTGACCGGGCCGGGCAACCTCTATGTCGCCCTGGCCAAGCAGGAGGTGGCCAGCCGCGTCCGCACCGACGCCTTCGCCGGCCCGACCGAGATCGCCGTGCTCGCCGACGCCACCGCCGACCCCGGGCACGTCGCCGCCGACCTGGTCGCCCAGGCCGAGCACGACCCGCTGGCCGCGTGCCTGCTGGTCACCGACGACCCGGCCGTCTGGAAGGCGGTCGAGCCCGTCCTGGCGGCGGAGGTGGCGGCCACCGCCCACCGGGAGCGGGTCAAGGCGGCCTTCGCCGGGCAGTCGGCGGTGGTGCTCTGCGACGACCGGGCCGCCATGCTCCGGGTCGCCGAGGCGTTCGCCCCCGAGCACCTCGAGCTGCTGGTCGCCGACGCCGGCGAGCTGGCCGCGCGGGTCCGCAACGCCGGTGCGGTCTTCGTCGGCCCGTGGACGCCGGTGTCGCTCGGCGACTACGCGGCCGGCACCAACCACGTGCTGCCGACCGCCGGCACCGCCCGGTTCTCGGCCGGCCTGTCCACCCTGGACTTCCTCCGCCCGGTGCAGGTGGCCGAGTTCGACCGCGACGCGCTGGCCGTGGCCGCGCCCACGGTGGCCGCCCTGGCCCGGGCCGAGGACCTGCCCGCCCACGGCCGGGCCGTCCAGGTCCGGCTCGGCGGGCGTCCGGGGTCGGCCGAGGGGAGCCCCCGCCCTGCGCGCGAGGAGCCCAGCCCCCCTTCCGCACGTCAGGAGCCCGGCTCCCCTTCCCCCTCCCCCTTACGCGTCGAGGAGCCCGGTTCCCCTCCGCGCGTCAGGAGCTCGACTCCCTACGAGCGCCAGGAACCCAGCTCCACCTCGGGAGGCGCCATGACCATGCCAGGCAGCCCGGCCAGCCGCGGCGTGCTCGCCACGGCCGACCCCGCCCGCTCGGACCCCGACCGGCCCGTCACCGCCCGGATGCCGGTCGCCGCCGGCCGCGTCCGCGTGCGCGACGACCTCGCCGGCCTCGCCCCCTACGGCGCGCCCCAGCTCGACGTGCCGGTGCGACTGAACACCAACGAGACGCCCTGGCCGGTGCCCCAGGCGGTGCTCGACGACCTGGCCGAGGCCGTGCGCCACCTCGAGCTGCACCGCTATCCCGACCGCGAGGCGACCGAGCTGCGCGAGGCGCTCGCGCTGCATGCCGGGCACGGGTTCGAGGGGACCTGGGCCGCCAACGGCTCCAACGAGGTGCTGCAGCAGCTCCTCATGGCGTTCGCCGGGCCGGGCCGCACCGCCCTGGTGGTCGAGCCGACCTACGCGATGCACTCGCTGCTGGCCCGGGCCACCGGCACCCGGGTCGTCACCGAGGTCCAGCCGCGCGACGTGCCCATCACCACGGACGTGGCCGCCGACCTGGTGGCCGGGGCAGGCGCCGACCTCACCTTCTGGTGCTCGCCGAACAACCCGACCGGCGAGGCGACCGGACCCGACGTGCTCGCCGCCGTCTGCCGGGCCGCGCCCGGCCTGGTCGTGGTGGACGAGGCGTACGGCGAGTTCGGGACCGCGCACGCCGCGGCCCTGCTCTCCCGCCACCCCAACCTGGCCGTCACCCGGACCTTCTCCAAGGCGTTCCGGATGGCCGGCGTCCGCCTCGGCTACCTGCTCGCCGACCCGTCCGTGGTCGACGGGATCCGCCTGGTCCGCCTGCCCTACCACCTGTCCACGCCGACCCAGACGGTCGGGCTGCGCGCCCTCGCCCACGTCGGCGACCTCATGGGCCACATCGCCGCCACCGAGCGCGAGCGCGACCGGCTCGCCGCCGGGATGGCCCGGCTCCCGGGCGTCGAGGTGCTGCCCAGCGACGCGAACTTCCTCTGCTTCGCCCCGGGCCGGCCGCCCAGGGCCGTCTGGCAGGGCCTGCTGGACCGGGGGGTGCTGGTCCGCGACGTCTCCACCTACCCGACGCTGGAGGCCCACCTGCGGGTCACCGTGGGCACGCCCGAGGAGGACGACGCCTTCCTGGCCGCCCTCGGGGAGGTGCTCGCCCGATGACCGGGCCGCGCCGGGCCAGGGTCGAGCGGCGCACCAGCGAGGTCGCGGTCACCGTCGACCTCGACCTCGACGGCCAGGGCCGGTCCGCGAGCGACACCGGGGTGCCCTTCCTCGACCACATGCTCGCCCAGCTCGGCAGGCACGCCCGCTTCGACCTCGACGTGCGGGCCAAGGGCGACCTCGAGGTCGACGCCCACCACACGGTCGAGGACACCGGCATCGCGATCGGGCAGGCCCTGGCCGAAGCCCTCGGCGACAAGGGCGGGGTGCGCCGGTTCGGGGACGCGGTCGTGCCCCTCGACGAGGCGCGGGCGCGGGCCGCCGTGGACCTGTCGGGCCGCCCCTACCTGGTCTGGGACGTGCGGGCCGACGCCCGCCCGGGCGAGCTGGGCAGCTTCGACCCCAGGCAGGCCCGCCACCTGCTCGAGGGCCTGGTCGCCCATGCCCGCTGCACCGTCCACGTCGTGCTCGAAGCGGCCGACCTGCCCCACCACGCCCTGGAGGCCTGCTTCAAGGCGCTCGCCCGCGCCCTCGGGGACGCGTGCGCGCCCGACCCGCGCGCCGGCAGCGGCTCGACCAAGGGGACGCTGGCATGAGCCTGCGGCGACCTCCCATTGCGCTGCTCGACTACGGGGTCGGCAACCTGCACTCGGCCGCCAAGGCGCTCGACCGGGCCGGAGCCGACGTGCGGGTGGTGCCCTCGGTGGAGGCGGCCGCGGGCGTGGCCGGGCTGGTCGTGCCCGGCGTGGGCGCCTACGGCGCCTGCCTGGCCGGGCTCGGGTCGGCCGGCGGGCCGGGCGCGGTGGCCGGCTGGCTCGCGACCGGCCGGCCCCTGCTCGGGATCTGCGTCGGGATGCAGCTCGCTTTCGAGGCGAGCGAGGAGGGCCCCGTCGCCGGTGGGATCGGCGCGGTGCCCGGCACCGTGCGCCGGCTCGCCGGCGGCGTGAAGGTGCCCCACATCGGCTGGAACGAGGTGGCCGTCCGCAACGGCAGCCGGCTGTTCGCCGGCCTGCCGAGCGGGACCCGCTTCTACTTCGTCCACTCCTACGCGCCCGAACCGACCGGGGACGCGGTCGCCGCCGTCTGCGACTACGGCGCACCGTTCGCGGCCGCCATCGAGCGGGGCAACCTGTTCGGCACCCAGTTCCACCCCGAGAAGTCGGGCGCCAGCGGCCTCGCCCTGCTCGGCAACTTCGTCGAGGTCTGCGCCACATGACCACGGCGGGCGTACCCCGGGCGGCGTGGGTCTCCCGCAGAGCGCCGGGCCGCACGGCGGGCGCACGCGAAGCCATGCTTGCGTGTCGGGGGCGCCGATGACCTTGGAGCTGCTGCCGGCCGTCGACCTGCTGGGCGGCCAGGCCATCCGGCTGGTGCAGGGCGAGCCGGGCACCGAGACCGGCTACGGCGACCCGGTGGACGCCGCGCAGGCGTTCGCGGCCGGCGGCGCCCGCTGGCTCCACGTCGTCGACCTGGACGCCGCCTTCGGACGCGGCCCGGTCAACCGCGACCAGATCGGCCGGATCGTGGAGGCGGTCGCGCCCGTGCGGGTCGAGGCCAGCGGCGGCGTGCGCGCCGCCGGCGACCTGCACGCCCTGCTGGACCTGGGCGCGGCCAGGGTGGTGATCGGCACCGCCGCCCTCACCGACCCCGCCTGGGTGGCCGAGGCGTGTGCCCGCCACGGCGACGCGGTCGCGGTCGGGCTCGACGCCCGCGGCCGCACCCTGCAGGCCCGGGGCTGGACCGAGCGCGGCGGCGACCTGTTCGAGACGCTGCGCCGGCTGGACGCGGCCGGATGCCGGCGCTTCGTCCACACCGAGGTGTCCAGGGACGGCATGCTCACCGGCCCGGCGGTCGACAGCCTCGAGGCGATGCTCGCCGCCACCGACCGCCCGGTGATCGCCTCCGGCGGGGTGGCCGTCCTGGACGACCTGGCCGCCCTGACCGGCCTGGAGCCTCTCGGTCTTGAAGGGGTGATCGTCGGCAAGGCGCTCTACGCCGGCCGCTTCACGGTCATCGACGCGCTGGCCCTGCTCGCCGGGACGCGGTCATGACCCGGGCGGACGCGCGGCTGGGCCCGCAGCGGACGGGGGCGCGCCGGTGACCCGGGCCCTTCCCGCCAGGACGCGGCCGTGACCCTGGCCCGGCGGGTGATCCCGTGCCTGGACGTGACCGCCGGGCGGGTGGTCAAGGGCGTGTCGTTCGTGAACCTGGTCGACGCCGGCGACCCCGCCGAGCTGGCCGCCGTCTACGACGCCCAGGGCGCCGACGAGCTGGTCTTCCTCGACATCACCGCCACCGTCGAGGCCCGCGCCACCCTGTTCGACGCGGTCGGCCGCACCGCCGAGCAGGTCTTCATCCCGCTCACGGTCGGCGGCGGGGTCCGCACCCCGGCCGACGTGCGGGCGCTGCTGCGGGCCGGCGCCGACAAGGTCTCGGTCAACTCGGCCGCCGTGCGCGACCCCGACCTGCTGTCGGCGGGCGCCGACACCTACGGGGTGCAGTGCATGGTGCTGGCCATCGACGCCAGGCGCCGCCCGGACGGCCGCGGCTGGGAGGTGGTGGTCGACGGCGGCCGCACCCCGACCGGCCGGGACGCCCTGGCCTGGGCCGAGGAGGGCGCGGCCCGGGGCGCCGGCGAGCTGCTGGTCACCAGCATGGACGCCGACGGGCAGAAGACCGGCTACGACCTGGACCTGGTCCGCGCGATGACCGCCGCGGTCGACCTGCCGGTGATCGCCAGCGGCGGCGCCGGCCAGGTCGCCCACTTCGTGGACGCCTGCCTGGCCGGCGCGGACGCCGTGCTCGCAGCAAGCGTGTTCCACTTCGGCCAGCTCTCGGTGGCCGACGTCAAACGCGGCCTGGCCGGGGCAGGGCTGCCGGTCCGGTCCTGACCGGCGGCCCTGCCCTCGCCCCCGGCCGGGCCGGGGGGCGGTCCTGCCCTCGCCCCCCCGGTCCGGCCGGCGGTCCTGCCCACGCCCCCCTGGCCCGGCCGGGGGCCGGCCGCGGGTCACCCCGCTGGGCCAGTGGGCCCGTGCCGATCCGCAGCAGGTAGGCGTCCCTGCTCGCGGTGGTGCTCGGCACCGGGCCGGGCCCGGGGCCGTCCCACGGTCAGCCGTTCCCGGACGCGGCCGCGGCGGCCGCCTCGGCGGCGCTGGTCTGGTTGAGGTTGCGGATCTCGCGCAGCGCCACCGACAGCATCGCGATGTCGAGCGACTCGACTTCCCGCAGGTCCTCCAGCAGCTCCTGGCTGCGCGCCACCGACGAGCGGTTCTCGTCCAGCCAGGCGTCGACCCGCGCCTCGGCGTCGCCCAGGTCCCTGCCCAGCCGCAGCACCTGCTCGGTCAGATCCTGCTGCTCGGAGTACAGGTCGTCGCGGAGCGCGCCCTTGGCGAGCGCCTGCCAGCGGGTCTCGGCCGGGAGCCTGGCGATCTGGTCGCGCAGCCAGTGCAGGTCGAGCCTGGCCCCGAGCGCGAACCAGACCCCGGCCACCGCCTCCACCGGCTCGCCGCTCGCGCTGGCCACGTCGATGACGTTGAGGCCGGAGAACAGCGCGTCCAGGCTCGCCACCCTGGCCGCCAGCTCCTCGGGCACGCCCTGGGCGGCGAACCGCTCGGCCACCTCCACGACCCTGTCCAGGTCGGCCTTTGCCAGCAGGTGGGGGAGCTGGTCGGCCATCACCCGAACCCCGGGCTCGAACTGGGCCACGGTGGCCGCGATGTCGAGCGGCTGGCGCCGGTTGCGCAGGAACCACAGGGCGGCCCGCTCCAGCAGCCGCTTGCCCTCGATCATCAGGGCGTTCTGCACCGCCGAGTCCACCTTGTTGTCGAGCTGGCTCATCTCCTTCCAGAGCCGGCGCATGCCGAACACCTCCCGGGCCACCGTGTAGGCGCGGGCGATGTCGGGCGCGTCCGCGCCCGTCTCCTCCTGGAGCCGGTGCGCGAACGTGCTGCCGACCCGGTTGACCATGCTGTTGGTGACGTAGGTGGCGATGATCTCCCGGCGCAGCGGGTGGCCGCGGACCTGCTCGGCGAACCGCTCCCGGATCTTCAGGGGGAGGTAGCGCTCCAGGTCGTTGGACAGGTAGGGGTCCTCGGGCACATCCGAGGCGATCAGCTCCTCCTCGAGGGTCACCTTGCTGTAGGCGAGCAGCACGGCCAGCTCGGGGCGGGTGAGCCCGAGCCCGGCGGCCCGCCGCTCCGCCAGCCCCTCGCGGTCGGGCAGGAACTCGAGCTGCCGGTCGAGCTTGCCGGCCCGCTCGAGCGCCCGCATCATGCGGACCTGCTCGTCGAGCAGGGCGGGCGCCTGCGCCTCGGTGAGGCTGATCGCCTGGGCCTGCCGGTAGTTGTCCAGCAGCACGCTCTCGGCCACGTCGTCGGTCATCGCCGCGAGCAACTCGTCGCGCTGCTTGCGGGTCATGTCGCCGGCGGCCACCACCGAGTTCAGCAGGATCTTGATGTTGACCTCGTGGTCGGAGCAGTCCACCCCGCCGGAGTTGTCGATGAAGTCGGTGTTGATGCGGCCCCCGGCGAGCGCGTACTCGATCCGGCCGAGCTGGGTGAGCCCCAGGTTGCCGCCCTCGCCAACCACCTTGCTGCGCAGCTGGTTGCCGTCGACCCGCACGCCGTCGTTGGTGCGGTCGCCGACGTCGCCGTGGCTCTCCCTGGACGACTTCACGTAGGTGCCGATCCCACCGTTCCACAGCAGGTCCACGGGCGCCTTGAGCATCGCGTGGATCAGCTCGTTGGGGGGCAGCGCCTCCGCGTCCACGCCAAGGGCCTGCCGCGCCTCGGGCGACAGCGGGATCGACTTGGCCGTGCGCGGGAACACCCCGCCGCCGGCCGAGAGCGCCTTCTCGTCGTAGTCGGCCCACGACGAGCGGGGCAGCCCGAACAGGCGCTCCCGCTCCCGGAGGCTCGTCTCCGGGTCGGGGTCCGGGTCGATCAGGACGTGCTGGTGGTTGAACGCGCCGACCAGCTTGATGTGGCGGGAGAGCAGCATCCCGTTGCCGAACACGTCGCCCGACATGTCGCCGATGCCGACCACCGTGAAGTCGGTCGTCTGGGTGTCCACGCCCAGCTCCCGGAAGTGCCGCTTGACCGACTCCCAGGCGCCCCGGGCGGTGATGCCCATCTTCTTGTGGTCGTAACCGGCCGACCCGCCTGAGGCGAACGCGTCGTCCAGCCAGAACCCGTACCCGCGGGCGATCGAGTTGGCGATGTCGGAGAACGTGGCCGTGCCCTTGTCGGCCGCGACCACCAGGTAGGGGTCGTCGCCGTCGTAGCGGACGGTGTCGCGCGGGGGCGCCACCTTGCCGTCCACCCGGTTGTCGGTCAGGTCGAGCATGCCCCGGATCAGGGTCGAGTAGCAGGCCACGACCTCCTCGGCCAGGGCCTCGCGGGTCCGCTCGGCGGGCGGGCGCTTGACCACGAAGCCGCCCTTGGCCCCGACCGGCACGATCACCGCGTTCTTCACCATCTGGGCCTTCATGAGCCCGAGGACCTCGGTGCGGAAGTCCTCGCGCCGGTCCGACCAGCGGATCCCGCCCCGCGCCACCCGCCCGCCGCGCAGGTGGACGCCCTCGGTCCGGGGCGAGTAGACGAAGATCTCGAACATCGGCCGGGGCGCCGGCAGCGCCGGGCACCTGGCCGGGTCGAGCTTGAACGACAGGTAGGGCTTGGGCTGCCCGTCCGTGCCGGTCTGGAAGTAGTTGGTGCGCAGGGTCGCCTCGATCATGCTGAGGAAGGCGCGCAGGATGCGGTCCTCGTCGAGGTTGGCGACCCGGTCGATGGCCGCCTCGACCTCGTCGCGGAGCTGCTCCACGGCGCTGGCCGGCTGGCCGCCGTCGCGGGCCCGGCCCGGGTCCAGGCGGGCCTCGGACGGCCGGGCCGGGTCCAGGCGGGCCTCGAACAGCTCGACCAGCAGCCGCGCGACTCCAGGGTTGGCGGCCAGGGTCTCCTCCATGTAGGCCTGGCTGAAGGTGAGCCTGGTCTGGCGCAGGTACTTGCAGTAGGCGCGCAGCACCACGATCTGGCGCCAGCTCAGCCGGGCCGCGAGCACCAGGCGGTTGAAGCCGTCGCTCTCGGTCTCCTCGCGCAGGCTCCGCGCGAACGCGTCCTGGAACAGGTCGCGCACCTGGTGCAGGTCGACGTCCCTGCCGGGGTGGAGCAGGCCGAAGTCGTGGATCCACACCGGGGGCCGGCCGGGCACCCGGATCTCGTAGGGCCGCTCCTCGACGACCTCCACGCCCATGTCCTCGAGCATGGGCACGGCGTCGGACAGCGGCAGCGGGTGCTCCGACCAGAACAGCTTGAGCCGGAGCTGCCCGGAGGGCGCCTCCAGCGGCCGGTACAGGCTCATGTCGAGGCCGCCGCGGTGGTCCAGCCCCTCCATGTGCCGGATGTCATACACCGCGTTGCGGGCCGGGAACTGCTCCCGGTAGGCGGCCGGGAACGCGTCCGCGTAGCGGTTGGTGAGCTGGTTGCCGACTTCCTCGCCGTGCTGCTCGAGCAGGTCGGCGTGCAGCTCGTCGCGCCACGAGCGGGTCGCGTCCACCAGCTGCCGCTCGATGTCGCGGACGTCGAAGTCGGGCAGCTCGCCGGGGGGGATGCGGATGATGAAGTGCAGCCGCGCCAGCACCGACTCCGACAGCTGGACCGCGAAGTCGTCCAGGGTGGCGCCCTGGAAGGCGTGCTGCAGGACCGCCTCGATCCGCCTGCGGACCTCGGTGTTGTAGCGGTCGCGGGGCACGTAGATCAGGCACGACAGGAAGCGCCCGTACGCGTCGGGCCACAGGAACAGGCGCACCCGCCGCCGCTCCTCGAGCCGCAGGATGCCCATGGCGACCTCGAACAGCCGGTCCTCGGAGATCTGGAACAGCTCGTCGCGGGGGAACGTCTCGAGGATGTTGATGAGCGCCTTCTCGTCGTGGCTGCCGGGCGGGAAGGCGGCCTGCTCGAGCACGCCCTCGACCTTGCGGCGCAGGACCGGGATCTCGCGCGGGTTCCGGTTGTAGGCGGCCGAGGTGTACAGGCCGAGGAAGCGCCACTCGCCCACGACCTGCCCGTCCTCGTCGAAGCGCTTGACCCCGATGTAGTCCAGGTAGGACGGCCGGTGCACGGTGGCCCGCGAGTTCGCCTTGGTGAGCACCAGCGGGTGCCTGGCCCGGGCGAGCTGGCGCACCTGGGGCGGGAGCTTGGCGAAGCTGACCGACACCGGAGGCTGACCCTGGTCGCGGAGGATGCCGAGCCCGGTGCCCGGCACCGACCGCAGCGTGTCCTCGCCGTCGACGGTGACCAGGTCGTACTGGCGGTAGCCGAGGAAGGTGAAGTGGTTGTCGCCGATCCACCGCAGCAGTTCCCGGGTCTCCTCCAGCTCCGCCTGGTCGATCGGGGGCGGGTGCCCGGCGTACTCGTCCAGCACACCGGCGACCCGCTCGCGCATCGTCGGCCAGTCCTCCACCGCCGCCCGGACGTCGGCCAGGACCCGCTCGAGGCCCTCCCGCAGGCCCTCCAGCACCTCCGGCTCGGTCTGCCGGTCGATCTCCATGTGCAGGACCGACTCGTGGACCGCGTCGTCGGCCTCCCCGCCGTCGGGCAGCACCTCGAGCAGGTTGCCCTCGGCGTCGCGGCGCACGGTCAGCACCGGGTGGATCGGCAGGTGGATGGTGAGCCCGTGCCGGTTCAGCTCCATCGTCACCGAGTCGACCACGAACGGCATGTCGTCGGTGACGACCTCCACGATCGTGTGGACCGAGCGCCAGCCGTGCTCCTCGAACCGGGGGCTGTAGACGCGGACCTTGGTGGTCCCGGGCGGGCGCCGGCGGGTGAAGGTCCAGTGGGCCAGCACCGCGCCGTACAGGTCGGGGAGGTCGTGCTCGGCCAGGTCCTCGGGGTCGACCCGGCTGTAGTAGCGGCGCGCGAACGCCTCGACCTGGGCCGCCTCCTCGGGCGGCACCCGCTCGTGGACGGTCGCGACGATCTTGTCGAGGATTTCCGCCTTGGCCTGCTCGGGTTTCGTCGCCATGGAGTCCTCCGGGTGTCGCTCCGTGCCCAGGGTCGGTCTCGGCGCTCGGTGTCGATGCGAGGCACACTCCCCAGTGTCTCGTACCCGACCAGCCGCGGCTACACCCGGACACGGCAGGCACGTGAGATCCGCAGCCACGCCGTAGCATGGACCTGGCGAACCGGCTGTCCGACCCCGGGGGCGCCGCCTCCCGACCCGTCCCAAGGAGAACCCGTGCCCGACGACCTGCCCGACGTCATCTCCGGCCTGCGCTTCGACGCCCAGGGCTTGGTCCCCGCGGTGGTCCAGGACGACGCCGACGGGACCGTGCTGATGGTCGCCTGGATGGACGCCGAGGCCGTGCGCCGCACGCTGGCCACCGGGCGGACCTGGTTCTGGAGCCGCTCCCGCCGGGAGCACTGGCAGAAGGGTGAGACCTCGGGCCACCGGCAGTACGTCCGCTCGGTGGCCGCCGACTGCGACCGCGACACCCTGCTGGTCCGGGTCGAGCAGGTCGGCGCGGCCTGCCACACCGGCACCCGCAGCTGCTTCAGCACCCCGCTGCCGGCCTTCAGCGCGCCGCTGCCGGCCGTGCCTGGCGGCTCCATGGTGCCCGGCGACGCTGACTCTATGGCGCCCGGGGTGCCTGGCGACTCCATGAAGAAGGCGCCGGCATGATCCGGCACCCGCTCGCCGGCGACCTGCGGCCGTCGGTCGACGAGTTCACCCGGCTGGCCGCGTCCTACTCGGTGGTGCCGGTCTGGCGCGAGCTGCTCGGCGACCTCGAGACGCCGGTCGGCGCCTTCCGCAAGCTGGGCGACGCCGACGGCTCGGTCCTGCTGGAGAGCGTCGAGCACGGGGAGCGCTGGGGCCGGTACTCGTTCATCGGCACCGACCCGTTCGCCACCTTCACGGTCCGGGACGGGCGTGTGGCGTGGACCGGGGCGCCGCCGCCCGGGCTGCCGGACGGCCCGCCCCTGGCCGTGCTGCGCGCCGCCCTCGAGCGGCTCCGCTCACCCTCCCTGCCCAGCCTGCCGCCGCTGTTCGCCGGCGCGGTCGGCTACCTCGCCTACGACATCGTCCGCGAGCTCGAGCGGCTGCCCGACGGGACCGAGGACGACCTCGGGCTCCCGGACGGGGTGCTGGTGTTCCCGCGCTCGGTGGTGGTCTTCGACCACCTCGGCCAGCGGCTCGTGCTCGTCGCCAACACCGTGACCGACGCCTCGCGCGACCCGGGCGAGGCCTACCTGGAAGCCGCCCGTCGCCTGGACGACCTGGCCGGCCGGCTCTCGGTCGCCACCCCGGCGCCGGCCACCCCGCTGCCCGCGGCCGGCCCGCCGGCCGCGGCCGAGAGCGACCTGCCGCCCGGCCGCTACCAGGAGATGGTCGAGACCGCCAAGGAGCACATCCGGGCCGGCGACGTCTTCCAGGTGGTGCCGTCCCAGCGCTTCTCGGTGCCGACCACCGCCGACCCGCTCGACGTCTACCGCGTGCTCCGGGTGGTGAACCCGTCGCCCTACATGTACTTCCTGCGGCTGCCCGGGGTCACGATCGCCGGCTCCTCGCCCGAGGTGCTGGTCACCGTGCAGGGCCGCTCGGCCACCATGCGGCCGATCGCGGGCACCCGGCCCCGGGGCGCCGACCCGGCCGTGGACGACGCCCTCGAAGCCGAGCTGCGGGCCGACGACAAGGAGCGGGCCGAGCACGTCATGCTCGTCGACCTGGCCCGCAACGACCTCGGCCGGGTCTGCCGGCCGGGCACCGTCAGGGTGGCCGACCTCATGCGGGTCGAGCGCTACTCCCACGTGATGCACCTGGTCTCCGACGTGGTCGGCGAGCTGGCCGACGGGGTGACCGCGTTCGACGTGCTCGCGGCCGCCTTCCCGGCCGGCACGGTGTCCGGGTCGCCGAAGGTCCGGGCCATGGAGATCATCGACGCGCTCGAGCGTCACCGGCGCGGGCCCTACGCCGGCTGCGTCGGCTACTTCGACTTCTCGGGCAACCTCGACACCTGCATCACCATCCGGACCTGCGTGTTCGTCGGCGACGTCGCCTACTGCCAGGCCGGGGCGGGGGTGGTGGCCGACTCGGTCCCCGAGCGGGAGGAGCGCGAGACCGAGGCGAAGGCGCGCGCGCTGCTAGCCGCGGTCGCCGCCGCCGAGGCGCTCGGGGGCCGCCATTAGCGCGCGCGCGTCGCTGCGCGCGACCCTGCTCGCCGTCGCGGCCGGGGTCGTGCTCGCGGTCGCGGGCGCGGGCCGGCCCTGGGCCACCGTGTCGGGCGCGGTCGACCTGCCCGGCCTCGGCGCCGGCCGCTTCGGCGGGGCCCGGCTCACCGGCAACGACCTCGCGCCGCTGTCCGCGCTCGCCCTGCTCGCGCTCGTGCTCGTGCTCGGCGTGGCGTTCACGCGGGGCCGGGGTCGCTGGGCGGTCGGTGCCGGCCTGGTCGTGGTCGGGGTCCTGCTCGCCGCCCAGGCCCTGGTCTGGGCCGGCCGGGCCGGCGCGGAGGCGGGGGAGCGGCTGCGGCGCGGAGAGATCGAGGGCGTCGCCCCGGGCGCGGCCCAGGTCACGACCTCCCGGGCCGGGCCGGCCCTGGCCGTGGCCGGCGGGCTGCTCATGGCCGCCTCCGGGCTCGAGGTCGCCCGCCGCGGCCCCCGGTGGCCCGCGATGGGCGCCGCCTTCCGGGCCCCGCCCGACCGGCCGGCGGTGGTCGAGGCCGAGGGCGAGCCGCCCTGGGAGGGAGACTGACCAGCGGCTTCACCTGCCTCGAACATCGGGTCGGCGTTGCCCCGAACCTGGCCGGGCGAGACTTGCAGCCGAGGGAGCGGAGAGAGGGAGGCCGGTGGACCAGGCCAAGCAGCGTGACGGCAAGGGCACCGTCCAGCGTGACGGCAAGGGCACCGTCCTGGTCGTGGAGGACGAGGCGTCCATCGCCGACCTCGTCCGCCTCTACCTGGAACGGGAGGGGTTCCAGGTGGTGTTGCGGAGCGACGGCCGCTCCGGGCTGGCCGCGGTCGACACCGAGCGCCCCCGGCTCGTCGTGCTCGACCTGATGCTGCCCGGCCTGGACGGCTTCGAGGTGATCCGGGCGCTGCGGGCCGGCGGCGGCCGGGTGCCGATCATCGTGGTCACCGCGCGCGAGGAGGAGGCCGACCGGGTGCTCGGCCTCGAGCTCGGGGCCGACGACTACGTGACCAAGCCGTTCTCGCCCCGCGAGCTGGTCGCCCGCGTCAAGGCGGTGCTGCGGCGGACCGAGACCGAGCCCGGGGACGGGCCCGAGCCCGCCCTGCGCCTGGGCGACCTCACCGTCGACCCCGCCCGCCACGAGGTCACCTTCGAGGGCCGGCCCGTCGGCCTCACCGCCCGGGAGTTCGAGCTGCTCTGCTATCTCGTGCGCAACCGCGGCTTCGTGCTCACCCGCGACCAGATCCTCGAGCGGGTCTGGGGGTACGCGTTCCCGGCCGACACCCGCACCGTCGACGTCCACATCCGCCAGCTGCGGGCCAAGCTCGGCGAGCGCGCGCCCATCCGCACCATCCGGGGCGTCGGCTACAAGGCCGACGACCGGCCATGAGACGGGCGGGCGCACCCGAAGGCCCGGGCCGGGCGGGTGGGGCGCCGGGCTTCCGGGCGGGCGCACCCGGCGACCCGGGGTGGGCGGGCGCACCCGGCGACCCGGGGTGGGCCGGCGGGGCGCCGGGCTTCCGGGCGGGCGCTCGGGGGTCGTTCCGGGCCCGGCTGGTGTGGTCGTTCGTGGCCGTGGTGGCCGGGGTCGCCGTGCTCATCGGCGTGGTCACCCTCTCGCTGGTCCGCCTGGTGCCCGCCCGGGGGCTCGAGCAGCAGCTCGCCGACCAGGCCGAGGCGATCGCGGACAACCCCCGCCGGTTCGAGCCGTGCCTGGCCGCGGCCGCGCTCCAGCCCGTCGGGACCGAGCTGTACCTGGTCGGCGCGGACGGCGCCACCCGCCGCCCGGGCTGCTCGCTGCGCCGCGCGCTCCGCCGGCCCGGGCAGTCGCAGGTGCCCGCGCCCGCCGGCGTGGGCGGCGCCGACCTTGCCGCCGGCGCGACCGTGACCGGGGTGCGGGACGGCATCGCCTACGCGCTCGCCCCCGTGGCCCAGCCGGGTCGGCGCGGCGCCGCCGGGGTGCTGCTCGTCCACCGCACCGGCGCGCTCGGCTCCGGCCTGGTCGGCCTGATCGGCCGGCGCCTGCTGCTCGCCGCCCTGCTCGCCGTCGCCGTGGCCGCCGGGGTGGCCTGGCTCGTGGCCGACCGGCTCACCGCGCCGCTGGCCCGGCTGGTCGCGGCCGCGCGGCGGCTCGGCGCCGGCGACCTCTCCACCCGGGTCGGCCCCGGTGGCGACGAGGACGTGGCCGAGCTGGCCGAGCTGGCCGAGCTGGCCGTGGCCTTCGACGACATGGCGGCCGCCCTCGAGCATGAGCAGGCCGAGCAGAAGGCGTTCCTGGCCAGCGTGGGGCACGAGCTGAAGACCCCGCTCACCACCGTGCAGGGCTGGACCGAGGCGCTCCTGGACGGCACCGCCGACACTCCGCAGGCGCGGCGCCAGGGCCTCGAGCGCATCCACGCCGAGACGCTCCGCCTGGCCCGGCTCGTCCAGGACCTGCTCGACCTGGCCCGGCTCGGGCAGGGCCAGGTCGCCGTCGCGCTCGTCGACGCCGACGTGGCCGCGGTCCTGCGCGAGGCGGCCGGCGCCGCCGCCGACCGCGCCGCGCGGGCCGGCGTGCCCGTCCAGCAGCTCCTCGAGGGGCCGCTACACGCCCACGTCGACCCCGGCCGGCTGCGCCAGGTGCTCGACAACCTGCTCGACAACGCGACCCGGTCCAGCCCGGCCGGCCAGCCGGTGGTGGTGATGGCCCGCCCCCTGCCCGGCGGCCGGGTCGAGGCGGCGGTGGCCGACCGGGGACCGGGCATCGCCGCCGAGGACCTGCCCCGCGCGTTCGACCGCGGCTACCTGTGGTCCCGCTACCGGGGCACCCGCACGGTCGGGTCGGGGCTGGGCCTGGCCATCGTCAAGGCGCTCTGCGACGCGATGGGCATCGCGGTCCGGGCCGAGCAGGCGCCCGGCGGCGGCACCGTGTTCCGGCTCGTGCTGCCCGCCGCCCGTGGCACCGCGACCCTGGGCCCGGCCCGGGTGGAGCTCCCTGCCACCCGCGAGCGGACGTGACCGGCCCGGCTACAATTCCCGCGTGCCGTCCTCATCTGCCACCCCGTTCCTGGCCCGCGCGGTCGCCGACGCGCGGGCGTCCAGCGAGCGCCGGGCCGCCGCGCTGCCCCTCGGCGAGCTGCGGGCCCGGGCCGCGGCCGCGCCGGCCGCCCGTGGCCTGCGCGCCGCCCTCGCCCGGCCCGGGGTGGCGGTGGTCGCCGAGGTGAAGCGGCGCTCCCCCTCCAAGGGCGACATCCGGGCCGACCTCGACCCGGCCGCGCTGGCCAGGGCCTATGAGCGTGGGGGCGCGGCCGCGGTCAGCGTGCTGACCGAGCCGGTCCACTTCGCGGGCAGCCCCGAGGACCTCATGGCGGTGCGGGCGGCCGTGGACCTGCCCGTGCTCCGCAAGGACTTCGTCACCACCCCCTACCAGGTCTGGGAGGCCCGCGCCTGGGGGGCGGACGCCGTGCTCCTGATCGTGGCCGCGCTCGGGCCGGCCCTGCTCGGCGACCTGCTCGGCGCGTCCAGGGAAGCCGGCCTGGACGCGCTCGTGGAGGTCCACACCCGCGAGGAGGCGGCCGTGGCCGGCTCGGCCGGTGCCGCCCTGGTCGGCGTGAACGCGCGCGACCTGGCCACCCTGGAGGTCGATCTGGGCCGTTTCGCCCGGATCCGGGACGCCCTGCCCGCCGGGGCCACCGTGGTCGCCGAGAGCGGGATCTCCACCCGGGCCCAGGTCGAGGCGGCGGCTGCCGCCGGAGCCGACGCCGTGCTGGTGGGGGAGTCGCTGGTCCGGTCCGACGACCCCCGGGAGCTGCTCGCCGGCCTGCTCGGCCGGCCCCCGGCCCCGGCCCCGGCCCCGGCCGTCCGGGCCCCGGCCGCCCGGGCAGCGGAACGGTAGCCCCTGGCACCGGGAAGGGCTCGGAGGCTCGAGGCAGCGAAGCGGTAGCCTTCCGGCAACGAGAAGGAGGAGCACATGGCCGAGCCGAGGAAGATCCTGCTCAGCGAGGACGAGATCCCGACCGCGTGGTTCAACGTCATGCCGGCGCTGCCCACCAAGCCCGGCCCCTACCTGCACCCGCAGACCCGGGAGCCGGTCGGGCCGGACGCGCTCGCCCCGCTGTTCCCGATGGCCCTGATCATGCAGGAGGTCACGGCCGACCCGTGGGTCGACATCCCCGGCCCGGTCATCGACGCCTACCGGCTGTGGCGGCCCACTCCGCTGATCCGCGCCCTCGACCTCGAGCGGGCGCTCGGCACCCCGGCCCGGATCTACTACAAGTACGAGGGCGGCTCGCCGGCCGGCTCCCACAAGCCGAACACCGCCGTGCCCCAGGCCTACTACAACGCCGAGGCGGGCATCCGCCGCCTGACCACCGAGACCGGGGCCGGGCAGTGGGGCAGCGCCCTGGCGTTCGCCTGCGCCCGCTTCGGCCTGGAGTGCAAGGTCTACATGGTGCGGGCCTCCTACGACGGCAAGCCCTACCGGCGCTCGATCATGGAGACCTGGGGTGCCTCGGTGGTGCCCTCGCCGTCCGACGAGACCAACGCCGGCCGGGCCGTGCTCGCCGAGCACCCGGACTCGCCCGGCTCCCTCGGCATCGCGATCTCCGAGGCGGTCGAGGTGGCCGCGCAGTTCGACGACACCCACTACGCCCTCGGCAGCGTGCTCAACCACGTCCTGCTCCACCAGACCGTGATCGGGCTCGAGCTGAAGGCACAGCTCGCCAAGGCCGGCGTCGAGCCCGACGTGCTCGTCGCCTGCGTCGGCGGCGGATCGAACTTCGGCGGCTTCACCTTCCCGATCCTGGCCGACAAGCTGGCCGGGAGGTCCGACGTCCGGGTGGTCGCGGCCGAGCCGACCGCTGCGCCCACCCTCACCAAGGGCCGCTACGAGTACGACCTCGGCGACCAGGCCGGCATGACCCCGCTCATGCCCATGTACACGCTGGGCGCCGACTTCATCCCGGCCCCGATCCACGCCGGTGGCCTGCGCTACCACGGCGACTCGCCGATCGTGTCCCTGCTCGCCAAGGAGGGCCACATCGAGGCGGTCGCCTACCCGCAGTCCAAGGTGTTCGACGCGGCCGTGCAGTTCGCCCGCACCGAGGGCGTGCTGCCCGCCCCGGAGCCGGCCCATGCGATCCGCGCCGTGATCGACGAGGCCCTGCGCTGCAAGGAGGAGGGCCGCGAGGAGACGATCGTGTTCAACCTCTGCGGCCACGGCCACTTCGACCTCAAGGCCTACGAAGACTACCTCTCCGGGGACCTGCTCGATGTCTGACGCGCCACCGGCCCACGGGACGACCGTCGAGGCGCCCGGCGTGGCGGCCCCGGGCCCGGGCGGCGCCACGGGTGACCGGCTGGGCGGCGGCACGGGCGACCGGCTGGGCGGCGGCACGGGCGACCGGCTGGGCGGCGGGGGCGGCCTCGCCGCGGTCCCGCACCCGCCCGACCCGGGCGGCCGGCTGGGCGGCGGGGGCGGCCTCGCCGCGGTCCCGCACCCGCCCGACCCGGGCGGCCACTTCGGGCCCTACGGGGGGCGCTTCGTCCCCGAGGTGCTCATGGCCGCCCTCGACGAGCTGGCCGCCGCCTTCGCCGAGGCCATGGCCGACCCGGCCTTCGGGGCCGAGCTGGACCGGCTCCGGCGCACCTACGCCGGGCGGCCCACCCCCCTGTACCTGGCCGGGCGCCTCTCCGCCGAGCTCGGCCTCAAGGTCTGGGTCAAGCGCGAGGACCTGCTCCACACCGGCGCCCACAAGCTCAACAACTCCCTCGGCCAGCACCTGCTCACCAGGCGGATGGGCAAGCCCCGGGTGATCGCCGAGACCGGGGCCGGCCAGCACGGGGTGGCCACGGCCACCGTGGCCGCCCTGCTCGGCCAGGAGTGCGTCGTCTACATGGGCGAGGAGGACACCCGCCGCCAGCGCCTCAACGTCATCCGCATGCGCCTGCTGGGCACGGACGTGCGGGCGGTCGCCACCGGCACCGCCACCTTGAAGGACGCGATCAACGAGGCACTGCGGGACTGGGTCGAGTCGGTCGGCACGACCCACTACTCGATCGGCTCGGTGGTCGGGCCCCACCCGTTCCCGGTCATGGTGCGCGAGTTCCAGCGGGTGATCGGCGAGGAGGCCCGGGCCCAGGTCCTCGAGGCCGAGGGGCGCCTGCCCGGCCTGGTCGTCGCCTGCGTCGGCGGCGGCTCGAACGCCGCCGGCGTGTTCGCCCCGTTCGTCGACGACGACGTGCCGCTGGTCGGCGTGGAGGCGGGCGGCCGGGGCCCCGGGCCGGGCGACAACGCCGCCCCGCTGAACTTCGGCCAGGACGGCGTGCTCCACGGCGCCCGCTCCTACCTGTTGCAGGACGACGACGGGCAGGTGCTGCCGACCCACTCCATCTCGGCCGGCCTGGACTACCCGGGCGTCGGGCCCGAGCACGCCTGGTGGCGCGACACCGGCCGGGTCGCCTACCGGCAGGTCGGCGACGCGCTCGCCCTGGACGGGTTCCGGCTGCTGGCCCGCACCGAGGGGCTGCTGCCCGCCCTCGAGCCCGCGCACGCGGTCGGCTGGCTGGCCGAGGCGGCCCGGACCGGCGAGGTGGCGCCCGGCACGGTGGTCGTGCTCAACCTCTCCGGCCGCGGCGACAAGGACGTGGACACCGTCGCCGGCCTGCTGGAGGACGCCGATGCCTGACGCCCCCACGACCAGTGGGGCTGGCGCCCCGGCGCCGCCCGGGCCCGGCGCCCGGGTCGAGTCCTCGGACGTGCTGGCCGGGTCGGGCGCGCCGGGCGTCACCAGCCGCGGCGCTGCCGGCGCTGGCGTCCCGGGCGGCGCTGGCGGCGCTGGCGTCCCGGGCGGCGTCCCGCCGGTGGAGCGGCTGGAGGCGCACCTGGCCGGCCTCCGCGCCGAAGGCAGGGCGGCGCTGGTCACCTACGGGGTGGCCGGCTACCCCGACCTGCCCGGGTCGCTGGCCGCCTTCCGGGCCATGGCCGAGGCCGGGGCGGACCTGCTCGAGGTGGGGCCGCCCTACTCCGACCCGCTGATCGACGGACCGGTCATCCAGCGGGCGGTGCAGACCGCCCTCGACCGCGGCACTCGCCTCGACGACACCCTCGGGATGGTGCGCGAGCTGTCCGGGTCCGTGACCGTCCCGGTCGTCCTGCTGGTCTACTACAACCTCGTCGCCCACCGCGGCCACGAGCGCTTCGCCCGGGAGCTGGCCGAGGCGGGCGCGTGCGGCGCGGTCGTGCCCGACCTCCCGCCCGAAGAGGCCGGGCCCTGGGTCGAGGCGGCCGGCCGGGCCGGGATCGCCCCGGTGTTCCTGGCCGCCCCGACCTCCACCGACGCCCGGCTCGAGGCGGTCGCCGCGGCCGGCCGCGGGTTCGTGTACGCGCAGGCGTCCCTCGGCGTCACCGGCCTGCGGGCGTCCCTCGCGGCCGGCATCGACGAGCTGGTCGCCCGCGTTCGCGCCCACGCCGACCGCGCCGTCTGCGCCGGCATCGGCGTGTCCAACGCCGAGCAGGCCGCGGCGGTGGCCCGCTTCGCCGACGGGGTGATCGTCGGCACCGCCCTGGTGCGCCGGCTTGGCGAGGCCGGCGTCGACGGCGTCCGCTCGCTGACCCGTGAGCTGGCCACGGCCGTGCACGGCGCCCGGGCCGGCGACCCCGCCCAGCGTCCCAGCCCTGAACTGGCCCGTCCCCAGCCCTGAACTGGCCCGTCCCCAGCCCTGAACTGGCCCGTCCCCGGTCCTGAACTGGCCCGTACCCGCTCCTGAGCTGGCCGTCCCCGGCCCTGAACTCGCCCGTCCCAGCCCGCGGCGGCCAGGCCGGCCAGGCGCCAGGCCCGGCCCCTGCGCCGTCCGGTTCGGGCGGTATCATCGGCGGTCCGCCCGAGTGGCGCCGGTGCTTCCCCCGGGCGTCGGTGGGCGGCAACCCATCTCCGTGTCCTCCCCCCAGGCGCACGAACGGTAAGGAGACCCATGCGAAGTGCACAACCCATGCCCGGTCCCGGGTCCCCGGCCGGGCGGTCCTGGCGCGGCCGGGCCTGGCGCCTGGCCGGCCTGGCCGCCGCGGGCTGGGTGCTGCTGTTCGGGGGCATCCTGATCGGCGCCGCCACCAGCGGCGAGCGTGCCGCCCCGGCCGTCCCGGCCGCCCCGCCGGAGCGGCCGGCGGTGGACGGCGCCCGGTGCGCCCAGGCCATCGCCCGGGCCAACGAGAGCCTGGCCATGGCGGTCAGAGTCGAGCGCGCCCTGGCCGACCGCACCCGGCTGCGGCAGCTCGAGACGGGCGGGCAGCTCACCCCGGAGCGGGCCCGCCAGCTCGACGCCGTCGCCGAGCAGCGCGGCGCGATGGCCTCGTCGAGGTTTGACGCGCTCCTGGCCGGCTACCTGGAGGCGGCCGAGGGCTGCCGAGCGCAGCCGCGCTGACCGGCCGGACCGGGCGGTTCGCCCGGGCAACGGTGGGTGTGGCAAGATTCGTTCGCTTGTGCGCTCGGCTGCGCAGGACGGCACACTGGTCCCCGTCCGTCCCGGATCGTGGGACGGCACGCCGGGCAGTTGCCATGTGGCCCGTGACGGCGCCGCTTGCCGCCGCGGTCCACGGCGTCGATGGCGCCCACCGTAGCCGCTCCTGGCTGCGGCCGGGGGCCGGGAGAGGAAGCGGATCCAGAGTGCAGCGCAGGCCCCCGCCCATGCCGCCGCGGTTCGAGCTGTTCAAGATCTGGCTGCTCGACCCTCGCACCCTGCGCAGGATCGGCCGCTTCAAGCTCAGCAGGCGCTCGCTGCTCGTGAGCGGCGTGGCCGTGTGGATGCTCTATACCGGCGTCATGTGGCAGCTCGGCGAGCAGCCCCGCCGCCACTGCGCCACCGCCGCCTGCCGTGCCCTCCTCGGTGGGCTGCCCTTCGGTGGCGCACCAGCGCCCTCCCCGGGTCCCGCGGCCGGCGCCGGCGCGGCCGGGTCAGCACCTGGCGGGCGACCCGCGGGCGCGCCGCCGGCCACCGCCAGCGGATCCGGACCCACGTCCGGGTCCGCGCCGGCCGGCGGCCCGACGACCACCTCCGGCGGGCCGCTCGCGACCGGGGCCGCTCCGTCCACGACACCCGGCCAGGTCTCACCGACCACCATGGGCGCCCCGGGGGTCGTGCCGCCCACCCCCGGGGCCACCACGACCACCACCGCCGGGTCGACCACCACCACCACCACCACGACGGCGGCGAACGACTGCAAGAAGAACAAGCCCTGCAAGTGCAAGCCGAGCAAGCCAAAGTGCGACAACCCGGCCGTCGCACCAGGTGGATAGGGCTCGCGCCGGATACCCTGGCCAGGTCGTCAGAGGAGCTTGTCCTCCTGCTCGGCGGCGGTCACCCGGCCGGCGTCCGGCCCCGGCGGCCCGGCTCGGCCTCGCCGGGCGGGGCCGAGCCGGGCCTGCGCCGCAGCAGGTGCATCACGGGGTGGTGGCCCTTCTGGAACACCTGCACGGCCCGCTCGGCCTGCCACCAGCGCCCGGTCGGCTCCAGGCACCGCTCGAACAGCCTGAGGTCGTGGGTGAGCGCGAGGAACGCCGCACCCGGGACGGCGACGCGCGCCGCCTCCTCGAGCACGGCTGGGTACAGCGCCGCGTTCGCCTCGTGCGACCCCATGCGGTGCCCGTAGGGCAGGTCGGCGAGCAGGACCTCGAACTGGCCGTCGCCGAGCGCGAGGCGGGTCGCGTCCATGCGGGCGAGCGCGGTCCCGGCCCGCCCCGCCGCGGCCAGGTTGGCCCGGGCGCCCTCCAGCGCGGCCGGGTCGAGGTCGCACCGAGCGCGCCGGCCGCCGGCGCCCGTGCGAGCCGCTCGACCAGCAGGGTGCCCGACCCGCACAGGAGGTTCAGCACCCGGTCGGACGGTTGCGGCCGCGACAGCTCGACCATGGCCGCCGCGACGGTGGCGTTCAGGGCGCCGGGCAGGTTCCACACCCGCCATGACCGCGTGGACAGTGGCCGGGGCGAGAGCCGGGTCAGCAGGTCCCAGCCGGCCCCGCCGCCGTGGGCGCGCCAGATGCGCAGCAGCAGCTCGCCGTCGTCCGGGTCGTCGGCCAGGCCCGTGCGTGCGGCCAGCTCGTCCCTGAGCCGCCTGACCGCCGCCGACCCCGCCCCGGGCACCGAGACCCGGAACGACGAGAACGCGCCCGGCGGGTGCAGCCGCCGCGCCGCCTCGACCTGCTCGAACAGCCGCTCGTCGCCGAGCAGGGCGCTCGGCCGCCGCCCCTCCACGCTGGTGAGCAGGTAGGCGGCGACCGGCGTGCGCAGCCCGAGCAGGTCGGCCAGCGGCCCGGAGTAGTGGAACCGCACAGCCGTCGGGTCCTCGCCGGCCAGCACGCGGGCCTGCCCGCCGAGCACCCGCTGGAGCTCCGCCACCACGAACGGCACCAGCCCGTCGAGCACCTCGCACTCGATGGTCCACCACCCGGGCCGGTCGCGCCGGCTGGGCGGGGTCGCCCTGCCCAGCGGCCGTGCCGGCCGCCCCCGGCGGCCGGGTCTCACGACGTCACCGGGTCTCACCACGTCATAGGGCTGTGCACGAAGCGAACGCCCGTTCGATGCTTCCTGCTAGTTTCCACCTAGTTTCCACGAGGTGCCCGAGGCGGGATTCGAACCCGCACGCCCTTACGGGCAGAGTCTTTTGAGGACTCCAGGTCTGCCGCGTTCCCTCACTCGGGCTCTGGTTGCCAAGGAGGGTAGCGGAGATGCGGTCTCGTGAGGAAGTCGCGCTGGTCCAAGCACTCGCCAACGAAGGGCTGAATCACTGCGAGATCGCCCGAAAGACTGGCATCCCGCGATCCACGGTTCGTCAGTGGTTGACGGGGCGACCCCCCGACTTCGACCGCACACGAACGCACCTAGGCCGCCCGGACGCGAGCGGCGTGCCTTGTCCGATCTGCGCTGGCCAACCTGCGTCACTGTCCCAGCCCGCGTATCCCTATCTTCTGGGGCTCTACCTCGGCGACGGCTGTCTGTCCGCACACCCCCGCGGCGTCTACCGGCTTCGGGTCTTCTGCACGGACTGCTACCCGTACCTGATGGACCAGTGCGAGCTGGCCATGGCCGAGGTGCTGCCCAGCAGGGTCGGCCGGGTGCAGCAGGAAGGCTGCACCGAGGTGGGCTCCTACTCCAAGCACTGGCCCTGCCTGTTCCCTCAGCATGGCCCCGGGCGCAAGCATCAGCGCAAGATCGAGCTGATGCCGTGGCAGCAGGAGATCGTCGACGCCGACCCCAGGCCCCTGCTGCGCGGCCTCATCCATTCGGACGGCTGCCGGATCCTGAACTGGGTGAAAGGCACGCCCTACCCGCGTTACCAGTTCACTAACCGCTCTACCGATATCCGGGAGATCTTCGGGCGGGCCTGTGACGCGCTCGGGGTGGAGTGGCGGCAGAGCAACCGGTACAGCCTTTCCGTCGCCAGGCGGGGGAGCGTGGCGCTGCTCGACGAGTTCGTCGGGCCGAAGCGCTGACCAGCGGAAGGCCCGGTCCTGCCGGAGTGCCTGGAGTGACCGGTTATGCAATGGTGACGCAGATCACAGGATCGACCATCTTGACTGGAAAATGGAAATATACTAGTATTTTCGACTCAGCGGATCCGGCAATTCCCATACAAGAAACCAGAAGCAGTCGTGGAGCTCCTCGCCCTTGGATCCCGGTTCGCCCTGGTGATCCTGTTCCTGAGCGCCGGGCTCGCCAAGCTCTCGGCGCCGGAGGAGTTCGCCCGCGCCGTCCGGAACTACGATCTGCTGCCGACCCGGTTCGTCGGGATCGTCGCGACCTGGCTGCCGCGGCTGGAGGTGGCGGCGGCGCTGCTGCTCGCGCTCGGGGTGTTCACCACCCTCACCGCCGCGGTGCTGGCCGGCCTGTTGCTCGCGTTCACGGCCGCCGTGGCCGTGAACCTGCTGCGCGGTCGGGAGATCGACTGCGGCTGCTTCGGGTCGAGCGCCCCGCGCCGGATCACCTGGGGCACGGTGGCCCGCAACCTCGTCCTGGCCGCCGTGGCCGGCCTGGTGGTGGCCTGGTCGCCGGACGCGCTCTCGCTCCTGCCCGCGTGGCCGGCTACCGCTGCCGGGCCGGTCGCCACCACGGACGCGGTCGCGGCCCTGGTCGCCGGCACGGCGGCGGTAGCCGGCGTCCTGGTGGTCGCCGAGGCGGTGCGGGTGCGCCAGGCGGCCACCGCCCTGCAGGGTCAGGCTGCCGCGGCGCCGGGTCAGGCTGCCGCGACGCCGGGCCAGGCTGCCGCGACGCAGAGCCAGGCTGCCGCGGCGCCGGGCCAGGCCTCCCCGCGCGGGCAGGCAGGGGAGGGCGCGCGGTGACCGGCCCGTGGATCGCGGCGTTCGTGGTGCTGTGGCTGCTCGTGCTCGCGCTCGCCTTCCTCCACCTCGGTGTGCTGCGCCGGATCCTCCCGGTGCTCGAGGCGGCCGAGCGGCATGGCCACGGCGCTCGGTTCGGCCTGGGCGGTCTGCCCGCGGGGACGCCGCTGCCCGACTTCGAGGTCGAGACCGAGGCCGGCGACCCCGTCCACGCCAGGGACCTGCGCGACCGCCAGGCGGTCTGGCTGCTGGCGAGCCCGGGCTGCGCGCCCTGCGAGGCGCTGGCCGCGGAGCTCCGGGAGGCCGGCGAGCCGGCCCTCGGCGTCCCGCTGGTGACCATCTCCGACGCCTCCGACGCCGGGCGGACGCTCGGGCTCCCGCCCGGCATGACCACGCTGTACCAGCGCCACGGGGCGGCCGCCGACGCCCTCCGGACCGACGCCACCCCGCACGCCCTTGCCGTCGACGCCAGGGGCGTCGTCGTCGCCACCACGACGCCGAACACCCTCGACGACCTGCGGGCGCTCGCCCGGCGGCTCACGGAGGGAGGCGACGCGCCGCCCCCAGCGCCCAGCGGGACCGCCGCCCGCGGCTGAACCGCCCCTGCGCCCCGAAGGCAGGTGAGATCCGCACGACAGCCCGACGTGACACCGCCCGGTCCGCACCGCCCATCCGCCCACGACGCTCCGGAGGCGATCACATGACCACCGACCAGCACCAGGCAGGAACCGCCACGACCGTCCGCCCCGAGCCGCACCCCGTGGCCGGCACCGGCAGGAGGAGCCGCCGCGCGTTCGTGCGGCAGGTCGGGACGACGCTGGGCGTGGGCCTCGGCGTCGCGCTGCTCCCCGGGCAGGCCGCGGCCGCCCGCAAGGAGAAGACGCTCGACTGCGACATCCTCTGCAGCCCGTACAAGTGCGTCAACTCGGGCTGCTGCCGCAACGCCCACATCTTCTACTGCCGCTGCAGCCCCTTCGCCAGGTACGTCTGCCTCCCGGGCTTCACCTGCACGTCCTTCTGCACCCACACCTGCCCGACCGGCCAGTGCTGAGCGGCGCGGGCAGGTCGGGCGCGGCCTGGCCGGGCGGGCCCCGCCCGGGCGCGCCCGGGCGGGCCGGGGCCTGGCGCGGGCGGGCCGGGGCCTGGCGCGGGCGGGCCGGGGCCTGGCGCGGGCGGGCCGGGGCCTGGCGCGGGCGGGCCGGGGCCTGGCGCGGGCGGGCCGGGGCCGGGCGCGGGCGGGCCGGGGCCTGGCGCGGGCGGGCCGGGGCCGGGCGCGGCCGCCCTGGCCGGGGAGCAGCGCGACGCCGGGGCCCACGCCCAGCGTCGTCCCGACCTGCCGCACGAACGCGCGGCGGCTCCTCCTGCCGGTGCCGGCCACGAGGTGCGGCTCGGGGCGGACGGTCGTGGCGGACGGTCGTCGCGAGAGGCGCGGGACCAGGGGCTTGGCCTGCTCGCCCGGGTGCACCGCCGAGAAAATGGCCCACAGCCGGCGCAACAGTGCCGACCTCGTAGTTTCCGCCCTTGTGTTGCGGTAGAGTGCGGCGGTCGCGACCTGGCCCGACGCCACGGTGGGACGTCCGTCGGACGATGGCTGGGGTCGCTGAGCATACGCTGTGCCTCGACGGGTGCCCCGACCGGCGATGGCGCAAGGTCCCGGGGCTCGTGGCAGGAACAGGAAGGGGGCACGACCCTTGAAGGGCAGAATCCTCCGGGTGGTCGCCGTGGGCGCCATCCTCGCCCTGGCGGCCAGCGCTTGCTCGCGTGAGGAGACGGGCGGCGCCGCCGGTGGCGGCGAGAAGAAGACGGTCAAGCTCGGCGTGATCGCGCCGCTCACCGGACCGCTGTCCGCACTCGGTCTCGGCATCAAGAACGGCGTCGACCTGGCCGTCAAACAGGCCAACCAGAAGGGCACGCTCAAGGACTACAACATCATCCTCGACGCCCAGGACGACACGGCGACCGCGGCCGTGGGCGCCAACGCCGCCAACAAGCTGGCCAGCGACCCGCTCATAGCCGGGGTCATCGGCACGCTGAACTCCTCGGTCGCCCAGCAGGTCGCGCCGGTGCTGGCCAAGTCGAGCATCGCCCAGATCTCGCCGGCCAACACCAACCCGACCCTGACCAGAGGCCAGGACCCGCTCAAGAGCCCCAAGCGGGTCTGGCCGACCTACTTCCGGGTCTGCACCACCGACTCGGTCCAGGGCCCGTTCGCGGCCGACTACGCCTACAAGCAGGCCGGCTTCAAGAAGGTCATCACCGTCCACGACAAGAAGACCTACGGCCAGGGCCTGGTTGGCGCCTTCGCGGAGCAGTTCAAGAAGGACGGCGGCCAGATCGCCTCCGCGAAGACGATCAACGCCGGCGACCGCGACTTCGGCCAGATCGCCGGTGAGATCGCCGCCGCCAAGCCCGACTTCGTCTACTACGGCGGCGAGTTCCCCGAGGCCGGCCCGCTCTCCTCCCAGCTCCACGACCGCGGCTTCAAGGGCCCGCTGTTCGGCGGGGACGGCATCTTCGACGCCGGCTACATCAAGGGCGCCGGCGCCAAGAGCGCGGGCGACCTGGCCACCTCGGTGGGCGCGCCCACGACCAAGCTCGACACCGCCAAGCAGTTCGTGTCCGACTACCAGGCCGGCGGCTACAAGGAGAACTTCTCGGCCTACGGGGCGTTCGCCTACGACGCGGCCAACATCCTGATCCAGGCCATGTCCAAGGGGCTCGAGGGCGCGAGCGACGTCAGGTCGGCCCGGCCCAAGATCGTCGAGGCCCTCGGCCAGACCTCCAACTACCAGGGCGCCATCGGCACCACCACCTTCGACGAGTACGGCGACACCTCCAATAAGGTGCTGACCGTCTACAAGGTCGAGGGCGGCGACTGGAAGGACGTGTTCTCCGGCAGCTTCGGCGAGTAAGCGTCCGCGCGGGTGACGCAGGCGGGCCGCACCGGCCGGGAACGGCCGTGACGGTCCGCCTGCCCGCCCTCCACCTCCGGCGGGCGGGCAGCCCCCCGCCCGTCATCTGATCCTCACCTGGGGGCAGCGTGGCAGACCTCATCCAGCCGCTCGCCAACGGCATCACCAAGGGCTCCTACTACGCCCTGATCGCGCTCGGCTACACGATGGTGTACGGCATCATCCAGCTCATCAACTTCGCCCACGGCGAGGTGTACATGCTGGGTGCCTTCATCGGCCTGTGGACGTTCAACTTCGGGGCGAGCAACTTCGGCTGGGGCACCGGCTCGCTCATGGCGCTCCTCGTGGTGCTGCTGGTCTCCACCCTGCTGACCCCGGTGGTGGGCATGTCCCTGGAGCGCCTGGCCTACCGGCCGCTGCGCAACGCGCCCAGGCTGGCCCCGCTGATCACCGCGCTCGGGGCCAGCTTCGTGCTCCAGCAGCTCGTGGCGGTGTTCTACAGCAGGGACTTCTTACCGTTCCCGCGGCTGTTCCCGGACGGCGGGTTCGTCCTGGGCGGCGTCACCATCAAGACGCTCTGGGTGTTCATGGTCGTGATCGCCCTGGCCCTCATGGGCGCGCTCGGCGCCTTCATCCGGGGCACCCGGCTCGGCAAGGCGATGCGGGCCACCGCCGAGGACCGGGACACGGCCAAGCTCATGGGCATCGACGTCGACCGGATCATCCTGCTCACCTTCATCCTCGGGTCCGCCCTGGCCGGCGTGGGCGGCGTGCTCACCGGCCTGTACATCGGGCAGGTGAACTTCTTCATGGGGTTCATCGCCGGGCTCAAGGCGTTCACCGCCGCGGTGCTCGGCGGCATCGGTAACATCACCGGCGCCGTGTTCGGCGCCTTCCTGCTCGGCATCCTCGAGTCCTACGGCACCCGCTATCTGGGCGGGCAGTGGCAGGACGTGTTCGCGTTCGGCGTCCTCATCCTCGTCCTCGTCTTCCGCCCGACGGGTCTCTTGGGAGAGCGGGTGAGCGGCTGATGGAAGCGACCACCGCCGTCCGGCCCGAGCGGGCCGGCACCACCAGGGAGGCGCTGGCCCGAAGATGGGCCAAGGTCAGGCTCCCGCTGGCCGCCGCGCCCATCGGGGGCGTGGTCGGCGTGGTGGGCTCCTACCTGTTCTGGACCACCGAGACGCTGATCTCCAAGGCGCAGGGCGTGCCCCTGACCGGCGACCTCTACAACTACGGCTTCGGCGGCGTCCGGCTCTACGCCCTGCCGCTGGCGCTCGCCACCACCGTCTACGGCGCGCTGGTGCTGTCCCGGCCGTCGCTGCGGACCGACCAGCACGGGCGCGCCCTGGGCCGGATCGGGCTCGGCCTCGCCGCGATCCCGGTCATCTGGATGCTCACGATCGTGTTCTTCGAGGGCCTGTCCATCAGCCAGGTGGGGCCCGGCCCCTGGGTCGTGCTCGCCGGCGGGGTGGTGGTCTGGCTCGCGGCGCGCAGCCTGAGTCAGGAGGCGCCCGCGGCGGCCAGGCCGGCGGCCTGGGAGCGGCGGACCCGGGGGAACGACCTCACCGTCGTGCTCGCGGTCGAGTTGATCGGGTTCGTGATCTTCGTGTACGGGGTGAAGGTGGAGGACCCGGGCGAGTTCCTCGGCTACTTCGTCGGGCTCGTCGCCGCGATCCTCGCGCTGGGTGGGCTCGGCGTGCTCAAGGGTCTCACCGGCCCGTTCGAGCGCGAGCGGGCCGCGGCCATCGGGGCCATGGTCGTCCTGCTCGTGATCTTCCCGCCGCTGCAGCAGGCCCTGTCCGGCGACACCTTCTGGGTCCGGGTGGCAGCCCAGGCCGGCATCTTCGTAGTCGCCGCGCTCGGCCTGAACATCGTGGTCGGCTCGGCCGGCCTGCTCGACCTCGGCTACGTCGCCTTCTTCGGCATCGGCGCCTACGTGGCCGCGCTGGTCGGCAACGCCGGGCTGGCCCAGTTCCAGTTCCCGCACGTGCCCTTCCTGCTCGTGCTGCTGGTGCTCGCGCCCGTGGTCGCCGCGATCTTCGGCGTGCTGCTGGGCGCGCCGACGCTGCGGCTGCGCGGCGACTACCTGGCCATCGTCACCCTCGGCTTCGGGGAGATCGTCCGCATCACCCTGAACAACCTGGACGCCCTCACCGGCGGGCCGAACGGGATCGCCTCCATCCCGGCCCCGGAGCTGTTCGGGAACTCGATGTCCGACGACCTCGTGATCGGGCCGCTTACCCTGTCCGGCAACGCCCAGTACTTCTACCTGACCCTGCTCCTCATCGCGCTCGTGCTCCTGGTCATCTACCGGCTCAACGACTCCCGGGTCGGGCGGGCCTGGGTAGCCGTCCGGGAGGACGAGGTGGCGGCGGCCGCGATGGGGATCAACACCACCGTCGTCAAGCTGCTGGCGTTTGGCGCTGGCGCGTTCTTCGCCGGCATGGCCGGGTCGGTCGACGCCCACTTCGGCACCCAGGTGTCACCCGACTCCTACGTGTTCCAGATCTCGGTGCTGATCCTGGCCATGGTCGTGCTCGGCGGGATCGGCAACCCGCCCGGGGTCGCGCTCGGCGCGGCGCTGCTCATCTTCCTGCCCGAGAAGCTGCGCGACCTGTCCGACATCCGCTTCCTGGTGTTCGGGCTCGCGCTGGTGTTCATCATGCGGTACCGCCCCGAGGGGCTGCTGCCGTCGGCCCGGCGCCGCAGCGAGCTGCGGGCCGGCGGGGAAGAGGCTGCCGCCGAGTCGCAGCAGCTGTTCGACGTCAGGGGGACATGAGATGTCCGAGGAGTTGCACGACGTGACGGGCGACGGCGCCCGTCCCGCCGGGACGGGCGCCCTGGTCCTCGAGGCGCGCAAGGTCACCCGCAGGTTCGGCGGGCTGGTGGCCGTGCGCGAGGTCGACTTCACCGTGGGCGAGCGGGAGATCGTGGGCCTGATCGGCCCCAACGGCGCCGGCAAGACGACCTTCTTCAACTGCATCACCGGCATCTTCAGCCCCAGCGAGGGGGACGTGCTGTTCCAGGACCGGCGGGTGAACGGGATGCCGCCCGACCGGATCACCAAGCTCGGCGTGGCCCGGACGTTCCAGAACCTACGCCTGTTCAGCAACATGACCGCGCTCGAGAACGTCCAGGTCGGGCGCCACGCCCGCACCCGCGAGGGGGTGCTGGGCGCGATCCTGCGGACGGCCAGGTTCCGCCGCGAGGAGGAACGCAGCCGTGAGCGGGCCATGGAGCTGCTCGAGTTCGTCGGTCTGGCCGGCAAGCACGACGAGGTCGCCCGCAACCTCGCCTACGGCGACATGCGCCGGCTGGAGATCGCCCGGGCGCTGGCCACCGAGCCGCAGCTCGTGCTGCTCGACGAGCCGACCGCTGGCATGAACCCGCAGGAGACGGCGCGCGCGGCCGAGCTGGTGCAGCGTATCCGCGCGATGGGGCTGTCGATCGTGGTGATCGAGCACGACATGAAGTTCCTGATGGGGATCTCCGACCGGGTGACCGTCCTCGACCACGGCGAGAAGCTGGCCGAGGGCCGGCCGCAGGACGTGCAGCGCGACCCGAAGGTCATCGAGGCGTACCTGGGAAAGGCGGCGTCGTAGATGGGCGAGGTGCTGCTCGACGTCAAGGACATCCACGTCTTCTACGGCAACATCGAGGCCGTCAAGGGGGTGAGCCTCCATGTCGACCGCGGCGAGATCGTCACCCTCATCGGCGCCAACGGGGCTGGCAAGACGACCACCCTGCGCACCGTGTCCGGGCTGCTCCGGCCGGCCGAGGGCGGCATCTTCTACGACGGCCAGCGCATCGACCTGATCCCGGCCCACGACATCGTGCGGCTCGGGGTGGCCCAGTCCCCGGAGGGCAGGCGGATCTTCCCTCGCATGACCGTGCGCGAGAACCTCGACATGGGCGCGTTCATCCGCAAGGACACGGGCCAGCGCGAGGACATGGACCGCATCTTCGAGCTGTTCCCGATCCTGAAGGAGCGGGCGCGCCAGGCCGCCGGCACCCTGTCGGGCGGGGAGCAGCAGATGCTCGCCATGGGCCGCGCGCTCATGGCCAAGCCGAGGCTGCTGCTGCTGGACGAGCCCTCGATGGGGCTCGCGCCCATCGTCGTCCAGCGCATCTTCGACACCATCCGCGAGATCAACGAGCTCGGCACCACGATCCTGCTGGTGGAGCAGAACGCGGCCCAGGCCCTCAGCCTCGCCCACCGCGGGTACGTGATCGAGACGGGCCGGATCGTGCTCGAGAACGAGGCAAGGGCCCTGCTCGCCGACGAGCAGGTGCGCAAGGCGTACCTCGGCGAGGAGTAGCGAGAGGCCGCGGCAGGGGGGCGACGGTCGCCGCCGGGGTGGCCCGGCGGCTTGGACGAGACGATAGGAGTGCGGAGCATGGTGGGAAGCGCACACAGATGGTGGCTGCGCGTCCTCGGCGTGGGCCTGGCCCTCGCCCTGGCCGCGTGCGGGAGCAGCGGCACGGAGAGCGGGGGTACCGAGACGACTGCTGGCTCGACCCCGTCGGTCGACCAGGCGCTCGCCGCGAAGGTGCCGGCCGCGATCAAGTCCGACGGCAAGATCCTCGTCGGGACCGACGCGAGCTACGCACCGAGTGAGTTCCTCGACACCGACGGCAAGACGGTCATCGGCTTCGACGTCGACCTGTTCAACGCCGTCGCGGCCAAGCTCGGCCTGAAGACCGAGTACCAGTCGGCGGTCTTTTCCGCGATCATCCCGGGCATCCAGTCCGGGAAGTACGAGATCGGCGTCTCGTCGTTCACCATCAACGACGAGCGCAAGCAGCAGGCCAACATGGTCAGCTACTACAGCGCGGGCACCCAGTGGGCGACGAAGCAGGCCAACCCGAACGGGGTCAAGCTCGACGACGCCTGTGGCAAGAAGGTCGCCGTCCAGACCGACACCGTCCAGGACACCGAGGACCTGCCGAAGCGTCAGCAGGCGTGCAAGGGCGCGGGGAAGCCGGCCATCACCGTCGACCGGTACCAGCGGCAGGACCAGGCGACCGCCTCCGTGGTCTCGGGCAAGGACGACGCCATGCTCGCCGACTCCCCGGTGGTCGCGTACGCGGTGAAGCAGACCAACGGCCAACTCGAGCTGCTCGGTGACATCTACGACTCGGCGCCGTACGGTTACGTCGTCAAGAAGGATCAGGCCGAGTTCGCCCAGGCGCTCGCCGGCGCGGTCGGCGCGCTCGTCTCCGACGGGACCTACAAGAAGGTGCTGGAGAAGTGGGGCGTCGAGGCGGGTGCCATCGACAACCCCGCCGTCAACCCCTGATGTCCAGGTAGCGGTGTCATGACTGAGACGAAGACGGCGGAGCAGGCACGGCCGGAGGCCATCACGGCCGTGCCCGTCCGCCACCCGGGGCGTTGGGTCGCCATCGTCGTCATCGCGATCCTGGCGGCGATGTTCGCCCACATGCTGGTGACGAACGAGGCGTTCCAGTGGCGCTTCATGTTCGACAACATGTTCCGCCCGCCGGTCGTGGAGGGCGTGCGCACGTCGCTGGTCCTCACCGTCCTCGCGATGGTCATCGGCGTGACACTGGGCGTCGTGATCGCGGTGATGCGTCTCTCCCCGAACCCGGTGCTCTCTGGCGCGGCGTGGGTCTACACCTGGTTCTTCCGTGCCGTGCCAAGGGTCGTGCTGCTCGTCCTGTTCGGCAACCTCGGGATCCTCTACGCGCGGTACGAGCTCGGGCTACCGTTCGACCGCCAGATCGCCAACCTGTTCGGGGTCGGCATCGACGGGCGGCTGTTCGGTCTGGACGCCCGGACCGTCGTGACCGGCTTCGTGGCCGGCCTGCTGGGTCTGGCGCTGTCCGAGGCGGCGTACATGGCCGAGATCGTGCGGGGGGGCATGAAGGCGGTCGACCCGGGACAGCAGGAGGCCGCCCATGCGCTCGGAATGGGGCATGGCACCACCCTGCGCCGGATCGTCCTGCCCCAGGCGATGCGGGTGATCGTCCCGCCGACCGGGAACGAGACGATCGCGATGCTCAAGGACACCTCGCTGGTCGCCTTCGTCCCGGTCACCAACGAGCTGTTCTTCCAGCTCCAGGCGATCGGCTCCCGCACGTTCCGGGTCTTCCCGATGCTGGTCGCGGCCTGCCTGTGGTACCTGGCGATGACCAGCGTGCTCATGGTCGGCCAGTACTTCATCGAGCGGTACTTCAGCCGGGGCTTCGGCACCGGCGGGCGGCAGGTGCGCGTCCGCGCGCGGCCGACGAGGGCTGGAGGTGGACATGGCGTCTGATCTCGTCGACCCGGCGGCCACCGGCTCCGGGGCCGCGACACCGATGGTGAAGGCCGAGGCGGTGCACAAGCGGTTCGGTCACTTGGAGGTGCTCAAGGGCATCGACCTCGAGGTTCGGCCGGGCCAGGTCGTGGTGCTGCTCGGCGCGTCGGGTTCCGGCAAGTCGACGTTCCTGCGCTGCATCAACCACCTCGAGAAGATCAACGCGGGGCGGCTGTGGGTCGACGGCGAGCTGGTCGGCTACCGCCAGGAGGGCGACAAGCTCCACGAGCTGCGCGAGCGCGAGACCGCACGCAAACGCGCCGAGATCGGCATGGTGTTCCAGCGCTTCAACCTGTTCCCGCACATGACGGCGCTCGAGAACGTGTGCGAGGCGCCCTGCCAGGTCAGGCGGGTGTCCAAGGATGCGGCGCGGCAGCGCGCGAGGGAGCTGCTCGAGCAGGTCGGCCTGGCCGAGAAGGCTGACGTCTTCCCCGCGCAGCTCTCGGGCGGGCAGCAGCAGCGCGTCGCGATCGCCCGCGCGCTGGCCATGGACCCGAAGCTGATGCTGTTCGACGAGCCGACCAGCGCGCTCGACCCCGAGCTGGTCGGCGACGTGCTGGAGGCGATGAAGAAGCTCGCCCAGGACGGCATGACGATGATCGTGGTCACCCACGAGATGGGGTTCGCCCGCGAGGTGGGGGACTGGCTGGTCTTCATGGACGGCGGGGTCATCGTCGAGGAGGGCCCGCCGGTCGAGGTGTTCGCCAACCCGCGCCACCAGCGGACGAAAGCGTTCCTGTCCAAGATCCTCTGAAGGAGCCCGTCCGGACCGCCGGAAGCCCAGGCCGCCGGAAGCCGCAAGGCGGCGTAGGAGGGGGGTCCGGCGAGGAGCCAAGGGCCTTTGGGGCCGTTCGCACCTTCCCCGAGTGCGAACGTTCTCTACTCGGTTCTTGACTCCCCCGCCGGACGGAACTCGGGGCCCCCTATCGGGGACCCCGATCGGCGCTCAAGCTAACAGCCGTCCCGGCGCCGGTCAACTCGTCCAATCCCTTGCGCCGCAACGGTTTCACCGATCCGTGCAGGTGCCACCTGCGACGATGGTCGCGGAGAATTTCCGTCGGGTGCCGCCCACCGGCCGCCCGGAATTCGGTCCACCGAAACGGGCTAGTCATCTGCCCCGAGTGGAGCTGGCGGGTGCCCCCCGAGTGGAGCCGGCGGGGCGACAAGCGGGAATGGCCGGTGCGCCGCTCATCCCCGCAGGGGACGACACCATACAAGGCGGACACAGCCCAGGAACGAAATAACCAAGTCGAGCTAGTCCCCCGCTCGCAACGTTTCAGCCGGGTAGGGAAATGGGTATGGCTGGCCGCACCGGACCGTCGCCGACCTATCCCGGGGTGCCCGTGGAACTGGAGATCGTCCCGTCGTCGGTGCACCTCCCCGAGATCCGCCGGGCGGCCCAGGGCATGCTCGCCGGCATCGCCGGCGAGGTCGCCGACGACGTCCTGCTCGCGCTCGACGAGGCGGTGGCCAACGCGATCCGCCACGGCTCCCAGGATGGCCGGCCGATCCGGGTCGCCCTGGCGGTGCGGAGCGGCTGGATCGAGATGGCGGTCCAGGACCGCGGCCCCACGCCCCGGCTGCCGCGGCTGCCTGCCGACCCGCCCGCGCCCCTGGCCGTCGGGGGCCGCGGCCTCTGGCTCATCCTGCAGCTCGTCGACGAGGTGCGGCTCGCCCGGGTCGGGGAGGGCACCCTGCTGTCGCTCCGCCGCCGGGCCGAGGCGTTCACCGGCGCGACCCGGCGGTAGCCGGACCCGGACCGCCCGGCCGCCGGTCCGGGCCGCGTCCACCGGCGCCGGCGGTCCGGTCGCACCGACGGACCGAGCCCGTGACTGCCGGGCCCCGCTGTTAGACTCGCCATCGTGACGACCGAAGCGACCACCCAGCACCCCGACCGCCCGCTCGTGCTCCTCGACGGCCACAGCCTGGCCTACCGGGCGTACTTCGCGCTGCCCGACGACCTGGCCACCACCACCGGCCAGATCACCAACGCCGTCTACGGCTTCACCACCATGCTCGTCAAGCTGTTCGGCGAGGTGGCCCCCGACCGCATCGCGGTCTGCTTCGACCTGGGCCGGCCCGCCTACCGGTACGACGTCTACGACGGCTACAAGGCCAACCGCTCGGCCGCCCCCGACCAGTTCCGCTCCCAGCTCCCGCTGATCAGGGAGGTGCTGGCCACCCTGCGCATCCCGGTCGTCGAGGTGGAGGGCTACGAGGCCGACGACGTGATCGCCACCCTGGTCGAGCAGGCCAGGGCCGAGGGCGTGCCGGTGCTGGTGGTCACCGGCGACCGGGACAACCTCCAGCTCGTCGACGACCAGGCCGGCGTCAGGGTGATGATGACCCGCCGGGGCATCACCGACACGGTCACCTACGACGAGGCCGGCGTGCTCGAACGCTACGGGGTCCCGCCCGGGCGGTACGCCGACCTGGCCGCGCTGCGCGGCGACAGCTCCGACAACCTGCCCGGGGTGCCCGGGGTGGGGGACAAGACCGCGGCCAAGCTGGTCAACCAGTACGGCGGCGCCGAGGAGGTCGTCGCCCACGCCGCCGAGCAGAGGGGCAAGCTCCGCGAGAACCTCCTCGCCCACGCCGAGGGCGTGCTGCGCAACAAGCAGCTCGCGACCTTGCGGCGGGACGTGCCCCTGCCGGTCGGCGTGGCCGACCTGCGCATGGGCAGCTGGGACCGGGCCGAGATCCACCGGCTGTTCGACACCCTGGAGTTCCAGGTCCTCCGGGAGCGGCTGTTCGACACGGTCGCCCAGCCGGGCAGCTCCGACGTCGGGTTCGAGGTCGACGCCGGCAAGCTCGGGCCCGGGGAGCTGGCCGGCTGGCTGGCCCGGGTGCCCGACGGCGCCGAGGTCGCCCTGGCCGCCCGCCTGGCCACCGGGCCGGGCCGGGCCGAGCTCTCCGGGGTGGCCCTGTGGGCCGACGGGCCAGGCGCGGTCTGGCTCGACCTGGCAACGGCCGACCCGGCCGACGTCGACGCCCTCGACGCCCTGCTCGCCGACCCGGCCCGGCCCAAGGTCGCCCACGACGCCAAGCAGCTCTACCTGGCCGTGTGGGGGCGCGCGCTGCCCCTCGAAGGGCTCGCGCTCGACACCGCGCTGGCCGCCTACCTCGCCCTGCCCGCCCAGCGGACCTACGACCTGGCCGACCTCGCCCTGCGCTACCTCCGCAAGGAGCTGCGCCCCGAGGGCGCCGCCAAGGAGGGGGCGGCGGCCGGGGACGGGACCCAGCTCGCGTTCGACACCCAAGGGGACGACGACTGGGCCGACTGGTGCCTGCGCGCCCAGGCGGTCGGCGAGCTCGGCCGGGCCCTGGCCGGCGAGATGGCCTCCATGGGCGTGGAGCGGCTCAACCAGGAGGTCGAGCTGCCCCTGGTGCCGATCCTGGCTAAGCTCGAGCGGACCGGGATCGCGGTCGACCTGTCGGTGCTCACCGACATCGACGACCGCCTCATCGACCAGATCCGCGACCACGAGGCGCGCATCTACGAGCTGGCCGGGGAGAAGTTCAACATCGGGTCGAACCCGCAGCTCCAGGTCATCCTGTTCGAGAAGCTGGGGCTGCCCCGGACCAAGCGGATCCGCACCGGCTACACCACCGACGCGGCCGCGCTCAACCAGCTCGCCGGCACCCACCCGATCGTGGAGGAGCTGCTCGCCTACCGCGAGGTGGCCAAGCTCAAGAACACCTACATCGACGCCCTGCCCAAGCTGGTCGGGCCCGACGGGCGCATCCACGCGCAGTTCAACCAGCTCATCGCCTCGACCGGGCGCCTGTCCAGCCAGAACCCCAACGTGCAGAACATCCCCACCCGGACCGGGACCGGGCGCGAGATCCGGCGCGCGTTCGTGGCCGGCCCCGAGGCGGAGACGCTGCTGGTGGCCGACTACGCGCAGCTCGAGTTCCGGGTGCTGGCCCACCTGGCCGGCGACGAGACCCTGGTCGCAGCGTTCCTCGGCGGGGAGGACGTCCACGCCACGGTGGCCGGCATGGTCTGGGGCCTGCCGCCCGACCAGGTCGACCGGGACCTGCGCAACCGGGTCAAGGTGGTGACCTACGGGCTCGCCTACGGCCTGAGCGCCTTCGGCCTGGCCCAGGCCCTCGGCATCACCGCCGAGGAGGCCCGGGCGCTGATGGAGACCTACTTCGAGCGGTTCGGCAAGGTCAAGTCATACCTGGACGAGGTCGTCACCCAGGCCACGCGGGACGGCTACACCCAGACGATCCTGGGCCGGCGCCGCTACCTGCCCGACCTCGTGTCGGAGTCGCGCCAGCGCCGCCAGATGGCCGAGCGGATGGCGCTGAACGCCCCCATCCAGGGGTCGGAGGCCGACATCATCAAGATGGCGATGGTCGCCGTGGACCGGGCCATGACCCGGGCCGGGCTCGCCTCCCGCATGATCCTGCAGGTCCACGACGAGCTCGTCTTCGAGGTGATGCCGGGCGAGGCCGACGCCCTGGCCGAGCTGGTCCGCCGCGAGATGCAGGACGTCTACCAGCTCAGGGTGCCGCTCGAGGTCTCGATGGCCACCGGCCGCTCCTGGGCCGAGGCCCAGCACTGACCGGCCGGCGACTGCTCGGAGCGCCTGCGGCGCAGGCATCCCAGTTCCGACGGCGGAATCGGCCGGCGGCCGGCGGCCAGGGTTCGGCTCAACGGCTTGAAGCGCCTTCGGCGCAGGCATCCATCCCGACGGCCAGGTCCGGCCGTCGGCTCAGTCCAGGTCGGGTGGCAGCTCCGGGCTGGCGGCGAGCACGGCCAGGCGGCGGATCTGCTCGGCCGTGATCCGGCCGACCGACAGCTCCGGCAGGGCGTCGACGCCGAACCAGCCGACCCCGAGCGTCTCGAACCCGGCCTCGGGCCGGCCGCCGGTGACTTCGCAGGCGATGGCCAGCTTGTAGACCGAGCTGAGGCTCGGCGTGGGGGTGTGGCGGGCCCGCTCCCAGACGGCGAGCAGGCGGGTGGCCCGCACCTGGTAGCCGGACTCCTCGGCGACCTCGCGGACGGCCATCTCGGCCGGGGAGGACCCCACGTCGGCCCAGCCGCCAGGCAGCGACCAGCGGCCGTCGGCGCGCTCCCTGACCAGCAGCACCTCGCCGTCGCGCTCGACGAACGCGCGCACGTCCACCTTGGGGGTGGGGTAGCCGGGGTCCGAGGCGAACAGCTCGCCGAGCCGCACGAGGTCCTCGCGCGACCCGGCGTCGGCGTGGCGGGCCACGATCTCCACCGACAGGGCCTGCAGGGTCCGGTACCGGTCGAGGTCGTAGGGGTTGCGCGTGTAGGCGATCCCGGCCTGGGCGATCGCCTGGATGCGCCTGGCCCACTCGAGCCACTGCGGCTCCCTGGACCCCGGCCCGGGCGGTGTCGGGTCGCCTCCCGGGAGCTCCCTGGACCCCGGCCCGGTGGGTGTCGGGTCGCCTCCCGGGAGCTCCCCGGACCCCTCCGGCGGCCTCTCCGTCACCTCGGGACCGGGGCGGGGGCCGGGTCCAGGGCGATGCGCAGGCGCTTGTTGCCCTTGCCCTTCGACTCGTGCCCGACCACCCGGACCGCGCCCACCTCGGCGGTGCGGGCCACGTGGGTGCCGCCGCCGCCGGGGAAGAACGCGCTCCGGTCGAGCACGACCCCGTCGGGGTGGGTCGCGGTGACACGGGCGTCGAACGCGGCCAGGTAGGCGTCGCGCTGGTAGAGGGGATCGGTCATCTCGCCCCCGTTCTGGGAATCGGTTCACAAGGTCGCATGGCACACGGGCTGACCAGGTGATCCTCCCATGTCGGCAGGGAATGGGGGGCGCGGCGGCGGGGGAGGGCGGCCCGGCGTCCGTGACGGGCTTGTAAATCCGCAGGTCACCAGGGCTTCGAAAACGTTGACGCGGCGAAGCGGCGGCGACTACCATCTCCAAAACCACCTGTGGGCTTTTCTGCCAGTGTGTTCTGACGCGGTCGCGTCGCCTCCCACCAGGAAACGTCCTCAAGGGGACATCTCTGTCCGACAGCTCAGGAGACATGCAGTTGACCGAGTCCATCGACCAACCGACCACCCAGTCCGAGCAGCCCATGCCGGGCGTGACCACCCAGGTCACCGAGAACGACGTCGGCTCGGCGGAAGAGCTCGAGGCCGCATACGAGCAGACCCTCAAGGACTTCAACGAGGGGGACATCGTCGACGGCCATGTGGTCAAGGTCGACCACGACGAGGTGCTGCTGGACATCGGCTACAAGTCGGAGGGCGTGATCCCCTCCCGCGAGCTGTCGATCAAGCACGACGTCGACCCCAACGAGGTCGTGTCCCTCGGTGACCACATCGAGGCGCTCGTCATGCAGAAGGAGGACAAGGACGGCCGCCTGATCCTGTCCAAGAAGCGCGCGCAGTACGAGCGGGCCTGGGGCACGATCGAGAAGAAGAAGGAGAACGACGAGATCGTCGAGGGCACGGTCATCGAGGTCGTCAAGGGCGGCCTCATCCTCGACATCGGGCTCCGCGGCTTCCTCCCAGCCTCCCTGGTCGAGATGCGCCGCGTCCGCGACCTGCACCCCTACGTCGGTCGCACCCTCGAGGCGAAGATCATCGAGCTGGACAAGAACCGCAACAACGTCGTGCTGTCGCGCCGGGCCTGGCTCGAGGAGACCCAGTCGGCGACCCGCAAGGCGTTCCTGCACACCCTGCGCAAGGGCGAGATCCGCAAGGGCGTGGTCTCAAGCATCGTGAACTTCGGGGCCTTCGTGGACCTGGGTGGGGTCGACGGGCTGGTGCACGTGTCCGAGCTGTCCTGGAAGCACATCGACCACCCCTCCGAGGTCGTCGAGGTCGGCCAGGAGGTCGAGGTCGAGGTGCTCGACGTCGACCTGGAGCGCGAGCGGGTCTCGCTGTCGCTGAAGGCGACCCAGGAGGACCCGTGGCGCCAGTTCGCCCGCTCGCACCAGATCGGCGAGCTGATCCCGGGCCGGGTCACCAAGCTGGTCCCGTTCGGCGCCTTCGTCCGGGTGGACGACGGCATCGAGGGGCTGGTCCACATCTCCGAGCTGGCCGAGCGGCACGTCGACATCCCCGAGCAGGTCGTCAGCGTCGGCGAGGAGATCACCGTCAAGGTCATCGACATCGACCTGGACCGCCGGCGGATCTCCCTGTCGCTCAAGCAGGCCCTGCAGGACGCCGGGCAGGCCGCGGTGGCCGAGGACGAGCTCGCCCTCGAGGAGGGCGCCTACACCGAGGGCTACGAGGGCTACGAGGAGGGCACCTACGTCGAGGGCGACTACCAGGGCTACTACGACGAGCAGGGCAACCTGATCGGCGTGGTGCCCGGGACGGCCATGGCCGACGCCTTCTCCCAGGCCGGGTACTACGACAACACCTACGCCGAGCCCGCGGAGGGTGCGGAGGGCGAGGTGGCGGCCCAGGCCGACCAGGCCGAGCAGGCCCTCCAGGCCGAGCAGGGCGGCGCCGACGAGCGGCTCGAGGACATCGTCGAGGACCTGAAGCGCAAGAACGCTACCGAGTAGGGGCCACGACCCGTGCGGCCGGGCTCCGGCCGCACGGGTCTTCGTGTGGATGCCGGCCGCCGGCGCGAGCGCCGGGCCGGCTCCTGCCGTCCGAGGAGGCGCCGTGCTGCTCGTCGGGCTCACCGGGGGGATCGCGTCGGGCAAGAGCACCGTCTCGGCCATGCTCGCCGAGCGCGGGGCCGAGATCGTCGACGCCGACCTCATCGCCCGCCAGGTCGTCATGCCTGGCACCCCCGCCTGGCACAAGATCCGCGACCACTTCGGTCCGGGGATCCTCCGCCCGGACGGCTCGATCGACCGCCAGGCCCTGGCCGACGCCGTCTTCCGGGACAAGGCCAAGCTCGCGCTGCTCAACGAGATCACCCACCCGGAGATCTTCGAGCGGATCGCCGAGCGGCTCGAGGCGTCGAGCGGCCGCGAGGTGGTCGTGGTCCTCGACGCCGCCCTGCTGATCGAGACCAGCCTGGCCGACGGCGTCGACGTCCTCGTCGTGGTGGACGCCACGCGCGACGCCCAGCTCGGCCGCCTGGCCGCCAAGGGCCTCCCGGCGCCCGACGCCGAGGCGAGGATCGCGGCCCAGCTCCCCGCCGAACAGCGCCTGGCCAGAGCCGACTACGTCATCGAGAACGCCGGCTCGATCGAGGAGCTGGGGGCCCGCGTGGACGAGCTGTGGGAGGAGCTGCGGCGCCGCCTCCGGGAGCGCCACGGCCCGCCCCCCATCATCCGCCTGCCCTAGAGGTTCGGCGAGCAGCCCGACCATGGAGCAGGCGCTGTCGGGGGCCGCGAAGGACCGGCGATGCCACTGGTGTAGCCTCCCCCCGTGACCGACGCCATCCCGCAGCCGCTGGCCGCCGTCTTCCTCGACGCCGGCGACACCCTCCTCGCCCCCACACCCAGCTTCGAGGGCCGCTTCATCGCTGTCGCCCGCGCCGAGGGCGTGGAGCTGGCCGAGGCGGCGGTGGCGGCCGCGTTCGCCGCCGCCGCCCGCCGCGCCGTCTGGCCGACCGACTGGACCGACCCGGCCACCCAGCGGGAGTTCTGGTGCGGGCACTACACCGACATCCTCGGCGAGCTCCGCTACGAGGGGGACCGGGCGGCGCTCGCCGACAGGATGTTCGAGGCGTTCAGCGACCCGGCCGCGTACAAGCTGTTCGACGACGTCCGACCCGCCCTCGACGCGCTGGCCGGGCGCGGCCTCAAGCTCGGGGTGATCTCGAACTTCGAGCCGTGGCTGGCGACCGTGCTCGAGCTCGAAGGGGTCGACCACCTGTTCGCGGCCACCGCGATCTCGGGCGTGCTCGGGGTCGCCAAGCCGGAGCCGGGCATCTTCCTGTGGGCCCTCCAGCAGGCCGCCGTCGAGGCGGGCAGCGCGCTCCACGTCGGCGACCACCTCGACGTCGACGTGTCGGGCGCCCGTGCGGTCGGCATGGCCGGGGTGCTGATCGACCGGTACGGGCGGGTCCCCGACCCGCCCCCGGGCGTGCCCCGGATCGAGTCGCTCGCCGAGCTGGTCGACCTGGTCGAGGCGGGGCTGCCTGAAGCGCGCGAGGCGGGGCCGGCCGAAGCGCGCGAGGCGGGGCTGCCTGGAGCGCGCGAGGCGGGGCTGCCTGGAGCGCGCGAGGCCGGGCTGCCTGGAGCGCGCGAGGCCGGGCTGCCTGGAGCGCGCGAGGCCGGGCTGCCTGGAGCGCGCGAGGCCCGGCTGCCTGAGGCGCGCGAGGCCCGGTAGTGGAGGCCGTCGACCGGGGGTTCCTGCGATTCCTGGTCAGCGCCGAGAACGCCCTCCCCCAGGGGGAGTGGGTGGCCGAGCTCACCCCCGAGCTGCTGTCGTGGCTCGGGTCGGTCGACAACGAGCTGCGCGACGAGTTCGCCTACCCGATCCTGGCCGCCTGGATCGAGCGCGGGGAGTACACCCCGGACGAGCTGCGCGCCATGGCCCGGCGCATGGTCGGCAACCTGGAGGTGGGCCTCGGCGAGGACGGGACCGACTCGGTGTTCCTGCGCACGTTCTCGGCGCTGATCCTCATGGAGCTGGTCTCCTACGACAACGCCCGCCCCTTCCTCGACGAGGACGAGGTGCTCGAGCTGCTGGACAGCGGCCTGTCCTACCTGCGCCGGGAGCGGGACCTGCGCGGGTACGTGCAGGGTCCCGGCTGGGCGCACGCCGTCGCCCACACCGCCGACCTGCTCATGATGCTCGCCCGCAGCCGGCACGCCGACGCCCGCGAGCTCGAGCGGCTGCTGGACGGCATCGCCGACAAGCTCCTGGAGCCGGTCGCCGCGGTGTACCTGTACCAGGAGGACGAGCGGCTCGCCTACGCGGCGCTCACCGTGCTGCGCCGCGGCCTGGTCTCCCGGGAGTTCCTGACCGCCTGGTTCGGCCGCTTCGCGCGACCGCCCGGCTACGACTCCTGGCGGCCGGTCTACACCGACCGGGGGCTGGCCACCGCCCGGATGAACGCCACCAGCTTCCTCCGCAGCCTGTACTTCCAGCTCCTGCTCACCACCGACCCGCCCGCCGGCCGCGCCGAGACCCTGGACGCCCTGGTCGCCACCCTGCGCCACATGGACATCGGGTTCTACGACCTGACCTGACCAGCTCGCCTGAAGCGCGCGAGGCCGACGGCCGACCTTGGCCGTCGGCATGGATGCCCGCGCCGCAGGCGCTCCAAGCAGTTCCAGGGACTTGGCCGTCGGCATGGATGCCCGCGCCGCAGGCGCTCCAAGCAGTTCCGGGCGAAGCCCGCAGGTCAGCCCGAGGCCCGCTCGATGCTCGCGCCGAGGGCGCGCAGGCGCTCGTCGACCCGCTCGTAGCCCCGGTCGATCTCACCGATGTTGCCGATGACCGACTCGCCCTCGGCGGCCAGGGCGGCCAGCAGCAGCGCCATGCCGGCCCGGATGTCGGGCGAGGCCAGGCGCTCCCCGTAGAGCCGGGTCGGCCCGTTCACCACGGCCCGGTGGGGGTCGCAGATGATGATGCGCGCGCCCATCCCGACCAGCTTGTCCACGAAGAACAGCCGGTTCTCGAACATCTTCTCGAAGATCAGCACGGTGCCCTTGGCCTGGGTGGCCACCGCGACCGCGATCGAGGTGAGGTCGGCCGGGAACGCGGGCCACGGCCCGTCGTCGATCTTCGGGATGGCCGCGCCCAGGTCGTCCTGCACGACCAGCCGCTGGTCGGGCGGCACCCGCAGCGTGGAGCCCTCCAGCTCCCAGATCACCCCGAGGCGGGTGAAGCCGACCGCCACCGGGCGCATGTCGTCCTCGATCACGCCCTCGACCACGAGCTCGCCGCCGGTGGCGGCGGCCAGCCCGATGAAGCTGGCCACCTCGATGTGGTCGGGCCCGATGGTGTACTCGCCGCCGGAGAGCCCCTCGACGCCGGTGATCGTGAGCCGGTTCGAGCCGACACCCTCGATCCTGGCCCCGAGCGCGCCGAGGAACCGGCACAGGTCCTGGACGTGGGGCTCGCAGGCGGCGTTGCCGATGATCGTCTCGCCCTCGGCGAGCACGGCCGCGGTCACGGCGTTCTCGGTGGCCGTCACCGACGCCTCGTCCAGGAACATGGGCTGGCCGGTGAGCCGGTCGGCCGACAGCTCGAGCACCCCGTCGAACTCGACCGTGGCCCCGAGCGAGCGGAACGCGAGCAGGTGGGTGTCGAGCCGGCGGCGACCGATCACGTCGCCCCCAGGCGGGGGCAGGGTGCAGCGGCCGGTGCGGGCCAGCAGGGGAGCGGCCAGCAGCACCGAGGCCCGGATGCGGGCGCACAGGGCCGGGTCGAGGCTCACCTGCCGGACACCGCGCGGGTCGATCCGCACGTCGTTGGGGCCGACGTCGGTGACATGGGCCCCGGTCATGGCGGCGAGCTGGAGCATGGCGTCCACGTCACGGATGCGGGGCACGTTGTGGAGCACGACCGGGCCGTCGGCCAGCAGGGACGCCGCGACGATGGGCAGCGCGCCGTTCTTGTTGCCGGTCGGGCGCACGGTGCCGCTGAGCGGCAACCCGCCCTTGATGACGAAGCTCTCCATCGTTCTCCCACTCGGCTGTCCTGGCACGGCCGCATACTCTACCGTGCCCTCGCAAGGTTGTCGGGCGGCGGGTGCCGCCCGCGTCTCGCACGGGTTGCAGTTGGGTGAAGCAGGCCGCCCGGCGTGGCCGGGCGGCTGTCACGGGGGCCGCCTACACTGGTCGCCAGGCCCGACCACCACCCGGAGTTCCCCCGATGCCCGAGTTCAAGCTCGTCAGTGACATGCCCGCCGCCGGCGACCAGCCGGCGGCCGTCGAGGCGCTGGTCGACGGGCTGCACGGCGGCGAGCCGGCGCTCACCCTGCTCGGGGTCACCGGGTCGGGCAAGACCCGGACCATGGCCGGGGTGATCGAGCGCATGGGCCGGCCCGCGCTGGTGATGGCCCCCAACAAGACCCTCGCGGCCCAGCTCACCAACGAGTTCAAAGAGCTGTTCCCGGGCAGCGCGGTCGAGTACTTCGTGTCCTACTACGACTACTACCAGCCCGAGGCGTACATCCCGCAGACCGACACCTACATCGAGAAGGACTCCTCGCTCAACGAGGAGATCGACCGCCTGCGCCACTCGGCCACCCTCGCCCTGCTCACCCGGCGCGACGTGATCGTGGTCGCCTCGGTCTCGGCCATCTACGGCCTCGGCTCCCCCGAGGAGTACCGCGACCAGATGCTGTGGCTCCAGGTCGGGGAGGAGCACGACCGGGACGGGGTGCTGCGCAAGCTGGTCTCCATCCACTACGACCGCAACGACCTCAACTTCGTCCGTGGCAAGTTCCGCGTCCGGGGCGACACCCTCGAGGTGTTCCCGGCCTACGAGGAGCAGGCCATGCGGATCGAGTTCTTCGGCGACGAGGTCGAGCGCATCCTGGTCATGGACCCGGTCACCGGCGAGATCGTCGGGGAGCGGCAGGACCTGCACATCTTCCCGGCCACCCACTACGTGGCCAGCTCGGCCCGCATGCAGCGGGCCGTCTCAGGCATCGAGGCGGAGCTGGCCGAGCGCCTGCAGGAACTCGAGCGCGAAGGCAAGCTGCTCGAGGCCCAGCGGCTGCGCATGCGCACCGGCTACGACCTCGAGATGCTGCGCGAGGTCGGCTTCTGCAACGGCATCGAGAACTACTCGCGCCACATCGACGGGCGCGGGCCGGGCAGCCCGCCGAACACCCTGCTCGACTACTTCCCGAGCGACTTCCTGCTCTTCCTCGACGAGTCCCACGTGACCGTGCCGCAGATCGGCGGGATGTACGAGGGCGACCGCAGCCGCAAGACGACCTTGGTCGAGCACGGCTTCCGCCTGCCGTCGGCCCTGGACAACCGGCCCCTGCGCTTCGACGAGTTCCTCGAGCGGATCGGCCAGCGGGTCTTCGTCTCGGCCACCCCGGGACCCTACGAGCTGCGCGAGTCCGGCACCGTGGTCGAGCAGATCATCCGCCCGACCGGCCTGGTCGACCCCGAGGTGCTGGTGCGGCCGACCAAGGGCCAGATCGACGACCTGATCCACGAGGTCAAGCTCCGGGTCGAGCGGGAGCAGCGCACGCTGGTGACCACCCTGACCAAGAAGATGGCCGAGGACCTCACCGACTACCTGCTCGAGATGGGCCTGCGCGTGCGCTACCTCCACTCCGAGATCGACACCGTGCAGCGGATCGAGATCCTGCGCGACCTGCGCCTGGGCGAGTTCGACACCCTGGTCGGCATCAACCTGCTCCGCGAGGGCCTGGACCTGCCCGAGGTCACCCTGGTCGCCATCCTCGACGCCGACAAGGAAGGCTTCCTGCGCTCGCAGACCTCGCTGGTGCAGACGATCGGCCGGGCCGCCCGCAACGTCGACGGCCAGGTGGTCATGTACGCCGACCACGTGACGGCGTCGATGCGGCGCGCCATCGACGAGACCAACCGCCGCCGCAAGCTCCAGCTCGACTACAACGAGGCCAACGGCATCGACCCACAGACCGTGCGGCGCCGGGTGAGCGACATCATCCAGGCGCTCCGCGGCGAGGAGGACCAGGCCGGCGGCCGCGGCCGGGGCCGCCGTGGCCGGGCGCCCACCCCGGGCCGGGGCCGGGCCGGGCGGGGCGAGCCGGCGGTCAGCGGGATGCCCCGCGCCGACCTGGAGCGGCTGATCCAGTCGCTCGAGGAGGAGATGCACGAGGCGGCTAAGGACCTCCGCTTCGAGTACGCCGCCCGCCTCCGCGACGAGGTGGCCGACCTCCGCCGCGAGCTGCGCGGCATGGTCGAGGCCGGCGTCAGCTGAGCCCCGGGCCCTCGCCGCGGCCGGCTCGGTCCTGGCTCGCCGTCGCGGCGGCGTTGCCGATGCCGGCCGGAGGGGCCGGCGGCCCCGCCAGGCCGGAGCGGGCCGGCGACGGTTGAGCCCCGGGCCCTCGCCGCGGCTGGATCGGGCCGGGCGCCGTGGCGCCGGGCCCCGGGGGCGGGAACCCGACCCGGCCGGTAGACTGCCCGCTCGGCCGTCGCTCGGAGGGAGGGCCGGTGTCCAAGGGCTCCAAGGTGGTCGGGCTGGTGGTCGCCGTCGCCCTGGTGCTCGGTGCCGCCGGGGCCGGGGCGTGGTGGTTCGTGCTGCGCCCGCGCGGCTCGCCCGAGCCGGTGGCCGCCGCCTACCTGGACGCCTGGCAGCGGGCCGACTGGGCCGCCATGCAGCGCCTGGTCGCGGCGCCCCCGGCCGACTTCCCGGCCCAGCACGCCGCCATGCTGGACAACCTCAAGGTGCGTGGGCGGACCTTCGCCCTCGGACCGGTGCGGCGCGACGGCGACCGGGCCGAGGCGCCCTTCACCGCCCGGCTCGACCTGCGCGGCCTCGGCGAGTGGAGCTACCAGGGGGCGCTCCGGCTGGCCAGGAGGGACCGGCGGACCTGGCTGGTCGACTGGTCACCGGCCACGATCCACCCGTCGCTGGTCGCCGGGAAGCGCTTCGCGCGCAGCCGCACGCAGGCCGAGCGCGCCCCCATCCTCGCCCGGGACGGCAGCGTGCTGGCCGGGCCGGGCAGGCTCGTGGTCGTCGGCGTCGTGGGGCAGGGGGTCAAGGACCGCGGCCGGGTGCAGCAGGCCCTGACCGGCCCGGCCGGCGCCGCCCCGGCCGCCGTGGCCCGCGCGCTCGGCCAGGCGGCCGCCACACCCACCCAGTTCGTGCCCGTGGTCACCCTCTCGGAGGCCCGCTACCAGGACGTCAAGCCGGTGATCTTCCCGGTGCCCGGGCTCCGGTTCCGGCGCGAGACCGGCCGGGTGACCCGAGCGCCCGCCTCGGCCGCGCTGGCCGTGGGCCGGGTCTCGCCGGCCACCGCCGACGACCTGAAGCGGCTCGGCCCGCCCTACCAGACCGGCGACCTGGTCGGGCACGGCGGCCTTGAGGGCGCCTTCGAGCGCCAGCTCGCCGGCACCCCGACCGGCGAGGTGCTCCTGGCCGACGCCCAGAAGGGGGCCGACGGCGCGGCCGCGTCACCAACGGTCCTGCAGCGCTTCCCGGGCAAGCCGGGCGCGCCACTGCGGGCCACGCTCGACCCACGGGTGCAGGCGGCCGCCGACAGGGCCCTGACCGGGGTGGCCAAGCCGGCCGCGCTGGTGGCCGTGCAGGCGTCCACCGGGGAGCTGCGCGCGGTCGCCAACTGGCCACCCGGCGGGGGGTTCGACCGGGCGCTGCTCGGCCGCTACCCGCCCGGGTCGACGTTCAAGGTGGTCACTACCGAGGCGCTCCTCGAAGCCGGCCTGAAACCGGCCGACCGGGTCACCTGCCCGACCACCGTGGCGGTCGGGGGCCGGTCGTTCCGCAACTTCGAGGGCGAGCAGCTCGGGGCGATCCCGTTCTCCGCGGCGTTCGCCCACTCCTGCAACACCGCGTTCGTCCAGCTCGCCGCCGGGCGGCTCGACGCGGCCAAGCTGGCCGCGGCCACCGAGCGCTTCGGCTTCGGCAGCGACCTCTCCCCGGGGATCCCAGCCGTCAAGGGCAGCTTCCCGGCCCCCGGCGACAGGACCGAGCTGGCCGCCGCCGCGATCGGCCAGGGCCGGGTGGTGGCCAGCCCGCTCCAGATGGCCACCGTGGCCGCGGCCGTGCAGAGCGGCGCCTGGCGCGCGCCGCGCCTGGTCACGCCCGGGCCGCCAGCGCCCCCGCGGCCGCTGGACCCGCAGGTCGCCGGCGCCCTGCGCGGCCTCATGCGGGCGGTCGTCACCGAGGGCACGGCGGCGCCGGCCAGGCTCCCGGCCGGCGCGGGAGGCAAGACCGGCACGGCCGAGTTCGGCCGTGGCGACCCGTTGCCGACCCACGCCTGGTTCATCGGGTTCCGGGGCGACCTGGCGTTCGCCGTGGTCGTCGAGGGCGGCGGCGTCGGCGGCCGGGTGGCCGCGCCGATCGGGGCCCGCTTCCTCGGTGCCCTCGGCTAGCTCAACCCTCCCCAACGGGTGCCAAGGGCTCGCCGCCCGCAGGGTCCCAAGGGCCCGCTGCGCGGTACTTGGCCATGCAGACGCCGCCGACCTGCGGAAGTCCCTCGTGGCGAGACCATCTCATCGCGCACCGGGCCCTAATGGTGGTGGGACGGGGGGCTCGATGGCGCCTGGCCGGGTCGGACCACGACGAACTGGCCCATCATCCCGCTGTCCTCGTGGCGCAGGAAGTGGCAGTGGAACATGTACGGCAGGGCCGGGTCGGTGTAGTCGGCGAACCGGATCAGCAGCCGCACGGCGGTGCCTGGTGGGACGAACACGGTGTCCTTCCAGCCGCCCAGGGTGGGTGGCGGGTCGGCGCCGTCGCCGGTGACGACCTTGAACTGGACGTCGTGGACGTGGAAGTTGTGCGGGTTCCCGGAGCGGTTGCGGACCTCCCAGACCTCGGTGGTGCCGACCGTGACGGCCTGGTCGACGCGGCCCAGGTCCATCGCCTTGCCGTTGATGCTGCTGAAGTCGTTCAGCTCGAACTGGCGGGTCTGGGCCGCGTCGGCCTCGGTGAGCCGATCGTGGCCGACCAGCCGGTCGGGCACGCGCGGAGCGGGGGTCAGCGTGGCGCCGGCCCGGACCTGGAGCACGTCGAAGCTGTCGTCAGCCCCGGCGAAGCGTCCCTGCAAGGCGTCCAGGCCGAGGTCGGGCTGGAAGCTGCGCAGCACGGCCCGCTCGCCGGGCCGGAGCTCGGCCACGATCTCGGCCCGCTCGCCCGGCGACAAGGGGACGCGGGTGGCGCGGTAGGGGCGCTCGAGCAGCCCGCCGTCGGTGCCGACAAGGTCGAAGGCCCGGCCGTCGGCGAAGCCGAGGTTGTAGACGCGGGCGGTGGAGGCGTTCAGCAGCCGGAACCGCACCCGCTGGCTGGTGACGTCCACGTGCGGGTCGTGCGTGCCGTTGACGAGCAGGTCGGCGCCGAGCCTGCCGGCCGGGCTGAACGGCGGCTGGCCGAAGTCGAGATCGCCGTCACCGTCGAACCGCTTGTCCTGGATCACGACAGGGATGTCGTCGACGCCGTACCGCTTGGGCAGGGGCAGCGAGCTGGCCTCCGGGTCGTCCAGCAGGAACAGCCCGGCCACGCCCCGGTACAGGTGCTCCTCGGTGACGCCGTGGGGGTGCGGGTGGTACCACAGGGTGGCCGCGGGCTGGTCGATCGTCCAGCCCGGCGACCAGGTGGCGCCCGGCTCGATCATCTGGTGCGGGCCGCCGTCGGCCTTGGCCGGCAGGTGCATGCCGTGCCAGTGGATGGTGGTGGCCTCCGGCAGCTTGTTGGCCACGTTGACGACGACCCGGTCGCCGCGGGCGGCGCGCAGGGTCGGGCCGAGGTAGGTGCCGTTGGCGCCCCACGTCCTGGCGGGCTTTCCGGGCAGCAGCTCGCTGGTGCCCGCCTGCAGACGCACGTCGAACACCTTCCGCCCGGCGCCGTCGACGCGTGGTTCCAGCACTGGTGGGATGTGCAGCTGGTTGGCGAAGCCGAGCTCGCCCACGTTGCTCGTGTCGGCCCGCGACCAGAGCCAGGCCGCCAGCCCGGCCAGCCCGAGCACGCCGACCAGGCCGAGGGCGAGGACTGCGACCAGGATGCGTACGAGGAGCGGTCGCCGTCGACGGCGTCGACGGCCAGGACGGCCGGGCAGCATGGCTGGTGAGGTGGCGGAGTCGGTGTTCATGGTGTGTCCTCTCGCTGGCGGTCCGGCGGGCCGTGTGCGGCTGGGCACCGGCGGATGGCGCGACCACAGCGATCTTGCCGGCCGGTGCTGGCGCCGTCGTCGGCTGGGAGGCGGCTCTGTCCCTACGCATCCGGGCGCACGCCGGTGGCGCGTCCTACCGTGAGCGGCGTAGCCGGCGGGCCTGCGGGCCGGTACCTTGGTCGTTCCAGCGCCGACACACAGAGGTACGCGGGACTCGATCCAGCCAGGTTCTCGGCCGGCGGGCCCGGCGCCGAGTGGGTGCGGTCAGCCGGCGGGGTGGTAGGGGGTGACCAGGCCGGACTCGTAGGCGAACACGACCAGCTGGGCGCGGTCCCGGGCGCCGAGCTTGACCATCGCCCGGCTGACGTGGGTACGAGCGGTCGCCGGGCTGATGACCAGCTGCCCGGCGATCTCCTCGTTGGACAGGCCGGCCCCGGCCAGCGCCATGACCTCCCGCTCCCGGTCGGTCAGGCCGGACAGGTCGATGCCGGCCCGGGTCCGGGCCGGCCCCACCTGCCTGGTGACGAACCGGGCGATCAGCCGGCGGGTCACGCTCGGCGCCAGCAGGGCCTCCCCCTGGGCGACCACGTGGACGGCGCGCAGTAGCTCGACCGGGTCGGTGTTCTTGAGCAGGAACCCGCTCGCCCCGGCGGACAGCGCCTCGAAGACGTACTCGTCGAGCTCGAAGGTGGTCAGGACCAGCACCCGCACCCCGGCCAGGGCCTGGTCGGCCGCGATGCGGCGGGTCGCCGCCAGCCCGTCGAGCACCGGCATGCGGATGTCCATCAGCACCACGTCCGGCCGGAGGGAGCGGGCCAGCTCGAGGGCCTGCGCGCCGTCGCCCGCCTCGCCGACGACCTCGATGTCGTCCTCGTCCTCCAGCAGCGACCGGAATCCGGCCCGCACCAGCGCCTGGTCGTCGGCGAGCAGCACCCTGATCATCCTACCGCCCTCCTGGTTGGCAGGCTGGCGTGGACCCGGAAGCCCCCCTCGGGTCGTGGGCCGGCCGCCAGCGTCCCGCCGAGCGCTCCTGCCCGCTCGCGCATCCCGGCGATGCCCCTCCCCGCCCCCTTCCCACCGTCGGCGGTGCTGCCGCGCCCGTCGTCGACGACGTCGATGACCACCTCGCCGCCGCCGTGGGCGATGCCCACGGTGGCGCTGGTCGCACCCGCGTGGCGTACGACGTTGGTCAGCGACTCCTGCACGATCCGGTAACACGCCAGGTCGACCGCTGGGGGCAGCGGCCGTGGCTCGCCCTCGACCGCCACCTCGACGCGCACCCCGGCCATGGCGGCCCTGCCGACCAGGGAATCGAGCTGGGCCAGGCCCGGCGCCGGCGCCAGCGGCGCCTGGCCCTCGCCCGGCTGGCGCAGCACCCCCAGCATGGCGTGCAGCTCACCCAGGGCCTCGTCGCTGGCCTGCCTGATCGCTGCCAGCGCCTGGTCGGCCTTGTCCGGCCGCCGCCGCAGCAGGTGCGCGGCGACCCCGGCCTGGACGCTGATCACGCCGATGCTGTGGGAGACCACGTCGTGCAGCTCGCGGGCGATGCGCAGCCGCTCCTCGCCGACCCGGCGGCGCGCCTCCTCCTCCCGCGTGCGCTCGGCCCGCTCGGCCCGGTCCCGGAGCTCGGCCACGTAGGCCCGTCGGGCCCGGACCGCCTCCCCCAGCCACAGGAACGCGAGCAACGACAGGGCCACGTAGACCGGCTCGCCCTCGAACATCGTGTCGCCGTAGAACACGACCTCGCTCCCGGCCGCGGCAACCACCGTCGCCAGGGCGGCCGGCAGCGCCTGGCGTCGCTCCACCAGCGTGGCCACGGTGTACAGCGCCGAGTACACCGCCAGGCCCGACGGCCCCTCGGGGTAGCCACGGGCGGCGTAGGCAACCGAGGTCGCCAGGGTGACGGCCAGCACCGCGAGCGGCCAGCGGCGCCGGGCCACCAGGGCCAGCGGCCCGATCGCGAGCAGCCCGTACGCCAGCCCGTCCGGCGGCCGCCAGGGGGATGGGCTCCGGGCCGGGCCGATCGTGGCGGTGAGCTGGGCCGCAAGCACGGCCACGGCGAGCAGCCCGTCGACCACCCATCGACGCTCGATCCGGCCCCTGAACTCCATGCCGTGCACCCTGGCAACTCAGACCGTGGCGGTCCCGATGAGCCCGTTGCGGGTGACCAGCCGGGCCAGCTCGGCCTCGGAGCGGTCCTCGCTGCCGGCGGGACGGCGGGGCAGGACCATGTAGCGAGCCTCGGCGCTGGCGTCCCACACGCTGACCTGGACCTCGGGCGGCAGCTCGAGCCCGAACTCCGCCAGCACCGCCCGCGGCTCCCGGACCATCCGGGCCCGGTAGGCCTCGCTCTTGTACCAGCTCGGCGAGGGACCCAGCAGGCTGAGCGGGTAGCAGGAGCAGAGCGTGCACACCACGACGTTGTGCCGCTCGGCGCTGTTGGCGACCACCCGCAGCTGCTCGCGGCCGCGCAGGCGGTCCGCCAGCCCCAGCTCGGCGAGGGCGGCACGGGCGTCGTCGAGCAGCAGGGCCCGGAACGCGTCGTCGGCCCAGGCGCGGGCGGCCAGGCGGGCGCCGTTGAGGGGGGAGGCGGCGGCCAGGTAGCGTTCCAGGGTCCGGTCGAGCCGGGCGTCGTCGACCAGCCCGGCCGCGATGCAACGCTCCTCGAGGCGCCGCACCCGCGCGGCGATGGGCAGGCTGGCGTGCGCTCCGCTCATGACCCCTCCGACTCCAGGTAGGACTCCCACAGGTCGACGGTGACCGTGTGCGTCCCCGCCCCCCACAGGTCGCCGGCGGCGAACCGCACGGTGTAGACCGGCTCCACCCGCGGCTGCGGCACGCCCCGGGCCCGGTCGTCGGGCAGCGGGCAGGCGGGCAGGACGCGCTCGACCGTGCCGGCCCGGCCGCGGGCGTAGCGGGGCATGCGGGTGTGATGGTCCGGGTCGACGGCGGCGACCCGGACGCGGTCACCGGGAGCGAACCGTCCACCGGGACGGGCCGCGGGCTCAGGCATCGGGCAGGATGCCCTTCTCGCGCAGCACCGTCTCCAGCCCGACCAGCCAGCGCTCGTAGTAGGAGGCGCCCAGGTACTCCCGGGGCGGCATCCGCTCGATCGCGTCGCGGAACTCGTCGGAGGTGAACAGGCCCAGCTCGCCGATCAGGACCCTGCTGAGCGCGAACACCCGGGCTTCCCAGTCGGCCTGGAACGGCCGCGCGTCCCCCTGGTCGCCCAGCGGGACCGGCCCGAGCCCTTCCATGCCGCCCATGTCGTTGATCCGTGCCATGGCGACATCCTAGTGCTTCGGGCCGGGCCGGAGCAGGCGCCGCTCACCGGCGGCGGCCAGCCCCAGCCGGTGAGCTGGTCGACCGGGACGTTACAGGTCCCGGGCGGGCAGCTCGGTCGCCACAGGTCGGGGCGGGCAGCTCGGTCGCCGACCGGACCGGGCAGGGGCGCGACCAGTCCCGGGGACGAGCCGGTAACCTACGCCGCCGCTGAGGTCTGTCAAGACCACGGGACCACAAGACCGACCAGACCGCCGGCGTGGGTCGATTACTGGACGTGGCTCAGGTGGACGGGCGATCGTCCGATGTTACGTGCATGCGAACGCGTGCGTGGCAGGGTTACCTGGTCATCGGTCTGCTGGTCAGCGTCGCGGCCTGGGTGCTGCCCGAGGTGGTCGGCGCGGCACCGCTGGTCAGCAGGGTCGTCTGCTACGAGCTGCTGAGCGCGGCGGCGGTTGCGGCGATCGTGGTCGGGGTGCGCTGGCACCGGCCGGCGTTTCGGCTGCCCTGGGTGCTGTTCGCCACCGCGCAGCTGGTGTACTTCGCAGCGGACGTCACGTTCTACACCTACCACGAGTTGCTCCACGACACGCGTTACCCGGCGCCGGCGGACGGCCTGTACCTGGGCCACTACCCGATGTTCGTGACCGGGCTGCTGCTGCTGCTGCGCCGACGCAGCCCCGGGCGTGACCGCGACGGCCTGCTGGACGCGCTGATCATCACCACCGGGATCGGGCTGCTCGCCTGGGTGTTCCTGCTCGCGCCCTACCTGCAGACGGCTGACCTGTCCCTGCCGGTGCGGGCGGTGTCGCTGGCGTACCCGTTGATGGATCTGCTGGTCGTGGCCGTGGTGGCCCGCATGGCCGTCAGCGGCGGTGCCCGCCCACCCGCCTACTGGCTGCTCCTGGGCGGCCTGGCCGCGCTCCTGGGCGCCGACGGTCTGTACGCACTGGCGCAGCTGCACGGCACCTACCAGATCGGGGGGCTGCCGGACGCGGGCTGGCTGCTGTCCTACGTCGGCTGGGGCGCGGCCGCGTTGCACCCGTCGATGGGGGCGCTGTCCGAGCCGGGCGAGCCGGCCGCAGCCCGGCTGTCGCGCGCGCGGCTGGCCGCGCTCGCCGGGGCCGCACTGGTGGCCCCGGCCGTGCTCTTCGTCCAGGCCGTCCTCGGCGAGCCGATCGACGGGACGATCATCGCGGGTGCCTCGGCGGTGCTGTTCGGGCTCACCTTGCTGCGCATGCGCAGCCTCGCCGGCCAGGTCGCCGCCCAGGCCGAGCGGGAGCGGCTGCTGCACCGGCTCAGCGCGATCATCGACGCCTCCCCCGTCGCCATCGTCGAGCTCGACCGCAACCGGCGGGTGCGGCTGTGGAACCCGGCCGCCGAGCGCATCTACGGCTGGCGGCGCGAGGAGGTCCTGGGTCAGCCCCATCCGGCCGGCCTCGAGCCGGGCTGGCCGGCGGTGCAGCCTGTCGCCGCCCGCGGTCAGGGGCAGGCCACCGCCCGCTTGGAGCTGCGCCAGCACCGCAGCGACGGCATCCCCATCGACGTGGAGCTGTCGACCGCGCCGCTGCGGACCCCCAGTGGTGAGCCGGCCGGCATCATCAGCGTGGCCGCCGACATCACCGAGCGCAAGCGCCTCGCCGAACAGCTCCGCCACCAGGCCTTCCACGACCCGCTCACCGACCTGGCCAACCGGGCCCTGTTCCACGACCGGCTCGAGCACGCCTTGACCCGCCTGGACCGCCGCGGCGGGCGGCTGGCCGTGCTGCTGCTGGACCTGGACGCCTTCAAGACCGTCAACGACACCCTCGGGCACGCAGTCGGCGACCAGCTGCTCGCCATGGTCGCCGAGCGCCTGCGCGCCGCCATGCGGCCCAGCGACACCGTGGCCAGGCTCGGCGGCGACGAGTTCGTCGTCTTGATCGAGGACGTGACCGGCCCCGCCGAGGCGGTCGCCGCCACCCAACGGCTGCTGGGAGCGCTGGCCGCGCCGATCCCTCTGGCCAGCCGCGACATCCCGATCCGCACCAGCGTCGGCATCGTCATCGCCGGGCCGGGCGCCGAGCCGGGCGACCTGCTGCGCGACGCCGACGTGGCCATGTACCAGGCCAAGGGGGACGGCGGGAACGGCTTCCGGGTCTTCGACCCGAGCATGCGCGCCGCCGTGGTCGACCGCGCGGAGCTCGAGGCCGACCTGCGCCAGGCCCTTGACCACGACCAGTTCCGCCTGCGCTACCAACCGATCGTCGACCTGCGCAGCGGCCGTGTCACCGGCCTGGAGGCCTTGGTGCGCTGGCAGCACCCGACCCGGGGGCTGCTGGCCCCGGGCAGCTTCATCCCCTTGGCTGAGGAGACCGGCCTGCTGGTCGGGATCGGCGCCTGGGTGCTGCACCACGCCTGCCAGCAGACCCGGTACTGGCAGGCCACCATCCCCGGGTGCGAACAGCTGGGCATCAGCGTGAACCTGTCGGCGGTCCAGCTCGCCCAGCCTCACCTGGCCGGCGAGGTCGCCCAGACCCTGGCCACGACCGGCCTGGAACCCCGCCACCTGACCCTTGAGCTGACCGAAAGCCTGCTGATCACCGACGTCGACACCACCACGATCACCCTGGCCGAGCTCGACGGCTTGGGGGTCCGGCTTGCGATCGACGACTTCGGCACCGGCTACTCCTCACTGAGCTACCTGCGCCGCCTGCCCGTCGACGTCCTCAAAATCGACAAGGCCTTCGTGGACGAGGTCGCCAGCAGCCCCGACGCCGCCGCGCTCACCCAGGCCGTCATCGAGCTCGCCACGACCTTCGGCCTGGCCACGGTCGCCGAAGGCATCGAGCAGCTCGACCAGCTCGAACGGCTACGCGACCTGGGCTGCCAGCTCGGCCAGGGCTACTACTTCGCCAAACCTCTGGATGCCGAGCAGCTCGCCGGCCTGCTCCACGCCCGGCAGGAGCTCGCGCCGCAGTCCCAGGGGTCCGCAGCGCAGTCCCAGGGGTCCGCAGCGCAATCCCGGGAGCCTATAGGGCAATCCCGGGAGCCCACACCGCAGTCCATGGAACCCACCAGCGCCCTCGATCGCGCCAAGCCCGGCCCGAGGTGAGCCAGCCCGGCGCTGGCGACGACGGGACCTTGAGACCCTCGAGCGGCCGGCGCTCCGCCTCCGGGAGGTGAGCCAGCCCGGCCCGAGCCAGGTGCTGACTGGCGACGCGCTGTTCCGGGCGGCCCGGCGACGCGCTGTTCCCGGGCGGCCCGGCGACGCGTGGGCGAGGTCCCCGCTGGAGGCGCGGGCTACCAGCCGCGCGCCCGCCACTCCTCGAGGTGGGGCGCCTCGTTGCCGACCAAGGTGTCGTCGCCGTGGCCGGGGGAGACGCGGGTCTCGGCCGGCAGCGTGAACAGGTGCTGCTCGATCGACGCGATGGCCTGGTCGAACGCTGCCCGGCCCTCGGTCCTGCCCGGGCCGCCCGGGAACAGCGCGTCGCCGGTCAGCACCTGGCTCGACGGGAGCTTGAACGAGATGCTGCCCTCGGTGTGGCCCGGGGTGTGCAGCACGGTGATGCTCCAGCCCCCGACGCCGATGGTGTCGCCGTGCTCGAGCACCCGGTCGGGCGTCACCCCGACCTCGGCAGCGATCGCCTCGGCGTCGGCGGGGTGCGCCCCGTTCCAGACGTCGTGCTTGCGCAGCACGGCCTGGAGGGCCTGGATGTGGTCGGGGTGCCGGTGGGTGGTCACGACGCCGACCAGCTCGACCCCGGCCAGCAGCTCGGAGAGCAGGCGGTCGGCCTCGTTGGCCGCGTCGACCAGCAGCGCCTCGTTGGACTGGGGGTCGTGGACCACGTAGGCGTTGTTCTCCCACGGCCCGACGTGGAGCTTGGTCACGCGCAGGGCGCCGTCGGGATAATGGTGCGGCGGGCCCCGCCGCTCCACGTGGGCTGGGTCGAAGCTGGCCATGGGCTGCCTCCTCGCTGGGTCGGTCGGGAATGCGCCGGGCGCCGTTGGCATTGTCACCCTTGACGGCGGAGGACGGCATGCCCTGCCTTGGCGCGCGGAGGCCCGTTGTCGCACCCGTCCTTACAATGTTGGGGCCCGTCCGCACAATGTTGGGGCCCATCCGCGCTTCCCCCTGACCACGAGGACACGACCCTGAGCGCCACCGACCGCCTCGTCATCCGGGGCGCCCGCGAGCACAACCTGAGGAACGTCAGCCTCGACCTGCCCCGCAACGCGCTGGTGGTGTTCACAGGGCTGTCCGGCTCCGGGAAGTCCTCGCTCGCCTTCGACACCATCTACGCCGAGGGCCAGCGCCGCTACGTGGAGTCGCTGTCGGCCTACGCCCGCCAGTTCCTCGGGCTGATGGAGAAGCCCGACGTCGACTTCATCGAGGGGCTCTCCCCGGCCATCTCGATCGACCAGAAGTCGACCTCCAAGAACCCGCGCTCCACGGTCGGCACGATCACCGAGGTCTACGACTACCTGCGGCTGCTCTACGCCCGCATCGGCCAGCCCCACTGCCCCAGGTGCGGCCGGCCGATCGCCCGGCAGACCCCCGACCAGATCGTCGACCAGATCCTCGACCTCCCGCCGGGCACCCGGTTCCAGGTGCTCGCCCCGGTGGTGCGCGGTCGCAAGGGCGAGTACGAGGCGCTGCTGCGCAGCTTCTCGGCCAAGGGGTTCGCCCGGGCCCGGGTCGACGGCGAGGTCCGCGACCTGTCCGAGCCGATCCGGCTGGCCAAGACCTACAAGCACGACATCGAGATCGTGGTCGACCGGCTGGTGGCCGGGGGCCCGGAGGCCGACGAGAAGTCCAGGCGGCGGCTGGCCGACTCGGTCGAGACCGCCGTCGGCCTGGCCGACGGGCTGGTCCTCGTCGACCTGGTCGACCAGCAGCGGGAGCTGCGGTTCTCCACCCACCTGGCCTGCCTGTACGACAACCTGTCGTTCGAGGACCTGGCCCCGCGGAACTTCTCGTTCAACGCCCCCTACGGCGCCTGCCCGGACTGCACCGGGCTCGGCGTCAAGCAGGAGGTCGACCCCGAGCTGGTCGTGCCCAACCCGGCCCTGTCGGTCGCCGAGGGCGCGATCACCCCCTGGCAGTGGGGCAGGGGCAACACCGAGTACTTCGACCGGCTGCTGGCGGCGGTGGCCGAGACCTACGGCTTCGACGCCGCCACCCCCTGGGGCGAGCTCGCCCCCGAGCACCAGCGGGTGCTGCTGTACGGCGCCGACCAGCAGGTCTACGTCAGGTACAAGAACCGCTACGGACGCAGCCGCGCCTACCACACCACCTACGAGGGCGTGGTGCCCTACCTCAACCGCCGCTACGCCGAGGCCGAGTCCGACGCGCTGCGCGAGCGGGTCGAGTCGTTCATGCGCGAGGTGCCCTGCCCGACCTGCAAGGGCACCCGGCTGCGGCCCGAGAGCCTGGCCGTGACCGTGGCCGGGCGCAACATCGCCGAGGTGGCCGGCATGTCGGTGGGGGAGACGGCGGCGTTCTTCCGCTCCCTCGAGCTGTCCGACCGGGACGCGTTCATCGCCGCCCGGGTGCTCAAGGAGATCAACGCCCGGCTCGGCTTCCTGCTCGACGTCGGGCTCGACTACCTCAGCCTGGACCGCGCCTCGGCCAGCCTGGCCGGCGGCGAGGCGCAGCGCATCCGCCTGGCCACCCAGATCGGCTCGGGCCTCACCGGGGTGCTGTACGTGCTCGACGAGCCCTCGATCGGGCTGCACCAGCGCGACAACCACCGGCTCATCGACACGCTGGTCCGGCTCCGGGACCTCGGCAACACCCTGATCGTGGTCGAGCACGACGAGGCCACCATCAAGACCGCCGACTACCTGGTCGACATCGGCCCGGGCGCCGGCGAGCACGGCGGCGAGATCGTCGCCCAGGGCAGCCTGGCCGACCTCGAGCGGGTCGAGGCGTCGCTGACCGGGCAGTACATGTCGGGCAAGCGGTCGATCCCGGTGCCGCCGTCCCGGCGTAAGCCGGGCGAGCGCTGGCTCGAGGTGACCGGCGTGCGCGAGCACAACCTCAAGAACCTGACCGCCCGCTTCCCGCTCGGGGTGTTCACCTGCGTTACCGGCGTGTCCGGTTCGGGCAAGTCCACGCTGGTCAACGACGTCCTGCTCAAGGCGCTCATGCAGGCCGTGTACCGCTCGCGGAGCTCCCCGGGCCGGTTCGTCGCGCTCACCGGCGCCGAGCACCTCGACAAGGTGATCGACGTCGACCAGTCGCCCATCGGCCGCACGCCGCGGTCCAACCCGGCCACCTACACCGGCGTGTTCGACCACGTCCGCCGGTTGTTCGCCCAGACCAACGAGGCCAAGGTGCGCGGGTACCAGCCGGGACGGTTCTCCTTCAACGTCAAGGGAGGCCGCTGCGAGGCGTGCTCGGGCGACGGCACCATCAAGATCGACATGCAGTTCCTGCCCGACATCTACGTCCCCTGCGAGGTGTGCAAGGGCAAGCGCTACAACCGCGAGACCCTGGAGGTCCACTACAAGGGCCACAACGTCGCCGACGTGCTCGACATGTCGGTCGAGGAGGGCCTGGCCCTGTTCGCCAACATCCCGCCGATCGCCCGGCACCTCGAGACGCTGAACGACGTGGGCCTCGGCTACATCAAGCTCGGGCAGCCGGCGCCCACGCTGTCGGGCGGGGAGGCGCAGCGGGTGAAGCTGGCCAGCGAGCTGGCCAAGCGGGCCACCGGCAGGACCCTGTACGTGCTCGACGAGCCCACCACCGGGCTGCACTTCGAGGACGTCAACAAGCTGCTCGGGGTGCTCCACCGGCTGGTCGACACCGGCAACTCGGTGATCGTGATCGAGCACAACCTCGACGTCATCAAGACGTCAGACTGGGTCCTCGACCTCGGCCCGGAGGGCGGCAGCGGGGGCGGGGAGGTCGTCGCCCAGGGCCCCCCCGAGCGGGTCGCGCGCACGCCCGGCTCCTACACGGGCCAGTTCCTGGCCGACGTGCTCGGCGTCTCGCCCGCCGCCGATGACGCCCCCGCCGCCCGGGACGGGCCGGACCAGCGGTCAAGACAAGGGAGGAGACGGTGAGCACCTGGGAGCGGTTCGCTGGCGATACTGCCCGGTTCGCCGTACGGCTCTCGTTCGAGCGGGATCCTGACAAGGATGGGTTCGACGACCCCGCCTACAGCGGCTCCTGGGGAAGCCTTCGGATCTGGATCGATGGGGTCAACATCTGTACTCATGCGGTCGCCGACGAGTCAGACGACTCGGTGCATTGGTATCTCCTTCCGCTGATCGAATGGCTGGCCGAGCAGTGGGATCCGCTGCTGCACGAGGAGCGATTGCCAATAGCCGACCGGTTCGCAACTGCGGCGGAGGTGATGACTACCGAGCCCCCCCTGCCGATCGGGGTGGATGACGGACGCTACTATGCTGCGCTTGACCAGTGGCAGGCCTGGTGGCGGCGCCATGCATTGGAAGCCGCCGCTGACGGCGGACTCTTCCCGCGCGTCTTCTTCCGCCGCTGGGGGGATCAGATCGAGATCTCTTGGAGATCGGATGGGATTGTTGGAGCACCGGAAGGCTTCCGCTTCGCAGCGCCTCAGGGGTGGGCTCACTATCCGGTGGGTGAGATGGCCCAGATCCTATATGAGGTTGCCTCAGCAGCTGCGGCCGAGCTGGTGCGACGGCATCCATCGTCTGAGCGAGCTGCAGCAGTCCATGATGCCCTTGCCGCCGTCTCGCAGGCAGATCGAGTTACTGGGCGTCTCAACTGGCTCATCGGGCTCACGGCGCAGCGCTTAGCGAGCGTTTGGGACCGGGCAGAGCGCATGCTTGAGACGATAGCTCAGCAAACCCGCGATGCCCTACTCAAGCCAGATATAAGCGATCTGGCCATAGAGGGCAGTCCGCACCTGGTGGCGCTGTTCGGCTCGGTGGCACCGGACGTCTCATCCGAAGACGTGACGACTCTCACCAGGCTCATGCTCGAGTTTTATTCGCGGCAGGACGCGGTGCATGGCGCGGAGGAGGATGCCCCACTCCGCGCGTTCCAAATGGCGCTCATCGACATCGCGGCGCCTACCCTACCTGACTATGAGCAGGGAAACCGGCTCGCTGAGTTTGCCATCGCTGAGTTGGATGTCGATGACGAGCAGCCTGTCGACGTACGAGCGATTCTCGACCGGGTCGGCGCTCGGGTTGAGGACGTCCAATTGTCTGATCAGGGTATTCGCGGTGTGAGCCTTGCCGGGCCCGGCCACAGTCCGGCATGCTTTGTGAACCTTAACTATCAATTCGGTCACAGCGAGCAGGTGACGCGGTTCACGCTCGCCCACGAGCTGTGCCATCTGCTGTTCGACCGGTGGCGCGCCCGGCGACTGGCCGTCGCGTCGGGGCCGTGGGCGCCTCAGGATATCGAACGCAGAGCCAATGCATTCGCTGCGGCATTCCTAATGCCGCGCCCGCTGCTTGACCGGGCAGCCCGAGAAGTTGACGCGCCTTATGCCTCCGTCGAGTGGCTGGTCGAGATGGCGGCCATTGCCAACACCAGTGCCTTAGCGACGCTGGAGCGGCTCGCTAATCTCGGTCTTCTCCCTGAGTTCAAGCGCGAAGCTCTCCGGTATGAGCTGTTCAGGCGGGCGGCGGACCGGCCAGCGGATAATGGCCCCCCAACGAACAGGTGATACCACAGTTCTGGTGACGTGGCGTCAACGCCTGAATCTTGGTTGCTCAGTCACGGCCGAGTGATACCACTTGCTCATTGGGTCGCCGCCGACTGGCTCAGGGTAAAAGGCGCCGGTACCGCAGAGCAGTCATTGTCTTCGATGAGTCGGGCGTCTCTCTGACCCCGATCGTGCGACGGCGATGCTAGCGGGCTCGAGGGCTGGTTCAGGACCTACTGGTCGGGGGCATCTGCTCGACCGGGCCCTCGGGTTCGGACGTGAAGGGGCGGAGCGCGGCGACCAGGACGCCGGTGAGGCCGGCCCCGAGGCTCGCGCGGGCCAGCGGGAGCAGCCGCCGCAGCTCGGCCACCTCCGCCGGGGTGGGGCCGGGGGCGGCGGGGTCCCAGCTCGCCAGCCAGCAGCGCACGAGCTGGCGGCCGGCCTCGGCCAGGTCGGGTTGCGGCTCCAGGGCGGCGAGCACGGCGAACCGGAGCCGCTGCCAGCGCCCGAGCCGGGCGAGCAGCGCCAGGCAGTGCCGGCGGACGTGCCCGTGCCGGGTGGACGTGCAGAGCGCCCAGAGCCGCTCCGGCCCGGCCTGCCCGACGCGCCGCCCGAGCCCGAACCGGGCCGCCCGCGACACCCCGGGATCCGGGTCGGCCAGGGCGGCCCGCAGCTCCCCGACCCGTGCGCCCGGGTCCAGCCGGGCCGCCGCTCGGACCGCGGCCCTGCGCGCGGCCGGGTCCGGGTCGGCCAGCCAGGGCTCGGCCAGGACCGCGTCCGCCGCCGCGCCGGTCTCGCCGAGCCCGAGAAGGGCCGTGACCGCTTCCCGTGCGCGCGGGACCGCCGGGCGCAGGACCGCCGGGGTCGGCCGACCCCCGAGGGCCGTCCGGTAGCGGCCGGCGACGTCCTCGCCCCGGGCCCGGAGCAGGCGCTGGGCGGCGGTCCGCACGGCGGCCTGGCGGTCCAGCAGCGCCTGGTGCAGCGTCTCGGGCGCCTCGTCCGGGAAGCGGGCGGCGAGGGTCCGCAGGGCCCGCTGGCGCAGCCCGACGACCGGCTGGTCGAGGAGGCGCCGGAGCAGCCGGCGGAGCTCGTCGCCTTCCAGCTGGCCCAGCGCGGCGTCGACGACGGTGGCGGCGGCCACGGCGTCGTCCTGGCCGAGGGCCGCCTCCAGGACCCCGGCCGGGTCGTCCCATGGCATGGCGGCCAGCATGCGGGCCGCCGCCCGCCTCGTGGCCAGGTCGCCGGCGGCAAGGACCCCGACGACATGGTGGCGGTGCTCCGGGCGCTCGAGCAGCCGCGCCGTCCAGGCCAGCATGGTGCCGGCCCGCTGGCCGGCGGCCAGGCGCTCGACCAGCGCCAGGTTGGCGGCGAGGGCCGGGGCGTACCGCGGCTCCAGCCGGCGGGCCACTGCCACCCGGGCGGCCCGGCGCACCTGCGGCACCCGGTCGCCCATGCGGACGAGCAGGTAGGCAAGGGCCTCGCCGCCGCCAACGGCGTCGAGCCGGCGGACCGCCTCCTCGCGGACGCGCCCGTCGGGATGCATGGCGGACAGGGCGGCGGCCAGCAGCATCGGCGGCACCGCCACACCGGGCGCCGTGCCCGGCGTGCCCGCCCTGTCCGTGGGGAGCGTCCCGCCCGTGGGGAGCGTCCCGCCCGTGGGGGGTGTCCCGCCCGCGGGGGGTGTCCCGCCCGAGGGGAGCGGTCCCGTGCCGGATGGCGGCCCGATCCGGACCCACCCGCCGCCCGTCCCGGGACCGGTGCGGCCGGTCCGGGGCCAGCGCCGGCGGACCTCGGCGTCCAGGCGTCGGAGGCGTGCCGGCGGCACGGCGGCCAGGAGCCGGCCGGCCGCATCGAGGGCGGCCACCCGGGTGGCCGGGTCGGGGCCGGCGGCCAGCTCGACGAGGGACGGGATGGCCGCCGGCCCGCCAAGGTCGGCCGCGAGCCGGACGGCGCCGGGCCGTGCCGCGGTCCCGCGCAGCTCGTCGACCGCGGCCTGCGCTTCCGGGCTGAGCTCCCAGCTGGTCATGCTTGAACGGTAGGGGGCGGCGGCCGCCCCAGCCAGCCAATTGCCGCGTGCCGCCGCCGCAGGTCCCGGACGTCAGATCGCGGCGGCACCCCGGGCGGCGAGGGCGAGGCCGACGACCACGACGACCGAGGCGGTGGCGAGCGGCATGAGCCGGCCGGCGCGGGCGAGCCAGCCCGGCGTCGCCGTGGCCCATGGGCGGTCCACGGTCCGCCTGGCGCGGACCAGGAGCAGCCCGATGCCGGTCAGGGTGCCTGCCATGCCAGCCCCGTAGGCGAGCACGAGCAGCGCGCCGAACCAGGCGTGCCCGAGCGCGGCGGCGCCGAGCAGGACGACCACGGCCGAGGGGCTGGGCACCAGCCCGCCCGCGAACCCGAGGGTCACGAGCGCGCGCCGGCCGAGCGGGCCGGCCCCCCGCCGCTTCCCATCGGCGAGGCCGGTTCCCCCCTCTTGCCAATCTCCGTGCCCGTGGGCCTGTCCCAGGTCGTGGCGGTCGAGCCCGGGCCCAGGGCCGTGGTGGTGATCGTGCCCGGAGTCCGCGCCATGCCCGTGGCCGTGGCCCTGGTGGCTGGAGCCAGCACCGTGCCGGGTGCTGCGGTCCTGCCCGGGGGCGTGCCCCTGCCCGTGCCCGGGGCCGTGCCCGTGGCCGGGGCCGTGCCCGTGGCCGGGGCGGTGCCCGTGCCCATGCCCGGTGCGGTGCCCGTGCCCGGTGCCGTGGTCGTGGTCGTGGTCGTGCCTGTGGCCGTGGCCGTGGGCGTGATGGTGGGGGTGGCCGCCGGCGAGGGCGCGGCGGAGGAGGCCGAAGCCGACCGCGGCCAGCAGCAGGCCGCTGGCCAGGCCGAGCCAGGGGTAGAGGCGCTCGGGTGCGACCGCCCGGGAGGCTGTGAGCACGACCCCGAGGACGAGCACGCCGGCGGTGTGGGTCACGGTGATGGTGGCGCCGATCGTGACCGCCTGCCGGGCCCGCCCGTGCAGGCCGACCAGGTAGGCGGCCATCACGCTCTTGCCGTGCCCGGGCGCGAGCGCGTGCACGGCCCCGAGCACGGTCGCGAGCAGGACCGCGAGCAGGGCGAAGCCGAGCGTGAGGTGCTGCCGGGCGACCAGGGCGGTGAACGCCGCCGTGGCCCGGTCGGCCGCCAGGGGGGCCCGGCTGGTGCGGCCGGCCGTGGCCGGCGCCGCGCCCTCAAAGCGCGGCCCGCCGGGCCGGAACCGCACGGTCGCCCGGTCCTGGGCCAGCGGAGAGCGGAGCAGGTCCTCGGGGTAGGCGGTGAGCCGCGCGCTGGTGCTGCGGGCAGGCACGTCGGCCGCCTCCAGGATGGTCCCGTCGCCGGCCGCGGTGATCTCCCGCCAGCCCACCCGCCCGGCGAAGTTGCCGTCCACGTAGGCCAGCGTCCGCGTGCCGGCCAGGTCGCCGGCCGGCGCGGCCAGGGCACACTCGAGCCGGAGGGTGGCCAGGCCCCCCTGTCCGGGCGGGAAGGCGACCGTGCTGCCGGTGACCGCGAAGCGGAGCGGCCGCCCGTCGAGCCTGGCCTGGAGGCGGGCCGCGACGGCGGGGCACTCCCGGTCGCGCCAGGCGGCCGCCTCGGCGGCGCCCACCGTGCCGTCGCCGTCGACGTCGAGTTCCTGCCTGGTCTGGAAGGCCGGGACCTCGGCCATGTCGACCACGTAGTCGACCAGCACCCGGTCCGGCTGCAGCAGCAGCCCGCTGTACTGGTTGATGGCGAAGTTGCCGAGCGGGTGGGCGGCCGCGGCCCCCGCCGAGCCGAGCACGACCCCCAGGGCGAGCACGGCGAGCACCACGGCCCGCCATCTCCAGGGACGCCGGACCCGCGGGTGGCGGACCCGCGGGTGGCGGACCGCTGGCTGCCGGAGCGCAGGCCTCCGGACCCGGGCGTGGCAGGCGCGCCGGTCGGGGCGTGCCGGCGCACCCGGCCGCCCGCGGCCGGCGGTGACGGCAACGGGGGTGGTGGCCGCGCCCGGGCGGCTCACCGGGGCGCTCCCGGGGCCGGCGGTCGCAGGCCGAGCCGCCTGGCCAGGGCGAGGGCGGCAGTCCGCTCGCCGACGGTCCCGTAGGCGTTGGTGAGGTACGGGTTGATGGTGAATGCCCTGGCCAGGTCCTTGCGGGCCGGGCCGTCGAGCCCGAGGTCGGCCTCGACGGCGGCCAGGTGGTACCAGAGGACGGCGTCGCGGGTGCCCAGGCGCACCGCGGCCCGGGCGTGGGGGAGTGCCTCGGGGGCCCGCCCGGCCTGGCGAAGCGCCCAGGCCAGGGTGTCGTCGCCGTAGATGGTCGGGCGCTGGGCCCGGGCGCGGCGGGCCATGGCGACCGCCCGGGCCGGGTCGGCGCCCGGCTCGCGGGCGTGGTCGGCCTCGAAGCGGGCCAGCTCGAGGTCGACCGCGACGCCGTTGGCGCGGTTCAGGGCCTCGATCGCCCGGACCAGGTCGTCCTGCCGCCTGGCGGCGGCACGGTCGCCCAGGGCCGCCTCGACGTCGCCGAGCAGGGCCACGGTGGCGGGCAGGGGGAGCCGCTGGACGAGCGGGCGGAGCAGGGCGGCGGCGCCGCGGAGGTCGCCGCGGGCGGCCGCGACCCGCGCCAACCCAACCTCGGCAGGGGCGTAGCCGGGCGTGGCGGCGAGCACGCGCTGGTAGGCGGCCTCGGCGTCGCCGAGCCGCCCGCTGCCGAGCCGCAGGTCGCCGAGGAGGGTGCGCACGTAGGCGAGGTCCGCGACCGACCCGGCCCCGGCGGTCACCGCCTGCTCCATGGCGGCGGCGGCGCCGTCGCTGTCGCCGTGCAGCTCGCGCAGGTAGGAGACGCGGGCCAGGCTGGCCAGGCCGGGACGGCGGTCCACCATGGCCTGGGCGGCCTCGGCCGCCGCGTCGTAGCGGCCGAGCTCGACCTGGGCGTCGACGACCACCCCGAGCGGCTCGGCGCCGTCGGGGTTGGCGGCGCGGGCGCGCTCGCCCCAGGCGAGCGCGGCGGGGAAGTCGTGCCTGGCAAGGGCGAGCAGGCCGAGGGCGGTCATGGTGTCCGGCTGCCCTGGGGCCTTGGCCTGGCTCTGGCCGAGGGCCTCGGCGGCCTTGGTGACGTAGCCGGGGTCGGCGCTCTCCCTGGCCCGGGCCAGGTACGCGGCGCCAAGCCTGGTGAGCAGCCGGGGCTCGCCCGGCCGGTCGCGGAGCTGGGCCTGGAGGCGGGCCACGGTCGCCCGGGCGCCCGCATCGCCGGTCCGGCCGGCCACGCCGGCCACGCCGCCGGGCCGGCCGGCCACGGCGGGCGCATCGCCGGTCCGGCCGGGCACGGTGGCCGCGCCGCCGGTCCGGGTGGCCTTGGTGGCCGCGCCGCCGGTCCGGTCGACCGGCCGAGGCAGCGCGAAGCGGCCGAGGAGCACGCCGGCCAGGATCGTGATGATCGCCACGGTGACCAGCCGCCCGCTGCTCGACCCCCTCGGGAGGGGCCCGGCGGGCCGGGCCCCTCCCTGCAGGTGGGTCGCGCTAGGGGCCAACTGCGTGGTGGTCGTGGTCGTACCCCTGGTGGGGGGTGGCGACGTACGGGAACGAGGACAGGAACGGCTTGTCGTTGGCCTGCACCCCGTCGGTGAGGATGTTGTTGGGCGAGATGTTGAAGGCGGGCGTGAACGGCGTGCCGCCGGCCAGGGCTCGCAGCTCGATGTCGGTCACGTCGTCGACCAGCCGGCGCCCGTTCGGGAAGCCGTCCGTCTGGCCGGCCAGCAGACCCAGCGGGTCCTGCTTGTCCAGCGGGGTGGGCGGCACGCCCATGTTGAGCCGGATCAGCTCGGCCGGCTTGACCTTCGGCGGCTGGTTCAGGCCGGGGATTCCGGTGAGGAAGATGGCGACGATGTCGTTGCGCGGCGCGGGCGGAACCTTCACGCCGGGGTAGAGGACGGGGATCAGCCGGGACGGCTCGGGGTCGGCGACGAACGTGCCGAACTGCGCGTCGTCCTGCGGGTCGCTGGCGTTGAAGCGGTCCTTCTTGCCGAGCGGGATGACGACCTCGTTGACCAGGGGCATGCCGAGCCGGGAGACCTGCACCCAGGGTCCGTCCGAGCTCGGCTGGTTGCCGCTGGCCGACAGCACCCGCACCTGGCGGCGCTGGCTGGTCGAGTAGACGCCGATGACCGCGTTCGGGTCCCTGGCGCCCAGCTCGAGCGGCTTGCCGTCGGCGGTCAGGTCCTTGACGGGGACCTGCAGGACGACGCTGTGGGTGTTGTAGCCACCCACGCCGTCCACGCCCTTGGCGGTGGGCAGCTCGACGAGGTGCGCCTGGTTGAGCGGGCGCAGCCCGAGCAGGTCGAAGGCCGAGCCGAGGTCGACGAAGAACGGGTCGTCACGCTGGCCGGCAAAGACCTTGCTGCCGTCCTTGAGGTTGTGGACGGCGGCCTTGGCCAGCGCCTCGTAGTTCGGCGTGGACCGGGGGCCGATGTTGACCGGCGGGGTCGCCAGGCCGCTCGCGACCACGGAGCGGCGCCCGTTCTTCACCTTGGCCACCGAGTAGGACTGGCGGACGTTGAAGTCGGGGTCGTCCAGCGAGGTGATCGGGCCGGTGTTGTACAGGAAGGTGTTGCGGTTCTGGATCCTGGTGCGGAACCGGAACTCGTACACGACGTCGTCGGCCGCGTCACCGTTGTTGTCGACGTTGATGGTGTACTTGACGTCGTCCCCGAACTTGTTGAAGTTGGGGCCCCCGGCCGGCTCCTCCAGCGGGATCCAGTTGGCGACGAAGGTGACCGTGTCGGGTCGGTCGGGGCTGACGAACGCGTAGGTGTCGGTGTTGTCGGCCACCGGGTCCTCGGAGATGAGGGGTGCCTCGCGGTGGCTCGACGCGCCCGACGGCGCGATGGCGGACAGCGAGGCCACGAGCGCGAGCGCCGTCACCGTGGTCCCCACTGCCGCGAGCTTGCGGAACCTGGACAAGTTCCTCCTCCTTGGAGGTGTCCGAGCCTGGCCAGCCGCCAGGGCTCGGACGCTTGGACTGGTCGTTCCGGGTCTGGGAGTCCTGCCTCCTCTCGGGCCGGCCGCACCGGGCGGCCGTCTAGTCGCTGTTGGTGCCGAGCACCCGCCAGGTGTCGCCGAGGGGGGCGACAACGACGGCGAAGCGGGTGCCCGGACCCTGGACCGGGACGACCCGGGCCCAGGCCTGCACGTCGGACCCGAAGGCCGCGACGTAGGGCTGCAGGCCGGCGTCATCCTCCAAGGCGCGGACGCCGGCCACCTTCCAGGTGCCGCGCTCGCGGCAGGGCGCCCGGGCCAGGTCTGCCGGGCCGACCAGGTCGGGCACGGCCTGCAGGGCGGCCGCGCCCGGGTCGTCGCAGCGGGTGAGGCGCTCCACCCAGGCCCGGACGGTGTCGGGCGCGGTCCGGTCGCTGGGCAGGACCGGCCGGACCGAGACGGGGTCGGCGGCGATCCGCCACGCGCCGCCCTCGCGGCTGGCCCGCCACACCTCGACCGTGCGCCCGGGGGTGAGCCCGTCGAACGGGTCGATGGCGGCCGGGTGGGTCACGTCGGCGGTCACCTCGACCGCGCCGCTCCCGGCGGGGCGCTCGCCGCCGACCTTGACGCCGGTGACGCGGCTGCGGTCGGCCTGCGCGTCGGTCCAGGAGGCGACCGACCTCCAGCGGTCCCGGCCGGCCTTGTCGAGCAGCCGGTAGGAGGTGGCGAAGTCCCCCTTGGCGCTGGCGTCGAGGAACAGCCTCAGCGCGGCGCCGGCGCTGCCAGGGGCGGCCGTCCGGCCGGCCGGCTCCGGCGTTGCCGGGACGGTCCCGCCGCGGGCGCCGGCCGGGGCGCCGGGCAGGTCGAGGCGCTGCACGCTCGGGGTGGGAGCCGGGGTCGAGCTGCCCCGTTGCAGCACGACCGCGGCGCCGGCGCCGAGGGCGAGGCCGGCCACGCCGATGCCGAGGGCGAGCCGCCTGGTTGCGTTCGGGTACGGCAAAGCAGAGCCTCCTTCGAGGCGGCGGTGTGGGAACGGGCGCTACGAGGGTTCGCCCCGCCCCGTGCCGGGCGGGAGCACTGCGAAGGTCGCCAACGCGCTGTCATCGAGCCGTTCGCACGGACGGCCGAGAGCGTTCACTCCGAACCACCCCAAGCTCGACTAAACTCTACGTAGTTATTTATAACTAGTCACCCCATAGGTGCCTCGCTCCTCAGGAGCGCCTGGCTACGCGGGTGGAGTCGGACAGCCCTGCCCCGCTCCCACGGCAGGCCGCATGCCGGCCGGCTGGTGCAGAGGTCCGACCCGAGGGGAGGACACGTCCTAGACCTATGTACGACCGTTCGCCTATCCGCGCAGGTCAGCCTACCGACGACACCGTGGCGGGAGGCGGAGCGGCGTCGTTGATGGATCTTTCCACGTGCTGTGTTGGTCGGATCCTTAGGGCTCACCGCACAATAACGTTGCGGCTTAGGGGGGCTGGGAGAGGGCATCGGGAGCAATGGTGTAGTTCCATTCGCCGTGGAATTCATGCCGGCGGATCGGCACCGCAGCCAGCTCGTTGTCACCGACCTTCACGCCCAAGGGATAGACACCCCGATCCAGCTCGGCGTGGACCGCCAAGCCCGTGCGGGTGGTGGTCGCCCCGATCAGCTCGACGATCACCTCGTGGCTTTCCAGCGGCCGGCCGCGCCAGTTGGCCGAGATGTGGGCAAACAGGCGGTGCTCGATCTTGTTCCACTTGGACGTGCCGGGTGGGAAGTGGCACACCGTCACGGTCAGCCCGGTGTCGGCCGCGAACCTGGCCAGCTCGGTCTTCCAGGCCCGCAGCCGGTAGCCGTTGCCGCCACCGGCGTCGGCGGTGACCAGCAGCCGGGCGGC